>Ga0187893_10000281_pt1 | contig 131196 bp, 120 predicted proteins | sample MA1701074metaG_FD_139574 | JGI IMG/M metagenome (GOLD analysis project Ga0187893, IMG submission 139574) | White microbial mat communities from a basaltic lava cave in the Kipuka Kanohina Cave System on the Island of Hawaii, USA - MA170107-4 metaG ...
AGGCGCTCGGCGCCGGGCTTGCTGTACTCGATGATCTTGACCTCGTAGCGGTCCTCGATGGCGCGCGCAAGGCGCCGCCCGATGTTGCCCCCGCCGCCGATCATCACGCGCCTGACCGGCTGATCCATGCGCCGCAGCTCGCGCAGCACTCCGCGGATGTTCGCGGTCGCGGCGATGATGAACACCTCGTCATCGGCCTCGACCACCGTCCTGGCTTCGGGCGCGATCGGACTGTCCTGCCGGAAGATCGCGGCGACCCGCATGTCCACGTCGGGCATGTGCTGGCGCACGTACTGGATCTCGCGCCCGACCAGCGGCCCGCCGGGGAACGCGCGCACGGCGACCAGGCTCACTCTGCCGCCGGCAAACTCGAGCACCTGCAGCGCTTCCGGAAACTCGAGCAGCTTCACGATGTAATCGCACAGGATCTGCTCCGGGCAGATCGAGTGATCGACGGCGAAGCTTCCATCCGCGAAGATTTCGGGGTGCGACAGGTAATCGGCCGCGCGGATGCGGGCGACCCGGGTCGGAATGTTGAACAGAGTGGCGGCGAGCTTGCAGGCCACCAGGTTGGTCTCGTCGCTCTGGGTGACCGCCACCAGCAGGTCGGCGTCGCGGGCGCCCGCCACTTCGAGCACGGCGGGATGCGCGGCGTTGCCCGTGACCGTTCGCAGATCGAGCCGGTCCTGGAGCTTCGCGAGGCGCGTCGGCTCGACGTCGACCACCGTAATATCGTTCGCCTCGGAAACGAGGCTTTCGGCGACCGACGAGCCGACCTGGCCGGCTCCCAGGATCACGATCTTCAATCGCGCCTCTCCGAAAGAACGCGATTCTAGTCCGGATTGCGGCGCGGCGGGCGGGCGCGCCCGGCGTGGCATACTGGGTTCCGATGACCGGGGGCAAGCCCATGACGCGTATGTATTTTCCCGGTGAGCTCGCGCCGGGGCGCTGGTGCACGCTGCCGCCGCCACAGGCGCACCATGCGCTGCGGGTGCTGCGGTTGCGGAAGGGCGACCCGGTCATTCTCTTCAACGGCGATGGCGCCGAGTACGCGGCGGTGGTCCGCGAATCGAGCCGCACTCGCTGCGCGCTCGACGTGACCGGGCGGGAAGCCGTGGACCGCGAATCGCCGTTCGCCGTGACGCTCGCTCAAGCGGTATCCGGCGGCGAGCGCATGGATTACACAATCCAGAAAGCGGTCGAGCTCGGGGTTGCCGCGATCCAGCCGCTCGAAGCACGCCGCAGCGTCGTGCGCTTATCCGGGGAGCGGGCGCCGAAACGCCTGGCGCACTGGCAGTCGGTAGCGATCGCGGCGTGCGAGCAATGCGGGCGCAATCGCGTGCCGCGGGTGCTGCCGCTCGCGCGGCTCGATGCATTCCTCTTCGCCCTTGCCGCCCCTTCACCGAGCGAGCAGCGAGTGCTGCTATCGCCGCGCTCGGGGTGCGGGCTGCGCGACCTCGGCCGGCCGGCGGGCGCAATCGTGCTGCTTGCCGGCCCCGAAGGCGGCCTTACCCCCGGGGAAGAACGCACCGCAGGTACGGCGGGCTTCCTGCCGGTGCGTCTGGGCCCGCGCGTGCTGCGTACCGAAACTGCCGCCGTCGCGGCGCTTGCGGCGATGCAGGCACTGTGGGGCGATTTTTGATGGCAAACGGCGGCACCGCCGTGATGAGCGGCGCGCCCATTCCTTTCCTAACGCTTCAATATCGCGTACTATGTGCTTGAAAAAGCGGTAGAATGCGTTTCCGCAGGCAGCCATTGGGGGACAGCGCCAGCGGGTCGCCGGGAGGCCGCCGATTTCCAAGACGACTGACAAGGCCGTGACGGCAGTCATCGGCCCGAGTGAAACGCCGCCACTGCAGGTGCCGCGGCGCCAGCGGCTGTCGAGCCAGGACCGTTTCATCGACTGGTTCCAATCGGTCGCGCCCTACATCCACGCGTTCCGCGGCAAGACCTTCGTCATCGCGTTCGGGGGCGAGGTCGTGGCCGACGGCCGCTTCTTCGACCTCGCTCAGGACCTGAATCTCCTTGCTGCCCTCGGGGTGCGGCTGGTGCTGGTGCACGGCGCGCGCCTGCAGATTGAAGCAAGGCTCAAGGAGCGCCGGCACCGCGCCCGGTTTCACGAAGGCCTGCGCGTCACCGACGAGGTGGCGCTCGCCTGCGCCAAGGAGGCGAGCGGCCGCCTGCGCGTGGAGATCGAGGCGGCGCTGTCGATGGGGCTGCCCAACTCGCCGATGGCTGGGGCGGACATCCGGGTGGCGAGCGGCAACTTCATCACCGCCAAGCCGGTCGGGGTCGTGGACGGGGTGGATCTCATGCACACCGGCGAAGTGCGGAGGGTAGACGCCGCCGCGATCCACAAGCGGCTCGAGGACAACGAGCTGGTGCTGCTCTCGCCGCTCGGCTACTCGCGCAGCGGCGAGGTATTCAATCTGGCGCTGGAGGACGTCGCCGCCGCCACCGCAATCGCGCTCAAGGCGGAAAAGCTGATCTTCCTCATGGAGGCGGTCGGAATCACGGGGCGCCGCGGCGAGCTGCTGCGGGACCTGACCGTGCGCGAGGCGCAGGCGCTGCTTGCAAATGCAGAGGAATCCGACAACGAATTGCGGCTCTATCTTCCGCACGCAGTGCGTGCCTGCGAGAACGGCGTGAAGCGCGCGCACCTCATCTCCGGCCACGTCGACGACGGGCTCCTGCTCGAGCTCTTCACGCACAAGGGCGTCGGCACCATGCTGACGCCCGATCCGATCGAGACGCTGCGGCCGGCCCGGATCGAGGACATCGGAGGCATCCTGAAGTTGATCGAGCCGCTCGAGGCCGAAGGGATACTCGTGAAGCGCGGGCGCGACCGGCTCGAACGCGAGATCGGGCGCTTCGTGGTGCTCGAGCACGACAAGCTCACGGTCGGCTGCGCCGCGCTCTATCCGTTTCCCGACGAGCGGGCGGGGGAGATCGCCTGTCTTGTCGTGCATCCCGAGTTTCGCAACGCGGGAGCCGGCGAGCGGCTCCTGACCGAGATCGAGGCGCGCGCGCGCCGGGGAAAGCTGAAGCGCCTGTTCGTGCTCACCACGCGGGCGGAGCACTGGTTCGTGGAGCGGGGCTTCGACGAAGTGGGCGTCGAGGAGCTGCCGGCCCCGAAGCGCTCGCTCTACAACTACCAGCGGCGCTCGGTCGTGCTGGTCAAGCGGATCTAGCCTGATGAAACTGAGCACCACGCTCTCGCTGCGCACGCGCTTGCTCCTCGCGGGGGTGCTGGTGAACGCCATGATGCTGGCGCTCCTCATCGCCGACGGCATCAGCGTCATGGACAAGAAGCTCCAGGAGCGCGCGCGCATCCATCTCGAAGAGCGGAAGCACCTGCTCAACGCGGCGCTGTCGGTTCCGCTCGCCAGCCGCCAGTACCGGGCGATCATCCACATACTCGAGCGCGTGCGCAGCGACAGCGGCATCACCTACCTGATACTCTTCGACCACAACGACAACGTCGTGGCGAGCGCGGGCTGGGAGGAGGGCAGTCCGCTGCCCGCAGCCGCGGATTCGTCCGCTGCTCCGGTTTCCCCGGCGGGCGAGCACATACACACCGCGGTGAACATCGAGTCCGGGGGAATACGGATCGGGAGCCTGCATTTCGGCGTCTCGACGGCGTTCATGCGCACCGCGCGCGCCGAGCTGATCCGTGAAAACCTCGCGATCGGCGGCTTCGCGCTGCTCCTGTCCGTTCTGTCGATGGTCGCGTTGTCGTTCTGGCTCACCCGCAACCTCGCGCAACTCACCAAGGCGAGCGAAAGCCTGGCGGCGGGGGATCTCAACGTACGGCTGCCGGTGGAGGCCCGCGACGAGGTGGGCAAGCTCACGCACGCCTTCAATGCGATGGCGTCCACGCTCCAGGGCCGGATCAAGGCGCTCGCCGATAACGAGGCCAAGTTCAGCGCCATCGCCGACTACAGCTACGACTGCGAGCTGTGGATCAGCCCGGAGGGGAAGCTCATCTGGATCAACCCGCGGGTGCTCGACATGTTCGGCTACACGCCGGAAGAGTGCCTGGCGACCGAGAACTTTCCCGCGCCCTTCATCGACGAGCAGGATGCGACGCGCACGGTCCGGCAGATCCGGCGCGCGCTGCGCGGCAACACCGGGCAGGACTACGAGTTCCGCGCGAAGCGCAAGGACGGCTCGGGGTTCTGGGCCGCCGCCGACTGGCGCCCGATCTACGACAACCGCGGCGGCTATCTCGGCATCCGCATCAGCATCCGCGACATCACCCAGAGGAAGGAGGCCGAGCAGCGCCTGGAGGCGACGGTGGTCGAGCTGCGCGATTCGCACGTCGTGCAGAAGGAGTACCTCACGCGCGCGCAGGACGAGCACGCGCGGCTCTCGGCGCTGCTGGGGGTGATGGAGACCGGGATCCTCTTCGTGTCGACCGACAACAAGGTGGTCTACACCAACCCCGCCTTCACCCGCATCTGGATGATCGCGCCGGGCACGCGGTTGATCGGCAGGAATTCCAAGGAAGTTCTGGCCACCTCGGCATGCGCGCTGGCGCGTCCCGAGGAGCACGGCAAGCGCGTGCTGTTGCTGCCGCGCGAAGGCGAGATCGAGGGCGCGCTGGAGATCCCGATGGCGGACGGACGCTTGCTCACGCAGCAGGTGCATTCCGTGGAGGACGTCTACGGCCGGCCGGTCGGGCACCTGTGGCTGTTCCAGGACGTCACCCGCGAGCGCCAGACCGCGGACCAGCTGATCTACCTCGCCGAGCGCGACGCGCTGACCGGCCTCTACAACCGGCATCGCTTCAACGAGGAACTCGCGCGCATGATCGCCGACGCCCAGCGCCACGGCTCGCGCGTCGCGTTGCTGTTCTTCGATCTCGACGACTTCAAGTTCATCAACGACACCTTCGGCCACCGCGCCGGCGACGCCATGCTGATCCGCGTGGCGGGGGAGGTGGCGGGGCAGGTGCGGCGCAACGAGATGTTCGCGCGCCTGGGCGGGGACGAGTTCGCGATCCTGGTGCCGGAGATCTCGGAGGAGATGCTGCGCGTGCTCGCCGAGCGCATCACGCGCTCGATCGCGATGGTGCGCTTCCAGTTCGAGGGCCAGAACCTGCGCCTGACGAGCTCGCTCGGCATCGCCGTCTACCCGCAGCATGCCGACAACGTGGAGGATCTCATCGCGCGGGCGGACACCGCGATGTACCAGGCGAAGGAGGCCGGCAAGAACGCCTGGCGCGTCTACCGCAGCGACCTCGATACCACGTCGCAGATGGTGAAGCGCATGTCCTGGAACGACCGCATCCTGCACGCGCTCGAGAACGACCTGATGGAGCTGCAGTTCCAGGGGGTGTACGCGGCGGGCAACCGCGCGCTCTCGCATTTCGAGGTCCTGGTGCGCATGCGGGACAAGGACGACCCGACGGTGCTGCTGATGCCGGGCCAGTTCATCCCGGTGGCGGAGAAATCGGGCAAGATTCTCGATATCGACCGCTGGGTGCTGCGCCAGGCGATCCAGCTCCTCGCGAACGTCGACTCGATTCCGGCGCTTGCGGTCAACATCTCGGGGCGCTCGTTCAACGAGCCGCTGCTGCCCCAGTTCATCGCCGGGGAGCTGAAGCGCTGTGGGGTCGCGCCGCGGCGGTTGATCGTGGAGCTGACCGAAACCTCCGCGGTGTCGGACCTGCACGATGCCCAGCGCTTCATCGAGGCGCTGCACCAGGCCGGCTGCGGCGTGTCGCTCGACGACTTCGGCACCGGCTTCTCCTCCTTCGCCTATCTCAAGCACCTGCAGGTGGACTCGGTGAAGATCGACGGCCTCTTCATCCGCAACCTTCCCAAGGAGCACGACAACCAGCTGTTTGTGAAAGCGATGGTGACGGTCGCCCGGGGGCTGCACCGCACCACCATCGCCGAGTGCGTGGAGGACGAGGAGACGATCATCATGCTGCGCGGGTTCGGAGTGGACTGCGTGCAGGGCTACTACCTGGAGCGGCCGTGCACCGATCATCCCCTGCTCGCCAAGGTCGCGAAGCGGCCGAATGCGGAACTGGCTGGTGTGGTTTACTTGAGCCCGCGCCGGTCTTAATATCTCCGCAGGATTCCTGTTGCAGCCCGGCGCGAGCCTCAATCTGCCATGCCAAGAATGGTGAACTGCGTCAAGCTCGGGCGCGAGGCGGAAGGCCTCGATTTCCCGCCCTATCCCGGGGAGCTCGGCAAGCGGATCTTCGAGCGCGTGTCGAAGGAAGCCTGGAAGCGGTGGCTCGAGCACCAGAAGACGCTGGTCAACGAAAACCGTCTCAACCTCGCGGACAAGAAGGCGCGCGACTACCTGGCGCAGCAGATGGAGAAGCATTTCTTCGGCGGCGGCGCCGACGTCGCCTCGGGCTACGTCCCGCCCCCCACGAAGTAATCCCCACATGGAATTGATCCTGTGGCGTCATGCCGATGCCGAGGACGGCGTGCGGGACGAGGAGCGCAGGCTCACGGCCAAGGGCAGGGAGCAGGCGGGGCGAATGGCGTCGTGGCTCAAGCAGGAGCTGCCCCGCGACGCCCTCATACTGGTGAGCCGCGCGAGGCGCGCGCAGCAGACGGCGCAAGCGCTCGGGAGGAAATTCAAGATCAGCGAAGCCGTGGGCACGGAGGCGACGCCGCAATCCGTGCTGGAGGCCGCGCACTGGCCGCGCGGGACGGGCACCGTCCTCGTCGTGGGACACCAGCCGACGCTCGGGCAGGCGGCAGCGCTGGCGCTCACTGGCGCGCCGGCCGACTGGAGCGTCCAGAAAGGCGCGATCTGGTGGCTTGCCGCGCGGGACGACGGCGAGACCCGGGTGCGCGTGGTCCTCGCGCCCGACCAGGTCCGGGAAATTGCGAGGCGCTCTAGCGGGTAATGGTCTGCACGCCCCCGGCGCCTCCGAGCAACAGCAGGTCTGCGCCGCGCCGCGCGAACAGGCCGCACGTGACCACGCCCGCGATCTGGTTCAACGCGCTCTCGAGCTCGGGAGGATTCAGGATGGAGAGCCCGTGCACATCGAGGATGACGTTGCCGTTGTCGGTGACGACGTCGCGGCGCCATTCAGGGTGCCCGCCCAGCTTCACGACCTCGCGCGCGACGTAGGAGCGGGCCATCGGGATCACCTCCACCGGCAGGGGAAACTTCCCGAGCACGTCCACGAGCTTCGTCGCGTCGGCGATGCACACGAATTTCTGCGCGACCGCCGCGACAATCTTCTCGCGTGTCAATGCCCCGCCGCCGCCCTTGATCATCGCGAGGTGACGGGTCACTTCGTCGGCGCCGTCCACGTAGACCGGCAGCTCGTTCACCGCGTTCAGGTCCATGACGCGGATGCCGAGGTCTTTCAGCCGCCTCGCCGTAGCCTCCGAGGCTGCGACCGCGCCTTCGATGCGGCGCTTGATCCCGGCAAGTTCCGCGATGAAGAAGTTCGCGGTCGATCCGCTGCCCACCCCGAGCACGCATTCGTGGGGAACGTGCGCGATCGCGGCCTTTGCCGCCGCCTGCTTCATTTCATCCTGGGTCATTTGGCGCGAAAGCGTGATGAGTGAGGGGTGACGAGCGATGGGCCGACACTGCGCCGAATATACACCAACTTCCGCGCGCGATTCGGCGCCCGCAAATGGCTGAAAGCCCCCGTTCCTGCTACGCTAAGCACCCCTTGCGCATCCCACCATGAAGAAGAATCAATTCCTGGAACGGATACTCGGCGCCCGCGTCTACGACGTGGCGGTGGAGACGCCGCTCGAATTCGCGCCGGGGCTCTCCGCGCGTACCGCCAACCGCGTGCTGCTCAAGCGCGAGGACATGCAGGCGGTGTTTTCCTTCAAGCTGCGCGGGGCGTACAACAAGATGGCGCAGCTTCCGCCCGCAGTGCTCCGGCGCGGCGTCATCACGGCTTCCGCGGGCAACCATGCGCAGGGCGTCGCGCTCGCGGCGCAGCGACTCGGCTGCCACGCAACGATCGTGATGCCGGTCACGACTCCGCAGATCAAGATCGCGGCGGTAAAGGCGCGCGCCGCGCACGTGGTGCTGCACGGTGATTCCTATGACGAAGCCTACCTGCACGCCCGCGCGCTCGGGCGGCGGCGCGGGCTTGCGTTCGTGCACCCGTACGACGACCCCGACGTGATCGCCGGGCAGGGCACCATCGGCATGGAGATCCTGCGCCGGCATCCGGGAGCGATCCACGCGATCTTCGTTCCGGTCGGCGGCGGAGGGCTCATATCCGGCATTGCGGCCTACGTGAAGCGCCTGCGCCCGGGGATCAAGGTGATCGGGGTCGAGCCGGATGACGCGGATGCGATGGCCCGCTCGCTCAAGGCCGGCCGGCGCGTCAAGCTCGCGCAGGTAGGGCTGTTCGCCGACGGCGTGGCGGTCAAGCAGGTCGGGCGCGAAACCTTCCGGCTGTGCCGCGAGCTGGTGGACGACGTCATACGGGTCGACACCGACGCCATCTGCGCCGCGATCAAGGACGTGTTCGAGGACACGCGCGCGGTGCTGGAGCCGGCCGGAGCGCTCGCGGTCGCCGGGATCAAGGCCTACGCCGAGCGCACCGGCATGCGGGGGAGGACGCTCGTCGCGATCGCGAGCGGCGCCAACATGAACTTCGACCGCCTGCGCTTCGTCGCGGAGGAGGCCGAGCTGGGCGAGAAGCGCGAGGCGGTGCTCGCGGTCACCATTCCGGAGCGGCCGGGCAGCTTCCGGGCATTTTGCGAGCTGATCGGCGCGCGCAACATCACGGAGTTCAACTACCGCTACGCCGACCCCCGGCGGGCCCACGTGTTCGTGGGTTTGCAGGTGCGCGACCGCGCGGAGACGCGAAAGCTCGTGCAGCGGCTGCGCCACCATCACCTGAAGACCCTCGATCTGAGCGACAACGAGCTGGCGAAGCTCCACGTGCGCTACACCGTGGGCGGCCACGCGCCGACGGTGGATAACGAGATCCTCTACCGCTTCGAGTTTCCCGAGCGCCCGGGCGCGCTCATGAAGTTCCTCTCCGCCATGAGCCGCGGCTGGAACATCAGCCTCTTCCACTACCGCAACCACGGCGCCGACTACGGGCGCGTGCTCGTCGGCATGCAGGTGCCGCCGCAGGACAAGGGCCGCTTCCGCGCCTTCCTCGCCCGCGTCGGCTACCCCTGGCAGGAAGAGACCCGCAATCCCGCCTACAGGCTCTTCCTGGCCTGAAATTTGCATCGTGAAAGCGGCACCCGCCGCGTCAACGCGGGTGCCCGCGGTGCGTTTCCGGTAATAGGGCCAGAAAAACCGGCTAGAATGAAGCCGCTAGACAGGGGATTTCGTGCTGCACATAAGAATGCTTGGGCTGGCTGGACTATTGTTCGCCACGGCGACGGCGCAGGGCGCCGCCCTGGATGAGGATTTTCTTGCCGCGCGCGAGGCCTACCAGTCGAACAACCCGGCCCGGTTCGAAGCGCATGCCCAGCGCCTCCAGGGCCACCTGCTCGAGCCCTATATTACCTACTGGCGCCTGAGCCTGCAGCTCGAGGAGGCATTTCCGGACGAAGTGCGCGGCTTTCTCGCCGCCAACCGCGACGGGCCGCTCTCGGAGCGGCTGCGCAGCGAGTGGCTCAAGGTGCTGGGTGAACGGGGCGAGTGGGCGCTGTTCAACTCCGAGCTGCCCCTGCTTGCCAGCCGCAACGTCGAGATCACCTGCTACTCGCTCCAGTATCGGATGCAGGCGAGGCCGGAGGATGCCCTGCCCGAGGCGCGATCGCTCTGGTTCGTGACACGCGAGCTTCCCGACGCCTGCACGCCGCTGCTCAACGCGCTCATCTCGGCCGGTGTGCTCACCATCGACGATCTGTGGTCGCGGATTCGCGTGGCGCTGGAAGCCGGGCGGGTGAGCCAGGCGCGTTCTGTCGCGGAAAGGCTGCCCGTGGGCGAGGCGCCGGTGCCGCAGTCGCTTGAGCGGGCGGCCTCCAACCCCGCGGACTACCTCGAGCGGTGGAGCAACGACCTCAAGACCCGCGCTGCTCGCGAGACCGTCATGTTCGCCGTCCACCGGCTCGCGCGCATTGCGCCCCAACAGGCTGCCCGCCACTGGGAGAAGCTCGAGGAACGCTTTTCGCGGGAAGAGCGCGCCTACGTCTGGGGCATGATCGGATACATGGGTGCACTGCGCCACGATCCGGACGCGCTCGCATGGTATGGACGTGCGGGAGATCTTTCGGACCTGCAGCTCGCCTGGAAGGTGCGAGCGGCGCTGCGCGTCGCCAACTGGCGGGATGTCATCGCGGCAGTGGATGCCATGTCCGAGCGCGAGAAGGCGGTATCCGCGTGGCGCTACTGGAAGGCCAGGGCCCTGAAAGCCACGGGACGGACGACCGAGGCGACCGAGATCCTCCAGCCGCTCGCGCTGGAATTCGGCTTCTACGGACAACTCGCGCTGGAGGAGCTGGGCGGCAAGATCGCGGCGCCGTCGACGGCCTACAAGCCGGGTGCGGAAGAGGTGCGCGCGATGGGCCGGAACATCGGGCTGCGGCGCGCCCTCGAGCTCTACCGCCTGAACCTGCGCGCCGAGGCCAACGCCGAGTGGGCGTGGGCCATCCGCGGCTTCGACGACCGCAAGCTCCTCGCTGCGGCGGAGGTCGCGCGCCGCTACGAGGTGTACGACCGCGCGATCAACACCGCGGAGCGCACCGTCGGGCTGCACGACTTCGAGCTGCGCTATCTCGCGCCCTACCGCGATGTGCTCAAGTCCCATACCGCCGGGCTCGCGCTCGACGAGGCCTGGGTCTACGGCCTGATCCGGCAGGAGAGCCGCTTCGTCACGGATGCGCGCTCCTCGGCGGGCGCGACCGGCCTCATGCAGCTCATGCCGCAAACCGCGCGCTGGGCGGCGAAGCGCGTCGGGCTCAAGAACTGGCGCTGGTCGCAGGTCACGGAGGTCGGCACCAACGTCGGGCTCGGCACCTACTACCTGCGGCACGTGTTCGATACGTTCGACGGCCAGCCGGTGCTCGCGTCCGCCGCCTACAACGCCGGGCCGAACCGGGCGCGCGCCTGGCGTCCCGACACCGCGATGGAAGGCGCCGTCTTCGCCGAGACCATCCCGTTCACCGAGACCCGCCTCTACGTGAAGAACGTGATGGCGAACGCGACCTGGTACGCTCACAACTTCAGCCAGCAGCTGCAATCGCTCAGGCAGCGGCTCGGCACGGTCGGACCCCAACCGACGGTCGAAGGTGCGCCGGGAGCCGACACGCTCGATCTGGTGATGAGCGACCGGTTGACGGCGGACGGGGAGCGCTAGCAGCGGGAATGGAGATCACGACCGCCTGCGTTCTCGGCGGGAGCGGCTTCATAGGCCGGCACGTCTGTCACGCGCTTGCAGCCGCCGGCTACCGCGTCCGCGTGGCGACCCGCGACCGCGAGCGCGCCAAGGAGCAGCTGATCCTGCTGCCGACGGTCGACGTCTCCACTGTCGATGTCCACGACCCCGGGCAGCTCGCCGAGTTCGTGAACGGAGCCGACGCGGTGATCAACGTCGTGGGCGTGTTGCATGACGGCCGCGGCAGCCGCAGCTTCCAGGCCGCTCATGTCGAGCTTGCGCGGAAGGTCGTGGCGGCGTGCCGCAGCCGCGGCATCGGGCGGCTGCTGCACATGAGCTCGCTCGCCTCCGCCCGCGACGGGCCCAGCCGCTACCTCCGCTCCAAGGGCGAGGGCGAGGCGATCGTGCGCGAATCCGGGCTCGCGTGGACGATCTTCCGCCCCTCGGTCGTGTTCGGGCCCGGGGACAGCTTTCTCAACCTGTTCGCGAAGGTGCTGAGGTTCTCGCCCGTGGTGGCGCTCGCCTGTCCCGGTGCGCGGTTCCAGCCGGTGTATGTGGAAGACGTGGCCGCGGCGTTCGTGAAGGGCCTCGCGGACCCCGGCAGCTTCGGCCGGAGCTACGACCTGTGCGGGCCCCGCGTCTACACCCTGCGCGAGCTGGTCGACTACGTCGGGGCGGTGACCGGGCGGCGGCGGCCGGTGCTGGGGCTGAACGACACGCTTTCGTATCTCCAGGCCCTCGCCATGGAATTTCTCCCGGTCAAGCTCATGACCCGCGACAACTATTACTCGATGCAGGTGCCCAACGTGTGCAGCTGCGACTTTCCGTTCGGTATCGCACCCACGGCGCTGGAAGCAGTGGCGCCCGCCTATCTCGGGAGCCGCACGCCGCGGGCGCGCTATCAGCGGCTGCGCCGGAAAGCGCGCCGGGATGAGACGCAGTGAGCGGTGAGTCGGAACCGCACCTGACGCTGGTCATCGGCAACAAGAACTACTCGTCGTGGTCGCTGCGCCCGTGGCTCGCGATGAAGCAGGCGGGCATACCGTTCGTGGAGCAGCGCATTGCCTTGTACCAGCCCGATTCGAGGCGGCGCGTCCTCGAGCACTCGCCGTCCGGCAAGGTGCCGGTGCTCAAGGACGGCGCGACCACGGTGTGGGACTCGCTCGCGATACTCGAGTACCTAGCCGAGAAGTTTCCCGATCGCGGGCTGTGGCCGCGGAGCGCGGCGGCGCGCGCCGCTGCGCGTTCGATGAGCGCCGAGATGCACTCCGGCTTCGCGGCGTTGCGCGCCCGCATGCCGATGAACCTGCGCAATTCGTATCCCGGCCGGGGCCTGACGCCGGAAGTCGCGGCCGACGTCGCGCGCATCGTGAGCCTGTGGACGGAGTGCCGCGCGAGCGCCTCCGGGCCGTTCCTGCTCGGCGACTTCTGCATCGCCGACGCGATGTTCGCGCCGGTCGCCACCCGTTTCGTCACGTACGGCGTCACGCTGCCGCCGGCCTGCCAGCGCTACGTGGAGACGCTGATCGCCCTTCCGGCAATGCAGCTGTGGTATGCGGACGCGCGCGCCGAGCGCGAGGCCCTCGAGGAGTACGACCGGATGTACTCGTAGCGGGGCCGCGGGGCCGGCGCGGGAATGCGCTAAGATTTGCCCCATGAAGATCTACTGCGTCGGCGGCGCAGTGCGCGATGAGCTGCTGGGCCTGCCCGTCAAGGACCGCGACTACGTCGTCGTCGGCGCGACGCCGGATGAGATGGTGAGGCAGGGCTTCAAGCCGGTCGGGAAGGAGTTCCCGGTGTTCCTGCACCCCGCAACCCACGAGGAGTACGCGCTGGCGCGCACCGAGCGCAAGACCGCGCGCGGCTACCACGGCTTCGAGTTTCGCGCCGCGCCCGACGTGACGCTCGAGCAGGACCTGGCGCGGCGCGACCTCACCATCAACGCGATGGCCCGGGATGCGGACGGCCGCATCATCGATCCGTTCAACGGCGCCGCCGATCTCAAGGCCGGCGTGCTGCGCCACGTGAGCCCCGCGTTCGCCGAGGACCCGGTACGCATCCTGCGCGTGGCGCGCTTCGCCGCGCGCTTCGGTTTCCGCATCGCGCCCGAGACGATGAAGCTGATGCGCGAGATGGCCGGCAACGGCGAGGCGGACGCGCTGGTGGCGGAGCGGGTGTGGCAGGAAGTCGCGCGCGGGCTGATGGAAGCGAGGCCCTCCCGCATGTTCGAGGTGCTGCGCGAGTGCGGCGCGCTCGCGCGCGTGATGCCGGAAGTAAACGCGCTGTGGGACGATGCCGACGCCGCCCGGGAGGCGATGCGCGTGCTGGACGCGGCCGCGGCGGCGGGCGCGACCTTGCCGGCGCGCTTTGCGGCGCTTGCCCGCGCGCTCGACCCCCTCGCGGTGGAGTCGGTCGCCGGCCGGCTCAAGACCCCCGCCGACTGCCGGGAGCTCGCGCTGCTCGCGGCGCGCCACGGCAATACCGTGCTCGACGCCAGCGAGCTCGACGCGCAGTCCGTGCTGGATCTTTTCAACACCGTCGACGCCTGGCGCCGGCCGGAGCGCTTCGCGGAGCTTGCGACAGCGGCGCTTGCCGGCGAGCCCGACGCCGGCGCGGCGCAGGCGCGGCTCGAGCGGGCGCGGAGCGCCGCGGCCGCGGTCAACGCCGGCGAGATTGCGAGGGCATCGAAAGGCACTGCGGCCATCCGTATCAATATCGATGAGGCGCGGCTGGAGGCGATCCGCAAGGCACTTGGGGATTCCTAATCCCAGACTGGGGAGAAAAATGATTGATCTATACACCTGGACCACCCCCAACGGCCGCAAGGTCTCGATCATGCTGGAAGAGGTCGCGCTGCCTTATCGCGTGCATCCCATCAACATCGGCAAGGGCGAGCAGTTTGCGCCCGATTACGTGAAGATCAACCCCAACAGCAAGATCCCCTCCATCGTCGATCCGGAGGGGCCCGGCGGCAAGCCGATTGCGATGATGGAATCGGGCGCGATCCTCATCTATCTCGCGCGCAAGACCGGCAAGCTCTTCCCGCAGGCGGACCGCGCCCAGTACGAGGTGCTGCAGTGGCTGATGTTCCAGATGGGGGGCGTCGGGCCGATATTCGGCCAGGTGCACCACTTCCTGCGCGCGGCGAAGGAGCCGGTGCCGTACGCCATCGAGCGCTACACGAAGGAAACCCGGCGCCTCTACGGAGTGCTCAACGAGCGCCTCAAGGACAACGAGTATCTGGCCGACGGTTACTCGATCGCGGACATTGCGACCTATCCCTGGGTCGCGCGCTTCGAATGGCACAAGACGGACTTGAACGATTTCCCGCACGTCAAGCGCTGGTTCGACGCGATCTCGGCCCGGCCGGCGGTGCAGAAGGGGATGAAGGTTCCGTCCTAGGGATGCTTGCAGATGTCAAACTCGTCATTCCCGCGAAGGCGGGAATCCAGACCATTCATGATTTCGCGTAGAAATTTTCTCGCTGCAGGCGCTGCGCTATTCGCGGCTCCGCCAGCCCTCGCGCAGCAGTGTCGGGTCACGCCGCGCGATTCGCTCGGTCCGTTTTACAAGGCGGGCGCGCCGGCGCAGGCGGAACTCTGCGCGAGCGGGTCGGGCGGGGGCCAGATGCTGGCGGTTGCAGGGCGCGTGCGCGGCGGGCCGGATTGCACGCCGCTCGCCGGCGCGCTGGTCGAAATCTGGCAGGCGGACTCCCGCGGCGACTACACTCAGGTCGGAGCGAAGCAGGACGATGCCGGTTGCCTGCTGCGCGCGAGCCTCACGAGCGGTGCCGATGGACGCTACGCGTTTCGTACCGTGCTTCCGGGCGAGTACCCGGGTCGCCCGCGCCACATCCACTACCGCGTGAGCGCGAAGAACCATGCGACGCTGGTGACGCAGCTCTATTTCGCGCGCGAGCGCGGCGTTCCCCAGGAGCTCGTCGCCACCGCCGTGAAGAAGGACGGCATCCTCGCCGCGAGCTTCGACATCACGCTCGCCAGGACCTAGGAATCCTTCATCGCTGCTCCGGGAGCGGGCCGCCGGCCGCGCCGTCGCCGCGCCCTCTCCGGCGCGCTAGGGCACGAGCACGGCGGCGCCGGTGATGCGGCCCTCCCGCAGCCGTGACAGCGCTTCGTTCGCCTGATCGAGCCGCAGGATCTCCACGCTCGTCCTGACCGGCACTTTCGGCGCCAGGGCGAGGAATTCCTCGCCGTCGCGCCGGGTGAGGTTTGCGACCGAGCGCACGGTGCGCTCGCCCCAGAGGATTTCGTAGGGAAACGCCGGGATGTCGCTCATATGGATGCCGGCGCAGACCACGGTGCCGCCCTTCGCGGTGGCGCGGAGCGCGGCGACGACGAGTGGTCCCACCGGCGCGAAGATGATCGCCGCGTCGAGTTCTTCGGGGGGGCGCGCGCTGGAATCCCCCGTCCACTCCGCGCCCAGGTCGCGGGCGAAGCGCTGCGCTTCGGTATCGCCAGGCCGCGAGAACGCAAACAGGCGCCGTCCCTGGTGGCGCGCGACCTGCGCCACGATGTGCGCCGCCGCGCCAAAGCCGTAAATGCCGAGGCGCTTCGCGTCGCCCGCCGTGACCAGCGAGCGGTAGCCGATCAGCCCCGCGCAGAGGAGCGGCGCAGCCGCCGAGTCGTCGTACTCCTTCGGGATCGCGAAGCAGTAGCGATGGTCGGCGACGGTGTAGTCCGCATAGCCGCCATCGAGGTGGTAGCCGGTGAAGCGGGCCTCATCGCACAGGTTTTCGCGCCCGGAGACGCAGTATCGGCATTTGCCGCACGTCGAGCCGAGCCAGGGAACACCGACGCGCTCGCCAAGCGTGAAGCGCTCGACGCCCGCGCCCTTCTCCGCGACCGTGCCGACGATCTCGTGGCCGGGAACGATCGGGAGCTTGCCCCGGGCGAGCTCGCCGTCCACGACGTGCAGGTCGGTGCGGCAGACACCGCAGGCGCGGACCTTGATCAGCAGCTGCCCGCGCACCGGCCGTGGAACGGGAAGATCGACGAGCTTCAGCGCCGCGCGCGACGCGGCGAGCTGCATCGCCTTCATTTATTCTCGGGTTCGGCGCGGGCGTGGCGCTGCAGAAAACGCACGATTTCCTGCGTCTCGAGCACCGGCACGGTCTTGAGGCTGTCCACGCCCACCACGGTATTCGCCCACGCCATGTGCCGCTTCATGCGCTCGACCACGATCGGCCATTCCCGCAGCGTGTGCTGGCGGGGGTCGGGAAGCGCGTGGCATTGGGTGCAGGCGATGATGTACATCTTTCCCGCCTCGCTCTCGAGGGCGGGATCGTGCAGATCCATCTCCTTTTGCCCGTGCTTGCGCAGATACTGCGTGAGCACGGCGGTTTCCTGCTCCGTCGGCGCCGCGACGTTGTCCATCATCTCCTTCATGAGCACGCCCAGGTTGCCTTTGCCCTGCATGCGCCAGACCATGCGCAGGACGACGATGATCCAATTGTCCGCCGTGTGCATCCGCGGATTGGGCAGATAGTGGCACTGCACGCAATAGCGAGTGGTGAGACGCGCGCCCTCCGACGCCGGCTCCGGCAGCTCGCGTGGCTCGATCGAGGGCGGGAGAAGGCGCTCGAGGAGCCTCCCGTGCGGGCTCTGCGACCAGAGATACTTGGCGCGCGCGACCTCGGGCGCATCCGCCGCGCCGGAGTCGGCCGCCGCGGCCGGCCCGGTCCAGCCGAGGACGAGTGCGCCCAGGAGGGGCAGCGAAAGCATCCAGCACGGCACAAGCCGGATTCTACGGTCGCGAATCACGAATCACCAGTCACGAGTCGCTTCCTCACAGGGTGTGCGACCGGTCGCCTTGCGTGAAGCCCAGCAACGGCGCAGTCACGCCTTTTCCAAGGGCGATCACCTTGAACAGCTCGCCCATTTCCGCGGGCGAGAGCAGCTGGTGCGCCTGCGCAGCAAGCGGCGCATAGGTTGCGGCGTCGTCAGCCGGCGTCTCCGCGAGGATGCCGCTGATGCCGCAGTTGACCAGGAACTGTGCCTGGCTGGTGTAGCCGAGAAGGTCGAGCCCGCCCTCCCGTCCCGCCTGCGCGATGGCCGAGAAATCGAGGTGCGAGGTCATGTCCTGCAGGCCGGGCAGGAAGAACGGGTCGGCGTGCGCGCGGTGCCGGTAATGGCACATCAATGTCCCGCGATCGCGCTGCGGATGATAGTACTCATGGCGCGGGAAGCCGTAATCGACGAAGAGCGCCACGCCGCGCGCGAGGGCCTCGCCCGCGCTCCTGACGAACGCGCGCGCGATGTACTGGATCTCGCTGCGGTAACCGTCCGCCGGAAAACACGCGGGGTCCGGTTGGGCCGGAGCCGCCCCCGGGTCCCGCGGCGACCATTGGAAGCGCCCGCCGCTGAACGTCACTCCCAGCTCGACGAGGCGCGCGCCTTGCCGCTCGAACACGTGCACCGGCATGGCATCGAGCACCTCGTTTCCGATGACGACGCCTGCGAACGACGGCGGCAGCCGGCTCAGCCATGCCACCCGCTCGAGGAGCCGCGGCGCGCGCGCGGCGAGCGTATCCCTGCTGCGGTCGCGCAGGTCGGGGGAAAGCTCCAGGATCAGGTAGCGCTCCGGGGGGCAGCCGAGCCGCTCGAGTTCGGAGAGGAGATCGGCGGCGAGCGCTCCGCTTCCGGCCCCGATCTCGAGGATCTCGCCGAAACCGAGCCCCGCGAGCTGCGCGACCTGCCGCGCCAGGGTGCGGCCGTAGAGCCGGGAAATCTCGGGCGCGGTGACGAAATCTCCGTCGCGCCCGAGCTTGCGGGCGCCGGCCATGTAGTAGCCCAGCCCGGGCGCGTAGAGCGCGAGCTCCATGTAGCGCGCGAACGGGATCCAGCCGCCGGCGCGCCGGATCTCGCCGGAGATGAGCCGCGCGAGCTTCGCGCTCGCGGCGGCCGCATCCGGGGATGGCGCCGGGAACTGCTCGGGATGCGGGGCCGTGGCCAACCGGGAAATCACAGGGAATGGACTACAATTCTACACGCTGAAATCGGGACGCGAGCCACGCATGGAGCAGACACTTCAGGGCAAGGTGGCGCTGGTCACCGGCGGGGCGAAGCGCGTCGGCGCCGCGATCTGCCGGCGCCTGCATGCCGCAGGCGCCGGAGTTCTGGTGCATTACCGTTCCGCGGCGCTGGAGGCGCGCGCGCTGCAGGTGGAGCTCAACGCGCGGCGCCCTGACTCGGTGGCGGTGGCGCAGGCCGATCTCCTCAAGGCCGCAGCCGGGGCGCAGCTCGTCAAGGCGGCGCTCAGGCATTTCGGCCGGCTCGACGCGCTCGTCAACAATGCCTCGAGCTTCTTCGCCACCGCGATCGGCGAGATCACCGAGCAGGCGTGGGACGATCTCATCGGGACCAATCTCAAGGCCCCGCTGTTTCTCGCGCAGGCCGCGGCGCCCGAGCTGCGAAAGAACCACGGCTGCATCGTGAACCTGATCGACATTCACGCGGAGCTGCCGATGAGGAACCACGTCGTCTATACCGCTGCGAAGGGGGGGCTTGCGGCGCTCACGCGCGCGCTTGCGCGCGACCTCGGCCCCGAGGTGCGGGTGAACGGGATTGCTCCCGGCACCATCCTGTGGCCGGAAGACGAGACGTGGCGGGACGAAGTGTCGCGCCAGCGCATCATCAGCCAGACCGCATTGAAGCGCATCGGCGAGCCCGACGACATCGCACGCGCAGTACAATTTCTCGTGGCGGACGCGCCGTACATCACCGGCCAGATCATCGCGGTGGACGGCGGGCGGAGCGTGAGCCTTTGACAACGCGCATCATCGGATGGAACAAATGGATACCACTGCAATACGCGTAATACCCCGCAGCACTCATGAGCGCAAGGAATCGTACGAAGCGAACAAGCTGACGAAGCGCCTGCGCCGGCTCGCCGGCGAGGCGATCGCCGACTACGGCATGATCGCCGACGGCGACAAGGTGATGGTGTGCCTCTCGGGCGGCAAGGACAGCTACGCACTGCTCGATGTCCTCCTGTATCTGCGGAGCCACGCGCCGATCCGCTTCGAAATCGTCGCGGTGAACCTCGACCAGAAGCAGCCCGGCTTCCCGGCGGAAGTGCTCCCGGACTACCTCACGCGCCTGGGGGTGCCGTTTCGCATCGAGGCGCAGGACACCTACAGCACGGTGAAGCGGCTGATCCCGGAAGGGAAGACGATGTGCTCGCTGTGCTCGCGGCTGCGCCGCGGGGTGCTCTACCGCGTCGCCGGCGAGCTCGGCGCGACCAGGATCGCGCTCGGCCACCACCGCGACGACGCCCTCGAGACCTTTCTTCTCAATCTCTTCTACGGCGGGCAGTTGAAGGCGATGCCGCCGAAGCTGCGTTCCGACGACGGCCGGCACGTCGTGATCCGGCCCCTGATCTATTGCGAGGAGAAGGATCTCGCCGCCTATGCGGAGCTGAAGCGGTTCCCGATCATCCCCTGCAACCTGTGCGGCTCGCAGGAGAGCCTGAAACGGAACGCGATGAAGCAGCTCCTGCGCGAGTGGGAGAAGCGCCATCCCGGGCGGGTCGAGACCATGCTGAACAGCCTGAAGCACGTTCGCGCGTCCCACCTGCTCGACCGCGAAGCGTTCGATTTCGATCGCCTGCCGCCCAGTCGGGGCGCTGCCCGCCCGCCATCGTAAGCACCTGAAATAGCACGGGATCTCCGCGGGTTCTTCCGGTAAGGCATTGATTCTAAATGCCTATGCTCGTATAGAACGTTTTGTCAAAATTCTCTTGACATGATAGTCTTGCGCTCGCCATGAACTGCGCGGAACGACTTGTCGCTCTCTTCGGCAGCCAGGCGGAAGTCGCGCGCCAGCTGCGCCTCGACCGCGCGGTGGTCAGCAACTGGGTGAAGTCCGGCTACGTGCCCGCGCGCTGGGCGATGGAAGTCGAAACGCTTACCTCGGGCGGAATCAGCGCGGTCGAGGTCCTGAACGAAGCCAACACGCGCAAGCCGTTGAAGCTCAAATCGCGGCCGGACGGGGACAGCCTGTTCGGCTCGCCTCTCACGGGGAAAGACCTCATGAACGATTACGCGCCAGCCAAACGCATCACCTCGTTCCATCCGCCCCAGCGCACGCTGATGGGGCCGGGGCCCACCGAAATCCACCCGCGCGTGCTCACCACCATGAGCCAGCCGGCGATCGGCTATCTCGATCCCATCTTCGTCGAGATGATGGAGGAGCTGAAGACGCTGCTGCGCTACGTCTATCAGACCAAGAACCCGCTCACATTCCCGATCTCGGGACCGGGCTCGGTCGGCATGGAATATTGCTTCGTCAACCTGGTCGCGCCCGGCGACAAAGTGATCGTGTGCCGCAACGGAGTATTCGGCGGCCGCATGATCGAGAACGTCGAGCGCATGGGCGGCATCCCGGTGGTGGTGGAGGACAAATGGGGCGAGCCGGCGGATCCCGACAAGCTCGAGGACGCGCTCAAGAAGAATCGCGACGCACGCATCGTCGCCTTCGTGCACGCGGAGACTTCCACCGGCGTGCAGTCGGATGCGCAGGCGCTCATCGCGGTTGCCCACAAGTACGACGCGCTCACCATCGTGGACGCGGTGACCTCGCTCGCCGGCTCGCCGGTGCTGGTCGACGAATGGAAGGTGGACGCGATCTACTCGGCAAGCCAGAAGTGCCTCTCCTGCACGCCGGGGCTCTCGCCGGTTTCGTTCTCCGAGCGGGTAGTCGACTACGTGAAGTCCCGCAAGGACAAGATCCATTCCTGGTTCATGGACATGAACCTGCTGCTCGGCTACTGGGGGGCGACGAACCGCACCTATCACCATACTGCCCCGACCAATGGCCTCTTCGCGCTGCACGAGGCGCTGCTGCTGGTCCACGAGGAAGGGCTGGAGAATTCGTGGGCACGGCACCGGCGCCATCACACGGCGTTGAAGGCCGGTCTCGAGGCCATGGGGCTCAAGTTCCTGGTGAAGCCCGAGCACCAGCTGCCGCAAATGAACGCCGTGCTCTGTCCGGAGAGGCTGGACGAGCTGAAGGTGAGGCGCACCCTCCTCACCGAGTTCAACCTCGAGATCGGCGCCGGGCTGGGACCGCTCGCGGGCAAGATCTGGCGCTTCGGTCTGCTCGGCTATTCGTGCCGGCCCGACAACGTGATGCTGTGTCTCTCGGCACTGGGCTCGGTGCTGGACGACCTCGGCTACCCCGTGCACGTGGGCGATGCCGAGGCCGCGGCGCACGCGGCATACGCCGCCATGCATGCCAAGGCGGCACAGGCCAAGGCCAAGCCGCGGGCGCAAGCAGCGGCCTGAGCGGCAGACCCCCTCTCTCATAGGGGAACGGGGCGTAAGTTAGTGGTCACTTCCGGCGGGTGGAGCGCGCCGGCTTGGGGGTGCGCGAGCGCAATGCCGCCGACAGCGCACCGCGGGCCCAAGGCAGCATCAGGGGCGACGCGTCCATGGCATCGTCGGGCGCGCGATAGAAGTTGAGCCGCGCGCCCTTGCCCTTGCGCGAATAGCTGAAGATCTCGCAGCCTGCGCGCTCGAACTCGCCGCGGTTGCGGTCGTCGGCTTTCAGATAGAGCGTGTTCTCGAGCACGATGCCGAAGAAGACCCCGTCGCAATAGAGCCCGTAGCCGCCGAACATGCGCCGGGCAGCCACCCGCCCGAGCGGCGCGAGCAGCTCGAGCGCGTGCGCGAGGAACTCGTCCCTGGCCGCCACGCGGCGATCACCTGATGAAAAGCGCGGCAAGCCCGAGGAGCATCCCCATGCTGACCACGTCGGTCGCGGTGGTGAGGAAGATGCTCGAAGCGGTGGCGGGATCGAAACCGAAGCGCTTCAGTGTGATCGGGATGAGCGCGCCGCACACACCGCTCGTCACGCAGGCGCCGACGAGCGCCGCCCATACCACCAGGGCGAGCTCGAGGGCGTGGGGATTGCTCTGCAGAATCGCCATGACCAGCATGCCGAGACCCGCGACGAGACCGGTGACGGCGCCGTTATAGAGCCCGAGCCGCGCCTCCTTCGCCACCAGCTCGCGCTCCTTGCCCTCCTTGAGCTCACCGAGGGTGATCCCGCGCAGGGTCACCGCGAGCGCCTGGCAGCCGGTATTGCCCGATTGTCCCGCCAGCACGGGCAGGAACACGGCCAGGATCACCAGACGATCCACTGTGCCCTGGAAGATGGCGACCACCGCCCCGGCGACAAATGCCGTCAGGAGATTCAACTGGAGCCATGGATGGCGAAACCTGAAACTCTGGGTGAGCGGCGTGGCGAGCCGCTCCTCCTTCTCGACGCCCACCAGGGAGCCGACCTGGGCGGTGATCTCGATCGCCTGCTCCTCGAACATCGCCTGCCCGCGCACCAGCCCGATCAGCACGCCGTTCGCATCGCAGACGGGATACACGGGATAGTGGCGTTCCAGCACGGACTTCATGGCTTCGTTGAGCGGCGTTTCGGGCTTGAGGGCGAATACCTCTCGCAGCATCAGCGTCTCAAGCTGGGCATCATCGGGCGCAAACAGCAGATCGCGCATGGTGACGAGGCCGCACAGCCTGCCGGTCTCATCGGTGATGTAGCCGTAAGTAATGAACGCGACCTTGATCAGCGCCCGCAGCCGCCCCACGGTCTGGGCAACCGTCATCGATGGGTGGAAGACGGCGTAGGCTGGTTCCATGAGGCGGCCGATGCTGCCTTGCGCGTAGCTTTGGTTGCGCCTGAACTGCAGTGCGATCTCGGGCGCGACTGCGTGCAGCACGCCGTCCTGAAGCCCGCCCGGCAACTCGGCGAGGATGTCCTGCGACAGCCCCGGGTTGAGCTCGAGCAGCACCGAGGTGATCGTCGCCACGGGATACTCCGCGAGCAACTCCGCTGCTTCCTGGGCCGAGCGCGCCTTGACCTCGGGTATGAGCGCCTTGTAGGGCGGCTGCTGCCAGTTCGGTTGCGTGGTGGAAATTTCGGACTGCACTGTTGCCCCCTTGTCTTGCCGCATTCCGCCATTAGCGCCGGTTGAACGGCATGAAGATGTCCGTTCGAACCGGCGCAGCTAAAGCGGCAGCAGTGCTGTCCGCTTTAGCGGCAATTGTGCAGCAGAAGGCGGCGCACGACGAGCGAGCGATGAGGGAAGAGGGCGGTGTGAAGCGGGAATAGCGGTCTTCCGTCACACATTTCTGACCCCCTGGCGTTGCCAGAGGATGGTCCGCGCCCAGCCTGATTCAAGGAATAAGGGTGCGGCCCCGGTGGGGGAGGCGCGATTCGAGCACTCCTGAAAGCGCTTGGAACAAATCGACCGAAGCGTCGATCTCGTCCTTGTTGATCGAAACCGATTCGACATTGATGCCGAGAGGCACGCGCCCGACGTAGTCCTGCTCCAATATCTGAGTGAGATTCGCGCGGCAGATCTCGATTGACTTGGCGAGCGGCGAGGCGGCGCGCTGTATGGCGCGTTCCGTATCCGCGCCGATCGAGATCCCCAACCATTTCATGAAGGCCAGCGTCTTCTCGCGGCCGACCGGCGCGAAAGTGAGCACTACGCGCCGCGGGGTGACGCCGGCCTGCGCGCAGTCGCGCGCATAATCGGCGAGCATGCGCACCGTGGCCTCGGCGCGGTACACGGTCTGCGAGACGAAAAAACTCGCGCCCCGTGACGCCTTCTCGATCATGCGCGCGCTCTCGCTCGACTGCGGTCCGTGACGCTCGGCGATCGTAACGCCCCCGACAGTGAAGCGGTGCTCGTGCCCGGCCGCGAGTCGGATCGCCCGGGTGAGGGACAGCGGATAGCCCTTGCTCCTGGAAGTTGGCCGGCCGACCACCGAAAGGTATTCGATCGAATAGTCGCGCGCGGTCTCGTCGAGCCACGCCCGCCAATCGGCCTCCGACATTTCGCCGATACACTTGTACGCGATCGCCGGCACCCAGGTCTGGGAGAACAGGCGCTTCGCGTATGCGCGCGGGTCCACGGTGCGCGTGAACAGGAACGGGCGCGGTGCCGTGGTGCGTCTCGACTCGTCCTGAATATCGTACACCACGAAACCGTCGAGCGGCAGGCGCTTCACCCGTTCGATGAGCCGTGTCGCCGCGGTTTCCACGACCTCCGGCGGCGAGCCCTCGCGCGGCGGGGTTGTCCCGTAGAAACGGACCACAGCCTGCACGTCGGCAAGCTTCGCGAGCAGGCTCATGGCGGGGGCGTTCTCAGTAGCGGTAGTAGTCCGGCTTGTACGGCCCGTCGATGTCGACGCCGATGTAGCGGCATTGCTCTTCGGTCATGACTGTCAATTCCGCGCCGAGCTTCTTCAAATGCAGCCGCGCGACGCGCTCGTCGAGCTGCTTGGGCAGCACGTAGACTTTTTTCTGGTACTTCGCGGCGTTCCCGAAAAGCTCGATCTGGGCCAGCACCTGGTTGGTGAACGAGTTCGACATGACGAAGCTCGGATGCCCGGTTGCGCACCCCAGATTCACCAGCCGCCCCTCGGCGAGCACGATCAACCGCTTGCCGTCAGGGAAGATGACGTGGTCCACCTGGGGCTTGATGTTCTCCCACTGGTACTGCTTCAGCCCGGCAATGTCGATTTCGGAATCGAAGTGCCCGATGTTGGCGACGATCGCATTGTGCTTCATGCGCTTCATGTGATCGACGGTGATGACGCGCAGATTGCCGGTCGCGGTCACGAAGATGTCCGCCTTGTCCGCGGCATACTCCATCGTCACCACGCGGTAGCCCTCCATTGCCGCCTGCAGCGCGCAGATGGGGTCGATCTCGGTTACCCACACGACCGCGCCCAGCCCGCGCAGGGACTGTGCGCAGCCCTTGCCGACGTCGCCGTAGCCCGCGATCAGCGCGACCTTGCCCGCGATCATCACGTCGGTCGCGCGCTTGATGCCGTCCACCAGCGATTCGCGGCAGCCGTAGAGGTTGTCGAACTTCGACTTGGTCACCGAGTTGTTGACGTTGATCGCCGGGAACGGCAGCCGCCCCTCCTTTTCCATCTGGTAGAGCCGGTGCACGCCGGTGGTGGTCTCCTCGGTCACGCCCCTGATTCCAGCCTGAATGCGCGAATAGGAGCCCGGCTTTTCCTTGAGCCGCTTGCGGATGGCCTCATAGAGGACCGTTTCCTCTTCGTTGGTGGGGCGGGAGACGAGCTCAGGTTCCTTCTCCGCGCGGGCGCCCAACGTCACAAGCAGCGTCGCGTCCCCGCCGTCGTCGAGAATCATGTTCGGCGTGCCGCCCTCATTTTCCTTGCCCCCCCACTCGAAGATGCGGTGGGTGAATTCCCAGTACTCGGGAAGGCTCTCGCCCTTGTAGGCGAATACCGGCACGCCGGCGGCTGCGATCGCGGCGGCGGCGTGATCCTGGGTCGAGAAGATGTTGCACGAGGCCCAGCGCACCGCCGCCCCGAGCTTGACCAGCGTCTCGATCAGGACCGCAGTCTGGATCGTCATGTGGAGCGAGCCGGCGATGCGGGCGCCCTTCAGGGGCTGCTTGCCGCGGTACTCCTCGCGCACCGCCATCAGACCGGGCATCTCGGTCTCGGCGATCGCGATTTCCTTGCGTCCGAAATCCGCCTGCTTGATGTCGGCGACGTGGTAGTCGTGTGTCTTCGCGTTCATCGTCCGTCCAGTTCCAATACAGGTCCGGATCCCATCCATTCCGGCCCCAAAAAAGCAAAACGCCCGCATCGTTTCCGATGCGAGCGCCGTTGATGGGTGCTGAGCCTGGCCGGTGTTCCGGTCGCAGCGCTCCTCAGCGAGGTGAAATTATACCGCAGCCGGCCGCGGAGTTGCCACCCTTGCCTTCCCGCCTACGCAGCGGCGTCGGACTTGAGCGCCGCCGCCTTGTCGGTCGCTTCCCAGGAAAATTCCGGCTCGTCGCGCCCGAAGTGGCCGTAGGCCGCGGTCTTGAGGTAGATCGGGCGCAGGAGATCGAGGGCCTTGATGATGCCCTTGGGGCGCAGGTCGAAATGCTTCTCGACCAGCTTCGCGATGCGATCATCGGGAATGGCGCCGGTGCCGAACGATTCGACGAAGACGCTCACCGGGCGCGCGACGCCGATTGCGTAGGCGACCTGGATCTCGCACTTTTTCGCGAGTCCCGCCGCGACGATGTTCTTCGCCACGTGGCGCGCGGCGTAGGCCCCCGAGCGGTCCACCTTTGAGGGGTCCTTGCCCGAAAACGCGCCGCCGCCGTGGCGCGAGTAGCCGCCGTAGGTGTCCACGATGATCTTGCGGCCGGTGAGTCCGGTGTCGCCGAGCGGCCCGCCGATCACGAAGCGGCCGGTCGGGTTGATGAGAAAGCGGGTTTGCTTGCTGATCATGCTCTTCGGCAGCACCGGCTTCACGATCTCCTCGATTACGCCCTCGGTAAGCGGCTCGTGCGAGATGTCTTCCGCGTGCTGGGTCGAGATGACGATGGTGTCGATGTGGTGGGGTTTTCCGTTTACGTAGCGCACCGAGACCTGCGACTTTGCGTCCGGCCGCAGCCACGGCAGCCGGCCGTCCCTGCGCACCTCGGCGTGGCGCTCCATCAGGCGGTGCGCGTAGAAGATCGGCATCGGCATCAGCTGCGGCGTCTCGTCGCATTCAAAGCCGTACATCAGGCCCTGGTCGCCCGCGCCCTGCTCGAGATCGAGGCCCTTGCCCTCGTCCACGCCCAGCGCGATGTCGGCTGACTGGCGGTCGTAGGCGGTCAGCACCGCGCACGAGCGGTAATCGAAGCCGGTCGAGGAGTCGTCGTAGCCGATGCGCTTGATGACGTCGCGCGCGAGCTCGGCATAGTTGACGTTGGCCCTCGTGGTGATCTGTCCCGCCATCACGACGAGACCGGTGGCGCAGAGCGTTTCCGCCGCGACGCGGCCGTACTTGTCCTGGGCGAGCACGGCATCGAGCACGGCATCGGCAATCTGGTCGGCGACCTTGTCGGGATGGCCTTCGGAAACGGATTCGGAGGTAAACAGGAAATCGCTCATCTTGTTGTTTCGTGAAACCGAAAAAGGCGCATAGAATATCAGATAAGCCTCGATTTATAAACAAGATTCATGCATCTCGCTGTTCTTCGGCTGATTGCGCGGCTGCCGCTCTCATGGCTTCACGGCGCCGGCGTCGTGCTGGGCTGGATCGTGTACGGGTGTTCGCGCCGGTACGCCGAACGGATGCGGTCGAACCTCTACGGGAGCGGAGTGTGCCGCGACGACGCGCAATGCAAGGCGCTGTTGCGCAGCGCGGTTGCGGAGGCCGGCAAGGGGATGCTCGAGCTGATCGCCGTCTGGTTCGGCAGCGATGAAAGGGTGGCGCGCCTCGCGGTGGCCTGTGACGGATGGGAAGCCGTGGAGCGCGCGCGCGCGGAGGGCAGGGGCATCATCATCGTGACCCCGCACCTGGGCTGCTTCGAGATGGTCTCGTTCTATATTGTGCAACGGCGGCCGATGACCGTGATGTACCGCACGCCGAGGCAGGCGTGGCTCGAGCCGATCATGATCGCGGGGCGCAGGCGCTGGCAGGCCACGGTTGTGCCCGCGAATCTCCGCGGCGTCCGCGCGTTTTATCGAACGCTGCGGGACAAGGGGATGGTGGGGCTGCTGCCTGATCAAGTGCCCGGCGCGGGCGAAGGCGTGTGGGCGGACTTCTTCGGGCGCCCCGCCTATACCATGACGCTGGTCGGGCGCCTGCAACGGGCGACCGGCGCGGCGGTCATCATGGTTGTTGCTGAGCGGCTGCCCCGCGGGCAGGGCTACCACATGCACTTCGAAGAATTGCCCACGGTGCAGCTGGATGAAGCGGCGCTCAACCGCGCGATCGAAGCTCAGGTGCGACGCTTGCCCGCCCAGTATCTGTGGAGCTACTACCGCTACAAGGGGCCGGGGGGGCTGTCGTGCTGATGCGCCTCGGCCTGGGCGTGCTCTGGCTGCTGCAGTGGCTGCCTTTGCCGGTTCTTGCGGCGCTCGGCAACGTGTTGGGCCTCCTCGCCTACGCGCTGGCGCACAAGCGCCGCAGGATTGCGCTCGTGAACCTCGGGCTGTGCTTCCCGCAATGGAGCGAGGCGGAACGGCGCCGCATCGCCCGCCGCCATTTCCAGGCGCTGTCCAGGAGCGTGCTCGAGCACGGCGTTCTCTGGTGGGGCTCGAAAGAGCGCATCCAGCGGCTGGTGCGCGTGGAGGGTGTCGAGAACCTGGACGCGGCGCGCGACCGGCCGGTAATTGCCCTCGCGCCGCATTTCGTCGGGCTCGACATGGGTGGCGTGCGGCTGACCACCGAGTGGTCCGGATGCACGATATATCGCCGGCAGTCAAACTCGCTGACGGACAGCATGCTGCTGCGGGGGCGGTCGCGATTCATGCCTCAGCGCCTGATCTTGCGCAGTGACGGCGTCCGCCCGGTAGTGCGCGCGATGCGGGAAGGCCTGCCCCTCCACTATTCGCCTGACCAGGACTTCGGTCCGCGCGATTCGATTTTCGTGCCGTTCTTCGGCGTCCCGGCGGCGACGGTGACCGGCGCCTCCCGCATCGCGCGGCTGGCCGGCGCGGTCATCGTTCCGGTCGTGACCCGCCAGTTGCCGGGGTCGGGTGGTTACGTGGTCACGTTCTACCCGGCGTGGCGCGATTTCCCGAGCGGGGACGAGGCGCGCGACACGCGGCGCGTGAACGAGTTCATCGAGGAGCGTGCCCTCGAGATGCCGGAACAGTATCTGTGGGTGCACAGGCGATTCAAGACGCGCCCGCCCGGCGCGGCGAGCTTCTACTGATTCCAAGAGGGGGACGAATCGTAGGAAAATGGCGGAAATGAGAAAGCTGCGCGCGGCCGTGATCGGCGTCGGCTACCTGGGCCGCTATCACGCCGAGAAATATGCGGCCTGCCGGGGCGTGGAACTGGTGGGTGTTGCCGACACAAACGAGGCGCGCGCCCGCGAGATTGCCGCGCGCCACGGTTGCCGGGCGGTGACGGACTTCCGCGAACTGTTGCTCGGCACGGATCTGGCTTCAGTAGTGGTGCCGACGGATGCGCATTATCCGGTGGCGAGCGCGTGCCTCGAGGCGGGCCTGCACGTGCTGGTCGAGAAGCCGATCGCGCGCACGCTCGAGGAAGCCGATGCCCTCGTGTCGCTCGCCCGCAACCGCGGCTCGTGCCTTGCGGTCGGGCACCTCGAGCGCTTCAATCCGGCGTTTGCCGCGCTACGCGCGGTGCTGCCGCAGCCCCTTTTTATAGAAGCGGAGCGCCTGTCCGGGTTCAAGGAGCGGGGCGCGGAGGTCGACGTCGTGGCCGACCTCATGATCCACGACATCGACCTGGTCCTCGCCATGGCCCGCGCGGAAATCTCCTGGGTATCCGCCTGCGGCTACCGGGCGTTGACGGATTCCGTAGACATCGCCAGCGTGCGCATCGAGTTCGCCGACGGGTCGGTGGCCAACCTGTCGGCGAGCCGGGTGAGCCAGGCGCCCGTGAGAAAGCTCCGTGCGTTCGGCTCCGATCGCTATGTTTCCGCGGACCTGCAGAACGCCAGGCTCCGCGTGGTGCGCCGGGCGGACGACGGCAGGATCGTGCAGGAAGACGAGCGCGCGTTTCCGGCCGCAGATCCGCTGCGCGACGTGGTCGAGTCCTTTGTCGCGGCGGCGCGCGAGAACCGGGATCCGGCGGTGAGCGGTACGGACGGCCGCCGCGCGCTCGCCCTGGCGATCGAGGTACGCCGGCTGATCGACGAACGGCTGGCGCGCATGTCATTGGGTGCGAAGGTGCAAAGCGCATGAAAGTCCCGATGCTCGATCTGGCCGCCGAGTACCGCGATCTGGAAACGGAGCTCGCCGCAGCGGTGGAGAGGGTCATCACCTCCGGCCGCTTCATTCTCGGCCCTGAAGGCGAAGCGCTGGAGCACGAGGTGGCGGCCTACCTCGGTGTCAAGCATGCGATCGCGGTCGCCTCGGGGACCGATGCGTTGCATCTCGCACTGCGCGCGGCAGGCATCGGTCCCGGCGACGAGGTGATCACGCCGTCGTTCACTTTCATCGCCGCCGCCGAGGCGGTCTATTACGTAGGGGCGCGCGTGGTGTTCGCGGACATCGATCCGGCAACCTATAACCTCGATCCCGCGGCCTGTGAAGCGGCGATCGGTCCGGCCACCCGGGCGGTCATCGCGGTTCACCTGTTCGGCCAGACTGCCGACCTCTCCGCCATCGACGCGATTTGCAGGCGGCGCCGCATCACCCTGATCGAGGACTGCGCGCAGGCGATCGGCGCCGACTTCGATGGGCGCCGCGCCGGCGCCTGGGGCGCGCTGGGCTGCTTTTCCTTCTATCCCACCAAGAACCTGGGTGCCTACGGGGACGCCGGCATGGTGGTGACGAACGATCCGAAGCTCGCGGAGGTCGTGCGCATGCTGCGCCATCATGGCAGCCGCACCGCGTACCGCCACGAAATGATCGGCTACAACAGCCGGCTCGACGAGCTGCAGGCGGCGATTCTCCGCCTCAAGCTGAAGCACCTCGAGCACTGGAATGCCCGGAGACGCGAACGCGCGGGCCTCTACCGGCGCCTGCTTGCCGGCAGTCCGATCGGCCTGCCGGTCGAACACGGGCGCGGCGCCCATGTCTATCACCAGTTCACCGTCCGCGCCCCGTCGCGCGATGCGTTGCGCGACGCGCTTTCCGCGCGGGGCGTGGCGAGCGCGATCTACTATCCCGTTCCCGTGCACCAGCAGCCCGTCTACGTGGCGGAATACGGCGGTGTCTCGCTGCCGGTATCCGAGCGGGCGGCACGGGAAGTGCTGTCGCTGCCCATTTATCCCCAGCTCACGGAAAGCGCGGTGAATGGCGTGTGCGCTGCGCTGCGCGAGGCAGCCGCATCGGAAAAACCCTTGCGCGGGAAGACCTGATTGGGAACGGCGCCGGAGGACCGCGTCCAGATCGAGCCGCTTGCGGCGCAGGACGTGGCGCAACTCGCGGCGCTCGCGCGCGAGATCTGGTTTGCGCACTATCCCGCCATCATCAGCGTCGCGCAGATAGAATACATGCTCGCGGAGCGCTACGACGCCGGCGTGGTGCTCGCCGAGCTGCAGCGCGACGGGATGTGGTGGGACAAGCTGATGGTCGCAGGAGAGATGACGGGGTTCGCGTCCTACTTCCTCACCGGCGTTCCGGAAGAGATGAAGCTCGACAAGCTCTACGTCCATCCGCGGCTCCAGCGCCGCGGCTACGGTGGCATGATGATCACGCGTGCCTGCGCGGTCGCCCGCTCCCGCGGCTGCAGCCGCCTCGTGCTGGCGGTGAACAAGAACAATCGCGACGCGATCGCCTCCTACCTGAAGCACGGTTTTCGGGTTGCCGATGCGGTGGTGAAGGACATTGGAGGCGGCTTCGTGATGGACGACTACATCATGGTCAAACCCGTGATGGGTGACGAGTGATGGGTGAGGCGATCCGGGGGTTCGAGAACCCGGGCATCGAGGAGCGGTGCGCCCTCCTGAAGCGGGTGAAGACGATCGCCGTGGTCGGGCTCTCCCCCAACCCCTCCCGGCCGAGCTACGGCGTATCGCAGGCAATGCAGGGGTTCGGCTACACCATCATCCCGGTTCATCCCTCGGCCCGGGAGGTTCTCGGTGCCAGGGCCTACCCGCGGCTCGACGAAGTCCCCGGTCCGATTGATCTGGTGAACGTATTCCGCCGCCGCGAATTCATCGACGGCGTGGTGGATGACTGCTTGCGGCTCGGTCTAAAATACCTTTGGATTCAAGAGGGTATAGTGAACGGGCCGGCTGCCTTGCGAGCGGTGGGGGCGGGCATCAGGGTGATCATGGATTGCTGTATCTACAGGGATTATCGTAGATATTGCAGCTAAATGCGCCTAAAATTCACCAAAATGCACGGCTTGGGCAACGATTTCATCGTTCTGGACGCCCTTGCCCGTCCCCTGGAGCTCACCTCCGAGCAGCTAAGGCGCATCGCGCACCGCCGCTTCGGCATCGGTTGCGACCAGGTCCTCCAGGTAGAGCCGCCGCGGCAGCCCGACACCGATTTCTATTACCGGATCTTCAACGCCGACGGCGGCGAGGTGGAGCAGTGCGGCAACGGGGCGCGCTGCTTCGTGCGCTACGTGCGCGACCGCGGGCTGACGGCGAAGCGCGAGCTGCGCGTTGGCACCCGCGCGGGCGTCATCGTGCCGCGGCTCGAGGACGACGGCCGCGTGACGGTCGATATGGGCGTCCCGGAGTTCGAGCCTTCCCGGATCCCGTTCGAGGCCCCGGCGCGGGCCACGAGCTACGCGCTCGAAGTGGACGGGCGGCGGCTCGAGATCAGCGCGCTGTCCATGGGCAACCCCCACGCGGTGCAGATCGTCCCGGACATCGAGCGCGCGCCGGTTGCCACCGAAGGCCCGCTGATCGAGCGCCACCCGCGTTTTCCGCAGCGGGTGAACGCCGGCTACGTGCAGATCGTCAGCCGCCGCCGCATCCTGCTCCGCGTGCACGAGCGCGGAGCGGGGGAAACGCTCGCGTGCGGCACCGGCGCGTGCGCCGCGGTGGCCGCCGGCGTCCTGCGCGGGTTGCTCGATCGCGAAGTCACCGTGACCGCGCGCGGCGGCGACCTCGGTATATCATGGGCAGGGGAGGGCAAGCCGGTGATGATGACGGGCCCCGCGGAGTCGGTATTCGAAGGCGAGATCGAGTTGTGAAGGGAGAGCGATGAAACCAGAAGAGGTCGCCGGGTATCTGAAGGACCACCCGGATTTTTTCGAGGAATACGCCGAGCTGCTCGCCGAAATCTACATCCCCCACCCTCATGGCGGGCGCGCGATCCCGATCAGCGAGCGCCAGATCCTGACCCTGCGCGAGAAGAACAAGCAGATCGAGGGCAAGCTGCGCGAGGTGATCCAGTATGGCGAGGAGAACGACGCGATCAGCGAAAAGGTGCATCGCATTACGCTCGCGCTGCTTGCCGCGACCGAGTTGCGCAGCATGCTGAATGCCGTTTATCTCAACCTGCGCGAGGACTTCGCCGTGCCGCACGTGGCGCTGCGGTTGTGGCGCGGCGCGAACCGCGGCGACATGCCCGAGTTCGGGCCGGTGAGCGCGGCGTCACGCGAGTTCGCGGCGAGCCTCGCGAACCCCTATTGCACCGGCCGCGCCACGGCCGACACCGCGGGCTGGTTCGGCGACGCGAGCTCCCACCTACGTTCGTTTTCATATCTCCCGCTGCAGGACGGCGAGACCTTCGGCCTGCTGGCGCTCGCCAGCGAGGACCCGCAGCGCTTCTACCCCGAGATGGGCACCCTCTACCTGAAGCGGCTGGGCGATCTGATCGCCGCAGCGGTTGCGCGGCATCTCAAGCAATGAAGGGTGATGGGGGATGAGCGAGCCGATGCAGACCGGTTCCCATCCGCCCCGCGGAATCAACCAGTTACGTCATGTAAGTGGGCGCTAACTCAGAGGCCGCAAAACCCGCAGCAGCGGCTGCGCATCCCCTCGTGCGCAGCTATCTGGAGTATCTGACCAATGAGCGCCGCCTTAGCCGGCACACCGTCGCAAACTACTTCCGCGACATCGCTTCCCTGCTCGCGCTTGCGGGCGGCGCGCCGCTCAAGCGCATGGATGCGCAGCAGATCCGCCGCCATGTGGGGCAGCTCCACGCGCGGGGGCTCGATGGGCGGACCCTGGCGCGCATGCTCTCGGCGTGGCGCGGCTTCTTCAACTACCTCGCGCGCGATCACGGCTACACGCACAATCCGTGCGCGGGGATCCGGGCGCCGCGGACCGGGAAGCGGCTGCCGCACGCGCTATCGCCGGACGAAGCGGGGCGGCTGATGGATATCGCCGCGGCGGACCCGCTGGCGCTGCGCGACAAGGCGATCGTTGAGCTTCTCTATTCCTCCGGCCTGCGGCTATCCGAGCTGATCGGCCTCGAGCCGGACGACGTCAACGTCCGCGACGCCACGGTGCGCGTGACCGGCAAGGGCGCGAAGACCCGGCTGGTGCCGGTCGGCAGCTTCGCGCTTGCCGCGCTCCGCGCGTGGATCCCCGTGCGCGGAGAGCTCGCGCGCCCCGGCGAGAAGGCGCTGTTCGTGGGGCGCGACGGCAGGGCGCTGGGCGCGCGCGCGGTGCAGGCGCGCCTGAAGCACTGGGCGCGCAAGCTCGGACTGGCGGACAAGGTGCACCCGCACGCGCTGCGGCATTCCTTTGCCTCGCACCTGCTGCAGTCGAGCGGCGACCTGCGCGCGGTGCAGGAGATGCTCGGGCACGCGAGCATCTCCACGACACAGGTCTATACGCACCTCGACTTCCAGCACCTGGCGAAGGTCTACGACGCCGCGCACCCGCGCGCAAAGAAGAAGTCTTGAACAAGCTGATCCTCAAGACCGGGCGGGAGAAGTCATTGAAGCGCCGCCACCCCTGGGTGTTCTCGGGAGCGGTGGCGAAGGTGCAGGGAAAGCCCGCCGCGGGCGACACGGTCGAGGTGCGCTCCGCAGCCGGCGCTTTCCTCGCGGTCGCTGCGTTCAGCCCCGAGTCCCAGATCGTGGCGCGGGTGTGGGACTGGCGCGAGCGCGAGATCGATGCGGCGTTCTTCCACGCACGCGTCGCCACGGCGGCGGTCCAGCGCCGGGCGATTCTCGACCGAGCGGCCACGGACGCCTTCCGGCTTCTCAACAGCGAGTCCGACGGGCTCCCCGGCGTGGTGGCCGACCGCTACGGGGATACGCTGGTCGTGCAACTGACGAGCGCCGGAGCGGAGCGCTGGCGGGATGCGATCGCCGACGCGCTGCTCGAGGCGACCAAGGCGTCGCGCGTCTGGGAGCGCTCGGATGCGGAGGTGAGGGCGCTGGAGGGGCTCGCCCCCGCGATCGGCCCGGTCCGCGGCGCGCGCGAGCCCACACGCGTCGAGGTGAGCGAGCGGGGAATCCGCTTCGAGGTCGATCTCGAGCGCGGGCACAAGACGGGCTTCTATCTCGACCAGCGCGAGAACCGGCTGCGGCTGCGCGAGTTGTCCCGGGGGCGCGACGTGCTCGACGGCTTCTGCTACACGGGGGGCTTTGCGCTCAACGCCGCGACGGGCGGAGCGCGATCGGTATTTGCCCTCGACAGCTCGGCCGAGGCGCTCTCCCTGGCGAAGGCCAATGCTCAACTGAACGCCCTCTCCGGGATCGACTGGGTCGGGGGCGACGTATTCGAGAAGCTGCGGCACCTGCGCGATCAGCGCCGCACCTTCGACCTCGTCGTGCTCGACCCACCGAAGTTCGCCCCCACCGCGGCGCACGCGGCGCGGGCATCGCGCGCCTACAAGGACATCAACCTGCTCGCCTTCAAGCTGCTGCGCCCCGGGGGGCTGCTGATGACGTTTTCCTGCTCGGGAAGGGTGCCGGCCGATCTCTTCCAGAAGATCATCGCGGGCGCGGCGCTCGACGCCGGCGTGGACGCGCAGATCATCGATCGCCTCGGCGCGGGCCCCGACCATCCGGTCGCCCTCAATTTCCCGGAAGGCGACTACCTGAAGGGGCTGCTCTGCCGCGTCGCCGGCTGACGCTTGAAGGCGAAAGTCGAAGGTCGGAAGTCGAAAGTTGCGAGGCGATATTCCCGCGGCGAAGAGAGCCTGGCTAGCGGGGTTTACTTTCGCCTTTCGAATTTCGACTTTCGGCTTTGGGAGGGACGGGGTCCGTGCCTCCCGGATGCCACGGGCCGCAGCGCACGATGCGCCGGACCGCGAGCCACGATCCCTTGAGCGAGCCGTACACCTCGATCGCTTCGCGCGCGTAGGCCGAGCAGGTTGGATAGAACCGGCACCGGCCCCCGAAAAACGGCGAGAGCAGCAGCCGGTAGCCGTCGATCAGCGCGAGCAGCACGGCTTTCATCATCGGGAGTATATAGGGCGCCGGCCTTAATGCAACACGGTTGCGAAGTCGCGCGAGCCATGCTTAAATGCCGTGCATGGCGCAATCGTATCACGATCGGGCCGAAACGCTGATGGAGCGCACCGGGGGGCGAGTGACGCGTCAGCGGGTCGAGGTGCTCGCCGTGTTGCTCGCCGCGCGGCGCGCGCTCACGCACCACGAGATCGAGGCTCGCGTCAATCGCGGACTCGGAATGGACCGCGTCACGATCTACCGCGTCCTGGAGTGGCTGACGGCTCGCGAGCTGGCGCACCGGATTGCCGGTGACGACCGCGTGTGGCGGTTCAGTGCAGCCGACGAGGAGCATGCGCAGCGGCACGCGCACTTCAAGTGCAACGATTGCGGCGAAGTGATCTGCCTCGACAGGTCGGTGACGGCGCGCAGCATCCCGCTGCCGTCCGGCTATCGCTCGCAGGAGATCGAGCTGACCGTCAAGGGTATTTGCGCCGGCTGCGTGCCGGCGACGCCGGGCAAACGCGGGCTGCAAAGCCACGCACAACACCGGCATTGACCTTCGATAGGAACCGGCAATCCCGGAAAGCGATCTCGTAATGCAACTGATTTGCATCGGATAAGCCGTCGTGCACCCGACCCTGCTGTGGATCATCATCGCCGCGCTCGCTGGCGGTGCGGTGAGCCTGCTGCTGGCCGCGGCGGTCACCTTCTCGCTGCTGGCGGCATGGGTGCCGCGCATGGTGAGCTATTCGGTCGGCATCTTGCTCGGGGTGGCGTTCCTCAGCCTGCTGCCAGAGGCTTTCGAGAAATCCGCGGATGCGGAAACACTGTTTGCCATAGTGCTGGCTGGTCTGCTCGCGTTCTTCCTTCTGGAGAAGGCGGCGTTATGGCGCCACGGGCACCAGCACGGGGATCACGGAGTCCGCCAGCCCTCCGGAGTGTTGATCCTGGTGGGCGACGCGTTTCATAACTTCGTGGACGGGGTGCTGATCGCCGCGGCGTTCCTTACCGAACCCGGGCTGGGCGTCGCGACGACGCTCGCGGTGATGGCCCACGAAGTTCCCCAGGAGGTCGGCGATTTCATGGTACTGCTCAAGGCGGGCTACACCAGGAGGCGGGCCCTGGCCCTCAATCTCGCAGCCAGCCTGACGTCAGTGGCGGGGGGCGTTATCGGATATTTCACGCTTGAGGGCGCACAGGCGTTGGTACAGTATGCGTTGCTGCTGGCCGCGTCATGCTTCATTTATATCGCCGTTGCCGACCTCATTCCCGACATCCATCGGCAGAACACCCCGCGCGAAATCGGGTGGCAGCTTGGCCTGATGGCGGTCGGCGTTGCCACCATAGCGGCGGCGGAATTGATGTTGCACTAGAGGCATACCAGGACGGAAACGCGTGCCGTCCGCGAACGTCGGCGCCAAGCCGGTAGAATTCGCTGCGCAGTCGGCAGCTGTCGTGACGGGAGATGACCATGTTTGCGATGCGTGACCTGAAGCACGCCTACGACAGCACCGAGGTGCTGAGAGTCGACGCGTGGCGGGTCGAGCAGGGGTCGCAATGGCTGGTCCTGGGCCCGTCCGGCAGTGGCAAGACCACCCTGTTGCATATTCTCGCAGCGATCCTGCGCCCGACCGCCGGCAGCGTGAGCATCGCCGGCCAGGATTTCGCGGCGCTCAAGCCCGCCGACCTCGATCGGTTTCGCGGGCAGCGCATCGGCATCGTGCTGCAGCGCCTGCACCTGGTGGCGAGCCTCTCGGTCGTGAAGAACCTGCTGCTGGCCCAGTATCTCGCCGGCGTGTCGCAGGACGGGGCGCGCGTGCGCGAGGTGCTGGGCAGCCTCGACGTCGCCGGCAAGGCTGGCGCGTATCCGCACGAGCTGTCCTTCGGACAGGCGCAGCGCGTCGCCGTGGCGCGGGCGGTCGTGAACCGGCCGAAGCTGCTGCTCGCCGACGAGCCGACCTCCAACCTGGACGATGCGCGCTGCGCGCACGCTTTCGGCCTGCTGGAGTCGCAGGCGCGCGCGTGCGGCGCGACGCTCGTCATCGCCACGCACGACCAGCGCATCAAGGCGCGCATGCGCAACCACTACGTGCTGGGGGCGCAGGCATGAATCTCGCCACGGTGAGCGCGGCCTACCTGCGCGCGCGGGCGCTCAACACCACGCTCAACGTGCTGCTGCTTGCGCTCGGCATTGCGACGATCACCCTGCTGCTGCTCACCACGTCCCAGCTGGAGGAGCGCATGCAGCGTGACGCGCGCGGCATCGACCTCGTCGTCGGCGCGAAGGGCAGCCCGATGCAGATCATTCTCTCCAGCATCTACCAGCTCGATGTCCCCACCGGCAACGTGTCGTGGAAGCAGGCGCAGGAGCTCGCGCGCCATCGCGCCGTCAGGAAAATGATCCCGCTTGCCCTTGCCGACAACTACAAGGGCTATCGCGTCGTCGGCACGAACCACGACTATGTAGCCCATTACGGCGCGCGCCTCGCACAGGGGCGGCTGTGGCAGGCGCCGCTGGAGGCGGTGCTCGGCGCCGATCTCGCCGCCCAATCGAATCTCGCGGTTGGCTCGACCTTCATCGGCGCGCACGGCATGGGCACCCGGGAGGGCGAGCACATGCATGACGCCTACTCCTACCAGGTCGTGGGCGTGCTGGCGCCCACCGGCACCGTGGTGGACCGCATCGTGCTGACCGACGTGGCGAGCGTATGGGCGGTTCACGCGGACCAGCACGATATCAAGGACGTGATGCGCGTCGCCGAACTCCTTCCCGATGATGAAAAGGAGCTGACTGCGCTGTTGATCCAGTACGCTTCGCCGCTCGCCGCCGCGGTGCTCCCGCGGTATATCAACCAGAACAGCGAAATGCAGGCGGCCTCGCCGGCCTATGAAACGGCGCGGCTTTTCACGATCATCGGCGTGGGCGTTGACGTGCTGCGCGGGTTTGCCCTGGTGCTCATCATCGCCGCGGGGCTTTCAGTCTTCATCGCGCTCTACAACGCGCTGCTCGAGCGCCGCTACGACCTCGCCGTGATGCGCGCGCTCGGAGCGAGCCCCGCCCGGCTTGTGGCGCTGATGCTGCTCGAGGGGCTACTGCTGGCGGGCATCGGCGCGGTGCTGGGGATCGCGCTCGGTCACTTCCTGACGGAGGTGCTGGGCGTCGCGCTGACGGCGGCGAAGCAGGTCGCCGTGACCGGCTGGACATGGGTGCCGGAGGAGCTGTGGTTGATCGGGCTCGCGCTCGCGGTGGGAATCGTCGCCGCGTTGCTGCCGGCATGGCGGGCGTACCGCACCGACATCGCCGGCACGCTCGCTCGCGGCTAGGCGCGTCGATCAACGAAGGAGGAGGCCGCATGAAGACGATCCGGAGGGCGATCGCATCGAGCATGGTCTTTGCGCTGGCGCTCGCAGGTCCCGCGACCGCGCAGGAACCCAGGAAGAAGGAGAAGCCGCACAGCGCTGCCGAGGTCAAGGAGGACATTGCCAACCACCGCGCCATGGCCGATGCGCACCTGGCGGCGGCGAAATGCCTCGAGGCGGGCCGGCCGGTGACGGAATGCCACGGCCAGCTCGCGAAGGACTGCAAGGGGCTCGGGATCGGCAAGTATTGCGGGATGAAGCACCGGCATTGAGCGGGGGGTCGCCCCCGGTTGAAGTAGGGGCGTAGTAGAATCGGCCCCCTGACAAGGGCACTCCCGGACCGGGGGCAGGTAACGGCTGGAGGGCATATGCGATTCATCTTCGGTCTCGCGGCAATGCTCCTCGCGGCCCAGGCCGCGGTCTGGGCGCAGGGCAAGGGCGTCCCCGGAAAGGACATGGGGCCGATGGATACGCCATTGCCGCCTTCTCCCTACCTCGACAAGCCGTTGCCCGAGTTGAAGGGGGTGGTGTCCTGGAGGACGCTGGGCCAGGTGACCCCGGTCCGGCAGCAGGACCGCTTCGTTCCGCAGTTCTCGAAGGACGTCGCCGCGCTCGACAAGAAGGACGTGAAGCTGCAGGGCTTCATGATGCCGCTCGACATGGGCGAGAAACAGAAGCGCTTCCTGCTGGTCGCGATGCCGCCCACGTGCGCGTTCTGCCTGCCGGGTGGCCCCGACCAGCTGGTCGAGGTGGTGGCCAAGACCCCCGTCAAGTACGGCTTCGAGCCCATCGTCGTCTCCGGCAAATTCGTCGTGCTCAAGGACGATCCGATGGGGCTTTACTACCGCCTGACCGACGCTGTCGCGGTTTCCCACTGAAGAATGCCTGATCGGCGCCGGACGGAGCCGCCGAGCCGGCCCCGGCGGATATTCCTCGGGTTCCTCCTGGTGAGCGCCCTGGCGCATGCCACGGTGCTTGCCACGCTGTCACCCCTGAGACCCGCGCCCGGCCCGACCCGGCCAGCGGTGCTCGAGGTCATGATCCTGGCGCCGGAGCCGTTGTCTCCCGAGGCTCGCGACATCGTCGTTACGCCGCGCGCTTCGAGCGGCTCCCGAGCCTTGCCGGTTCGAACGACGGCAGACAACGGCCCGCGGATTGAGGCCACAGGGCCGGTCATCGCCCTCCGCGAGACCCCTCCGGACGAGCGGCGTGCTGCCCCTGCAGGGAGCGAGTTCCCGAAGCCCTTTGTCGCGGAGTTAGCGGAGCGCGAGTCGCGGCATGCGACTGCCGCTCAGACCCCGCTCACCTTCAATGCGGCATACCTGAGCAATCCGGCCCCGCGTTACCCGGATGCCGCGCGGCGCTCCGGCGAGCAGGGCACGGTGACGCTGCGCGTGCGGGTGACGCGCGACGGCGTTGCATCGGAAGTGGCGGTGGCAAAGTCGAGCGGCTCGCCGCACCTCGACGCTACCGCTCTGGAAGCCGTCAAGGCCTGGCGCTTCACGCCCGCCCGCCGCGGCGGCGAGGCGATCGAGTCCTGGATGCTGGTGCCGATCGTCTTCCGCCTGGAAGGGTGAGCCGGGGTTTCCATCCCCTCATCCCTTCCCCTTCTCCCAAGTGGAGAAGGGAATCTCGAGCCTCCCCTCTCCGCTCGGGAGAGGGGCGGGGGTGAGGGATAGAACGTGCCTGCGCACGTTCGAGCCAGCGAACGCCCGCCGCGATGCAGCGCGGCGGGACGGGACCATATATCCCGACCGTGTACATCTCCAATCACCGCGTTAGGACAAAGGGCCTGACCCCCAGCAGCTGGCTGACACGATCGGCGTCCCTCCGCGCCTCGGATTCCCTCGGATACGGCCCCGCGCGCACGCGGTAGAGCCCGTCGCGGCTGAAGACGTGCAGCGCGCCCGCCAGCCAGTCGATCTGGATCTTCATCCGCGCCAGGAAATTCTCCGCGTTCTCCCGCGAGCCGAAGGCGCCGAGCTGCAGGTAGACGCCTCCCGCGTCCGGGCTGACCGGCGTCGGCGGGGCGCTCGCCGCGACCTGCGGCGGCGGCGGAGGAGCCGCATCGGGAAGCGCTCTGGCAGGCGGCTTGGGCTCCAGCGCGGCGGCGAGCGGCGCGCTCTCCGGCTTCGGCGCAGGCGCCGGGGGCTGCGGCGGTGCCGTGGCGACCATCGTCCCGGCGCCGCCGGGAAGGACGGACTCGACCTCGACCAGCGCGTTTCCGCCGGCGAGCACGCCGATGCGGTGGGCGGCGGTGTATGAGAGGTCGATGATGCGGCCGTCCACGAACGGACCGCGGTCGTTGACGCGCACCACCACCGATCTGCCGTTCTTGAGGTTCGTCACCCGCGCGTAGCTCGGGATCGGCAGCGTCGTGTGCGCCGCCGTCATCGCGTACATGTCGTAGGGTTCGCCCGAAGAAGTGGGTTTGCCGTGGTAGCGGCGGCCGTACCAGGTGGCGATGCCGCGCGCCTTGTACTGCGTGAGCGACGTCATCGGCGTGTAGCTCCGTCCCATGACGACGTAGGGCCGCGCGGTGCCGCGGTTGATCGGCTCAACGCGCGGCACGGCATCGGGAATGCTGTCCAGGTTTGCCGGTGGATTCGCTCCCGGGCCGTCGTCGAGGTAATAGCCTCCCGGCCGCGCCGGCTCGCGCTTGGCAGGCGCGCCGCAGCCGCCCAGCACCGCGGCCGCGAGCATCGCGGCCGCGGCAAGGAGGAAGGAGGAAGGAGGAAGGAGGAAGGACGATCTTCCCAGTGCGCGAGCCCGGTCATCCTTCTGCATTCTGCCTTCTGCCTTCATCGTCATGTCTGCACGAGCTTCTTGTGGGCGTTGACGCTCATCAGGATGCCGAAGCCGAGGCAGATCGAGGCGAGCGCGGTGCCGCCGTAGCTGATGAAGGGCAGGGGCACGCCCACCACCGGCAGGATGCCGCTCACCATGCCCATGTTGACGAAGGCGTAGGTGAAGAAGGTAAGCGTGATCGCGCCGCAGAGCAGCCGCGCGAACATCGTCGGCGCGTTGGCGGTGATCAGCATGCCGCGCGAGATCGCGGCCAGGTAGAGGCCCAGCAGCAACAGGCAGCCGAGCAGCCCGAACTCCTCGGCAAAGACCGCAAGGACGAAATCGGTGGTGCGCTCGGGAATGAAGTCGAGGTGGGTCTGCGAGCCGTTCAGCCAGCCCTTGCCGAACCAGCCGCCCGAGCCGACCGCGATCATGGACTGGATGGTGTGGTAGCCGCTGCCGAGTGGATCCTGGGAAGGGTCGAGGAGCGTCAGGATGCGCTGCCGCTGGTAGTCGCGCAGCGCCGACCACACGAGCGGCAGGGCGGCGGCCGCGGCGATCGCCAGTCCGGCAATGACGCGCCCGGGCAAGCCCGCGAGGAACAGCACGAAGAACCCCGCGGCGGTGATGAGCACCGCGGTGCCGAGATCCGGCTGCCGCGCAATCAAACTGACCGGGATAAGAAGCAGCACCAGGGCCACTGCGTAGTTCGCGAGCCGCAGCGTCTTCTCGTGGCGGTCGAAGTACCACGCCATCGCAAGCGGCACCGCGATCTTCATGAACTCGGAGGGCTGAATGCGGGTGACGCCGAGATCGAGCCAGCGCCGCGCGCCGTGCACCGCGTCGCCGAACAGCGCCACCGCGACGAGGAGGAGCACGCCGAGGACGTAGAGCGGCAGCGCGAGCCGCATCAGGTAATGCGGCGGAATGTTGGCGAACAGCCACAGCACGGCGAGCGCGATCAGGATGCTCCCGGCCTGCCCGGTGACGCGCGCCGCATTCAGATTGGACGCGCTGATGAGGACCACCAGGCCGAGCGCCACGAGCGCCAGCACGAGACCCAGCAGCGTGCCGTCGATCTGGCGCGTGAGGGAATGGGCGATCCGTCTAACTGCTGGATGCATCTTTGTCCCTGCCGCGCTGTTCCGGGCGCGGCCGCTTGCCGAGGAGGTAGTAGTCGAGCACCTTGCGCGCGAGCGGCGCGGCGGTGCGCGCGCCGAAGCCGGCGTTCTCCACGATCACCGCGAGCGCGATGCGGGGCGCATCCGCCGGCGCGTAGGCGATGAACAGCGAATGGTCGCGGAGCTCCTCCTGCACCCGGCTCTCCTCGTACTTCTCGCCCTGCTTGATGCCGATGACCTGCGCGGTGCCGGTCTTCCCCGCGCTCACGTACGCCGCGTTCGCGAACGAGCGCGCCCCGGTGCCTTCCTTGTTGACGCCGATGAGCGCTTGCCTGACGACCGCCAGATGATCGTCCTTCAGCCCCACCGCGCGCAGCCGGCGCGGCTCGATCGGGGCGCGCTCGCGCGTGCGGAAATCCTCGACGGCGCTCACGATCCGCGGCTGGTACACGACGCCGCCGTTGGCGAGCATGGCGACCGCCTGCGCGAGCTGCAGCGGGGTGTAGGCGTTGTAGCCCTGCCCGATGCCGATGCTGATGGTCTCCCCCGCGAACCACTTCTGGTTGAACCGGCGCATTTTCCACTCCTGCGAGGGCAGCACCCCCGCGGCCTCGCCGGCGATGTCGATGCCGGTGCGGGACCCGAAGCCGAACTGCGCCATGAAGCGCGCGATCGCGTCGATGCCCAGGTCGTTCGCGAGCATGTAGTAGTAGGTGTCGCTCGACTTCACGATCGACTTGTACATGTCGACGATACCGTGCCCGCCGGGTTGGCTGTCGCGGAACTGGTGGCCGCCGAACATGAAGTAGCCGGGATCGTGGATCGTCTGCTGCGGCGTGCGCTTGCCGTAGGCGAGCCCGGCGAGCGCCATGTACGGCTTGAAGGTGGAGCCGGGGGGGTAGGTGCCGGAAAGCGCGCGGTTGACGAGCGGCTTGTCGGGCGAGTTGTTGAGATCGTTCCAGTTCAGGGCGTCAATCCCGTCGACGAAGAGATTGGGGTCGAACCCCGGCTTGCTCACGAACGCGAGCACCCCGCCCGACGCCGGATCGATGGCGACCAGCGCGCCGCGGTGGTCGCCGAACGCATCGTATGCGACCTCCTGCAGGCGCGCGTCGAGGTTGAGCACGATGTTGTTGCCGGATACGGGCGGTGTCCGCGACAGCGTCCGCACCGGCCGCCCGCCGGAATCGACCTCGACCTCCTCCACCCCGGTGGTCCCGTGCAGGGTGCGCTCGTAGCTCTGCTCGAGCCCGGTCTTGCCGATATAGTCGGTCCCGCGATAATTCGCGGTGTGCCCTTCCGCCTGCAGCTGCTCGACCTCGCTCCTGTTGATGCGGCCGATGTGGCCCACCACGTGCGAGAACACCTCGCCCTGCGGGTACTGGCGGAACAGCCGCGCGTTGATCTCGACGCCGGGGAACCGGTAGCGGACCGCCGCGAAGCGCGCGATTTCCTCGTCGGAGAGGCGCGTGCGGATCGGAAGGCTGCCCATGCTCTTGCTCTCCTCGAGCAGCCGCCGGAAGCGCCCCCGGTCACGCGGCGTGATCTCGACCACGGTGGCGAGCTCGTTGATCAGGTTCTCCAGGTTCGCGATCCGGTCCGGCTCGACCTCCAGCGTGTACGCCGAATAGTTGTGGGCGAGCACGACGCCGTTGCGGTCCACGATGACGCCGCGGTTCGGCGACACCGGCACGATGGAGATGCGGTTCGCTTCGGCCAGCGTATAGAGCTCACCGTGCTTGATGACCTGCAGGTAGAAGAACCGGCCGGCGAGCAGCAGAAAGGCGAGGAGAACGAAGCCGGCCGCAATCGCCAGGCGCACCTGGAAGTGATGCAGCTCGAGCTGCGCGTTGCGCAACTCGATGCCGGGGTTGATCGACAGCTCGCTACTCACGCCGGCAAACCCGATGCGTTGCCCTTGCCCGCGCCGGGCGGATTTCGTGCGATTTCCATTTGAAAGTATGAGCCTATCTCAATAATAGGCTCAAATCCCATCGGGATCGGCCCGCGGGCGCAGCAGGAGCCTGAGCAGCGCGCCCAGCGGCAGCCAGAGCGCCGCTGCGACGAAGCTGCCGATGAAGTACTGCAGCCCCGGAAAATCCGCGCCCGCCGCGAGGCGGATGGCGAGCACGATCACGTTGTTCAGAAGCAGCAGCAGCAGGACGTGCACCACCTGCGGCGTCCCCGAAAACATGCGCACGCGGCGGTGCAGCACGATGCCGGCGTAGGCGAGGATCGAATAGGCGAGCGCGTGCTGGCCGAGCAGCGTGCCGTCCGCGACGTCCATGAACAGCCCCATCATCCAGGCCGAGACAAACCCGACCTTCCGCGGTTGCTCGATGCACCAGTAGAGCACGACCAGCGCCACGAAATCGGGCTTGAGCCACAGCCACGCGCCGGACCACGGAAGGAGGTTCAGCATCAGCGCCGCGATCAGCGTCAGGGCGATGAAGCCCGCCCGGACGGGCAGCAGGATCTCCTGGGGCGCGATGCGCGTGTCGGCCATCAGCCCTTCCTCGGTTTCTTGGTCCGCGCCTGCTTCTTCACGTCCACCGGCCGCGGCGGGAGCTCGCGGCTGCCGCTGACGACCAGCAGGTGCGTGTGGTTCGCCACGCCGGCGAGCGGCGTGCAGGTGATGCGGGCGAAAATCTGGTCGGCGCTGCGCTCGACTTCCGCCACCCGCGCGACCGGCAGCCCGGGCGGGTAGACCCCGTCGATGCCCGAGGTGACGAGCTCGTCGCCGTTCCGGAAATCGGCATTGAGGGGGATGAAGCGCAGCTCGAGCGCGCCGTCGCTGCCGGTCCCGGACAGCACCGCGCGCAGGCCGTTGCGCACGTTCTGCACCGGCACGAACTGCCCCTTGTCGGTGACCAGCGTGACTTCCGAGAGCCACGGGTAGACGCGCGTCACCTGGCCCACCAGGCCGCGGTCGTCCACCACCGGCTGCCCGGGCCGCACGTCCTGCTGCGAGCCGCGGTCGATGACCACCTTGCGTGAGAACGGGTCGCGCGCGGCGTACAGCACCTCGGCGGCGGCAAGCTCGATGTCGAGGCGCCTGCGCGCGCCGAGCAGCTCGCGCAGCTGCCGGTTCTCGGCCTGCAGCGCCTTCAGCTGCAGCGCCAGCGCGGCGTTCTCGAAGTTTTCCCGCCGCAGGCGGGCGTTGTCCCCGCGCAGCGAGCCGTGCGTGGTGAAGAAGTCGCCGATGCGACGCGCGATGCTCGCGGGCGCCGCGGCGATCCGCTGCAGCGGATACACCGCTACCGCGGCGACCTGGCGCAACGCGTCGAGGTAGTTGAAGCGGACGTCGGCGACGAGGAACGCGAGGGACAGCACTGCGAAGATCAGCAGTCTGGCGAACGGTGTGGGGCCGGTCTTGAAGAACGGCGGCGGCGAGTATTCCATCTAGGTTTCAAGTCTCAGGTTTCAAGTTTCAAGTTGGGTGCAGCCCCCAAGGACACCGACTTTAACCTGAAACTTGCAACTTGAGACCTGAAACTGGCGTATCAGTCGTTGGTGAAGATGCTCGCCAGCCGCTCGACCCTTTCGAGCGCCTTGCCGGACCCGCGTACGACGCAGGTGAGCGGGTCTTCCGCGACGATCACCGGCAGCCCGGTCTCCTCCATCAACAGGCGGTCGATGTCGCGCAGTAACGCACCTCCGCCGGTGATCACCATGCCCTTCTCGGCGATATCGGCAGCGAGCTCGGGCGGCGTCTGCTCGAGCGCGGACTTGACGGCGGAAACAATCGCGTTGAGAGGCTCGGTCAGCGCCTCCAGGATTTCATTCGAGGAGATCGTGAAGCTCCTCGGGATGCCCTCGGCGAGATTGCGCCCCTTCACCTCCTTCTCGCGCACTTCCGAGCCGGGGAAAGCGGAGCCGATTTCCTTCTTGATATGCTCGGCGGTGGTCTCCCCGATCAACATGCCGTAGTTGCGGCGGATATAGTTGATGATCGCCTCGTCCATCTTGTCGCCGCCGACGCGCACCGAGCCCTTGTAGACCAGGCCGCCGAGCGAGATTACCCCCACTTCCGTGGTGCCGCCGCCGATGTCCACCACCATCGAACCGGTCGGTTCGCCCACCGGCAGGTCGGCGCCGATCGCCGCCGCCATCGGCTCCTCGATCAGATAGACGCTGGAGGCGCCGGCTCCGATCGCGGACTCGCGGATCGCGCGCCGCTCGACCTGGGTAGAGCCGCACGGCACGCAGATGATCATGCGCGGGCTCGGCTTGAAAAACCGCGTGTTGTGCACCTTCCTGATGAAGTGCTTCAACATCTGCTCGGTGACGGTGAAGTCGGCGATGACGCCGTCCTTCATCGGGCGGATGGCGGAAATGTTGCCGGGCGTGCGACCGAGCATCTGTTTCGCCGCAAGCCCGACCTCCTGGATCACCTTCTTGCCGTTGGGCCCGCCTTCCTGGCGGATCGCGACCACCGAAGGCTCATCGAGTACGACGCCTTTGCCGCGCACGTATATCAGCGTGTTGGCGGTGCCGAGATCGATCGCCAGGTCGTCGTTAAAGTAGCTGCTTAAGAAACCCAACATAACGCTTTCCACCCAAAGGGATTTGGCCTAACGGCTCGGACGGTTATGATACCCTATGCAGCCTCGATTTTTAAGGCTTTTGTCTACGGGGTGACATGGCTTTGACTCTGGAGGACGTGAAGCGCGTCGCCGACCTCGCACGGATCGCGATCGACGAGGCGGAAGCGCGCGCGGTGCTGTCGCAATTGAACGACGTTTTCAAGCTCATCGCCGAGATGCAGGCGGTGGACACGCGGGGCGTTGCGCCGATGTCGCACGCGCTCGACGTGGTGCAGCGGCTGCGCGAGGACTCCGTCACGGAATCCGACCGGCACGTCCTCTTCCAGTCGGTCGCCCCCCAGGTGGAAAGCGGTCTCTACCTCGTGCCCAAGGTGCTTGAGTAACGCGGGGCGCGAGCGGGGCGTAATGCACAACGCAACTCTCAAGAGCCTCTCCGTCAGCCTCGCCGCCCGCGCTTTCTCCAGCGTCGAGCTGACGCGGCATTTCGTAAACCGGATCAACCGGTTAAATCCGAAGTACAACTGCTTCATCACGCTCGATGCCGAACGCAGCCTCGAGCAGGCCGAGGCGGCGGACCGGATGCGTTCGGCGGGGAGGGCGCAGCCGCTCACCGGCATCCCCATCGCCCAGAAGGACATCTTTTGCGCCCAGGGGTGGCTGACCACCTGCGGCTCGAAGATACTGTCCAACTTCACCTCCCCCTATGACGCCCATGTCGTGGAGCGGCTCAACGCGGCGGGCGCGGTCACCCTCGGCAAGACCAATATGGACGAGTTCGCCATGGGCTCGTCGAGCGAGACCTCGTATTACGGGCCGGTACGCAACCCCTGGGACGTGGACAAAGTGCCGGGAGGCAGCTCCGGCGGCTCGGCTGCGGCGGTGGCCGCGCGGCTCGCCCCGGGCGCGATCGGCACCGATACCGGCGGCTCGATCCGCCAGCCGGCGGCGCTCTCGGGCATCTGCGGGTTGAAGCCGACCTACGGCGTGGTATCGCGCTACGGCATGATCGCCTTCGCCTCGAGCCTCGACCAGGGCGGGCCGATGGCGCGCAGCGCCGAGGACCTCGCGTTGCTGCTCAACGTCATGGCGGGCTTCGACCCGCGCGACTCCACCTCGCTCGAGCGGGAGCACGAGGACTACACGCGCGAGCTGGGCAAGCCGCTGAAGGGGCTGAAGATCGGCCTGCCGCAGGAATTCTTCGCCGCAGGCGCCGCGCCCGGCGTGGTCAAGGCGGTGGAGGCGGCGGTGGCGGAGTTCAGGAAGATCGGTGCCGAAACGGTCGAGGTGAGCCTCCCGAACATGAAGCTCTCGGTGCCGGTGTACTACGTGCTGGCGCCGGCGGAAGCCTCAAGCAATCTCGCGCGCTACGACGGGGTGCGCTACGGCTACCGCGCGCCGGAGTATTCCGATCTCATGGACATGTACCGCAAGACCCGCTCGCACGGATTCGGGCCGGAAGTGAAAAGACGCATCCTCATCGGCACCTACGTGCTCTCGCACGGCTACTACGACGCCTATTACATCCAGGCGCAGCGGGTGCGAAGCCTGATCGCGCGGGACTTTGCGGAGGTGTTCAAGCGCTGCGACGTGATCATGGGGCCGACCAGCCCCACCACGGCGTTCCGCATCGGCGAGAAGATGGGCGACCCGGTACAGATGTATCTCAACGACATTTATACCATTCCGGCGAATCTCGCCGGGCTGCCGGGCCTCTCCATCCCCTGCGGCAGCGACGCAACGGGGCTGCCGGTGGGGCTGCAGATCGTCGGCAACTACTTTGCGGAAGCGAAGATGCTCGGCATCGCCCATCAATACCAGCTTGCGACCGACTGGCACCTTCGCATCCCACCGGGATGCGAAGCATGAAGCGAAAGGAGATAGAAGAGAGGGGAGAGGCGTCACATCTGTAGTGCGAGGATAAGGTTATTGCACCTCTCTCCTCTCGCCTCTCTCCTCTCCGACGCAGATAATGAAGTGGGAAATCGTCATCGGGCTGGAGACCCATGCGCAGCTCAACACGCGCTCGAAGATGTTCTCCGGCGCGTCGACGGCATTCGGCGCCGCGCCCAACACCCAGGCGTGCGCGGTCGACATCGCGCTGCCGGGCGTGCTGCCGGTGGCCAACCGCGAGGCCGTGGCGAAGGCGGTGCGCTTCGGGCTGGCGGTAAACGGCAATAGTCCGGCGAACATCAACCGGCGCTCCATTTTCGCCCGCAAGAATTATTTTTACCCCGACCTTCCCAAGGGCTACCAGATCAGCCAGTACGAGACGCCGATCGTGAAGGGCGGCTCGATCCCGATCGTCGTGGAGGGGAGGGAGAAGAAGGTGCGGCTTACCCGGGCGCACCTCGAGGAAGACGCCGGCAAGTCGCTGCATGAGGGCTTCCACGATCTCACCGGAATTGACCTCAACCGCGCCGGGACACCGCTCCTCGAGATCGTCTCCGAGCCGGACATGCGCTCGGCACAGGAGGCGGTCGCTTACGCAAAGGCGCTGCACAAGCTGGTGGTGGAGGAAATCGAGATCTGCGACGGCAACATGCAGGAAGGGTCGTTCCGCTGCGACGCCAACGTCTCGGTGCGGCCGGCGGGGTCGGAGAAGCTCGGCACGCGCTGCGAGATCAAGAACCTCAACTCGTTCCGCTTCCTCGAGCGCGCGATCGAGTTCGAGGCGAAGCGGCAGATCGGGATCCTGGAGGACGGCGGAAAGATCGAGCAGGAGACGCGCCTCTACGACGCGGACCGCGACGAGACGCGCTCGATGCGCACCAAGGAGGAGGCGCACGACTACCGCTATTTCCCCGACCCGGACCTCTTGCCGCTGGAGGTGCCTGACGAGTGGATAGCGGAAATCGGAAAATCGATGCAGAAATCTCTTGCGGACCAGCGTGCCGAGCTTGTCAAGTTTGGCGTTTCGCCGCAACACGCAGACCAATTGACAGGCGACCGTGCAACTTCGACGTTTGCACTGGAATCCTTGAGTGGCACCTTGCCGGCGCAAGCCCCGGTAATCGCAAATCTCATATTGGGCCCGCTTAGAGCGAAGCTCAATGAGGAACAACTGGATTTCGGAAAGAGTAAGGTGACTTCCGATCAGCTCAAGCGGCTATCCGGACGCGTAGTTGACGGAACAGTTTCTATCACTGCGGCAAGTTCCGTAGTGCTCCCCGCGATGTGGGCTGGCGAAGGCGACGCGGACGCCATCATCGAGAAGCGCGGGCTGAGGCAGATCTCGGACAGCGGCGAGCTGGAGAGAATCTGCGATCAGGTGATCGCGGAAAACGCGCGGCAGGTTGCGGATTACCGGAACGGGAAAGAAAAGGCCTTCAACTCGCTGGTGGGGCAGGTGATGAAGCTCACCCGGGGCAAGGCCAACCCCCAGCAGGTGACCGAGATTCTGAAACGGAAGCTAGCGGGAAGCTAGGAAGAACTCGTCACTCCCGCGGAGGCGGGAGTCCAGAGACACTGCCGGTAATCGCGGCGGCTGTTTGCTAGATTCCCGCGTTCGCGGGAATGACGGATCATTTTTTCGCGGGCGCCGCCTGTGCGGTTGCGCCTCCGACCTCCAGGTAGCGCCGCTTGGTCTCCGCGTAGCGCGCGGTGATGTCTTCTTTCTCCTTGTTCTTGGTGTTGATGCTCTTCTCGAGCTTGGCCATTTCGGCTTCCGCGCGCGCGACCTCGTCCCGAACCGCATCGGAGGGTTTCCTCGCCTTTTCGGCCGACTCGAGGCGCTTCCGGGCATCGTCGCGGCGGCTCGCCGCGCCCTTGTGCAATCCCTCGAACTGCCCGATCAGACGGTCCACCTCCCGCAGCTCGCGATCGCGCCGCTGGTCGATCTCCCGGTCGTTGGCGTAGGTGTTGAGGAGCACCATGTCCTTGCGCCGCTGCTCGGCCAGACGCTTCTTCTCCTCTTCCATCTGCTGCGCCTTCGCCGCTTCCTGTGCCTTGCGCCGGGCCTCCTCTTCGGCCGTTTCCGTCGTCTTGCGCGTCACGCCGCGGCGGTCGAGCTCTTTCGTTGCGCTGTCCTGGTACTCCGGCGGCACTTTGTCCCCGCAGCCGATGACCTTGCCCGCGCTGTCCTTCCAGCAGACGATGCGGCCCTTGGACTGCGCCATGGCCGCTTGACTGAAGACGGCCGCGAGCGCGAGGGCAAGCGCCGCGGCGAGAACTGCTCGGGTGCTATCGGGCATTGGCCGTGACTCCATACTGGTCGCGATAACGGCCGACCGCCGCGAGCTGCTGCGCATGCTGCGGCTCGGCCCTGAGGTACGCCATCAAATCGTCAAGCGTGGCGATGCTGATCACCGGAATATTATAGTTCGCGCGCACTTCCTGCACCGCGGACAAATTCCCGCTTCCGCGCTCCATGCGGTCGAGGGCGATCACCACCCCGCAGGGAATGGCGTTCGACGCCCGTATCAGGTCGACGGACTGGCGCACCGAGGTGCCGGCCGATATCACGTCGTCCACGATCAGCACCCGGCCGGCGAGCGGTGCCCCGATCACGGAGCCGCCCTCTCCGTGATCTTTTTCCTCCTTGCGGTTGAAGCTGTAGCGCACGTTGCGCCCCGCGTCCGCCAGCGCGATGGCGACCGCCGCCACCAGCGGAATGCCCTTGTAGGCGGGGCCGAACAGCATGTCGAAGGCGATGCCCGCCGCGCCGATGGCTTTCGCGTAGAATTGCGCGAGGCTCTTCAGCGCCGCGCCGTCATAGAACAGCCCGGCATCGAAGAAATACGGTGTGAGGCGCCCCGCCTTGGTCCTGAACTCGCCGAAGCGCAGCACCTTCTGCACGACGGTGAAGCGGATGAACTCCTGCCGGAAATCCATGAGTCGTGTCGAGAATCATAACACTTAATCTCAACGGCATCCGCTCCGCCGCGCGCCGGGACTTCTTCAAGTGGATGGCGCGCCAGCGGGCCGACGTGGTGTGCGTGCAGGAGCTGAAGGCGCAGGCCGCCGACCTGACGGACGAGATGCGCGCGCCGGGCGGTCTCCGCGGCCATTTCCACCACGCGGAGAAGAAGGGCTACAGCGGCGTGGGCCTCTACTGCCGGAACGCGCCCGACCGCGTGATCGGGGGCATCGGCAACCGCGAGGTGGACAGCGAGGGCCGCTACCTGCGCGCGGATTTCGGGCCGGTGAGCGTCGTTTCCGTCTATCTTCCCTCGGGCTCCAGCGGCGCGCACCGCCAGCAGGCGAAGTTCCGTTTCATGGACATTTTCCTTCCGCACCTGAAAACGCTCGCGGCGGAAGGCCGGGAGATTCTCCTCTGCGGCGACTGGAACATCGCGCACAAGGAGATCGACCTCAAGAACTGGCGCTCGAACCAGAAGAATTCCGGCTTCCTGCCCGAGGAGCGCGCATGGTTGACGCGCGTGTTCGACGAGCTGGGATGGGTGGACGTCTATCGCAGGCTGTATCCGAACGCGACCGGGGCGGCCTACACGTGGTGGAGCAACCGCGGGCAGGCCTGGGCGAAGAACGTGGGCTGGCGCATCGATTACCATATCGCCACGCCGCGGCTCGCCGCGACGGCGAAGCGCGCGGCGATCTACAAGGCGAAGCGCTTCTCGGACCACGCGCCGCTCACGATCGACTATGACCGCCCACTGGCTTAGCGGAATCAGCAGCCGGCTGCCGGAGGGAGTCAGACCGTATTGCGAGCCCGCGCCGCTCGCGGCGCTCGTCCTCGGCATCTCCTCCGGCTTCACCTTCGCGATGATCGGCGCCACCCTTACCACGCGCCTCGCCCAGCACGGCATCAGCAAGTCCGCGGTGACCGCCTTTGCGCTCACCATACTCGCCTACAACCTCAAGTTCCTCTGGGCGCCGGTCGTCGACAACGTCCGGCTGCCGGTGATCGGCCGCTACGGGCAGCGGCGCAGCTGGCTGTGGCTCGTCGGCGTGCTGGTGATGGTCGCCGTCGCCTTTCTCGGCATCTCCGATCCCGGAGAGTCGATTTATATCGTCGCGATCGCCGCGATCGCCATGGGTGTCGCCGGCGCCACCTTCGACATCATCATCGACGCCTACCGCATCGAGCTGCTCGAGCCGCGCCAGCTCGGCGCCGGCTCCGGCATGTCGCAATACGGATGGCGCATCGGCGCGGCGGCGGCCGGTGCCCTGGCCCTGATCCTCGCCGCTCGGGTGGGCTGGACCGCCGCCTATTTCGCCTGCGCCGCCTTTGCGTTGCCGGCCATGCTGGTCGGCGTGCTCATGGGCGAGCCGGCCCGGCACCGCGAGCCGGAGAAGCCGCGCGGGGTTCTCGGGGCCGTCGTCGCCTATTTCAGCCCGCTCACCGAGTTCATCCGGCGCCAGGGGGCGCTCGCCGTGCTGCTCTTCGTGCTCGTGCACAAGATCGGCGACACCCTCGCCAACCTCACGCTGCGCCTGCTGTTCCAGGACCTCGGCTTCACCAACGACGAGGTGGCTTTCTACGACGTCGGGGTCGGCTTCGTCGCGCTGCTGATCGGGATCTTCGTCGGCGGCATCATCTACGCGCGGATGGGCATGAAGCGCTCGGTCCTGGTGAGCCTTGTCCTGATGGCGGTGTCGAATCTCAGCTTCGCCGCGCTCGCAGCGGCCGGCCACACCAATCTCGGCATGGCCGCGGCGGTCGGCTTCGAAAATTTCGCCAGCGGGATCGGCGGCGTGACGGTCGTCGCCTACCTCTCCGCGCTGTGCAACCTGCGCTTCACCGCCACCCAGTACGCGCTGCTCTCCGCCCTGGCGAGCATCGCTGGCCGGTTCCTGACCGGAACGACCGCGGGAGCGATGATCGAGGCCATGGGCTACGTCAACTACTACCTGCTGACCACGGTGGTCGCGCTGCCCGGCGTGATCCTCTTCTGGTACATGATCCGCTCGGGGCTCGCCGACCTGTCGATCGGCACGGCGGGCATCGAAAAGGCGTCAGGAACCTTTTCGCGGCAGGGCGGAAAAGGTTCCTGACACCTTTTCAGCAGTCCGTCACGCTCTCTGAAAGCGGTACACCGCGAGCGCCCCGCGCAGGTTCGAAAGCCACCCGATCCTGCGCCCGTTGGTGATCACGGTGCGCTCGAGGATGCGCACGCCGTGGGTGCGGCAGAAGTCCTCGAAATCGATGATCGTGCACAGGTGGACGTTCGGCGTTTCGTACCACTGGAACGGGAGGTTGTCGGAGACCGGCATGTGACCGCCGAAGACCTGAAGGCGGTTCCTCCAGTAGCCGAAATTGGGGAAGGTGACGATGCCCTCGCGCCCGACCCGCAGCATGTCGCGGACGATGCGCTCGCTGTTCTTCACCGCTTGCAGCGTCTGCGACAGGATCACGTAGTCAAACGACTGGCTCTCGAAATCGGACAGCCCGCGCTCGAGGTCGCTCTGGATCACGTTGACCCCGTTCTTCACGCACGCCGCGACGCCGTCGTCGTCGATCTCCACCCCGTAGCCGGTGACGCGGCGGCTCTCCCGCAGGTAGCGGAGCAGCCCCCCGTCGCCGCAGCCGAGGTCGAGCGCGGAGGACTCCATGCGGACCCAGCCGGCGATCGCGGCGAAGTCCGGGCGCTGCGCGATGGTCCCGTTGCCGTTCGTCACGCCCCGACCTCCTTTCCCACGCGGTCGAAATAGGCCGCGACCAGGCGGTGGTAGCGCGGGTCCTCGAGCAGGAACGCATCGTGCCCGTGCGGCGCGTCGATCTCCGCGTAGGTGACGTCGCGACGGTTGTGGAGCAGCGCCTTCACGATCTCGCGCGAGCGCTCGGGCGAGAAGCGCCAGTCCGTGGTGAACGAGATGACGAGGAACTTCGCGACGGCCGGAGCGAGCGCCTTCGCCAGATTCCCGCCGTGCTCCAGCGCGGGATCGAAGTAGTCGAGCACCTTGGTGATGCGCAGATACGTGTTGGCGTCGAAATACTCCGAGAACTTGTGGCCCTGGTGGCGGAGGTAGGACTCGATCTCGAACTCGGTGTCGAACGTATAGTTGAGCCTGCCGTTCTTCAGCTGCCGGCCGAATTTGGCCGCCATCTCGTCGTCCGAGAGGTAGGTGATGTGCCCGATCATCCGCGCGACCCGCAGGCCGCGCGAAGGCTGTGCGTTGTGCTCGTAGTAGTGCCCATCGTGGAAATCCGGATCGGTAATGATCGCCTGGCGCGCGACCTCGTTGAAGGCGATGTTCTGCGCCGAGAGATTGGGCGCGCACGCGATCACGATCGAGTGGCGCACGCGCTCCGGGAAGCTCAGCGTCCACTGCAGGGCCTGCATCGCGCCGAGGCTGCCGCCGATCACGGCGGCAAAGCGCGGGATGCCGAGATGGTCCGCGAGCCGCGCCTGGGTCGCGACCCAGTCCTCCACCGTCACCACCGGGAAGTCCGCGCCCCACGGCTTGCCGGTCCGGGGGTTCAGGCTCTTCGGCCCGGTCGAGCCGTGACAGCCGCCGAGATTGTTCACGCCGATGACGAAGAAGCGGCTGGTATCGAGCGGTTTGCCGGGGCCGATCATGTTGTCCCACCAGCCGACGTTGTGCGGATCGTCCGCGTAGTGGCCGGCGACATGGTGGGCGGCGTTAAGGGCGTGGCACACCAGCACCGCGTTGGACCGCTCGGGGTTGAGGGTCCCGTAGGTCTCGTAGACGAGCTCGTACTCGTCCACCACCGCCCCGCTCTTGAGCCTGACCGGCTCGCTGAATCTGGCGGTCTGCGGGGTAACGATGCCTACCGATTTCGATTCGATGCCCGTGTCCATGAAAACAAAAAACCCGGCGGGCTTGCGCGGGCCGGGTCGGAAAAAACTGGAACGTTTTCTCTTTAGCCGGATTTATAACGCGCCCGCAAGCTGAATATCAAATCGGCGCGGCTGAAAGCGGAGGGAACGTTACCCGCCCCGGCGGGTAATGTCAAATCGCCGCCGACTCGCCGGGGTGCTAGCTGTTGAGCTTGTCGAGCAGGGCGTGGAGCTTCCCGGGATCGCTGGCGCGCAGCATTTTCTGCGCGAGCGGCTTGAGCCGCGAGTAGCTCGACTTGAGGATGATCTGCTTCACGTCGAGAAGATGCGCGGTGTGCATCGAGTACTGGCGCAGACCGAAAGCGAGGAGAAGGCGCGTCATCGCGACATCGCCGGCCATCTCGCCGCACAGCGCGACCGGCACCTTGGCGCGGTCGGCAGTCCGGATGATGCCGGCGAGGAGGTTCAGCACCGCGGGGTGCAGGGGATCGTAGAGGTGCGCCACCGTATCGTCGGTGCGGTCGATCGCGAGCGTGTACTGGATGAGGTCGTTGGTGCCGATCGAAAGGAAGTCGAGCTTGCGGATGAACATGCCGATCGCAAGCGCGGCCGCCGGCACCTCGATCATGCCGCCCACCTTGACCTCGGGATCGTAGGGAATGCCCTGTTCGTCGAGGCTCGTCTGCGCGCGCTGGATCAACTCGAGCGTCTGGTCGATTTCCGCCGCGGTCGCGAGCATGGGGATCAGGATGTTGACCTTGCCGTAGTGGGAGGCGCGCAGCATGGCGCGCAGCTGCGTCACGAAGCGTTGCGGCTCGGTCAGGCACAGCCGGATTGCGCGCAGCCCGAGCGCCGGGTTGGTGATGACGCGCTGCGCCTCCTGGTCCTTGTCGGCGCCGAGGTCGTAGGTGCGGATGGTGACCGGCATGCCCTCCATCTCCTGCGCGACCTTGCGGTAGGCCTCGAACTGCTCGTCCTCGTCCGGGAGATCGGGACGATTGAGAAAGAGGAATTCGCTGCGGAAGAGGCCGATGCCGGTGGCCCCGTTGGCCTGCGCTTCCAAGACGTCCGCCGGGAGCTCGATGTTGGCCTGCAGCTCCACCGCGACGCCATCGAGCGTGACCGCGCGCCGACCCTTCAGGCGCCGCAGCTTCTGGCGCTCGAGGTCGAACTGCTGCTGCAGCCGCTGGTACTCGGCGAGCACCGGCTCGTCGGGGGCGACGATCACCACGCCCTGGGTGCCGTCCACGATGAGGAGCTCGTGCTCGCGGATCATCTGCCAAGCGTGGTGCAGGGCGACGATCGAGGGGATCGCGAGGCTGCGCGCGACGACGGCGGTATGCGAGGTCGTGCCGCCGAGGTCGGTGATGAAGCTCGCGAAGCGGTGCTGCTTGAACTGCACCACGTCGGCGGGGGAGAGATCGTGCGCGACCAGGATCAGGTTGCGCTCGGAATCCGCCTGCAGCGGCGGCGGCACGTAGCCGGGCTGCCCGGAGAGCGCCTTCATCACGCGCTCGGCGACCTGGACGACGTCGGCCTTGCGCTCGCGCAGGTAGCCGTCGACGATCTCGTCGAAGCGGGCGACCAGGGCGTCGGTCTGCAGCTTCAACGCCCACTCGGCGTTGCAATTCTCGGTCTCGATGATCCGGCGCGGCGCCACCGACAGGGTGGAGTCGGCGAGGATCATCTGGTGCAGGCTGATGAACGCGCTGATTTCCGGCGGGGCGGTGGCCGGGACGCTCGCGCGCAGCTCCTCGAACTCCGCGCGCACCTGCCTCACCGCCGCGTCGAAGCGGGTGGACTCCTCCGCGGCCTGGTGCGGGGGCACTTCGTAGCGCGGCACCTCCAGCCCGGCGTGCGACAGCAGGTGCGCGTGCCCGATCGCGATCCCGCCGGAGACGCCGATGCCGTGAATCGTGAAGCTCACCTACTCGCCTTCCTCAAACCGGCCTGCGATCAACCGGGTCACCGCGGCCAGGGCCTCCTTTTCGTCGGGTCCGTCGGTTTCCACCAGGAGCGTGGCGCCCCTGGCCGCCGCCAGCATCATGACCCCCATGATGCTCTTGGCGTTGACGCGGCGGCCGTTGCGGCTTATCCAGACATGCGACTTGAAGCGGCCGGCAACCTGCGTCAGCTTGGCCGATGCCCGGGCGTGCAGGCCGAGCTTGTTGATGATCTCAACTTCTTGTTGCAGCATTATTGACGACCAGCGCCGGGGCGGGGATGCGCACCACGCCCTCGCAGCCGCCGCTCACGGCCTTGGTGACGGCGGTGGCGAGCGGCTTGTCGCGGTAGTTCAGGACCCGGATCAGCATCGGCAGGTTCACCCCCGCCACGCCCTCGACCTTGCCGGGAACGAGGAGCTTGGCGGCAATATTCGCGGGCGAGCCGCCGTACATGTCCGAGAGGATCAGCACGCCGTCGCCCTCATCGAGCTCCTTCACGAGCTTGCGCGCGAGCGGCAGCATCTGCATGGGGTCGTCCTGCGCGGTGATGGAGAGCTGCCGCAGCCGTGTGGGCCGCCGGTTGAGCACGTGGCTCGCGCAGTGGATCAGGCTCTCGCCGAGCGTGCCGTGGGAGATGATCAGGATTCCGATCATATAGGGGGGTTAGGGGCCGGTAACGAAACCGCAATATTCTACTCTCCCGCGCCGCACAACGCAGTTGCGCCGGCTCGCGGGGCAACCGGAGTTCCCCTCCTGCCGGAGGGTGAGCCGGGAATTCGAGGACCATGTGTCCGAGCCGGCGAACGACCGCCGCGATGCAGCGCGGCGGGACGGGCGGGGTGCGCCCGAAGGGTGCGGGGTGGTGGGTGGAGCAGCTACCGCAAGGAAGTCACGTTGAACATGGCTACCGGCCGGTGGAATCCCCTCAGCACGGCTTCCCCCGCCGGCTCCGCGGCAACGGCGTTCTCGATCTTCCCGTACACCCGCTGCGTTACCAGGACCTGGCCGGTCTTCGCTTCCGAGCACAGGCGGGCCGACAGGTTGCAGACGGGGCCGATCGCGCCGTAATCGCGCCGGCCCTCGAAGCCGATCGCGCCCATCGTCGCGTAGCCGTTCGCGACGCCGACGCCGAATCCCAGCTCGTGGCCGCGCTTCTTCCATGTGAGGGAGAGCTTGCCGACGGCGTCGCGCATGTCGAGCGCCATGCGCACCGCCGCGAGCTCGGGCTCGGCGACCGGCACCGGGTCGTTGAACAGGATCATCACGCCGTCGCCGGCGAAGTGCTCGATGGTGCCCTCGTGCTTGGTGACGATCGCGCCCAGCGTCGCATGATAATCGCGCAGCACGCCCATGACCTCTTCCGGCTCGGCGGAATCCCCGAACGCGGTGAAGCCGCGCAAATCGGTGAAAACCACGGTGATCTCGCGGCGGTGGGTCTGGAGGGGATCGTCCACCTCACCTGAAAGGATCAGCTCGCCAATCTTGGGCGAGACGAAGCGCTTGAGCCGTGACAGCCGCTCCAGTTGCGACACCTGGTCGCGCACGCGCTCCTCGAGCTTCGCGTTCCACGAGCGCAACTCGTCCGCCTGGCGCTTGACCTCGTCCTGCAGCGCTTTTACGCGCAGCAGCGACTTTACCCGTGCGAACAGCTCCGCCTGGTTGACCGGCTTGTTGAGGAAGTCGTCGGCGCCCGCCTCGATGCCCTTGACGCGCTCCTGCTGCGGATCGAGCGACGTGCAGAGCACGATCGGCAGCAAGGCGGTGCGCGGGTCCTCGCGGACCTTGCGGCAGACGTCGTAGCCCGACACCCCCGGCATCATGACATCCAGCAGCACCAGGTCAGGCTTCTCCGCGGCAACCTTGGCGAGCGCCTCCTCGCCGTTCACCGCGGTCACGACGGCGTAACCCTTCACCGTCAGCAGATCGGTGAGCAGCTTCACGTTCTGCGGCGTGTCGTCCACCACCAGGATCTTCGCCGCCGCGCTCATGCCTTCTCCGTCCGCAGCGCCCGCTGCACGGTGTCGAAGAGGGCGCGCAGGTTGACCGGCTTCTCGATGAAGCCGTCGAAGCCGGCGCTCATGATCTGCTGCCGGTCATGCTGCATGACCGAAGCGGTGATGGCGATCACGGGAATCTTCGCCGTCGCCGGCGCGGCGCGCAGCGCCTTCAGCGCTTCGATGCCGTTCATCCCGGGAAGCTGGATGTCCATGAGAATGAGATCAGGCTTGCGCTCGCGGGCAATCTTCAGCCCGTCCTCGGCGGTTCCGGCCTCGAGCGTTTGATAGCCCTTCACCTGGAGCACGTCGCGCACCAGCTTCAGGTTCTTCTCGTTGTCTTCGACGATCAGTATGAGGCTCATCGGTCAATTCCTATTCAATGGGATGGTGAAGGCAAAAGTCGATCCTTTCCCCAATTCGCTCTTCAGCCAGATCTTGCCGCCGTGCAGCTCCACTAACCGGCGCGTGAGGGCGAGCCCAAGGCCCGTTCCCTCCTGCTTCCCGGCGGCTTTGCGGCCGACCTGGCGGAATTCCTCGAACAGAGTTGCCTGATCCTCCGGCGCGATGCCGGTGCCCGTGTCTTTCACCGAGATCTCGGCCAATGCATCGTTGCGGTGGGCATCCACTTCGACGCGCCCGCCGTCCGGCGTGAACTTGACCGCGTTGGAGAGCAGGTTCAGCACGATCTGCTTCACCTTGCGCTCGTCGGCGCGGATAGGTCCCAGCTTCTCGTCCACTCGGAGCTCGAGCACGATGCCGTGGTTCTGCGCGCGTTCCCGCACCAGGGTCATCGCGTTCCGCAGCGCCGCGGGCAGATCGAACTCGGAGAGTTCCAGCTCCATGCGCCCGGCCTCGACCTTGGCGAGGTCCAGGATGTCGTTGATGAGCGAGAGCAGGTGCTGGCCGGAGGAGTGGATGTCGCGCAGGTATTCATCCTGCTTGGCGTTGACTTCGCCGAACATCCGCGCGGTCAGCGCCTCGGAGAAGCCGATGATGGCGTTCAACGGCGTCCTCAGCTCGTGCGACATGTGCGCCAGGAAATCCGACTTGTGCCTGCTGGCCACCTCGAGCTGGCGGCTCTTTTCCTGGATCTCCTTGAACAGCCGCACGTTCTCGATCGCGATCGTGGCTTGGTGCGCAAATATCTTGACCAGCTCGATCTGCTTCGGGGTAAATGGTCGGACTTCCGTCCGGCGCATGAGAATGGCGCCGAACGCCTTCCCTTCCCGCACCAGCGGCACCGCGAGCATGGTCCGATTCCCGAATTCGCGTTGTGGCTCTCGTGCATCGGGAAACTCATCGAATGCAACGACGATGTCTTCGATGTGTATTACTGCTTGGTCGATGATCGCGCGGCCCACGACGAAGCCCCTTCGCAACGGCCTGCGCGGGATGGCCCCTTTCGACGCGCCGAAGCCGGTCACGTACTTCACGGCGTCTCCATCCACGAGGAAGAGGCGAGCGTCCGGCGCGTCGCACAGTTGCGCGGCGCGATGCGTTACGGATTCCAGAACCGGCATTACGTCGGTCGGACTGTCACTGATCACGCGCAGGATCTCCGCAGTCGCCGTCTGCTGCTCCAGCGCTTCCGTGATCTCGGCATTGCGCGCCTCGAGCTCCTTGAACAGCCGCACGTTTTCGATCGCGATGACGGCTTGGCTGGCGAACGTCTTCAGCAGCGCGACCTGCTTCTCGGTGAACAGCCCCGGCGCTGCGCGAGTTACGGCTATTGCCCCGATCGCATTTCCTTCCCGCAGCATTGGCGCAACCATGATCGCGCGATAGCCTCTTTGTGCGGCCCGTTGCTTGGTGTCTTCACTGACCCAGTCCTCGGCGGGTACGTCCGGCACCTGCACCACTTCCCGCCGGAGAATGGACCGGCTCGTGATGTATCGATCGCTGTTGAGTGGATTGGAAATGGCTGCGGGCAGGCTCAGCGTGCTCGCCACCAGCTCGACTCGATCGCCTTTCACGAGACGGAGCGTTACGTCCAGTCCGCCAAACAGGTGAACGCCGCTTTTCACGATCGCGTCGAACACGGGCTGCACGTCAGTCGGCGAGCTGCTGATGACCTTCAGAATGTCCGCGGTCGCCGTCTGCTGCTCGAGCGCTTCCTTCGTTTCATTGAACAGGCGCACGTTTTCGATTGCGATGACAGCCTGCGCGGCGAAGGTTTCCAGGAGCCTGATCTGTTTGTCGGAGAACGGGTTCATTTCCCGGCGGCGCATCACGATGGCGCCGACGGCCGTTTCCTCGCGCAGCAAGGGCGCGGCAAGTATGGTGCGGTGTGGACCACCCCCCCGTTGCGTAGATGGGGAGTCCGGGTACTCATCGCGTATACGAGGTTCGCGAGTATCCTCGATGTGGATCGTCCGGCGCTCGCGGATGGCGCGGCCGGTGAAGGTTCCCGCCGTTATGGGGACGGTTTCGCGACCCGGTAGTATGGGCAACGGACCAAAATGTGCCACCACACGCTGCACGTTGCCTTCCACGCGCCGGATGACCACATCATTGGCGCCGCAAAGGCGTGCAGCGCTTTCTGCAAGCGCATTGAGCACCGGCAGCATGTCGCCCGGCATTCGGCTCATGGCGCGGAGGATCTCGGCGGTTGCCACCTGCTGGTCGAGGGTCTCGCGCAACTCGCGCTTGCATTCTTCGAGCTCCCGGCGCAGGCGGGCCAGCTCCGGCGCGGCACTACGCGAGGAGACGCCAGCGGCGTTCTTCCGTTTACGGATCCCGGAGTTTCGGGCGGTTGTGTTTCGCTTGCGCGACACGATTTTCTTGCCTAGCTGCTCAGCGGCAGCGTGAAGGTGAAGGTCGAGCCCTTGCCCGGCGCGCTCTTCACCCAGATCTTCCCGCCGTGCAGCTCGACGAAACGGCGGGCGAGGGCGAGGCCGAGGCCCGTTCCCTCCTGCTTGACGGTGTAATCGCGCCCCACCTGGCGGAACTCCTCGAACACGGCATCCTGGTCCTGCTTCGCGATACCCACGCCGTTGTCCTTGACCGAGACCTCGACCGATTTGCCGTTCCGGCGGGCATCCACCTCCACGCGGCCGCCGTCGGGCGTGAACTTCACCGCGTTCGAGAGCAGGTTGAGCAGGATCTGCTTGAACTTGCGTTCGTCGGCGCGAATATCCTTGAGCTTCCTGTCCACGTGGAGCTTGAGCGTGATGCCGTGGTTCTGCGCGCGCTCGCGCACCAGCGTCATCGCGTTCTGCACCGCTGAGGACACGTCAAACTCCGACAATTCCAGCTCCATGCGCCCGGCCTCGACCTTGGAAAGATCGAGGATGTCGTTGATGAGCGAAAGCAGGTGCCGGCCCGAGGAGTGGATGTCCTTGAGATAGTCCTCCTGCTTCACGTTCATCTCGCCGAACATCTTCTCGAGCAGCGCCTCGGAGAAGCCGATGATCGCGTTCAACGGCGTTCTCAGCTCGTGCGACATGTTGGCGAGGAATTCCGACTTGTGCTTGTTCGCGGCCTCGAGCTGCCGGCTCTTGTCCTGGATCTCGTTGAAGAGGCGCACGTTCTCGATCGCGATCACCGCCTGGTCGGCGAAGCTGGTTACCAGCTCGACCTGCTTCTCGGTGAATGGCTTCACATCCTTTTCGCGCGTCAGAACGAAAACCCCGATCGGCTCGCCTTCGCGCAGCATCGGCACCGCAAGAACGGTCCGGAAGTCGCGGACTTTAGTGAGGTCGAGCCTGCTGTACTCCGGGTCGGCCAGAACATCCGGAATGTGTACCGGCCGGCGCTCGAGCACCGCGCGACCCAACGCGGACCCCCGGTCGGGACGTATGGGATGACGCTGCGCGTAAGCGAGATACTCCGGATTGGGTTCGAGGGCGCGCTCGATTACAGGCGCGTAGTTCCCATCCGTGTCCGCACGGGAGATCGTGGCGCGGTCGGCGTCGCACAGCCTGCGGGCGTTCTCGACCAGGCTCTCGAGCACGGGCTTGAGATCGAATGTGGAGCGGCTGATGACCTTCAGCACTTCGCTCGTTGCCGTTTGCCGCTCGAGTGCCTCGCTGATCTCCCGGAACAGCCGCACGTTCTCGATCGCGATCACCGCCTGGGCGGCAAAGGTCTCGAGGAGCTTGATCTGCTTGTCGGTGAACGGTGCGGGTGTCTCGCGCAATACGTTGATTGCGCCGATCGCGTTGTTTTCCCGCAACATCGGCGCTGCCAGAACTGCGCGGAAGCCCCTCAGGGCGGCCCTTTGCGCGAGCCGTGTGCCTTGATATTCCGGCGCGAGGACATCCGGGACCTGCACAACCTCCCGGCGCCGGATGGCACGGGAGCCGGGAACGCTTTCGTCGTCGAGCGGAATCGGAATGTCATCGAGGCTCTTCAATGTGCCCGCCACGTGCACGCTGTGGTCCCCCTTGACCAGCCGCAGTGTCACGTTCATGCCGCCAAACAGGTGAACGCCGCTTTTCACAATCGCATCGAACACGGGTTGCGTGTCGGTCGGGGAGCTGCTGATCACGCGCAGAATCTCGCTGATCACGGTCTGCTGCTCGAGAGCTTCCTTGGTCTCGTTGAAGAGGCGGACATTCTCGATCGCGATCACCGCTTGGTCCGCGAAGGTCTCCATGAGTTTGATCTGGTGATCGCTGAACTGTCCCGGCTCAGTGCGGGTAACGCCGATGGTCCCGATCGTGACGCCTTCGCGCAGCATCGGAACAGAAAGCTGGCTACGAATACCTCGCGCCACCACCACTGCCTTGAGTTCGGGCGACACCTCGGGGTCGTTCTCAAAATCGAAGATGTACGCCGGCTTCCTGGAAAGCGCTGCCTTGGTATGGGTGCCAGGAGACGAGAGCGGCCTGGGAAAACTGCTCTTCAGCGCCTCATTTCCCGCTTCACTGGTCGCGGTAAATGCCACAAGATGAAGCATGTCGCCGGCCAGCTGGGTGACGGACGACGCATGACCATCGAACAGGCGGATCGCACTTGCAGCAATCGCATCAAAAACCGGCTGCACATCCGAAGGCGAGCTGGCGATAACTTTGAGGATCTCCGCGGTCGCCGTCTGCCGCTCGAGCGCCTCCTTGGTCTCGTTGAAGAGCCGAGCATTTTCAATCGCGATCACGGCCTGCGCGGCGAAGGTTTCGAGGAGCTGGATCTGCTTTTCGGAGAACGGATCAACCTCCATACGGCGAATCGAAATGATGCCAATCGCGGTATCCCTGCGCACCAATGGCACGACGAGCATCGTCCGGTACCGTTCCGGGCCTTGATGCAGCAAGAACGGGGCTTCAGGGTACTCCTCACCCACGTGACGCTCGAGCACGTCGTGGATATGGATGGTCCGGCGCTCGAGAATGGCACGGCCGCCAACTGATCTCGGGGAAATTGTCATGTTTGCTGTCAGGACCGGGACCGGGCCGAGGTGGGCTGCAAGCCGCCCCACATTGCCTTCCACGCGGCGAATGAGGACGTCGTTCGCGGCGCATAGGCGCGCCGCGCTGGTTGCGATGGCGTCGAACACCGGCTGCACGTCGGTCGGCGAGCTGCTGATGACGCGCAGGATCTCTGACATCGCGGTCTGCTGCTCGAGCGCCTCTTTCAGTTCGGCCGTGCGCTCCTCCACCTTGCGCTCGAGTCCGGCATAGAACGACTTCAGGTCGCCCGCCATCTTGTTGAACTGCTCGGAGAGCGCCTCTAGCTCGTCGCCGGTATGCACTTCGATGCGCTGGTCGAGCTGCCCTGCGCCGATCTGCGCCGCACCCCGCTGCAATGCCCGGATCGGACTGACCATGACCCGCGCGAGATACACGCTCGCCAGTATCGAGAGCACGAGGCCCGCAAGCAGCAGCAGGCCGATACGCAGGATGGACGCGTAGAGCGGCGCGAATGCTTCCGCGAGCGGCAGCTCGACGAACACCGTCCAGCTGAGCGTCGGAATCCCCGCGTGCGCCGTCAGCACGTCCTCGCCCTTGACGTTGCGGGCGATCGGCATGCTCGTGCCCTCGCCGCGGGTCAAGGCCGCGACCTGGGGCAGCTTCGAAAGATCCGTCTTCTGCAGCACCAGGCTGATGTCGGGGTGCGCGATCAGCGTGCCCTCCGAGTTCACGACGTACGCCAGCCCGGCCTTCCCGATCTGGATGCGCGAGACGACCTCCCACACAAACTTGAGGTTGACTTCGGCGACGGTGATGCCGCCCGCCGCCCCCCCGGCGGGCCGTGAGATCGTCATGTACGGCTCGGTTTCCTTGCGGAAATAGACCGGGCTGTACCAGGTCTTGCCGCCCTTGACGCCGGCAAACTTCGGATCCCTGGTGAAATCGGTGCCGGAGCCAACGACGTCCATCGCAAGCCGCGACACGCGCAATTGCTCGCGGCCGGACCGGTCGAGCCACGCCACCTCGGTGATCGCGGGCGTCTGGCGCAGCAGCTTCAGGTACTCGTAGCGGCGCTGCTCGATGACGTTGCCGCCGGCGGTGACCTGGGGCAGGGCGGTCCAGCCGAGCTGGTGCTCGATGTCGTTGATGTACTGCTCGATGCGCGTCGCGGCAGCGAGCGCCTTCTCGCGCTGCAGCGTGATCAGGTGATCCTGGTTCTCGCGGTAGGAGAAATAGAGGCTCGTGCCCCCGCTCGCGAGGAGGGCCGCGCTCACCAGGATGATGATGAACGCCGCGTACTTCGTGAACAGGCGCCAGCGCGGGGTCATTCGATCACCTCGTCGGCTCGCACAAGAACGGACTGCGGGATCGTAATCCCAAGAGTTCGAGCCACCCTTGCGTTGACCGATAGCTTCAGCCTTGTGGGGCGTTCGACCGGGAGATCCGCGGCGCGCTGCCCTTTTGCAATCCGATCAACGAGCCGTGCAGCCTCCCGTGCAACGTCAACATCGCTCGAGCCATAACTCAGCAGGGCATCCTGGGTCGCGACAGTTCGGCTGCTTACGACTGAGACAGCGCGCTCGCGGTGAACGTGCTCGATTACTTGCGCACTTACCAAGGAAACGGCGCCGCCCGGAACGACTAGAAGCCCGTCGAACTTGCCATGCGCACCGACGGCTTTCGAATCGAATTGCACATCCTCAACAAGCAATTCGAGGAGTGTTACTCGGAGCCGAGCTGCGGCTTCCCTTGCCCCCGCGAACCCTTGTCGCGGCGATGCGTCGCGGCGGTCGTATAACACGCCAATCCGGCGTGCCAGAGGCGCCACCTCCCGCATCAATTCAAGCCGCTTACCCATCAACTCCGGGTACTCAAACGTCATGCCTGTAATATTTCCGCCCGGACGGGCGAGACTGGCAACCAACCCGATGCGGACCGGATCGCCAGGAGTTATGAATACCACGGGTAACTCGGGAACAGCCTCGCGAACGATTCTGCTCAATTCCGTACCGACCACGAACGCAACACGCACTTCGTCGCGCTGGAGAGTCTTGGCGCTGGCCGCAGCACGCGTCTTGTCACCCCTCGTCACGCGCTGTTGGTGGACTATTAATTCGCTGTCGCGATGTCCAAGGTCGCGCAGACCCTGCCGCAAGCCGGCGAGCAGTTGGCTGTACCGTGGCTCCTCGTCCGGCGCTAGGAATCCAATGCGAACGACGTCCGCAGCTCGCATTTCGAACACAAGCAAGGTTGCGCTCACCAGCGCGATGATGAACGCCGCGTACTTCGCGAACAGGCGCCAGCGCGGGGTCATACGGTCAATCTGGCCTCGGGGACCTTGAACATGGCGTCACCAGCGTGCAGCGGCGACCGTGCGCAGACCACCAAGCAGCGTACGGGTGTCGGTGATGCCGAGCGCTGTCACGCAGCGCCGACGCCAATCCGCGCGCTCGAGCATTTTCGTCGCCGCGCGCTTCGCGTCGCGCGTTACGGCCTTGCCGTACACTGCCGTGGCAGTGGCAAGTCCCGCGCGCACCGGCTCCGTTCCCCAACGCGCCGCCATGAAGGCGAGATCGATAACGTCCCGCCCCAGCACCGATTCGTCGCCCCAGCGGTCGGCATTGGCGAGGAACTTCTCCGCGCAGCAGGAAGCTTCGTCGAGCGCCGCGACGGGAAGACCATTGACGATTCCACCGGCAAGCCCGATGCGGCCTTCCAGGATGATCTCGAGCTTGAGTTTCTCCCCTTCCACGTCCAGGAACGTGCGGATGCCGTAGCGGTCGGCTATCACTTCGCGCGCCAGCCTGAGCGGCGTCTTTGCGATGCTGCCGAGTGACGCGTCGCTCACGGTGGAGCGCAGCGCCCGGTAGCCTTCCCGGCTCGCGCACAAAAAGTCCACATCGGCCGATTCCCGGTATTCCCCGAGCCCGAGCACGATGCGCGTGCCGCCGCCGAAGTAGCATTCCGCGCGCGCAAGGAAATCGGCATCCAGCCCGCGGAGTGCGGCGAGCACTGTCCGGTGCCGGGCGCGTGCGGGCTCAGACATTGAGCACTCCGTTGCCGTAGCGCGCGGCGAGCCGCTCGACGAGCGCACGCTCCGCCGCCATCATGCGGCGCTGGTCCACCAGCCGCCAGTTGCGCTCGTACAGGCGGAACGCCTCCTCGGCGCCGAGATACCGGTCGCGGCGGTTCCAGCAGAGCGCCTTGAGGTTCTCGTACGCGGCAATCTCGATCAACGCATCGTCGAGCAGCCCGCGCAAGCGATGCGCGAATTCAGGTCGCGCCATGGCGGCGCGCACGCGCTCCGCGTCGCGCGCCGCGAGCTTGAGCGGGACGATCACCGTTCCGGCGTTCCGCTCGCGCGCGCGCTGCGCGCGCTTGGCGCGCCGCAACTGCTCGCTCCGCGAGTAGGGGCTCGTCTTCGGCCGCCCCGGCTGCCCGGTCCGGTTCGTCTTCATCGTCACAGTCTGGCCTAATTATGATGACATGTCAACATAACAAAATCACTCGATCACCCGGTCCGCGCGCACCAGAACCGACTGCGGGATGGTGATCCCGAGCGCCTTCGCGGTCTTCATGTTGATCACCAGCTCGAACTTGGTCGGTTGCTGGACCGGCAGGTCGCCTGGCTTAGCTCCTTTGCGGATCTTGTCTAGGTACCCAGCTGCCTGTCTGCCCAGATCAACGAAGCTCGGTCCATACGAGGCCAAGCCACCGCGTTCAACCCACGTCACCTCGTGGAACATGACGGGCACGAGCTTCTCGCGAGATTTCTCGATAATGCTTTTACCGGAATTCACGACCACGCTATCGGGAACGACGAGGATGGCATCTGTTGTCTTGCCGTCGATCTTCTGGAGAGCTTGCAACACCTCGTTATTGTTCTTGATGTGATGCTCGCGCAGGCGCATCTTCAGCTGTTTCGCGGCTTCTCTGGCGACCGCCACCGCTCCCTCCGAAGTCGGGTTCCCTGGGTCGAAGATGACAAGCACCGTACGGCAGGCCGGGACGAGTTCCTTAAGAAGCTCGAGGCGTTTCCCTGTGATCTGCGGGAGGAGGTGAGAGAATCCCGTGAGATTGCCCCCAGGTTGTCGCATGCTCTTTACAAACCCCGCTGATATCGGCTCTCCCACCTGAGTAAATACGACAGGCACGTCGGCGGCCGCCTCCTTGACAGCTTTGGTTGCGACTGTCCCCGCGCTGACAAAGATATCAACGCGCGCCTTGAGCAGCTCGCGTGTCCCTGCGAGCGCGGCCGAGTACTGGCCCCGCCCGGCGCGGATCTCAAGAACAACGTCGCGTCCTTCAATGTATCCCAGGTCCTGCAATCCCTGTCGAAGACCAATCACGACCGGAGCGTCCACCTGATGAGCGAGGTGTACTACGCCGATTTTCCAAGGAGCATCGGATTTGGGCGTCGTTGCTGCCACGGCATGTGCCGCGCCCGCCAACGTCAGGGGCAATATGATGTACATGCTTGCGCGCTGTTGCGGGAAGCTCACTCGATCACCCGGTCGGTGGGAGTATCCTGCAGCTGCCGGATATGGGATAATCCGGATTCCCGGAATCCGGAGGCAACCATGGGGATAGTCAAATTGGGCAAGAAGGGCCAGCTCTCGCTGCCCGCGTCGGTCCTGCGCAAGCTGGGCCTGCAAGGCGAGGCGACGCTCCTCGTCGAGGCGACCGACGACGGCGCGGTCATTCTGCGGCCCGCCGCCGTGTATCCGATCGAGTTGTACACCGACGCCCGCATCAAGGAGTTCGAAGAAGCGAACCGGATTGCCAAGACCGAGCAGACCCGCGTGCGCAAGGCGCTGGCGCGCCGCAAGCGGTGAAGCTGTTTCTCGACGCCAACGTCATTTTCTCCGCGGCTCACCGCGAGGAAGGCCGGGCGCAGCAACTCGTCGCATTGGCGCGCGGCGGCCACTGCGAGCTGGTGACCTCGACCCATGCATTGGAGGAAGCGCGGCGCAATCTTCAACTCAAGTCCAGCGGATTCGAACACCGTCTCATGGAGGCGCTCGAGCAAGTGAAGGCGATTGCCGAGGCGCCCGCTGCACTGGTCGAATGGGCACAGGAGCAGGGCCTGCCGCTCAAGGACGCGCCGATCCTTGCCGCCGCGGTCCATGCCAAGGCCGATCTGCTGGTAACGGGGGACACACGGGACTTTGGCCATCTGCTCGGTCGCGAGCTTCGCGGAGTGCTGGTAGTCAATCCCGCTCGCGCGCTGGAGCTTGTCCTCAAAGACGCCGGCGCATAGCACTCGTCGCGTTGAGCGGCGCGGCGCGTCCGCTCCAACGCGACGACGCAAGCCGGCATGAAGATGTCCGGATTTGCGGTTCATTCGATCACCCGGTCCGCGCGCGCCAGGATCGACTGCGATAAGCGCTTGCGGGCGCAGCCGCGTTGTTGTAATATCCGTATTACATCGCCCTGGTCATCCGTGCGACACGGCGATGTCATGTCATGACCTTGACCGTCCGCCTCGATCCGGATCTTGAGCGCAAGCTCGAAGCGGCATGCAAGCGCCGCCGTGTTACCAAGTCCACTGTGGTAACCGGGCTGATCCAGGAGTTCGTCGCGCGCGAGCCGGAAGCGAGCTCCTATCAAGTCGCCGCGCGGCTCGGCGTGATTGGCAGCGATACCACTGCCTCCACCGACACGGCCGCAAACGCGAAGAAGCTCGTGGGCCACGCGCTGCGTGCGAAACATCGTCGTTGATACTGGCCCGATCGTCGCGCTCTTCAAGCAGCGCGACCGGCACCACTCACGGGTCGTCAAGTTCCTGCGCGAGAATCCGTGCCTGCTGGTGACGACCTGCCACGTCGTCACGGAAGCCTGGCATCTGCTGTCCGGTCCGGCTCGGCTCGGGATGATGCGCTGGATCGACTCGGGCGGGGCGGCCGTGTTCGAAATCGATGCCGACGGCGCAAAGCGCATGCTGCGGCTGCTCGAGAAATACCGCGACCGCCCCATGGACATCGCGGATGCTTCGCTCGTGGTACTCGCGGAACGCATCGGAGTCAACGAGATACTGACCATTGACCGCACGGATTTCGACGTGTATCGATTGCCGAGCGGTCGCGGGTTCGTGCAGGTGCTGTGAACGCGAGGGCGCAATGCGGCATCGTCAATTCCGGTAACTGGCTTCACTCGATCACCCGGTCCGCGCGCATGAGAAACGGCTGCGAAAGCGTCAACCCGAGCGCTCTTGCCGTCTTGAGGTTCACCACCAGCTCGAACTTCGTCGGCTGCTCGATCGGAAGATCGCCGGGCCTGGCACCCTTGAGGATCTTGTCGACGAAAGTGGCGGCGCGTCGCAGCAAGTCGGTGATGATTGCACCGTTGGCCATGAGCCCTCCGGCATCCACATTTTCAAACACCGGGGGCGAGGCGAGCGGGGTCGGGCTCAACGCAAGAAAGAATTCCCGACGGTTCATCCGTCCCCCTATGCCGCCGAGGGGTGGTCGGCGACAACCCCATCATAGTCCCGGAGATTGGAGCGCTGTGCGGACTGTTGGGGGGTCCGGCCTACGGAATATTCACATTCGCCGGGCAGCGGGTTTGCTGCGATGCATCAAGCAATGGGGTGCAGCGAGCCGGCGCCGTCTGGATCGATCCGTTCAGTCGCATCCTTACGTTCCGGTTTGACCGTCACACCGAATCCGGGAGGCATGATGGCGCAAGGCGTGGCGCAAGCGCGACGCGGCTTGCGATATGCGCGCGTTTGCGCGTGCGCCGAGATCGCGCGCAGCTCATCGTCGCTCAGCGGGCGCGCTTGCGCTCGCGGACACCGACTTCCGCCGCGAGCGCGTCCAGGAACATGCCGGCCACGTTGAAACCGGTCTGCTCGGTGATTTCCTGAAAGCAGGTGGGGCTGGTGACGTTGACCTCGGTAAGCCAGTCGCCGATCACGTCGAGGCCGACCAGCAGCAAACCCTCCTGATCGAGAGTCGGTCCCATCGCCTCGGCAATCTCGCGGTCGCGCGCGGTGAGCTCGCGCGCGACGCCCTTCGCGCCCACGGCCAGGTTGCCGCGCGTCTCCCCGGGCTTCGGGATGCGCGCCAGGCTGTGAGGCACCACCTGGCCTCCGATCAGCAGCACGCGCTTGTCGCCGTCCCGGATCTCCGGAATGTAGCGCTGGGCCATGATGGTGCGCCGCCCGTATTGCGTGACGGTCTCGATGATGACGTTGATGTTCGGATCGTCGTTGCGCACGCGGAACACCGAAACTCCGCCCATGCCGTCGAGGGGTTTCAGGATCACGTCACGGTGCTCGGCGAGGAATTCGCGCACCAGGTCGTCGCGCCGCGTGACGAGCGTGGGCGGGGTGAATTTCGCGAACCGGGTGATCCCCATCTTCTCGTTCCAGTCGCGGATCGCGCGCGGGCGGTTGAAGACGCGCGCGCCCTGCGCTTCGGCCAGCTCGAGAATATAGGTGCTGTAGACGTACTCCATGTCGAACGGCGGGTCCTTGCGCATCAGCACGGCGTCGAAGTCCCGCAGCGCTACCGCCGCGGGCTCCTCGGCGCGGTACCAGCCCGGTTTCTCGCCCGTGAGATGGATGCGACGCGCTTCGCCGCGCACGGTACCGTCGCGCCACGCGAGGTCCTCCTGCTGCAAGGCGTAGAGATCGTGCCCGCGCGCGGCCGCCTCGCGCATGATCGCGAAGGTGGTGTCCTTGTAGATCCTGAACGAGTCGAGGGGATCGACGACGAACGCCAACTTCATCGAGCGAGCTTATCTCGCGGCCGCGCGCGGCTCGGCGGCGGTTTCGGGCACCGCGGTCCCGGTCTGCTCGAGCTCGATCGCGGCGGCGAGGAGCGCGAGCCGGGCGATGATGCCGTAGGCGTAGAACCGGTTCGGCGGGCAGCCCGGGTCGTCGGGGTTGGGCGAGGAGCACGGCGCGGCGAAGGCGAGGGGAGCGAACTGCATGCCGGGCGCGTTGAGATTCTGGTCCTTGCCGCGCTCGGTGTGCACGCGATAGAAGCCGCCCACCACGAAGTGGTCGATCATGTAGACGACGGGCTCAGCCACCGCGTCGTCCACGCTCTCGAAGGTGTAGACGCCTTCCTGCACCATGACCTCGTGCACCTGCAGGCCTTCCTTCACGACCGCCATCTTGGTGCGCTGCCGGCGGTTGAGCCCCTTCACCTCGGAGGGGTCCTTTACCGTCATGATGCCCATGCCGTAGGTGCCGGCGTCCGCCTTGACGATGACGAACGGGTCGTCCCGGATGCCGTATTCCTTGTACTTCGCGCGAATGCCGTCGAGGATCTCGGCGACGTAGCCCTCCAGGCACTCCTCGCCCTTGCGCTCCTGGAAATTGATCCGGCCGCACTTCTCGAAATAGGGATTGATGAGCCACGGGTCGATGCCGAGCATCCCGGCGAACTCCTCCGCCACCTTGCGGTAGGCCGCGAAATGGTTCGACTTGCGGCGCACCGTCCAGCCCGCGTGAAGCGGCGGCAGCACCGGCTGCTCGAGGTTCATGAGCATCTCGGGGGGGCCCGAGGAGAGATCGTTGTTGAGGAGCACGACGCAGGGGTCGAAACCGTCCACCATCAGCCGGTTGCCGCGGCGCGAGAGCGGCTCGAGCGTCAGTTTCGAGCCGTCGTCCAGCGCGAGCTCGGTCGGCCCGGTGACCTCGGTGAGGAGGCTGCCGATGCGCACGTCGAAACCGGCGTGCCGCAGGACGGTCTGCAGCACCACGACGTTCCGCAGGTAGAACTGGTTGCGCGTGTGGCTCTCGGGAATCAACACCGCGCCGCGCGCCTCCGGACAGATCTTTTCGATCGCGCTCATGGCCGCCTGCACGCACAGCGGGTGGAATTCCGGGTTAAGGTTGTTGAAGCCCCCGGGAAAGAGATTGGTATCCACCGGCGCGAGCTTGAAGCCGCTGTTCCGCAGGTCCACCGAGCAGTAGAAAGGCGCCGCGTGCTCCTGCCACTTGCCGCGCAGCCAGCGCTCGGCGTCCGGCTGGGAAGCGAGCAGGCGCCGCTCGAGGTCGGCGAGCGGTCCGGCGAGCGCGGTCGTCAGTCGCGGAACGGCCATATCGGCGCTTCTTCTCCTCGGAGGGGCTCTATTTTACCGGTTCTGGCCCAAAAAAACGGGCGCCCGAAGGCGCCCGCTGCACTGCAATCCCTGAGAAGCGGTCTACGCGTGGTAGGCGGTCTCGCCGTGTGAATTCACGTCGAGACCCTCGCGCTCTTCCTCCTCGGTCACGCGCAGGCCCACGATGACGTCGGCGATCTTGAACGCGATGAGCGCCACGATGGCCGTCCAGACGATGGTCACGCCGACCGCCTGCGCCTGCGTCCACACCTGGCCGGAGATCGAGTACTCGGCAGCCGTGATCATCTTGCCGGTGACCCAGTCGGCGGTGAAGCCCGGCCCGCCGAGCCCGGGGGCGTTGAACACCCCGGTCAACAGGGCGCCCAGCAGGCCGCCGACCGCGTGCACGCCGAACACGTCGAGCGAATCGTCCGCGCCCAGCCAGCGCTTGAGCTGGTTCACTGCCCACAGGCACACTAAGCCCGCGGCCGTTCCGATCACGAAGGCGCCCGGAATGCCGACGTTGCCCGCGGCGGGCGTGATCGCGACCAGTCCCGCGACGATGCCCGAGGCCGCGCCCAGCATGGAGGGCTTGCCCTTGAACAGCCACTCGCCGAACGTCCACGCGAGCACCGCGCAGGCGGTGGCGAGGAAGGTGTTGACGAAGGCCAGGGTCGCCGAGTTGCCCGATTCGAGGGCGGAGCCGGCGTTGAACCCGAACCAGCCCACCCACAGGAGCGAGGCCCCGATCATGGTCATCGGGAGGTTGTGCGGCGTGAGCGCTTCCCGGCCGTAGCCGATGCGCTTGCCGACGAGGTAGGCGCCCACCAGGCCGGCGATCCCGGCGTTGATGTGGACCACCGTGCCGCCCGCGAAGTCGAGCGCGCCCCACTGCCAGAGCAGGCCGGCCTTGGCGTTCAGCTCGTCGACCAGCTTGGGATCCGAGTAGGCGTCCGGGCCCATCCAGAACCACACCATGTGCGCGATCGGCGCATAGGCGAGGGTGAGCCAGATTGTCACGAAGATCAGCACTGCCGAGAACTTGATACGCTCCGCGAACGCCCCGAGTATCAGGCAGCATGTGATCGCGGCGAACGTCGCCTGGAAGGCCACGAACAGCAGCTCGGGAATGACGACCCCCTTGCTGAAGGTGGCGCCCATCGCGAACTCGCCCTTCGCGGAATCGAAGGTGCCGGACAGGAACAGGCGGTCGAACCCGCCGAAGTAGGCATTGCCCTCGGTGAACGCGAGGCTGTAGCCGTATATGCACCACAGCACGGTGACGAGCGAGAAGGTCACCAGCACCTGCATCAGCACCGAGAGCATGTTCTTCGCGCGCACCATGCCGCCGTAGAAGAGCGCCAGGGCGGGGACGCTCATCATGAGCACCAGCGCGGTGGAGGTGAGCATCCACGCCACGTCGCCCTTGTTGGGGGTCGGCGCGGGCTTGGCCTCTTCCTTCGCGGGCATGGGCTTGGCGTCCGCCTTCATGTCGGCCGCCGGCTTGTCCTGCGCGAACGCGACGAGCGGCACCGTGTTGAGCCCCACCACGCCGAGCATCGCCAGCACGGCGATGAGTTTCCTGAAAAAGTTCTTCATTGGCTTCTCCCTGTTTCTATAGCGCGTCGGCACCGGTTTCGCCGGTGCGGATGCGGATGGCCTGCTCCAGATCGACAACGAACACCTTGCCGTCGCCGATCTTGCCGGTATTGGCCGCCTTCTCGATCGCCTCGATGACCTGGTCGAGGATCTCGCTCTTGATCGCGGCCTCGATCTTGACCTTGGGCAGGAAGTCCACCACGTATTCGGCGCCGCGGTAGAGCTCGGTGTGCCCCTTCTGCCGCCCGAAGCCCTTGACCTCGGTGACGGTGATGCCGGTCACGCCGACGGCGGACAGGGCCTCCCGCACTTCGTCAAGCTTGAACGGCTTGATGATTGCTGTGACGAGTTTCATGACGTTCCCCCGTGAAAATGGGACCGGCCCCGCGGCCGGCCCCGTTCAGCGTCGTTAGAAAGCTTTCTGGACGAATACCGTGATAGTTGAGTCGCCGAGTTTCTTGCTGCCGGCTGCCGCCCGCGTCGTGTAGAACGCCTCCTGTGTGGAGTTCATGCTGGTATCCGTGTAGAAGACGCCGACCGTGAAGTCCTTGGGCAGCGAGTAGTTCAGCCCGATCTTCCAGTCCTTGTAGGATGCACAGTCGTCGTTACTGCCGCTGGAGCAGGCCGAGCTGTTTCCGTCGAATTCCTGGATGCCGTAGTGACCGATCAGGGTCAGCTTCGTATTGGGGATAGGATAGGTAGCGGTAAAGTCGAGATAGTAGGTGCCATCCGCGCTCGGCACGCCGAATACGTCGTTGGAGAGCGCGTAGGAAAGCTTCGCGCTCAGCCATTTCCAGGTGAGCGCACCGTACACCTCGAGCGTGTCGGCTTCCTTGAATCCGGGTGCGGCATCGCCCGGATACCAGTAATAGAGCAGGCCCACGTCGTAGCCGAAATCGCTCTTGCCGATCGTGCCCTTGAAGCCGCCGTAGATGTCGAGCTCCAGGCTTCCGCCCGAGCTGTAGGCACTGGTGGTGCTGGAACCGGTGTCGCGCAGCCAACTGACGTTCGATCCCCACGTGCCGGCGTAAAAGCCGCTCGCATGGCTGTAGTCCATGCCGCCCTGCAACGCCGGCTCCTCGTTGGTCTGCGTCAGGCCGCGGAAGATGTACTGGCTGAAGAGCCCGATGTTGCCGGTGAGGGTGTGCGGTGACGCCGGCGGCTGCTGCGCGTGAGCGACTCCCGTTCCCAGCGCGGCGGCGGTGAGACCGGCGATGACGGATTTCCTGAGCATGGCTGTCCCTTTCATTGTTGATGGAGCAAAATAATGCGAACGTCGGATCAGCACGGATCGTGCCAGCCCAAAACCTCCTTCAAAACAAGACGCTATGAAACCAGCGGGAGTGCTAGGAAGAATTTGCGCACCGCGATGGTGCGCGCACAGCATCGCTTCGCACTAAGACGGAGCGCTCGACCGGATCGGAAATCCCATGGCCGACACGAAGCTGTTCGAGGACATCGACCGCAGGATGCGGGAAATCCTCGCGCGCAGTCCGGCGGCGGACCTCGAGAAGAATCTGCGCGCGTTGATCGCGTCGGCGTTCAGCCGCCTCGACCTGGTGACGCGCGAGGAGTTCGACGTGCAGCGCGAAGTGCTCGCGCGCACGCGCGCGAAGCTCCAGGAGCTGGAGGAGAAGCTGGCCGAGCTGGAAGGCAAGGCAGAAGGCGGAAGGCAGAAGGGTGACCCGTATGATTCCCCTCCTGCCCGAGGGTGAGCCGGGGTTTCGAGGAGCATGTCTCCGAGCCGGCGAACGACCGACGCGATGCAGCGCGGCGGGAGGGACGGGGTGTCACGCCAGTGACGGGGTGGTGGGAGCGACGATCCCTCATCTCGCGTCGTCGGATTCTCCGTTTCGTCCGTTAAGCCCCCAAAGACTTGACGAGGGGGTGGAGACGATGTCGCTCGCCGTCGTATACAGCCGCGCGCTGGCAGGGATGGACGCGCCGCCGGTGACCGTGGAGGTGCACCTCGCCAACGGCCTGCCGAACTTCACCATAGTCGGCCTCCCCGAGGCGGAAGTACGGGAGGCTAGGGACCGTGTGCGCGCGGCATTGCAGAACGCGCGCTTCGAGTTTCCGGCGCGGCGCGTCACCGTCAACCTCGCGCCCGCCGACCTGCCCAAGGAATCGGGCCGCTTCGATCTCCCGATCGCGCTCGGCATCCTGGTCGCGTCCGGGCTGCTGCCGGCCGCGCCGCTCGCGGGCTGCGAGTTCGCGGGGGAGCTCGCGCTGACGGGGGAGCTGCGTCCGGTCCGCGGTGCGCTGGCGATGGCGCTTTCGGCCGCGCGTGACCGCCGCGCCTTCGTGCTGCCGGAACCCAACGCACTCGAGGCGGCGCTCGCCGGGGAAGCGGTGGTCTATCCGGCGCGCTCCCTGCTCGAAGTGTGCGCCCACCTGACGGGGCGCGCGCCACTGGCGCGCTGCTCGCAACAGCCCCGGCTGAACGGCAGGCGCTACCCGGACCTGCGCGAGGTGAAAGGGCAGCTGCATGCCAAGCGCGCGCTCGAGATCGCAGCGGCCGGCAGGCACAGCCTGATCATGGTCGGGCCGCCGGGAACCGGCAAGTCCATGCTGGCCGAGCGGCTGCCGGGAATCCTGCCACCGATGACGCGCGAGGAAGCGCTCGCCAGCGCGGCGATGCAGTCGCTCGGCAGCACGGGCTTCGACAATGCGAACTGGGGCGTGCGGCCGTTCCGCGCTCCCCACCATACGGCCTCCGCGGTGGCGCTGGTCGGCGGCGGGAGCCAGCCGCGGCCGGGGGAGATCTCGATGGCGCAGCACGGCGTCCTGTTTCTCGACGAGCTGCCGGAATTCGATCGCAACGTGCTGGAAGTTCTGCGCGAGCCGCTCGAGTCGGGCCGCGTCAGCGTCGCGCGCGCGGCGCGGCAGGCAGAGTTCCCCGCGGAGTTCCAGCTGGTGGCGGCGATGAATCCGTGCCCGTGCGGCTACCTCGGCCAGCCGAGCGGGCGCTGCCATTGCACGCCGGACCGGGTGGCACGCTACCGGCGCAGGATCTCGGGCCCGCTGCTCGACCGCATCGACCTCCAGATCGAGGTTCCCGATGTGCCGCAGGAGGATCTTGCGGGCGGCGGGCGGGGCGAGTCCTCTGAGTCGATCCGCCAGCGCGTCGTCAAGGCGCGCAACCGCCAGCTGAAGCGGCAGGGCCGGCCCAACGCGGTGCTCTCCACGATCGAGGTGGAGCGATACTGCACGCCGGACGCGGCGGGCGCGCGCATGCTCGAGCAGGCGGTCAGCCGGCTGGGTTTATCCGCGCGCGCCTATCACCGCGTGCTCAAAGTCGCGCGCACGATCGCCGATCTCGCCGGCGTGCGCAATCTCGCCGCCGCCCAAGTCGCGGAAGCCATCCAGTACCGCCGGTTCGATCGAGCCTGCGACTAGTGCCGCTCAGCCCGCTTATGCGCCCGAGGCGCGCACAATGCTGCTCCAGGTTTCGATCTGCGCCCGCACGAAGGCGTCGCACCGCGCGTCTCGCAAATTGGTTCCGTGTGATAATTCTTGAGGACGAGGAGGACGCGAACATGTCGGTGCTCGCCCTGGGATATATCGGCGTCGATGCTCAGGATTTCGGTTCGTGGCGCGCTTTCGGAACCGACGTCCTGGCGATGCAGGTCATCGAGCGCGGTGCGGACGCGCTCGCGCTGCGCATGGACGAGCGCTGCCAGCGCGTGCTGGTGCAGCGCGCCGAACGCGACGGCCCGGCATTCTTCGGGTTCGAGACCGCCGGCGCGCACGCGCTGAAGGAGGCCGTCGCCAGGATCGAGGCGGCCGGCTTCAAGGCGACGCGCGCCACCGAGCGGGAGCTGCTGCTGCGGCGCGTCGAGGACATGGCCTGGTGCCGGGACCCGGCGGGCAACCGCATCGAGCTCTTTCACGGTCAGGCGGCGGGGGACGGGCCGCTTTCGCTGCCGCGCCCGCACGGGGGCTTTCGCACCGGGCGCATGGGCATGGGGCACATGGTCCTGCACGCCCGGGACATCGACGCCATGAGCGCCTTCTACCGCGAGGGGATGGGCCTGCGGCTGTCCGACTACATGGTCAAGCCCTATCGCCTGATTTTCCTGCGCGCCAATCCCCGCCACCACAGCGTGGGTCTGCTGCAGTCCAGGGAGAACGGGGTGCATCACGTCATGTTCGAGGTGCTCGCGCTCGACGACGTGGGGCGCGCGTACGACTTTGCGCTGGAGAAATGGCGCATCGGGCAGACGCTCGGGCGCCACTCCAACGACTGGGTGCTGTCGTTCTACGCGTTCTGCCCGGCCGGGTTCATGATGGAATACGGCTGGGGCGGGCGCACGATCGACGAGGCGACCTGGAAGCCGCGCGAGGTTACCCACGGCGGCAGCATGTGGGGCCATGATCGGATCTGGCTCGACGAGGAGCGCCGCCGCGCGGCGAACGAGGTCCGGCGCGCGACCATCCTCTCGGGCCTCGGTGCGCCCGTGCAGGTGACGCGCGGCCAGTACAACGAAGTGGAGTGAGCAGACGCGCGGGCCGATTTCCGGCGAGTCAGCACTGCTCCCACGGCAGCCCGTCGTGGCGCCAGCCGGACCTGGTGCCGCGGTGATGCTGCTCGTCGAGCTCGCCCTCGAAGCCGTGGAGCACGTTCCAAACCTGCGTGAAGCCCGCGGTCTCGAGCGCGCGGCCGGCGTCGAGCGAGCGGTTGCCGCTGCGGCAGATGAGCACGATGGGGCGATCCACGCTCGCGGCCTTCTTCACGTGCGCGACGAAATCCGGATTCACCTCCCAGTTCGGTCCGTCGTTCCACGGCACGAGGATCGCGCCCGTCGGATGCCCCACGAACAGGTATTCCATCTCGCTGCGGCAATCGATGAAGATCGCGTTCGGATTCTGCTTCAGGAACTCGTAGGCCTCTCTCGGCTCGAAGTGCTTCATTTCCGGATTCCGCGCGTCATCGGGGGACGGGAATTATAGCCGCAAGCGGCTCTCGGCGGCCACTTGGCGTAGAATTACCGCCTTTTGTATCAGGGCCTTACGCCGGCCACGCCCGTTTTCATGCCCGACCGTATTGCACAGCTCGAAGCGCTGCTCCGCAGCCGCATCCTCATCCTCGACGGCGCGCTCGGCACGATGATCCAGAGCTACCGGCTCTCGGAGGCGGACTACCGCGGCGAGCGCTTCGCCGATCATCCGCGCGATCTCAAGGGCAACAACGACCTCCTGGTGCTGACGCAGCCTGCCGTCATCCGGACGATCCACTCGGAGTACCTCGCGGCGGGCGCCGACGTGATCGAGACCAACACCTTCAACTCGACCGCCGTCGCGCAGTCGGATTACGGCCTGCAGCACGTGGTCCACGAGCTGAATCTCGAGGCGGCGAAGCTCGCGCGCGCGGCGGCGGACGAGGTCGCCGCAAAGGACCCGTCGCGGCCGCGCTTCGTCGCCGGCGCGCTCGGACCCACCAACCGCACCGCCTCGATCTCGCCCGACGTCAACGACCCCGGCTTCCGCAACATCACCTTCGACGAGCTCAAGACCGCATACGCCGAGGCGGTGCGCGGCCTGATGGAAGGCGGAGTGGACATCCTGCTCCTCGAGACGATCTTCGACACATTGAACGCCAAGGCCGCGATCTTCGCGATCGAGGAGGTCTTCGAGCAGATGGGATTGCGCCTACCGGTGATCGTCTCCGGCACCATCACCGACGCCTCCGGCCGCACGCTCTCGGGGCAGACGCCGGAAGCATTCTGGAACTCGGTGCGGCACGCGCGCCCGCTGGCGGTGGGGCTCAATTGCGCGCTCGGGGCGAAGCTGATGCGCCCTTACATCGAGGAGATCTCGAAGATCGCCGACACCTACGTCAGCGCCTATCCCAACGCGGGGCTGCCCAATCCCCTCGCGCCGACCGGCTACGACGAGACGCCGGAGCAGACCGCCGCCTACCTGCTCGACTTCGCGAGGAGCGGCTTCGTCAACATCGCCGGCGGCTGTTGCGGCACGACGCCCGCGCACATCCGCGCGATCGCGGAAGCGCTCGCCGGGGTGCCCGCGCGCAAGCTGCCGGTGATCGAGCGCAAGACGCGGCTCTCGGGCCTGGAGCCGCTCAACATCGGGGACGACGCGCTCTTCGTCAACATCGGCGAGCGCACCAACGTCACCGGCTCGCGCGCGTTCGCGCGCCTGGTGCTCGCCGGCAACTACCCGGAGGCGCTGTCGATCGCGCGCCAGCAGGTCGAAAATGGCGCGCAGATGATCGATGTCAACATGGATGAGGCGATGCTCGACTCGAAGCAGGCGATGGCGACCTTCCTGAGCCTCATCGCCTCCGAGCCGGACATCTCGCGCGTGCCGGTGATGATCGACTCCTCCAAGTGGGACGTGATCGAGGCGGGGTTGAAGTGCGTGCAGGGCAAGTGCGTGGTGAATTCGATCAGCCTCAAGGAAGGCCGGGACGAGTTCGTGAAGCACGCGAAGCTCGCGCGGCGCTACGGCGCGGCGGTGGTGGTGATGGCGTTCGACGAGAAGGGGCAGGCGGACACGCTCGAGCGCCGCATCGCGATCGCCAAGCGCACCTACCACATTCTGGTGGACGAGCTCGGCTTATCGCCCGAGGACGTGATCATCGACCCCAACATCTTCGCCATCGCGACCGGGATCGAGGAGCACGCGAACTACGGAAAGGACTACATCGAGGCGACCCGGGTCATCCGGCAGACGCTGCCCTACGCGAAGATCTCCGGGGGGCTCTCCAACATCTCGTTCTCGTTCCGCGGCAACGACCCGGTGCGCGAGGCGATCCACACGGCGTTCCTCTACCACGCGATCCGCGCCGGCATGACCATGGGCATCGTCAACGCCGGCCAGCTCGGCGTCTACGAGGAAATTCCGAAGCCGCTCCTGGAGCACGTCGAAGACATCATCTTCAACCGGCGGCCGGACGCGGCCGAGCGCATGGTGGCGTTCGCCGACAGCGTGAAGGGCAGCCTGCGCCGCGACACCGAGGACCTCGCCTGGCGCAATGGGCCGGTGGAGGAGCGCCTGAAGCACGCGCTGGTGCAGGGCATCAACAACTGGATCGTCGAGGACACCGAGGAAGCGCGCGTGCAGTACGGGCGCCCGATCCGCGTGATCGAGGGCCCGCTGATGGACGGCATGAACGTGGTGGGCGACCTCTTCGGCGCCGGCAAGATGTTCCTGCCGCAGGTGGTGAAGAGCGCGCGCGTGATGAAGCAGGCGGTGGCCCACCTGGAGCCCTTCCTGCAGCAGGAGAAGGCCCAGCTCGGCGACGCGCGCCCGAAGGGCAAGATGGTCGTCGCGACGGTGAAGGGCGATGTGCACGACATCGGCAAGAACATCGTCGCGGTGGTGCTCCAGTGCAACAACTACGAGGTGATCAACCTCGGGGTCATGGTGCCGGCGCAGAAGATCCTCAAGGTCGCGCGCGAGGAGAAATGCGACATCGTGGGGCTGTCCGGCCTCATCACACCGTCGCTGGAGGAGATGGCGCACGTCGCGCACGAGATGGAGCGCGAGGGGTTCGAGGTGCCGCTGCTGATCGGGGGCGCAACGACCTCGCGCACCCACACCGCGGTCAAGATCGCGCCCAACTATCACGGGCCGGTGATCTGGGTGGCGGACGCCTCGCGCAGCGTCGGTGTCTGCAGCAACCTCCTCTCGGACGAGGCGCGCGCGGGCTATGTCGCGGAGGTGAGAAGCGAGTACGAGCGCGTGCGGCGGCAGCACGAGGGAAAGACCGGCCTCGAGCTCGCGACGCTCGTCCAGGCGCGCGCCAACGCCTTCAAGACCGACTGGACGGAATACGTGCCGCCGCGGCCCGAGGTGATCGGCACGCGCATGCTCAAGAACTACGACCTCGCCGAGGTCGCGGAGCACATCGACTGGGGCCCGTTCTTCCAGGCGTGGGAGCTTTCGGGGCCGTATCCCGCGATCCTCGATGACCCCGTCGTGGGCAGGGCCGCGCGCGCGGTCTACGATGAAGGCCGCGCCATGCTGAAGAGAATCATCGCGGGGCGGTGGCTTACCGCGAGCGCCGTGTTCGGCCTCTTTCCCGCGGCGACGGTCAACAGCGAGGACATCGAGGTCTATGCGGACGAGAAGCGCTCCCGCGCGCTCATGACCTGGTACAACCTGCGCCAGCAGAACGTGAAGCCGACCGGCCGCGCGAACCTCTGCCTCGCGGATTTCGTCGCGCCCAAGGGCTCGGGCGTGGCCGACTACATAGGGGCGTTCGCCGTCACCGCCGGCATCGGCATCGAGAAAAAGCTCGCGGAGTTCGAGAAGAAGCGCGACGACTACAGCGCCATCATGCTGAAGGCGCTGGCCGACCGCCTGGCGGAAGCGTTCACCGAATTGCTGCACAAGCGCGTGCGCCGCGAATTCTGGGGCTACGCCGGCGACGAGCACCTCGACAATGCCGCACTCATCGCGGAGAAATACCGCGGCATCCGTCCTGCGCCGGGGTATCCCGCGTGCCCCGATCACACCGAGAAGGGGCCGTTGTTCGAGCTGCTCAAGGCCGAGCGCATCGGCATGCGGCTGACCGAGTCCTACGCCATGCACCCCGCGGCGGCGGTCAGCGGTTTCTATCTTTCGCACCCCGAATCGCAGTACTTCGCGGTGGGCAAGGTGGGGCGTGACCAGGTCGAGGACTACGCGCGACGCAAGGGCATGCCAATCGGGGAAGCCGAGCGCTGGCTCGCTCCCAATCTCGGCTACGAGCCGGGCGGAAAGTGACGCCCCGCCTTGCCCTCGCGCTGATCGTCGTCGCCGAGTTTCTCGGCACCTCGCTCTGGTTCAGCGCCAACGCCGCGGCAGACGATCTGCAGCGCGCGTGGGGGCTCGACACCGCGGACGTCGGCACCCTGACGAACGCGGTGCAGCTCGGCTTCATCTCCGGCACGCTCTTCTTCGCGCTCTCGGGACTGGCCGACCGGTTTCCCGCGAGCCGCATCTTCGCCGCGTGCGCCGTTGCCGGCGCGGCTTCCAACGCCGGCTTCGCGCTGGCAGCCACGGGTCTCGCCGACGCGTGGGCCTGGCGATTTGCGACCGGCGTCACGATCGCCGGGATCTACCCCGTGGGCATGAAGCTCGTCGTGAGCTGGGCGCCCGGCGCGGCGGGCGAGGCGCTCGGATGGCTCGTCGGCATGCTGACGCTCGGGACGGCGCTGCCCCATGCCGTGCGCGCCGCGGGCGGCGGCTGGTCGTGGAACGCGGTGGTGCTCGTCTCCTCGGTGCTTGCTCTCGTTGCGGCGGCGATGGTGCTGCGCCTGGGCGACGGTCCCCATCTCAAGCCCTCCGGTGACGCGAGCCGCCCGCGCTGGGGCGGAGTGATGGCGGCGTTCCGGATTCCCGCCTTTCGCGCCTCCGCGTTCGGCTACTTCGGCCACATGTGGGAGCTCTACGCGTTCTGGACGCTCGCTCCGTTCCTGCTCGCGATGGTGCTGGCGCGGGGCGAGCAGGCGGCGCCCGCAGCGGTATCGGCATGGTCCTTCGCAGTGATCGGCGCCGGCGCTCTCGGCTGCGTGCTCGGAGGACGTCTCAGCCGCGGCCTCGGCGGCGCTCGGGTTGCCGCAGGCGCCCTCGCGGGTTCGGGCGCGATGTGCCTCCTGTTTCCGTGGATGCAGGACGCGCCCGCCGGCCTGCTGCTCGCGGCGATGCTCGTCTGGGGCGTGATGGTCGTTGCCGACTCGCCACAGTTCTCCGCGCTCTCGGCGCGCGCCTGCCCGCCCGAGCTCGTCGGCAGCGCGCTCGCGATCCAGAACAGCATCGGCTTCTTCATCACCGTCGTGGCGATTTCCGTCGCAACCATGGCGTGGACGACGCTGGGAACGAGCGTCGCCTGGCTGCTGCTGCCCGGCCCCGTGCTGGGGCTGATGGGCCTCGCGCCGCTCCTGCGACAGCGCGAGAGCGCGCCCGCCTTTCGCCGATGATCGCGCCGAGAGCCGAGCGCTACCTCGATCTCGCACGGCAGGGCCGCAACGCCTGGTGGCGCTACGCGCTCGGCGTTCTCACGATTGCCTTCTTCTGGCTCGTGCTCGGATACTTGCCCTATCTGCTCCTCATCGACGCCGGGATGAGCGGGCGGCTGTTCGAGTATCTGGCGGTCAATTTCTCGATCTTCATGATGCTCGGGGGACTCGTGCTGACGGTGAAGGTGATACACCGCCGGCCGCTGCTGAGCCTGATTACTCCGGAAGCGCATGTCGACTGGCCGCGCGTTGCGCGCGGCGCGCTCGCGTGGATGGTCATCGCGGCGGTGGTCGTGGCGGTCGAGCACGTCCTGTTTCCCGGGCGTTACTTTTTGAGCTTCGATGCGGAGCGGTTCTTCCTGTTTCTCGTCCTGGTGCTGGTGCTGACGCCGATCCAGGCCGGGACGGAAGAGCTCGTGTTCCGCGCCTACGCCATGCAGGGGCTCGCGCTCCTCACGCGCCGGCCGGCGCTGGTGGCGATTGCGAGCAGCCTGATATTCACCGCGCCGCACCTGCTCAATCGCGAGGTGCACGAGCACGGCGTGCTCGTCATGGCCGCCAACTACTTCGCGATCGGCATGCTGCTCGCGACGATCACTCTGCGCGACGGCCGGCTCGAGCTCGCCATCGGGCTGCACGCCATGAATAACGTGTTTCTCGCGCTCGTGGCCAATTACGAGGGCTCGGCGCTGACCACCGAGTCCGTCTTCACCGCGCGCGAGCTCGACCCGATGTATTCGCTGATCACGCTGATCATCGGCGCGCTCGTCTTCCACTGGTGGATCTTCCGGCGGGAATAGGGCGTCCGGGGCGCTGTTTACCTCTCATCCGCCGGTGCAGTTCTGGCGTATAGTCGTTGCCTCGCGCGCCATGACGCGCGTCGATTTTCAGTCGGAGGAGGACCGCATGACCCGTCGCAAAGCGTTAAGTCTTGCAGTATCAGCAGCTTGTATTGCCGGTGGTGCGTTGATTGCGGCCACCAGCGTGGCCGGCCCGGAGAAGATCACCTACCCGGCAGGGTGGGAGAAGTGGGAGCGGTATGGCACCGTCAACCGATTCGACACCAAGCAGTACCGCGAGCTCTACGCGAAATCAGAAGTCGTGAAGGCGGTGCGCGAGGGCAAGCCCGTTCCGGACGGCGCCGTGCTCGTGATGGCGATCTTTGCCGCCCAGGTGGACGAAAAGAAAGACCCGGTGAAGGACGCCATCGGCCGGTTCATGAAGGGCAAGCCGATCGGCGTCACCGTCATGGAGAAGCGCAAGGGATGGGGAGTCGAATACCCGGCCGAGATGCGCAACGGAGAATGGGAGTACGCTTCGTTCATGCCCGACGGCACGCCCAACGCGAAGGCCAACGCCAACATCAAGAACTGCTTCATGTGCCACAAGCCGCACGAGAAGCAGGACTACGTGATATCGCTCGCGAGCCTGTCTGGCACGGCGCCGGGCGCGGCGAAGAGACCTTCGGGTCCGGGCACCGTCGCCATCGCCGAGTTCCTGTTTGGCCCCGAGAAGATAACGGTGAAGCAGGGCCAGACGATCACCTGGACCAACGTGGATGACTCGCCGCACCAGGTGACGGTGCAGGGCGAGACGACGCTGCGCACCCCGGTCGTGCTCAATGGCCAGAGCACGGCGCTGCGCTTCGACCACGTGGGGACCTACGGCTACATCTGCGGCCTGCACCCGGGCATGAAGGGGCAGATCGAAGTCACGAAGTGACGCGACACTGGAGTCGCGTCATCCCGGTGGAGGCCGGGATCCAGCAGCAAAAGCGCGGGCCGAGGGCCCGCGCTTCTTTTCCTAGCTGCCGATCTCTCCCCCGTCGGCCCTGGTGATCGCCACCACCGACGGGCGCGGCGGCACGCCGTCCTTGAAGTCCGGCCCGCAGATTTCCGCGCCGCGCGGGACCGGTAGCGACAATCCGATAGAATCGATGTCCAACCCTCACCCCCGCCCCTCTCCCGAGCGGAGAGGGGAGGCACAAGCTTCCCTTCTCCTTGGGGAGAAGGGGAAGGGATGAGGGATGAACGGCGCTTGACGTTTTCCCGTGCACCTTCACATCCTCGGCATCTGCGGCACTTTCATGGGCGGCCTGGCGATCCTCGCGCGCGCCGCGGGCCATCGCGTGACCGGGTGCGACGCCGACGTCTATCCGCCGATGAGCACGCAACTGGCTGCGCAGGGCATCGAGCTGACGCAAGGCTGGAACGCCGATCAGGCGGCCCTCAAGCCTGATGTCTTCGTCATCGGCAATATCGTCACTCGCGGCAACCCCCTGATGGAGGAGATTCTTGACCAGGGGCTGCCCTACGTTTCCGGCCCGCAATGGCTGAGGGAGAACGTCCTCGCCGGAAAGTGGGTGGTTGCGGTGGCCGGGACGCACGGCAAGACCACGGCGGCGTCGATGCTGGCGTGGATATTGGAACAGGCCGGGCTCAATCCCGGATTTCTTATCGGGGGAATACCTACGAATTTCGGCGCTTCTGCCCGCCCTTGTATCCCCCCGTCCCGACTTTCCCCCGGTTTTTTCGTCGTCGAAGCCGACGAGTACGACACGGCGTTCTTCGACAAACGCTCCAAGTTCGTGCACTACCCTGCGCGCACCGCGGTATTGAACAACCTCGAGTTCGACCACGCTGATATCTTCCCCGACTTGGCTTCGATCGAAACCCAGTTTCACCATTTCGTGCGCACGCTGCCGGCAAGCAGCCTCATCATCGCGAACGGCGCCGATGCCGCGCTCACGCGCGTGCTCGCGCGCGGCTGCTACACGCCGGTGGAGCGCTTTGGCGTGACCGACGGCTGGGCCGCGGCCGCGATCGGGCCCGACGCGTTCGAGGTGCTGTGGCGCGGACAAAGACAGGGCCGCGTGCAGTGGGCGCTGCAGGGAGCGCACAACCACGGGAACGCGCTCGCCGCAATCGGCGCCGCGCGGCACTGCGGCGTCGCGCCGGCGCAGGCGATCAGCGCGCTTTGCTCCTTCGAGGGCGTCAAGCGGCGCATGGAGGTGCGCGGCGTGGCGGGCGGCGTCACCGTCTACGACGACTTTGCGCATCATCCGACGGCGATCGCGGCGACGCTGGACGGACTGCGCGCGAAAGTGAACAGCTCCCGGATCCTGGCGGTGCTCGAGCCCCGCTCCAATACCATGAAGGCGGGCGTCATGAAGGACCGGCTCGCGGCGAGCTTCGCCCGCGCCGACCGCGTCTACTGGTTCATTGCAGGCCTCTCATGGGACGCCGCCGCCGTGCTGGCGCCGCTCGGCGCGAAGGCCGAAGCCCACGCGGACTTCGAGCGCCTGCTCGCGGCCGTCGCGGGGGCGGCGAAACCCGGAGATCATGTCGTCATCATGAGCAACGGCGGCTTCAACGGCATCCACGAAAGGCTCCTCGCCCGCCTCGCGAGAAAATGAACGAAATCGTCGCGAACGAAAAGCTCGGCGCCTTCTGCCGCCACACCCACGCCGAGATGAAGGGCGCGCCGGGCGGGCCGCTCGCGGGCCTCACCTTCGGCGTGAAGGACATCTACGACATCGCGGGCCACAAGAACGGCTTCGGCAACCCCGACTGGCTGCGCACGCACGACGCGGCCAAGCGCACCGCGCCGGTCGTGCGGCGCCTGCTCGATGCCGGCGCCGATATGGTGGGGAAGACCCACACCGACGAGATCACGTGGAGCCTGAATGGAGAGAATGCCCATTACGGCACGCCGGTCAACGTGAAGGCGCCGGGCCGCATACCCGGCGGCTCCTCGAGCGGCTCGGCGGCGGCGGTGGCGGGCGGCCTGTGCGATTTCGCCTTGGGCAGCGATACCGGGGGATCGGTGCGCGCGCCGGCGAGCTTCTGCGGGATCTTCGGCATACGGCCGACGCACGGGAGGGTGTCGCTCGAAGGCGCGTGTCCGCTCGCGCCGAGCTTCGACACCTGCGGCTGGTTCGCGCGCAGCGCCGAGCTGCTCGAGCGCATCGGCCGTGTGCTGCTCGGCGTCGAGAAACCGGATGCGCCGCGCCGACTGTTGCTGGCACAGGATGCATTCGCACTGGCGGGGGATGCGATCGCGCGGGCGCTCGCGCCGGCTGTCGAACGCGTGAGCGCGCTGCTCGGCCAGCCCGAGCGCGTGACCGTCGCCGCAGAAGGATTGTCCCAATGGCTCCAGATTTTCCGCGTGCTTCAGGGCGCGGAGGCGTGGGCTCAGCACGGGGAATGGGTGACGCGCGTCAAGCCCGATCTCGGGCCCGGGATCCGGCAGCGCGTCCAGTGGGCCGCGGACCTCGACCCTGCACTCGTCGGTCCGGCGAGGACGCAGCGTGAGGAAATTACGGCTCGCATGGAGCGCCTGCTCGCCGGCGGCGCGGTGCTCGCGCTGCCGACCGTGCCGGGCATCGCGCCGCTGCGGAATGCGGCTCCCGCCGACACCGAGGACTTTCGCGCCCGCGCGCTTGCCCTGTTGTGCCCGGCCGGGCTCGCACGGCTGCCGCAGGTGTCGCTGCCGCTGGCGACGCTCGACGGCTGCCCGCTCGGGTTGTCGATCGTGGCTGCGCGCGGCAACGACGCGATGCTGCTCGCGCTCGCGACGAAGATATGATGTCATTCCCGCGAAGGCGGGAATCCAGTTAGCCGTTGATGCTCATCTACATCCACGGCTTCAACAGCTCCCCCGCTTCCGCCAAGGCGCAATTGTTGAAGGCCAGGCTCGGGGCGCTCGGACGCGGCGCGGAATTCGCCGCGCCGGCGTTGCCGCCGAGCCCGGCACAGGCAGCCGCCTTGCTCGATGCGCTCGCCCTGCGGCACCGCGGTGCCGCCCTCGTGGGCAGTTCCCTGGGCGGCTACTATGCGCCCTGGCTCGCGGAGAAGCACGGCATGCGCGCGGCCCTGCTCAATCCCGTGGTGCGTCCCTACGAGCTGCTGGCACCCCTGGTCGGGCTTCAGAAGCGTTTTCACACGGGCGAGGAATACGCTTTCACCGCCGGGCACGTCGCCGAGCTGCAGGCGCTCGAGGTCGAGCGCATCACTCCCTCGCGTTATTTCCTCATCGTGACGACCGGCGACGAAGTGCTGGACTACCGGCGCGCGGTGGAGCGCTATCGCGGGTGCCGGCAGATCGTGATCGAAGGCGGCGACCACGGGCTGGGCGACTTCGCGAATCATCTGGACGCCGTGCTCGAATTCTGTGGCGTCGTGCCAGCACCCCGGTAATGCAGCGTTCCATGGCGCGAGAGCGCCCCGTTGCCTGCCGCGCGGAAATCAGCGTAGTATCAATGCGCGAGTTTCGCGTCAAGCCGTGTCCGGGGTCACCCGTGCACACGGGCATCCAAAAACAGGAGGGAGTCCAATGACCGTCGTGATGAAGTCGTTGCGCCTGGGTATCGCCGCCCTGCTGGCGACGTCGTTCCTGGTTTCGCTCGCGCATGCCCAGAAGTGGATAAAGCTCGCGCCATTTCCGGAGGCATCCGAGGAGGTATACGGGGTCGCTGCAGGCGGCAAGCTTTATGTGTTCGGCGGGCTCGCGCCCGGCTGGAAGCCCAAGGGGTTGGTTTACGAGTACGACCCGGCGGGCGACCGCTGGACGAAGAAAAATCCGATGCCGCTTCCAGCGCACCATACCGCGCTAGCGGAAGCGAACGGAAAAATCTACGTAATGGGCGGGTTCGTTCTGCCTCAATCCGGCCCGCCCATGTGGGTACCGATCGACAACGCATGGGAGTATGACCCCGCAAACGATACTTGGAAGGCGTTGCCGCCCATGCCAACCAAGCGCGGGTCCCCAGTGGCCGCAGCGGTTGCTGGCAAAATCTACGTAATCGGCGGTGCGAGCATACATCCCGGCTCGAAGGAAACTGGGCTGCACCCACGGCGACCGCATCGCTCGGTGGACACCAACGAGGTCTACGATCCGGCGACAAACACTTGGGCAGCGCGGCGCACCATGCCTACCGCGCGCAACCACGCGGCGATCGGGGTAGTGAACAACAAGATATACGTGATCGGCGGGCGGATCGGCGCGGCTTTCATGACGACGCCTGCAACTTCCATCGATCTCGTAGAGGAATACGACCCGGCAATTGATCAATGGGGTCCCCTCAAGCGGTCCATGCCGACGGCACGCAGCGCGATGTCCGCCGGCACGTACAAGGGGAAGATCTACGTAGCTGGCGGCGAGATGCGCGACGAGAAGATATGGGGTGCATTTACAGTCGTGGAGGCGCTTGACCCGCTGGCTAACCGCTGGAGTGTCATGCCGTCGTTGGCTGTTCCGCGGCACGGGCATGCTGTCGCCGTTGTTGGCAATCGCCTCCACGTGGTCAGTGGCGACGTGCAGTCGCTCGGCGGGGCCAAGCCGGATGACGTCCAAATAGAAACCAACTTGCACGACGCCCTGGAATTGCCTGACAAGTAGGGGTCTTGTTTGTGGCGTGGGACGACGGTCCTGCGCCTTCGCATATAATTGTTGCCGCGTTGGAGCGGACATGCCGTCAGGCCCGCCGCTCGACGGGGTCGTTTTTTTCTGCCGCAGCCCTCCCACGCGTCACCACGTTATCCTCTGATCCATGAGCAAGTCCGTCTTTTACGAGGAGGAAGGCGAATTCAAAGTCGGAGCCGTGCGCGCCGACAATGAAACCTCGCTGCAGGTGGAGGCGCCGCACGGCAAGCGCTCCAAAGTAAAGGCTTCCTCCGTGCTGTTCCGCTTCGACGGCGCCGCCCTCGCGAAATTCATGGAGGAGGCGCACAAGCTGGCCGACGCAATGGACGCGGATTTTCTCTGGCAGTGCTGCGGGCAGGACGAATTCGGGTTCGAGACGCTGGCGAAGGAATACTTCGGCCGTGCTCCGACGCCGCTGGAGTCCGCGGGGCTGCTCGTGAAGCTCCATGGCGCGCCGGTGTATTTCTACAGGAAGGGCCGGGGCCGCTACAAGGCGGCGCCGCCGGAAGCGCTCAAGGCGGCGCTCGCCTCGGTCGAGCGCAAGCAGCGCGAGGCGGAGCGGCGGACCCAGTACGTGGCGCAGCTCGCGGAGGGCAGGCTGCCGGCGGAGTTCGTCGCGCTCGCAGCGAAGCTCCTCTACGGACCGGACAAGCAGAGCGTCGAATGGAAGGCGCTGGAGGACGCGTGCGAGAAGCTGAAGGCGACGCCCGCGAAGCTCTTCGAGCGCTGCGGTGCGCTGCCGTCGTCGCATGACTACCACCTGAACCGCTTTCTGTTCGAGCATTTCCCGCGCGGTACGGCATTTCCCGAGTTGGAGGCGCCCGCCGTGCCGCAGGACCTGCCGCTCGCGGAGGTCGAGGCATTCAGCATCGACGACGTCACGACCACCGAAGTCGACGACGCGCTCTCCGTCGCCGCGCTGCCCGGCGGGAACCTGCGCATCGGCATCCATATCGCCGTGCCCGCTCTCGGCGTGGCACCGGGCAGCGCCCTGGATGCGGCGGCACGCGAGCGGCTCGCCACGGTGTACTTTCCGGGGAGCAAGATCACCATGCTGCCGGAGGCGGCAATCGCGGCCTTCTCGCTCGCAGAGGGCCGGGATTGTCCGGCGCTCTCGCGTTACGTCGAAGTCGCGCCCGACTATTCGATCGTGGCGCAGGCGACGCGGATCGAGCGCGTGCCGGTCATGAATAATTTGCGGCACTCCGCGCTGGAGCAGTCGTTCAACGAGGAGGCGCTCGCAGCGGGCCGCGTCGATCACTCCCACGCGGACGCGTTGACGAACCTGTGGCGCTTCGCGCGTGCGCTGGAGGCGGCGCGCCGCGGCGGCGAGGCCGAGCTCGAGGCGCGACCCGAGTACAGTTTCTATGTCGAGAACAACCGCGTGCGCATCGCGCGCCGGCTGCGCGGCACGCCGGTGGACAGGATCGTCTCGGAGCTCATGATTCACGTTAACGGCGCGTGGGGGCGCGAGCTCGCGGCGGGCGGCGCGGCGGCGATCTACCGCGTGCAGGAGGGCGGCAAGGTCAGAATGAGCACGGTGCCGGCGGCGCACGAGGGCCTGGGCGTGGCGGGCTACGCCTGGACGAGCTCGCCGCTGCGGCGCTACGTCGACCTCTTGAACCAGCGCCAGCTGATCGCGCTCGCGCGCGGCGAGGCGCCGCTCTACCGGGCAAACGACGAGCGGCTCCTCGCGGCCATGCGGGACTTCGAGTCGGCGCACGAGGCCTACGGCGAGTTCCAGCGGCAGATGGAGCGCTACTGGTGCCTGCGATGGCTGATCCAGGAAAACGCGGCGACGGTGACCGCGACCGTGATCCGCGAAAGCCTGGCGCGCTTCGACGAGCTGCCGCTCGTCGCGCGCGTGCCGTCCCTGCCGCCGCTCGATGCCGGGAGCCGGGTCGAGCTTGCCGTCATCGGCATCGACCTGCTGGAGCTCGCGCTTCAATGCGAGTTTCGCCGCCGGCTCGCTCCCGAGGATGCCGCGGGGGCGGCAAGCTAGCGACCCCCGGGCCGCCGATTCAATCGCGATTTAACTTTAATTAACATCGGCAACCCCGCGTTATTAAAAGCGTTTCCATGCATGAAATGCAGGACTAGGTTACAATGAGCCGCATGGGGATGCTGCCGGACAGGAAAGTCGTGCCGCTGCGCCGGCGGGCGAAGCACGCGCGGCACGCGCCGTGGCAGGCGGCCATGGAGCGCCTGGAGGCACGCGTCGCAGAGCTCGAGCGCGGCATGAACGCGCTCGACCGGCGCATGGCCGCGCTCGGCAAGCACGGCCGCATGCAGGTCGCCGTGGCGATGTCGGTGTTCATCCACGCCATCATCATTTTCGGGGTCAGCTTCAAGCTGCCGGACCTCTCCAAGCTCGGCGCGCAGGCTCCGCTTGAAGTGACCCTCGTCAACGCCAAGACCCCGACGCGGCCGGAAAAGGCGGACGCCCTCGCTCAGGCCAACCTCGATGGCGGAGGCAACACCGACGCCAAGCGCCGGGCGCGCAGCCCGTTGCCGGTGCCGGCGGAGGACAGGCGGGGAGCGAAGCTCTCGCTCGCGCAGAAACGCATCGAGCAGCTCGAGCGCGAGGCCAAGCAGCTCATGACCACCCCGGCCGAGTCGAAAACCGCGATTGCGCCCCCCGTCGAGGCGCAGCGGCCGCGGGACGAGCCGCAGGTTGCGCCGAGCGCCGCCGATATCGTCCAGCGCGGGATGGAAATCGCGCGGCTCGAGGCGCAGATCGCGCGCGAGTGGGAGAACTACCAGCAGCGGCCGCGCCGGCGCTTCATCGGCGCGCGCGCCCAGGAATTTCGATTCGCGCAGTACATCGAGAACTGGCGCGCCAAGGTCGAGCGGGTGGGCGAGCTCAATTATCCCCAGGCCGCGCGCGATCAGAAAATCTACGGCACCCTGGTGGTGACGGTGTCGATCAGGTCCGACGGCTCGCTCGAGGCAGCGGAGATCAACCGTCCGTCCGGGCAGCGGATACTCGACGCGGCGGCGCTGCGCATCGTGCGGCTTGCCGCGCCGTTCGCGCCGTTCCCGGCCGATATCGCCCGCGACACGGACATCCTCAGCATCACGCGCACCTGGATCTTCACCCGCTCCGACCAGCTCGTCACCGAATAGGAGCGGGTTTCAAGTCTAAGGTCCAAGGTTTAAAGTTGTGCCGCATGTCACGGCACGACGTCGTCAAATCGAGTTCCTAACTTTAGACCTTAGAGACGTTAGACCTTAGACGCGTATGCCGGACCAATACGCAGTCATCGGCAACCCGATCGAGCACAGCCTCTCGCCCCAGATCCACGCCCGGTTCGCCCGCGCGACCGGCCAGGACCTGGCCTACGGCAGGATACTCGCGCCGCTCGAGGGCTTTCGCGACGCGGTGCACGCGTTTCGCGCCGCGGGCGGCAAGGGGCTCAACGTGACCCTTCCGTTCAAGCACGAGGCCTGGCGCGTCGCCGGCGTGCGCAGCGGCTTCGCCCTTGCCGCTGGCGCGGTCAACACGCTGTCCTTCGAGGGCGGGAGCGTCGTCGGCCACAACACGGACGGCATCGGGCTCGTGCGCGACTTGACGCGGAATCTGCGCGCCGAGATCCGGGGCAGGCGCGTGCTGCTGATGGGCGCGGGCGGCGCGAGCTATGGCGTCATGGAACCGCTGCTGCGCGAGCAACCGGAGACGGTGGTGGTTGCGAATCGTACGCCGGAGAAGGCGGTCGAGCTGGTCGGGTACTTCGAGAAACTTCAATCGTGCGCGCCGCAGGGTTTCTCGGCGCGCGCCTACGGCGCGCTCGCCGGCATGGAGTTCGACGTCCTGATCAACGCCACGTCGGCGGGGCTCGCGGGCGCGATGCCCCCGCTTCCCGAAGGGATTCTTGCTCCCGGCGCCCTCGCCTACGACATGGTGTATGCGCGGCGCACGCCGTTTCTCGATTTTGGGCTGGCGCGGGGAGCGCGCATCGCCGACGGCCTCGGCATGCTCGTCGAGCAGGCGGCAGAGTCGTTCTTCCTCTGGCGCGGCGTGCGGCCCGAGACCGCGCCCGTCATTCGGGCGCTGAGGGAGAAGGCAGGAGGATGAAGGTGGAAGGCGCAGCGCGTTGTTTCATCGTCCCTGCCTCATCCCGCATCCCTTGAGGCGGCGCCATGCGACGCCTGCTGCGGTGGACGTGGCACGCTTTTCTGCTCGCGTTGTGCGTGCTCACCGTCGTCCAGTTCTGGTTTCTCGTGAACATCTGGTACTGGGCGGATCACGACCCGGAGAGCACGGCTTTCATGCGCTCGCGCCTCTCGATCATCCGCGCGGACGAGCCGGGCGCGCGGCTCGCGCAGCGCTGGGTCCCCTACGCCCGCATCTCGCCGCACCTCAAGCAGGCGGTGATCGCCGCCGAAGACGCCAACCTCATGAGTCATTGGGGCTTCGACTGGGAGGCGATGCGCAGGGCCCGTGAGCGGAACGTGAGGGAGGGAGAGATCATGGCGGGCGCCTCGACCATCAGCCAGCAGCTCGCAAAGAATCTTTTCCTGCCGTCCACCCGCGCGTGGTGGCGCAAGGCGCAGGAGGCCGTGATCACGGTGATGCTCGAGGCTCTCCTCACCAAGCGCCGCATCCTCGAGATCTATCTCAACGTCGTGGAGTGGGGCGATGGCGTCTACGGCGCCGAGGCGGCCGCGCGTTACCACTACGGCGTGCCGGCAGCGGCGCTGTCGGCGGAGCAGGCCGCGCGCCTTGCCGCCATGCTGCCAAGCCCGCGCAGCTATAACCCGCGCAGCGACACGCTCTACCTGCGGGAACGCACCGCAGACCTCCTTTCGCACATGCACTTCGCGCGCATACCTTGATTACCCGTCGCTTGGCGCGCGGCATCGGGTAGAATGGCCCGCTTTCAATCACGACGGGAGAACATCGTCATGCAGAGAAGAACGTTCCTCGCGGCCCTGGGCGCCCTGACCCTGTCCGGCCTGGTCGGGGCGCAGGAGCAAGGCGCCGCGTTGCGCGGGCCCGACGTGATCTTCGTGCCGACGCCGAACGAAGTCGTTGCCACGATGCTCAGGATGGCGGCGGTCACCAAGAGGGACACGGTCTACGATCTCGGGTGCGGCGACGGCCGCATCGTCATCACCGCCGCGCAGCGCTACGGCGCGCGCGGAGTCGGCATCGACATCGACCCCGAGCGGGTGGCCGAGGCGACGGAGAACGTCGCAAAAGCGGGGGTCGCGGACCGCGTGAAAATCATGCGCGGCGACCTGTTCGAGGCCGACATCAGCGCCGCGACGGTGGTGACGCTCTACCTCCTCACCGACCTCAACCTGAAGCTCCGTCCGAAGCTGCTGCGCGACCTGAAGCCCGGCACCCGCGTCGTCTCGCACGCCTTCTCCATGGGCGACTGGACGCCCGAGCGCACGGAGGAGGTCTCGGGCACGACGGTCTATCTGTGGCGCATCCCGCCGCGCAAGTAGTTCATCTGATGGACGTTCTCGCACGCTTGCGGGCCGCTTGACCGGCCGCGGGGCCGGGAATAATCTTCGGCGTAGCAGCGTTTTGACAAGAGCCGCGGCGTTCCCGCCGCAGGCGATAATCTCTCGAGGAGGAAGGAACACAAGCGCGCGGCACGCGGACATGCGTGCTGCGCGCGCGAGCGCCGATCAACGAGCGGGAAGGAAAGCCATGCAACTCAACGTCAACGCACGATCCTACGAAGTGGACATCGAGCCCGAAACACCCTTGTTGTGGGTGTTGCGCGAGATCATCGGGCTCACCGGAACGAAATACGGCTGCGGGATCGCGCAATGCGGCGCCTGTACCGTGCACCTCGACGGGGAACCGGTACGCTCCTGCTCCGTGCCAGTCGCGAAGGTGGCGGGCAGGCGCATCACGACCATCGAAGGCCTGTCGCGCGACAGCTCGCACCCGGTGCAAAGGGCCTGGGTCGAGCTCGACGTGCCCCAGTGCGGCTATTGCCAGTCCGGGCAGATCATGGCCGCCGCCGCGCTGCTGGCGAAGAACCCGCAGCCGACCGACCAGGAGATCGACGCCGCGATGACCAATATCTGCCGCTGCGGAACCTACCAGCGCGTCCGCGCGGCGATACACCTGGCGGCAGGCACGGGCAAGGGCGGCGGCTCCGTCATTCACTTGGGTACCGGCGCGGGAGCAGCAAAGGCTGCGGCCGACGACGGCGCGAAACCAGGACCTGCGGAAGTTCACTGAGAAGGCACACCATGGACAATACTTTCTCCGGCAACGCGCCGAATTTCTCCCGCCGCAGGTTCATCGTCGGTTCTGCCGCCGCGGGCGGCGGGCTCGCGCTCGGGCTGCCGTTTGCGCCGGGCGGCGGGGACGCCGCGGCGCAGGGGGCCGCCGGCGCTGGCACCGAGGTCAACGTGTGGGTCGTGGTCCGGCCGGACGACACCTGTGTCATCCGCATCGCGCGCTCGGAAATGGGCCAGGGCACGCACACCGGCCTCGCGCAGCTCGTCGCCGAGGAGCTCGAGTGCGACTGGCGCAAAGTGGCCATCGAGCCGATCACCGCCGGCCAGAACCTGGCTCGCAAGCGCGTCTGGCGCGACATGGCGACCGGCGGCAGTCGCGGCATCCGCGGCTCGCACGACTATGTCCGCCAGGGCGGCGCCGCCGCGCGCATGATGCTGCTGCAGGCCGCAGCCAACGAGTGGAAGGTTCCAGCCGGCGAGCTCACCGTCGCCGACGGCGTCATCACACATGCGGCTTCCGGGCGCTCGACGAGCTACGGGAAGGTCGCCGCCGCCGCGGCAAAGCTGACCCCGCCCGATCCCAAGAGCATCAAGCTCAAGCATCCGAAGGACTGGAAGATCGCCGGCAAGCCGGTGAAGCGGCTCGACACGGCGAACAAGGTCAACGGCTCGAAGATCTACTCGATCGACCTCGAGTTGCCGGGCATGGTGTATGCCGCGGTCAAGGCGTGCCCAGTGAACGGCGGCAAGCTCGTAAGCTGGGACGAATCCAAGGTGTCGCGCATGCCCGGCTTCAGCGGCGTGATCCGGGTGAACGACTCGACCGTCGCGGTCGTCGCGAACACGTGGTGGCGTGCCAGGACGGCGCTCGAGGCGCTGCCGATCGTGTGGGACGAAGGCCCCGACGCCAAGCAGTCGAGCGCGACCATCGCGGCGCACCTCAAAGACGGTCTGACGGCGGGCGATGGGTTCGCGGACACCGAGGTGGGCGACGCGAGGGGCGCGATTGCAGGCGCGACGAGGAAGATCGAAGCGGTCTACAGCGCTCCGTTCCTGTCCCACGCGTGCATGGAGCCGATGAACTGCACGGTCAGGATCACGGCGGACAAGGCCGAAGTGTGGATGCCGAGCCAGAACGCCGAGGCCTCGCTCGCGGCGCTGTCGGCGGCGTCCGGCGTGCCGCTCGCACAGTGCCAGGCCTACAACCACGATCAGGGCGGCGGGTTCGGCCGGCGCGGCGGCACCCAGGACTACGTGCGCCAGGCGGCGGCCATTGCCCGGCGCTATCCGGGCATCCCGGTCAAGATGATCTGGAGCCGCGAGGAGGACCAGGCGCACGATTTCTATCGCCCGATCTCCCAGTGCAGGCTCGCCGCCGGCCTTGACGCGAGCGGCAACCTCGTCGGCATGCACATTCGCGTCTCCGGGCAGTCGATCAACGCGTACCTCGCTCCGCACAACATCAAGGACGGCAAGGACCGCAGGCAGCTGCAGGGCCTGTGGGCGGGGGGCGACGATGCGCAGTTCGGCTACACGGTGCCCAACCTGCTGATCGAGTACGCAATGCGCAATACGCACTTGCCGGTCGGTCCGTGGCGCGGCGTCAACATCAATCAGAACGGCGTGTACCTCGAATGCTTCATGGACGAGTTAGCGCGGGCGGCCGGCAGGGATCCGCTCGAATTCCGCCGCGCCTTGATGAAGAACCATCCCAAGCACCTCGGCGTGCTGAACGCGGCCGCGGAGAAGGCGGGGTGGGGCAAGCCGCTGCCGGCCGGCGTCCATCGCGGCATCGCGCAGTTCATGGGCTACGGCAGCTACACGGCGGCCGTCGCCGAGGTTTCGGTGAGCGGCGGGAGCGAGGTCAAGGTTCACCGCATGGTGCTGGCGACGAATTGCGGCCACGCCGTCAACCCGGCCACCATCGCCGCCCAGGTCGAGGGATCCGTATGCTACGGATTCGACTCCCTGCAAAGCGAAATCTCGGTGCGGGACGGGCGGGCGGTGGAATTGAACTTCGACACGTATCCGATCGCGCGGCTCGCCCAGGCTCCGAAGGTCGAGACGGTCATCGTGCCGACCTACGACTTCTGGGGCGGCGTAGGCGAGCCGACGATCTGCGTGGTCGCGCCCTCGATCCTGAACGCGATCTTTGCGGCAACCGGCAAGCCGGTGCGCACCCTGCCGCTCAAGAACCACGGCTTGAGGATCGTCTAGACCACGGGGCCAGTGCGAGAAGGTGCGGTTGCTCGGCGGAATCGCGATGTTCGCCACGGTGGCGGGTTGCGCCACTTCGGCGCCCGACGCGCTCCTGCCCTACCGCGTGGACGGCGACGCGATCCGCGAGCGCCTGGCGCCGGCGCCGGGAAATGCGGCGCGCGGCAAGGCAATCGTCCTCAGCCGCGACTCGAACTGCCTCCTGTGCCACGCGGTGCCCGACTCCGGGGTCCGCTTCATGGGTAACATCGGGCGGCCGCTCGGAGGAGTCGGGGCGAAGCTGACCGAGGGCCAGCTGCGGCTGCGCATCGTCGATCCGATGCGATTGAACCGGGAGACGATAATGCCGTCCTACTACCGTACGGACGGACTCAACCGCGTGGCCGAGGCATGGCGCGGAAAGCCGGTGCTGACCGCGCAGCAGGTCGAGGACATTGTGGCCTATCTCCTTACACTACGCTGACCAGAATGAGCGCGCGCCGCCGCTTCATTACCGCGATGGCCGGACTCGCCGCGGCGCCGATGCTGCCGGCGCGCCCGGCGCGCGGCCAGGAGGCGGATCCATTTGCGCCTCTCGTGAGGAGCATCACCGGCGGGGCCGCGGTCAGACCCGGGCGCGTGACGGTGGCCACGCCCCGGCTCGCCGACAACGGTCACTCGGTGCCGCTCACGGTGAGCGTGGAGAGCCCGATGACCGCAGCCGCCCACGTGCGCAGCATCACGCTGCTTTCCGCCCGGAACCCGCGCCCCCTCATGGCGACATTTCACCTGGGTCCGGAGTCGGGTCGGGCGCAGGTCGCGACGCGCGTGCGGCTCGCCGGCACGCAGCGCGTGCTTGCGCTCGCGCAGCTCTCCGACGGCTCCTGGTGGTCGGGAGACGCGGAGGTGGAAGTCACCGAATCGGCCTGCCTGGACGCGACCTGACATGCTGGCAAGAATTCAACTGCCGCCGACCGCGAAGCCCGGAGAGGTGATCGAGGTCCGCATCGCGATCCAGCATCCGATGGAGACCGGCTTCCGCTACGAGCTCGGCGGCAGGGCGGTTCCGAAAAACGTCATCAACTCCCTGGTGGCGCGCTACAACGGCGCTGAGATCTTCCGCGCCGAGATGGGATCGGGCATAGCGGCCAACCCCTACCTGCAGTTCCACACCGTGGCGAGGCGGAGCGGCGAGATCGAGATCTCGTGGGTCGACGACGCCGGAAATCGCGGCGCCGAGCGCGCGACCATCACCGTCGTTTAGGGCAGGACCTACAGACTTAAGGAACCTCTGCGCAAGTCATCCTCGCGGAGGCGGGGATCCAGGAGCAAATTGTCTCGCCTAGATTCCCGCCTTCGCGGGAATGACGGAACACAAGTCATGCAGAGGTTCCTCAACAGGATCTGGTCCGGTTCATTCTCGTGAATCTTGTCGATCCCGCCTGTTCGCTTTTGTGCCTGATACTCGCGGTTTCTGCGGTATCTGCGGCGGAGCCTCAGCGCCCGAGGCCATTGAAGTCCGGCACCGAGTTTGTCAGCGACGATCTGCGAAAGCTGCAGGCCGACGACTTCGCCAACCCCGGCATGCTGTGGGTCGCGCGCGGCGAGAAGCTGTGGAGCGAGCCCGCGGGGATAAGCGGGAAATCGTGCGCGAGCTGCCACGCGGACGCGCGCGCGAGCATGAAAGGGGTGGCCGCGCGCTACCCGCGCGTCGACCCGGGCGCAGCGCGGCTCGTCAACCTCGAAGGCCGCATCAATCTCTGCCGCGCGCGCAATCAGCAGGCGGAAGCGCTTCGTTACGAGTCAGGGGAGCTGCTTGCGTTGGTGACGTACGTCGCGCACCACTCGCGTGGCATGGCGGTCTCCGTTACGCCCGATTGGCAGAACCGCACGAACTTCGAGCGCGGACGCGAGCTCTATCACCGCCGCATCGGGCAGCTGAACCTTGCGTGCACGCATTGCCACGACCGCAGCTGGGGCAAGAAACTCGCGGCCGAAACGGTAAGCCAGGGACACGGCAATGCGTTCCCCGCGTATCGCCTTGAATGGCAATCCGTGGGATCACTGCAACGCCGGATCAGGGCCTGCTTCTACGGGCTGCGCGCCGAGATGCCGCCCTACGGCGCGCAGGAGCTGCTCGACCTGGAGTTCTACCTTGCCTGGCGCGGCGGCGGCCTGCCGGTGGAGGCGCCGGGCGTGCGGCGCTAGCACCGAAATGAGCGGACGGCAAGTACTGGATTCCCGCCTCCGCGGGAATGACATCAGGACTGCGTGGCGCCCTTCATCCACGTCACCCGCACGCGGTCGTAGTCCTCGCCGCGCTCGACGAGCTCCTCGAGCCGCGCGTGCGGCGTCTGCTCGCCCATCAGGACCTCGTACTGGATGCCGGGATTGAAGGCATCGCGCTTGAGCAGGATCTCGGGATCGCTGCCGGGCGCCGAGTTCTCGTTTAGAATCAGCGCGTTGACGTAGGTGAACCGGAACGAGCCGGAGGAGGTCTGCCAGTTATCGGCGCGCTCGGCGCCCTCGCCGATGCCGCGCAGGTACACCGACAGCGGCTTCTTGGACAGGATCTCGATGCCGGCATGCACGTGCTCGTGCGCGTCGCGCTGCATGCGCCGGATCGCGCCCAGCCACCACGCCTTCTGCCCCGCCGCGTGGAACGTGAGTAGCGAGCCGATCCGCGCCCAGGCTTCGTCCTGCCGCGGGATGTCGACGGCCACGCCCCAGGTGCTGCCGTCGCGCTCCATCCATTCGGTGACCGCGGCGGTCGACTGCTCGGCCTGGAGCGCGATGCCGGTCTGTTCCTTCACCTTCACGCGCTGATCCGCACTCATCTCCGCCATGCCGCTGAACTCGATGCGGGTGACGAGCTCGGAAGCCGAGGTGAAGCCGTGCGCGACCTTGATCTTCGCCTCGATTTTCACGCGCGGCCAACGCCGCTTGGGCGGCGAATCGCCCCAGAACAGGGCGAGATGCCGCAACGCGACCAGCTTCTCCTGGATCGAGTAATCGTTCCCGAAGCGCTTTTCGGGCTCCGCCGGATTGGCGGTAAAGCGCTCGAGCATTTCCTGGATGACGACGCGCGCCTGGGCCGCCCCGAAATAGCGTGTCGTCGCGCTCGGCGGCGCGCCCGTCGCGTGCCGCACCGGTCCGGCCGGCTGCGCGAGGTCGAGATGGAAATTGCACTCCGGGTCGGGCTGAGCGCGCAAAGCGAATCCCCCGGCGAGCCGCGCGATGATGCGGGCCGAGAGCTCCATCTCGAGCAGCCGCTGCGTCCCGGGGTTCGCCGCGACCGTCATCGGCAGCCGCAGGAACTCCTGGCGGGCGTTGGTATGGAGGGGATCGCCCTCATAGGCCTTGACGAGCTCCGCAACGACGTGCTCTTTTTCGGCCTGGCTGAAGAACTGCGCCAGGTCCTGCCAGATGCGCGGCCGCACCGGCAGGTAGCGGAGCAACAGGGTATTGCCTTCGTGCGTGAGGGCGCGCAGCGCGCGCGCGAGGAGGAGCGTGCGCTCCGGATGCGCGGCCTCGTCCGGCTTTGACGCCTGGGCAATCTCCTGGAGGCACACGCGGTAGGCCGCGGAGACGTGCTCCCAGAAGTCGAGCATCACCTGCCACAGCTGGCGCCGCTGGAATTCGGTGAGCTTGTCATTGCGCAGGAGCTCGGCGAGCGCGGCGGCCTCCCGCTTCTGCCCGGTCTCGTCGAGCAGCTTCAGGACGCCGATGCGGTCGGAAAGGGGAAACGCGGGGGTTGCGGCGACCGTTTCGAGGGAAGAGGTGATTTCCTCGAGGGCCTTGCCATGCTCGCGCGGCAGGTCGGCAAGAAGCTTTCCCGCCGCCTCGACGTTGTACATCGGGTGGTCGGCCTTCTTGCCGATGTCGCCCAACCACTTGAGCATGGCAGGCCTTTCTCGCGATGCGTTGCGAACGGCAACTCGCCGCGGCGCACGTCACATGATACAGCTAGTGCCTGATTATGATGGGCATGCCGGGCGGGCATGAGGAATTTCCGCACCCCGCCATGGCGCCCTTGCGCGCGGGTCGCGTGACTGAATCCACGGCGAGTCACTTCCTTGGCATGTAGAGATCGGTGATCGACCCCTCCGCGATCTCCGCTGCGAAGAAGACGGTTTCGGAGAGCGTCGGATGCGGATGGATGGTGAGCCCGATGTCGGCGGCATCCGCGCCCATCTCGAGCGCGAGCACGGCTTCGGCGACGAGCTCCCCGGCGTTGACGCCGACCATCGCCGCCCCGAGGAGCCGGCGGGTGCTCCTGTCGAACAGGAGCTTGGTCATGCCCTCGTCGCGGTCCATGGAGAGCGCGCGGCCGCTCGCCGCCCACGGGAACGACGCCTTCTCGTAGGCGGCGCCGCGCGCCTCGAGCTGCGCTTCGGTCTCGCCCATCCATGCAACCTCGGGATCGGTATAGGCGACCGAGGGTATGGTGCGCGCGTCGAAGGACGCCTTGTGGCCGGCAATCACCTCCGCGGCGGTCTTGCCTTCGTGCGTCGCCTTGTGCGCGAGCATGGGCTCGCCGCAGATGTCGCCGATGGCGTGGATGTGCGGCACGTTGGTGCGCAGCTGCCGGTCGACCGGGATGTAGCCCCCCTCATTGACGTTGACGCCCGCCGCCGGCGCGTTGATCTCCCGTCCGTTCGGACGGCGCCCGACTGACATCAGGATGTAATCGAACACTTCCGGCCGCGGTGCGTTCGCACCCTCGTAGGTGACCTTCAGCCCGTCCTTCTGCGGCTCGATCTTCGCGACCTTGGTCTTGAGCAGAATCTTCTCGTAGCGCTTCTCGATTCTCTTCGCGAGCGGGCGCACGACGTCCCTGTCCGCCCCGGGAATGAGCGAGTCCATCATCTCGACGACGCTGATCTTTGCGCCCAGGGCGGCGTAGACCGTCGCCATCTCGAGCCCGATGATGCCGCCGCCGATGACGAGCAGGCGCTTGGGTACCTGCGGGAGCTCGAGCGCGCTGGTGGAATCGATCATGCGCGGATCGTCGTAGGGGAATCCCGGAATGCGGGCGATCGAGGAGCCGGCCGCGATGATGCAGTGATCGAACGAGACCGACTTCGCGCCTTCTGCCGTCTCGACGCGCAGCGCGTGCGGCGAGGCGAACAACCCCTTGCCGTGCACCACCTGCACCTTGCGCTGCTTCGCGAGCCCGGTGAGCCCCTTGGTGAGCCTGCCGACGACGCCCGCCTTCCAGGCGCGGAGCCCCGCGAGATCGATCTTCGGCCTGCCGAACTCGATGCCGGCGTGCGCGACCTCCTCGGCTTCGGTCAGCACCCGGGCGACGTGCAGCAGCGCCTTCGAGGGAATGCAGCCGACGTTCAGGCAGACGCCCCCGAGCGTCGGGTAGCGCTCGACCAGCACCACCTTTTTCCCGAGGTCCGCGGCGCGGAACGCAGCCGTGTATCCGCCCGGGCCGGCGCCGAGGACCAGCACCTCGGCATGGATGTCGCCTTTGGGGCCGGCGTAGGGCGTGACCGGCGCTGCGGCAGCTCCTCCTTCCGTCGCCCCCCTGGCAAGAGCAGGAGATGGGGGAGTGGGCCCCTTGGCGGCGGGTGCCGGCGCCTTTGCGGCAGGCGCAGGCGCGGCGGCCGCGTCGCGCGCCTCGAGCGTCAGGATCAGCGATCCCTCGGACACCTTGTCGCCGGTCTTGACCCGGATTTCCTTCACCACGCCTGCCTGCGGCGCGGGCACATCCATCGTCGCCTTGTCCGATTCCAGCGTGATGAGCGAATCTTCCTTCTTGACGGCGTCGCCCGGCTTCACCAGCACCTCGATCACCGGGACGTTCTTGAAATCCCCGATGTCGGGGACCTTGATTTCGACGGGGTTGCTCACTTCCGGACCTGGCCCGAGCCGAGGACGACCCACTTGAGGGAGGTCAGTCCCTCCAGGCCCACCGGGCCGCGCGCATGGAGCTTGTCGGTGGAGATGCCCACTTCCGCGCCGAGCCCGTATTCGTAGCCGTCGGCAAAGCGGGTGGAGGCGTTGACCATGACCGAGCTCGAGTCCACCTCGCGCAGGAAGCGCCGCGCGCGCCCCCGGTCCCGGGTGACGATGGCGTCGGTGTGCTGCGAGCCGTAATTCGCGATGTGCTCGATCGCTTCGTCGAGGTCCTTCACCACCCGCACCGACAGGATCGCGTCGAGGTATTCCGTGTACCAGTCGTCCTCGGTCGCGGGCTTCATCCCGGGCACGATTGCCCGCGCCTCAGCGTCGCCGCGCAGCTCGATACCCTTCTTCGCGTAGGTCCTGCAGAGCGGCGGCAGCACCTTGCGCGCGATGCCGCTCGCGACGAGCAGCGTTTCCATGGTGTTGCAGGTGCCGAGCCGCTGCGTCTTCGCGTTATCGGCAATGCGGATCGCCATCCCGGGATCCGCCCGGTCGTCGATGTAGGTGTGGCAGACCCCGTGGAGGTGCTTGATCATGGGGATGCGCGATTCGCGCATCAGGCGCTCGATCAGGCTCTTGCCCCCGCGCGGCACGATCACGTCCACGGTTTCGCGCATCGTGACGAGCTCGCCCACCGCGGCGCGGTCGGTGATCTCGATCACCTGCACGACGTCTTCCGGCAGCCCGGCGCTCTTCAGTCCGGCGTGCACGCAGGCGGCGATTGCCTGGTTGGAGTGAAGGGCTTCCGAGCCGCCGCGCAGGATCGCGGCGTTGCCGGACTTGACGCACAGGCCCGCCGCGTCCGCCGTCACGTTGGGGCGGGACTCGTAGATGATCGCGACCACGCCGAGCGGCACCCGCATTCTCCCGACCCGGATGCCGGAAGGACGCTTCCTGAGCACGGTCATGCGGCCGATCGGATCGGGCAGGGCGGCGATCTGCCGCAGGCCGTCGGCCATCGCCGCGATTCCCTTCGCCGTCAGCGTCAGGCGGTCGATCATTGCGGAGTCGAGCTTGTTGCGCTTCGCCTCCTCGAGGTCGCGCGCGTTGGCCTCGAGCAGGCGTCTCGCGTCGCGCTCGATCGCCGCGGCCATCTCTTTCAGCGCGCGGTTCTTGGTCGCGGTGTCCGCCCTGGCGATCGAGCGCGCCGCCGCGCGCGCGCGCCGGCCGACGCCGTGTATGTAGGTCTGGACATCCATTGAGTTCTCCGCCGACCGGCGGAGCGGGTCAGAACAACGCGGCCTGATTCCGTTCCGCCGCGCTCGCGGCAGCGGCCATTTTACCGCGTTTCGGCAAGAACTTGGCCGGGGCGCCGGCCGCGAACCGCAGGGCGAGCTGCAGCAGCTCGTCCCAGACGTCACCGCGGATCAGGCCCTTCACCATGCGGTCGGTTCGCGCGGCGTGCGCCGCCGCCGCCTCGACCTGATCCTTCGTGAAGCGGCGGCAATTCTGCTGCATGAGGCTCTGGTGGGAGCCGCCCCACACCCTGGCGTCGCGCCACAGCTGCGGCGGTGTCCGGCCGGATGCCATGCCGTCGAGCACGCGCCCGATGACGCGGACTTCCTCGGCGATCGCCCACAGCACCAGGGGCGGCGCGACGCCTTCGCCCCGCAACCCGTCCACCATGCGCGCGAGGTGCAGCACGTCGCCTTCGAGCATCGCCTCGCCGAGGCCGAATACGTCGTAGCGCGTGACGTCGAGCACGGCATCGCGCGCCTGTTCGTAGCTGATCCTGCCCGCCGGGTAGAGCAGCGCGAGCTTCTGGACTTCCTGGTGCGCCGCGAGGAGGTTGCCCTCGACGCGGTCGGCGATGAATTCCAGGGTTTCCGGGTCGGCTTCCTGGTCCTGCGCGCGCAGCCGCCCGGCGAGCCATTCCGGCAGCGCCTTGCGCGCGACCGGTTTCGCCTCGATGACGATGCCGGCGCGCTCGAGCGCGTCGAACCAGCCTGCCTTCTGCGCGCGCCAATCGATTCCGGGCAGGACCACGAGCGTAACGGTGTCCGGCGGCAGGCGCTCGCAATGGCGCTGCAGCGCGTCCGACCCCTCCGTCCCCGGCTTGCCGGTGGGAACGCGGAGCTCGAGGATGCGCCGCGCCGCGAACAGCGACTGCGAGTTGCCAGCAAATGCGAGCTCGTTCCACCTGAAGCCCGCATCGGCGGTGAGCACCTGACGCTCGGAGTGGCCCTCGGCGCGGGCCCGGCCGCGGATGCGGTCGGAGGCCTCGAGGACAAGCAGTGTTTCGTCGCCGAAGACGGTGTAGAGCGCCTTCAGCTCGCGGGTGAGGTGCTGCTGCAGCTGCTCGGTCGTTATGCGCATGGATATCCGGTCCTTCAGGACCGCAATTTTGCCGCCTGCAGGCGCCGCACCACCTGGCTCACTGCGTCATTGCGCATGTCCCGGTAGAGCAGCGCCTCCTCCGATTCCGAGGCGAGGACCTGACTGTCGTTGTAGGTATAGTCGCGCCGCAGGACGATTTCGCTCGCCGGGATGTGTTCGCGGTTCTTGCTGTCGGTCAGCCGGAACGACACGCGGTAGCGCAGCTGGAATTCGCTCACGCGGCCGCCGCCGGAGAGCGAGAGGATCTGCTTCTCCTGCGCCTCGCTCAGGACCTGCAGGATGACCTCGGCCTCGTCCGGCCGCTCGGTGATCCGGGCGCCGCTGCCGGAGACCACCGCGCGCTTCAACTGGACCGCGAATACGGAGGTCGACGCTGCCTGCACGTACATCGTATTGAAGGGCAGAGCCGCGGTGCCGCGGAGCTGGAAGCCGCACGCGGCGACGAGCAGCGTCGCCGCGAGAGGGAAGAGGAATGAGGGATGAGGGATGCGAAGGCGCACGTGCGTTTTTATACCACGACGTTAACCAGACGACCGGGGACGACGACGACCTTCTTGATCGCCTGGCCGCTGACGTGCTTTTGCACCGCGGGATCCGCGAGAACGATGGTCTCGATCGCCTTCGAGTCGGCGTCGCGCGGCACGCGCACGTCGCCGCGCTTCCTGCCGTTCACCTGGACTACCAGCTCGATCTCGTCCTCGATCAGCGCGGCGGGATCATGCTCGGGCCAGGGCGCGACGAGAACATCCTCGCCGAATTTCAGCTCGCGCCACAGGTAATGCGAGATGTGCGGCGTGATGGGAGCGAGCAGTCGCAGAAGGATCGAGAGCCCTTCGTTTGCGACTTCATCGCTTACCGCGACGATGCGGTCCAAGGCGTTCAGTATCTTCATGGCCGCAGAAGCCACGGTGTTGAATTGGTGTTTGCCGATATCGTAGTTCGCCTGCTTGAGCACCGAGTGAATCTCGAAGCGAGTAGCCTTTCTCAGTTGGTCGGCGATCGCCGGACCCCCGCCGCGCTCAAACCTCACCGCGTAGTTCCACAGCCGGCGCAGGAAGCGCGACGCGCCCTCGACGCCCGCGTCGCTCCAGACCAGCGTGTCCTCGGGAGGCGAGGTGAACATCATGAAGAAGCGCGCGATGTCCGCGCCGTAGCGGTCGATCAGCTCCTGGGGATCGACGCCGTTGTTCTTTGATTTCGACATGGTGCCGATGCCGCCGGCCTCGACCGGCCGGCCGTCGGCCTTGAGGATGGCGCCGCCCTCCGCCCGGGTCTCGACCTCGGCAGGATTGTAATAGGTGACGCGGCCGGTGTCGGTCTTGCGGAAGTAGATGTCGTTCAGCACCATGCCCTGGGTGAGGAGATTGCTGAACGGCTCGTCGAGCTTCACCAGTCCGAGGTCGCGCATCACCTTGGTCCAGAAGCGCGAGTAGAGCAGATGCAGGATGGCGTGCTCGATGCCGCCGACGTACTGGTCCACCGGCAGCCAGTATGCGACGCGCTCGTCCGCCATGACCCGCGCGCTGTCGGGGCAGGCGAAGCGGATGTAGTACCAGGACGAGTCCACGAAGGTGTCCATGGTGTCGGTTTCGCGTTTCGCCGGCTTGCCGCATTTCGGGCAGGTGGTGTTGACGAAGTCGGCACGCTTCACCAAGGGATTGCCGGTGCCGTCCGGCACGCAGTCCTCCGGCAGCACCACCGGCAGGTCCGCCTCCGGCACCGGCACGTCGCCGCAGCCAGCGCAGTGGATGATCGGGATCGGGCATCCCCAGTAGCGCTGGCGCGAGATGCCCCAGTCGCGCAGCCGCCACAGCACCTGCTTGTCACCCAGGCCCTTCGCCTTGAGGTCGGCGGCGATCGCGTCAACCGCCTCGTTGTATCGGAGACCGTCGTACCTTCCGGAGTGGATGCAGGCGCCGTCCTTGCTCTCGTACCAGGGCTGCCAACGATCGGTCGTGAACGCGTCGTCGCCCGCTCCCCGCGCGTCGATCACCTGGGGGATCGGCAGCCCGTACTGCCTCGCAAAGTGGAAATCCCGCTCGTCATGGGCGGGAACGCCCATCACGGCGCCCTCGCCGTAGGCCATCAGGACGTAGTTGCCGACCCACACCGGCACCGGCTGCCCGGTAAGGGGGTGAGTGACCGAGAGGCCGGTCGGCATGCCCTTCTTCTCGATCGTGGCCAGGTCCGCTTCCATCACGCTGCCGCGCTTGCATTCCTCGATGAAGGCGGCGAGCCTGGCGTTGCCGCGGGCGGTGCGCGCAGCGAGCGGGTGCTCGGCGGCGAGCACCGCGAAGGTCACGCCCATGATGGTGTCGGCACGCGTCGTGAACACCCAGAGTTTTTCCTGCCGGCCGTCGAGCTCGTAGGGGAACGCGAAGCGCACGCCGTAACTCTTCCCGATCCAGTTGCCCTGCATGGTCTTGACCCGCTCGGGCCAGCCGGGGAGCGTGTCGAGCGCGGCGAGCAGCTCCTCGGCGTAGCGCGTGATCGCCATGTAGTACATCGGGATCTCGCGCTTCTCGATCACGGCGCCGGTGCGCCAGCCGCGCCCGTCGATCACCTGCTCGTTGGCGAGCACGGTGCGGTCGACCGGGTCCCAGTTCACGACCCCGGTCTTCTTGTAGACGAGGCCCTTCTCGAGCATCTTCAGGAACAGCCACTGGTTCCAGCGGTAGTAGGAGGGCTGGCAGGTTGCGAGCTCGCGCGACCAGTCGATGGCGAAGCCGAGCGACTTCAGCTGGCTCTTCATGGTGGCGATGTTCTCGTAGGTCCATCGCGCCGGCGGCACGCCGTTCGCGATCGCCGCGTTCTCGGCGGGAAGACCGAACGCATCCCAGCCCATCGGCTGCAGGACGTTCCTGCCCTTCATCCGGTGGTAGCGGGTGAGGACGTCGCCGATGGTGTAGTTGCGCACGTGCCCCATGTGGAGCTTGCCGGACGGGTAGGGGAACATCGAGAGGCAGTAGTACTTCGGTCTTCCCGGCGCTTCGCGCGCGCTGAACGCGCCGCTCGCGTCCCAGTGCTGCTGGGCCTCGCGCTCGATGGGGTGCGGATCGTATTTCTGCTGCATGGCCGGGCGTGATAGAACCTATCTCAATAGTAGGCGCGTGATGCGTTGCGGTCAGGACGGGATGGATGCGAGGCGCACGGCGCAGGCCATATGTCGATATGGCCAAGCCGGGCAACAAAGCAGACACCCGTCCTGACCGCAACCCGAAGGGACGGGGCGCTGAGCAACGGCCTTGTGCCGTTGCGCGCCCATTGGGGCAAGGAGACGCCCGCGGTCGCGAAGCGACCGCTCAGGGGCGCATCTTGTTGTCGGTAGCCCTTGCAATATCGACATATTGCTGCGGGCTACCCTCCTAAATCTGCATCCCACCTCGCCTCCGTCGCACACGTGCCTACTATTGAGATAGGTTCTGAGCCGCAATTATAGCTGCAGGCCGCGCGCAAAACCGCAGCCTCGCTTCCGGTTCAACTCATCTATAATCGGCGCGGTCGTCCGACGATTTTCGCCAGACCGGTTTCCGCCGCGCCGCTCATGTCCCCTGATTTTCTCGCCGGCCTCAATGAACAGCAGCTCGAAGCGGTCACGCTGCCGCACCAGTCGGCGCTGATCCTCGCCGGCGCCGGCAGCGGCAAGACGCGCGTGCTCACCACGCGCGTGGCGTGGCTGATTTCGACCGGGCAGGTGAGCCCGAGCGGCCTCATCGCGGTGACCTTCACCAACAAGGCGGCGAAGGAAATGCTGACGCGCATCTCGGCGATGCTGCCGATCAACACCCGCGGCATGTGGGTCGGCACCTTCCATGGCCTCGCCAACCGGCTGCTGCGCGTGCATCACCGCGAGGCAGGCCTGCCGCAGCTCTTCCAGATCCTCGACACCCAGGATCAGCTCTCGCTCATCAAGCGGCTGCTCAAGGGTCTCGGCGTCGATGAGGAGCGCTACCCGCCGCGGCAGGTGCAATGGTTCGTCGCGGCCAACAAGGAGGAAGGCCTGCGCGCGCGCGAGGTCGAGGCGCACGACGAGTTCGCGCGGCGCATGAAGGAGCTTTACGCCGCCTACGACGAGCAGTGCGCCCGGGAAGGCGTGGTGGACTTCGCGGAGCTGCTGCTGCGCTCTCACGAGCTGCTGGCGGGCAATGCGGCCCTGCGCGACCATTACCGCGCGCGCTTCCGCCACATCCTGGTGGACGAGTTCCAGGACACCAACCGGCTGCAGTACCGGTGGCTGAAGCTGCTCGCCGGCCCTCCCACCACCCCGTCACCTTCGGTGCCACCCCTCCTCGGGCAGGAGGGGAAGGTCCCGGCTCACCCTCAGGCAGGAGGGGAGAGGGGGAATGCGATCTTCGCCGTGGGCGACGACGACCAGTGCCTGGTTGAGGGCACTCGCGTCACCATGGCTGATGGAACGACTCGCCGTATCGAGCGTGTGCGTGCCGGCGACAAGGTGTTGTCGGCCTTCGGTCCGGGAGATTTCCGTCCCGCAATCGTCACCGCAGCCTTTTCCCGGAGCAGGGTTGAGCGTCTGATCGAGATCCGCTTGCGCTCCGGGCGAAAGCTGGTCAGCACGCCGGAACATACGCATTTTGCTGGGTACGTTCTCGGCCAGACGCCGCAAACGTACTTCACCTATCTGGTGATGAAGCACGGAGCGGGCTATCGGGTCGGCACTACACAGGTTTACACGAAGGGCCAAAAGCGGCCGATTGTCGGCTTTCGTCAGCGCAGCATGCAAGAACATGCTGACGCGCTCTGGGTGCTGACCGCCCACCGGACCGAGAACGAAGCGCGCTTGCAGGAAATGCTGCTCTCCCTGCACTACGGGCTGCCGACTCTTCCTTTCGTCCCCCGAAAGGGAAAGGGAACTGGCGGACTGGTTCACGAATTGAGGTACATCCGCAGGGTATTTGATTCGCTGGATACGGCAGCATCAGCGCAGCGGCTGCTGCGCGACCTCGGCCTCGACCCCAAAGAACCCCACTTACGGCCGCGGTCGCGCAACTCCAACCGGCGCAATATTACCGTCACGCTTTGTGCAGATCGCCGTGGACGCCATCCCATGCACAGGGTGCTCGTGATGGGATCAGATGCCGAGGGCAAGCGGGCCCTTCAACGCGCGGGTTTTGTCGTGAGGCGCGGAAAGCGCGGTTGGCATGGCTGGAAAGTAGAAACGGTGCGCGCCGATTTCGGAAAAGCAATCGCGTTTGCGCACGGATTGAAACGCATCGTAAACGGAGAGTTAATCCTCAAGGCGCATGTACATCGCCGGTCAGTCCCCTTCGCTCGTGCAAGCGCGGTGCGGCCCGGCATGGTCATGATTGACGATGAAGGCCGCTTCGACATCGTGCAGAGCGTGCGTCGGCTTCCGCGCGCCCGTCGTCGTGTTTTCGATTTGAACGTGAACCCTACGCACAACTTTGTTGCGAACGGCATCGTCACGCACAACTCAATCTACGCCTTTAGAGGTGCCTCCGCAGCCAACATGCAGGATCTGCAAAAGGACTTCGCAATCGAGCGCGTGATCAAGCTGGAGCAGAACTACCGCTCGCATGGCCACATCCTCGACGCCGCCAACGCGCTGATCGGCCACAACCGCCGGCGGCTCGGGAAGAACCTCTGGACCGCCGAGGCGAAGGGCGAGCCGCTGCGGGTGTACACGGCGCTGACCGACATCGAGGAGGCGGCCTCCATCGTGGAGGAAGCGCAGTCACTCAGCGCCGAGGGCGTCGCGCTCTCCGACATCGCGGTGCTCTACCGCTCCAACGCCCAGTCGCGGGTGCTCGAGCATGCTTTGTTCAGCGCCGGGATGCCGTACCGGGTCTACGGCGGCCTGCGTTTCTTCGAGCGCCAGGAAGTGAAGCACGCGCTCGCCTACCTGCGGCTGGTGGCGAATCCCGACGACGACGGGGCGCTCTCGCGTGTCATCAACTTTCCCTCCCGCGGCATCGGCAACCGCAGCCTGGAGCAGCTCCAGGACGCGGCCCAGGCGGGCGGCACGAGCCTGTGGGCGGCCGCGCTCTCAAAGGCAGAAGGCAGAAGGCAGAAGGCAGAAAGTCAGGGTGAAGGGGAGGCAGGTCATCCTTCCTCCTTCATCCTTCCTCCTTCCTCCGGCAAGGGCATCCCGGCGTTCGTGGCGCTGATCGAGCAAATGCGCAGCGCCACCGCCGGGCTGCCGTTGCCGGAGACCATCGAGCACGTCATCGAGGCGAGCGGGCTCAAAGCGCACTACCGGGCGGAGAAGGAGGGCGCTGACCGCCTCGAGAACCTCGCGGAGCTCGTCAACGCCGCGGCAACCTTTGTCGCCGAGCGCAACGTGCAGCCGGCAGGCGAGGCCGCGGGCATGGACGAGCCGGACGAGCTGACCGCCTTTCTCGCCCATGCCGCGCTCGAGGCGGGCGAGCACCAGGCAGAGGCCGGCGCCGACGCGCTGCAGCTCATGACCGTGCACTCGGCGAAAGGGCTGGAGTTCCACGCGATATTCGTGAGCGGCCTCGAGGAGGGGCTGTTTCCGCACGAGAACAGCCTGACGGAAGCCGATGGCATCGAGGAGGAGCGGCGGCTGATGTACGTCGCGTTGACCCGCGCCCGTCGCAGGCTTTATCTGTCGTTTTCGCAAAGCCGCCTGCTGCACGGCCAGACACGCTACGGCATTGCGTCGCGCTTTTTCCAGGAAATACCGGAGCAGCTGATGCGCCGCGTCAACGGAGGATTCAGGAATCAGGGTTCAGGATCAAGGAAGGGTGCAGCGCGCAGCGTGGGCCTCTCGTCGCCCATCCCCCAACACCCATCGCTCTCGCCCGACTCGCCTTGGCGCGTCGGTCAGAGCGTGGTGCACCCGACCTTCGGTTCCGGGGTCATCGTCGGCACGGAGGGGCGCGGCGCCGATGCCCGCGTGCAGGTCAATTTCAGGAACGGCGGGCTGAAGTGGCTGATGCTGGAGTATGCGAAACTCGTCCCGGCTTAAACCCCTCACCCCTTCCCCCTCCAGCCCTCACCCCCGCCCCTCTCCCGAGCGGAGAGGGGAGGCTCGAGATCCCCTTCTCCCCTTGGGAGAAGGGCATGGGATGAGGGATGGGAGAGGGCAAATGGTCGGCGGCACATGTCCTGACGGCCATTTAGCCGGGACTCGATTGGCGGGCCGCGAAGATGTCCTGGTAGGTCGAGTAGACCGAGCAGATCAGCACCGGGATGGAGGCAAGGAACAGCGCGATTACCAGCACGCCGCCCACGGGACCGAGCGCCAGCGGCAGGGAAAGAACGAACATCGCGAGCAGCAATGCCGCCCCGTACACCAGGAACGGCACCGTGTTGCCGACACACGCGGTGAACGAGAGCATCATCGCCGCCACCGGCGCCACGCCGCCGAACACGACGAGCATCGGCGCGAACCAGATGAGCATGAGGAGCGGCAGGTAGACCGCCGCGCCGACGGCGAAAGCGAGCATGATGCTGCGTGCCGCGGCCCTGAGCGCCTCGATGTCGGCAGCCGGTTTCGACAGCACCGCGGGCAGCGTCGAGCCGCCGGCGATCACGAGCACGATGCCGACCACGACGACGGTGCCGACGAGGTAGACGCCGCCGACCGTCACCAGCGGCGCCGCATGCTTGCGGAAGCCGGCGAAGAGGTGCGCGAATTCCAGCGGCTTGCCGCTCTCGAGCGTGCGGCACCCGATCATCAATCCCGCAAACAGCGCCGGCGACAGCAGGTTGAACAGCAGCGGACCCAGCACCGGGATGATGAACGACACCACCCACATGAGGGCGAGCGCGATGGTCAGCGCAATCCACATGGCCGGGCTTCGCCGGAACAGGTGGTAGCCCTCGAGGAGCCATTGCCAGCCCCTGACCGCCGCGACGACTCTCGCTTGCATGCGTGCCTCCGTCATCCGGGTCAGCCGGCGGGCTGCGGCAGCCGCGGGCCGCGCGCGACATGCGCCGCCAGTATCCTGCGGAAATGTTCCGGATCCTTGGCGTGGGTCAGCACGCCCGGGCGCGGCAGGTAGAAGTCGTAAAGGCGCGATACCCAGAACCGCAGCGCTCCCGCGCGCAGCATCGCCGGCCACGCGGCGCGCTCCGCTGCGGTGAACCGCCGCGCCCTGCCGTAGGCCTCCAGCAGCGCCGCAACGCGGGTGTCATCGAGGCCGCCCCCCTCGAGCACGCACCAGTCGTTGACGGTGATCGCGACATCGTAGAGCAGCGCGCCGGTGCAGGCGAAATAGAAATCGATCACCCCGGAAATGCGCCCGTTCTCGAACAGCACATTGTCGCGGAACAAATCGGCATGGATGGCCCCGCGCGGCAGCCCGCGCGCGCTCAGCCGCGACTGGAACCGCACCTCGTCGCGCAGCAGCGCCGCGTCTTCCGCGCCGAGGAAGCGCGCGACGCGAGGCGTAACCGACGTCCACCACCGCGCTCCCCGCGGGTTGTCCATCCTTCCGGCGTAGGAGGTGCCGGCGGCGTGGATATTCGCGAGCATCGCGCCGGCCTGGGCGCACTGTCCAGCGGTGGGAGCCTCGACATCCTTCCCGGTGAGAAAGCTCACGAGTGCCGCCGGCTTGCCGTTCAAGCGGCCCAGCAGCCTTCCCGCCCGGCTTGCGATCGGGCGCGGACACGGGATGCCGTGGCCCGACAGGTGGGCCATCAGCCGCAGGTAGAATGGCAGCTCACGGGCCGTGAGCTTCTCGAACAAGGTGAGGACGAAGCGGCCCTGGGTGGTCGTGACGAAGTAGTTGGTGTTCTCGATTCCGGCGGGTATGCCCTCGAGGCCGGTGAGGGTGCCGACGGAGTAGTCATTGAGCCAGGCGCTGAGCTGTTCGCGGGTGACGGTCGTGTAAACGGACATGCGTGGCGATCAGCCGTCAGCGGTCAGCCGCCAGCTTAAACCATTACGGTTGCGCCACAAACAGCCTGTTTGCCGACAGCCGGAAGCTGGCGGCTAGAAACTGAAGATCACCCACATCGGGGGCCGCAAGCCGCTGTCGAAGTTGTCGTAGCGCACGAAGTTGCCGTCGCCCCGGTTGTCCACCAGGTAGTAGGGAATGCCGGTCGGGGGCGTGACCTTGATCATGTAGAGCTTGCCGCCGATGCGAAACTCCTCGACCGTATCGGCGCCGCGCTTGAGGATGGTCACCTGCGGCTCGAGCGCCGGATCGAGCTCGTAGCCCGGCGGCGGTGGCGGCGGCTCCGGCAGCGGCTGCAGCTCCGGCGGCTTCGCCTCCTGCGCCGCGAGCGGAAGCGCTGCCGCGAGCAGCAAACCGAGGATGAATGAGCGCGCTGACATCGAACGTCCCCATTTTCGACGCGCGTTGAGCGGCGGCCTGCTGTCCGTTCGAACGCGCGCAGTTAAGGCGGCGCCTCCGGCGTCCGCACTTAACGCATATTCTGACATAATCGGCGCACGACTCGTTCCCGCAAATCATGAAGACGTTGCTGCTCGTCGACGGCTCCTCCTACCTCTATCGCGCATTCCACGCATTGCAGCGCGCTGACCTGCGCAACAGGAACGGCGAGCCGACCGGCGCCATCTACGGCGTCCTCAACATGCTGCGCCGGCTGCTCAAGGACGCTCCGGCCGACTATGCCGCCTGCGTGTTCGATGCGAAGGGCAGGACGTTCCGCGACGACCTGTATCCCGAGTACAAGGCAAACCGGCCGCCGATGCCCGAGGACCTGGCCGCGCAGATCGCGCCCCTCAAGCAGGCGATCGACGCCCTCGGCTGGCCGCGGCTCGAAATCGAAGGCGTGGAAGCCGACGATGTGATCGGCACGCTGGCACGGCGCGCCGAGCGCGAGGGCATGAAGGTCGTCATCGCCAGCGGCGACAAGGACCTCGCCCAGCTCGTGAATCCCGCCGTCACGATCGAGAACGCCGATCCCGCAACCGGCAAGCGCGAAATACTCGACGAGTCGGGCGTCGAAGCCAAGTTCGGCGTCAGGCCCGAGCGCATGCTCGACTACCTGACGCTCGTCGGCGACAGCGTGGACAACGTTCCGGGCGTGGAAAAGGTCGGACCCAAGACGGCGGTCAAGTGGCTCGCGCAGTACGGCACGCTCGACGGCGTGATGCAGCACGCGTCCGAGATTCCCGGCGTGGTCGGGGGAAACCTGCGCAAGAGCCTCGACTGGCTGCCGAAGGCGCGCGCGCTCCTCAGCATCAAGTGCGATGTCGACCTGCCGGTCGAGCCGGGCGATCTCGCGCTGCGGCCGCGCGATACCGCGCGGCTCGCCGAGTTGTTCGAGCGCTTCGATTTCAATTCCTGGAAACGCGAGTTGGAGGGGGACGCGCAGAGAAGTTCCGGACACGCCCCCGCGCCAGCCGGTGGCAATAGCCCAGGGGAAGCCCCTGTGCGCGCCCCTCAATTCGCTGCCGACTCCACCGTCACCCCCCATCGGTCGCCGCGCAGCTACGAGACGGTCCTTACCGAAAAGCAGCTGGACGCCTGGCTGAGAACGATCGAGAAGGCGGACCTGGTCGCGGTGGACACGGAAACCACGAGTCTGGACCCCATGAAGGCGGAGCTGGTGGGGCTGTCCTTCGCGATCGAGGCGGGTGCGGCGGCGTACGTGCCGCTCGCGCATCGCTATGCCGGGGCGCCGCGCCAGCTCGAGCGTGCGGCGGTTCTCGCGCGCATGAAGCCGTGGCTGGAGGATGCCCGGCGCCCGAAGCTCGGCCAGAACGCGAAGTACGACATGCACGTGCTTGTCAACCTGGGCATCCGGCTCGCGGGCGTCGCGCACGACACGCTGCTGCAATCCTACGTGCTGGAGAGCCACCAGCCGCACGACATGGACAATATTGCGGCGCGCCACCTGGGGCTCACAACGATCACCTACGACGAGGTCACGGGCAAGGGCGCGGCGCGCATCGGCTTCGAGCAGGTCACGGTGGAGCGCGCCACGGAGTACTCCGCGGAGGACGCCGACGTTACGCTCATGCTGCACCAGGCGCTTTACCCGCGCGTGCAGGCGGAGGAGAAGCTCGAGCGCATCTACCGCGAGGTGGAGTTGCCGCTCATCGAGGTGCTCTTCAGGATGGAGCGCCACGGCGTGCTGCTCGACGTCGCGCTGCTGAAGGAGCTCTCGCGCGAGTTCGGCGAGAAGATGGCGGCGATCGAGAGCGAGGCGCACGCGCAGGCCGGCCAGCCCTTCAACATCAACTCGCCGCGGCAGATCCAGGAAATCCTGTTCGAAAGACAGGGGTTGAAGCCCGTCAAGAAGACACCATCGGGCCAGCCCTCGACCGACGAGGAGTCGCTGGAGGAGCTCGCGCTCGACCATCCGCTGCCGAAGTTGATCCTCGACTACCGCACGCTCGCCAAGCTCAAGTCCACTTACACGGATAAATTGCCGGAGTCGATCAATCCGCGGACCGGGCGCGTGCACACCAACTACGGCCAGGCCGTGGCGGTGACGGGCAGGCTCGCGAGCAACGACCCCAACCTTCAGAACATCCCGATCCGCACGGCCGAGGGGCGCCGCATCCGGGAGGCGTTCGTCGCGCCTGCGGGCGGCCACATCGTCTCGGCCGACTATTCCCAGATCGAGCTGCGGATCATGGCGCACATCTCGCAGGACGCGAGCCTGCTCGCGGCGTTTGCCGCGGGTGAGGACATCCACACAGCGACGGCGGCGGAGATCTTCGGCTTGAGCCCCAAGGCGGTGGGCGCGGAGCAGCGGCGCTACGCCAAGGTCATCAACTTCGGGCTCATCTACGGCATGTCGGCGTTCGGGCTCGCGCGGCAGCTCGGGCTGGAGCGCGCCGCGGCAAGCCAGTACATGGACCGCTACTTCGCGCGCTACCCGGGCGTGGCGGATTACATGAAGCGCACCCGCGAAACCGCGCGCCAGAAGGGGTACGTGGAAACCGTATTTGGCCGCCGGCTGTGGCTGCCGGATATCGGGAGCGGCAACCCCGCGCGCCGCCAAGGCGCGGAGCGCGCGGCGATCAACGCGCCGATGCAGGGCACGGCGGCCGATCTCATCAAGATGGCGATGATCGCGGTGGACCGCTGGATAGGCGAAAAGCGCCTCAAGTCGCGGCTCATCATGCAGGTGCACGACGAGCTCGTCCTGGAAGTGCCCGATGGGGAACTCGAGCGCGTGAAGCGCGAGCTGCCGAAGTTGATGAGCGGCGTCGCGACGCTCGCCGTGCCGCTGGTGGTCGATATCGGCGCCGGACCCAACTGGGACCAGGCGCACTAGCCCGCATGCTCCATGACCGCCATGGTTTTTTGGGTCAAGTAATCAAGCCGCACGAGTGGCACGTGCCTGTCCATGTCGGCTCGGGGCAGGGGCGACCGCCGCGCGTCGAGGGTGAATAAGATCGCCCGAATGACACCCGGCGCACTCGCTCCGCTTCTCACTCCCCATGGCCGCCTGATACTCGAGCCGGCGCAGGACGCTCCTCCGCTCGTTGACGAACTCTCGCGTCGGCTTGAGGAGTCTTTTGCACGCGGCTCGGGCCACGGCCTGTTGCAGCTTGGGGCCGGAGAAGTCGGGACCGCGCTGCCCCTGCCGTTCAGCTATTGGCGGGAGTTCGGGGCGCGTTACGTCATGGCGGTGTGTGCCGCGCCGGAGGCATATCAGGGGCCGGAGACTGCTGATCGGGGAGAAGGCGCGCGAGAGTTTCCCGGCGCATCGATTCCGGCCCCGCCGCGGGCCGAGCTCGAATCGTTCGCTTCCGACGCCCCGCCGATGACAGGCGCCGAATATCTGACGGCATCGGTGTTGCGCTCCCTGTGGGAAGAGCTCGATGAGGCCTTCCGCGCAGAGCGAATCGCATCGAGGCTGGCGCTCCAGGATTTTCTCAAGCGCTTCAATCCGGCCTGGAACCTGGTCGGGCGGGTGCACTTCAACCTCGCCGAGAACCGCAAGGACGAGGAAGCCCCGTTCGCGTTTCTCGCGACCTACACCACGCGGCTCTCGGCGCACGCCCGGGCGCAGCACCTGCCGCTCGGACAGGCCTTGCGCGAATACTCGGGCTCGAAGAACAAGGCGCGGCTCCTCTCGCTGCTGGTGCCGGTGCAGCGCGCGGCGGAGCGATGCGCTTGGCTGCGCGAGATGGTCGATCGGGGCGAGATCTTTCATCCGCTGCGTTGGACGCCGCAGCAGGCGTACCGGTTCCTCATCGACGTCCCGCTCCTGGAAGCGGCGGGCATCGTGGCGCGCGCGCCAGGGGCCTGGAAAGCAGGCCGCCCGCCGCGTCCGCAGGTCAAGGCGAGCGTCGGCGGCAGCGCGCCGACGCTACTGGGCAGGGACGCGCTGCTCGATTTCAGCGTGGAGCTTACGCTCGACGGCGAGCGTTTGAGCGCGGCCGAAATCAAACAGCTGCTCGCCGGTTCCGATGGCTTGCAGCTGCTTCGCGGGCGCTGGGTCGAGGTCGATCGCGAGAAGCTCGGCCGCATGCTCGAGCATTTTCAGCGTATCGAGAAATTCGCGGCGCAGGGCGGGCTAGCGTTCGCCGAAGCCATGCGCCTTGTCGCAGGCGCGGAGATCGCGGGAGAGGCCGCGACACCTGAGGCCGATCGGGGCTGGTCGCAGGTGGCGGCCGGTCCCTGGCTCGCCGAAATCCTGAAAAGTCTGCGCAGTCCCGAGGGGCTGGCGCGCGTGGCGCCGGGAGCGGACTTGCGGGCGACGCTGCGGCCCTATCAGCAGGTCGGCGTGCGCTGGCTCTATCTCCTGGACAAGCTGGGTCTCGGGGCCTGCCTTGCCGACGACATGGGCCTGGGAAAGACGATCCAGGTTCTGTCGCTGCTCCTGGTGCTGAAACGGGAGGCCGAAGGAAAAGAGAGCATGGGCGAGCGGCGCACGGGCTTGCTGGTCGCCCCCGCGTCGCTGCTTGCGAACTGGGCCGCGGAGATCGAGCGTTTCGCGCCGGGATTGAACGCGTTCATCGCGCATCCGTCGGCAATGCCGGCGGCCGAGCTTGCGAAGCTCGACCGGGAAAAACTTTCGAACCGGGATCTGGTCATCACCAGCTACGGGTCGCTGCTGCGGCTGCCCTGGCTCGGAGCCGTCCCCTGGCGCGTGGCCGTGCTCGACGAGGCTCAGGCAATCAAGAACCCGGGCGCGAAGCAGACGCGCCTCACGAAGAAGCTGGATGCGCGCACGCGCATCGCGCTCACCGGCACGCCGGTGGAGAACCGGCTCTCGGACCTGTGGTCGATTTTCGATTTCATCAACCCGGGCCTGCTCGGCTCGGACAGGACGTTCGCATCTTTTGCGCGGCGCCTCGCGAAGTCGGAGCACTATGGGCCGCTGCGCGAGCTGGTGCGCCCCTACATTCTGCGGCGCCTGAAGACCGACAAATCGGTGATCGCGGACCTGCCGGACAAGACCGAGCTGAAGGCGTTCTGCCACTTGAGCCCGAAACAGGCGGCGCTGTACCAGCGCGCCGTGAAGGAGCTGGCTGCTGAGCTCCCGGGGGCCGAGGACATCGGCCGCAAGGGCGTGGTGCTCGCGTTCTTGATGCGCTTCAAGCAGATTTGCAACCACCCTTCGCAGTGGCTGGGCGACGCCGTCTGGGCCGAAGGCGACAGCGGGAAATTCGCGCGCCTGCGCGAAATCGCCGAGACCATCGCCGCGAAGCAGGAGAAGGTGCTCGTATTCACCCAGTTTCGCGAGGCCACCGAGCCGATCGCGGCGTTTCTCGGCTCGGTATTCGGGCGCGCGGGGCTGGTGCTGCACGGCGCCACCGCCGTCGCCGGGCGAAAAGAGCTGGTGCGGCGGTTCCAGGAAGACGAGCGGGTGCCGTTCTTCGTGCTCTCCCTCAAGGCGGGTGGCGCGGGGCTCAACCTCACCGCCGCCGCGCACGTGGTTCACTTCGACCGCTGGTGGAACCCGGCGGTGGAGAATCAGGCCACCGACCGGGCATTCCGCATCGGCCAGACGAAGAACGTGCTGGTGCACAAGTTCGTGTGTCGTGGGACGGTCGAGGATAAAATCGACGCGTTGATCGAATCGAAGCAGCAGCTGACCCGAGCGGTGGTCGAGGGCGGAGCGGAACCGCAACTCACCGAGATGAGCGACGACGAGCTGCTGCGGCTGGTCGCGCTCGACATTCGCGCGGCGCGGCAGGAAGCGTGACGAGGGAGACGCATGTATTACCAGTGGAAGCCTTATGTTTCCGCGGCTGAGCGCCGCTTGAAGGCCGAGCGCGCGGCGGCGCGGTTCCGTAGGAAAGGCAGGGCGCTCGCGCCGGTGAGGATCGCAGGGCGCGCAATCGCCAATACCTTCTGGGGCAAAGCCTGGTGCAACAACATGGAGCGCTACGGTGATTATTCGAACCGGTTGCCCCGCGGGCGGACTTACGTTCGCAACGGCTCGGTGATCGACCTGCAAATCGCTGCCGGTGAGGTCAAGGCGCGAGTAATCGGATCGGACATCTACACGACCACGGTGAAGGTCGCGGCCCTGCCTAGAGCGCGCTGGAAGGGCATCGCCGCGGACTGCGCGGGCTCCATCGACTCGCTGGTGGAGCTGCTGCAGGGGCGCTTATCCAGGGGCGTCATGGAGCGCCTCTGCCGGCCGGGAACGGGGCTGTTTCCAGCGCCGAAGGACATCGCGTTCAACTGCAGCTGCCCGGACTGGGCGGCGATGTGCAAGCACGTCGCCGCCGTGCTCTACGGCGTCGGCGCGCGGCTCGACTCGGAACCGGAGCTGCTCTTCACCTTGCGCCGCGTCGACGCGAGAAACCTCGTCGCGCGGGCGGGCGCGGGCCTGCCGCTTGCGAAGAAAGCGCCGGCCGCCGGAAAGCTTTTGGACGGCGCGAAACTTGACGAGATGTTCGGTATCGAGATGGCCGAACTCGCCGCCCCCGCGTCCGGCAAGGCGGCGACCGGACGGAGCCGGACGAAACCGGCCAAGCGCAAGAAAAAGTCCCGGTTGGAATAGCCGGGTGACTGATCCCGAAGCGCTTCATCGCCTCGAACGGCCATTGCATCGCGTGGGTTGCATCGCGTGGGTCCGACCCCGTTTCGGGACCCGTTTCGGGTTCAGAGCAGGACAGTCGGGGAGCGCCGCTGCCATCGCCGCCAGGTATGGGTATGATGAATGGTATGCAGAAGATGACCATTTACATTCCCAAGGACGTGAAACGAGCGCTGGACCGGGCGCCCGCCGCGCGCGGGGTGAATGAGGCCGAATTGATTCGCGAAGCCCTGCGCACGCTCACTTCGAAAACGACCCCTCCGCGCCCCCGCCTGCCTTTGTTCAAGAGCGGAAAACCCAGGCTTGCCGAACGCGTTGAGGAAGCGCTGCTGGATAAGCGGCACCGCGGGGCGATGCGTGTCGAGCGGCGCAAGCGCTTCAGAGTCCTGCCCTTCGACCGGTAGGTGACCAGGCACGAGCCGCCGTCGTCGTGTGAGGAGCGCTGCATTTTGGTGAGTTTTCGATGGTCGCTTTTCGACCGAGGCTGTGTGAAAACTCGTTTTTGGACCTATTTTGGGGGTCCTCGGACCATTACTCGAGTGGCGATCGTCGATCCTGGCGCGTCTAATGAGCTCGCGATTTTTCGCGAGCCGTCATTTTCCGAGTTTTCACACAGCCTCGACCCGAAGCCGCCGGTCGCCAAAAAAACACAAACCCCGCCGAAGCGGGGTCTGTGCTGCGGTCATCGCCCAATTAGCTTGTAAGAGATATGAGACCCGGCTGCCGTGGCATTTTCGGCACCGGCCTGACCACAGTCGCGCCTAAAGGATCTTTGCAGCAATTTCAGGTTTAAGCTTCGTTCTGTCAATTTGGTCTTTCGCTACTGCATCACGGATGAGAGCGCGAACTTCCCCTGGAGACTTTCTTGATACCGTTGCTTGCCGACGAATTGCAACCCCTAGCTCCGCGACCTTTGTTGCTGTCAGATGGATCAAGTCATGATGCCATTGATTTACTAGTTCATCGGGGGTGGCGCCTGGTGTTGGCTCAATTGTCACCCCTAAATCATCAAGCACGCGAACGTCGAACGCTGCGTAATCAATCTTGTCAAGATTCGTGCGATTTGCCCCGACCGCTGCAAGCACTCGGTTCAAATCCGGGGAATCTAGCGTATTAACCAGGAAGATAGAAAGCCGGTTATCTCTAGTTCGTAGATCATGCAACGCATCCGCGGCGAGTTCCGTCGTCTGAAGCCAAGGCGAAACGGAAGGCGCGCTCCGGTCCCAAAGCAACCTATAGTTTAACGTCCTAACGACAACGGGCACGGCCAGCTAACCGCGTAGCTCAAGGATGGTTGCCTCTATCTCATGCCGAAACCAAGGGTTTGCTTCTTCACGCGCCACACGTTCAAGTTGAGGAATGGCTTGACGATCGCCGAGTAGTGAAAGTGCCGTAAGCGCGGCATCACGAATTAGCATCGACGGATGTTTCAGAAAGTCTAGTATTACGATAAGTTGAGCACCTTTTGTTTCTGCGTTGTCGATCCTAGCAAGCACTTTGAGGGTCTCGGTCAGCACTTCCCAACTTAGTGATGTCTCGCGCAGTCGTTTCCGCAGACATTCCATAGTCTGAGCGGCGTTGCTGGCAAACAATGCTCTGAGACCCGCGCCAAGATTGCTGTCCATACCGTCTTCAAATTGCTCATCACTTGCAATCTCGAACAAACGCTCAAGCGATACCTCTGTCTGCCAATCACGAAGTGCCTGGGCGCCGAGGCTTGGCAACGCTGTAGCCCCAGTGGCTGCCGAACCCAGGGAAATTTCTAACGGCGCCCAAGAAACATTCGACCCCGAACCCAACGAGGTTGCAGCACTGATGACTGTAAAAACCGGGGAATCAATTTCCGAGGCAAGATCTTCAACACCATGTCCAATTCTTCCCCACGCAGCGCTTGGCTCTTGCGCGCTTCTCGTTTTCTTCATTGAAGTGCCAGCCGTCACGACGAAGTACGGGTAGAAGATGCTCCTCGCAACCTCCTCCGCAGAAATGTTCCTCCCCCCCCACATCGCGACTATCCCCGGTGTCATTGCTTCCTCGGCAGTTTCCGTTGGTCTCTCACGCCTAAAGGCAGGGCGAAATTCACCAAGCGATTCCCGGACCAAAAAACGCTCGCGCGCGGGGTGGTACCGAGGCTCTGAAGCCTTCGTCCCACTGAGGGTCTCGGTCCACTTACTCATGGTGAATCACCTCTTTGAGAAATCTCAGTCGCAAGACTGACCAGTTCGTCCAGAAGGGTTAGGCATAATTCACTAGCGAAAGGTTCGGTGTATTCGGCCGCTGTATTTATGTCAAGCTCAAGGCGACATGCGTGCAAAGATGGTCCACTGGTCCTCGCAATTCCTGTCCTTGCACCCACCCCTTCCGGCAGCGGCGCAAGTTGCAAGGTGCCGGATTGAAATAGACCCACCGACCATTTGCTTAGCCGATTTATCTTAAGTTGCTCCTTTGTCTTGGAATTGCGTGGTCGATTGATCTGAAATTGAAAGTCAGATGAGCCTACGGAGTCAATGGTGACGTGTGGTAGATAGCGTGCAATCCGCCTGTACCCTTGCTCTCGATTATCGACGGGCCCCAGCAGAACACTACCCCAAGCCATGCGAACTACTGGCGTCTTAAGTTCAATCCAACGCTTTACCAGTTTGCTGAATGGGGAAACGCAATCATCGTATCTAGGTAAAGCCTCGAACGTGCCTTTCTCGAAGACATTATTGACGTTCCCTGCTAGAACCCAGTCGACTCGTAGAGGGTCCGCCGAGAGCGTCAAGCGACCTCCTAGTAATGGTCCTTCCTCGCGCAACAATCCTTCTCGGGGTTTCTCGACTCGAGATTCAGGCGCCTCGGCGACCACGTGCTTCCACCAGCCAGACGCTTTTACGTCCGTACCTGGCTGGAAGAAAGCCGTGAATCGCAGTGACTCAACATTCCAGAGGATTTCGTTGCCTTGGGTTGCGCTACTCATGTATCGATTGGCTAAGAGCGGTCAGCTAGGCTTTCTCTATAGACAAGTATAGCTCACGCAAGTGCCATCTCGCCCTTGGCGGTGCATTGGTGGCAAACTGTTAGAGGAGCCAGGCTCGAATTTCCCTCCCCGAAGTTGATGAGCGGCGTCGCGACGCTATCCGTGCCGCTGGTCGTGGATGTCGGCGCCGGGCCCAACTGGGACCAGGCGCACTAAAGACAGGGATGAGGGATGAGGGATGAGTGTCGAGTGTCGAGGGTCGAGTGACGCAGTGAAGGGTGGCAGGCTCAGCGCAGGGCCCTAGATTGTAGTAGTTAAGACTGACAGGCGGTGTCCGAATCCCAATTTCTGGAAACGGTTCAGAGCGGACATTCAATAAATCAGCTTGGCCGCTTTGACTAATAATCGCCACTTGGCCCGCGCGCCTGATGTCTTCCCGTGCAACGTGCGTCAATCTCCGAACACAGTTGGCGGAGGCTGCCGCGATAGAGCCAAACAACGCCGCAGATCCCATAGAGCGAAAGCGACGCGAAGAAATTCGCATCGCGCATCATTTCGAGCGCGATGGGGTCCTTGAAATGCCAATATAGCCAGTAGCTCCCATCGACGGTGAACCAGGTTGCGAATAGCATCGCCGGCCAGAGTCTCCACCTTCGCTCTAAGATGACACGAAGACTCCATGGGGCCGTAAGGTAAACCAGGATCGCCATAATCAGGCTGATGGGAATGTCCCAATCAGGGGCTTCATTGTAGAACGCACCAAGAATCAGCAACGCGATCCCGAGTGAAAGCGTCACAAGCTTCCATGGCCTTGTGTATTCCGCCAGCGCTGCTCTGAATTGCATCATCATCGCCAATAAGCCGGCCCCGGGACTACCCGAGGATTTTCCTAGCATACCGAACGGGGCCTTTGCTTTCTATTCTCGCCACGGCACAATGTGAAGCCTCTTGCGCACAGCCGAAGAAAACCGAGTCTTTGTCACACCATGTAAGACGTTTTGATGCGAGAAAGGGTGTAGTCTAAGAAGTACCGCCCCGAGACTACCGGTCGCCGACGGAGAAAGGAGGATGCGATGAAGACTCTAGCCGCCATAGCCCTCAGCGCACTTGGCCTCGCAGCTCACGCCCAGTCGGGCGAGATCCTCTCTTGCGACCCGCAACATCCCAAGTACGAGGAGTGCCAACGCCAGCTCGAGCGCCAGCAGCGAGGGACCGCGGAACGCCGTGATATCGAAGCGACTAAGAATCAACAGATCTTCAAGGGGCTTGACCCCTACAAGTCAGTCTGCAACGCCGCTAGCCCCTCCTACAATGAGTGCGAGCGCCAGCGGATTGTCGCAATTAGACAGTACAAACTTCCGCAAAGCCCCTTTCCTACTTACGCGAATGTGATCCGCCCGGTGAAGTTACGATGTGACCCGCAAAAGAAACTCTACGCCGAGTGCGAGGCAGAGCGAGAATCCTATGAACGCATGCGGAAGCGACTCGCCAATGCGGTTGCTGAGCAAAATCGGCAGGATAGGGAGAAGCAGAACATCCGAGAAGGGACACGAGACGGCATACGTGACGCCGTGCGCGGGTATTGATCCTAGGCGCGAAGGAAGAACGGGCTCAACTGCGACTCATCCCTCCTGCCTGGGCGCCACTGTGGGCCGCGAGCGCCTCGAGCATCGTGAGTTACCGGAGCGGATTTACCGGGCATATGGCAGGCATATGGGAACGGAGCCCTATTTCCGTTTGCATATTGGCGCGGAAAAGAGGAAATAGGGCTCCGTCCCCATGTTTTGTTCTCTGTCGGCGCAACTCCGGAGGCGAGTCCTCCAGCAGGACATTAGCCTGCTCCAGACAGATTATGGGAATTCTTCGATACTGGTTGACAGGAGAGCGCGACGAGATAGACAAGGAATGGTTGGTGATCAACTTGTACAATCGGAGGCGTAAAGTTGACCCGTCCTGCAAAAACGCTCCACGCGGAGAGAACATTCGTCGGGCGTCAGTGATGACGTTACCCGAATGCATTTTATTGGAGATAGTCGAAGCGTACACGGTCTTGACGTCGTGGAGAATCAGCAGTGAGGAAGCCCTCGCGCGGATTGAGACTTATCGAGCTCAATATTATGGTGCGGGGGTCTTTCCCGAAACCGACGATTTGGCGGGCTATCTTGAGTACCGGCTCTTGATGGAAAAGGCCGACTGGCCACGTTCAGCGAATCTATCGCAGTCACTTATCCGACACGGCGTAGAGAAATGCCGGCGCTTCTTCGAAAAGTTCCCACCAGCCGCGAATGCCGTTTGCCCTTGGGATCCATTTGAAACAGTGCATGTCCCTAGAGCTTCGTTACTCGCGCCGGTCAACGATATTGTTTCGGAATCGCATGCTGTCGGGCAACACGAGCGGCAATGCATTGACCAGCTCCAAATCTATTCTTTGAAGGGCGATAGCGAGTGGAGATTCTTTCACAATACAAAGGGAGCGCACTGGGTCTATCAAGGCTATGCTCTCTTACGAGGCGACGCTATCGCGAAAGCTGTCGTCATCTCTGAAACGCGATACCACTTTGGGCCACTTAAACAGCCTCAAGGCGATGTCCCAAGGAATGTTGAACGAATGAGGTGAGAGTGGCGGCTCCTTTCCCCTGCATGTGGTATGCAGGGGGTCGCCAAACCAAAGAAAGGAGCCACCAAGTGAAGTCTCTCACGAAA
>Ga0187893_10000283_pt1 | contig 130790 bp, 156 predicted proteins | sample MA1701074metaG_FD_139574 | JGI IMG/M metagenome (GOLD analysis project Ga0187893, IMG submission 139574) | White microbial mat communities from a basaltic lava cave in the Kipuka Kanohina Cave System on the Island of Hawaii, USA - MA170107-4 metaG ...
AGAAGTAAACCCAAACAAACCACTTTCCAGTTAGTGGAATTAGTTTTATTAAAGCACTCCAACCTTCAGATGTCTCAATCTCTTTATCTGTAATTCCAGTTGCTTTTTGAAATTCTTTCTTTTTGAAAATTCTAATGATGATACCAGTAAGTGCTTTTTCTGCTCCACGTCCTACAAAGTAACCAATTACTATAACAATTATGAATCCTATTATCCTAACGACAGAATTGGCAAGTGATACTCCTAACTCTGTCAACGTATTAGTTATTGGAAGGTAGAGTGGTTCTAGATTCTGAATATTTTGTGGTATCTTTGATGCATCTGTTTCTTGTGCATATATAGCATCAACAAGTCCAGAAACAGAAATTATCATTATTGCCAAAAATACAAGATTGAGAGGTTTCATTATTGAAATGCCGTCCTTATGCTTATATTTAAATTATAAAGATGTATGAGAAGATCAAATTTGATCTAATGTTTTCTTTTTGAATGAACTGAGATTATTTTTAATTGTCTTTTCAAAATTAACATAATCTTGTTCTAAAACTCTTTTTGAATTTTCTAATAATTTTTTAATTTCGTTTTTTCCCATTTTACTTTCTTTTCTCGATGGCAGCTTTGACTTTTTTTAATCTTGCGAATTCTTCTCGTTCTCTTTCTTCAAGTGTGGCCAAGATGAATCTGATTCGTTGATGATATTGAGGTATAATTACATTTTCTAAAGCATTTAACAACTTTTGAGTTTTTTCCAAAGCCTTTGCTAGACTAAATATTGAATTTTCATATTCGGCAGCCTTGCAAATTTTTGGAAGCATTGATTTAATTTGTTTTGCCGCCCTATCGATTGATGAATTAGTATCAGCAAACCCATACGGCATTGTTTTAGCATCTTTTTCTGTAACATTTAACGCAGGAATTTTTACATCTACTACTCTTTTTACATTAACATCAACTGCCATAACTGCAGGAGCTGATTGTGCAACTGAATCAACTGTATTAGTTCCAAGTGCAAGATATGCCTCGTTTACAGACTTATACACATCTTGGAGTGGTTCCCAAATTCCTCCACGTGCCTTTGTAGCTTCTGTTATCATTTCTTCAATATTTTTTAATAAAACTTTTCTTTTATCATCAAGAATTTTTTGTACCATTTTGGCAACTTGACTCGAACGTTTGTATTTTAAAAGCTCAATCTTTGTTGCAGCTACATTTTGTCCAAATGACATTAGCTACCTTTCCTTGTAGAATTGCTCAATATATTTGTCTTTGACTTTAGTTAATTCATTTTTTGGTAAGAGAGAAACTGTACTCCATTGTAATGCAAGTGTTTCATCTATTGTTCTATTTTCATCAAGATCTTGAGATAAGAATTTTTTCTCAAAATCATCACCTACTTCAAGATATTTTAGATCGACGCCAGTAAGACCAGCTTTTCCAACAATTCCTGCAAGAGCACGTACCTCTTGTGCTCTAGAGTATGCATCATAGTTTTGATTAGAGATTTCTTGATGATCAGCTCTAGTTCTTCCTTCCCCAATTCCATCCTTCATAATTCTGCTAAGACTCATCAAGATATTTACTGGTGGGTAAATTCCTTGTCTAAACAAATCTCTACCAAGTACAATTTGGCCTTCTGTAATGTAACCAGTAAGATCAGGAATTGGGTGTGTAATGTCGTCAGACGGCATTGATAAAATTGGCATTTGTGTAACACTTCCTTTTTTTCCATGTAATCGTCCTGCTCTTTCATATATTGTTGAAAGATCTGTATACAAATATCCTGGATATCCTTTTCTTCCTGGAACTTCCTCTCTTGCTGCACTAATTTCTCTTAATGCTTCAGCATAGTTTGTCATATCTGTGAGAATTACAAGAACATGCATGCCAAGGTCGTATGCAAGATACTCTGCTGCAGTGAGTGCAACTCTTGGTGTAATAATTCTCTCAATAGCTGGATCGTCAGCAAGATTAAGGAACAATACACTTCGTTTCAAAGCGCCAGATTCTTCAAGACTTCTTCTAAAATATTCTGATTCACTATACTGTACACCAATGGCAGCAAAAACTACGGCAAATTCATCGCTTGTTCCTACTACTGCTGCTTGTCGAGCAATTTGTGCAGCTAGAATGTTGTGAGACATGCCAGAACCTGAAAAGATTGGAAGTTTCTGACCTCTTACTAGAGTTAACATTCCATCAATTACTGAAACACCTGTTTGGATAAAGTCTCGAGGATATTCTCGCTGTTCAGGATTCATTGGTTCTCCATTGATGTCTAAGAATTTGTCAGCTATAGGATCTGGAAGTCCATCTTTTGGTTTTCCTAATCCATCAAATACTCTACCAAGTAGTTGTTCTGAAACTGGTAAATCCATTACTTTTCCAACAAATTTAGCTTGAGTTCCAGCGATAGATAATCCAGTTGTTCCCTCAAAAACCTGAACAATTGCTTTACCATTCCCAACCTCTAGAACCTTACCTAATCTTTTTTGGCCATCAGATGTTTGGATTTCAACTAGTTCATCAAATGCAGCGTTTGCTACATCATCAACTATTACTAATGGACCTTTAATTTCTGCTATCTTATTGTATTGAACTCCACCTTGTTTACTCAATTTGAAACCTTAACTCCAGTGATACTCTTGAATTGTTCTCTCATGATTTGTCCTATTTGATCTAATTTATCCATCTCATTATCCTTAACTTCCATCCTTGCTTTGAGTAAAGTACCAATTACTGACATTGCACGGATATCAACAAGTGATGCGCCATCCTTTAGGGCTTGTTGTCCATCTTTGTAAAAGTCAACTAGTAATTTCATTAATTTGAATTGTTTTTCGGGGCTACAATAAGTATCTACATCATCAAAGGAGTTTTGTTGCAAAAGTCCAATTTTTATCATCCTAGCAACTTCAAGAATTAATTTTTCCTCATCCGGTAATGCTTCAGGACCTAATAGTCTTACAATTTCTTTTAGTGTGTCTTCTCTTTGTAAAACGCTATATGTCTCATTTCTAATGTTAAACCATTCATCACTTACATTTTCGCTCCACCACTTTGCAATATCAGCTAGATAACCAGAATAGCTGTTCATCCAGTTAATTGAAGGATAGTGTCTTGAATAAGCAAGCTTTGCATCCAACGCCCAGAATGTTTTGATAAATCTCATTGTATGAGTTGTTACCGGTTCAGTAAAATCTCCACCAGATGGGGAAACAGCACCTACTAAACTTACGGAGCCATCTCGTTCTGGACTTCCCATAGATCTTACTCGTCCTGCTCTTTCATAAAATTCTGCTAATCGTGATGCAAGATAGGATGGATATCCCTCTTCTGCAGGCATTTCTTCGAGTCTCCCACTCATTTCTCTAAGTGCTTCTGCCCATCTGCTTGTAGAGTCAGCTACCAAAACAACATCCATGCCCATATCTCGATAATATTCAGCAATTGTAACTCCAGTGTAGATGCTAGCCTCTCTTGCTGCTACAGGCATGTTGCTAGTATTTGCAACAAGTACCGTTCTTTCCATCAATGGTTTACCAGTACGAGGATCTTTTAGTTCTGGAAATTCAACTAATACTTCTGTCATTTCATTTCCTCTTTCTCCACATCCAATGTACACAACTACTTGAGAATCTGCCCACTTTGCTATTTGGTGAAGTGTAACTGTTTTACCAGTTCCAAATGCTCCTGGAATTGAGCCAGTCCCACCCTTTGCTAATGGGAAAAAAGTATCAATTACTCGTTGACCTGTCAATAATGGAATTGTTGGGTCGTATCTTTTTTGATAAGGACGTGGTTTTCTTACAGGCCATTTATGATACATTTTGATTACAGTGAATTTACCACTTTTCTCTGATATTGCTATCTCTGTTTCTAAATCATAATCTCCTTTACTTACAATTTTTGTGATTTTTCCACCTAGATGATCTGGTGGCACCATGATCTTATGATCAATCAAGTCAGTTTCTTTTACAGTTCCAATAATATCTCCAGCTTGTACTTCATCTCCAACATTAACAGTAGGGATAAAGTGGTATTTTTTAGTCATATCTACTGGTGTAGTTATAATACCTCGGCCAATGAATGAACCTGATTTTTTAGAAAGTTCTTTTAAGGGTCTTTGAATTCCGTCATAAATTTGACCAATGATACCAGGTCCAAGTAAAACACTAAGTGGATTTCCAGTTCCGATTACAGGTTCTCCCGGTTTAAGACCACTTGTAGACTCGTAAACTTGAATAAATGCAACATCTCCAGTTAAACGAATTACTTCGCCAATTAGTTTGGCATCTCCAACAGATACAGTTTCATACATCTTTGCTTCTGACATGCCATCTGCTTTAACTGCGGGACCACTTACCCAAACTATTCTACCTTGTGCTACCATCTCAACTACCTATTCCAAATTTTTTAGCAATTTCTTTCCTTATTAAAGGCTTCATGCGTTCAATTATTGCATCGATAGAATTGTTAAAAGTCATAGAACCATCTCTTGACTTTACTTCAACTCCACCAAGACATTCAATTGTATCACTTGAAAGTTCTGCACCAGAAAATTTAGATAATAATGGTTTAACAACATCTTTGTCTTTAGAATTCGTATAAATAATAACATCGGCAGTCCCAAGAGCATTTATTGATTCTTCAAGTAAGCGTGTCATTAATTTTGAATAATTAGAATCACGATTAGTGGAACCAATTTTTTGTATTGCTTTCTCCAAAACTCTTTGAACAGAATCCTCGATTAGTAAAATTTGTTTATTTCGTGATTCCAAGTCAGAGCTTCCAATTATTTGCTTTTCAATTTTTTCAGCTTCTTTTTTTCCTTCATCTATTATTCTATCATATTCCTGTTCTAAAGATGATTTTGATTTTGATATAGTATCAAGTGATTCCTCAAAAGATTTTTTTAGACTAGACAAAGCTTCGATTTCTGTTTGATTTAGAATCTTATCAATAGTCCTTTCTAATTTGGGGTCAGAATTCAACGTTGGCCGTTTTATTGATATCGGATTTTAATGTTTGGGAGATATTGAAAAAAAATTCTCAAACATAACCAAGTTTAATTCAAATACTTGATTACACTCAGAAAGATTTTAAAACATCATCTAGGCCGCTTGTTACTATTGGCTGTTACTGAACTTTTGGTGGGAAATATAGTTCTGCCCAGAACAGATTCACCCGCAGCTATTTCACGTCTAGCTGAATTCAAGTGGTTTCATAAAATTGATGCTGAAAACGAAACTATTACTCCAGAAATTGATGATTTACTATTAAGAGCGCAAAAAATGTATCAATCTGTAGATGAAGTAGTAAAAGGGTTAAAAATTCCTCTTCGGGTTGGAATAATGGAAATTCTTTTTAAAGGAACTGTTATTAAAAAAAGAAAATTTGAGTTAGATGAAATTGAGAATATGATTAATGAATTGGAGAAAAAAACTCCTGATGTCATTTCAAAGGCTGCTAAAGTTTTGGTAGAAAATGCTGATACAAAAAGATCTTTAGATGAGTATACTAATTTAAAAGAAACACTACAAGTAGTTAGCAAGCTGAATATTGATCTTGGTAATTTTGGATTGATGAAATATTTTTACACTAATCTTTTTGTCATTACTTCAGTTGACTATGGTGAGATTGCTCGCTCTTTAGAAGATATTACGATTTACAAATATGATTTAGAATCGAAAGATAAATCCGCCTTGATAATAATCAGTGACGCAAAAGATTCTGATAAGGTTTTAAAAATTATGCGGGCTCTTAATACAAATCCTTTCACGATTCCTCAAGGATTTCCACAAATACCAAGTGAAGCTTATACATTAGCAGAATCAAAAATTAAAGAGCTTAAAGAAAAACAAAAGTCTCTTACAAAGGAACTATCAGTAATAACAAAGAAGATTCGTGCAGAGATTCTTGCTTTGCATGAAACAGCTATGGTAGCCAAAGATGTTCTTGAGACTCTACGTAAACCGGGTGGAACAAAACGATTTGCGGTGATACAAGGATATATTCCAAAAAAAATGGAAAAAAAGTTTAAAGAAATTACAAGTCAATGGATGTCAATAACTGAAGAGATCAAGGATCCTGAAGTACTAACAAATCTTCCTGTTCATTTACAAAATCCAAAATGGGTCAAAACATACGAGGTAATCACTGATAGCCAAGGAATTCCAAGACGAGGAGAATTTGACCCAACTTGGATGATTGCGCTGATGTGGCCTATATTTTATGGAATAATGTTTGCAGATATGGGACATGGATTGTTGTTAATGGGTCTTGGTTTATTATTCAAATTCAAAGGACAAGGATCACTATCAAGATGGGGAATGTTGTTAGCAATGTCAGGTGCTGCTGGGGCTGTTGCGGGATTATTTCAGGGAGAAGTATTTGGTTTTCACCTAGAACGCTTTGCAACATTTGAATCCATGTTACATGAAGGAGGTCCACTTCATCCAATATCATGGTTGGTAGGAGCTATAAGTGTAGCAGAGCTTACATTTGATCAGGTAATTATGATTCTCAAAGTATCCATTTTTCTAGGAGTAATTCACCTAGGGTGGGCATTTATCTTACGTATTCATAATTTTTGGAGAACAGGTAATAAAATTACAATGTTCTTTGAAGCAATACCAAATCTGTTCATGTGGTTAGGAGTATTTGCAGTAATGATGGGAGCAATTGGTTCAGGTTATGATGTAATGAATATGTATTCTAGAATTCATGCAGAACCAGTTCCATGGATTACTGTTCTTGTAGGGGACTGGGCAGTTGTTTGGTTAGTTGTTAGAATTGCAGTGTTTGTTGTAATAGGATGTGTAGTGTTGATGATAATCGGTGGTATATTACATAACAAAAAACATCCAGAGCAAGGAGGAGATATGGTAAGTGTAATCATGGAGGTGTTACTAGGAAAAACTGTAGAGTGTCTTTCACATACAATAAGCTATGCTCGAATAGGTATAATGTTGTTAGTTCATGCTGCACTTTTACTTACAGTAAATAATGCTTTTAAATCGATGGGAGGATTGGATGCTCCTAGCGCACTTGTACTAATTGTAGGTGGACAACTGGGAATAATGATGATTGAAGGATTAATTGTGTATATACAGTCACTAAGGCTTCACTTGTACGAATACTTTACAAAGTGGTATGAAGGCGGTTCTCAACCTTTCAAACAACTAGTCCCTGAAATGGTTTACAATTCATTTTTCTGGAAAAATAAAAAATAGAATTTTTTATTAAAAAATTATAAAATTTCTTGTATATTAATATCAACGATTAATACTATGTGTATTATAGAAAAATTGTGTCAAAAGAAGTTGTGATTACTCTGGTGCCAGCTCTCATTATGGCAGGTTTTGCAGTTTTTGCATTAATTAAAATCAGCTATTAATTTTTTACTTTAATTCTACTGGTAGGTCAAAATTATTACCCCATTCTCCCCATGAACCCAAATATACTTTGACATTTTTGAAACCAATTTTTTTTAATGCAAAAAATGTGTTTGCTGCTCTATATGCACCTTGACAATAAGTTACAATTTGAGCATCTTTTGGAATATTGTATAATTTGGAAAGTTCCTCATCAGGTTTCATAATGCCATTATCTGTAATGTTAAAATTCCAATCAATATTAATTGAATTTGGAATATGACCCACTCTTGCTGCTCTCACAATAGTGCCATCGTATTCTTCTTTAGAGCGAGCATCGATAATTATGAGCTGATTTAGATTTTCTTTAATGAATTCAAATCCTGCAAAAACATCTGTGTTAATTTTACCTGAAAATTTTGATGGGTTATATTTATTTGAATGAGTTTCTATTGGAAAATTTTCATTTTTCCATTTTTTTATTCCACCATCAACCATGAAAACTTGAGGGTGGGAAAAATATGTCAATAACCATACACCACGTGCTGCCAACATTCCTGAGAATTCATCATAAAATATGACTTTTTTTTCATTTGTTACTCCGACAAAGGATAAGATTCTCTGTGAATGATTGTTAAATGCCTCTATACCCTGTTTTGAAGTATCAATCCAATGATATGCGAAAAGATCTAAATTTACAGCTCCTGGTATATGTCCTTGGAAGTATTCTTTGAAAGATCTTGTATCTATTAAAAGCAAATCTGGATTACTAAGGATTTTTTTAAGTTCGATTGTAGTAATTAACACACTTCGTATATTACAAAGGAATGTAAATTCATTTATCTTGTTATGAAGAAAATAAAAAAGAAAAAGGTGTGTTTAGATTTTATTCGTTTACGTATGCTCTTTCGCCGTGTTGTGCTAAATCGAGTCCGATCTCCTCTTCTTTTGGAGTAACTCGAATTCCACCTGGCCAAACTGCATCCATTATCTTTAGTATTACAATCGTAACACCAAAGGCATAGGATAAGGTCATAATTGCACCAATAACATTGATTGCTTGTTGTTCATAACCTTCTGGAGTTCCAGTCCAGGCACCGATACCAGCACCAGTGTCCCAAATGTGAGGACTAGCTAGTGTACCAGTTAAGATTGCACCTGTAAGACCACCCATTCCGTGTACTCCCCATACATCAAGTGCGTCGTCCCATTTTCGTGCATTCTTGAATGCCACACAACCGTAACAAATTGTTCCTGCCGCAATTCCTATGATAAATGCTGCCATAGGTCCTACCCAACCAGATGCTGGGGTAATTGCTACAAGTCCTGCAATTGCACCTGAAGCAGCACCGATAATGCTAGGCTTTCCTGTATGAGCCCAAGACATCAGTAACCAAGTAACAGAAGCCATGCCTGTTGCAGTATTTGTTACAGTCCAAGCGCTGACAGTAATTCCATCGACCATCACTTCACTTCCTGCATTAAATCCGAACCAGCCAAACCAGAGCATAGAAGCACCTAGTACCACCATTGGTACATTGTGTGGTTCCATTGGAACTTTTCCATATCCTAGTCGTCTGCCTAGAATTAAAGCTGCAGCAAGTGCTGAGAATCCAGATGTGATATGTACGACAGTACCACCGGCAAAGTCGAGGCCAAAGGCTGGTGAAAGATCAGGGTTCAAGTCCATCTTTCCTATGTATCCTCCGCCCCAAACCCAGTGAGCTACTGGATCATAAACGAAGGTTGCCCATAGAAGTATGAAGATTACTAATGCACTAAACTTCATTCTATCAATTAGTCCTCCAATGATTAATGCTGGAGTAATAATAGCGAATGTAGCTTGGAACATCGCAAACATCATATGAGGAACTGTTCCTGGCCAACTTACGCTACATACTTCACCTTCTTGGAAGGCGTTCATTTGATATGCAGCAGACCATGTATCAGCACAATTACCTAATGTGCCTAGTGGAGCAAAGTGAGAAACTTGATTAAATCCAACGTAGTTCAAGGCCCCCATGAATTTGTTAGCTTCAGTGTCATTAGGTCCAAATGCGAGAGTGTATCCCCACATTACCCATTGCACAGATATCAATCCAATGACAATGAATGTCATTCCGATAACGCTAACTGCGTTCTTTGATCTTGCCAATCCTCCGTAGAAGAAGGCAACACCTGGAGTCATGAACAATACTAGTGATGTTGCAGCCAAGATCCATGCTGTGTCGCCTGTATCAATTTTACAGGGAAGCATCCCACCTTCACCATCATCATACCAACATTCGTTTGGATTACCAGTATAGATTCCACTTGTTCCTACTACGTACCCGTCCATGCCATCGGTTACTTGTTGTGCAAATGCTTGTGACATTGCACCAGTAGCCGTTACAGCGACTGCGGCCACAAGTAATAGAGCATACTTGCGGTTTCTAGAATTCATTATAAAAGGAAAAATTCGAATCTTATTTAACCTTTGAGATATATGATATAACAAAAATGTAAATTATTATATTTCAGTATTTCACGATATTAACATAGAATGAAGAAATCATGTCATGAGATAATTAATGCGTATTTTCCTATAATTACAAATTTGGTCATGGAGATACTAAAATGAAAACAGCATCGATTCCTAAATTATCGATTTTTGAAACATTTAAGACAAAAAAAGAGGAGCTAACTGGAGAAGCATTAAGACAAAGATCTATCGTTTCTCATTTAGCTACTGCAACAAATTCTGCCGCAAGAACTAGGACTGCCATTTCACAGAGAATTGCTGAAGAAAATGGAATTGTATGGAAAAATATCTATTCAGGAATTTTCCGTGATCTTGATGAAATTTTAATTCCTCTAGGATTAGTTAGAGAGGCAGGAAGGTTACCACTTAAACGAGGTCCTAAAGCATTGCAAGAAAAAGGAGTTCCATACTACGAGCTTACTCAAGAAGGCATACTCATATCGTTATCTATTGATGAAATAATAGGTAGAGAGGAGATTTTAAAGCAGTTTTTCTCACAAATCCATATCGAAGAAAAAGAGTTTCAAGAAATTTTACAAAAACTGTCTTATGTTGCCCCTAGATTTACTTATTCATTATTTGAAAAGTATTCAAAAGCATTTTGCGATGGAAGATTAGAAAAATTACTTCCCTTTAGTATATCCAAATTAAAAAAAATTTCTGATGAGTCTATTCTGATACAAAGGGAATTCTTAGAGGCTTTTTCAGATCTTTCCAAGATAGAAAAGGAAAAAGTAGTTAGTTTCCTTGAAAGTATAAGTTGAAAAAATCATTTTAAAAAAAACTTGTATGAATGATTGTTTCAGCAAACATTAAAATCACAAGTAAAAATAAATTATTAAAATGGGTTCTGGCGGTTCACAGAAAGTTTTTGCAGCTGTAAAATCCTACAGCAAGAGAGGAAGACTACTCCCAAAAAGTGAATTCCAGACTTTAGCAGAATCAAGAGATCTTGATGAATTAATGACAAGAATAAAAAATACAAACTATGCAGATGCGGTATCAAAAATTTCAAAACCCTTCACATCAGAGAAAATTGAGTCTTCTTTAAGGAGTCATCTAGCAGACATCCATTATTCTATATCAAAAACAGGGGGGGGATCAAAGGTCTTGGAAGCATTTTATCTAAAGTTTATCATATCCAATCTTAAATTAATTCTAAAAGGAAGAGTTCTTAAGAAATCCCAAGAAGAAATTGAACCTCGACTTAATTTACATGCTGAAGAGCTTATCAAACAAAGAGATATTGTATTAAAGGCGTTAGTTGCAAAAGATCTTGAAGAAACAGTTTCTAGTCTAAATAGTACTATTTTTGGTGAAGACATTGCTAAAGCGGTTGCCATATACAATGACAAAAAAAATATCCAAATCTTTGATACATATTTTGATAAGATATTAATTCATCAGCTTAGTTCAGCTTTAAGAATTTCTGGAGATAAAGATTTAGCTCGTCCTGTAGGAATGAACATAGATTTTTACAATTTAATGAGTATTCTTAGAGGAAAATTTTGGGGATTAGATGAACAACAGATTCAGGATTTACTTGTGTCTTCAACTTCAGGTGCACCTAAAGATCTACTAGGTAGAATGGTAGCATCTGAATCAGTAAAAGATGCATTAAATGAGCTAACAAATTCTCCGTACAAAGATTTGTTACCACGGTCAGAAAATGATATTGATGCTATTTCAGAATTTGAGAGAGCTTTTGAAATGGCAATTTACAAGGGTGCAAAAAATACATTCACTAGAATGTTTAGTACAGCTACAAGTGTTGGGATTACAATACTTACTTCTTATGAAATAAGAAATCTTAGCTCAATTGCTTTTGCAATAGAACAAAAAATTCTACCACAAATCACTATGTCAAAAATAATTATTGATGAGTAGGTATTCTAGTTTTTACAATGTTTAAGCAAAGCTAAAAGTTATAACCTCCCCCCCAGCCATTACCAATAAATGCCCAGACTTCGATGTAGGGACTATGGTTTTGAGTGTGAATTCGTAGCAGAAGATCCAGATGTAGCGAAAGTTATTTCTGCCTATGGAAAGCATTCTGAAGAGGAACATGGTATAGAATATTCAAAGGAATCCTTAATGCAATTCATTTTAAGACAAGGCTAAAACATACATAAAATTTTCTTGAAATCTTACTAGTAATTTTATTTGAAATGCCTTTATGTCAAATTGATTAAAAATTGGGCATTACATTTATAACAAAAAATTCTTGGACTAGATAATTATGATCAACCTAGATAAAAAAAACCCAAACGAGTCTCCAGTTACTTTATCGAAAATTCTTTGGAAAGGCTCCATTCTTGCTATAATATTTGCCATTCCTGCATTAGTAATTTTTCTTGGAATATTCTATGGTACTGGAAATCTTATTGTTGGGGCAATTCTTGGTTTTGGAGTACACTTTGCAACTTTAGCTTTCTCAAGTAGGATCTCAAAATGGCTCGTGAAATTACATGTGTAATAACTTAAGGTGTAATATTGAAGTTGAACTGATATGATGGGAGATAGAGACTATAGGCAACTAATTAAAAATGCAATTGAATCGATAGGCAAAGATCTTGAACCAAAGATCGATCCTAAAGAAAATAAGGTAATTTACCTTCATGAAGTTGTTAGATGCTTAAGGAGATCGTATTATGACAGAATAGATCCTATTGAGCCAGAAAGGACCAGTTTTAATAATTTGTTAAGTGGTTTACTTCAAAAAATGGAATATGGAGGTAAAGAAGGAGAATTTCTAATTGAAGACATTAAACTGAGAGGAAAAGCAGACATGATTGTTGATGATGCAGTTATTATTTTTAGGTCTACTTTAGATATTCCAGAGAATCCATTTTCTTCTGATCTCTTATTTCTAAATGCATGCATGTGGATATTCAAAAAAGTTGAAGGAGTGGTAGTTTACATGACACCAGATGGAAGAGAATCATCATTTTCCCTCAGTAAAGACAACAAGATGTTTGAAGAAATGGTTAGACGTGTTAGAGTTCTAAACGAATTACTTGGAGAGAGAAAAATCCCTATTTTAGAGCCATCAAATGAATGCTCATCTTGCCAATATTATCAAAGATGTTATATCACACAAAAGATTGGAAAAGAAATCAATATTCAAGAACTTTTTGGCCTAAAGAAATCTAGTAAAAAGAATGAGTAAGTAGTTATTGTAACTACTCTAAAGGCTCGTGATGCCCTTTTCCACGAAGAGCAAATGTTACAACTGCTAGTGCAATTGCAACTCCGATTGCTGAACCATAGACTGCCATGCTTGCTTCTGCCATTTGGAAAAAGCAAGTTATTGGAACATATATAACTTTGCCCAACTTTTTTTATTTTAAACAAATAATCATAATTTTTTATTTTTATGATACTATAATTTTGTTCCTAAAAGGTTAAGATTCTTCTTTTAATTCTTTGAGAGTTACTTCAAGATCTATTATTTCGTCATTGAATAACTCAATCATTTCTTTTAAAAGAAGTTTTTGTTGCTCAGATTCTCTCTTTTCTGCCCTAATTCGACTAACGATCTTTTCGAGGCTGGCTATTTTTTCATTTAATAAGGTTGTAAGTGTAAGCAAAAATGATTCATATTGTTTTAATTCGATGGATAATGAAGTATCAGATGCTTTTAATGACTCTACATCATCTCCATCAATAAATTCAGTCAATCTTCCACGTAAAACCCGTAGTTTAGTTTCAGTCATTGTAAGTTTTTCTAGATTTTTTGATATTACTGGAGATCCTGAGGAGATTTTCCTATCTTGGGAATTTGTAATCTCCATTCTTTCAAGTTCATCACTCATGTAGGTTGCCATTTTTTTTACCAAAAGCCCTTGTTGAGTGGCTTCACTCTGTTGTTGTTTTACCTCTTCTCTAGTTTTCTCTAGTCTATAAATTTCATCACTTAATGATTGAGTTAATCCAAGGAGATATTCGATACTCTGAATTAAGTTTCTTATAGAATAAGAGCCAACCAGGTTAGTCATTTACGAAACCACTAATAATTTTCTCAAAAAATACTAGAAAACCTAATGTCTGTTCAGCCTGAACGAACTTTGATCTATTTAGAAGACTATGGGAATTCAAAGGTAATTTGGTTCTCGCCTCCAGCAGTCATGGAGCTAAGATTGAAAGAGGCTTCGCCTGTAATTTTCCATTTGGGAGTATTACTTGTTAATGCATCCCATAATTCAGGAAGATTTCCGGTATTTTGTATAGTTATTTTATCTTTGAGGATGGTTGGTGTCTCACTAAGTATAGTAAAGTAATTTGAGCTGGCAACCATTCCTGTTGGACTTTCACCTATTTGACTGGTTTTAATTCTAACATTGTTTTCATATATTTCATATTTAATAGAATTAAGAATAATCGATTTATAATTTGGATTAGAAATTTTAAATTCCACCCCTATAGTTGTAGCTCTCTCATTAACCTCCAAAATCGAAATGTCTTCTAATTCAATAACAATAGGTAAAACTTCCCTTGGTGTCTCTGGATATACGATATTCCCCATATGGATATCATTAATTATAGACGTCCCAGAAAATCCTATGATCGCAATAATTATTACAAATGAAGCAATGACCCCACCTATAACAAACTTAGGATTCAATTAATACATTTTATTTTTACATATCTTAAATGTTGAGCGTATAATAACAAAAAATGCTTATAGTGATATAGTGATAAAGCAAAATAAAAATATGCAATATTTTCAAGCGGTAAAAATTGGAAAGGAAAGAGCGGCAAAAGCACAAATGATTCTTTTTGACTTGGCTGGATATGCAATGTTAACTATAACTACGAAAAAAAAAGATGGAAAGTTTTTACCGGTTGGAGAAGAAATGTATGTAGCAGTTATTCATACGGAAGATGGCTATGTAATAATTCTAGTTGATGAAGATGGATTTACTAAAGCACAATCAAAAGCTCTTGAAAAAATGGAAGCTTTTAAGATTTTTAAAAAAGCCAAAGATGCTGGAATTTTAGAATATGGTGGAAAAGATATTGAGATTTGGGCAAAAAGTTATCCCACGGTAAAAATTGATAGTTGAATAATTATGAGATTATTATTTCTGTTCCAACAGCATTGCCTCTTATTGCCTTTTCTAAATTTTTAATATCGGCTTTGAGTACACGGGTCTTAATTTTTGAGCGTTCTATTACCTTTAATGCGACTATATCCATAAGATCATAGCCACCTGCAATAGAATCCTGATGAACAAGTAAACTACGAAGTTTCTTTAGTTCAATGCGTTTGAATTTTTTTGCTCTTTTGTTTTTGTTTGGATCTGAATCATAGATTCCATCAACATCTGTTGCGTTCAAAAATTCTGAAGCATTGACTTTCTCTGCAATTAATGCTGCAGTTCCATTAGTACTTTGACCAGGATGTAATCCGCCAGTGATAACAATTTGACCACTATCAACTGCATGTCTTATTTCTTGTAGTGTGGTTGGTGGATGAGGATATGCTCGATTTTGGAGAGCATAAATTAGAAGTTTGGCGTTCAATCTAGAAACCTCTATTCCTAATTCATCTAATGTGGATTCGTCTGCTCCAGAGGATCTGGCGTAGGAGATATAGTGCCTAGCAATATTTCCTCCACCGGCGATAATAATTGGCTGACATATTTTACTAATTTTTACAAAAAATGTGGCATAATCTTTTAACAATTTTGTATTATTCATTCCAAAGACATTACCAGATAATTTGATTACAATCCTTCTTCTCAAGACTATTAGCCACCAAGAATTGATTTTGCAGCAATTTCAACTTTTTTTCTATTTTTGCGCAGAGTATAGACTCGAAGTATGTTCATGAAACCTGACATTGTTGAAACCAAGGGAAGTTGAGATATTGGAATCTCTTTAGCAGAAATTTTGTTATTATATCTAGATAATAAGATTAAGGATTTTGATTCTTTCTTTGAAGGAGATAAAGGAATGGAAGGAGTAACAGAACTATCTACAAAAATTTCATTTTCATCAATTCTTGATTTTTTTGATAGCTCATTTTTTAATTGAGATGTTTTCAAATTAGAAATTTGATCTTTTTTAGTAAGGATTCTTTCAAAGACGCATTTGAAAAGTTCGCGATTTTGATAGTTTTTAGCAAATTTCTTGGCACGTTTCAATTCTGAAGTATATGTAGGCAATGAAACTAATTTTGCTAGCATGTAATCATCAGTAAGTTCTATGTAATCATCTAAACTCATTGAAGAAAGACCTAATTCGTCATAGGCTAAACGAATTGATTCTAATAACATTACCTCAGCAGAACGGACGGTTTTATGAAAATAGACAGCTTTGAACATTTGATATCTCGAGTGCATCATAGATTCAAATGAATACAAAGCTGATTTTTCTAAGGCAAGTTTTTTCTTATATACGTCTAGAGACTGGGTAATTCTTTTATGATCTATTTTTGCATGTTCTGCTCCTGTAAAATATCCATCTCGAAGTAAATAGTCCATAATATCAGCACTTAATGTACCTGATATTATTTCATTCATAAATTGAAGTTTAGAATCCCCAAATGCAAGATTCGTAATAAATTTTTTATTAAAACCAGATTCTGAAATAAGATCACCAATCTCTGTTTTTAAAATTAAGTCTCTACCTAATAGTTCATGTGAGCTTTTTCTTTTTCTTTGAGCAACCTCTTCAAAAAGATGAGAGAATGGTCCATGTCCTATGTCATGCAATAGTGCTGCTATTCGGATATTTGCTATGTCATCAGCATTGAATATTCCTTTTTCTTCTAAAGCTTGAGCAGCTTGACCTGCAATATGCATTACACCGAGGGAGTGTTCAAATCTTGTATGTTGCGCACCAGGATATGTTAAATGTGCTCCAGAAAGTTGTTTAATTCTTCGAAGACGTTGAAAAATTGGATTATCAATTATTTTAATTTCTGTACCGAATGCTCTAACAAAGCCATGAATAGGATCTATTATGTCAAGGTGATTTTGTTTCATAGTGATAATTTGTTTAAAATTAATTTAATGATGGATTTATGAACATCTTCTTTTGAACGTGATGCATCAACAAGTTTCCAATTTTTTTTCTTTGCAATTATACGATATGTATTAGAAACTTTTTGTGAAAAGTTTTTATTTTTTTCGAATTTATCTCTCTTAGATTTTTTACGATGAAATGATTCTTTTGGGTTAACATCTAAAACTATTACAATATCTGATTTAGGAAGACCTGAATCTAGATTCTCTAACCAATTAGCCTTAAGTCCATTTACCAAACCATAGACCAAGTTTGATTGGTAGTAACGATTCATAATTATAATAGAATTATTTTTTATTGCTTTTTTGATTTCATCGAGTTTTTCCCATCTATTTGCTGCTAAAAGACAATGAATTACCTGAGGTGAAAATTTATGTTTACCACTAAGGTATTCTTTAATTTCTTTACCTATTGGTGTAGAATAATCAGGAAAACTAAAGATTTTGGTTTTTAATTTTCTTAATCTCAAGGCCTTTCCTAAAAGTGCTGACTGTGTTTTTTTTCCTGCCTGATCCCCCCCTTCAATTACAATAATCATAGATGTAATCATGTTAATTTGAGCAATTAAAAATCTATCAAAATTTATAACTAAATCCAATCATTTTAAAAAAATGGGTTTTGCAAGACATATGGCAAAAGAAGTTATTCGAGAAATTGGCAACAAATCAAGGGAATTTTATGAATTTGTTCTTCCTCCAGTAGATATGCATCTGGAAAATAATACCTTAGTCTTAACAATTGATATTCCTGGTTTTAAAAAAGAGGATATTAAATTAACAATTCATGGAAATATTTTATCCATTAAAGCGGAAAAAAAAATTGGCATCATTAAAAAAGATGACATAATTTGTAATCAAAGACCAAATATCATAGATAAAAAAATTAGATTACCAATCAAGATAAAAGAAGGTGAAGAAAAAGTTAACTCTGCAAAATATGCAGATGGCATACTTATAATTCAAATTCCTATGATAACTACTGGTAAATCAATTTCTATAGATTAACTATTTTTTCTAAATACAACAAAAATTCCCATTATAATTAATGCACTTATCATACCAGCTGTTCCTATCATTTCATTAGTGGGAAATAGAAAGGACGATCCAACAAAAATAGATGAAGATAGAATGCTTCCTGAAAGTAAAATATTTGATTTTGGTTTTGCATTAAGTTGAAGAGATCTATTTTCATCAAGGAACTTTTTTAATTCTGGCGCAATGGAAATAGTTGCATCAATGGATTTTGCGAATCTATCAAATGAGTATTTTAGCTCTTCAATGTAAGCGTCTTTGATTAGATTTTCCTCTTCAAGTATTTTTTTAAGAACATTTACAAATTTAAAATCGACCTTGTGAGTCTTGTAAATTCCTTCAATGATTGAGGTCATTCTCATGTAGAGGGCAAGATTCTTGGGAAGCATAAAAGGAAATCTGCTCATTGTTTTGTTTGCAATCTCTAGTAAAGCTTTAACCTCCATTTCACTTGGTTTTCTTCCATGCATTCCACGAATTGTCATCTCTATTGCTCTCTCGATTACGGAACGATTAAAATCAGGCATTAACATTCCAAGGTCATTCATTGCGTTTACAGTTCTTGGAGGATCTTTTTCTACTAAAGCTAAATACAACCTAATCAATCGTAATCTAGTTTCATTATCTAACCTACCTACCATTCCATAATCATAGAGAATTATAGAGCCGTCATTTGCAACAGAAATATTACCTGGATGTGGGTCAGCATGAAAAATTGAATTTCGAAGTAACATTGTGAAAAAGACTTTATGGACATCAATTACCAATTTTTGACGGTCAATTCCTTTTGCTTCTAAAGCCTCAACATTTGTGATTTTTATGCCTGGAATATATTCCATAGTAAGAACATTTTTTGAAGAATAATTATCATAGACTGAAGGAACTATAACATTTTCATAGTGGCTAATGTTTTCTTTGATTTTTTTTAGATTAGAAGATTCAAGAGTATAATCCATTTCTTCATGTATTGTTTCAATAAATTGTGCCAACATTCCACTAGCTGAGAACCTAAGATTAGGATCGACAAATTTTAGAACTACTGGCAGAATTTTTTTTAGAATTTTTAGATCCTCTTCGACGGTTCTTTCAATATCAGGTCGTTTAACTTTTACAACAACTGCTTGCCCATTTATTTTAGCACTGTATACCTGCCCCAAAGAGGCTCCAGATATTGCATGTTGATCAATTGAATCAAATTTTTGGTTAATTGGTCCTAATTCTTTTTCAATTATGGGTTTGACTTTTTCAAAAGGTGCAGCAGGAACATCATCTTGTAGCTTTGCAAGCTCTTCCAAGTATGGTTGTGGTAGTATGTCAGCCCTTGATGATAACCATTGACCTAGCTTGATATAGACAGGACCTAAAGAGATAAAGATATTAAGAACTCTTTTAGCGTTTTTTCTATATTTTTCTTCATCAATATTTTTACCTTCAGTCTTTATCCATTCTCTTCTGTCTTTTCTTAATGCTAGAATTATTGGTAAAATTTTGAGGATTATTTTGATAGTTCGTATGGTAGACATCAAACATTCATCGATTGTTTTTGAACCTCTTAGAAATAGAATAACCTAGATATCCAAAAATTAACGAACCAATTAATCCAAATAGTGTAGAAGATTGTTTTGCATAAATTGAGCTCTTTTGATTTTTGTAAATGTAAGAAGCAATTTTAGCTCCACCTATTGCAGCAGAAGCTATGCCAACTAGTACTTCTGGTGCATCAAAAACTAAATGCGATAAAGGATCGTTCCTAGGATCGATTTTATCCATATGAACTAGGAATTTATCATCATATTCACGTATATGCAAATTTCCATATCGATATTGTTTGTTTGCATCGTTTTTTTGGCCCAGAAGTGTTTCCTTAGCTTCATCTAACATAAATGGACGTAATTCTTTTGGAACTTCAATGTCGTCATTATCCATACTCTAAAATTTCTTGTATCGAATATAATCTTTCTATAATTTTAAGAAGAATTTGAATTAGTTAGTTTTTGTAGATTCGTTTTTTCTCTTCTTAATTTGAGAAAATGAAACTACACCAATTATTGCAATTATACCTAGAATAATGAATTGAGAATATGCCATAAGATCAAAACTAGACTCATTAACATCTTTCGTTATTTCAGGAATGAAAACTGTTGTATCATATGTTTTAAAAATTTCATCTCTTAAGGAATCTTTGTATCGTACAGTGATTCGTATATCATGTTCACCGTATTTAGGTTCACCATCAAATTCAACTGGGATGTTAAATGGGACAGGAGAATCAAGCTCAATTTCATCAATGAATTGAGTAGATTTTTTTATGTTAGAGTCACCTAATGGTTCTAGAGTTACAAAACCAAATAATGCATCCTCATTTCCTTCATTAATAATTTCACCAATAATTGTTGGTTTTCCAGATAAGTCAATAACATCTACATCATAAACAGAGACATCGATTAATCCTTTAACATAAAAATCAACAATTCGTGATAAAGTATGCTGGTCACCGTGTGCATTAAAATATGATATTTGCATAGGAGTACGAAGAGTTTGCGAGCTCATAGTACCTGGAACATACACATCAAATTCAAGAGATTTTGTTGTATCAGGAGCAATTTGGCCAACTTCCCAATTGCTATTCAGAATTACAACATTTTCTACTTTAGTTACTGATTGTGTAGTTGATGAAATTGTACCCTGTGTATTTTGTAATTCAACGTCAACACCTGAAATAGGTGCCGTACCGTCATTTGATATTTCAATTATAACATGATTCTTTTTTAGTGAATAAAGAAATGGATCTAAAGCTCGCATATTGACAACACTTTTACCAGTTACTTTGAAATCAAAATCAAAAAAAGCATTTCTTATTCCAGATTCTCTTAGTCTAGCATAATCGATTTTGGCTGAACCGGGATACTGTTTGATTTCAGCCTGATCACTGATATCAACAAAGAATGTAATTTTGAAAATTTCGCCTGCAAGGGCCGTAGAATCAAAATCAGCCTCAATTAATGGGCCAGAACCACTTGTTGGAGAAAAACCCAAAGGTAAGGAAAGTTGTCCTTTAACCCCAGTAATGTCCTGTGTTCCTACATTTGCTAGTACAATTGTAAATGGTACATTTTTGTCGCCTGGATTCACTTCAATCTTTTCTTTATCAGTACCAAAATATGCGTCCAGAAACTTTACATCACCAAATTTTCTTTCAAATGGCGAATCACCAGAACTTACCTGAGCTAAAGCACTTTCAGATATAGCGAAACCAATTAAAATGGTTCCAATAATTACAAAGATGATAATTTCTAACTTCATGCTGTAATCTCCAACCTAGGAGGTTCTTCCCCTTCAAATGATTGTCCATCTTTGATTGTAATTACTCGACCGACATCGCCAAATTGCTGTCTGTCATGAGTTACAACAATGAAAGTTTGTCCAAATTTTTTACACATTAGTTTCATCAGTTGAACAATGTTTTTTGCAGAAATAGAATCTAAATTACCTGTTGGCTCATCAGCGAGAACAATTGTTGGGTGATTCACCAACCCTCTTGCAATTGCTACACGTTGAGCTTGTCCACCAGATATTTTATTTGCACGTTTTTGCAATTGATCTTCTAAGCCAACTAGCTTTAGCAATTCAATAGCGTCATGTTTAGCAGAATCATTAGTCCCTTGAATTTGTCTAGGCAACATTACATTTTCAAGAACAGTTAGATCAGGTAAAAGATTTGAAAATTGAAAAATAAACCCTAACTTTTTATTTCTAAATGAAGAGATCTTACTGTCATTAAGTTTAGTAGTTTCAATTCCATCAATTAGGATCTTTCCGCTTGATGGTTTATCCAAGAGTCCAATCATATTCAATAAAGTAGATTTACCAGAACCAGAACTTCCTACAATCAAAAGAAATTCTCCTTTGTTAACGGTGATAGAAATATCTTTTAAGGCTTGAACTTCGGTATCTCCTTTACCATAATACTTGTTAAGGTTATACATTTCAAGAACTTTATTAGACAGTTCTCATTGCCTCCACAGGTAGCAATTTTGTTGCACGATAAGATGGATATAACGAAGCAACTATTGCAAGACCAAATGATGTTAAGGCTGTTTGAATAACTTTATCCCATTGGATAGTTACTTCTAAAGGAAGACTATTATTAAATGACATTTTTGTTTCTTTTGCATAAATTGTATACCCTAATCCTGCAGCTGTTCCTACAGTTGCACCAATTGCGCCAATTATAATTCCTTGAAATAAGAAAATTATCAGAATATCTCTTCTTTTTGCTCCTATGGCACGCATTACACCAATTTCTCTTGTCTTACCATTAACTAACATCATTTGTATGGTAACAATTGCAAATGCTGATGACATCATTCCAAAGTATCCTATCATATTTATCATGGCAATTCCAGATCTAAAACCTGCAAGCTGTTGCTCAGCTACTTCTTCTAGTGTTTCAGCTTTGAAATCTTCATTTGGAAAAGTTTGTAAAAATAAGTTTTTTAGTTCTCTAGATTTTGATGGATCATCTAGTTTGACCATTATTGAACCGGTAAAACCATCTCTATTCATCATGTCACGCAATGTATCAATGTGAATAACTGCACTGTAATCAAACCCATTACCTCCTGGAGAATTTGCAATTCCAGTAACGATAAATCTCCTTAATTGATCTTGACCATATCTATCAACAATCTTTAGTTTTACATCATCTCCGACTTGAGCCCCTCCTAAATCACGTGCAACGTTAGAACCTAAAACAATAGAATTTCTTGAAAAAACATATTGTCCTTCAGTGACCGTTGTATGAGCAGTTGATGCCTTGATATCTCTCAAAGGATCAACGCCTACCACAGGCACTCTAGTTTCTTCAATTCTTTTACCGAATTTAGTGATGTTAATTGCTGCTGACGAATCAAGCCGTGGAGTTGCAGCATAAACGTACGGAATTCTTTCAAACCATTTTACCAATGCGTTATCTGATTTGTCTATGTAATCTTCCTCATCTGTAACTTGTAGATTACCAAACCTGTAATCTGTTAGATCACGAACAATTGCATCAAATAATCCTTGAAAAATTACAAAGTTTACATGAATTACTAAAATTCCTATTGTAACAGCAAGAACTGCACCTATTAGACTGCCTTTTTTATTAAACAGCATTCGTTTTGCTAATTGTAACCTGTATTCCACAGTATCTATAAAATTCGTCTAATATTTAATGTATTATAGGTATAATGCTATTATAATAGACATTTTTATAAATAATAGGTATATAATTTATGTTTAACGAGGTATTGATGGTATAAATTGGACAAAATAGATATGAAAATTCTGAGCCTACTTTTAGATAATTGTAGAGAATCAGATAGGCAAATTGGAAAAAAAATTGGGATCTCTGGAAGTGCAGTAAAATCAAGAATTCAAAAAATGGTTAAAAATGGAGTAATTGAAAAATTTGCCCTAAAAATAGAACCTCCTGCATTAGGATTTAATTTATTTTATATCGTAATTGCTGGACAAAACCAAGAGTCCATTTTACACCAAGTCAATTTGATTGGCAAACCATTTCTGGTTGTGCCATGTGTTGGTGGAATCACCGTATGTGGAATTGTAGTTTCTGAAAATGTTGAACAAAAGATAGCACTAACAAAGAGTTTGATGAAAGATATCAGAGTTCTTAGTATTTTTCAAGCAGAAAATCCAGGGATATCATCAAATTTAACTAAAACAGATCTTGAGATTATTGATAAACTAATAAAAGATCCTCGTTCAAAAATAGAGGATATTGCAAAGTTAACAAAACTTTCAAGTAAAACAGTTGCTAGATCATTAGAAAAGTTTCAAAGAGCTGATACTATATTATTTACTTTAATTTATGATCCTATCAAGCTGAAAGGATACATTCCATATGCCATATTAGTTGAAATAAAAAATGATTTTGAAAATACATTAAATCATTTAAATAGAAAATTTTCTGATTCATTTTTACAAAAACCATTTGTTGCAAAAAATCAAATTGTATTATTTATGTATAGTGATGATATTTTCAAGTTAGATTTGCTTACACATCAAGTTAGAGAAATAAATGGAGTTGCTACAGCAGATCTTTTTATACCAAAAAAAATTAACTTACCTACAAATTGGATTATTGATACAATAAAATCATCAAAGATTTCAAAGAAGCTTCATTTACTGTATCAAACACATTAATTAATATGAATAGACAACAAAAACTGTTACATGAAGAAAAAAAAGATCTATGATGGAATGATTTTAGGAGTAAATCTTTATGAGCTTACAATAAGAGGAAGAAAAGTTAAACGAGAAATAATTGAACATAGAGGAGCAGCTGCTATGCTTGGAATTGATAAAGATAACAAAGTAATATTAGTAAAACAACATCGTTTTCCACGTGGTAATGTTCTTGAGATTCCAGCTGGAACATTGGAAAAGGGAGAAAACCCAAAAAAATGTGCTTTTCGTGAATTTCAGGAAGAAACTGGATATAAAGCAAAGACTATGACGCCTCTGATTACATATTACCCGTCAATTGGTTATAATACGGAAGCAATTCACTGTTTTTTAGCGTCTAGGATATCTAAGTCAGGACATTTGAAATTAGATGATGATGAGATAATATCAGTTGTAAAAATTGACCTAAAAAAACTCATTAAAATGATCATATCAGGTAAGATTCTAGATTCTAAAACAATTTGTGCCGTGTTAACATATGCTGCAAAAAGACAATTATTGTGATATTTTTTGATTATAAATTGGTTTGATAAGATCAAGAATGTCTGCCCAAGATTTTGCTATTCTTTCAAACATGTATACAATATCTAAAAAATCTATAGGAATTTGTTTTTTATGTTCTAATGAAGATCTAAGCTCAGAAATTTTTTTAAGATAATCTTTGTATAGGTTTATTGCATCAATTGCAAGCAACCTATCATTTGTAATAAATGCATCAATGGATTTTTTGTATATATCTTCAGTATTTTTTGTGATAGTGTATATTTTTTTTAGATCATTTTTAGAAACTGCGGTATGACTAAGGAGATTTGCCAGTTCAACTATGGTATCTCCGGCAATTTCTAAGAGATTTGCAGCAATTCTATAATCAAGAACATCAATGTTTTCCATGTTAAAAACACTCGCAAGTCTCCTGTCTACCATAGTACTTCGGATTAATCTAACTAACAAGAAATACTGCCTGTTAATTTCATCGTCCCTGTTTGGCATTGTCTGAAGATTTGTTTTATCATCTAATACTAGCCCATCTAAGGTTTCATTAAACATACCAATTGCAATAGTACTCATTCGTTTCAAGATTTTTTTAGGATCTAATGTAGTTGCATCAAGTAAAAATTGGATGTTAATGTTAGAAGATTCTTCTTCAACAATCTCCACGCCAACTAATCTTCGCATGGACTCGCGTATTTTTTCACGATCTTCGATTGGAATAGATGGTTTTCCTTTAATTCTAATAATATCATATCCAAGCAAGTATGCACCAGTAATATTAGCAACAATGTTTTCTTCCTTTGGAAGTGGATAAGAAATCACAACTTCCTTTGATGGTTTATTCTCTTTGGTAGCAGAAATAGATAAACTGTTTTGGCCAGTTTCAATCTCTACCTCAGAGCTTTTACCAAGATTGTTGGAGTCAATCCATTCCTTAGGAAGTGATACTAGTACACTACTTCCAATCTTTTGTAGGCGTCGAATGAATTTAGTCAATTTATACTAATATAGTTAATTTAAGCCATATTCTTATATTTTCTCATAAATTTAAATTCAAAACAGCATGAAAGGAGTCGCTTTTTGTCCAGCTCACATAACCGGTTTTTTTAAGGCCGAGCTTGACAATATAAAAAAAACTGATGAGCTTGGTTCTCAAGGAGCAGGCTTTTCTATTCAAAAAGGAGTAAAGACTACAGTTAAGGTTAGAAAGAAAACTGAATACGATATTAATAATTTTCATCTAAACATTAAAGGTTATCAAACAGATAACACGCAAGTTTCTGAATATATTATTCAAAAGTTTCTTAACTTAATGGATGAAAAAATTTTTGTTGATGTTGATCATGAAATCAATGTTCCAGTAGGATATGGTTTAGGTTGCAGTGGTGCAGTTGCATTATCACTTGGACTAGCATTAAACCAAGCACTCAAAATGAATCTTACAAAAGAGGAAGTAGGAAGTATTGCTCATGAGGCTGAGATAAAATGTCAGACAGGACTTGGGGATGTTTTAGCTTCATATCATGGTGGTTTTGAAATTAGAATAAAGAGTGGAGCGCCAGGAAGTGGGATAGTTAAAAAAATAAAAACTGGATCAGTCTCAGTAATCATTATCTGCTTTTCACCAATTTCGACAAAGAAATTTCTTCGTGAAAGATTACCTTCAATTAATGGACTTGGTGGGAGAATGGTTACTAAGCTTGAAAAGTCTAATAACATTATAGAGTTTCAAGATATGTCTCTAGAATTTGCAAAATATGTCGATATAATTACTCCAAAAATGTATTCTGTAATTAAAGACCTAAATGACAATGGAATCAAGTGTGGTGTTGCTTTGTTTGGTGAAACAATTTTTTCATTAGTACCATACGGTCTTGAAAAAAAGGTTCTTAATGTATTAGATAAATATAGAGATGGCATCATTATTCAATCTAAAATTGATAATCTTGGGGCAAGATTAACTCTTCAATAAATTTTTTGTAAGTTATATCATGTCATTAATTCCTAAAAGTCATCCTCGTACAAAATCTCTTTTAATAAGAGAGAAACTTGTTCGTGGTTTTGACCAAGGTTTAGTGGCTAAAGAAGGTCTTATGGCACATGGTAGAGGGGAAGCTTTTGATTATTTGTTAGGAGAAAAAACATCAAGAAACGCAAAAAATGCAATCAGGGTTGCTGCATCAGCTCTCCTACGTGCTTCTTATCCAGTAATTTCAGTTAATGGCAATATAGCTGCATTATGTCCAATGGAAATTGTAAAGCTAGCAAAAATAATAGATGCGAAAATAGAAGTAAATTTGTTTTATTCCAATAAAAAAAGAAAACAAAATATCGTAAAAATTTTAAAAAAATATGGTGCAAGAGAGGTTTTAGGGCTAGATCCAAGATACTCAAGATATATTCCTGGACTGGAAAGCTCAAGAAGAATTGTTGATGAGAATGGGATTTACAAAGCTGATGTTGTACTTGTGCCTCTTGAAGATGGAGATCGTACTCTAGCTCTAAAAAAAAGTGGAAAAAAAGTAATCACGTTTGATCTTAATCCACTTTCAAGAACTGCAGTTGCTGCTGATATTACAATTGTTGATAATGTGATCCGCGGGATAAATCAGTTGATTAAAGAATGTAAAACTAAATCAAGTAAAAACTATACAAATAAAAAAATTATTAGATTCGACAATAAAAAAAATCTAGCTACTACAGTTCTGGAAATAAAAAAACATCTCTTACGGAGATCTCTTAATGCATAAAACTCCAAGAGACATTATAGCAAAAAAAATTACTGGAAAGAAAATTTCTGTTATTACTGCATATGATTATTCTCTAGCATCACTATGTGACAGAGCAGGAGTAGATGTTCTTCTTGTTGGAGACAGTGGAGGAATGGTCATGTTAGGATATGAAAACACAATTCCAGTAACTATGGAGCAAATGGAGCTATTTACTGAAGCAGTTAGTCGTGCAAGACAAAATGCTCTAATTGTAGGAGATCTTCCATTCATGTCATACCAAGCAAATGTTTCTGATGCAATAACTAATTCTGGGAGATTGATAAAAGCTGGAGCTGACGCTGTCAAGCTAGAAGGAGGACAAGAGATGGTACACACCATCAAAGCAATTGTAGAAACTGGAATTCCTGTAATGGGTCATATTGGATTACAACCACAAACTACAATGTTATCTCAAGGGTATAGAGTGCAAGGAAGGACAAAAGATGCAGCTATAAAATTAATTGAAGATGCTAAAGCACTTGAAAAAGCAGGTGTGTTCAGTATTGCACTAGAAATGGTAAGCCACGAGGTTGCAAAGATAATCTCAGAAAGTATCAATATTCCTACAATTGGGATTGGTTCTGGCAAAAACTGTGATGGGCAGGTACTTGTAATTCATGATATGCTAGGCATGTATGATAAGCTAAAATCAAAATTTGTCAAAAGATATCTTTCATTATCTATAGACATTACAAGAGCAGTAGAATCATACAGAAAAGATGTGGAATCTGGGAGATTTCCTGCTAAAGAAAATTGGTTTTCAATGGATGCGTCTGAACTAGAAAAGCTGCGAGATGAAGTTGGCTAGAATTCCAAAACATCCTTCACTAGATATTGTGAGTTCAGATGGAGCTGAGCTCAATGGCAAAAAGATTGTTTTATGTGTTGCAGGAAGTGTTGCAGCCTACAAGTCAATTGAGCTAGCACGATTACTAATGAGACATGGAGCTAATGTTACATGTGTTGCAAGTGATGCTGCTACAAAACTGATCCAGCCTGCTTATTTTAAATGGGCTACAGGAAACCCCGTAATTACTAAGCTAACAGGAGACTTGGAACATATTGCAATTGCAGATTATAAAAAGTCGGATCTGATTATAGTTTATCCATCAACTGCCAATACGCTTGGCAAATTAGCAAATGGAATTGATGACACACCAATAGCTACAGTGCTTACTGTAGGATTTGGCTCTAAGATTCCTATAGTAATGTGTTTAGCAATGCATGCTGCCATGTATGAGAATGCTGCTGTGAAAAAAAATATTGTATTTTTGAAGAAAAAAATTGATTTTGTTTCACCAAATATGATTGAAGGAAAGGTAAAAGCTGCAGAACCAGAAGATGTTTTAGAGTTTGTTTTGCGAAAGTTTGGATTTTCTTCAGCTCTAAAAGGCAAAAGAGTTTTGATTACCGCTGGACCAACTATAGAATTTCTTGATCCCATTCGTGTAATTACTAATCAGAGTACTGGAAGAACAGGAGTTTTGTTAGCTGATGAGCTTGTATCAGCTGGGGCCAAAGTAACTATGGTGTATGGCCCTGGAAGAGAAAAACCTCCTAATGGTGTAAGACTTGTTTCAGTAAAAACTGCAAAAGAGATGTTTTTGGCTGTAAAAAATGAAATGAAAAAGAAATTTGATGTTGTTATAATGGCAGCTGCTCCATCTGACTATACTCCTGAAAAGCCAAGCAGCTTAAAAATTAAGAGTACTAGTAAGAAAATGAATGTGACGCTAAATAGAGTTCCAAAAATTATTGATCAAGTAAAAAAGCTACAAAAGGATGTTTTTCTAGTTGGATTCAAGGCGTTAGCTAGAGTAACTAAAAAAGAGTTAGAAAAGGAGGCTAGAAGGAAGATGCGAGAGTGTGGAGCTGATTTGATGGTTGCAAATGATATTGGGTCTCCAAAATATAGGAAAAATCCAGAAAATAATGAGATTTTCATAGTAGATTCTAAGAGAACACTAGCTTCTGGATGGAAGAAAAAAGAAAAAATTGTTAAATTAATTAGAAAGGAAATCGAAAGGAGGATTAATTATTGAGAGCCTCTAAACGTCTACCAAAGATTGGAACATTTGATGGAGCTGGTTTTTGGAAAAATGCATATGCACATCAACGTGGAAATTTACTTCGATCTGTAAAGGTTCCAGACGATCAGATTAAGCTCCTGATCGATAAAAAATACTCAGAATTACCTGCACCATTAAGGTATGAAATTGAAACAAATGGGCAAAGAAATGATCTGAAATGAATTATTAGTGTTCGTCGATTTGGATTAGCATTCAATAATTCATTTTCAGTTTAATTTCATAGGGTTCTTTGTTTGTCATCTGTTTCCTTTCAATTTTATGTTCAGCATACAGCCATCCTTCTGGTTCTAAAGTAATTCAACTTCATTAGGTGCGGGTTTCGGTAGTTACAAAAAAGGTACTGGTCCTAACGGTTCCAATTTCGCTAAATCACTTTACAATCTGAAAATTTTTAATTCTAAGTTTATTTTAAAAATTTGTACGGAATCGAGGAAAATTATCTAAATGAATAATCAGAATTGGGCTCTTACCGTCATAATAATAGTAATTTCTATAGTAATTTCGATTTTTCTTTGGTCTATAGGAATTTATTTTTTCTTCTTACCAATTATTTTTTTACCATTTTTAAGATATTTCAAGTTTAAATCTATAAAATTAAAACAAAATATCTGTTCAGTGTGTGGTATGACTTCTGATGGAAACTATTGTCCTAGATGCGGTACCAAACTCATCTAGATACCACAAATTCCAAGAATAATATTGAAGTCAATAGTATCAATTGGATTTTTCTAGATTCTTATATAACAATTAGTTCTTTTGTAAATTTGTGTAACAGTAATGGTTTGTTTTGTACTATTATTGAATCTTCAATTCTTACACCAAATTTTTTTGGAATATAGATTCCTGGTTCCACAGTTATTGCCATGTTCTTTTGTAGAGTTGAAATACTTTTTTGACTGATATTTGGTAGCTCATGAACTTCAAGGCCTATTCCATGACCAGTAGAATGAATAAAGTATTTGCCAAAATCTTTCTTTTGGATATAGTTTCTACACGCGTCATCTACTGACTTGCAAGATGCTCCTGCTTTTGTTGCTTTGATGCCTAGTTTTTGTGATTCTTTGACTATCTCATAGACTGTTTTTGCATCCTTTGAGATAGTACCCAGTCCAAATGTTCTTGTAGCATCTGTTACATACCCTTTATAGCGTAATGTTAAATCTACAACAATTAGATCACCATTTACAAATTTTCTATTGGTAACTTGGGCATGTGGGAGTGCACCATTTGGTCCTCCTGCAATAATTAACGGGTTTAGTGTTGATTTGTAGCCAGTACCAAACATTTCATGCTCCATTGCATATGACATCAAGATTGTTTGGAGTTCAGATTCAGACTGTCCTTTTTTGATCTTTTTTATGCAAAGCTCAAACATATCATCAATTATTTTAGAGGCTTTTTTAAGAACGTTAATTTCTTCAGAGTCTTTGATTATTCTAGAATTGTAAAATGGTTCAGTTGAGTGTTTAATACCTTTAACAGATTTTTTTAGAGATTCCATTGTAGTATAGGATTGACAGTCAGTACAAACTTTTTTGTTATTTATTTTAGAAACTAGTTTAGAGATCAAACCTTCTCCTCGCTCAGAGGTAATTATTTCACAGTTTTTAGATTCAGACTTTGCTCTTCCTACTTCGAGTTCAGGTGAGATGATTGTAGTTTTTCCATCCTCCTCCAAAAGCCCAATAGCCTCACCCCAAAAACCAGTTATATAATAAAGATTTTCTGGCTCAAAAGCAACTAATGTATCGCATCCAATTTTTTGTGAAAATTTGAGAAGATTCTTTCTGCGATTATTCATTGTGCAAAATGTTATCTTTCTAAATTTATGTCTGTTGTAAAGTTTGTATATTGGAAATTGATTTTGCTATCTATGTCAGAAAATAAGAAAAAAAAGGTAGTTGCATTATTGTCAGGTGGCCTAGATAGTCAGCTTGCAGTAAAGATGATGCAAAAACAAGGCTTTGAAGTGTCTGCTGTTGCAATAAAGACACCATTTTGTGATTTTGATTGTGGTAGAGGTTGTGGATTTGAGATTAGAGAAAGAGCAGATACGTTAGGAATAGATCTAAAAACAGTTTATCTTGGAGATGAATACATTGAGATGTTAAAGAATCCAAAACATGGTTTTGGTTCTGGTATGAATCCTTGTATCGATTGTAGAACAATGATGTTCAAAGCTGCAAAAAAACAAATGGAGGAAATTGGAGCAGAGTTTATTATTTCTGGTGAAGTTTTAGGACAAAGGCCAATGAGTCAACATGGTCCAGCTTTGAGAACAATTGAAAAGGAATCTGGACTGGAAGGAAAAATAGTAAGACCATTATCAGCTGCACTCTTAGCAAAAACTGAACCAGAAAAAAATGGTTTGATTAGACGAGAAGATCTAGGAATGATTAGAGGTCGATCTAGAAAAGGACAACTAGAGCTTGCAAGAGAATATGAAATTGAAAATCCTCCTAATGCTGGTGGTGGTTGCTTACTTACTGATCCATCTTTTTCATTAAGAGCAAAGGATCTATTCAAACATGTAGACACCCCAACTACAAACGATATTGATTTGTTAAAGATTGGCAGACATTTTAGATTAAATCAATCAACAAAGTTAGTTGTTGGGCGAGATCATAATGAAAATGAAATGATTAAGTCATTGGCACTGCCTAATGATATTCTACTTGAGGTGCGTGATCATGTTGGACCAGTTTCAATATTGCGTGGGAAAAATAATAATGATTATTTGGAGTTTGCAGCACAAATTACTATGCGATATTCTGACGCACCAAAAGCTGAACCCGCAATTGTTGTAACTGAAGAAAATGGCAAAAAGAACGAGATTCTAGCCAAGCATGTAGACGAGTCAACTTATGTTAAATTTAGAATTTAGGCATAAATGACTAGTGTGTGAACAGCTATTGACATGCAAGACTTTTTGAAGGAGTAGTTCGCATCTGACGCTAGATGCAAAAACAAGAAAGCCCAACCTATCTTAAGGCAATTACGATAAGAGACCCTAGTGATATCCATACAATCAAAGAGGATATCAAAAAGAATATGATATTGATTTTGAGAGTTACTCCTCTAGCACAAAAAGATGTAGAAAAATTACGCAAAGTAGTTGAGGAGCTTTATACAATTGCAAAAAATTCAAATGCAGATATTGCAAGATTGGGCGAAGAAAGAATTATTGTAACACCACCTGGTGTGAAGATTTGGAAACCCGAATACGATTTAAAATAACTTGATTGCTTCTTGAATCTGTGGATAATGAGCTGGAACTCTAAACATTCGACGAATTGACATTGACAGATTTTCAGATTTTCTTCTTTCTCCATGATTAACTAAAACTCTTCTAAGCTTTGGTCTTAGTTTGTGCACAAAAGAAATTAATTGATTATAATCACTATGGCCGCTGAAGCCATCTAATCTTTCAATACCACAATTAATATTTACAACTTCAACTTTGCCTTCTCTACCTATTAACGAAACTTGTCTAGCACCATCAAGAACTCTTCGTCCAAGTGTTCCATTAACCTGATAAGATACAAACAAGATTTTGTTCTTTTTGTCAGGAGCAATATTTTTGAAGTATTCTAATACTGGTCCACCCTCTAACATCCCTGATGTTGCAATTATAATTCCAGGTGAGCCTTCACGTAATGGTTCTTCTCTTGCATCAGGATGTTCTACATTTGTGAAATATTCAGAGTCAAATGGGTTATCATCAGTTTCTAAAATTTTCTGTCTTAATTCTCGAGCAAGATATTCAGGATATGCTTCGTGGATCGCTGATGCTTCTGCGATCATTCCTTCGTAGAAAACTGGAGCTTCAACCATCTCACCTGATTTCATATACTGATCGATGACCATCATGATTTCTTGTGCTCTTCCAACAGCTGGAATTGGGATGAGAACTTTACCACCATCCTTTAATACGGTATTAACTGCGTTAATGAAAGCAGACTCTACTTCTGGTCTACTTGGTTGTATGTCTTCTTTTGCACCATAGGTACTTTCAATTAGTAATGTTTCTACTCTTGGAAAATTCCAACTTGCACTTTCAAATAGAATACTTTTTGCAAATTTAAGATCTCCAGAATAAACAAAATTATGATCTCCATTTCCAATATGAAAATGACAAAGGGCTGAGCCAAGTATGTGTCCTGCATTTGCTAAAACGAGTTTAATGTCAGGAGAAATATCAGTAACTGTTCCATATGGGATTGTAATTGCCTGTTTCATAATTTGCTTTACATCTCGATCTGAATACATTGGAGTTCTTCCTTGTGCTGCGGCCACTTTGACAGCATCTAGTTGAATTAAGTTCATCATTGGAAGGGTAGGTTCGGTACAATAGATAGGACCCTTGTAACCATATTTACATAATACTGGCAAAAATCCAGTGTGATCAAGATGTGCATGACTAATAACAACTGCATCAAGATCATCCAAAGTTATGTTAGCCCAATCAAGTCGTGGAAATGATTCCATTGGGTTTCTAGCACCTGGGTTAATCCCACAATCAATGAGAATTTTGCTATCTGGGGTTGTTAAAAGCATACAAGAACGTCCTACTTGGCCAAATCCCCCCAGAGTCATTAAGGAAACTTCTGATTTTTGAGCCAATCTTGGACGGAAGATTTTCTCACCAACCTGCTTGAGCTGTCTTCCTCGGTCAGCAGATGATACCTTCAGATTATAGTTTATGGCTTGAATGGTGCTTGATGGATTAGTAGTTGCTTTGCGAACACGCAGCTTCCATCCAGTTTTTTCTGTAACATCTGCCTGGCTAAAGTCTTGAACATTTTTTTGTAATAACCATGGCCTTTTTACTTCTACAGACACCTCACCTGTAGCAGTATCAAAGAAGGTACCCTGAAGATTAGCTTCTTGTGGAATACATTGATTAAGAATTTGTCTCGCGTCTTCTTCTAATTTTCGTATTGATTCGTCGGTTCTAACAACAATTCTTTTCTTAATGACATTAACAAGATTTGAAATGATTTCGTTGTGTTCCATCAAGTATTTAGGAGATGTTGTATAAAGTGCAATTCTGGGACCTTCGTAATCAATTTTTGTTACATTTGCTTCTTTAGGAATACTTTGCAGTATTGTGGCCATAATACTTTGGCTTGGAGGTAATTCTTTCTGTTGTTGTTTTCTTTGCATTAAATCACTAAAGATTAATGATGGCTTTCTTTTGCTCTTTAGATAAGAGACGAAATCCATCTTTATCAATTATGGCGACGTTGATTCCATCGCCTGTTCCAATATTTCTGGTAATAGCTGCCTTTACAGCACGTAATGCTACAACCTTTGCATCTTCTACACTTACGTCATCACGATATTCTTCTTCTAAAAGACCATAGGCAACAGGAGAACCACTTCCTGTTGTTACATAAGTTTTTTCTTCTACAGAACCAAACATGTCAATATTGTACAAAGCAGGTCCTGCCTTATCGTAACCACCGACTATAATATCAGCAATAAATGGATAACCACGGTTTTGATGAAAAATAAGTGATGTAAGTCTAGTTAAAGATCTAATAGGGATTGGTTCATTTTTTTGAATTCTGTGCAAATTAGCATGATAGCGTAGTATGTCAGTGATGTTTTGTGCATCAGCTACTCCACCTGCCATGGTCATTCCAGCATGAACATCAATTTTCTGAATTTTCATAGTATTATTATTTGCAATAAAATAGCCCGCGCTTGCTCTCATATCTGCGCATAGCACTATTCCATCTTTAGCTTTAATACCTACTGTGGTAGTTCCATGTAGTATTTTTTCTTCAACGTTATTCGACAAAAAGACACCTATTAGAGATACTATGAAATGCACAACACCCTTTTAAATAACTTTTTGTTGCTGGTGAAAGTGATAAGAAGTGACAAAAAAGAGAAATATCATCCAGTCACACACTATGGAGCTGCCTAGGCTAATAGTGATAGGAGAAAAAAATATAGGTCAATTTGGGGAGTTTCTGAGAACTCTTGCTAGCCCAAAAAAGGTATCTCTAATTTCAGGATTTCAAGTAAAAAAAATTATTCAGAAAAAAATTGAAGATTCTCTTGTTTCTTCAAAAATTCGATTTATTTGGCATATGGCAAAAAGTAATGAGATTAAATCTATTAATGAAATTCAAAAAGCTGTTGTAAAAGATAAGAGCGATTTCATAGTTGGTATTGGGGGGGGCAGATCAGTTGACACTGCAAAAATGATTGCATTTAATCTAAACAAGGCTTTTGCAAGTCTTCCAACAGCAGCTTCTCATGACGGAATTGCAAGCCCATTTGTATCTGTGCGTGCTAACAAACCACATTCGATTGTTGCCAAAGCACCACTTGGTGTGTTTGTAGATATTGATATCATAAAGAAAGCACCCAAGAAGTTGCTTGCTAGTGGATGTGGCGATTTAGTAGCGAAGGTAATTTCAGTCAGAGATTGGGAGCTTGGACGAGATAAAACTGGAGAGTATTTTGGAAGATATGCAGCAAATTTGGCATCAATGAGTGCAAAAATTTTGATTGAAAACTCTCACGTTTACGCAAAAAAAGGATTAGATGTAAGAGTAATTGTTGAAGCGTTAATCAGTGCTGGGGTAGCGTCGTGTATTGCAGGTAGCAGCAGACCATGCTCTGGTGCTGAGCATTTATTTTCACATGCTCTAGATAAAATTGCTCCAGGAGTTGGCCTCCATGGTGAAAAATGTGGTATTGGTTCAATTCTGATGGCAAAGCTGCAAGGTCAAGATTGGAAAAAAATTTCTAGAACTTTGAAAAATGTAGGAGCTCCTACTACCGCAAAAGAAATTGGTCTAATACCTGATGATTTATCTAAAGCTTTGACAATCGCTCAAGATTTGAGACCTGAGAGATATACTATTCTAAAGGAAGTTAAGATGAATCCAAAAAAGGCAATTGCGCTTGCAAAAAGTACTAAAGTTCTATAAGTTAAGCGGCTTTTTGGGTAACTGGCTTTTCTGTTTTTGAAGATGTGGATTCTGTTTTCTTTTGCGCTTCTGAGGATTTGTTAAAGTGAGTTTCTAAAAAGTTAATTTTTTCTAAAGATGGAACAAATTTAAAAATTTCAGATTGTATAAAATGTTTCATAATTTGTAATCCATCTGCACGAAATAACTCGTCAGGAATGGTTATATCAACAGACTTCCCAGTTTTTGTGAATACCAATTTAGAGTCCTCAACTGGCATATGTCGTTTTAAAATTCCTCTGATTTTATCTTCTTCAGTTTCTAGAGATTTTACAATATTTACATCATATAGAATTGTTTTACCAGCAAATCTATGATTGTAATCAACTTGTACACGTCCAGAACCGACAAAACGAACTATCCCTTTTTTTTGATCAATTTCTATAGTATCTCCTACTGAAACTTTATCTGCATCTTCTCCTAGTTTACGTAAAGGAATCATTCTTACTTTTCCTGAATCTCTTTCTCCAAATCCCTTATCAGGAGATACTTCAACAGTAGTTTTGTCGCCAGCCTTAGAATTAGCTAATGCTTCATCAAGGCCCTTAATCACCCATGATTCACCTACCGAAACAAGTTTTGGTTGATATTTTATATTAGGATCATGAATAGAATGTTTTTTTGCTTCTTCTTCAATTGTAGTTTCAAAAACTTCGCCGGTATCTTTTACTTTTGCTGTGTAATTTACTAAAATTAACGAGCCTTTATTGAAAGTCAACGTGATCGCTCTTCGAATTTCCTTATATTAAGTTACAGAATTTTTAGAGATTCTTGAGTTTTTCTTCAGCTGTTTTTAGAGCATCCACATTATTTGTTTTGTAACCCATCATATCAAGAGTAGACGATATTGCAGATATTGTTCTCATAACATGATATCTATGAACCTCACCCATACAACCTACTCTGAATACTTTACCTTTTAGATTTCCAAAACCACCAGCTACTAAAACACGGAATTTTTTTGCTAGAGTATTTCGAAATGTATTATCTTCAAGGCCATCCAAATAATTTAATGCAATAACTACAGTGGATCTTGAATCTTTTTTTGCAAACGGAGTAAGTCCAAGTGCACTCAATCCTGAATAAAGCGCGTCTGAACAGATTCTATGACGTTTTATTCTTGCATCAAGTCCCTCTTCCAATATTATACTAAGAGCTTCACGATATGCATACAGAAGTGGCAGTGCAGGAGTGAACGGTGTATGTTTTGATTCTTCATAGTATTTGAAATATATTGGTAAATTGAAATACATGGTCTTTGGAGGATTTTCATTCATGTATTTTTTAGTTCTAGCATTGACAACTATAGGTGAAATACCAGGAGGTGCTGCAAAGGCTTTTTGTGCGCCAGTCATAGCAATATCAATTCCCCATTTGTCAACATAGAGTTCTTCTCCCCCTACAATAGAAACACCATCAACAACGTAGAAAGAATCATTTCTGGATGTTAGATTTTTTACCTTATCTAGATAATTTATCATAGTTCCAGTTGAAGTTTCATTCCATACACAATAGAATGCCTTTACATCTTTATTATTATCGAATGCCTCTTTAACAGAATCAAAACTAGCATTTTCTCCAGGAGGTGTTTCAAGTTTTATTACATTAGCCCCTGCCCATTCTAACATTAATGCTAATCTTCCACTGAATTCACCATTTACAGGAACAATTACTTTGTCATTCTTTTTAATTAGATTTACTACACTTGCTTCTACAGCACCAGTTCCGGATGCAGAAAGACAGACTGCATCACCCTTAGTTTGGAAAACTTTTTTTGTTTTTTCTACTACATCTTCATACAATTCGACAAAATCAGCACTTCTATGATTTATCATAGGAGTATACATTGCTCGTGTAACTCTTTCAGGGACGTTTGTGGGTCCAGGTAGCATTACTAAATATTCCAATAAACTCGCCTGTCAAGAGGTCAATGAGGGCATTATTTATAATTAAAGAATTGTCAGTCTATTCTTAGCACCAATTTTTTGCAGAACGGTTTTTGTTCCTTCTGGTACAAGCTCTTGCCAATTTTGATCGCTCCTGATTTTTTCTCTGATATTAGTGCCTGAGAAAATTTCTCGTTCTTTAAATGGTACTTGAATGACTTTTTTTCCACGTTTGCGATAAAGAACTTGCGTCAATTCATCATTTGTAAAAACAACTTCAAAAGATGATACAATCAGATCAATGTTTTTTATCCATTCTATATGATTTTCAAAATCAGGAATATAGAAGATTTCAATTCTCCTTAAAATTGAATCCTCAATTGATGATAAGATCATATCTTTTCTTTCATCAGCTGTAAAAGGATTATTTTTTTCACTAGGTTTGTTTGAGCTTCCAATTCCAATACAGAGCTTATCTACCTGAGATAGTGCAAATTGAAAGGCTTCAAGATGACCTAGATGAAATGGTTGAAATCTTCCAATCAAAAGACCGTTCATGTAGCCAGTTCTGATATATTATTTAAAAAACTATCATAAAGCGTTGTAAATAATATCTATTATTGAATGTGTTAAAAATTGATGGATCGTATGGCGAAGGTGGAGGTCAAATTGTTAGAAGTGCAGTTACTTTATCTTGTATAACCAAAAAACCAATTCAAATTGAAAATATTAGAGAAAAAAGAAAGGTTCCAGGATTAAGACCTCAGCATTTAATGGCAATTAAACTATTGGGTAAAGTCTGTGATGCTGAAGTAAGTGGATTAGACGTTGGTTCAAAGACTATCAAGTTTATTCCAAAAAATGTTGAAAGTAAGACAATAACAGAAAACATTGGTACTGCAGGAAGTATATCACTCATACTTCAAGCATTGATACCTGCTGTTTCTCTTTCAGGAGAGAGCTTAAAGTTATCCATTTGTGGCGGAACTGATGTTCCATGGAGTCCAACAAGCTATTACACAAAATACGTTTTAGGTGAGGCATACTCTAGAATGGGAATTAATTTCTCGATGTATGTTAAAAAAAGAGGATATTATCCTAAGGGTGGAGGAATTATTGAATTACAAGTTAATCCCTACAAGAAGCTGAAACCTATTTTACTTACACGTAGAGAAACAAGCTCTTCAAGGCTCTACTGTTCATACTCAAAATTATCTAGAAATGAGATTAATAGTGAAATAAAAAAAGTTGAAGATTTTTTGAAGGCAGTTAGTTTTTCTGTAACTTCGGAAATACAAGAAGAAATTGCATTAAATGAGGGTTGCAGTATGTTACTATATTCATATGATTCTAATTCTATTATTGGCTCAGATGGTTTAATGTATAAAACATTAGGACTAGGTGATAGAATTTCAAAAACTTTCATAGAATGTAAATTGGGTGTTGATAATCATTTGGCTGATATGCTTGTATTACCTGCCAGTTTGATTGATGAAACTTCAGTTTATCAAATAACTGAGATTACAAAACATTTAGAAACTAATCTGTATGTTACTTCAAAAATTACTGGATGTGAATACGGAATTGGGAAACTAGATAATGGTTTTGAAGTAAGAATTAAAGGAAATTCAGATTCCACTATTCAATAAAGCTGCCATAAACAGAATTGCTACTGAGATAATTACTGTTATTTCACCAAGAATAATTATTTTAGTACGCAGTTTTTGTACTTGTTTTTCTGATATTTTTTTAGACACTATTTCTTCTTCAATATCTTTTCTAATTATTTTAATATGAATGATGTAAGTAATAATTAATGCAATTACAAGAATTATTTTAATGATTAATAAATTGCCATAATTAGTTGAAAGTAAAAGCCCAAAATTGTTAAAAAATGAATATGAATTGTATATTCCAGATCCAATTAAAATAATTAAAGATGGAATAGCGATTTTGTTAAATCTTCTTCCCACACGTATCATTATTTGTAATCGTTCCTCAAGTGAGTAGGACATTGTTTTTAAAATGGGTGCAAGAACTGCACCAATAAACAAAGAACCGCCTACCCAAATTGCTGCAGATGTAAGATGAGCCCAAGTAATAATTGCCTGCTCTATTGCCATTTAAGAACAGAGTTAAGCAAGCAATATTATCTATTTGAGTCTTAACAAGGTTTTTTAGTAATTCAATCTGTCAACTCAATGATTTGGCACTACAAGGTAAAATGATTCTTTATGCAGCAATTGGGGGATTGTTAGCTATTATGGGAGGAATTGTATACTATGCAAGTTTAGATAATCCTGCGTTAGAACTTGTAGAAGTTAAATTATCTAATGTAGAGTTACTTGATGTAAACAAAATAGAAAATCGGGCAAAATTACAAACAACATTTCTTGTGAAAAATCCAAGTGATAAGACATTTACTGTAGCATCCATTTCCTACGAACTTTTTGTAAATGATAAATTAATCGGGAAAGGTCAATATTCAACTGAAGATATTGCAATGCCTGGAAGAGCAGCATTTTATCCAGACGCAGAGATCCCACTGAAAAATATTTTTGAATTAGTTTTATCTGATTCTAATGCACAGGAATACCAATTAATAACAAGTGGAGAATTAGTTAGGTATAGTGTAAAAGGTGTTATAACAGCTGAAACAGCCTGGAGCATAGTAGAAAAAGAATTTCAGAGTTCTATGTAATAGTTATTTTTAATTAAAAATGGGCCGAGAGAGATTTGAACTCTCGACCACCGCCGTGTCGAGGCGGTATCCTAACCAACTAGACCATCGGCCCGTGACCTACAAGACTTTCTGTAGACATTATTAACGTTTAACAAAAGAAAACATGATTAAACAGATACTAAATGGAAATGTATGAATAGTGATTTTTCTGAGGAAGAAAAAAATGGCCTCTATAAAGCAATCTTTTCAAGAAGAGATGTTCGTTCACATTTTACATCTAAACCCATAGATGATGAGGCTTTATCAAGAATTCTAAATGCTGCTCATCATGCTCCTTCAGTAGGTTTTTCCCAACCTTGGAATTTTATTCTAATAAAAGATTATGATACACGAAAAAAAATAAAAGAATCTTTTGAAATGGAACGAGAACGTTCATCACAATTTGTCGAAGAACCAAGAAAATCAAGATATCTCTCTTTCAAGTTAGAGGGAATTTTAGATTCTCCACTCAATGTTTGTATAACATATGATCCTTCTAAATTTGGGCCTTTTGTGATTGGAAGATCAAGCATTCCAGAAACTGGGATATACAGTGTATGTTGTGCTGTTCAAAATCTTTGGTTAGCTGCAAGAACTGAAGGAATTGGATTAGGATGGGTGAGTATTTTATCAAATGATACACTAAAAAAAATACTGAATCTTCCAGAACATGTTATACCTGTCGCGTATGTTTGCTTGGGTTATGTTTCTAAATTTGCACAAAAACCAGATCTTGAGAGTTCTAATTGGCTTCCAAGATTAGAACTCAAGGATGTTTTGTATTATGAAAAATGGGAACGAAAAGAAAATACTAATTGGAATAACATCCATGAATTAATTGAAACAAATCTAGATTACGCTTAAATAATTACATGTATGTTTTTTGCTGGGCTTGTGGCGCAGAGTCATGAAATGACGCGCAGCTTGGACAGCGCAGTAGCCTCCTAAGTTACAGGTCGAGGGATCGAAGCCCTCCAAGCCCGTTTTTTATATTATTGAAAGAAAGATTTTCTATTTTTGGTTTAAATACAAAGTAAATTGTCAACTTACTATGAAAATTGTTGTTATTTCAGGCAGTCCTAGGAAAACTGCCAATACCCAAATTATTATGAAAGAGATTTATGATTATGCCAAATCAAAAAATGCTAATACTAAATTTATCAATCTTTCAAAGGACAAAATAGATTGTTATGAAGGTCCAGATGAAAATTATAGTGATATTACAAAACAGGCCACAAAAGACATACTAGAAGCTGATGTATGGTTAATTGGGACACCAATATACAATTCATTTTTTAGTTCTTCATTGAAAAATCTCTTTGAATATGTGAACTATAAAAAAACCAAAGGTAAAATTGCGGGATTAGCAATACTAGCCTCTGGAAATATTGGGTTTATTGATGTGCAAACCCTATTAACACAACTAATGTCATATTTCCAAGTAATTACCAACCCTAAAGCACTTTTTATGACTGTGGATATGCTCAAAGATGGAAAAGTTGCAGATGAGAGTGCGAAAATAAGAATGAGGGAATTAGTAGATAGTACTTTAGACCTTGCATCTAAACTTGAGTAGAACTAGAAGCTAGATAAACTACCTTGAAAATTTTTACTGAATAATCACCTTCAAAGATGTTGATTATCTGCCCATCGTCTACGTTTCTTACTCTAAATCTATATTCATAAGAACCATCTTCTTCAACGTTTGTTTGAGCAAAGTGAGTTGGTTGTCCTTCACTATCATAAATTTGTATAATTACAGGATAATCAGCTACATGATTTGAAATTTTTCCTTCTACAAATCCCCATGGTAGAGTATTATCGGAAGAAGCATGAAATACGAGTGTTGTTTTTTCAATCCCAATTACTCCATCAAGCGGAATTATTTCAGTGATTGGGTCATTGGTTGGATTTTCCGTTAGAATTGTTTCTGTATATGAATTAGCTTCTACAAATGGAATTGAAATTGAGATTATAGATGCAAGGATTATTACAGATGAAAGTGATGTAATGAGTTTGTTATTAGTTTTCATGATTAGTTCTCCTTAAACATAAAGTTAGAAAAATCAGTTTGAATTCTTTTAAATACATCGTGAGACTAATTCAACAATAGTCAAATATTAAGATGACGTAGGAATAATCCTATACGAAATGGTAAAAGAAATTGGTACCTGCAATTGTAAATGTCATTTTGGAGGCACAGTTAGCTGCCCCAGTTGTAAAAATAATCATGAAAAGCACTATTGTGATTGTTGCAGATGAAACTATTTGTTTTTTGCTTTACGATTAGGCTTTTTAGCAGCTTGCATTTTAAGATTAGTAAGTTCAGATTTTAGAGATTCAATTTGTACCATTGTTTGTAGGTTGGCTATCTCTTGATTGAGTCTGTCTATTTCACTATCTTTTAGTTTAATAGAGCTTCTTAATTGATCAAGTTCATTAATTAACTGTGTTTTTGCATTACTTAATTGGTTTGAGGTAACTTGCTTACCATCTGAAGTGTATTTTATTACTGTGGATAATGGATTATTGTGGTTTTTTTTTACAGAGCTAGAACTATATTTATGAGAGTAATCCGTCCCCTTTTGAACAATCCAACACATGAATGTGATAAACCACGCAATAGGAACAGCCATAATAAACACAAAATTAAGAACTGGGGCTATATCAACAAACATTGGCCATATTCCTGTTAGAATAGCAGCAAAGACTCCGGTAATCAATGTACTGAGATTGTTATGAAAATATCCCATAATCTATTTCAAAAAAATGCTAGAATATAACGGTTAATGTTAAGATTAACTTCTGATATTGAGATTTAAGAAGAAAAAATGAAAATCGAGACCTTATTCATGCTTTTCAGAAGTGACTTCTGTATAAGTTCCAGTTGGTTTTGGAATCTCTGATTGTAAGATCTTAATTTTTTCTACCAACTCATTTCTTAGATCTCTTGCAACTCTTCTAACGGTTGGTCTTGGTACCCCTAATTCTTCAACGACTTTACTGTAAATGTCTTGTTTATCAGTTAGCCCTTTGTCAAGATAAGAATTAATGGCTTGTTTAATAATCGTACTTTGATTTGTGCGATTCACGAATTCTAATTTTTAATTGTTCTATATAAGACTATTTTCTTAGGATACTTTTTATAATGTATAAATTTCAGGGATCAAAACTTAATCATTCGTAAGATTAGATTTAGAAAATTTGTGTTCTGATATGTAATAAAGAATATTAAATTCTATATTGTGGTATTGTAAAAAATTTTCATAGTCGTTATTGTACGAAATTAGATTAATTATTCATAAAAATTCCAAAGACTCTTATGATAAAATAGAAAATTCATCAAAGTGACAAAGGCTATAATTGAGACTAATTATGGGAAAATTGTATTCAATTTACTTCCTAATATTGCTCCTGAGACTGTTAGAAATTTTATAAAATTAGCCCAATCGGGATTTTATGATGGTACCTTATTTCATCGTGTAATTCCAGGCTTCATGATTCAGGGTGGAGATCCTAATTCAAAACTACCTGATAAAGGCAAATGGGGGATTGGTGGACCTGGATATACTATAAAGGCAGAATTTAATCCTAAATCACATCTAAGAGGAGTTGTTTCAATGGCAAGAGCTATGGATCCTGACAGTGCTGGCTCACAGTTTTTCATTGTTACTACTGATAGTACATTTCTAGATAGGCAATATACCGTATTTGGAGAGGTAATAGAGGGAATTGAAGTTGCAGATAAAATTGTTAACCTACAAAGAGATGAAAACGATTGTCCACTTCACGAAGCGAAAATGCTTCATGTAACAACTGAATAGGTAACTAAATTGAAGAGAATTTTTTACTCATTAATAGTATTAACAATTTTTATCTCCTCATTACCACTAGTTTCTGCTCAACTCACTTTAGGAGAACCTGCTATTCAAAAGTTAATAAAAATCACTATAGACGAACAAGGAGAAGTTCATGTTCTTCATGAAATTAAGAAAAGCCAGAAAGTCGTACAAGTGGATACTATTGATGGCGCAGTATCTAATCTTAAAGTAGTTGATGTAGAAGGAAATGATGTTGAATATGGAACTATAGGTATTGAAAGTGTAACAGGAATAACAATTTTTCCATCAGAAGAAGACGTAATAATTGAATATGATCTTGATGATGCACTTTTTTATAAAGATGGTATGTGGGTATGGGACTTCTTTAATGAGGAAACAACTACAATTATTTTTCCTAAAGGTGTAGATCTACTTTTTGTAAACAATAGTCCTGTATTGTTACAAGATGCAAAGGGTATTACCTGTTACGGCAGATCTCAAAATGCCATATGTGATGCATATATTGAATATGTAATTAATGAATCAACCAAGCTAACAAAAGTACATTGGGAAGATAGGAATTTTGTAGTAGGGATTAGAACATTTGCAGAAGTTTCATCATTTAATTTTGATCAACCAACAAAAAGTATGAGCTTCAACGTTAATAGAGATAAGCAGCTGATAACATTGATAATTCCTTTAGAACTCTTATGGAATCCCTATGAAGTTTATCTTGATGATCAAAAAATTCTAAAACATGAATTTTTTTCAAATAGCACTCATGTATGGTTGAACATTAGACCAGAAAATTCTGGAACAATCCAGATTATAGGAACTTCGGTGGTTCCAGAATTTCCATTATTTGTTCCATTTTTTATTGGCATTTCAGCAGTGATATTACTTCAACTAAGAAATAAGCTCAATCTCCGCTAGAGCCACAAGAACAAAATCCATATTCATCTACTCTTACATTACATATTGAGCAATTTTCACCATAGTCAACTTCCCATGGTTCTTTTCCATACAATTTGAAATGATCATCAATTTCTAAGGGAATTTCCCTTTTTTGTCTCTATTTTTGTAATAACTTACAACTATACATACATTATCGGCTAGATAATTAATTGATTTAATGGAATGCGGATGCCATTGTATCAAGTGTAAAAGTACAGAACTTGAATCAAATCGGGTTAGTGATATTGAACAGGATGGATATTTTGACATGCATCATACATGTAAGAAATGTTATACACATTTTGATCACTTACAAGGAGATGTATTTGAAAATTGCAAAATTTGCAATTACCAATCTAAGTAGTTAGAAGTGCTTCTTTAACCAAATAATAGCTTCTATTATCTTTAGAATTTTTTAGTATTTCTTTGTAGAATGCCATTTTAGCAAGTACTTTAGATACTAAAAGCGGACTTGCTGACCAACCATATTCTCGCATCTCACTTACTGTTTCAGATACTGTTCTTGGTTGATTAAAGAAAGATTTTTTCCCTAAAAAGAGAATTTTGTCTTTTATTTCTTCAGCAAATATAGGAACCGGCTCATTATATTCAGGTTCATGAATTTCAGCATTTTCAAGTGCTCTTAGATAATTAACATTTGATTCAAATGGGTTGTTGGTTCTAGTCTGTTGGTAAAGTTTCTCATCATATATTATTCGAGCTCTATTTTCTTCCATATGGGTTGTTACACTTTGAATGACTTCGCCTAAGGTTTTGTTATCAACATAAAAATCCCTAGATTCGATCTCAATTTCATTTTCTCCAAATTTGAGCTTGATTTTTGCCATTTGATTTTTTTGGGTAAGTTTTAATTTATTTTGTTAGCTCTAAGTAGCTTAAAGAAGATATCAAAACTTTTACACATGTTACCTGGTTTTTGCTCATTTAGTTTTAAAAACCAGTTTCTCAAAGATATTCCATGAAAACAGGTGGGAAAGTCTTACTAGTAGTATTAATTGTAGGAGTTGCGATATTTGGATATTCTCAATATATTTTAGCTTCTCAGATAGGTGTAATTGTTACTAAAAATGAATTTCTAGAAAAAACTGATGCAGGTTCATTATATAATGTCCAATTGGAGTTTGATAATCCTTCTTTGTTAATACTAAATGCTGGTAAAACTGATTTTACAATTACTGTTGAAGATACCAAGATTGCTGATGGAGTATTAGAACCGTTCATCCTTCCTTCAATGAGTAAAGTTAACGTAAAAGGAACTTATTTGGAAGAACAGAGATCTGAAATTATAGATGAACAATCACCAAGAGTAAAGATCAGTGGAGTCACAAAATATGATATCTTTTTTACTTCTATTGAGGTTCCTTTCATTTATTTTCCTTCTGAAGAACAAGCAAGAGGATTTATACATCAAAACTAGTTTGAAAAAATTGTGCTTACAGTTTTTGGTTCAACTGCACTTGATACAATAAGAACTCCCACTAAAGTTGTAAAGAGTGTTTTAGGTGGTGCAGCAACGTTTGCTGCCATTTCAGCTAGTTATTTTTTAAAGCCTGGTCTAATAGCTGTAGTAGGAAAAGATTTTCCACAAAAATACTATGATATACTTTCAAAATATCTTGATCTAAGCGGTTTAACTATAGACGATGGAAAGACCTTTCATTATGATGGAAGTTATGATGAAACTCTAAGCACGCGAACTACACTAAAAACGGATCTTAATGTTTTGGCGAATTTCAAACCCAAGGTACCTGAAGAATACAAGAAATCTGAATATGTATATCTTGCAAATAATGATCCCGAACAAAATGTTGCTTTAATCAAGGAATTTGATAAAATTAAGTTTTCTATGTGTGATACCATAGAGTTTTGGATTGCTCACAAAAAACTTTCTGTTATTAAGATGATTAAAGAAGTCGATGCTGTAGTGATTAATGATGAGGAAGCAAAACTCCTAACAAAAGAACATAATTTGATAAAATGTGCAAAAAAAATCATGAATTGGGGAGCAAAGTATGTAGCAATAAAAAAAGGAGAACATGGTTCTCTTCTTTTCTATAATGATGTAATTTTTCCATCGGTTGCTTTTTCACTTGAAGATATAGTAGATCCTACTGGAGCAGGAGATTCATTTGCAGGTGCTATGATAGGCTATTTAGCAAGCAAAAATACTACAAATCTTGCAACTATAAAAAAAGCAGTCATTTATGGTAATGTTTTAGGATCTTTTGCTGTAGAAAAATATGGTTTAGATGGTATTTTGAATCTAAATAATTCACAAATTACAAAAAGAGTCAATCAATATGAAAAAATGATTCGTTTCTGAAACATTTAAGTTCTTAAGATCAGTGAAGAATTTAGAAAACTTGACGCAAGAAGTTTCAGAAAATATTGCAGATAGATTAGAGTCAATTTTTAGTCTTCAGAAAGGTCTTGCTAACATGATGAGTTTAGAAAGATACCCAAAAGATGTTGAAGGACGGGTTGCAGCGTTATGTACAGCCATAATTCATGAGGCAGTTGAATTACAACGTACAACAAATTGGAAATGGTGGAAAAAACCTATCCAATTTAATGAAGCTGAAGCTAGAGAAGAACTCATTGACATATGGCATTTTGTAGTTCAAGCATCACTCGAGCTGAATTTATCTCCTGATGATATACTAGCTGAATACAAACGAAAAAATGAGATTAATCGCAATAGACAAAAAAATGGATACTAGTTTTTAATTGATTTTACCAACTTGGTAATCTCTTCTAAGTTTGTTACTCCAATTTTGTTTATTATTCTAACTTTACTTCGAAATTTTTCAACTTCATTTTGTGTAACAGTCAAAGTTGGATCAGGACTAGATGAATTAATTATCCTCCCATCATTGCGAATACCATTATTGTACAAATCTAAAAAAGAATTTCCAGATTTGTGACCTGACACTTCTTTTCCACATACAATTAGTGTTTTTATGTTTTGGTTTGAATTTACATAACGAATAATTGAGTCAATTCCTTTATTTTCAGATAATAACCTTCCAACCAAGTTAATTTCCTTCATCAAATCTGAATTTGCAATGTTCTTCAGTAGTGATATACTAGAAAGCGTACAAATGGAAATAGAAGATTTTGGATTTCCTAGATATACTTCTTCTGTAATAGGGAATATGGTTTTACAAACTTCGCCTAGAATATCTCCAAGAAGGTTCATTTTATCAAAGATTCGCGTAAAGTTTTTGCTATGAATTCTAAGTTTTTAGCTGAAACTAGAGGGTGAATTGGTAATGATAAGACATGAGATGCTGCCCAGTCAGTGTGAGATAATTTTATTTTTTTATTGTAGAAAGGAATTTTATGGATTGGAGTAGGATAGTATGTGGCTGCACCAATTCCTTTGGAGTTTAATTTTGCTAAAACTTTATCTCGTTTTTTTGTTTCAATTGTATACAAATACCAATTAACTTTTTCATTTTTTCTTTCTTTTGGAATTTTAATATCTAAATCTGAAATCAATTCTGAGAGAATTTGAGCATTTTTTCTTCTCTTAATTAAGAAATTAGGCAATTTTTTAATTTGTATTTTTGCTATAGCTGCACTTATTTCAGGTAGACGTAAATTTAATCCAAGGATTCGAGTATCATAACCATGTAACATGCCATGGTTTCTTATCATTCGTAATTTATCAAAAAGTTTTTTTGAGTTTGTAACAACGAGTCCACCTTCTCCTGCAGTCATAACTTTAGCTGGATATAGACTGTAACAACCTAACTCTGCAAATGTTCCAGTATATTTACCTCTATATGTAGAACCTAAAGATTGTGCCGCATCTTCGATTATTTTCAAGTCATTTTTTTTAGCAATTTCTGAAATTTGATTCATGTATGCTACATTTCCGTAAAGATGAACTGGGATTATGACTTTGGATTTTTTTGTAATCTTTTTTTCCAAATCGGTGGGATCCATAGTATAATTTTCTTGTAGAATATCAACAAAGACAGGTTTAGCTCCTACTGAGATCACCGCATTAGCAGTTGCAACAAAAGTAAATGATGGTAAAAGTACTTCATCGCCCCATTTTACATCAAGAGCATATAGTGAAGCTTGTAATGCAGCTGTTCCAGAATTCACTGCTACGGAAAACTTTGATTTAACAAATGAAGAAGCGGCTTTTTCAAATTCTTGAACATGTTTACCTCCTGAATTTGCTGCGGATGTAAGAGCCCCATCTCGTAAAATTGAGACAACCTCGTTTAGTTCTTCTTTTCCAAGAATAGGAATATTTATTGGAATTTTCATAGCAGGTTTGATATCAATTACTTTAATAAACCTCATTTAGATTTCAGTGAATTTTTATACCACATTATCAGGCAAACGGCATAAATGGAACCACGTCATTTGCAAGAGACTGACACTGGGTACAAGATCTTTCTTTACATCTTTTATGTATGTGCATTCATTATGGCCTCAATTACAGCATATGGAATTTATGCAATGTATGATGAATGGGAAGAAAATGGAACCTATGTCATGGGCGAAGTTTTAGTTAAAACTGAGATACCTTTTAAAAATTTTGCAAAGCTTACAACTTGGCTTTTTTTCTCAACAATAATTGGTTGGTACTGTGTATCAAGAATTGGATGGAAAAAGACTACCAATTTGATAACTTGGAAGATGGCATTATTGCAGCTAATGTTACTTGGTTTTGCAATAATTTGTTTATACGAAGTGTTGTATAATTTTACAGTACTCAATGCTCAGATTTCTGCAGGGATTATTGATGGCCAGATTCCTGATATTGACTCGTTAACAATAGCTTATCCAGATCCAGATAGACCTTGGAATCTTATATTTGCCACAAAAATTTTCCTTGTGGGATTTATAATTAGTTCACATGCATTTTATCTAAGTACAAAACCAAGAAAAAAACTATATACGTAACTTTATAGGTTAAATTTTTGAATCTGTTTTGATTTGGATATTACAGAAAAATTTGATTTAATTGCAAAACCGCCAACAGAAGAGATAGTAACACAAGATGAGCTAATGAATCTTTTAAAAACAAATTCTCATCCAAAGCATTACATTGGTTTAGAAATTTCTGGTTTTTTACACCTTGGTAGTTTGATTAGTACTGGATTTAAGATTAATGATTTTATAAAAGCAGGAGTCAACTGTACTGTCTTTTTGGCAGATTGGCATACTCTGATTAATAATAAACTTGGAGGAGATTGGGATACTATTTCTAAAGTTTCAAAATATTTTGCTGATGCTTTCAAACTTGTTTGCCCAAGAGTACATATTATGTGTGGTTCTGAGCTATATGATTCTAAAAAAGAATATTGGTTTGAATTTGTCAATTTTACAAAACATATGTCACTTGCTCGGACAATGAGAACATTAACAATCATGGGTAGAACTGAAAATGAAGAGAAAGTGGATCTTGCTAAACTTCTATATCCACCAATGCAGGCAATGGATATTCACTCTTTAGATCTAGATATTGTTCATGCAGGTATGGATCAACGAAAAATCCACATGTTAGTACGAGAGATATTTCCCAAAATGAAATGGAAAGTTCCTGTTGCGGTTCATCATAGACTTCTGCCTGGACTTGCTGAACCCTCTGAGACTTCAAATGACTCGAAAATTTTAGGCAAAATGAGTAAGTCTGATCCAAATTCGGGAATTTTCATACATGATTTAGATGATGTGATTTTTTCTAAGATAAAAAAAGCATGGTGCGAGGAGGGGAATATAGAAAACAATCCTTTGTTAGAAATTTCAAAACATGTAATTTTTCACGAATTCAAGGAATTGAAAGTAGAACGTCCAGAAAAATTTGGAGGTAATGTAACATATACTAATTATTCTGAATTAGAAGTTAATTTTGCCGCAAGAAAATTACATCCGTCAGATCTAAAACAAACCGTAGCCAATTATTTAATCAAAATTATCAGTCCCATTAGAGAAAAATTAAAAATTAGTGATGAACTTTATTCAGCTATAAAGAAAAGTGCCTGATAAACTCTGATTTATTTTATCTTTAATGAGGGGTTTGTTTGTTCAAGATTATATTTTGATTGATAGCCTCTTGGATTTATCATCAGATCTTTGTAATTGTATGTAGAAGAATTTCCTATAATAACGGTACTAATCATTCCTAATTGATCTGAGTGTTTTTCCAAATTTTCAAGATCTGTTAAAACTACAGTCTGAGTTTCTCTAAATGCCCCTTTTATTATTGCAACAGGTGTAGATTGTTTTCTGTATCTTAATAGAATTTTTCTAGTATCTTGAAGTTGATGAATTCGTTTTTTGCTTGCTGGATTATAAATTACAATTACAAAATCACCTTGTGCTGCAGCCTCTACTCTTTTTACAATAACTTCCCAGGGTACTAGGAGATCACTCATACTAAGAACAGCAAAATCAGTCATTAGTGGAGAACCGACAATTGCAGCACATGAATTGAGAGCTGAAACTCCAGGAATAATTTCAACTTGTAAACCATTTTTAGGATCCCAATCTGATTCAGCAAGTATTTCATAGATTAATCCTGCCATTCCATAAATTCCTGGATCTCCGCTAGAGACTAGGGAAACAATTCTTCCTTCTTTAGCAAGATCAATACATTGGTGTGCACGTTCCACTTCTTGAGTCATTGCATACCGATAAACATCCTTTCCGCTAATCAGATCCTCAACCAGACTAACGTAAGTATCATAACCTACAATTGTATCACTTTCTTCAATAGCCTTTTTTGCACGAAAAGTCATATGATCATGATGGCCTGGTCCTACTCCAACAATGAAAAGTTTTCCAGTCAAGATAAGGACAGACTCTTCATTTGATAATTTATCCGTTTTCTGAAGTTGAATTTGTTAATTGAAATGGATCTATGATTGGACAATTAATGATATACTCAGAATTCATTGGTCTTGCAAGATTAACTGTAATTTTTCCTTCTGACTGAAAGGCATCTATATCTGATATAGTCTCAAGAACGGATGCATTCTTTGGATCGTTCCAAGAGATCGTAAAAATTCTACACATAGGACTATAATTATCATCACCAGGAATGGTAGATACTATACCGGGTTGGAAGCCTAGGAGACCCTGTCCCTTTATTCCATCCATAAACTGAAATGAATCTACAGCTGCTGAATTTGCAATTAGGTTTGCATTGGTTGGAGCATTAGTTACTCCCATAAGATTTGCAGGACCTGATGGAGTTGCATCGGTTACAATGTAGTAGATTGTAGTCCCATTTGGACCCCAACCCCTATGTGCTATGAATGTGACAGTCATGTTATCTTTATTGATTTCTAGTATCTGCCCCCCTTCATACTTTGTTTCTTCTGAGAGTGATTTATCCTGCCTTACGATCATTTGACCTTCAGGCCAAACAATTTGTGGCATGTTAATCACCACATCGATATGTTCAAGTTCAATTCTTCCAGCATTTTCTGCTTTTTTTATTGATTCTACAGATTCTAAAGCTTCAGCAGTCTGGCCAGATTTCCATGAAACATCAATTACCGATCTTAATGCACTATATTGCTCCTCCTGTGCTGGAGTACTTGAAAACACTTCATTTTGAAAACCATGAATTCCCTCTCCAGAAATTCCATTTTTGAACATGTAGACTTCTTGAAAAATAGATTTTGAGGTATTACCAAGAGATGGTGCAATTTCAACTTTCCAATTCTGTTTTTTTGTTATAATATTTGCATGTGTTTTATCACTTGTGTCCGTAATTATATAATAAACTGATTCATCATTATACTTACCAACATGCATAGGAATTATTGCTGGAACGTTTACTCTAGATAATTTTAAGGAGGGTTCTTCTTTTTGAATTTCTAATTTTTGCATTATAATTTCTGTAGGTTGTCCCCTAATCCATCCATCTACACTAACAGTTGAAGTGAATGGATTAGATTGCTTTGAATGTAAAGCCAAGGCAGCCCCCGTAAATTCAATAGTTCCTGAATTTGTTCCAGGATCAATTGAGGTTAAACCGTATACCGTTTTTCCATCTACAGTCCAGGTGGGTTGCCCTTTTGCTTGTTCCTTCAAAATTTCATGCAGTATTATGATCTGAACTGGCTGATTGGCAGTATAGGTAAGAGAGCCATCATATAGTGTCCCTTGATTAGGAGATAGAATTAGTGCCAATTGTTCACCTTCATGACCTTGACCAGGATCTTGTGAAGACGTAATAGTTTCAGTAAAATGAAATTTTTTAATAGAATTAGCATCCACGAGTTGTTCTGTAAATGAAGTAATTCCAAGTATGCTTGTTATTACTACGCCTAAAACAATAATGATAGCAATTTTAATCAATGAAATTTGAACCTGCTGTTTCACATAAATCCTTTTGCCAGATTTTGAACTTTTGGAAATTCAGTTAATTTTTTGAGAGCTCAAATTCATCGTGTAGAGCCTGAACTACAGAATTACATTCAGAGTCTTTTACCACAAATGCAATGTTTAATTCAGATGATCCTTGTGCAATCATAACAACATTTACTCTTTTTTTCTCAACAGCCCCAAATACTCTGGAAGCCACCCCTACTGTTCCTCTCATACCAGAACCAATTAAGGCGATTATGGAAACATCAGATGTAACTTCAAGTTTTTTAATTATTTTTCCAAGTAAATTCATCTCTAATGCACTAACTGCTTTATCGAGATCAGTTTTTTTAACAACTATAGAAATACTTGATTCTGATGGACTCTGAGAGATCATCATAATGTTTACACCAGATTCAGCCAAAGTTGAAAATATTTTCGCTGCAGTTCCTGGAGTCCCTACCATACTTCCTCCTCTTACATCTATCAAACCATTATTATGAATAGCACTTACACACTTTACAGTTTTTTTGGTAGCAACATCTGGAGATGCTGTGACAAAAGTTCCTAGATTAGTAGTGTTAAATGAGCTTCTTATTCTCATTGGGATTTTTTTTGACAGAAGTGGTTCAAATGTTCGTGGATGAATCTGTTTGGCACCAAAAAGAGCCATCTCTATTGCTTCGATGTATGAAACTTCTTTGAGAACCTTGGCATCCTTCACGATTTTTGGATCAGCAGTCATTAATCCATCTACATCGCTCATAAGCCAGATTTCGTCTGCATTTATACAGGAAGCTATCGTAGTTGCTGTGTAATCCGAACCTCCTCTACCAAATGTGGTAATGCTTCCATGTTGATCTGCACCAGAGAAACCGCCAACTATTGGAATAATTTTTTTATCTAAAAGTATACCGATTGTTTTGGAGACTCGTATTTTAGTTGTGTCCATTAATGGACGTGCTTTACCAAAATTAGAATCGGTAACTATTCCAACTTCTTTACCTGTAAGAGGGATTGATTTACTACCAAAATCAAGTAATGCAAGAGCTACCAGATTAATTGACAATCTTTCTCCAAATGAGATTAAGTAATCTAAAGAACGTGGTGTTACTTCTCCTAATAGGATCATACCGTGTAACAATTCTTCAAGTTCAGTAAAATCAGAATTTAGTTTATCTAGTAATTTCTTTCTGTTTTGAGATTTTTTTATCGAGTCTTTGGCAAGTTGATTATGTTTTTGTATAATTTTTTTTATGAGTTTATTTGCTTGTTCTTTATTTCCCTTTTGAATCAATTTTGATATTTCAATAAGATCATCTGTGACACCGCTCACGGCAGAGCAAACAGCAACTATCTGATTTTTCTTTGATAGTGAATGAAGATAATTACTTACATCTCTAATTTTTTTATCAGAAGAAATTGAGGTTCCCCCAAACTTTACTACGAGTTTCAAATCAGTATAACCTGTTTTTATTAATCCTTAAATGCTTTAACTTTCCACTCTAGGAGCTAAATAGAAGTGAATTCTGCCAATATTGGCAACCTTGAATTCTATTCTAAGTGGTTTTGCACTAGAATATTCGCATATTACTGAACCTGCTGTGGTACCAACTGCCTTTACAACAGGATTAAGATACTCAAGGCTATAGGTTCCAGTACTTTCTTGTTTTACAGAAATATCAGTTAATTCTGCCATTCCTTTTTCCAAGTCAATTACAACCTCTCCTGAATCTCCTTTGCCTGAGAATTCCGCTTTTGAAGTTGTTGCTTTGATTGTTAAATAATCTGATACAACCTGAACATCTCCTAAGATTTTATCAAATGCAGTTGAAGTTAATCCTATTCTAGCATCGTAAGGAATTTTAGGAAGTGGGGTGTCTGATGCAGAGCTTTCAATTAGTCTCATTTTGTATTTTTTATTTTTACCTATAGTAACTAGGAGCATATTATCTTCAGAAATACTAATTTCAATACTATCTTGTTTATCAGCTCGTTTGATTAGTTTTGAAAATTCATCAACCCTAACCCCAAACTTAGTATCGCTATCACATTCATATTTTTCAAATGCTGAATTTGGCCAAGATATATCAATTAATGCAACATGGGATGGATCCATCCCTCTAAAGGTTATTCCCTCTGCATTTGATACAAAAGTAGCTTCCTCAACTAATGTAGAAATTGCAGATATTATTGCTTTAAGATCATCAGAACCATTAGTTTTAGCAGAGAACACCAAAGTTAATCACTTCTCTAAAATGTTCAATTTAACGTTATGCGTAGTTTCGCCAAGTATGATTACATTTTGTGCATCTATAGAATTGGGTTGTGGGCTCATCAGCACTTCGGGTCTGTAGCATCCACCATACTGCTTCCGTGTTTCCACATTTTTCGCAATCTATTGTGATTGAAGGTAAGGTTTCTTTGTCTTCATTTTCATCTAATATGTTAAATTCTGAGGTATCATCTTTTCTTTCCTTTTTGTTTTCTTTTAAACCACTTTCAGAATAACCACACTTTGGGCAACTTAATGAAGAAACATCATTGCTTTTTTTTAGTCGTACCTCGCACTTGGGGCAAAACTTCATTTAATTTACCTTAATTTTGGAATTAAATAATTTTTTTAATCCATCAACTGATTTGATTGCTGCGTCTGTAGCAGTAGTAATTTCCTTTATTGGATTTCCTTTTGTAGAGTTTACTCTCATCCAACATTCATTAGTCAGAGGATGCTTCATAATGAGACCAGCAAAATCAATATCTTTTTCTTTTAAAAGCTCATGTTGAACAATGTATAACATTCCAATATCTGATTCTTTGATAGAAAGATTAACTTCTTTTGGAGAAGCTTTCAAGATTTGCGCATACATCGCATTCGAAAAAGAACTTATTGTAGATATAAATCATTATGAACGGTTAGGATAATGGACAAAAATTTCATTTCAGACATCAAATTAATAAAAGATAAGGAGGAATTTTCCTTGAATGACACAATATCTATTGATGTAAAGTTTTCAATTCAAGGTGCAATTCGTGAAGCCTTTAATGAGAAAAATTGGACAAAGGCCTATAACAAAAATGATAATTTATTCAAACTGAAATATGGAGTAAAACTCATTTCTGGTGGTATAAGAAAACATGAACTGGGTAAATCTATAGATAGTTATAGAAAAGCATCAATTTTTTGGACTCGGAATCCAAAGCTAGTAAACCCAATGAAGGAAAAAAGAATTTGGGTTCAAGTAGCAAAGAACTTTGAGCCTTTCATAAGACTCACTGAAGAGGAAGTAAGACATGAATTATTTGATTTTGATGAGAAGATTATTTTCAGAGCATCAGAGCTGGGTAAAGGAGAACATATGATTGGAGCAGAAGCATATATTGAGTGGCAGAAACATGATTACACAGAACCATTCAATACTAAATCTCATGCTAAGGAAATGGAGATAAAAATCAATTAGGATATAAGTGGTATTTTTAAAGAAAAAATATGGTAAAATATGATGGATTAAGAGGACAAGAGTTACTTGAAGTAGAGGATCCAGACAAAGAAGGTGGCATTACTTTAATCTTCAAAGATAATAGGTTCATGTTTATCAAAGTCCAAGATGGAAAAATTTTTACACAGTCTATTCCAGAGTAATGCTAACGAATATGTTTTTCATATAATTCTACAACAATTTCTTGTCGTTCAGATTGAATAGAACCAGGTCTTTCTTTTCGTACTTTTTCGATAGCATTTTTAGCAGAATATTTTTGATATTTAATTAAGTAACACGCAAGAATGGTGCCGGTTCTTCCAATGCCGGCTGCACAATGAACCATTACAGGTTCATTGTGGTTAATTCTCTCATGGATAAAATCTACTGCATTATCAATTTGTTCAATATCAGGTGCGCTAAGATCTTCTGTTGGTACATGAAGATACTTTGTATCTTTAACCCAAGATTCAGGTAATGGATTTTCTGTCATAGTTACAATTGATTTAACGCCTTGATTAAGAATCCAATTTATTTCATTAATGGTTGTAGGCATTCCACTACCAGCCAATTTATTATTTATCAGCCAAGAAAAATTTGTAGGTTTTTTTATTACTCTACCATGTATTTTACGCCAAAGATTTCCGGGCTTACTCACTAATGAGGAAATGATTTATCCATATATTTACACAACTAATAACACAAAAACTTTTTAGAATTATAATAAAAAAGAAATTAAAAAAGAGGGTGAACTTTTAATCGATAAGTTCAGTCCAACCTTTTACGAAGACTGAATTCTTGTAGAGTGGAACTGGTTGTCCTACGGTAAAGTCCATTGGTCTCATCCAGAAGATTGCCTTTGTTGGGCAAACTCCAATACATGCACCGTCAGAGATGCATCTCTCAGGATAGAAAACAAATGCCTTACCTCTCTTCCAGCCTTCGACTGGTTTAACTCTAAGAACATCTGGTCCCAATGTTGTACAAATTTCAACGCATAGAGCGCACCCAATGCACATTTGTTCGCTGATGTCAGGAAGTATTGCTACTGGCATTATGATGAATTCTAGCTTTTTGGTCTTAATATAACTTGCCCAAAAAACTGAGATTATAACGGCGTTAGAAAATTCATAACAGTGTTTATAATTTAGATCGCGAATTAGTCATTCTATAACTTTAGAATCAAGAATAATTATTTAGAATAATTCAGATTGGATAGGAATTTTAAATGATTTCTTTGGATTATCTTTTTCGTCAAGGATATTGACAGTAATTTTTGAATCTAAATAATCTAGATGAATTTTAGTCATTTGATTTGTGTCTAATACATGTCTTCCAGTAATAGATAATACCCATCCTTCGTCCGTTCTTTTTCTTGACATACTACAAAGTAAGATATTTGATTTTGACATATTTCCAACACACAAAAGAAGCATAATGAAACTGTTTATCAATCTCCCACCATCTTTTTTTTCATGATATAGATTGAAAAGCCCATTTAGCGAGTCTATTATTAGGATTGATTTTTGTTCAGAGATATGCAATAAGATTGTTTTGAGGGTTTGAATCCATTCATTTCTTGTTGGTCTATATAATGTGAGTCCTTGTGGTAAAGAAATTATGTTAGAAACAACATATCCACTGTACAACAGATCAAAATCCAGATAAATAATTGGGGTGTTTGTTTTTAAAATTAATTTATTTAGAAAATATGCTTTTAAAAAAGGATCTGAGTACATGATAGAATTCAGTGGAGCTAATTCTATAATTTTCATTAGTTCAGAGAGATTTTCATCGTATTCTTGATGAGGATTTTTATCCAACACAAAATGAGTCATTATCGGATATAATAATGAATTTAGATTCGGCTAATTTTTTAAAAGATTTACCTCAAGATGGAAAAATCTATTTGAATAATGCCTCAGTCTCAATAATGCCTTTTTCAAGTATTAATGCAATGAAGGATTTTTTAATTAGTTACTGTGCTAGGGGGCCAGATTCCTTAGACTCGGACGTTTTTTTGAGAGAAACTCTAATTAGAATCAGAAATTCTATTGCTAATTTGATACATTGTAAATCCGAAGAGATCGTTTTTACGCAGAGTACTACTGACGGAATAAACATTGTTGCAAACGGTCTCTCAACTAACTCAGACTCTAATGTGATTATTAGGGGAATGGAACATGAACATCATGCTAATTATTATCCATGGTTAAATTTATCACAAAAGCTTTCGCTAAGAAGTTTAAAGGTAGATCAAAACGGGTTTTTTGAAATTAAAGAACTTCGCAATTTAGTTGATAAAAATACTAAATGCGTAACCTTGAGTCATGCTTTGTATAATACTGGAGCAGTTCTTCCAGTTGAAGAAATAGGTGAATATCTTAAGAAAAATAATGTGCCTTTCTTTATTGATACAGCTCAAACGGTAGGATGTTTTGGGGAATATGATTTTAAAAAAACTAAAAGTAATTTTATGTCATTTAATGGTTCAAAATGGCTTTGCGGTCCTATGGGTACTGGGATTTTTTATTGTAATAAAGAATCTAGTAATTTACTTGAACCTGTTACTATAGGAGGGGAATCAGCTATGGTATATGACAAGACAAAGTTTGCCTACAAAGATATGCCAGACAAATTTCAAACAGGTTTTCGTAACTATGTTGGTTTTGTAGGTTTAGAAGAGTCAATAAACTACCTGTTACAATTTGGATTAACTAATATTCGTAAAAAAATAATTAAGCTTTCAAATTTAATGCGTGATGAATTAGCAAAAATATCTGGGATTACTTTGTATGGACCAGAAGAACCATCAAAAAGAACTAGCATTGTTTCTTTTTCAATAGATGGACAAGTTCCACAACGAGTTATAAAACATCTAGAGGCAAAAAAAATTATTTTAGCCGTTCGTGAAATTCTGGACAAAAAAATTCTAAGAGCATCCCCCCATTTTTTTAATACAGAGGAGGAAATTCTAAAAGTTGTAGAAGAGATTAGAAAATTATAATTTTTCTTGTTCTTCGATAACCATCATTGTAAGTGTTGATTGAACCTTCTCTATTTTTCGAATTTTATTAGTTATTACTAATCTCAGATTATCTGTACTGTTGGATGTGATCTTTAATACTATATCATATACTCCGTAAACACCCTGAACTTCATAATCTATATTTGATTCCTTATCAAGAATTTCTTTAATATTTGAAATGATTTTTTCGTCAGAACCTAAATCTGAATTTAATAAAACATATGCTGTTGGCACATTCAGAATTTCAAGAAACGATATTTAACCTTTCATTAGAGTATCAAAACTGATTAGTTAGTTGTAGTATTTTTCTTCGTGAAGCCTGTAGATCTAACCCTTACCATTTCTCAAGATCTTCCTATGTTTCCTGGTTCACCAAAACCTCATTTTATTTCATGGTCAAAAATCAAATCTGATGGATATAATCTTGAATTACTTTTTCTTAGCTCTCACACTGGAACTCATATAGATGCCCCCTTTCATTTTATAGAAAAAGGCAGAAAGATACATGAAATTTTGCTTGCTAGATTTGTTTCTAACGCAATTCTGATACATATTCAGAAAGGAGCTAATCAATTAATCACTAGATCTGACATAATTAAGTTTGAAAAAAAGGCTGCAAGAATTAAAAATAATTCAACGGTTGTTTTTTCAACAGGCTGGCAGAAAAATTTACAAAAACAATATTATTTCAAAAAGAACCCCGGCTTGTCTATTTCTGCTGCAAGATATTTGGTTTCAAAAAAGGTCAATTTAGTTGGGATTGATTCTCCAAGCATAGATAAGGGAAATGATACAAAGTTTTCTGTTCACCAGATTTTTTCAAAAAATAATGTGTTAATTTTAGAAAACTTATGTAATCTTGAAAAAATTCCAAAAGATCACTTCAAATTAATCGTTCTTCCACTGAAGCTTAAAGATACAACTGGTTCTCCTGTAAGAGCAATTGCAGTTTAGGTAACAAATTGAAATCTATTTTGTTTATAATTTTCGTGTAGTGAACCAATAATTGGTATCTGATTTCCACAAAATTTGCATTTGTTATCCTTATCCATATTCCATCCTCTAATATCAAAACCAAAACGTTTGACTACAATCTGGTTACATTCTGAACAGTAGGTATTCTCCCATGGGTGGCCTGGAACATTTCCAAGATAGACATACTTTAGCCCCTCTCCTTTAGCAATTTGATAGTGTTTTTCTAGCGTCTTAACAGGGGTTGATTCATAATCCAGCATTTTGTAATCAGGATGAAATCTCAAGAAATGGATTGGCATTTCTGGACCAAATTCATCATAAATAAATTTGGAAAGCTTTCTAGCATATTCCAAGTTATCACCAACTTTTGGTACGATAAGATCAGTGATCTCAACATGAATCTTAGTCTCATCTCTGATTTCTAATAGAGTATCAAATATTGGTTGAGGGTTGGGAACGCCAATAAATTTTCTTGTAAACTCTGGTTCTGCACTTCCCTTAAAATCGATTGTGATGGCATCTAAAAATTCTCCCATCATCTTAACGGTTTGAGGAGTATCATAACCATTTGAAACAAAGATATTCATCAAGCCTTTTTTTCTTGCAGCTAATCCACAGTCACGGGCAAATTCTATGAAGATGGAGGGTTCGTTATAGGTATAAGCGATCCCTTGTGTTCCATATTGTATTGCAGTATCAGCAACTTGTTCTGGGGTCATATCAACTCCTTCTACCTTTCTTCTTTGACTTATGTCAGAGTTTTGGCAATACTTGCAAAGCCAATTGCAACCAGTAGTAGCAATTGAAAAAATTTTGGAGCCTGGATAATAGTGTATTACAGGTTTTTTCTCTATAGGATCAACATGTCCTGCAATTACTTTCCCATACACGAAAAGCTCAAGTTTCCCACCTTTATTGCCTCTTATCCCACAAAGTCCTATCTGATCTTTTTTTATTTCACAATACCTTGCACAAGCAGTACAGCGCACTTTGTCGTCTGCTAACTTTTCATAGAGTATTGCTTCTTTAGTCATTTACGATCATTATACATTTTTTTGTTAAGTTGTTACTATTTGAAAAAATCATACTCTTGGTTTCGTTTCTGTTTAGGAAGATCCTTCATGACTGCTTGAACTACTTCACTATGATTATAGGTTAGATGTCTTAGAAATTTTGCAGATTCGTCCTTTCGAACATCCTCATCTCCAAAAATTATTTCAGGGCTAGCTAACTCTTTCATTATTGTCTTACATTCATCACATGGTTCAAAATCTAAATATAGTTTCAATCCCATTTTTTATTACTATCCTAGATAATTAATTTTTATCCTATTTGATAGTTTGTGCAAGGGGTGCCTCTACTCTAGATATCTTTGGTCTAACCTTATCAATAGCATCCATCAAGTCCTTTTGTGTAATTTCGATTTCTTTAACCGATGTTGATTTTCCACTCACATATCGCTTCAAGGCTGTGATACCAGCTCTGTTTGCGATTGCTGCTATTTCTGCACCACTAAAACCATCAGTGCGTGCAACTAATTTTCCTAGATCTACGTCTTTTGCAAGTGGTTTTTTCTTAGTATGTATTTTGAAAATGTTTTCGAGTCCTTTAGCATCTGGTATTGGGACATCAATAATACGATCAAATCTACCAGGTCGTAATATGGCAGGATCCACTATATCAAGTCTATTGGTCGCTCCAATTATCAAAACATTATGAAGTTCTTCGAGTCCATCTATTTCTGTTAAGATTTGGGAAACTACATTTTCAGTAACATGTGAACCAGAGCTTCCACTTCCTCTTCTTGGCACTATTGCATCTACCTCATCAAAAAATATTATACAAGGGGAAGCTTGTCTTGCTTTTCTAAATATCTCCCTAACACCCTTCTCAGATTCTCCAACCCATTTTGATAATAATTCAGGACCTTTGATACTAATGAAATTAGATTCAGTCATTTTTGCGACAGCCTTTGCTATCAAAGTTTTTCCTGTACCAGGTGGGCCATGTAATAAAATTCCCTTTGGAGTTTTTACATCTACATATTCAAAGGCTTCCTTGTGTTTGAGTGGCCATTCAATTGATTCACGGAGTTCTTCCTTTAGAGATTCTAAACCTCCAATATCATCCCATGTCACATTGGGGGTCTGTACCAACACTTCACGTAAAGCTGATGGTCTTACTTCTTTTAATGCATCTCTGAAATCTTCACTTGTAATTTCAATTTTTTGTAATATTTCTTGAGAGATTTTTTCCTGACTGTAATCTATCTCAGGTAGAATTCTTCGTAGTGATCTCATTGCGGCTTCTTTGGCAAGTACTTCTAAATCAGCTCCTACAAATCCATGAGTTATTTTTGATATGGCTTTAAGATCGACTTTATCTTCAATTGGCATTCCACGGGTATGAATGTTTAAAATCTCAAATCTGCCTTCGTCGTCTGGAATGCCAATTTCAATTTCTCTGTCAAATCGTCCTGGTCTTCGGAGTGCAGGATCTATTGAATCGGGTCTATTTGTTGCGGCAATAACTACAACTTTTCCTCTGTTTTTCATTCCGTCCATTAAAGTAAGTAATTGTGAAACAATTCGTTTTTCAACTTCCCCAGTAACTTCCTCTCGCTTTGGTGCAATAGAATCAATTTCATCAATGAATATGATGCTAGGGGAGTTTTCTTCGGCTTGTTTGAATAATTCTCTTAGTCTTTCTTCGCTTTCTCCATAATATTTTCCCATAATTTCTGGTCCACTGATTGATGTAAAGTTAGCATTAGTCTCACCTGCAACAGCCTTTGCTAAAAGTGTCTTTCCAGTTCCTGGAGGGCCGTATAATAAAACGCCTTTTGGAGCTTCAACTCCTATTTTTTCAAATAATTCAGGATGTCTCATTGGTAGTTCTACCATTTCTCGGATTTTTTGAGCCTCGTTTTTCAGACCACCAAGTTCGTCGTATGTTATTCTTGGAATAGAAGCATCAACTGCTTTTGTCATAGAACCAAGCTTGAAGACAGTGTTTTCAGTAACGATTACAGGTTTAGCTGGTTTTGTACTAGTTACAATAAACTGAATTTTTCCTCCCATTTGAGTTGATAATACTATTGAATCATGAATTGTAAAAACATGATTTTGGTAAGTGTTAATCATCACTTCATGGAGTTGGGTTTCATCAATAGCTAATTTTTCTGTAGGGGATAAAACAATTTGTGCAGCTTCTCCAGCTTCAACAGATTTTACAGTTATTCTATCACCAATTCCACCCCCAAGGTTATGCCTAGTTATCCCATCAATTTTGATAACTCCAGAACCATAGTCTATACGTGAACCCGGCCAGAGCTTAACATGTGTTTTTTTATTAAATGTTAATTCTAAGATTTGCCCAGTATCCCATTTTGTTTCTTCAATAATTTTGGGATCAATTATTGCTCTCCCCTTTCCCACGTGTTGTTGAGGAATCTCCTCAATTTTTAATTGAATCTCACTCATGTTTTCTCACCATAAAAAAAGGAGGTTTATTCTACCTCAACTGTTTTTCCTTTTGGTTTTTCTGCTTCTACCAAGTTAAACTTCAATTCAAGTATGCCGTTTTTGTAAGAGGCCTTTGCAGAATCTTTGTCAATTTTGTATTTGATAGGTACTTTAGCATGGTATTTTTTTTCACCATGTTCGGCATCGATATTTACTATTTTTTCGTCAACTACTACTTTAACATCCTTTTTCTCGACTCCTGGCATCTCAGCAACAAGTTTTAGAGTTTTTTCTTTTTCATCAATTAGTGTATCCACTAAAGGCTCCCTTGTATCTGATGTTGGAAGTAAACTTGGTTTTACATTTCCGTATTCTTTTACCACTGGCTTTCCATCAGGTCCAATGGTCATTGTATAACCATAATAAAATGGGCCGTAACGTTGAATGTCTCCAGTTTCTTTTACCTCTTCAAAAATATCATCAGGATTCATGAAGGATCTAGACATTTTTTTGAAGAGTCTATCGAACTCGTCATCAAAGAACATTGTCATATTCACCTATAGTATGTAATACAACTGACATTATATAAGTATTATGGCATTAGTAATGAAAAATTACATAAGCCTAATATAATTGACATTATATAATTATTTTGTATGCGTCTTGCAAATGTAACTGTGCCTGAAGTTGTAAGGGAAATAATAGCCCAAAACCGTTCAATTCACGATTGTATGAAAATGGATGTGATTAACTACACAGCTTTGGCTGTGAAGTTCCAACCAGAAGTAGAAAGAAACCTTGGTTCTAAAGTTAACTTGAATACAATAGTTGTTGCAATCAAACGCTATTCTGATTCTTTTGAACAAAAAGATGACGTCAAAAAAGAATCTATCCTCAAAAATGCAAGGCTCTCATTAACTGATGGTATTTTAGATATTAAATTTTCTACAAATGACCTTGGCCAAGAAAATGCTGTTTCTCTTCTCAATAAATTTTCAGAGATTAATCCGGATTATGAGTTCTTTAGATTAGCAGATTCTTTTAGAGTACTGACTGAGGATTTGGCTGGCATTAGGGAAATATTTGGTGCCTTGGGGAATGCTGAAGATAAATTTAGTACCGGTTTGGCCAAGATCAAGATACTCATTCCTTCTGAACAAAGTAGAACAGATGTTGCCTCCTATGTAGCAGAAATTCTTCATTATAATGGCATTGAACCAGTAAATGCCTTCTTTAGTCAGGATAATATCATAATTGTTCTTAACGAAAAGGATGCTTCTAGAGCATATGAAATTTTGAGATCTGAGATTGTAAGATAAAACAGATTATACGCCAAGGCTTTCTGCTTTGGTCAGATCTAGATAGACCTTATCTCCTACTGAAAGCCCAAGATCTTTGTATTCATGCATATCAATTTTTAGGGATGTTAGGTTTCCTGGCAAGCCACCTATTCCGCCCGAAAACATTTTGTTTAGTCCTTTCATCATTTCATCCATATTGGAAAACCCCATAATATTAGGACCAAATGGTGAAGAAAGAGGTTGATTTCCTTCTTTGAAGTCTTTAGTTGAGGACAACGAGATAATTACGTATGGAGCACCATCAGGGGAAGCATCAATTCGCACAACCACGTACTCTTTTTTCATAATATCATTTTCTAGGTTTGTCTATTTTATTCTATTCCTCTATAAGTCAAAAAATTCATTTGTTTGCAAAATACCGCTTCACTTAAATCAGCAATTCGAAGTTGCCCAAACATGGATCCACTAAATATAGCCGTGATTGTAAAATTAGAACCGGATTTTTCGGAGGGTAATGTGAGTTATAATCCTGATGGAACCCTAAATAGGGCTGAAACTAAAAATACCTTAGGGCCACATAGTGCAATTGCGGCTAAAGCAGCATTTTATGCGAAAGTCAAGTATGGAGCAAATATTTCAATCGGTACAATGGGACCTCCAATAGCAGATTCCGCTCTTCTACAAGCTCAAGAAATCAGTGACGCAAATGAACTGCATCTTTACAGTGATAGAATGTTTGCTGGAGCCGATACTTTAGCAACAGCTGAAGTATTGAAAACTGGTATTGAGAAAATGCAAGGAAGAATGGATATCGTTTTTTCAGGGCATAGAGCTTCAGATGGTGAAACGGGTCAAACCGGTCCACAAACTGCTTGGAAATTGGGTTTCACCTTTCTTGGAAATGTAATTAGCTACGATCTAAATTTGGAAAATAGAACTATTAGGGCTAAACGATTAGTGAGCTTACAAGGTGTTTCAGATGTAATTGAAGAGATAGAAGCACCTTTACCTGTTTTCATATCAATAGATCCAACATACAAATCACTTTTCACTACAATATCTGAAAGATTGGCATTTGAAAAATACCAAAAGGAAGCAAGAATACGTGCAAAAAATCCTAAGGAATTTCTAAAAATCTTTAATGCAGAGCAGCTAGGCGTTGATCCAACTTTAGTTGGACTTGCAGGTTCACCAACAATTGTACACAAAGTAGAAAGAGTTCCAAAAGGGACGGTAACAAGAGAGACAGAAATAATAGATGGTTCAGATCCTGAGCAGATCCGTAAAGTTGTTGCAAAAATGAAGGAAGCCTTGTCAGCTATGGTGATAAAATGATGGAAGAAAAATATCGGCATCTATACGTTGTAATTGAACATCATGAGGGAAAGATTCTACCAGTTAGTCTTGAGATGCTTGGGGAGGCAAGAAGACTCTTTGATAATTTTAATAAAAAATATTCTTCTAATGAAAAAGTTGTTGCAGTAGTTTTGGGTCATAACATTAAGGACCTATCTAAACAATTGATTGAATATGGTGCTGACGCTGTAATTTATGCAGATCATTTTGAGCTAAAAGAAGTCAGAAATACTGTTTATACTAAAGTGATTAGTCAATTTGCTTTAGATAAAAATTCTATATCGAAAGTGGAGGAAGAATATGCTGATGAAGTTGAAAGGCCAAGATACATGTTTTTTGCGGCAGATAGCATAGGGCGACATTTGTCATCTACGGTTTTAGCTGAGTTAGAATCTGGTCTTGCATCAGATATCAATAAATTAGCAATTGAGGATCTAAAAATTAATCATCAGCAAAAGACTGCTGGTAAACTCGAAAACTATGAAAAAACCCTTGAAATGTATAGACCTGACTTTTCTGGCTTTTTGTGGACCACTATTCTTTGCCTTGATAATCGCAATTCAGCAATAAAGCGAGATTATCATCCACAATCTTGTAGTATTATTCCTGGGGTTTTTGAACCAATAAAACCTGACCCTAATAGACAGGGGAGGATAATTCAGTTTGAACCAACATTTGAAAAAGAGGATCTTAGAGTCAGAATACTAGATAGAAAGGAAATAAAAAGTAAAGTCGATTTTGAAAGTACTAAGGCAATTATTAGTTTTGGACGAGGGATTAAAGATAGCCCTGAGGAAAATATCAAATTAATTGAGCAATTAGCAAAAGAATTGAATGCTGAAATTGGAGTAACTTTGCCAATATCAAAAAAACCTTTTACAGTAAATTCTATCTTAGAATCTACTTACATGATTCCAGATAGAGTAATTGGAACAAGTGGACATAAAACAAACCCAATGTTGTATGTTGCAGCTGGAGTTAGTGGAGCAATGCAACATGTGTGGGGTATGAAAAACTCAGAATTTGTTGTAGCAATCAATCCAGATGAAAATGCGCCGATTAAAGACGAATGTGATATTTTCATCAAAGGAAGAATGGAGGATGTCATTCCACTTCTAATTGAAGAATTTAAAAAACAAAATCAAATTGTTGAAGCTTGAGGAAACATTTTGGAAAAATATGACGTAGCAATAATCGGGGGGGGTTCCTCAGGATTAGCTGCACTACAACAATTATCCAAGCTCGGTAAACAAGCAGTACTTTTAGAGGCTGGAACTAAAATTGGTTCAAAAAATATCTCAGGAGGAATACTTTATTCAAAAAAACCAAAGAAAGGTACGGTAATAAATGTTGAAGATTTGTATGAAAATTTTCTAACTGAAGCACCAATTGAAAGAAAAATTATAAAATACATTTTGCACTCGACTTCAAAAGATAAAGTTTTTTCAATGGATTTAACAGCTGCGCATGATTACCAATCTAATTTTGGATATTCTGTTCTTTTGAATAAATTGAATTCGTGGTTTGCAGAACAAGCAGAAGAAAATGCGCAAAAGTTTGGAGGGGGAATTATTCCAGGTGTTCATGTTAGTTTTATAAAATGGGATAAGAAAAAGCAGACATCAATAATACAAACCGATGAACTTGAAGAATTTGAGGTTAAAGCAATAATTGCAGCTGATGGCGTTAATTCCGAAATTGCAGAAATAAGCGGTGCTAGGGCAAAATTCACCTCCGAGCAATTGTATCAAGGTGTTAAGGTAATTGTAAAACTTCCAGAGGAAATTATCAATAAACGATTTGGAGTTAGAACTGATGATGGTGTAGCCCATCTTTTTGCAGGCGATGTAACTCTTAATCACATAGGTGGGGGATTTCTTTACACAAATCGAGATACATTGTCCGTAGGTGCAGTTTATCATTTTGATTCACAAATTTCTAATCCTACAGAGCCGTATACACTGGTAGATGCTTTGTTAGGAAATAATATGGTAAGTGAGTTTATCAAAGATGATGTACCAATTAGAGCAGAAATAGATAAGAACCTACCAAAAGAGCAACAAATTCGAATAAAGTTTGCGGTTACAAAATTAATTAAAACATGGTATGAGATTCGTGATGCATATTTCTCATCAAGCGGAAAAGAGAATCTTATCAAAAATGGAAAATATGAATCTGTTGAAGACATGCATGAAAAATTATCTTTCATTCAAGATCAAATGTTGGAAAAATATGGTATAAAGTTTGGAACTGACTATGTTGAAGCAGAATATGGAGCTAAATTAGTTCCTGATGGCAAGCGATGTAGAATGAAAAAACCTTTCTTCAAAAATATTTTGTTTGTTGGAGATGCTGCAGGTAGAGGTATTTTCATTGGACCTAGAATTGAAGGTCTAAATGTTGGGATAGATGATGCTTCTCGAGCTGCAACTGCTGTAGCAAGAGCTCTTGATAAAAACAACTATTCTGAGAATTATCTAGGGGAATATTACTCTCAATCTGTTGAAGAAAGTCCTTATACTGTAGATATGAAACAAATCGACAAAGATTATCTAAAGATTTTTCTAGACGTTATTAAAGATGTGCCTAAAGATATCATCAGCGCAAAATACGGTACTGTTTTAAAATTGATGTCAAGTGGTACACTTAGAAGTGTAGCGGTAAAATTTGCAAATATTCTTGGATATGATCGTTTACTCCCAATGGTAGAATCTGAAGATACCTATGTCAGAGTCCCTATAGAAATAGCTGAAAGATTAGGAACAAGTGTTTCATCAACATATTCTCCTTCTATTCCATCAATTGCTGACCGTGTTGCAAGATTAACATATAATGATGATCATAATTCTCACATTAAGGTTCTAAACCCAACAAGCGAATATATGAAAAAAATGATAACGTTGTGCCCTACTAAGTGTTATAGTGAAGAAAAGGGAAGAGTAATGATTCAACATGAAGGATGCATAGATTGTGGTACTTGTTCTCTAGAAACAGAATGGAAACATCCACGTGGAGAAAAAGGAATCCATTATCAATATGGTTAATTGAAGTTTTTTATTATTATGCACTAACTTTTATTTTCTTTAAATCTTCATATGCTGTTCGTATCTTTGTATAAAAATTATCCATACGAGGAGTAAGAAGAGGATAAGCAATGTAGAAGTCTTCTGCTTCTCTGATGTATCGTTTTATTTTCTCATTGCCAGGAACTTCTGCAACAAACCGCATATTGTTTATTCTGTCAGCAAGTTTAATGGCTTTAATATCATAGGCAGAATTTGCAAGTATGTTGCAATACTCACGGAATCGGTCAGATTTGCGTTCTTCATCAGTTGCTCCAGAATAATTTTCAAGTGGTTGAACTTTCAGTGTCATAATCATCTTATACACATAGTCACCAAATCTATGAAGAAAGTATGCTTCAAAACCATAAGTCTTTGAAGCGTATAGATCCAAAATTTTTTCATCATCTTCCATACAGTCGTGTAATATTGCACCAGCTATTTGAAGTGAGGTAAGTAACTTGTGTTCTGACTGGTATTGCTTAGCAACTTCCATTGTCACTGGCCAAGTATGAGTTTCTAAAAATGATGATATGCCATCTTCTCGTTTAACTCCGGCGTGCACTTCTTCAGCCATCTCAATGGCTCCTTCTACAATGGAATCAATTCGAAATTTTACTTCATTTTCTAGGAAGGATAATAGCTCTTTCTTAGTAACAGATTCAATTGTCATGTTAATCATACCACTTTGTTACATAAATTTTTGTTCTTTTTAATTTATGAATAAGGACAGCTGGTGCTACAAAATACATTCCAATATTTAGAACAATTAAACTAATTCCATATCCTACCATTTCAGCTTCTGAGTCAATATCAAGATAGTTTAGAATTGATAGTGAGGTAAGAAGAGGAGTAATTACTATCCTTATGGTTTCTTTAAAAACTGGATTTTGTCTTTCCAAATCTGAGATCGTAGGGCTAAATGAGTAATACAATTGATTAAATTGTGTAAGGAAGGATTTGCCAGATTCTGTTTTTAATAAAATATTATCTCTTGTTTCTCGTAACTGCTGAACTTGAGTGGCAAGTTCAGTTTCAAAGGTTGCGGTAGCTATGAGACAACCGCCATTTCCGAAATCAATATTTTCATTATTTGATTTTGATAATATTTTGAAAGTTTTTAAAGTGTTTTCAAAATTTTGTAAATTTTTTTCAAATTCTTCTTCAGTACTTGTATATGCTATCTTGTAAAATTTGTCAGGGCCGGCAATTGTGGCTTCTTTATATTTAATCTTAATTTCTCCTCCAGTAGAATTAACAGCTTTTCCATTAACGTTTAAGATAATTGCTTCAAATCCATTAACTGAGGTTTTTTCTTTAGACTGAATTACTAAGATACCTCGATCTATTGCAGATTGAAGGTATTGATTTTCCCATTGTTCCAGAAATTGTTCTAGTGTTCTTCCTGTGGAGTTTTGTACTAAAACTGAAATTGATGATGGGATTCCATCCCTCTTTGGTTCAACTGCAGCTACATTTGGGACAACAGGATTTGTGTTTTCAATTTCTTGAACAGACCATCCTGAAGGGAATATAATTGAAAAGCCAAATTTATAGCTACTATATTCTTCATCAAATGTTTGAGCAGGTGATTCTGTTCCTCGTTCTGGTTCACCTAAATCTAAAAGATCAGGAATTTCAGACCGTGTAACAACTTCAGCTTTTAATATTTCTCCTTCGCCCCAATCAAATGGAATGTCGTTTGGAGCAGTTGTAAGATTAGCAATTTTATCTAATGTTTCATAGCTTTCTTGTGTAGCAAGTCGAGCAAAAACTGTGTATTGACCATCAAGAAAATTCGAGTCTTTATGTACAATGAAAAATTGTGAGCCAGCACTATCAGGATCTGAAGCCCTTGCCATAGATACTATACCACGATTATGTTTAATGTTGTTAAATTCAGCTTTTATTTTATAACCTGGATCACCTGTTCCCCATTGAGAGACAGTTTCATAAGATCCAGGTTTTGTTAGAGGGTCACCACCCTGTATCATAAAATCTTTAATGACTCTGTGGAAAATGGTTCTATCATAGAAACCATTTTTTGTTAAATTAAGAAAATTTTCAACATGATTTGGTGCATCTTCAGGAAAAAACTCAATAACAAAGTTTCCTGATTTTGTGTGTAAAATCACAACTTCGTCAGATTCAGCATGTGTTGTATTTATGAAATTGACTAGTAAAAATGATAATGTAATTAAAATTAATTTTAATATCATGATTATCGTTTTTTAGTCTTCAATAAAAGCTATGATAGATATTACTAAATGAGAATTGTTTTTGACAGTAATAATTCCTTTTACTGAAAATGATCATATTGTTGTAGCTTATGTCATAGAATCCAAAGTTTTGCGTCGGATTGGAATGCCATCTACATTAACCTGATTTTTTTCTTCAAATAAAAGATGCCATTTCTTATCATGAGGTAAAAGTCGATTCATTTCTTCTATCTTGGCATTTGTGGGTAAGATGTTAGTTAAAGCACCCCATTGCATTGATGGAATTTTAGGCAATATTTTGTTTAGATTATTGACTATTTCGTTCCTATTGTTAAGAGGGGTATATTCATCTTCCAATTTTATCGATAATGTTCTTCTTTCTAGTATTATGTAAAGGTTAAGAATAAAATTTCATATTATTAAATTAGGTTGACATGATTTTCAGTTTTTTATTTTAAAATATCAAGTATAATCTAAATTATGAATTTTTTCAAAAGAATTTATCTCCATTAGTTTTTATCATTCAATAAATCATGTTTGGGTATGGATTCGGATGAATGTATTCAAGCACATGTTTTATCAGTTTGGAAAGAATCTAAGAAATTATTTTCCATCCATGGTACTGAAGGCATGTTAATTTTAACTGATAAACATCTAATGTTTGTAAATAAGACAGAAGCAAAAATGAGATGGTGGCAAGCTGCTACGCAAAGGCAGGTTCTTACTTTTTTAAGATCAGCTGATGTGATGATCCATCATGATGGATATGATGAAACACAGTTAGAGTTGGATATGGAAAACAAAAAAAATATGGAAATAAAATTTGATGATATTTTGAATATCAGTCATGAAAATAAAAATTGGGGAGGAGTTCTGAATTTAGAAATTAATGAAGATGGTAAGAAACAAAAATATCAGTTTTCGGTTGTTCAAGATTGGGTGAAATATCCTATGAAAGAGCCAACTAAATACATGAAAGTTGATTGGACGCCTCTTGTACAATACATCAAAAATAAACAAAAAATTACGAATTAAAATTGAATAAAGTATATGCTGTAGGAGTTGGACCAGGATCCCCGGAATTTATTACTAAAAGGGTAGAAGCTATATTACGTAATTCTGATGTAATCATAGGATACAAGTATACTCTAAACACAATCAAAGATTTGATTTCAGGAAAAGAAGTTTATGAGATTACTATGAAAACTCAAGAAGATGTGTATCAAAAAGTGCAAAAAAGTTTAGGAGAAAAGATTCTTGTGATACCATTCACTGGGGATGTTAATTTTTCAGAATCAGAGGTAGTTGATAGATTAATTGAAATTTTTGGAGATGTACATGTTGTACCTGGAATTAGTTCAATTCAGATAGCAGTTTCATTAGCCAAAGTGCCTTTAGATAAATCAAAGGTAATTACCATGCATATTTCAACTTCAATTGAAAGAGAGAAAATTGAACTACAAAAGGCATTACTAGATGGGTTCAATGTTGTACTTGTTCCTAGACCTTGGCCAAAAGATCCCTCTAAACATTTCATGCCATCCGAAGTTGCGTTTTATTTGAAAAAAAATGGATTTGATACCAAAAAATTAAAGGTTCATGTTTTTGAGAACTTAACCACAGATAAAGAGGCTGTCTTTGTGGGTATGGTAGATGATTTAGAAAAAAAAGAGTTTTCTGATTTATCTGTAATGGTTTTTGATCAATCCAAATTAAATTCGTATATTAATTTCAATTAATTGGTTTGGCTGTGCTTTTTTTGAGAACGTCTGATTCTATATCAGGAAAAACTACAACATCAATTGTCATCCAAGGATAATCCTCGTCAAATAAACTGTAAAAACCGATTTCGTTAATTGTAACTCTCCAACTTTTTTCAGGCTGGATCGCACCACTAGCTATCCGACCATCGGCAATGTTTATACCAGCACGAGATTCAGTATCTCGTTTCCCACTTGAGACACTATGAGAAACTATATCATCGTTGATGAATGTTAGAGTCATTCCTGGTACAATTGATACTCTGTCTATAGAATAAAATTTCTGAGCACCGCTTTCTTTTTGAATATAACTAAATTCTTTAGGATTAGCTGAACCTTTTAGAATGTGAATAATAATTTCATTCTCTTGACTTTGTTTGGGAGTTGTTGTAGGTGAGCTTGCAGGAAGAGTGCCAGTTAGTGTTGAAATTTTCGTAGTATAGATTATTTTATTGGACTCACTTCCTTGAGTTAATCTACCAGTGAAGGTGTAGATTGAACCTTCAAGGCTGTTTTCAACTAATCTTCCAAAAAAACTAATAGAAACTTCATTACCAATTGAATTTTCTGCAGTTCCAATTAATCTAATAAAACGCCCATCTCTTAGTAAATTACCAGTTATGTCAATAGCTTCAAAATCTAATTCGTTAACTGTTACAAATCCATCCTCTACCACAAGCTTATTACTACTACCAACCTGTTCACCAACTGACATTAGTAGGTCAATTTCAGAAATTTTGATTGATTTTTCAGTTACTGCAAAACCCGAACCTTCAACAAGATAAGCTGTGTTTGCAACTAAGTCTGCATTTGATTCACTAAAGGATGTTCCAATAAAGATTAAACTTAATGCAAAAAACAGAATAATTAATGATGATTTCATACTATTCATAGTTTGATTTCGTTTATAATTTGATACTAAATTATTTTAGATATACTCAATAATTAGTATAAACTCATTCAAAAAACTAGATTATTGCCTCAATTCCTGAGTCTTCTACAACTTGAATCAAAAATGCTTCTAAGAAACCGCCTCCGATCAGAAGACCTATAACTATACCTAATTCAATACCAGTTATTTTAAAATCAGTTTTAATTGGTATTTTCTTTATTATTTTATGTATTAAGAGTAGACTACGTGACATTGCTAAAGAATAAGCCGCAAGTTCCATTATTCCAAAGGGAGATAAATATAGAATCGCTAGTGGATGAATATTAGAAATCATCGGATTGAGTAATGCCAAGGCTGCAAAAGCCTGGCCAGTCTGCCAAGCAGAAAAAAACCCCCAGACAACACCAAATCCGGGAATAAACATTGGTAGCGCTACTGCCGCATTATGAAGAAAAATCCCTACGCCGTCAATTTCCTCGATTAAATCTTGGAATTCTTCTTGAAATTGTAATGCGTCTTCATGTGATATTTGACTTAGAGATCCAATAAAGTAGGATGTAGAAAATAAACCAATAAAAATAAAAAATATAATGATTCTCTTCTGATTTTTCACAGCCTTTTTCTTAAAATTGGCTATTTGAGGGTTTGTAGCGAGCAGATTTAATTAAAACTCTTAATATTTTTTGATGATGGAGAAAGACGTAATTTTTGCTATCAATTATGCCTTAAACAAGGGTTTTCAAATTCATCCAGATGCTTTAAAGATTATAGAAAGAGTGGATGTTAATGAATTAGAACGAGTCATTAAACAAATAATTCGAGAAAAAACAAAACAAAAATTATTTTTAATAAATCAAGATGATCTAGAAGTATGTCTTGGACTCAAAGATGATGAAAAATTAGAATGTGAACATAGAGTACTAAGCGATCCTTCTCCAAAGATAACCTCGGCTGAAGGAGTAGAAGGATATGGTAAGCTTTTTGAGAGTAGGTTCATGAAATTAAAAAAAATCATCTCAAATCGACCCGAATCTAAGATGCTCAAAACAATATCTTCAGTGGTTTCTTCTAAATCAAATGTTGATATGTATATATGCGGTCTTCTTTCAGAACGCAGAGTAGAAAGAAACATCACTAAACTAATAATTGATGACCCTACAGGCTCAATTGAAACAATTATTTTTGATCAGGACTTGCAAAAAATAGCAGCATCTCTTCTCACTGACCAATTTGTAATGACAAGAATTAGTCTTGCTAAAAATGGCGGATTTATTGTAAAAGGCATTATCGTTCCAGATATCCCAGAACACATCTCAAATCGCTCTAAAACCGAGACATTTGCTGCTTTTTTGTCTGATCTTCATATTGGAAGTATGTATTTTATGGAAAAAGAATTAAATGATTTTATTTCGTGGTTATCAAGTCCTGACCCCATAGCACGAAAAATTCGTTTTGTTTTGATTTGTGGTGATGTTGTAGATGGAGTTGGAATTTATCCAAATCAGGATAAGGAATTAGACTCTGTTGATATCCATGAACAACTTGAAAAAACTTCAGAGTTATTAAGCAAAATTCCTCAGCATATCAAAATTTTCGTTATCCCAGGGAATCATGATCCTGGTAGACGAGCTTTACCACAACCAGCCATGCCAGAGATTTATAATTCTGATTTATGGAACAAAAAAAATATTTTCATGTTAGGAAACCCAGCGATGATTTCTCTTAATGGTGTAAAGGTCTTGATGTTTCATGGGCAAAGTATAGATGATGTAGTTAGAACAACCCCTGGATTGAGTTTTGATAAACCTGCATTGGTAATGAAATATCTATTACAGGCAAGACATTTGAGTCCAATTTATGGTTCTCAAACACCACTTGCTCCAGAACTTGATGATATGATGATAATTGATGATATACCAGATATCTTTCATGCAGGGCATGTTCATGTAGTAGATTTGGATTTGTATAGAGGAGTTTTAATTTTAAATTCTGGGGCTTGGCAACATCAGACCCCATTTCAGGCTGGGGTAGGCATAACCCCAACTCCAGGCATGGTAGTAATTGTGAATCTAAAAACCTTCAAAGTTTATACAAAATCTTTTACTTCAAAAGACTAGAAATTTTTATAGAATATCTTCGAATGTTAGATCGTTTTTGAATGTCTCTTTTATTGTTTCAGAGGGAATAGTAAGTCTGTATTTTTTTGTATTTCCATGAATTCCTTGATGGACTATACGCCCATTGATAATGCCAGACAACTCAATTTCACTTAGCATTTGAGTAACCCGTCTTTGGGTTAGTTCTTGTTGTCTAACTGCTTTACAGAGGCTTTTGTAAGCCGCATAAATCTCGCCTGTTGATAGTTCCGAGGTTTTCATCGCTGCAATTATTAATAATTTTTCATGGAGTGGAAATGATTGAAGAGATGTTACTTCTTTATTTTCTTCTATTTTTTTTGCTGCCATTCTAATATGTTCTTCATTGATTGATTTTTTCTGTTCCCTATCAGCTATTTCGCCGGCAACTCTTAAGAGATCAATTGCTCTTCTTGCATCTCCATGTTCCCTACCAACCATTGCAGAACAGAGATTTAGGGCAGAGTCTTCCACGGCTCCAGGAATAAAGGCTTGCTCTACTCTACCTTCTAGAATTTTTCTTATCTGTTCAACTGAATATGTTGTAAAAACAATTTCTTCTTCGCCTAATGTGCTTAGTACTCGTGGGTCTAATCTTTCTTTGAAGGTAAGATCGTTTGATATACCAACAAAAGTTAGGGAACCTTGCGTTAAACGCTCATTAGCTCTTGTTAATTGATATAAAATATCCTTACCTGTTTTCCTAACAAGGTCTGCAAGATAGTCAATTTCATCAATAACAAAAACCACATTTAGATGATTTTTATCGATAATTCTCAGGAGTCGTTTGAAAACCTCACTAATTGCAAGACCTGTTGATGGTAATTCTTTCTCCTCAAGTCCTAATTGTCTCCCAAAACTTACTAATAATTGATATAATGTAGTTTCTTCCTTTGAGTTTACATATACTAATTTAATTGGGAAATTTGATTTTGCAACCCGTGATTGAATTTTTGATAGAACTTTTTTTACAACTAAAGTTTTTCCTGTTCCTGGTTTTCCATAGACCAAAAGATTGGATGGTCGTGATTTTTTAAGGATTGGCATTAATGATTGTGTAACTAATTCCTGCTCAGAATCACGATGAAAAATTGTATCTGGCATATATGTAAAATGTAAAATATCTCTATTTTTGATTAGAGTAATACCTTTTTCTGCAGCATCTAACATTCTTTCTATTGGGTCTAAAGTAATAGTGCTCATTGAGATCATTTCCGATCGTCAATTTACACTTGAATTGATCCTATTATAATTTTTTACAAGAAGGATCGTTCTGGTTGACTTGCTAGATCGGCTCGACTTAGTTGGCACACCATAATTTCTAATGAAATAAAAAATAAATGAAGAGTAGATAGTATATTATATTTTTGAGAAAAAAAATTTTTGAATAAAGAAAGAGTGGAAATATTGGTGTGTGGGTTTACCAATTAACACTAAGTTAACTTAGTGTTAAGGAAAACCTCAAAAGAGTAGTTTTGACCCTTTAATTTCCACTCTAGGTGTTAAAATGAAAGTTAACATTGTTAATACCATGATAATGACCCCTTTATTTCCACTCCAAACATGGAGGAGAGAGACTAGGAAATCTAATTTTCAAAAAATATGTTAACTACAAAGAATACTATAGGCGTGGCTTATACAGTCAAACTTAACAAACTGTTTTGTTAACAAACATAACAGGATCTATTCAATTGTTAACAAACATGCCCATTCTAACACATGGGAAAAAGAAGAATTAGAATAGATATTGAAGATGCTGAAGGCGCTACCTACAACCTTAATCTAACTGGTAACATAACTAGGGAAAAGGTACTTAAGGCCTTTGAATTCTTGGACCTAATGAATATCGAAGAAACCCCAGATTCCCCTCAAATGGATTCTGTAGGTGCAAAAATCTGGCACATAGTAGACAAGTACTATCCTGTAGGCAAATTTACCTCCTCAATCATATTAGAGAAATATGAGGATGAGTATAACGAACCCATCAAACTTAGTATAATCTCCACTTATCTCTCTCGCTTTAGTGGAAAGGGAAAAATTGAACGAGCAAAAACTGGCCGTGAATGGACTTATCAGAGCATGAAAATTACTCAAAAAAGACCAAATTAAGATATATTTACCTTCTTTATGATTAAACGACCATCCTCTAAACAAACTTTAACATAATCCCCCTTTTGCATCTCAAGGTATTTTCTAAAACGTTTAGGGATAGAAACTGTCCCCCCGGAGGTTATTTTCACTAATTCCTCATTGTCTGAACTCATATACAATTCTATATTATTAAAATATATAAATTATTAATTTATATATTTATGAATTAATAATGAAATTTGGGTTTTTAGGGGTATGCAGCAGTATTTTGTAAATGTTCTAAAATACCAATCTTAGCTTTACCTTTATCTGTAATAGAATAAGTAAATGGTTTGGTTCGGGCGTTTCTTTCAACATATCCTTCTTGGTATAATTTTTTCATTAATCTAGAAATATGTTCTCTTGACCTATGTGATGCATTCTGAATATCACGTGATGTCATTGATTTGTGTGTGATTAATACTAAAACAAAATCAACAATATTACTATAATCATTATTTGGAGCTTGTCGAGGTTTAGGGGTAACATATTTTGGCTTAGACACCGAACTTTCTTCAGAATCAGAAATTTTCTCTTCAAATCTACTAAAACCGGCATCCTCAACTGATTTTGTTCCATATTCATCAATTTCTAATGAATCTAATCGTATTTTCATATCAATTAATTGCCTTTCGTAAAACTCCAAGCGGTCATTTGAAGAAGGTTCAAACTTTTTTTGATTGTTTATGAGGGGTTTAATTTTGTAAAAAACATACAAAGCAAACAATCCAACAAAAAATGCAGCTACAACCCCAATAATTATCCCAGGATCAGGAATTTCTATTAACATCACATATTACAGCATTAATTTGTGATTTATCGTGATAGAACAATATAATTTCACACTTACATTAATGTGATTATTGGTGTAATAATACAAAAATATTCATCAAATTAGAAAAATCATTCCTAAAATCACATACTTACTAGTTGCTTTATTGCCTTATCCATCATAACGAAGATTTGTTCTTCTCGTTCTGGGAAAACATCACTATCTTGCATCACAGAAATTTGTTCGGATAGACGAGATATCACATCCACATCATCAGGTAAAATTACACCTAATCCACGAAGTAAGATAATTGTGTAATAAAAACCAAATAATTTGTTCCTTGATTGATTTACTTGCCTATAATAAGCACCTTTAGAAATATTAAACTCAACCTCCATCAAATTCTTCTGTTTTAAAATAATTTCAATTTGTCGTTCAGTAAATAGTGATTTTTTGATAATTTGATGTAAAATACGATTAAAATTAGATTGTTTGAACTCTGCCATAGCTATACAGATCTGTATACTATCATGGCAATTAAACTTTAAAGAGTTAATGATGAACAACGGGATATGACTGGGCGTGTTGAAACCTTTCTAAAATCACAACTAAAGAAAAAGAAAACAACACTACTCTTTGTTCTAATTGACTCTGAAATTTCTAATATCCATACCTCAGTAAAGCTTGCAAAAGACGTAGAAAGAATAGGTGCTTCTGCAATTTTAGTTGGTGGGTCCTCTGCAACCGATCAAATTGAGATGGCCAAAGTTGTAAAAAATTTGAAAAAAGCAGTTAAAATTCCAAAAATTCTTTTCCCTGGAAATGTAACTGGCGTGGTTCCACATGCCGATGCAATCCTCTTTAGCTCGCTATTAAATTCTGAAAATCCATATTATATTTCTCAAGCCCAAGCTCTAGGAGCTCCAAATGTTTTAAAATTTGGATTAGAACCTCTTCCTACAGCGTATTTGGTTATTGGTGAAGGGACATCTGCTTGGTTTGTTGGTTCTGCAAGAGGAATCCCATTTGACAAACCAAAAATTGCAGCAGCTTATTCACTGGCTGCTCAATTTCTTGGAATGCGCTTTGTGTATCTAGAGGCAGGTTCAGGAGCAACCTCTACTGTGACTCCAGAAATGGTACAAACAGTTCGTAAAGTCTTCAAAGGATTTCTTATTGTAGGTGGTGGAATAAAAGATCCAATTACAGCAAAAAAAATTGCTAATGCAGGAGCAGACGCTATTGTTATAGGCACTCTACTAGAGAAAAATGGGACTCTAAAAAACCTCACCGAAATAGCCAAAGCCATCCAAAACATAAAGAAATAAGATAAATCATGACGGAAAACACAACAATTAATCGAATCAAAGACATCCTAATGCCAAATTACTATTTTGATTATTACAATGACATTTCAAAAAAAACATTCTCCACTTTTGAAATAGCAGCAAAAGCAAAATCAACATTAGTTGATTCTTCTGCAATTGTTGAACCAAAGATTGCTTTTGATTTGGCTGATAGAGTCGCTAAAATGCATGACATCAATATAGCTGAACCCCTTCGAGAGTTACTAAAAACAAATGGAAAGGAGCTGTCAGCCCTAATTTTATCAAGAGAAATCGCTCTAGGGAAATATCTTCCACCTGAAGCCAAACTTGAAGATAGACTAGATCTGGCCGTGAGAGTAGGCTTGGCAATTGTCACTGAAGGTGTTACAATAGCTCCTTTACAAGGAATAAGTAAAGTGAGAATTAAGAAAAATAAAGACGGTTCAAACTATCTATCCGTTTCAATTGCTGGTCCCATGAGATCTGCTGGGGGCACTGAATCAGCAGTGACAATGCTAATTGCAGATCATGTTAGAAAGGCCGTAGGATTGGAGAAATATCAAGCAAATTCTTTTGATGATGAAACAGGCAGATTTGTTGAAGAGCTTCGAGTATATGAAAGAGAAGCAGGAAATTTTCAATTTCATGTTTTAGACGATGATGTAACAACTGTAATTTCTAATCTACCAGTAGAGCTTGATGGTGTTGATACAGATCCATTTGAGGTTGTTAATCATAGAAACATGGAGCGAATTGAAACGGATAGAGTTAGAGGCGGTGCTTTACGAGTTCTGAATGATGGACTAATTGGCAGATCAAAAAAACTCCTAAAAAGAATTGAACTTTACAACCTTGATGGATGGGACTGGCTAAACGACCTAAAAGGAGCAATACAAACTGGTGAGCTAGAAGATGCAGCAACAAAAAGAATGCGAGAAGTAATTACTGGAAGATCAGTCTTGTCTATGCCAAACAAGGTTGGTGGTTTTAGACTACGCTACGGAAGAGCATGTAATACTGGATTTGCAGCAATCGGGATTCATCCAGTAATTGCAGAAATTTTAGATCATACCATTACTGTTGGAACTCAGGTAAAGCTTGATTATCCAAGCAAAGGAGCTACAATAGCATTCGTAGATTCTATTGAAACTCCTATAGTTAGACTGAAAGATGGTAGTGTAGTAAAAATAAGCAATACACAACATGGAATAAAAATAAAAAACCAAATTGAAAAAATTCTTCATCTTGGTGACATTTTAATTTCTTTTGGCGATTTTTTAGAAAATAATGCAAAACTAGTACCTACAGGCTATGTTGAAGAAATTTGGTTAGAAGAATTTCGAGAAAAACTTTCTAAATATGAATCAGACAAAAATGAAAACCCTTTAACTCAATTTCTTACACAAATACCATCATTTGACGAAGCAATAAAAATTTCGTTAGATTTTCTAATACCACTGCATCCCAAATATCTTTACTTTTGGGATCTAGTCTTGATGCAAGAATTTGGTGAACTATTACAGCCATTAGAAATTGGGAAAACTTCTATCAGCTACAGTAAAAACCAGAAACACATTCTGGAAAAACTAGGTGTTCCACATGAAATCTTAAATGATATAATTCTACTAAAAGAAGCAGAAGCAAAAATTTTCTATAATTTGCTCTTTAGAAAACCGATCAAACTAGATGATTCAAAATCTGTAATAAAATTAATATCAGAAACCTCTGGGATAAAGATTTGTCCAAAATTTTCGATATCTGTTGGTGTTAGAATAGGAAGACCAGAAAAAGCTGCCCCAAGACAAATGAAACCCCCAGTTCACACTCTTTTTCCAATAGGAGATAAAGGCGGTCCTACACGTGACTTACTGAAAGCATCCCACCAAGAAAAATTTTTTACTAACATTAACAATCGATTTTGTAAAAATTGTAATGAGCCTTCATTAAGTATTATCTGTAAAAAATGTCATACCAAAACTATTATCATCTACAATTGTAATATCTGCAGAGTAAAATTAGATTCATCTTTTTGCCAAAAATGTAAAAAAGATGCTGCATCACACTCTTACCAACTTTTTCCATTAAAAGAAAATCTCTTGATGGCACAACAAAGAATAGGCGTCCGTGCTCATGAACCATTCAAGGGAGTTAAAGAATTAATTAATCAAGAAAAAATAGCTGAACCGCTAGAAAAAGGTCTGATTAGACAAAGTTTAGATCTAACAGTTTTCAAAGATGGCACAGTAAGATTCGATGCGACTAATTCTCCTCTGACCCACTTTAAACCATCTTGGATTGGAACATCTATTGAAAAACTAAAAGAACTTGGTTATACTCATGATTCTAACAAATTTTCTCTAACTAACAATGAACAGATTGTTGAGCTTCTAATGCAAGATATTATCATACCATATGAAAGTGCAAAATATTTAGTAAATGTATGCAAATACATAGACATCCAGCTAGAGAAATTTTATGGGAAAACAGCTTTTTACAACGTAAAGAATATTGATGATCTTATAGGTCATCTAATTATCGGGCTAGCCCCACATACTTCAGTAGGTATTGTTGGAAGAATTATTGGATTTGCTGAAACAAACGTTTGTTTTGCTACCCCTATCTGGCACTCTGCAAAAAGAAGGGACGCAGATGGCGATGCTGACTCTATAATGTTATTGATGGATAGTTTACTTAATTTTTCAAGACAGTTTCTATCAGACAAAATTGGTGGACTAATGGACGCACCTCTTCTCATACAACCATCTGTTCTTCCACACGAATCACAACCTCAAGCTCATAACTTTGAAGTTATGAGAATATTTCCTCTTTCATTTTTTGAGCAAACAATTCAAAAAGAAAAAGCTGCAAATGTTATTAATATTAAGACGGTAAAATCACGGCTTGAAACCAAGGAGGCATTTTATGGATATGAATTCACACATACTACCAATACCCTAATTACATCAAAATCTAGAAGTGCATATTCTACACTTGGCTCAATGCTTGACAAGCTAGATATGCAAATTCGAAATGCTGATCTCATTAACGCCGTTGATACAAATGAATTAGTCTCTTATCTTATTACAACTCATCTTGTTCCTGATATAATGGGAAACCTTAGAGCTTACGGCCGACAGAGTTTTAGATGTACAGCGTGTGGTCAAAGCTATAGAAGAATCCCTCTTATGAAAAATTGCTCATGTGGGCATCAACTAATTCAAACCATTACAAGGGCATCAGTTGAAAAATATCTGAAACTTGCAAAAAGACTAGTAGAAAAATACGACGTTGGTAATTATCTTAAAGGGAGAATTTACTCTTTATCAAACGAAATTGATTTAGTATTTGGGAAAGGTAAAGGAGATCAATTACTTCTTACCGATTATGCATAATACTAATTTCTCTACTATCGTAATTTGATATACTCGTATGCCCCCAATTTCTTATCAAAACAATACTGAACTTTTTGGAAATTCTTTCTAAATGACTTAATTGTTGAAGCTAATTTTTTGGCATTTTTTTTCTCAATAATTACTTTTTTAATAAAGAAAGCAATTTCTTTCATCTCAGACTCTTTCATCCCAAGTCTTGTAATTTCAGAAACCCCTAACCTGATTCCGCCGGGATGAAAATAATTTCGTCCTGCTTTGATGTCACCAGGAATAAGTTGCCTATTTACAATTATGTTTGCTTTTTCTAGATCTGCTTCTACCTTTCCACCATCAGAATAGTCAAGAACATTTACCGCAATCTGATGCGATTTTGTAAATCCTCGTTTTTCCCCAAGTACTTTGAATCCGCAATCATTCAAGGATTCTGCTAGAGTCTTTGCATTTTTTATAACCTGTTTGGCATAATCTTTTCCAAATTCTAATGCTTCTGCAAATGTGATTGCCTTCGCTGCCATGTGATGAATGTGATGACTACTTGTGAGTCCAGGGAATGTTGCTTTTTTGATTGCCTCACTATATTTTTCAAATCCTAAAACCAATCCTCCCTGAGGACCAAATAAGGTCTTATGTGTACTCATAGTCATTGTATCCGCACCTTCTCTCAAAGGATCTTGAAATTGATTTCCTGCAATTAATCCTGCAACGTGCGCTCCATCATAATTAATATGAATATTAAAACTCTTAAGAAAATCAGCTAATTCCTTAACTGGATGTGGAAATAAAAAAAGCGAACCCCCAAACATAGCTATTTTTGGAAGCTTTCCAGCATTTTTCATCTCTTCTATCTTATTTTTTGTCTTATCAACATCAATCGTCATTTCCTCTAGGTCAAATGGATAGAATTCTATTTCTAGACCATGAACCAAACCTGCAGTTCCAGAATGCTCTTTTTTTCCATGAGAAATATGCCCACCTGCAGGAATAGAAGGAGCAAGCATAACATCTCCAGAATTAGAAAATGCCGAATAGATTACAAGATTTGCAACCACTCCTGAAATTGGTCTTACATCTGCAAATTCTGCTTTGAAAAGCTTCTTTGCAAGGCGCATACATTCCATCTCAACTTTATCAATATACACACAACCAGCATACACTCTCTCACCAGGCCACCCTTCTGCATATCTATTACCAAAATCTGAAATTATGGCCTCCCTAACAGCCGGGCTAGGAATATTTTCACTTGCTATTAAGGGAATTGAATTTTCAAACCATTTATGATGAGCCTTTAGCATTGAAAAAATTCTCTTGTAAGAATTCTTCGAATCACTAGCCATGCCACAGAAACTAATTTTCCCAATTTAAAAACACCGATTCCAAATGAAACCTTCAAATAATTTTTTTAAAAAACGTATAAAAAGGGAAAATAGGGTTGGAAAGGCATGAGTACCCAAGCAACTAGAGGAACTATGCCAGTTGTATTGCTAAAAGAGGGTGCTAGTGAAACCAAGGGGCGAGATGCTGTAAAAAACAATATTGCTGCCTCAAAAATTATTGCAGAAATAGTTCGTACTAGTTTAGGTCCAAGGGGAATGGATAAGATGTTAGTAGATTCTTTGGGAGATGTTACTATTACAAACGATGGAGCTACAATTCTAAAGGAAATTGATGTTCAACATCCTGCAGCAAAAATGCTAGTCGAAATTGCAAAAACAACTGATAATGAAGTAGGAGATGGAACAACCTCTGCAGTTGTCCTTGCAGGAGCACTTTTAGAAAACGCAGAATCTCTAATAAATCAGGATGTTCATCCAACTATAATTGTTGATGGTTATAGAAAAGCTGCAAAGAAAGCAAAACAATTCCTACAAGAGATTGCAGATGTGGTTACTGCAAACGACAAATCTATTTTACAAAAAATTGCAAAAACATCAATGCAAACCAAATTAGTTAGAAAAGATTCTGGTCATTTAGCAGATCTTGTAGTGAAAGCAGTTTCTGCAGTAGCAGAAAAAGATGGAGAAAAGTTTACAGTTGATGTTGATGATATTAAAGTTGAAAAAAAAGCGGGCAGTTCTATTAATGACTGCAATATCATACAAGGGATTGTTCTTGATAAAGAAATAGTACATGGTGGTATGCCAAAGAAGATTAGCGAAGCAAAAATTGCATTATTAAATGCCGCTCTTGAAATAAGTAAAACTGAAACAGATGCCAAAATCAATATCTCTAACCCACAACAATTGAAATCATTTCTTGATGAAGAAAATAGAATGTTAAAAAATATGGTTGACAAAGTTATTGCTTCTGGTGCTACCGTTGTTTTATGCCAAAAAGGTATTGATGATATGGCTCAACACTATCTTGCAAAAGCAGGAATTTTAGCAGTAAGAAGAGTTAAAGAAAGCGATCTTACAAAACTTGCAAAAGCAACCGGCGCAAGAATAGTTACAAATCTTGATGATCTTTTTGAAAAAGATTTAGGCTCAGCAGAAACAGTAGAAGAAAGAAAAATTGAAGAAGATAGATGGGTTTTCATTGAAGGATGTAAGCATCCAAAATCTGTGACTCTACTTCTAAGGGGAGGTTCACAAAGAGTAGTTGATGAAGTTGAACGATCCGTTCACGATGCAATTATGGTTGTTAGAGACGTAATGGAATTACCATCTATTGTAGCTGGTGGGGGTGCTCCAGAAACATATGTAGCAACCAAACTAAGAAGTTGGTCAAAATCTCTTGAAGGTCGTGAGCAACTTGCAGTTGAGAAATTTGCAGAATCTTTGGAATCTATCCCTCTAACATTATCAGAAAATGCTGGAATGGACCCAATTGACACTCTTGCAACACTTCGCTCTAGACAAATCAAAGGAGAAAAATATACTGGTATTGACGTAATGAAAGCTAGGGTAGGAAACATGAAATCAAGTGATATTATTGAACCACTAGCTGTAAAGAATCAGATTATTTCTGCTGCATCCGAAGCTGCATGTATGATACTACGAATTGATGATGTTATAGCTACAGCCAAATCCTCAGGGCCTCCACCTGGAGCTGAGGGTGGTATGGGTGGAATGCCACCTGGAATGGGCGGAATGGGTGGTATGGGTGGAATGCCTGATATGGGCGGAATGATGTAATAATTGATACCTAATCATTTCAAAATTTCTCAAAAGTTTATTTTATAATAAAATTTATGAAAATTATTGAATAAAATTATCTCAAAAGCAATTACGGGAGCAAGGTACGTATATTTAATAGCATTTTTTGCGTTACTTTCTGGTTTTTTTTACCCTCTAATTACAGGCACTTCATTTGATAATGTAATTTTTGGAGTAATTGTTTTATTCGTTGGACTTGCAGGGGCAGTCTTAGTTTACAAAGCCGCTGTTTCTGAAAAAAGACGTGGAATCTATCTAGGAGGAGGTTTTGGATTAATTGCTATCTCATTTGCATATATTATACAGTTTACTGGCAGAGTCTAATTCTATACATCAAAGTAGAGATAAAATTCATGGGGATGTGGTCTAATCGAAATCTCTTTTTGGTCTCTTCTTTCCAATTCAATTATTCTATCAATTACATCATTAGAGAAAATCGGATTAAGGAATTTTCTATCACTTTCTAGTGAATCAAGTGCCTCTCCTAAACTAGCTGGCAACACCTCAATTCCTCTCTTTTTGCGTTCAGTTTTTGTCATTTTGAAAATATCTTCATGAACTTGTTCACCAGGTTCTAACTTCTTTTTTATCCCATCTATTCCAGCTGCTAGGACAGAAGAAAAAACAAGATATGGATTTCCTGCTGGGTCAGGTGCTCTGAACTCTAATCTCTTGAGATGAGCATATTTTTCACCCTTAAAATGCTGTGGTACTCTAACGATTGCTGATCTGTTACTTCCACTCCACGCAATATAGGCTGGAGCTTCATAGCCTGGAACAAGTCTGTGATAAGAATTTGTAGTTGGATTGGTTATAGCAACCAATGCCCTTGCATGATTAAGTATCCCTCCACAAAAGTAACGTCCAACTTGGCTAAGTTCATCTTTTTCATTTTGATCAAAAAAGAGGTTTTTTTCTTTTTTCCAAAGACTAACATTAGTATGCATTCCAGAACCCGCATCCATCGAAATTGGCTTTGGCATCATCGTTGCAACTTTACCATACTTTTGAGCAATATTACGAACAGCAAACTTGTATGTCTGAGTAGCGTCTGCAGCATTTGTTAGATAATCATATTTAATATCAATTTCACATTGACCAGCAGTTGCCACCTCATGATGATGGTTATCACACAAAATTCCAAAATGTTCAATCAGAATATCTACACACTCATTTCTGAATGGTGTAAGTGTATCAGAAGGTGTACTTGGGTAGTAACCTTCTTTGAGTCCCATTGGGTAGCCAGTTCCTTCCTGACTCCAGGGCGCCTCCTTTGATTCAATTGAATAAGACTGCCCTTTGTAAGGGGTTAAGACATCCCAATGTACTTTGTCGAACACAAAAAACTCTACTTCTGGACCCCAAGAACTATAATCAAATCCTTGAGTCTTTACGTACTCTTCGGCCTTTTGTGCAATTCCCCTTGGATCTCGCTCTAACCTTCCTCTGCCAAATCCCCAATAGATATCACATAACAGACGAGCCGTCTTGTTATCTGTCAACCATGGAATCGTAGCATAAGAATTTGGATCGGGTTTTAGAACTAGATCGGAATCATCTATACTAGTAAAACCAACAATAGATGAACCATCAAGCTTCGGTAGACCATCTTCCATTTGTTCAGGAGTAAAAGTGCCAGCTGAAATTGTAGTGTGGTGAAATCTACCAGTAAGACTTGAAAACTGTAAATCGATAAATTTGATCTGATCGTGTTTTATCTTTGCAAAGACTTCATCTGGTGAATAACGGATCTGAGTTGCGTTCCCACCAATCACTTTATATGGCATTTTTATATCTTCAAGCTAACACAAAAATCCGCCATTTAAGGATTATTGGGTGTTGAAGTATGTCAGAACCAAAAGAAATTGATGTTAACTCGTTGTATTCGATCTTGTTACGTGAAACTGAAAACGAAAATGTACAAGAAATTTTTCCAGAACTATACATTTCAATTTCAGAATTTGTTGGAAAGCTAAAGAGTGAAGGGTATGATGGAATTGAAGCTAAAGTAAAAGATGCGCTTGTGAATATGATAACTGAACTTACTTCATTATTATTGAAAATTCGACTCGAAAAAGCTACAAAAACAAGTAAGATAGATTACTCGAATTTACTTGATGAAGAAAAATTCATTCTTGATGCTGATGAAGAAAGACACGAAAGAACAGAAATTATTTTATCTAGTACTTTGAATGGAAAATCTAAACTTCTTGATTCTGTAGCAACAAAACATAAAACGAAATCTACGGTTGTTCGTTTTTTAAAGGAGATGGATCAGATGATAGGAGTAGATTTAACTAAATATGGACCTTTTAAAGCTGAAGACGTGGCTACAATACCATATGAAAACGCTCAAGCTTTAATATCAAAAAACATCGCTACAAAAATCCGCTGGGACGACTAAATATTACCCAATTTGTTCTAAGATTAGTTAGAAAATATGTCACATCTTGACGTAGATGTAATTGATTTCTTGTTATTGACTATCTATCCTGTAGGTGGTCTTTTCATCATAGAAACGATTAGCAGGGCATTAAAAATTTCATCTTGGTTAAAATTGTCAATTCAAGGATTAGTCTCACTAGGATTTGCAATTGGTTATGTTGCTTTGATTACCCCTCATTGGTTAACATCGTTTGTTTTAGTTGCGTTAGCAGTGGCTTTATTTTATCAAGCACGTCGTTCAAAAATTCATCCTGATAAAACAATCTATTAGAAAATTAATCCTTAGATTTCCTAAATATTTTTTTAAAGAAACTTACCTTATTTCTACCGCCATCTCTAACCACACCACGCTGACCAAATTTTTTAGCTCTGATTTGAGTTAATTTAACACACCTATGATCTTCAGGCAACCTATGTTCAGCGCAAAATGGGTCTTTACAATAATTGCACTGAAAAGGCATATCTTGAAAATCACCACAATAAGCACAATTTGCAGGTTTCATCTATTATCTACGAATTTTGTTCTAATAAACCATCTTTAAGCTTTATCCATAAAATAAAGCAATAAAATAATTTAAAAACATTTTTACAATGTTCAATTAGAATTTCTTTGAGTGGATTTTTCATTTGATAAAAGATAAAGTCGCAATTGTAACTGGAGCAAGCAGTGGGATTGGATATGCAACTGCTTTAGCACTTTCAAAGGCAGGTGCAAATGTAGCCATAGGAGCACGTCGAACAGATAGACTCTCAAAACTTGAAAATGAAATTACAAAGAACGGTGGAAAGGTTTTTTCTCAAAAATTAGACGTGACTAAAAAATCAGACTGTGACTCATTTGTAGCTGCCATCATAAAAAAATGGGGCGGAGTTGATATCTTAATTAATAATGCTGGATTGATGCCTCTTAGCTTCGTAAAAAATTTGAAGGTAGATGAATGGGATCAAATGATCGATGTTAACATTAAGGGTGTTTTGTATTGTACTGCTGCAGTTATTCCTCATATGCTTGAAAAAAAATCTGGTCATATAGTTAACATCTCATCAGTAGCAGGAAGAATTGTTTTTCCCTCTGGTAGCGTATATTGTGCAACCAAACATGCTGTGACTGCATTTAGTGAGGGTCTTAGGCAAGAATTTAGTACAAGATCAAACATTCGGGTTACTTGTATAGAACCTGGAGTTGTTTCAACAGAACTTACCGGTACAATAACAGATGATTCTTTGAAAAGTTTTGTTGAGAATTCAAAGAAAATGCAATCGCTAAATGCTGAAGATATTGCTAATGCAATTTTATTTGCAGTTGAAACACCGCCTCATGTAAATGTAAATGAAATCCTAGTAAGACCTACTACTCAAGAAAGATAATTAGTTATTTACATCAATTCAATAATTATTAATCCTTTTCTTTTTCTTTTACCATATGATCTAATATAGCTTTTATCTCTGAACTTAAAACATCAGAGTTCTTTACTATGTCTAATTTTTCTATAAGTTTTTCTTTAACATCGTCAGCTTCTAATTCTATCCTCCTCTTCTCTTTACAATCTAAATGATCTTCATTAGTTCCTGAAATTTTATGACAGATGGAGCATATTTTCATTATTATTCAGTAACTAATCCTACGATTTAATAATTTCACTTCTTGCTTGAATCTAGGGGGCCGTCGTCTAGTTTGGTTATGATGCCAGCCTGGGGTGCTGGAGGTCGCAGGTTCAAGTCCTGCCGGTCCCATAAAACATTCTAATTATCAAATTGTATCAAATTTTTCTAAACTCTTCCAAAGGTACCATGTTGCAATGGTTCTATAGGGTTTCCAAGGTCTTGCTAACTGTTCAATTTCTTCCTCTTTTGGAAGTTGCTTTAATGAATACATTGATTGTACTGCTTTTTTTAGTCCTAGGTCTCCAACTGGTAGGATATCTAATCTACCTAATGAAAAAATTAAAAACATTTCAGCAGTCCATCTACCAATTCCCTTGATATCAGTTAGATTATCAATTATTTGTTCATTATCTTGCATAGAAATTTTTCTTAGATTAAGCTGTTTTGATTCAATTTTTTTTGATAATTCCTTTATGTAAATGATTTTCATTTTTGAAAGTCCTGCTAAACGAAGCTTAGAATCTGGTGTTCTTAACACATTAATCGGTTTAGGAAATTTTGATTTATAAAACCTCTTGAATTTTTTTATTATTGATTTTGCTGCTGAGCCAGATAGCTGTTGGGTAATTATTGCCTCTACTAAGGACTGGTAGCGGTTTTTTGTTATCTTTATATGATAATCTCCTATTTGATTGATGATTTCTGTAAATTTTGGTTCTTTTTTTAAAAGTCTAATCGCTTTTTTCTCTTGCATCGTATTACAATTTTAATACTTTAAGAAGTGTTTCAAAACTTTCCCTATTGGGATTATGTTTATAATTTCGTAAAGCCTCAATTATCTTTTCTTTTGGTGGTATATTGTAGATCTTCCTGATTGATTTAGCTATGCCTGAACCTATGAAAATTCCCTGTGTTGCTGAAGTGACATTTGAAACTCTTCTTTTTGTACTAGAACTTTCAAAATCAATTAATGTAGTTTTTGATTTTCCTACAATCACATGTTTTGTTATATTACTTAATTCACCATGATCTAATCCAATTTTATCAAGATTATAACAATCTTCTAACGTTTTCCTAATTGTTGATTTTAATTTAGATACAATACCTGTTCCTTTTAGCTCTTTAATCCACAATCCAATTTTTTTACCATCCAAAAATTCCATAATTATTAAATTTTTACTACTACTGATCATCTTAGGTCCAACTCCTGATTCATTTGCCATTTTTAGTAATCTAGCTTCACTTTCCATCTCTTTTCTCTGCGAGTCAGTACGGCGGATCTTAACTGCAACTTTCTTATTTTGTCTTTTTGCTAATACAACAATTCCGACATACCCTTTTCCTAAAACATTAATCGAACCTAGTTTTAAATCACCTTGAAAAGAAATACCAGTTATTCCTAGCTTCTTCATTTGAGCTAGTCTTAATTCTACTTGTTTTTTTGTCGCATTTGGATATCCAATGATTGTTGAATATGGTTTTTCCGTTAGCTTGTTAATTGAAAGAAAGGATTGTTGCATCGGTTGAGACAAGTTCAGCAACAGCCTCTTTAATGGATTTTCCTCTTACTTTTTTTGCAGGAATTATATTGAATCTCTTTCGGATATCGTCTTTTAACCCCCTTGGAATTCCTGATTTGTTGAGATGATTTTTCAATAAATCTTTCAAAAATAAACTAATATCATTTTGTCGGCGTTTTTTTAGTGATAAAATCTTTCGATTATGACCTATCCACATCATGCTATTTTTAGAATTTTTGGTAATGTATATCTCAGAATCTTTTTCAAAAAAGAAATCAGGACCTTCGCTAAGAAAATTCTTGTTAATTTTTAAAGATTGTAATAAAAAGATCATATAGGCATGATTTTTTTCATCAATTACTCCTGAATTTCTCAAAACATGAAATCCTTCAACTTCCATTTGTACTGCTAATGAATGTGCTGCTCTTTTAATCTGTCCCCATATTATATCTGGGCTCCTAGGTTTATAGCTGAATTGAACTACGATAGCATTTTCTAAATTTCCCTTGAAAATTTTTGGTTTTTGTCGAGGTTTGAAAAATGATAATGTTGGTTTTTTTAAGAATGCTCTTGAAGCAAGAACAAACTTACCTACATTTTCGTTTGAAATTGCAGCGCCAAGGTTTCTATTACTATCAATTGGATCAATAATTATTATTGATGTATCAAACCTTTTTGAAGGTCTTCCAATTATCTGATTTTTTTCTAGCTTTGCAATTGCCTTTATTACATCTTCGAAACTTCTATAATGTAAGATTAAGACCTCTGTTATGTATCCACTAAAGCCTTGTTTTGCAATTTCTGCACCATAGATGTTGTTGCTCAAAAGAAAGTTTTTGAGTAGTCTTACTTCATCTTTCATGGCACCCGTTAATGTTTCTAACATGAACTTTGTATGATAAGGAGATCGATCAGCAGCACTTTGCCATTCTCCTATTTTGACATCATAACATGGTACCACATTAACTTTGGTTCCTTTGATTGTCGCTTCTACGTAGGGATGTTCAGAATATCTTACGTACGGTTTGAAATTTTTCATAGAATCAAATCCAATCTTTTTTGAAATTTCCACAAACATTTTGTCAAGAGTCGATTTTTCAAATTTTATGAATATATCCACGTCGGCTTTCTCTGGAAGCCATGTACCTTTGGCATAAGAGCCACCAAATTCTACTCCAGTTATTTGAGGATATTTTGACACTTGTTTTCTAACTAAATCAAATGCCATCTTTGCAGCCTTTGTATTTTCATGTTGTAATTTTTTGGATGGAATAGCTAACCTTCTTGCTTTTTCTATGATCTGTTTCATTGTTTTGTTTTAACCACTTGTAAATCTGAATATATTGGTCCCTCTGACGTAAGAACACTTTTTTTAAATTTTATCTCAAAAATTTTCTGAATTCCAAATGGATAATGTGCATATTTTTTCAATTCATCTGAAATGTTATCAGTCTTGTTTTTAACTCTAAAGATAGTTGCATGTGGTTTGAATGGTTTATCCTTTTGAAAGCCTAATTTCGATAGTTTTTCTTCCACTATTGATGTAAGTTCAACGAGCTTCTTTCCCCCTTCATTATCCGTGCCTACCCAAATAACTCTTGGAAAACTTGATTTTGGGAATGCGCCTATTCCAATAATATTTACTTCAAAAGCTGGAAATTCAATCGAACCTATTGCCTCTTGTACCTTCTGAGACATGGAATCAGAAATTTCACCAAGAAAAAATATTGTAAAATGAATATGTTCTGTTGAAACTGGTTTTGCTTTAATTTTTAATTCTGATTGTATTTTTTTTATCGAATCCAATATTTCCCTGTTGTTGATTTCAATTGCAATAAAAGTTCTCATCAAAAGTTTTTCGAATATATCTTTATAATGATTTCCGGTAGCTTCATAGACAAGATTAAAGAAGTTTCATAGAACTTGTCAAAGCTTATTGTCTGTCTTACTGGGATGCCAGGTGCAGGCAAATCTACTATTGCAATTGGTTTGAAATCCAAAGGTTATGAGATCATCAATATGGGTGATGCTGTAAGAGAAGAAGCCAAAAAAAGAAACATCGAACCCTCTGGCCAGAATCTAGGAAAACTTATGCTTGAACTACGCGAAAGAAATGGTCCTGGAGCAGTAGCTGAATTAATCCAGAATAAAATAAAAAATTCAAGTTCCAACGTTATTGTAATTGATGGAATTAGATCAAATGAAGAGATTCAAGTTCTACGAAAATTTGGAACAGTAAAACTCCTTTCAATTCATGCATCAACTGATACCAGATATAGTTTTTTGATAGAACGTGGGAGGTTAGATGATCCACAAACCAGAGATAACTTTGATGAACGTGACGTTAGAGAGATAAAAGTTGGTATCAGCACACCAATTGCTCTTGCAGATGAGAGCATATCTAATAACGAATTAACAATTGATGAATTAATTGAACATGCATACAAAATTATTCAAGGCTGGCAAAAATAAATGAAGATACCAGATGTATCATGTAAGATAGAAGCTTATTGTCCTATTTACCCATCAGAAGAGCCTAAAAAAGTTGAACAAGCTATAACCAACATTCTTGATAATGTTGACATTAAAATTAGCACGGAAGCAATAAGAGCTAATTCGACTAATCTTGAATCATTAAAAAAGATCTATAAAACAATTCATTCACATAAAACTCAGAATACCTATCGACGTCAATTAAATCAAAATTTGGATAACGAGTCAACTTGGTTTTATCTAAATAAACAAGCAGCTTTTGCAAATACAATATCAGTTTGTAGTGAATCAGATGAATCTCCTTTGGGACCAATCAAGATAACTTTTGAATCAAAAAATATTGAACAAGTACTAGAATGGCTAATTGCTACTGAATAACTCTATTCTGTCTTTGTTGGAGTTCTTACAAGTTCATCTTTTCTCAAAAATTCTAATTAATTTTGGTAAAGCTTTTGCAGATGCATCCTTAATGGATAAATCCATTTCTGAAGACATTACTGTTTCTTCAGGATTAACTTCTATTAGCAGTGAGTTATTTTGTTTTGCATAAACTGGTAAAGAATTTGCTGGAGAAACCGCAAGTGAAGTTCCAGCAATTATCATTACATCACAAGAACTAGCATGAACAATGGCTCTATGCCATACGTCTTGAGGTAAAGATTCCCCAAACCATACAACATCTGGCCGTAATATATTTCCACAACTACAACTTGGAGGAAGATCTTCAAAACTTGTTGTAATTTCATCTTTAAAATTACAAACTGTACATTTAATCCTGATTATACTTCCATGTAATTCTAGAACATTTGTACTTCCAGCTCTTTGATGTAAACCATCGATATTTTGAGTCAGAACCACTACTTCCTTATACTTTTCAAGTTGTGCTATAGATGTATGACCTGTATTAGGTTGTGCGTTTAGAATGTTTTTTCTTCTTTCTTCATACCATTCCCATACTAGTTTTGGATTATCAAAAAACGCATCAATTGTTGCAAGTTGCATTGGATCATATTTTCTCCATAAACCATACTTGTCTCGGAAAGTTGGAATTCCACTCTCTTGAGAAATTCCAGCACCAGTAACAAAAACTATTTTTTTTGCGCTCTTTATTGAATCAGCTACTGTTTCAAACATTTCAATTATTATTTTATCTCAATTTCTAAAAGATCTCTTGCCGCTATTACTGAGCTATGAATTTTTTTTGCTTCTTCAAATAGGACTGATTCATCATTATATCTGGCTGAAAAATGAGTTAAAATTAAGTTTGATACATTTGCATTCTTTGCAAGAAAAGCTGCTTCTTTTGCAGTTGAATGATGTGTCTCCACGGCTTTTTCTTGTAATTCATCTGAAAATGTAGAATCAAAACTTAGATAATCACAATCTCTGAAAAATTCTTCTAGCCTCTTTGTAGGTCTTGTATCACCTGAAATCCCAATTTTTTTCCCAGGTCTTTTCTCACCTAATACTTCAGACGGCTTTACAGTTCTACTTCCAACTTGAACCTCTTTTCCTAGCTGAAGTTTATGCCATAACTCCCCTTCTGGTATACCAATTTTCTTTGCTTTTTCTGGGAAAAATTTCCCAGGTCTGTCTTTTTCCTCAAAGAGGTATGAATAAGATGTAATAGAATGATCCGCTTCACAGGCTTTGATAATGTAAAATTTTTCATCTACTACCGTTTCTTCTCTAATTGCTGTTATCATGACAGGAAATGATAATCCAAAATTTAGAACTTTTATGTTTGATGCAATAAACTCTTCAATTCCATCTGGGCCATAGATTTCTATAGGTTGGGTCCTGTTTTGTAAGGTCATTGTTTGTAGTAGTCCAAGAATCCCAATACAATGATCACCATGAAGATGTGTAACAAATATTTTCATTTTTTTGTTCCAACCAAGACCTGACTTGAGATAAGAAATCTGTGCTCCTTCTCCTGCATCAAACATCAAAATCTCCCCTTCTCTTTCTAAACAAATGCATGTTAGTCCCCGTTCAGGAGTTGGTTGAGCAGCAGATGTGCCTAGAAACACTAGTCTCATATTTTTATTAGAACAACCTCATACAATTGCTTTTGCAATTATACTAGAAACATCCACTACTGAAGTTCCACCGGGAATAGTATTTGTGCTTATTACTTTGGATACTCCAGCTTTTTTTATCTTTATTTCAACCTTATCTCTTAACAAAGCATGAGTACATGCAACAAAAATTCGTTTACATTTTTGTTTTTTTAGAAACTCTGTAGCTTTGATAATACTTCCACCGGTGCTTATCATATCATCAACTAGAATCAAATCTTTACCTTTTACTTCTTTTAAATTCATTGTTCTTATCTGAATTTTACCTGTACGCCTGTTTCTCTGTTTTTGTAAAGATACATAATTAGTACCATAAAGTTTAGCAAATTCTTTTGCACGCTGAACCCCTCCCAAATCTGGTGACACAATTACAGGTTTCTTTAAACCTAATTTCTTGACATATGAAACCAGTTGGGGTACAGCAGATACATTTCTTGCAGTAATTTTAAAATGCATAAGTGCAATTTTACTATGAATATCTACAACTATGACTCTTGATACACCTAATGCCTTGAATAATTCTGCAATAATCTTCATTGTTACAATTTCTCCTGGTAGAAATTCTCTGTCTTGTCTGGCATAACCAAAGTACGGAATGACAGCTATTACATTAGAGGAATATTGCTTAGCTTTTGAAATAATGGATAACGCTTGAATTAGATGAGAATCCACAGGCGGATATGTTGATTGGACAACTACAATACTTCCTTTCTTTGGTTTTCCTTGTATGGTAATTTTTCCTTCCCCATCAGGAAAAACTCGTAGATTACAGGTTAGATATGGAGCATTAAGTTTTTTGGCAATTTTTTTTGCCAGATCTTGAGATGCGTGACCCCCAATCACAGTAAATTTTTTCAACATCTCATCGAGAAAACGGCCACTCTTAAATTTTGAGGGGTATATAGACAAGCCGAAAAATGTGGCCATTACGAAAATAATTACGAACGTAACAACTAGATCATAACAATAGATCTAAAATGTAGAATATTCCTGTTCTTTTCATTCAAATCAAATTCATTCTATACACGAATAATTCCATGGCTGATCAAATACTGAATTCCATTCACAAAGTCCTTGTCAGTTACCTTGCCGTCTGCCCACCATCGCGCATTATTTCTAACCCATTCAGGAATAATAATTTCAGACGATGATTCTACCCTATCTACTACAATGGGAAGGCCTACTCTGGCAAGACTGTTGCCATCTAAATTATCAAATTGCACTGTAATCACTCCTCTGACATTTTCTGGAAGGACGAATTCTGCTTTATTATGCTCATCCCTAGAACCTATACTAATTCCATTTTGAGTAAAAAGGACCTTGCCATCATGAACAATGGAAAGATTATAACTAACTGAAATAGGTTTATCTTTCAAAAAGACATCCATAATATCAAAATAAAAGGTCATTTTTGAATCTGACCTAACATCTTTTGGTTCCCAATCTAAAACAATTCTAAACTGACCATTTCCAGTAACGGTACTTAATGGCAAGTTTTCACGTAATGGTTTTAACAAAAACCTCATTCTGTTAGAATCATCTTTTTGTTTTTGATATAATTCGAGTAAATCATTTTGATTAAGAACTATGTGAACAATTCTTTGGACTTCTGAGAACTCATCAATTGTAATTACTCATTGTGGAACCTCAACATCATTTACTTTAGCAGAAAACGCAGAAACCATTAGATCCCCAAACGTTTTAGGTATAGTTAATTCCTCATGTACAATTTATGTCTGATTTACATTTTCTTTGCTCCATTCAAAAGGCATTGAAAAGGTTACCGATTTGGTAGCAGGCTCATAATGAAACTCTTCAATTTCATCATAATACGTAACTATGCTAAGTTGCTGAGAACCAAAATTGGGATCATTTACATCGTAGAAACTTCTTTGTGGAATTGATAATCCTATATTGTATTCTAAAGGATCATCTAATGTTTTAGAAAACGAATCTGCTGTTGTAATCAAAACTCGAAATTTGTATAATCCGCCAGTATTGAATGGTTTTCCTGACACTTGAATAACATCTTTCTTTGCACCTATTAGGACATCAAAAAAACTGGCTTTGTTCTCCTGTTTAATTGAAATTTTTTCTGAATCACTATGAAGAAAATCCATTACAAGTATTCCATCACTAGTCACAAAGGTATTCTCAAAAAGAAGCTGATCTTTTTTTGCAGCCTCTACACTATATGTTACGTCTTTAATTGTAATTCCAGTTTCGATATCAAATAATGAAAAGGTTATCTCTCTATCAGGGCTATCAGGATTTTGATATTGTGAGGATGTCACCTCTAAAGCGACCATTTTATCTCCTAGTTTAACTGGTGGAAATACCTCATACCCTATTCCATGTCCATAAGAATCTATTATGAAAAGAAGCAAAGTTGTAACAATCAATGAAATTAACAATATCTTTTTTTGGGCAAACATCTTAAGTCATTTTTCCCTATTTCTTTTCTTTTTCTTTTCTAAACTTCTTTTAATAGCTAATGAAAAAAGTGTACCAGCTGGTATTGCAATTATTGTTCCAATGCTAACATAAGGAGCTATAAAGAAATCCCCAATCCAAACTCCACCATCAGTAGTAATTTCCATAAATGTACGTGGTCTTAATACCAACTGAACAGTTTTTGAATCAATTTTTTCATTTCCTATATCATCTGTATATCTAACTATTACTTCAAAAGGAACTTTGTGTTCAGTACTGAATTCCTGTTGTGGAGTTTTTATCTGAGATATTATAGAAATCGGGACATTTTGTTGAATTGAGGAAAATGAATGAGTGATTTCTCCTTGAAAAACAATATTTTCCGGCGGAACAATTTGTACACTCACTTTAGTTAAATCAATATCTTGAGAAATTATCTCGACTTCAAATGGGAATTCTGCATTTGGAAATATTGATTCAGGTGTAATGGTATGGATGGTTACTTTAGGCTGATTTTTGATTATGATGGGAATTGCTATGTTATTTGTGGTAGGACTCATAGGTTCTACATTATTTTTTACAAGAACTTGAGAATATAAAATATTTAAAAAATGTGTACCAATACTAGCATCAGGTGAAATTATAAAATCAATAGTTCTTCCATAGGAACCCTCAGTTGATAATCGATCTATTGTTATCTCATTTTTATCAGTAGGAATGATTGACCCATCTGGGTTTGTAATTATTAATGAAATATCTTGCTTGTCCTCCCATCCATTATTCTTAATTAAAACCGAAACAGGGAATGTTCTTCCAATTACTACTGATTCAGGATGAGTTATTTGTACATCAACACTTCCTTCCATAGCATGTTTAATGGTTTCAGCCTCTATAGATGGGAATAAAATCACACATAGTACAGAAAATAGTATATAGACGCCAATATGGAATTTCACAATTTTTACCTGTTTTTTTATACATGAGACAGCTTTTCTATGTTACCAAGATTTTCTAAGCATATTCTGAGGCTAAATTTGCCTTGAAGGTCGATCTGAAGGGTTGTTGATTCATAAATCCCAATTATGGTTAATCTTCCTATAGGTGGTATAATGGTTACCGAGATAGCAAATTCAAAAGAAAAATGTCAACGATGTGGCAAAGGCAAAATGGTAACTGATAACGAATCAGGAGAAATGTTTTGTTCAAAATGTGGTTATGTTATGTCTGAAAAATTACAAGAGTCTGGACCCGAATGGCGTTCCTTTACTCAGGATGAGCATGGTGACCGTGCCAGGGCAGGCGCACCAACATCTCTTACTATGCATGATATGGGACTTGCAACTATTATCAATCCAATAAACAAAGATGCGGCGGGAAGACCATTAACCGCCTCTATGAAAAGCACTATTGAACGCCTTAGGACATGGGATAGTAGGAGTCAAGTTCATGAACCTGTTGATAGAAATTTTAGACAGGCATTTAGTGAACTTAATAGATTAAAAGACAAACTTGCAATTTCTGACGCAGTTATAGAAAAAGCAGCTTATATCTACAGAAAAGCGTTAGATAAAGGTCTAGTAAGAGGAAGATCAATTTCTGCATTAATGGCTTCTGCACTGTATGCAGCATGTCGTGATACAGCAACTCCAAGAAATTTAAAAGACGTTGAAATTGCTGCAAATATAAAAAGAAAAGATATTGCAAGATGCTATAGATTGCTTGTAAAAGAACTTGATCTTAAAATGCCAGTCACAGATTCTATTCAATGCGTAGCAAGAATTGCAAGTAAAATTGGCATTGCAGAAAAAACAAAACGTTATGCAATTCAGGTTCTTAAAAGTGCACAAGAAAAAGAAGTATCGGCAGGAAAAGATCCAATGGGTTTAGCTGCAGCAGCTTTGTATTTATCTTGTGTTAAAAATGGTGAAGATAAAACCCAAAGAGACATTGCAGAATCTGCAAACGTTACAGAAGTTACAATAAGGAATCGTTACAAAGGGTTAAAAGAATTACTTAATCTGTAATTTTTTAACTTCCAACAATCATCATAGCTACCCGTTCAAAAATACTAAGCATCGTCTGTCCAGTAAGCATATCTATAATTCTATCTCCAAATTTATCAATTACAAAATCCACCCCCTCACCTAATACTTTAGTTTCAACCACTGTCAATATCTGATCTAAGGTGTGTTCTGCAACAACTTCTGATGATTGACTTCCATCAATCGTAAAACCAAATATTGAAGGCATAATCCCACTAACAATATCTGGAGTGATGTTTTTCATTACTTCTGATGCAGCATCTGCAGTAGGGTCTCGAATTGCGTTTACTATTATATCTGAATCCATCAAAAAATATTATCTCATTTCAAACCTATAACAAGGAAGGACATCCTTTATTACCACAAGTAAACCAATCTGGTAAATTATTGAATAACTAATTCCACTTTGGCATCAAGTATATTTCAGAACCAATTTGTAAATCCAATCTTTTTTCTCTCTTGCAATATGTTTTACTAAATTTTTAGAAATAAAAGTCTCTTTACTCATATATACAATTTAAAATGCTACAATACAACATTAGTCAACATTGAATGCATCAGATATTCTAAGAAAAGATCATCAACAAATCAAACGATTTGAGAAGGTTATCAACAAGTGCTATCATGAGCTTTATGCAGGTAAAAATATTCCATTTTCTGATCTTGAATTAATTACTCTAGTTATTACAGAATTTCTGGATTCAATTCATTATTCTAGAGAAGAAAATTCCTATTTTCCATGTGTAGCTAGTTATGAAACTCTAAAAAAAGAAATACGAACTTTTTTGATAGAGCATGAATTTGGTCGCAGAATTGCCAATAAAATAGCACAACATATCAAACAATGGAAAAAAGGAGAAGACGCAAGAGAGCCAGTTGCAAGATATCTTAGAACCTACTCCATTTACTTACAAGATCATATGACAAAAGAGGAAGAATTCTTTGATAAAGCAGAAAAAACTGTACTTTCAAAAGAGGAAGAGCAAGAAATGTTCGAACAATTTCAATCAGTTATCACAATCACAAAAAAAATTGAAGAAATGATAAAACAAATAGATTATTTAGAAAACCAAATCTGGTTTAAAACCTAATTTTCATAAAAACGATCAATTTTTAGGAGATGTATCCTTAGTACTAGTAGGTTAGATTCTATATGGAATTAATGGGAAGAGGATTTCGTCAAATAATTCAAGAGTCTCCTATGTATTTTCACATACTCCTTAAATTCGCAGGGTACAAACTTTTCAACAAACACAGTCCACTTTATGGCTCGGCTGATATTATCAATGTATGTAATCTTCACTGTGAACATTGTTATTGGTGGCTAAATAGAAAAGAAAACGAAGAACTCAGCGTCGAGGAATGGAAAAAAATAATTGATGAAAAATTCAAAAAACAACACATTTTCATTGTGACTCTAGTTGGTGGTGAACCTATGATGAGGCCAGACGTTATAGAATTATTTGTAAAAGAGTTCCCTAAAAGGGCATGTGTAGTAACTAATGGAACCTTTCCATTACCTCATCATAAAAACATCTACTTTTATTGGGTGTCAATAGATGGAACAGAAAAAATACATAATGAAATTCGTGGTGAAGGGGCATGGGGAAAAACTAGAAAAAATGTAATAGATTATGTCGAAAAAAATGGGGAAAAAGCCTGGAAAGATATCTGGATTTCAATGACCGTTAATTCAAAGAATTACATGACTATCAAAAAAGTGATTGAAGACTGGCATGACTATTCAAATAAAATTGGATTTCAGTTTCATACCCCATTTATTGAAGGTGATCCATTATGGCTTCCTTTTGGGGAAAAGAGAACTAAAGTAATAGATGAAATCATCTCAATGCAAGAAAATGGCTACAAAGATTATATAATTAATCCAAAAAAACAGCTGGAAATAATGAAAAAAAGTTGGGGAGGAAAAGGAACAACTCCAATCGATTGTCCAACGTGGGCTATAGTATCAGTTGATCATATGGGTCGAGAAAAAAGGCCTTGTTGTATTGGAAGTGCTGAAAAAAACTCCATGAAACCAAGATGTGAAGAATGTGGTCTTGGTTGTTATTCTGTATTAATAGGATATGGAATGAAAGGTTAGGAAGTTAGCTCTGGTTTTAGAGTCCACACTATTGCAAGAATAACAAATGGGACTGATATCATTCCTGTAATCTGAAGGATTATGATTAGTTGAGTCCGAGCAGCTTCAGCTGGTGCTGTAAGAATCCAAGGTAGAGGAAGAGTAATCACAAACCAAATAATGGAAAGTAGAGAAATGATTTCAATTTTTTTCTTTGTATGTGGGTTCATATTTTTCTCATATTTTAGAATCTTACACCAAATGTCCAACGTCTATTAATTATGAAATTAATACCTCCTGCAATACAAATTGAGATTAAAGCCGCTAGCATATAGTAAATCCCGAAGGATTCAACAAGTACATAAACAGAAACCAGTTGAATTGCCATACCTAACAAACTAACGCCTACAAATTTTACATACATTACAATCGTTCTTTGGGAATCTATAGAATCCCTAAATGTCCAAAATTTATTCAAAACAAAATTAGAAGTAATTGAAGCAGAAATGGCAAAAGTATAAGATAGAAAATACCATAAACCAACATATTCTGTAAGATAGAATAAAAGACCTAGATTTACTAGAACACCACTAGCACCCACTGTATAATACTTGGCAGCATGTTTTGCAAAAAGTGATAATCTGTTTCCCTTAGTTTGATCTCGTAAAGTCATGAAACTCCCAAGTTTATTGACCCTAATAAATAAAATCTTATTTTAACGAATTTGCAAATAGTCTAATTTTTTTCAAATCTCAACACTTTTTTACCAATACAGCATAATTTAGCCTCAAAAAATTATCGATTATAGTTATATAATTATAAAAATTCTAATAAAATCTTAAATAGTTTAAAATCATATAATAATTAATGCGGAAGGATACAAATCCTATCGACTAAAATCGCGTGGCTCCGCAGAACAATAGTGGAAGTCAAAGGAACTTTGGTACCTTGACATAGAGAGGAAATCTCTCAGCGTTCTGCATTGGGAGTCACGCCCTTTTTATTTATTCTTGAAAAATATCTACTGAAACAGGACCTAATAGATTACCATTTGGATTAATGACAATCTCAATCTCTTGCTTGCTAGGAACTTTGATAGTTTTGTTACCAGAATATTCCCATGTATAGTATGTTGAAATACCTGTTTCATGAGGTGTTCCTTCTAATGAAAAAGTCTCAAAATACCTAAATGATTCTCCTCTCAAAGAGATGGTCAAAGTCTTAGGACTGTCTCCATTAGGAACAAACCTAAATTCATATACTCCTTCTTCAAATTCAAATGAATCTGAATATACCTCATTTTCATAATTTTTTGGATCAGCAAGTGTCACATGAAAAACTCGTTTTTCTTTATTTTCAATTTCTTTATCTTGAGTTCCAAGATATCCAATTACAATTGCAATTCCTACTATAATTGCAATATAACCACCAATTTTTGCTTTCATCTAAAAACTGGATAGAAGATGAAAATAAAAACAGATTCCTCAAAGTTAATCTTATTTTTAAAAAAATCCTTTTTGGTCTTTTTTGATATTTTTTGAAGAAATTTTCATTTAGAAGAAATGCTTAAATACATACCCTCTTACATAAGCGTAAAATGCAAAAATGTCCACTATGTGGAGAAATACTCACCAACGAGTCTGGAATGCATAGTCATATTCGAAAAATTCATCCTCAACGAACTACACTTCAGAACATCTAATTTTCCAAAAGCGAGTTTTTTCTTATTCTTTGTTAGAGAAATTTTATTCATGGTTAATGAAAATTTACATGTTGAATTAATAATCAATTATTCAAGGATTCCATATGACAAATTTCCAAAACAAGTGGTCAAAGCCGGCAACACCTGGTATTACTGAACGCCTTAATGAAGCAGTTAGACCAAAAGGCGCATTAAAACCTAGAGTGGAAATGGCTGTAAAACGATTACAGACTCAAATCTCAAAATTAGATAATATGCTTACAAAATTAAAACAACGTGATGAACAGCTTTTCAAAAGAATTGTTGTTTCTACTCAACAACATGATACTCATACATCAAAAGTCTTATCAAATGAACTGGTAGAAGTTCGAAAGGTCAGTAAGGTTCTTGGAAATGCAAGAATGGCTTTAGAACAAATTGAACTTAGACTAACCACATTCCATGACCTAGGTGATACAGTAGTAACTATTATGCCAACTATCGGTCTAATGAAAAGTCTCAAGTCATCACTTGTAAAGTTCATGCCAGAAGCAGATCAGGAAGTAAACAGAATGACAGAAATGCTAGGTGGATTAATGACAGATACATTCTCAGGCGATTCCTCTTTTGGGATTGAAACTTCTACAAATGCAGAATCTGAGAAGATTCTACAAGAAGCAGCAGCAGTTGCCGAGACAGCTGTTAATGAAAAATTCCCCTCTATGCCAGTAGAGCATATTACTCCATCATCCGCAACTACACGATACATGTAGTTGTTAATTCTCTTTTTAATTAGAAAAATAACTCAAAATTTAAGACTCTTGTCGTGATTCTTTAAAGTTCTTGATCTTTTCGCCTTCAGTACTTACAATTGAATCAATGCCTGAAAGTTTCCCTCGTAAAGTGTTAATCAACGAACCTACCTCATCAGCCTCGTTTTCCACAGCACCTCTTTTCCTAGTCAAATTCTGAATCCCCTGATTTTCTTCTTCAATATACTCACTAACCTTCATGAGTTTTTCTTTAAGATTCTTAATATCTACTGATTCTTCTTCAATTTCTTTTTCTAGGCTTGTGCGTTTATCCTTGAGATTTTTGATCATAAGGCCAACATAGTCAATTGCCTCTTCTAATTTCACTCTCTTATCCTTCAAACCTCTAATTCCAATCTGACTTCCAGAATGTGACGGCATTTCTGGTTGGGTTCTTGTTTCCGGAGAAGGAGGTATTTCTTCATGGATATGTTGAGGCTCTGTAATCTTCTCAGAATGATATTCTTCTACAGGTAATTCTTCCATCATTCCAGAACCGCTAGATTCCTCATGTTCTTCCTTTTTTTTCTTAAATCTATCAAACATGATAACTAGAATTGGTGTGAACTATATCGAATAAAAAGTTAGGGATATGAGATAGCAATAATCTTCCTTTCTGCGTATGACCTTTTTTGAGGTTTGAAACATTGCCCACGCGCTATAAAATCCTAAAAACCTGGTGTTTCTGGGCATGAAACACCTGTTCCGCTAGGCGTTCCGCTATGAAGTTTCAAAATGTCCCTGATAAATCAGGCATTCGTATACTAGATATGTCAAAACAACAATACAGGTCCGAAATGGGCATCATGGGAGACATCCTTGGTGTTACTATGGACGGTGGACGAAATGGAGTTATTGTCTCCGCAATATCTAGAAAGGCTAACCTTTCTCATTATGCCGTACTTGACAAATGTGAGAAGTTAGTATCTGCTGGATTAGTAGAGTCAGTAAAGAACGACAGGAATAGAGTATATTTGATGACCGAAAAGGGAGTCAGATTTTTCCAAGAGTTCCAAAGATTTCAGTCCCTCGTTGAATCAATGAATCTAAGGTACTAGTAATGAATCAACAAATGGTAGTGCCTTACTGGCAAGACCACTCTCCAGAGTATGGAATACTTTTTGTAAGGACAAAAAGTATCCTGACATCAATGGTTAGAGCTTCTCTTGTTGCTGTAGGGTTCATTATAATGGCGATAGTAATTCCTATCCAGAGTACTTTTGGAACAATAAAGACACTTGAACTTGTAATATATCCAGATGGTTCAACACACGTATCCTCTGAAATTTCAGCTGATCCGCTTGTACCAGTTTTTGCTGTAGATCTTTTGGGACCTACTATTGATAATTTTGTTGCACAGGATGAAAATGGTTTCTTACTTTCAGCAACCATTGAAGAGAACTCTGCCTTGGTAGAAACCCTTGGCGCATCTACAATTTCAGTAAATTATGATATTCATGACCTCATTTCCAAACAAGGAAGAATTTGGTCGTTTAAAGTCAATTCACCAATAGAGTATACAGTTCTAATGCCAAACAATATTGTAATTGTAGGAATGAGTACTTATCCTCTAAATATGCAGATGGTTAATGAAAAATCTCTGCTTTTATTACCAAGCGGTCCAGTTGAGATAAGCTATTTTTTTGGAGTTGCAGAAACACCTCCACCACAATCTAACAAACCGGAACAAAACTCTGATAATTCTATTTACTTAATTGGTAGTAGTATTGCAGCTGCTGGAGCAATTGCAGTAATATTGATGAAACGAACAAAACGTCACATAACTCAGCAATTTACTGAACTTTCTGTAAAGCAAGAGCAGATTCCAGAAAAACCTCTAGATGTTGAAACTATTTTTGAATTAAAACCAGAATTAAGAGATGATGATAAACAGCTTGTTTCATTTATTTCCTCAAACGGAGGTCAAGCCTATGAAAGTGAGCTTCGTAAAAAATTTCTGCAACCTAGAACTACCATGTGGAGAGCTGTAAAGAGGTTAGAACGATATGGAATCGTGGAAATTGAGAAAAAAGAATTGCAAAACTTAGTGAGGCTCAAGAAAAAATTGGAGGATGAGAACTGATGAAAAAAACTGTAACCTATCTTACTCTTATGATATTAGTAAGCTCTATGATTCTAGGCAGTATTCCTAACTATGTTTATGCTGATTCGCAATCTGATTCATTAATCAGAATTGCTTCACAAGCCAGAGATCAGCTGAAAATTCAATTATCAAAAATTGATGCTTCACAGGAAATTAAAGAAAAATTTGAGTTGGGTTCGACCGAGATTGAATCACTCATTCAAGCAGCAAAAGACGAGAATGTTTCTGTAGCAAGGGAACATTTCCTTTCTGCCATGAAGATATTCTCTGAGATAATCCAACAAATATCTGAAAAACCATCAACTTCTGAAGCATCATTATCCGCATCACAACCAGAAAGATCAAGAATCTCAAATGAACTTGATAGATTTGAAAGATATATTGTTCAACTAGAAGGAATCTCTGATAAAAATGGATTTGAGATTGATTTTAGTCATTCCAATGAACTAATTGATAGGGCAAGAAACGAACTACAAGAAGGTAAACCTGAAGCAGCGAATTCTATAATTGAGGAGATAAAACTCTCAATTAATGAACTTAATCAGATGCTAAGAGAAAAAACTAGACAATATACAACCGATCGTGCAAAAACCTTAGCTGAAAAATATCTTGAAAATCTAGACAAGCTCATTGCTGAAGCAAAGGAAATGGGAGTATCTCAAGAGACTCTTGCTAGATTAGTTGAAGCCAGAGAACTTTTGAATTCGGCTTCTGATGCCTCTAATGTTGCACAAATAATCAATGAGCTTAAACGAATAATTGCAGTTAAACAAGATTTTGAGGATACAAAAATACAGCGATTTGAATCTAGAATTAACCAGATTGAAGAAAAAATAGTTCTACTTTCAAATTCTAAGAATACTGTCCCAGAATTAGAAAATGCAAAAGAAATGCTCTCTAAACTAAAGGTTCTGGTATCTGAAGGAAGCCTTGATGAAGCAATCAGAGTCCTTAATTCTCTTAATAATCTACTTGGCGAAATTGAAAATTCTATCAACCGTCAAGAGGAGATATCAAGTGAAGCGGATACGTCTTCATCGCTTTCCGATTCAAAAACAGAGAGAATCAAGATTAAAATTGAGAGATTAGAAGTTGTGCTGAAAAATCTGGTTGATAAAGTTAATGAAAATGCTGCTGCTAAACGATGGCTAAATAACGCATTTTCATTATTAGAAAATGCTAAAAGCGAAGTGGATAATTCTCCTGATGAATCTTTAGAAATTATTATGAGTATAGAAGAGATTATCAAAAGAATCCAAAACACAATTCAATAAATCAACAATAACTTCATATACATTTTCAAGATGAAGCCATGTACATGGTTTCAAAACAAATTACTGTGGGAGTTGGAATTCCAATGATAGTTGTAGGAGCCTTAATTGCATTATTATGGGCTCCTGTCGAATTGGAATTAGGAGAAACTATAGAATTTGTTGGAAGTCTTATTGGTATCTTAGGTGTGATATTTTTTATTGCAGGACTATTTTATACCAAAGAACCTGTTTTACAATGAAACATTTCATTATTATTATAATCAAATATCATCGAATAAATAACAATCTTGTTTAGATCGTCCACTTGAAAGTCAGACTATTTGAAATATTCACATCAATTGAAGGTGAGGGGATTCTATATGGAACAAAAACACTTTTTATAAGATTGGCGGGTTGTCCATTTACTTGCTTTTACTGTGATACCCTAAATGCACTTCCAATGGATTCTGGAACAGAATATTCGATTAAAGACGCATGTAACTTGATAGATGCAAAGTTAGAAAAAAACACATACAAGGTCAACTTTACAGGTGGAGAACCTCTTGTTCAATATGAGAGTGTTTTGGAAATGGCAAAATATGTGAAATCTAAGAACATTTCTACATACCTAGAATCATCATGTTATGATTCAGAAAAATTTTCTCATCTTCTTCCATTCATTGATTACATAAAAATTGAATTTAAGACTCCAGATGCTAAATTCGTTGATTCCAAACACTATTCAAAATTAAGTGACAATGCTTTAGAATGTCTCAAGGCTTCAGTAAAATCAAAAAAGTTCACATATATTAAAATCGTAGTTAGTTCAAAAACTCAATTAGAAGAACTCAAAGACCTAGTTGAGAAGATCTTTAACAAAATTTCAAAAGCCGATCTTGCAGGGTTTATCATCCAACCTACCTATGGGATTTCAGAACCTAGTCTAGAAATACTTTTAAAATTTTATGATCTTGTATTCTCTTTTTATAACGAGGTTCGGGTAGTTCCTCAGCTTCACAAATTTATTGGAGCTCCATAAACTAGTGCTAATATCAAAATTTAGGTAAAACTTTCAAATATAAGCATGATTTCTTCTTTTGTATACATGGATAAAGAGAGAATAAAAAAACTAGTTAGAGAATTAATCATCGAATTAGGCGAAGATCCAACAAGAGAGGGATTGCGTGAAACTCCAGAAAGAATTGCTGAAATGTATAAAGAAATTTTTGCAGGATATGATACTGATTCTCAACTCTCTATTCAGTTTTCAGAGGATTCAGATGTTGTAATAGCAAAGGATATTCAGTTTTATTCAATGTGTGAACATCATATGTTACCTTTTTTTGGAAAAATTCACATAGCTTATTTGCCAAATGGCAGAGTTTTTGGAATTTCTAAACTAATCCGACTAGTAGAAAAATTCTCAAAAAGACTCCAAATTCAGGAACGTCTGACAAAGAATATTGCTGATGAACTTTACATGCAAGGCGTAAAAGGCGTCATTGTTATGGCAGAAGCTGAACATCTATGCATGAGAATGAGAGGAGTACGAAATGATGCCATAATGACATCAGCAGCTTTTAGAGGAATATACGAAAAGAAAGAAGAACGACAAGAAATAATAGAGATGATTAGAAAATCATCCTCAGATTTTATTTCCAAGTTTTCCTGAAAAGATAAATAATCACCTTAGAAAATCAAAACTGTGGTAACTCACGATAATATTCACATTCCTGGGGAATCTATTCCTCATTGGGTATGGTTTGTAATTGAGTTTACTATTGTATTAGCTGTCTCAGCATTACTTTCTAGAGAAATAACAGGAACAATTAAGGATCTCCAAGAAACCATGCAAAATTGGGTCTTTTTTGGAATTCTAACTGCAATTTTTGGAGGTTGGTATATTGTTATCAGAGGTTTTATTTTAAAAAAACGAATCTTAGAAGGTAGACAATAAATTTACTATATTAATAAATTACAAAATTAATGCAAGTATTGTGTTTTATCCATGATGCGTGCTTTACTAAATGCAGTTTTTCGATTATTACAAGATTCACAAATTCCACAATGAAATTTTTTGTTCTCATAACAACTCCAAGTTCTGAATATTTTATTTCCCAAAACTTTGAAACCGTTTTCAAGTAACTGACTTTTATCTAACTCTTCTCTAAAAGGCGACCAAATTAAAATTTTTTTTCGAATTCCAAATTTTATTCCATCCAATTCTCCTTCATTAAGAGCATCTTCTATTTTTTTTGAAAAACTAGGTCTACAATCAGGATAATTTTTATCATCTTTATGTGCACCATAAGCAACTAGGGATGCATTAAGTGTGAATGCCCATGCAGTTGCTATTGTTAAAAAGATTGCATTTCTAATAGGAACTACTATTGAATAATCAAACTTAGGAGGAATCTTTTCTTTTGAACTAGTTAGAACATTTGTTTCTCCGTATAAATTTTTCATAAAATTAATGTCTAAAATTTTATGTTCTTTAAAACCAATAATTTTTGCAAATGTTTTTGCCATCGTTATTTCTTTAGTCGCTCTTTGACCATATGAGAAAGAAATTCCATAAAGATCATATTTAGATTTAAGATATGCACACATACAGACAGAATCAATACCACCACTAAAAACTACCACCGCCTTTTTCAAAAAATTTCCACCATCAATGTTACTATAAATTAATTTTTTATTATATCTGCTCCCTTACTAGGCTTGCATATTATAATATCACATTTTTTATTTGCAGTAGCAAAACCTTTTACCATTGCTGAAGAGATTTTTTTAAGATTTGATGAACTAGTCGTAAATGCAATAACCGAAGGTCCAGCTCCACTAATAGTAACACCTAAAGCTCCTGCATTAAGAGCATTTTTTTTCACATTACTAAATCCAGGAATCATATGTTGTCTGGCAGGCTCTACTATAACATCAACTACTGATTTACCAATAAGCATTGAATCTTTTCTCATAAATCCTACTACAATTGCTGCGGCGTTAGCTAAATTAAAAATACTATCCCTAATACTGATCTTTGATGGAACAACACTTCTTGCTACCTTGGTTTTTTTTGCTGGAATTGAAAGTTTGGGAATAGCTACACATACTACTAGATCTTCTGGAGGATCGATCTTGATTACTCTAAGAGGATTTGTCCTTACTATAACAAATCCTCCCATTAATGATGCTGCAACATTATCATAATGCATTGTACCTGCACTTGCTTTTTCACCCATTCCAGCAAATTCAACAAGTGAATTGGAATCAAGATTTAGCTTGAATAATCGGTTTATTGCTACTGCTGTTGCAACAGCAGATGCCGCACTACTACCCATTCCAAATCCAGTAGGAATCCCTTTTTTTATTTCAATCTCGATTCCATCTTTAATTTTAAATTTTTTTATCATATTTCTTGCAACAAGTCCAGCTGTATTTTTTTGAGGATTAATCGGAATTGAATCAGATGTTACTATCTTAATGCCTTTTCCAATTTTTGTAATTTTTACTTGATCATAAAATGCATCTAAAGCTAGTCCAAAGACATCAAAACCTGGACCTAAATTAGCTGTAGATGACGGAGCTCTTATTGTTACACTTTTTGTCACTAGTCTTCTACCTCTTCACCTAAGTTAATGACTCTGCTTAATGCACTTTGTAAATTAACCATTCCTTCCCCCGTAACATTTGATAGAGGAATTAATCCTTGTGCAAATCCGCCCATATTGAGACTCCTTAAGATGTTAGTGGTAAGAGCATAGGTTTCACCATCAGCTTCATTTGAAATTGCTGACTCAAGTGCTTTGAGATTTGTAGACCATTGAAGAATCTCTTTTAATTTTTCACCAAGGAGGTCTGTTTTTGAAATAACGTTAATTGTTGAAACGTTTAGTCGTAATTTAATTGAGGTAGATAAAAGAGCAATTGAAACAAAATTTATCGGAGTAGTAATCAATGAACCATCATACAGAAAAATATTGATCTTCTCTTCGGCGGTTAAATTTTGTACAAAAAATGGACCGCTTGTTCTATATGCAAATAATTCAATTTGACCTGGAGTGTCAACTATCAAATAATCAGGATTAACTTTATCAATCTCTTCTTGAAGAAGGTAAATTTTTGAGGCGATGAGATCGTTTGCCATTATTAGAGCTCCATTTGGTCCAAGATCATATTGTTGCATTATTGAAACAATATCCACATGATCCCTAACATCAATATCACAAGAATATGGAAGGTTTTCTACTCCTGGATCTAGATTGAATATTGAAGCAAAAGCTCCATTTCTTATGTAATATTCATAAATTTTAGATACTAGAAGAGATTTTCCAGCCCCCGCAGTACCAGTTACAAAAATAATCTTCAATTTTTTCTATTTAATTTTTTTGATTCGCTTATATTTGAATCCATGAGAAAATCATCGAATGAATTGGCGAATTATAGCTATTCCTGCCAGCACAATCCCCATTCTCATCATTGCTGTTCAGTTTGAGATAAAACCTGAAGATATCTTTGCGATAGGGATCTTACCATTTTTAACCGCAGTAGGTTCAATAATGGTAAAACTTGTTCTTCAAGGTGTAAAATTTGCATATATTGTAAGAAAGTATCTTGGTCCTGTAGATAGCGTTTCAAAATTAACTGGAGTAAGAATGGGAAGTGAGTTCATAAAATTTACAACACCAATGTTTGTTGGTGCAGAATTCCTTATAATCTACTGGTTGCACAAGAAAGGAATTTCTACATCAAAATCCTCCTGGGTTGCAATTTTGGATATTGTTACTGAGGTACTTGCTGGAGGATTATTATCAATCATGGCAGGAATCATTGCTCTAATGAATGGTGCTGTTGTTGTAGCTGCCATTATTCTCTCTACAAGTATCTTTGTTACTACTCTCTGGACAATCCTATTTTTCCTTTCATCAAAAAAAACCTTTCAAATACCATCAGGAATTTCCAGCCTTGTAAAAAAATTTGGAAAAGATAAAGGAGAACACTTTGTTAACCAAACAAACCAATGGATGCAAGAAATCTGTTCCATGAGCAGAAAGAATTTTAGAACAAAAGAATCAAAGAAGGTATTTACTAATGGTTTTATACTTTCTATTATTTCTTGGATCTTTTATGGACTATCATTTATGATTATTGCAAATGGAACAGGTTTTGTAATTGATATATTTGATTCATTAATGGCTGTAATGGGTGCAAATGCAATTGGTAATCTACCAATAACAGTAGGAGGTTCTGGTTTAGCAGAATTTGGCATTGTAGCTTATCTAAATAATCTAGATCCATTCAATTTTGAAATTTCTATAGATAGTAAAGAATGGTCCGCTGTAATAGGTTGGAGAATTGCAACTTATTATGTACCTATAGCCATTACATGGTTTTTGTTAGTGAAGTTAGCATTGAGTAAATATACCAAATCTAGCATCTCATAGAAACTGCTTTATCTTTAATACAAGTTCATCGAAGCGTGCAATTCACAAATAAAGTCGTAGTTATTACTGGAGCATCAAGCGGTATTGGAGAAGCTTCTGCAATTCAATTTGCTAAAAACGGTGCTAATGTTGTCTTAGTTGGAAGAAGAAAAGGAAAATTACTTGAAGTAGAAAAAAAACTTTTAGCATATAATGCTTCAATATTAGTATGCCCTTGCGATGTATCAAATAAATTAGAAGTAAAAGAAATGAGTAACAAGGTTCTTGAAAGGTTTGGTAAAATAGACATACTCGTAAATAATGCAGGTTTTGCAATTTATGGGAAGGTTTCAGATCTAGATATTGAACAAATTGAATCCCAAATGCTAACAAATTATTTCGGAATGGTTTATTGTATTAAAAATTTTCTTAAAAAAATGCTTGAGCAAAAATCTGGTCATATAGTTAATGTTGCATCAGTTGCTGGCAGTTTTGGTCTTCCAGGCATTGCTTCATATTGTGCATCAAAGTTTGCAATGCTTGGCTTTTCTGAAAGCCTACAACATGAGCTCAAAGGTACTGGAGTTGGTATTACTGTAGTAAGTCCGATTATGGTTAAGACAAATTTTTTTGATAACCCTTCGTTTACACCAACGGTAAAATATTCTCAAACAGCTTTGAGTGCTAACACAGTTGCAAAAGTAATATTAAAAGCAGCTAGCTCTTCTAGACTTGAAATAATAGTCCCATCATTTATCCGTGGTGCTATTTGGGCAAAACATACTTTTCCTTATCTAATTAATCCAATCGTAGGTTCTGCATTTAAAAAACAATTAGAATCAAGAAAAATCAAAGTAGAAACTATTCTTCTATCTCTTCAGATGGTTTCTCTGAACCAATATCTAGTAGCTCTAATTTTTTTAAATTAAACTGATAAATTGCATCCATGTCTATTTCTTTTTCATTTTTTAGATACTCAACAACTTTTTTGCTTAATGGCGCCTTAAGTGATTCGATAGTAAATTCGTACACCACACCACGCTCTAAATCTACAGGCTTGATATTTTTTGGAAGATCTAATGTAACAATGTGCCTACCATCTTCTACTGGTTCATAAAGCTGTGCATCTGCTTTTCCATCTTTTTCATAAATCTCAAGAATGTATCCTGTTTTAGTCTCCTGTTTTGGTTTATCAAATTTAGCGTTTTGAATCTCATCAGTAACCCATTTTGGTATGTCATCTTCTTTCTTTTTTACCATATAGCTCAACTTTCTATCTTTGTAGTTTGTCTTTCTTACTTTTTTGCCACCAGTCTAAGTAATCGTATTGTCTATCTTCGCGAGTAGATTCCTTTCTGTTTAATCTGTCTCTAATATCACTAATTTGTTCTCTTGTTGCATATAGTCCACATTTTTTACAGATAAAGTGTTTTGTAGAAATATCAAATTTCATTGGAAATTCACCCTCTACTGGCATCTCACTTTCTATAGGAATTTCAGTTTCTCCTGAGGCTGCTTGTTTTGCTAATATGGCTTTCTTTTTTCTTGCAATACATTCTGGACAATCAGGCAATAATTTCTCTCCCAAAATTTTCAATAAAAGCGTTGCCACAGTTTACACAGGATCGCTTTGAAAATTACTTTGGAGAGTTTCTGGTACGCGGATTATATCGTCATCCCTTTCGGTCAGTTCGCCCATCGAACATACCGCGTACCAGATCATTATCTATTCTTAAAAAATATTATTATGTCTTCTTATCAAGCATATCACTTACAATTTTTGCAGTGTTTTCTGCTCCATTAATAACAAAATTTTTAGAAAAAATATCAAGTTGTTCCTGAAATCTATTGTAATTATTTATTATTCTACTAATTGCCTTAATTACTTGGTTTTTGTTTTTAGCCATAACTCCCAAGTTTTTTTCTTCAGCCCATCTTAAGTTGTTGGTATGTTCATCATATACAGGAATTCCAATAACTGGCTTTGAATTAACTCCTAGAATTTCACCCATTACACTATGGGAACCATTTATTACTACATAATTGGAAAATTTTAAAACATTTTGTTTTTCAGCTTCACTTAAAAACCCAATATCAATTTGAATCCAATCGATTTTCCTATCTAAAGCGTCTGAAATAGAATATGCTTTTCCGTCCTTTCCTGTCACTTTATTAATTAATGGATCATTTTTAGCATGAGAAATTATTCTTTTTTTATTTTTCATTTGTTCGTCATGAAAAATCTCTTCAAATTTTTTACCTGTTACATCATTAGTAGATTGATTTCCTGTTCGCATCCAATATCCAAATTTTTCGTTTTCAATTAATTTTTCGAGATCTGTTCTGGATTTAGCTTCAATTACTTGATTACTAGCAAAATGTCCAACATATGTTACTTTTTCTTTAATTTTTTCAGGAAAATTTAGATTGTATTCACAGATTGTATAAGGTGGGGGAGAATCTGCAACAATAATTCTTGTTGCTTTAGCAATTTGTTTTGATATAAAAACTAATGATGGATAAAAATAGAATCTGGATTTCCAAAGTTTTGGACGGAATTGATTTGTAATAAAAAGACTCGTTATTCCACGGTTTTTAGCAATTACGTTTGAACCCACATCTCCATCATTTATCACAAGATCAAACTTTTCTTTGTCGTAAAGTCTTCTTTCTGATTTTAGGTAATCTGAAATCTGTTTGAGTAAGGGGGAATTTTTTGATACGGGTAATAGAAGATTTAGCATTGATAACACTACACTGGGACCCATTTTTCCATCAATTGGAGTTGGCATCAATATTTCATGAATTACGTCATGTTTTGTTGGAAATTTATCAAGTAATCTTTGATAAATTTCTGATTTGCTTGAATAATGGATTTCAAATTCGTCTTTGATATATTCTGGTAGAAAATTGTTTAATGCCATCATTCTGGAATAATGACCACTTCCCCAAGGATAGATGAATTCTCCTATTTTTTTCACATACTCAAATCAATGGATGCTGTTTAAATTTTCAATGATTTGTTTGTAGGTAATCAAGTATATCATGTACATTATTTGGACCTACGGTAACTGTAACTACTCTTTTTGTTTCTAGTGCTTGTTGAACAATTTTTATTGCATTTTTGCCTACAGTAACTGAATTGAATTTCATTTTACCTAACTGCTCTATCCGTGGTAAGTATTTTTCTAAACCAATCTCTTTGGCGCAATTAAGAATATTTTCATCGAGTCCTAAAAGTGGGATATGTGGAATTATGTTTTTTTGAGAAACCTTGCTGGAAATTTTGTCTATAAAGGATTGGGGAAAAATTAATGGAGAAACAGCTAAGGATACTCTCTTGATATGATTTAAGATAGCAGTAGACAAAACAATTTCTGTAACTACTTCAACCATTAACATGTAATTTTTTGCACTTGTTCCCTGAATCGAAATTTGGAAAAACTCTATTCCAATTTTTGATTTCAAGGTTCGAGGAATTAGATTATTTAAGATCTTTACTAAATTTAATAAATCTGATTCCTTACGGAAGCAGACAATAATTTTTACATCAAATCCTTCTCTTATAGTTTCTAGACAGGAAACAGCTGATAATTCATCATAGACACAACACACTAATTTTTCTTTTTGAAAATTATTTGGTATTCCACCATTTCCCTTATCTATGAATATGCATACATATGCATTTGATTTTGTTAAGTAAGTATAGAGAAGTTTATCATACTTATCTTCTGTTCCCGGTTTAGCTCCAATTTTTGTGGTTTTTTCGATTAGTGAAGATGTTGCAGCAATTTCCATATCCTTTGGAAGATAACCTTCAGCTTTGCCATCTACTTTAACATAAAACCGTTCACCTTTAAGCAAGAGATTGGAACCAATTTTTGTAATGCCTGAAACCAAAGTCTCAAATTCATTTTTTATTTTTTTAGCTATTGCAACTTTTTCAATACCAAAAAGTAAATTTATTGCAGACGAAGCAAAAACAGGATCATTGGCTTCTACAACAATTATTGAATCATCTCTTTTTACCGATTGATAAGGTTGGTTTTTTATTTCCAATATTTTTTTTATATTGAAAATAAGTGAATTGAGCTTATTATATGCAAAAATAGATGGAAAAACAACTATTGAAGCGTTATCACTCATCTCGTTTTGTTATCTCAAGTAGTTTATAATTTTAGAATGTTTTTTGCCGATAAAATCTCGTAATGATTATAAAACTATGAAAATTATTGTTATACATGCGTAAATTTACAGCAGAACAAGTTTCAGAACTTAATCATAAATTAAAAACACCCTCGGAGATTCTAAAATGGGCTTTTGATAACCTGCATCCTAAATTGGCAATGGCCTCAAGCTTTGGGGCAGAGGATGTTGTAGTTATTGATATGCTAATGAAAATAAATCCTAAAGCCAGAATATTTACTCTTGATACAGGCAGATTAAATCAAGAGACATATGATGTAATGGACGAAATTCGTAAAAAATACAATACAAATATTGAAGTTACATTTCCAGACGCTGAAGAAGTTATAGAAATGGTTCGTGTTAATGGCATGAATCTATTTTATGATAGCCCTGGAAATAGAAAATTATGCTGTGGAATAAGAAAGGTACACCCACTTAACAAAATGCTAGGTACTCTTGATGGATGGATTACAGGACTCCGAAGTGATCAAACTCAAAATAGGAGTAATGCAGCGAAAATTGAAATTGATGAACAGCATGATGGTATGATCAAAGTAAATCCAATCATTGATTGGAATTGGGAACAAACTTGGGATTATATTAAAAAAAATAATATTCCATACAACAAACTACATGACAAAGGATTTCCAAGTATTGGATGTGAACCTTGCACTAGAGCCGTAAAACCTGGTGAAGATTTACGAGCAGGTCGTTGGTGGTGGGAACAAGATTCTGAAAGAGAATGCGGCTTGCATATGGACCATAAAAAATAATTTACTTTGTCTCAAAACAATGGTTTAGCCAAGCCACATGGTGGTAAGCTGGTAAATAGAATTTCAAAAAAAGATCCCTCTGGCACATTCTCAATTTCAATAAGTGAAGATCTAGCTAATGATGTTGAAAATATTGCTGATGGAATATTCAGCCCTTTAGAAGGATTTTTAGGTCAACAAGATCTTGAAACTGTAATTACTCGAGGTAGATTGGCAAACGATTTGCCTTGGACAATTCCAATTGTTCTTGATGTTGATGAATCTACTGCTAAAAAAATGAAAGACGCTCATGATGTTCTCTTAAAGAATTCTCAATCAGAAGGATTTGCAATTTTAAGTATAGAAGAAACTTACAGGTTTGATAAAGAAAAAACCGTAAAAGGGGTCTTTGGAACCACAGATATGAAACACCCAGGAGTGGCAAGAATCATGGCAATGAAGAATATTCTAGTAGGTGGAAAATTTGACTTCATAAAAAGACCACAAGAAAATATGATTAGAAAATATAGAAAAACTCCAACACAAACTAGAGAAGAATTTCAGAAGGCTGGTTGGAAAACAATAGTAGCATTCCAAACTAGAAATCCTCCTCATGTTGCCCATGAAATGCTTCAAAAAACTTCTCTCACTACAAGAGATGGTCTTTTTGTTAACCCATTGATTGGCAGAAAAAAATCAGGTGATTTCGTTGATGAAGTGATCGTTAAATGTTATGAAACGCTTATCGAGCACTATTATCCAAAAAATAGATGTAGTCTTGGTACTCTGCACACTGAAATGAGATATGCGGGTCCTAAAGAAGCAATACATCATGGAATAATGAGACAAAATTATGGCTGCACACATATTATTATTGGTAGAGATCATGCAGGGGTTGGTAATTACTATGATCCATTTGCTGCTCAAAAAATATTTGACGATTATCCAGATCTAGAAATCACACCGATATTCTTTCCTGAATTTTTCTATTGTAAGAAATGTCTAAATTTTACAAATGATAGGGTTTGCCCTCATGATGTTACGTCTAGAGAACAGCTTAGTGGAACAAAACTTCGGACTATGATTCTAGAAGGTAAGTCACCTTCAGTGTATATTCTTAGACCAGAAGTTTCCAAAATAATTATGGATTCCAATAAACCTTTTGTTGACTAGCTTTTTATTCATGCCTCATCGATCTTGATTGTGAAGTTCATTGTTATACTGTTAATGATTTTTCCAATGCTAATTTTACCCGTTTATGCTCAATCACAACAAAACCCCTCATTAATTTTACAAACAATCGAAGTTCCTCCATCTGATTTTAATACAATCTTACGTGATTCAATGATTGTAGAACTAGAAAAACCACATTCTATTAGCTGGCAGGTAACAATAAGAAATGATCTTATATACGCAAACCCAAACGGGAATGCTGTCATAAGATTTTATGATCTAGAAACTCCAGAAAAATTTATTGAAATTGGAATGGGTAGCCCACCTGAAGAGAAATTTTGGATGGCAGTGATGATTCCAGATGATACAGAATATGTTGTTGTACATAGCAAACAGGAGAGGGGATGGAACCCTGAATCAAATCAAATCTTAGCATATACTGAGAAAGCAGGATTGACGGTAAACAATGGCGAAAGAATAGTTATTTCAAATTTAGACATTGGAAGTTTTAAGATAGGATCTTATTCAGTTTTTGGTATGGAAAGCTCAACTGATCCACCAGCAATTAATTCAGGTCACCTTCTGATGGAGATAATGTCAGGAGACCCAACTAAAAACCAATTTCTGCTTTTTCCATTCTTTCTAGCTGGAGGTATTGGAATATTAGTAACGTTATTGCTTGTTACTAAGAAGCGTAATTAATTTTGTAATATTTACAATAATTTTTTATTTTACAAACATTACATTGAGGAGAAATAGGTTTACAAATATTTTGACCATACATAACAAAGGTATCATTAATTTCTAGCCAGTATTTTTTTTGTATTTTTTTCATTAATTCAATTTCTGTCTCTTCAGGAGTTTTTGTATTAACAATACCTAATCTATTTGAGATTCTATGAACATGAGTATCAACTGGAATTGCTGGTATGTTAAATCCATATACTAGAACACAATTTGCTGTTTTTCTCCCAACTCCAGGTAACTTAAGAAGCTCATCAATGGACGTAGGTACCTTTCCATTATACTGAGAATCAATAATTTTAGCAACATCAATAATTCGTTTAGCTTTGACATGATAGAATCCAATTGATTTTATTGTCTTCTCGACATCTTTTACATTAGCTTTTGAAAGCACTTTTGCAGATTTGTATTTTGTAAATAATTTTTTTACAACTTTTGATGTATTTTCATCTTTTGTTCTAGCAGAAAGAATAGTTCCAATTAGAACGCTAAAAGGTCCACCCGTCTCTGCCTCATGAAGCTCTCTTAATGCCGTCATTCGTGGAGGTTTTACAGCATTCATTGTAGCTACCATACCACGAAGAATGGCTCTCATACCAATTAGTAGGGTTAATTCTATTAGAATGTAAACATGAAAAATGAAAATGAATACCTTTTTTCTATTTCTATATAGTCGTACAAATATTATATCTATAATGGAATAGTATCTCTGTTGGAACTAACAAAAGAAGAAGAAGCAGCCCTAAAAGGTGAAAGAGGCGAAACTCTACAACTTGCCTTTAGAATTTTGGTAGCAACAGGTGAAGCTACAGATGCTGAGAAACTTGTTCCAATTGAATGGGCTCATGTATCTGGTGTAAACTATAACACAATTGGTGATGCTGGAGAAGAGTTTCTCTCAAACCTTAGTAAAAATGCCAAAGTTAAGGTAAAAACCACTGTTAATCCAATGGGTTATGATATTGATAATGTTTCAAATTATAATTTAGATGAACAGTTCATAAAAAAACAAGAAAGTATAAGAAATTCATACGAAAAAATCGGCGTAACACCATCATTTTCCTGCATCCCATATGAAATATTTGACATACCAAACAATGGTACTCAAGTATCTTTTGCAGAGACTAATGCTGCCATCTATGTTAATTCAATTAATCATCTTAAAACAAATAAAGAGAGTGCATTTAGTGCACTAGCAAGTGCTCTTACAGGCAAGAGTCCTTACTCTGATCTACGAAAAAATCTAGACTCACCAAATCTTACAATTAGAATGAAGTTAGAGAACCCAAATGAATTAGACTTAGGAATGTTAGGATTCTTTGCAGGAAAAATTGCAGATAGCTCAGTTAGGATTTCTGGAGTCAACGATATGGATAGACGTAGCTGTAAATCACTATGTGGTGGAATGGGAACATCTGGAAGATGTGGAAAATTTATCTTGGAAAAAGAAGACAATCATTCTGAAAAAGTTGATTTTGATAAGAAAGAAATGCAAAAGGTTTACGATGAATTAAACACAATTGACTCTAGCGATCTTATTACTTTAGGTAGTCCACAACTAGGGTTAGAAGAATTATCTGATCTATCTATGATGCTAAAAGGTAAATCATTTAAAAAAAGATGTATGATTTTTTGCCCAAGAGCAATTCAAAATCAAGCTCGTAAACTTGGATACATAAAAGAATTAGATCATGCAGGATGTGAGATTCTTTCAGATTGTTGTACATGTCTCACACCTCTCATTGATAAAAAAGATATTGACGGGGTAACTACTAATAGCATCAAAGGAGCTTACTACCTAAAAAATTCTAACGGAGTGGATGTAAATCTAAAATCATTATCAAAAATCATTCACGAGGAAACTAAATGACCTTAAAAATCATAGTGAAAGGAAAAGCTAAGGGAAAAATTATGAAATCAAATAATCCCATAAATTTTCTAGGTGCGGTGGACAAAAAAACAGGCATCATTCGTGATAATAAGCATGATATGTTTCAAAAATCTCTAAAAGGCTCTATCCTTGTTTTTCCTCATGGCATTGGAAGTAGTGTAGGAGCTTATACCATTTACTCACTCAAATCTCATAATTCCGCACCAGCTGCCATGATCTGTACGAAAGCCGATTTGTCAGTAGTATCAGGTTGTGCATTAGCAGATATACCACTTTTAATTGTCACACAAGACAAATATGATTCTCTTAAAGATGGTAAAGAAATTACAGTTGATACGTATTCAGAAAAAATTTTATAACTTTACTTCAATTACCTTCCCATTAGGACTCTGTTCTTTGAATACAATTCCCTCAAATTTCTGAATTACTGTGTCTTTATTTTTCCAGCAATCTTTTGGAAGGCCTGCCTTCTCACAAGTATGGTTAAGGAATTCTTCTTCATTCCACCCATATTCCTGAGGAACTTGTGGTAAAAGTAAACCAGAGTTAAAACCCGCTTTTATAATCAGACCATCACGTCCTACTTTGATCTTTGAGGGATAATCAAGTGGATTTTTAACCTCGATATATGAAGGTGGGGTCAGTACTGTTACTTCAAAAGTAATTTTGTCTAGCTCTTCAGTAGTTACCGAGGGAAATCTAGGATCTTGAGTAGCAGCAGCGATTGCTGTATCAGCTAATGCAACAAAAAGTTTTTCGTTGGGGAGTGGATAACCAATGCATCCCCTTAAGACACCATAATTGTTTAGAGTTACAAATACTCCAGAATTAAATGAAAAATTATTTTCAAACTCTTTGCTTAATTTGATTTTTTTATTATTTTTTAGAAACTCTATTACAACTGCTCGTGCTGTTTTAACTAAAGCTTCTCCTTCTGATTCAGAGAGTTTATGATAGTCTGTCATTTAGTTCTCTAGTAAATTTTTGTAAGTTTTTAATATGGGTTCCTTCCCAGTAAATCTTCCCACATTTTATACACGTCCAAAATTTATTCATCTTTTCAAAGACTCCTGTAGGAATTTTGCAAAATACATTATTTTTTTCAGTTACTTGCAACTCACCATTACATACTGGACATCTTGAACTGCTACCGTTGATTGTACACTTTTCTAGATTTGCCTTCTCGATGATTTGAAGAAACTGGTCAATCTCACCATCTTTCGTAATCTGAATCGTAGCAATTTGTTGTTTTTTAGCTTTCTCTGAAAGTGGCAGATCCTTCGTAATTAGTATCCGATTTTCCTCTTTTGCTATTCGTAATAATTCTTCATCTTCAATATTAGAAGAATAAAGCGAATCATAACCTAATAGTCGAAGTTTTTTTGCTATTTTTCCAAGCATTGCATCTACAATAAAGATAGATTTTTTATTATTCATCAGACTGTTCGCCTAATCCAGATTCTAAAATATGACTTTCACCTGCAGGTAAAACACGTACAAATTCATCGATGCTTAATGATTTTACTACATCCTCTTTCATTTTAATGAATTCTAATTTTATTTTTTTTGCAGTGTCTACCATTTGTGATCCACTAGGCTCTATTATTACATAACAAATACTATTTTTTTTAATAGCATCTGGTGGTCCACAAGAAATTAAATAATCTGTGTTCTGTTTAACAAGGCCTACTGCAAGCTTTAAAGTTGAAACATTAACGAAATTACGTTGTCCATCAATTACAAAAGCACCCTTTGCAAGAAATTGCCCACTTGGTGCAGCTTTTTTTACTTGCTCAGGCTCTACCCAATACGCATTTAGTCCATACATGCTTTCTCTCCAAGCTCTGCTAAAGCATACCGTGGCATGAGCAACTTCGTTTAAACTTGTAGGGCGAACATCTTCATTATAGTATTTTAAGATAAAAAATGGAGAACCATAAATGTCTGCATGAAAAACCTTATCATTTTTTTCTAAATGCTTTCGTATTAGAGCCATATTTGATGATGCATCTCTTCCTCCAATTGCTAAAATACCATCAGTGGTATAGAACCATCTGTATCTCTCATACCAGTTTTTCTTTCTTATTTCTGAAAAAGTTATAGATTCTTCTGCAACCTTAGCTTGATTTTTTTGCTTTTCTAAACTTTTTTCAGTTTGTTTTTTTAGCTTTTCTATAGAATTAATGGCTACTGCTTGACGCTTGGACTCATCAAATAATTTTGATGATAATGTAGGAAGGGAAGCCTTTGGATCAATCTTGATTTTCTCATCATCAATTTTGATAAAAAACATTCCCTTTTCTTTTATCATTTCTGCTCCTTGTTTTTTTAGATCCTCAACTGCTTTGGAATTTTCAATCGAGGTTACTCCCTTAGCGACTAGATTAGAGAGGAATTTTGCTATATTACTTATTTTTGATGATCTTTCCTTTACTAGTGTTATTGCTTTTGTCTGTTCTTCTAACTTATTTTCAAGTTCGATTATCTTTTTATCTTCTGAGCTTGTATGGATGGACTTTCCACTCTCAACAATAGTTTCTGTAAATAAAATATCTAAACCTTCCATGAAACTTGGAACATTTGTGAAATATTTTTCATCATTTCCAAGCTTGATTGGATAAACATCTGAATTTTTTCCATCTTTTACAATTACTGCTTCATGCTTTCCTTCAACAACATTGTTTAATATCTCATTCATTGATTCAAAAATTTTTTCTACATTCTCACTAGATAGTTGATTCCCAGATATTTTTGAATCAATGTTTGACCTTCTACAAATCTCTTCTACATACTTTGTTGGTAGCCCAAGAGTCCTGCCTATCCACTTTGCTACAGGAACTGATGATGATAATATCTCTTCTAAATCTTTTTGTGTTACATTGAAAATACTTACAGAGTTTTGTGGAGGAGGAGTATAAGTTAATCCTACTCGAAGCTTACGATGTCTTACATCAATAGAGTGTAGTAATGCAAGTATCTTCATTTCTTTATTACATAGAATAATATTTCCATCACCAAAAAATTCACCAATTAAAATAAACTCTTTATCAAAACCACTAAATGTCAGATATGCAATTCTTTCTGCTCCGATTTGTTCTATTTTTGTCAGTTTTAACCTAAGTAGATCATTTCGTAATCGTTTTAGCAATCTATTAGTTTCTATAGGTTCAATCTTCATTGAGGTTATCCACAACCCCATATTTGAAAACATCAAAAGAACGTCTGGTTTCTCGGGATGGTGTAGTTTGAAAAGTAAGCTGTTATTGTTTATTCCATAAATGTTACTTACATAGTAATCAAAGGTGTTTTTTGATATGTAATTTATCAGATATCTTAATTCGATTCCAGCTAATGTCATAACAAAATCTCTTGAATCTGAAATTAGATTCTTACTCTTCTTAAATGACTCTTTTTACCATCCAAAGATTTTATACAAGGCTATCTGCAGTCAACCTAGAAATTTCTTGGCCAAACATAAACCTAAGAAAATAAAATCACCTAACGAACCTGAAGATTCTGATAAAAAAGACATTCCACCAACAGAGCCTGTTCAAAGCGAGGAAGATAAGACCCATACCAAAAAGAAGCTAGACAAACTGTTTTGGCTGAGGGTTGGACTTGCAGTCATTACAGGAATATCTGCAACATTCATCTTTGAACCAATTGAAGGTGAAGAAAGAAGATGGGCCTCAATTGCTTTTATGATTATAATATTCATTGTTTCAGTTGTTATTGGAAAGGTGATGAACCCCCAATTACCAAAATCTGACAGAAAGAAACTTGTAACAACTGGAATTGGAAGTTTTATATTCATTTACTTGTTCATGTGGATCTTATCATATACAATAATGCATCTTCCTAGCCAATCAGGTATATCAAACCCACTCACATAGCACTAAAATAGTAAAACAAGATCATTTGTTTGAATGTGGAAATATAAAACACCAGGAATCCCTGATGAGGAATTTGAAAGAATCGAAGATGTTCCAATTACAAAAGAGGAAATTAGAACTCTGCAAATAAGCAAAGCAAGACTCTTTCCTGGTCAAATAGTTTATGATATTGGATGTGGTAGTGGATCAATATCTGTTGAAGCTGCACTTCAAATAGAGTCATCTGGTATGGTTTATGCAGTTGACTTTGATTCAAAAGCAATAGAATTAACAAAGAAAAATCTTGAAAAATTCGGTGTATCAAATGTCAAAATAATTCAAGGAGATGCAAAAGAAAAAATTTCTCAACTACCAGAAGCTGATGCAATATTTATTGGTGGCACAGGAGGTGATACCAAAGAAATAATCGAACTTTGTGAAGATAAACTAAAATCTGGTGGTAGAATTGTTATCGGTACAATACTTGTTGAAACTCTTTTTTCTGTATTGTCAAGTATAGATAAACTCAATTTTAAATCAATTGATGTTACTCAGATTATCATATCCAAAAGCCGTAAGACATCAACTGGAACAATGATGCTTGCAAGAAATCCAGTCACCGTAATATCAGCAACAAAATCCTAATTGTATCTAGTCTAGCTTTTAATTAGGAAATAAAGATGCACGATTCTATGCCTGAATTAATCTGCGTTGGTTGTGGACCAGGCGATCCAGAATTACTTACAGTAAAAGCAGTAAACGCAATAAAAAATGCAGATTTGATTATGTGTCCTACTTCTAGAGAAGGAAAACCAAGCATTGCCTTATCTGTAGTTTCTTCATTACTTGATAATGGAAAAAACCAAGAAATTGTATATCTTGTTTTTCCTATGACTAAAGATAAAGATATTCTAGAGAATACTTGGCAAAAAAACTCACAAATAATTGCAGAAAGTGTTCTTTCTGGAAAAAAAGTTGTATATCTTACAGTTGGAGATCCTTATCTTTACAGTACATGGATTTACCTTCATCGAGAGATCTCAGCAAAATATCCTGACATTAACATTACAGTTATTCCAGGAATAGTTTCTATGTTTACATTTGCATCAAAGGTTGGAATTAGTCTTGCAGAAGGTTCTGAAAAAATGGCCGTCATTCCATCGTGTTATGATCTGACTAAAGTAAAAGAAATTGCAAAAAACTGCGATACAATGGTATTTCTAAAAGATGGAAGATATTTTGATCAAGTAATCCAACTATTACGTGAAGCAGAATTCTCTGATGACTCTATTTTTGCAATAGGGCAAGACCTTGACACTGATAAAGAAATTGTGCGAAAACTTACACTTGGCCAAGTTACAAAAGACACCATGACTTCAAAATATTTTTCAATAATTGTGGTAAAGCGTGTCTAAGGTTTTTTTTGTAGGCTGTGGTCCTGGTGATCCAGAA
>Ga0187893_10000284_pt1 | contig 130775 bp, 118 predicted proteins | sample MA1701074metaG_FD_139574 | JGI IMG/M metagenome (GOLD analysis project Ga0187893, IMG submission 139574) | White microbial mat communities from a basaltic lava cave in the Kipuka Kanohina Cave System on the Island of Hawaii, USA - MA170107-4 metaG ...
ACATCTCCGCTCGCATCTCAAGCGCCTTCGCGGATCCCAATCGCACCTGCGCGCGTGCCTGCGTGCTTCCGACCTTCCGGGGGTGTAACGGGTCGTTCCATTATTTACGCGTGAGTCAATAGCTAGTTCCGCGGTCGCGAGTTCGAGAACCTCAAGAGGGAGGCGTCGCCCTATGAGGTGCGCCGTGCGCTCTTGACTGGAGCTTGGCCTTTGCTCAGGAAGTTCCGAACGCGGGACAGTCAGCGGCTAGAGCCGCTGGGGGAGGGGGGGCACCGGGGGGCTTATCTAGTGCCGCCTGGGTGCCGTCTGCCGTCTCCGGTGACGCGGATTTCCGCGCGCTGCCGCTCCCTGCCGCGCTCTAGGGCGCAGGATCCGGATCTTCCTCGGGTTCCCTGGCCGTTCCCAAGCCGAGGGTCGCGGGTTCGAATCCCGTCTCGCGCTCCAGCATTCCCGAGCGGAGTCGATGCGTTAGGTGGAGCGCCCCGCGCGCCCTGCGCGGCCGCCCGCGCCCGCTGCCGCCGGGGAGCCGCCTCGCGCCGCCGGAGGTCCGGGCAGGGGGGACGCAGCCGCCGCGCGGGATCTCCCGCGCGGGCCGCCCGTGACCGCGGCCACATCGCAGGGGCCGATCGGCGCCGAAGCAGTGGAGCGTGGGGTCGAAGCGAGTCGCGAGGCGCGCGAGGGCCGCGCGCGGCGCGTCACCCGGGATCCCGCTCCTCGCGCTGCTGATCCTCGGACTGGCGTTTGCGGCGGTCCGTCCGCTCGGAGCGCAGACCGCCGAGCGGGAGGTGGTGCTCCGCTTCCTGCCGCCGCCGGGCGAGGTGGAGGGGTATCGCGTCCTGCTCACCCACGAGGCCACGCTCCTCGGCGCAGCGATCGACGTGCGCCGCGTGGCGCCGGACGCGGACGGCGTGGGCCGCGTCGCCGTGGCGCTCGATGCCGCCGCCTACCTCGCCAGGATGACTGCCTACAACGCGGCGGGCGAATCGGCGCCTTCGAACCAGATCCGCGTCGCGGCGGCTTGCGAAGCGGAGCCCTGCGACGACGCAAACGCCTGCACCGCGGACACCTGTGATTCCAGCGGCTGCAGCCAGACCCCGCTCGAGGACGGCAGCCCCTGCGACGACGGCTCGAGCGCGACGCAGGCCGACCGCTGCGTCGCCGGCAGCTGCGTGGGCGCGCTGGCGTCCCTCGCCCTCGATGCCGTGGTCCCCGCGGTCGTCCGGCCGGGCAGCTCCGACCTCCTGATCCAGGGCTTAGGATTCGCGAACGGCACCGCGCTCCACTTCGAGAACGGCGGCGGCAAGACGCCGCGCGTGCGGAGCGTCTCGCTGATCGACTCGCGGACTCTCCAGGCGCGGATCGACGTGCGCGCCCAGAGACCTGCCCGCACCCGCTTCTGGGACGTCGTGGTCTCGCTGCCGGATGGACGCAGCGCGCGCCTCGTCGGAGGGCTTCGCGTCGATCCGTAGGCGGGGGCCCTCGAGGCGCCGCGCGCCCGGGTGGGAGTGAATGGCGCGCGTACGCCTCGAGAGCCGTTGGGCAGGGGCTACGACGAGTAGCCCTTGCGCGCCATGCAGTCGCGATAGGCGACGCGCGCCATCGCGCTCTGGCGATTCCGCTCGCTCATGCCCGAGCTCGTGCCCGCGGAGCCCTCCGCGAGGGCGAAGTCGTCCGCGCTCGCGCGGCCCTCGCCCGCCGCCTCGCCGTCGCTGGATCCGGCGTCGCCCGAGGCGGCGTCGGGAGCGCCTCCGCCTCCGCCGAGGGCGACGCGCTCGGCGGCGCGGTTGCACTCGTCGACCGCCGCAGCGGGCGGCGCGCTGCCCGCGGCCGCCACCTGGCTCGCCGTCGACTCGTCCTCGGGCGCGTGGGTCGAGTCGGCGAAGTTCCCGACGAGCGCTGCTGCGGCGACGAGCGCCGCGGCTCCGATCGCGATCTGGATCAACGGAGCTCTCTTCGGATGCTGTTCCTGCACGTCGTTCCTCCTTGTCTCCGCGTCCCCGATCCACGTGCAGACTCGGGGGCGCCGCGCGAGAGGCTGGCTCGCGCAGGGCGGCGAGCCGTGACCGAGGTCACATCGAGCGACAGGCGCGCAGCAGCGCTCGTGCCCTCGGGGATTTCTCGCGATCGCGGGTCGCTAGTGGGCGCGTGTGGAGCCGCGAACGCGCTCTCGGCGCCGCCCGAGTGCGAGCGCTGCGGCGATGCCGACGAGCTGGAGCGGCGCGCGGGAAGGCTCCGGAACGAAGAACACCTCTCCGTCGAGATCGGTCACGTAGAGGTTGCCGAGCGCGTCCTCGCCGAAGGAGGAGACCGAGTCGATCGCCCCCAGGTCGGGCGTGAAGGCCGGGTCTCCGCTGTGATCGCTGAGCTCGCTGTAGTTGCTGCCGTCGAAGCCGGCCGGCGGCGAGCCGTCGAAGCGCAGCGACCAGATCGCCGCGGTCGCGAAGTCCGCGAAGAAATAACGGCCGTCGAGGGCGGCGGCGGGTCCGCGGTAGGCGTAGCCGCCCGTGACCGCGACGCCGGTGAATCCCGCGCCGGGGGCCGAGCAGGGCACTCCGGTCCCGGCGTGCGGGTAGTCGAGGATCGGCGCGATCGCGCCGGGGGGCGGGCTGCCGCCGACGAAGGGCGTCGCGACGGTTCCCTCGCGCAGACGCCAGCCGTAGTTCTCGCCGCCGGTGCTCGCGGCGGGCTGGAAGTCGATCTCCTCGCACAGGCCCTGCCCGACGTCGCCGAGGTAGAGATCGCCGGTCTGCCGGTCGAAGCTCGCGCGCCACGGGTTGCGCAGGCCGTAGGCCCAGATCTCGTCGTCCCCGTCGCGGCCCACGAAGGGGTTGCTCGCGGGGATACCGTAGTTCCGCAGCGGATCCGACGGGAAGTCGTCGCGGTCGACGTCGATGCGCAGGATCTTCCCGAGCAGGTTGTCCTCGAGGTCCTGCGCGTTGCCGATCCCCGGAGTGTGGCCGCTCCCGTCGTCGTAGCCGCCGCCGCCGTCGCCGATCGCGACGTAGAGGAGGCCATCGGGTCCGAAGCCGATCCAGCCGCCGTTGTGGTTGCCCTGGGGCTGCACGGCGCCGAGGATCGGGGTCGCGCTCGCGGGATCGGCGACGTCGGGATCCGGCGAGGCCTGGTAGCGGACGATCCGGGTGTGCGGGTCGGTGTAGGAGACGTAGAAGAATCCGTTCGCGGCGTAGCCGGGATGGAAGGCGAGCCCCAGCAGGCCCTGCTCGCCGCCCGTCGAGACAGCCGGCAGCGTGAGGAAGGGTGTCGGCTCGAGCGCGAAGCCGGCGAGGCGCAGCACGAGGATCCGACCGCTGTGCTGCTCTGCGACGAAGACGCGGCCGTAGTCGGAGGGCGGCGCGGCGACGAAGACCGGTCGGTCGAGATCCGCAGCGATCCGCAGGGTCGCGACCTCCTGCGCGCCGGCGGCGCCGGCGGCGAGGAGCGAGGCGGTGAGGAGCAGCGCCCGCAGCCGCATCGCAGCCTCCTTGCCCCATTCCGCGGCGAGCGTCGCGGAGCCCGCGGCGCGCGAGCGCGAGCCGGCCGGGAGGAGAGGCAGGCGCGGGGGGAGCGCCGACAGCGGAGTCCGATGTGGGCGGCGGGACATGCGCGGCCCCGGCTCCCCATCACCTCCGGACCGAGCCTACCACGGGAGGCGCGGCGGCTCGGCCGCTCCCCGGCTGCGGCGCCGCGGCCGGGTCGCTGCGGCTCGCCGACGCGCGGTGCGGACTAGGCGGCGAGCCGGCGCGCGGGCTGGCTCTCCGGCGCGCGCAGATCCAGCACGCCCAGCGCTGCGAGGCGCCGCAGGCGCCCGTAGGCGTCGAGGTCGAGCGGGATGCGCCGCAGGATCGATCCGACCGGGCTCTGGCCGTCGAGCGCGCGCAGGGCCGCGAGCTCGAAGGCATCGATCTCGACCGGGGGCGCGCCCGCGAGCGACACGCAGATGCACTCCTGCCAGTCGCGGCTGCAGCGGCGCTGGACGTGCTCGACGCGGCGGCCGAGCTCCGGCACGAGCCGCGCGAATGCGGCGTCGTCGAGCGCGAGCAGGCGGCGCGTCGCCTCGCGCCGCGCCTCGGTGCCGGGATCCTCCCCGAGCGTGTCGCAGTTGAAGGCGTTCATCTTGAAGTAGAGCACGACCGCGTTCGCGGGATCCGAGCGCTTGTGCCAGAGCGCGCTGCCGCGGAACATCACGACGTCGCCCGGGCGATCCTCGAGCACGACGCCCTCTGCGTTCGCGAGCACGCGCTCGGGGGAGCGCTGCGGCGGGAGCGCCGCCCGCAGCTCCGCCCAGGAGTGGTACGGATTCACGCCGACGTCGGTCGTCGGGTAGAGGATCAGGCGCGAGCGCTCGGGCACGTGCACGCTGAAGCCCACGGAGACCTGGGAGGCGAAGCGGTCCTTGTGCGCGACGGGGTCGGCCTCCGCGTCGGGCTCGTAGGCCTTGATGTGCCGCTCCGCGACCACGAGCGCGCGGCAGTCGAGCCCCGTCACGCCGCCGACGCCCGCGCGCAGCTGCGCGTAGTAGTCCGCGTCCCTGGGGAAGTCGTAGAGCGCCTGCTGCTTGCCGCCGAGCTGGAACTCGGGCAGGAGACTCCGCTGCGCCTGCTCCTCGACCTGCTGGCACAGGACGGCGTGGTACTCGGGCGTGAGTCCCTGCCGGACGTGGACATAGCCGCGCAGCGCGTATGCCTCGGCATGCTGCTCGGGGTCGAAGTTGAAGAGCTTCATCGGGCGGCGCGACCTCGTGGCTTCAGGGCTGCGGGGGCAGGTCGCTGCGCGGGCGGAGCGGGCGCGAGGCGACCCGGCCCCCGAGCAGCGTGAGCGACATCGCCTAGGGAGTGCCCGAGGGGCGCGCAGAGGTGGCGCGGCCCGTGTGAAGAAGCTTCCCGGGCCGCCGCCCGCGAGAGGGGAGGGCGCGCCGGCGCGCGCTCTGGAATTCTCCGGCACATGCAGCTCCAGGAAATCTCCGACCGGCTCGAGATCGACGATCTGCTCACGCGCTACGCGACCGGCGTCGACCGCCGGGAATGGGAGCTCTGGGAGAGCTGCTTCACCGCGGACGCCTGGATCGACTACGGCGCCTTCGGCGGCATCGCGGGTGGCGTGCGGGAGGTGCGCGCCTGGCTCGAGCGGACCTTCCAGGCCTTCGGCCCGAGCCAACACCTCGTGACCAACCGCGAGCTCGAGATCGACGGCGATCGCGCGACCGCGCGCTCGGGCTTCTACAACCCGATGTCGCTGCCGACCCAGGGCGGGCAGCACCTGCTCTGGTTCAACGGCGGCTACTACTGCGACGAGCTCGTGCGCACCGCCGCGGGCTGGAAGATCCGGAAGCGCGTCCAGGAGTTCAGCTACTCGACGCGGCATCAGCCGATGCTGCGCGCGAGGGTCTCCGGCGGCGACGCTCCGAACTCCGAGTAGCTGCGCAGCGCCTGCGCGGCGAGTGCGCGCTCGAGCTCGGCGCGCCAGCGCTCGAGTCCCGCGTCGCTGTGGGCGTCGGCGGGCGCCGCGTGCGGTCCCTCGAGCCAGCAGCGGATCTCGTTCCAGGGCAGCGGGATCGCGAGCCGGTCCCAGGTCGGGAGCCGCAGGCAGCGGCGGAACCAGACCCGCACCAGCGCGATCGGCAGCCCCGCCTCGCGCGCGACGACGAGGCCGCCGAGCTTGAGCTCGTGCGCGGGGCCGTGCGTGCCGTCGACGGCCAGGGCGAGGATCGCGCCCGGCGATTCGCGCAGCGCGGCGATCAGCCGGTGCACGAGTCCCGGCGCGCGGCGCGAGCGGCGCCGGCTCGCGCCGCCGCGGATCGGGACGTGGCCGCAGCGCTCGAGAGCGGCCGCGACGAGGTCGCCCGCGTCGCCGTGCCCGACCAGCGCGTGCACCCGGATGCCCTCGCGCGCGCAGAGGTAGGGCAGCGCGTAGATCTCCTCGTGCCAGAAGAGCCCCACGAGGCCGCCCTGCTGCTCGGCCCAGTCGCGCGCGGAGCGCAGCGCGGCCGCGTCGACCTTACTGGTCGCGAAGACGAGGCGCAGATAGGCCTGCTGGAGCGGCGGCAGGAGCGCGCGCGCGAGGCGCGCGAGCGGCCGCGACAGCTGCGGCCGCAGCCGGTGCCAGAGCCGCTGCCGGAGCCCGCGTGCGCGTCGCGTCTGCGCTTCCACGCGGCGGAGGCTACCGGCCTCCGCCGCGCGGGGCAGCGCAGCGGGAGAGGACCCGCCCGGGCGCTCAGCTCGAGGTGTAGGCCGTCTCGCTGTGCTCGGTGAGGTCGAGGCCGGTGTACTCCTCCTCCTGTCCCACGCGCAGGTCGCCCATCAGCGCGCGCAGCAGCAGCAGGATTCCGGCGCTGAGCCCGCAGGAGTAGACGGCCGTGAAGCCGATGCTCTTGAGCTGGGCCAGCACCTGGCCGCCCCAGCTCATGCCCTCGGGCAGCGCGAAGTCGGCGATGAAGAGGCCGGTCGCGAGCGCGCCCCAGGTGCCCCCGACACCGTGCACGCCGAAGACGTCGAGCGAGTCGTCGTAGCCGAGCATCGGCTTCAGGAAGACCACCGCGGCATAGCAGACGACGCTGACCCCGGCGCCGACCAGGATCGAGCCCAGGGGCGTCACGAAGGCGCAGGCCGGCGTGATCGCGACGAGGCCGGCGACCGCGGCGGTCGCGGCGCCGAGCACGGTCGGCTTGCCGCGGTGCAGCCACTCGATCGCGACCCAGGTGATGAGCGCGGTGGCGCAGGCGGTGTGGGTCGTCAGGAACGCGAGGCCGGCCTTGCCATCGGCCGCGAGCTGGCTTCCCGCGTTGAAGCCGAACCAGCCGAACCAGAGCAGGCCCGCTCCGATCACCGTGAGCGGCACGCTGTGCGGCGGCATCGGCTCCTTGCCGTGCCCCTGGCGCTTGCCGAGCAGCAGGCAGGCCACGAGCGCCGAGTAGCCGCTCGACATGTGCACGACGAGACCGCCCGCGAAGTCGAGCGCGCCGAGCTGGAAGATCCAGCCGCCGCCCCAGACCATGTGGGCGAGCGGCACGTACACCACCATCAGCCAGATCGCGATGAAGGCGAGGTAGGCCGAGAAGCGCATGCGCTCGGCGAAGGCCCCGAGCATCAGCGCGGGCGTGATGATCGCGAACATGCCCTGGAACACGACGAAGACGTACTCGGGGATCGTGCCGCGCAGGGTCTCGTAGCTCATCGCCGAGAGGCCCAGATTCGAGAGGTCGCCGATGAAGGCGTTGCCCGTGCCGAAGGCCAGGCTGTAGCCGAAGAGCACCCAGAGCACGCTGACCAGGCCTCCCGCGATCAGGCACTGCATCAGGATCGAGAGCACGTTCTTGGCGCGGACGAGGCCCCCGTAGAAGAGCGCGAGCCCCGGCAGGGTCATCAGCAGCACCAGCGCACTGCTGGTCAGCATCCAGGCGGTGTCGCCCGCCGAGAGCTCGGGCTCGGCGCTGGCGGCGCGGGCGGTGGCGAGCAGCAGGCCGGCGGCAAGCGCCCCCGACCGGAGCTTGGATTGCATGGCGATCGATCCTCCCCGGCGGCGGTTGCAAGGTGCCGCCCCAGCGGGGGGAGCAAGGGCCGTGCCAGCCCGCAGCGCCTGGAAAGCGCGCTGCGCGGCATCGAGAGGCCGGGAAACCGGACTCCCGCTCGCGAACTGGGCAGTGCTGCCCGCTTGCTGGGCAGGGCGGGCGGCGCAGCGCGCGCCACCCTCTGGGCTCACTCGACGCTCAGCACCTGGATCATGTTGGTGGAGCCCGTCTCGCGGTCGACGCCGTGGGTCACGACGACGATGTCGCCGGGCTCGATGTAGCCGAGCTCGCAGCCGCGGCGCGTCACGAAGCTCAGCATCTCCGGGTCCGAGCGCTGGCCCTCGAACAGGATCCCGGTGACGCCCCAGTTCATCGAGAGCTTGCGCACCACGTCGGGCGAGACCGTGACCGCGAGGATCGGGCAGCGCGGCCGGTGCTTCGAGACCGAGCGCGCCGTGAAGCCGCTCTCGGTCAGGGTCACGATCGCCGCGGCCTTGAGGTGGTCGGCCATCTTGATCGCGGCCTGGCTCACGGCCTCGGTGACCTTGTTCGCGGGCTCCGTGAGCGTCTGCTGGAGGTGGCCGTAGCGATCCAGCGAGGCCTCGGCGCGCAGCGCGAGCGCGGCCATCGTGCGCACCGCCTCGACCGGGTACTCGCCGGCGGCCGTCTCGTTCGAGAGCATCACGGCCGAGGTGCCGTCGAAGATCGCGTTGGCGACGTCGCTGACCTCGGCGCGCGTCGGGGTCGGGCTGTGCTGCATCGAGTTCAGCATCTGGGTCGCGGTGATGACCGGCTTCCCCGCGTGCACCGTGGTGTGGATGATCTGCTTCTGCGCGATCGGCACCTCCTGCAGCGGGATCTCCACGCCGAGGTCGCCGCGCGCGACCATCGTGCCGTCCGCGACCTGCACGATCTCGTCGAGGCGCTCGACGCCGTCCTTGTTCTCGATCTTCGCGATGATCGGGATCTGCGAGCCGTGATCCGCGAGGAAGCGCCGGATTCCGAGCACGTCGCGCGCCCCGCGCACGAAGGAGGCCGCGACGTAGTCGATGCCGTGCTGGATCGCGAAGAGCAGGTCCTCGCGGTCCTCGGGGGTCACGCCGGCGCTCTCGGTCCGCGTCGATCCCGGGAGGTTGATCCCCTTGCGGTCCCCGAGGCGCCCACCGCGCGTGATCTCGCAGCGCAGCTCCGCGTCGCTCTGCTCGCGCACGACGAGCTCGATCACGCCGTCGTCGAGCAGCACGCGCGCGCCGGGCACCATCTCGGCGAGGAAGCTCGGATCCGAGACCGAGACGCCCTCGACGCTGCCGGTCCGCGCCTCGCCGTAGAGCGTGAACGACTGGCCGGTCGTGAGCGTCGCCGCGCCGCCGGCGAGGCGCCCGGTGCGGATCTCGACGCCCTTCGTGTCGAGCATGACCGCGACGTTCGCGCCGAGAGCGCGCGCGGCCTCGCGGATCATCTCGAGGCGCTTGCGGTGTTCGGCGTGGGTGCCGTGCGAGAAGTTGAGCCGCGCGACGTTGACGCCGGCGCGGATCATCGCCTGGATCGTCTGCAGCGAGTCGGAGGACGGCCCGATCGTCGCGATGATCTTGGTCTTGCGGAGAATGCGGCGCGCCAATCGATCTCCCGCGCAGGGCGTACTGGGGAGCGCCGAGCTTAGCGCGCCAACACCAGGAAGCTGTCGCGCCGCAGGAAGCGCAGCGGCGCGCTGCGGAAGGACAGCTCGTAGGCGTAGACGCCAGGCTCGGCGTCGCGCGGCAGCACGACGAAGGTGTCCACCTGCCAGCGCCCGGGCCGCAGCTCGTAGGGGCTCTCGCGCTCGACGTGGATCGCGCGGCCCTTGTGCAGGATCCGGATCACGAGCTCTCCAGGGACGACCCCGGTGGGGCGCTCCGGGCACATCGCGTAGACGAGACGGTGCGTGAAGTCGGAGCCCGAGCGCAGGCGCGGCGGGATCAGCTCGCTGTGCTCGACCTGCAGCAGGGGCAGCTTCGCGTTCGCACACGCGTACTCCTCGAAGACGGCCTCCGGGAACGCGAGGTTGCGCAGGCCCTCCTCGCGCAGCGCCTTCTGGATCTCCCAGCGCAGGCTCGCGCAGCCGGAGAGCGCGAGCGCGAGCGCCGCGGCCGCGGCGGCCCGCGCGCGCCGCATGCGAGCGCGCGCGCTCAACGCCGGATGATCCATCGACCGCGCGGCTCTGCGGGCGCGCGCCGCGCGGGCCGCGGCGCCGGCTCCGCGCCCTGCGCTCGCGCGGGCGCCGGCCCGGCGCCCGCGCGCTGCGCCTGCAGCGGATCCGCCTCGCTGCTCGGGCTGCCCGGCGCGGACCAGCCGAGCCCGCGCAGCGCCTCGATCTCCTGCGCGCTGGGCCAGCCGGCGCGCGCGGCGTCCGGCGGCGGCGCGGTCGGGACCGCGGCGGCCGGCGCGGGCGCTCCGCTCGCACTCGGCGGGGTGTCGCCGGCGCGCGGCGCCGAGCGCTCGAAGAGCAGCAGGTTCAGGCTGAGCCCGAGCACCGCGAGCGCCGCGGCCGCGCCGCCGTGCTGCCAGCTCCACAGGCCGCGCAGCCGCAGCGCGAGCGGCGTGCGCAGCGAGCGGGTGGCGCCCGCCGGCTCGAGCGCGCCCGCGCGCGGCCCGGGCGACTCCTGCGCGGCCGCTCCGCCGCCCGCGCGCAGCGTCTCGAGCGTGCGGCTCGAGGTCGTCGGCGCGTCGGGCGAGGCGCCCGGAAGCGCGTGGTCCGCGGGCGCCTCCGGCAGCCGCTCGGGCAGCGCTGCGAGCAGCGGCTCGAGCGCGGCGCGGAAGGCGTCGGTGCTCGCGAAGCGCTCGCCCGGCTGCTTCGCGAGCGCGCGCACGACGACGGCCTCGAGCGCCTCCGGCACCTCGACGCCCAGGCTCGCGAAGCGCGGCGGCGGCGCGTCGACCTGCGCGCGCATCAGCTGGTAGTCGTTCTCGGAGCGGAAGGGCAGCTGGCCCGCGAGCAGGTGGTAGAGCACGATGCCGAGCGAGTAGACGTCCGAGCGCGCGTCGGTCTCGTGCCCGCGCACCTGCTCGGGCGACATGTACTGCAAGGTGCCGACCATGTGGCCGAGGCGCGTGATCCGCGACGAGCCGAGCGCGATCGCGATGCCGAAGTCCATCACCTTGACGAGCCCGGCCTCGCTCCACATCAGGTTCGAGGCCTTGAGGTCGCGGTGGATCACGCCCTGGGTATGCGCATAGCCGACGCCTGCGAGCGCCTGCAGCAGGAGCGAGACCGCGCGCCGCGCGGGGAGGCGCCCCTGGCTCCGCACCAGCGCCGAGAAGGTCTCGCCCTTCACGTACTCCATCACCATCAGCAGGTTCCGCTCCTGCTCGAGCAGGGCGTAGAGCAGCGCGACGTTCGGGTGGTGCAGGCGCGCGAGGGTCTGCGCCTCGCTGCGGAAGCGGCTCACGATCGCATCGTTCGCGAGGAAGTCCGGGCGCAGCGCCTTGATCGCGACCACGCGGTCGAGCGCCCGGTCGTGGGCGCGGTAGACGACGCCCACGCCGCCTTCCCCGATCCGCTCGAGGAAGTGGTAGTTGCCGATGCTCGTGCCGACCAAGCCAGACGCCCCCGTCCGGGACCCCTGCGGGTCCGGCCCATCTCCGCTTTTCGGAGTCCGCGGGGAGCGGCTTTACGAGCTGAGGAAGACTCTCCGAGCTACGCCATCAAGTCGGCGTATTGGCTCAGCATCTTCACGATCTTCTCGGGCAGCACGGGGGGCGGCTTGCCGAGCGCGTAGCAGCCCAGGATCACCTGCGCGCTGCGGTCGATGATCTCGGCCATGTCCGCCGCGCGGCGCAGGCTCTTGCCGGCCACCACGATGCCGTGGTTCTGCATCAGCACGGCCCAGCCGCTCCCGAGCGCCTTCACGACGGCTTCGGCCATCTCCTTGCTGCCGGGCATCACGAAGGGGATGCGGCCGATGTTCACGAGGAAGCAGGCCTCGGTCGAGATCGGCAGGAAGGGCAGGTCCGCGTTCACGAGGATCGTCGCGTGCGGCGCGTGTGCGTGGATCACGCACTGGACGTCCGGGCGCGCCTTCAGGATCGCGGTGTGCATCAGCGACTCGCTCGAGGGCTTGCGCGCGCCCGGATCGAGCGGCTTCCCCTCGAGGTCGATGCGCACGAGGATCTCGGGCGCGAGATCGCCCTTGAAGAGCTGGCTCGGCGTGATCCAGGCCTCGCCCTCGCCCGCGCGCGCGCTCACGTTGCCGCCGGTCGCGGTCACGAGCTGCGTCGCGTAGAGCTCGTTGACGACTTCGACGATCTGCTGGCGCACGTCGGCGCCGGACTCGGACGGGGCTGCGGACACGCGGACTCCTCCTCGGCTCTAGGCCTTGCGGCGGTTCTTCTCGCGCTCGAGATCGGTGACGGCCGGCGCCGGGCCCTGGCCGAGCCGCGCCTCCTCCTCGGCCGAGAGCGCGCGGCGCGGACTGCGCCAGTCGAAGCCCTCCCAGACCGCGGGATTCAGCAGGTGGCGCGGCGGGTCTCCGCGCAGCGCGCGCGCGAGCTCCTCGGCCACGATCGCGCCCTGGTGCGCCGCGATCTCCTCGGTGTTGCCGCCGATGTGGGGCGCGCAGAGCACGTTCGGAAGCGCGAGCAGCGGGTGGTCGCTGCCCGGGGGCTCGACCGAGAAGACGTCGAGCGCGGCTCCACCGAGCGGGCCGTCGCGCAGCGCCGCGACCAGCGCGGCCTCGTCGATCAGCGCCGCGCGCGCCGTGTTCACGAGGTAGCTGCCCGGCTTCATGCGCGCGAGCTCGGCCGCGCCGATCAGCCCGCGCGACGCATCCGAGACCGCCGCGTGCAGCGACACGACGTCGCTCCCGGCGAGCAGCGTGTCGAGGTCGACCGGCTCGGCTCCCGCGAGGCGCACGCGGTCGGGCTCGAGATAGGGGTCGTAGACGACGCAGCGGGCGCCGAAGGGCCGCAGCCGCTCGACGACCTTGCGGCCCACCGCTCCGAGCCCGACGAGGCCGACCTGCTTGCGCCAGAGCTCCCTGCCGCGCAGCGCCCCGAAGGCGCGCCCGACCGATCCCAGGTTGCCGGCCTCGTGCGGGGTCGCGCGCAGGAAGCTCGTGGCCTCGAAGAGGCGGCGCACGAGCATCAGCATGAAGCCGACGGTCAGGTCGGCGACCGCGTCGGCGTTGCGGCCCGGGGTGTGGATCACCGGGATGCCGAGCGCAGTGCAGGCGGGGACGTCGCAGTTCACTGCGTCGCCGCGGCAGATCGCCGCGAAGCGCAGGTCGCGCGACGCGATCAGCGTCTTCGCGTCGAGCACGTCGATCTCGCTCACGATCGCGTGGAAGCCGCGCAGCGCCTCGAGCAGCGCATCGCCGCGCAGCATCCGGCGCAGCTTGCGGTAGCTCTGGTAGTCGACCTCGCCGAGCGCGCGCAGCGCGTCGAGGCTCGCGGCGTCGAGGTCCGCGGTCACGAGGATGCGCGGCCGGAACTCCGCGGCCGCGCTCGCGCCGCCGGACGGCAGCGATGCGAGCATCCCGCGCAGCGCGAAGGCCGTGGCCGCGGCATCCGCGCCGAGCTCGGCCGCGCGCACCTCCTTCCAGTGCGGGAGCAGCTCGGCGTAGAGACGCGCGCGGGCGGGATCGGGCTCGTGGCGGCGCGCAGGGCGCAGCAGCGCGTGCGAGGCCGCGCGGAGGTCGGGCTCCAGGCCGGCCGCGACGCTCGCGCAGAGCGCCGCGCCGAGCGCGGTGGCCTCGGGCGAGGCCGACACCTCGACCGGGCGCTCGAAGACGTCGGCGAGCAGCTGCGTGACGAGCGCGCTGCGCGAGAGCCCGCCGCCCGCGACGAGGCGCGACGGCCCGCACCCGGTCGCCTCCTCGATCCGCTCGAGGTTCGCGCGCAGGCCGAGCGCGATGCCCTCGACCAGCGCGCGCGCCGCGTGGGGCCGGCGGCTCGCAGCGCCCGGTGCGTTCAGGAACGAGAGACCGAGCTGACCGCGCGGCAGCCGCAGCTGGCGGCCGTCCATGACGTCGACACCGAAGGTGGAGAGCATGCCGCCGGCCGCCGCGGGAGCCTCCTCGGCGGCCGCGAGCAGCGCGAGCTCGGCGTGGCGCTCGCCCGGGAACAAGAGCTGGCCGAACCAGCTCACGGCTTCGCCGACCCCTCCCGCGTTCGCCTCGACCACCCAGCGCTCGGGCAGCAGGAAGGCGCTCGACCACAGGCGTCCCTCGGCGTGCAGCGCGGGCCGATCGACGACGAACTGCATCGGAGTCGAGGTGCCGAGCACGAAGCCGAGGTCGCCGGGCTCGAGCGCTCCGCTGCCGAGCAGGCCGCACTGGGTGTCGCCGCCGGTCTGCGCGACGGCGATCCCCGCGCGCAGCCCGAGCTCGCGCGCGCTCTCCTCGCGCAGCTCGCCGAGCTGCGTGCCGGGCTGCAGCAGCTCCGCGAAGAGCGCGGGCTCGAGCCCGAGCCCGCGGATCCAGCTCGGGTCGAAGCTGCGCTTCTCGAGGCCGCAGCCGAGCGTCTCGGCGGCGTGCGAGGCGTCGCTCGCCGCGCGCCCGCACATCCGGAACGCGAGCCACTCGGAGATCGCGAGGTGCGTGCGCGCGCGCGCGTAGCGCTCGGGCGCCTCGGCCGCGAGCCAGAGCAGGCGCGCTGCGGGCTGCACGGGATTCGGCCAGCGCCCGGAGTAGGCGTTGATCTCCGGGCCGCGCGCGCCGAGCGCGAGCGCCTGCGGCATGCCGCGCGCGTCGCGGTTGGTGGAGAGCAGCTCGAGGCTTCCGTCCCCGCGCAGCAGCGCGCTGGCGTGGCGCATGCTCGTGGCGCCGACCGCAGCGACGTCGCTGCCATCGGAGCCGGCCGCGGCCAGCACCGCGCGGCTCGCCGCGCAGACGGCCTGCCAGGCGCGCTCGGGATCGATCACCGAGCTCTGCGCGACGCCGGCCTCGGCTTCGAAGCCGCAGCGCTCGCGTGCCGTGACGATCGCACCGCTGCGCGCGTCGAGCAGCAGCGCGCGCACGCTGCCGCCTCCGAGGTCCAGCCCCATCACCCAACGAGCGCTCACTGCATCCTCCGCGCGCGATCGGGAACGGCCCCGCGCTGCTCGGCGAGGCGCGATTCTAGCCGCAGCCGCGCGCGGCAGAGATTCGAGCGCCGCACGAATGCGACGCGGCTCACTTCAGCGCACGCGAAGGCGATCCGATCCAGCGCAGAGCATGTGGCTCGATGCCGTAGCCGTGGTCCTGCTGGGCGTCTTCGCGGGCTTCGGCGCCCTGCGCGGCGCGCTGGCCGGCGGGCTCGGCCTGGCCGGCCTCGCGCTCGGCTATGCCGCGGCCGTCTTCGCGGCGAGCCACTGCGGGGGCCCGACCGCTGCGCGGCTCGGGATCCCGAGCTGGGCAGGGATGGCCGCCGCGGGCAGCGGCGCGTTCGCCGTCGCGACGCTCGCGGTGAGCCTGTCGGCGTCCCTGCTGCGCCGCTTCCACCTGCTGGGCGGGGGCCGCGAGTCGAGCCCGCGCGATCGCTTCTTCGGCGCGCTCTTCGGCGGCCTGCGCGGCGCGCTGGTCGTGGTCCTGCTCGGGACGCTCGCGGGCTGGGTCGACGCGCTGCGCGTGACGGGGGTGGTGCCGTCGCTGCCGGCCCAGGGCGAGTCGATGACCGCGCTCGCGTCCGCGCGCGCGGTCGAGGCGGGAGTCGAGGCCGCGCTCTCGGAGTCCCCCGCGCGGCGCGTGGTCGCGCAGATGGTCGCGCGGCCCGCGCGGTCGCTCGCGGGCTTCCAGCAGCTGATCGAGCACCCGAGGGTCGGCGCGCTGCGCGAGGACGCGGTGTTCTGGACCTACGTCGAGCACGGCAGCGTGGACGCCGCGATGAACCGGATGAGCTTCCTCTCGCTCGCCGGGGATTCCGAGCTCCGCGGGCAGCTCGCCGAGCTCGGACTGGTGCAGGAGAGCGAAGCGAGCGACGCGGCGGCCTTCCGCGGCGCGGCCGCGCAGGTGCTCGCGGAGGTCGGGCCGCGGATCCATGCGCTCAAACGGGATCCTGAGTTCCAGTCGCTGCTGGCGGACGAGCAGGTGCTCGATCTGGTGGCCCAGGGAGAGACGCTCGCGCTGCTCGCGCACCCGCGCTTCCGCAGCGCGATCGCGCGGGCGGCATCGACCGCGGCCGAATAGGGCGAGCGGCGCGGCCGGGTGGGGCGCGCGCCGGCCGGGGGCTGCGATCCGCGCGGACTAGAAGAGAGGCAGATCGCCGTCGGGCGCGTACGAGGTGATCTCGCAGTCGAGCGAGATCACTTCGAAGCTCGGCGCCTCGTAGCGGCTGCGGGCCGGGGTCGACGGCGGGGTCGGCTCTTCGCGACGGGTGGTTCGGGTCGGGCTCATGGCGGCCTGGTATAGCAGACGCGCGGGCGCCGCTGGAAGCCGCTTCGCGCTAGCGCAGCAGGACGTCGCAGGCCCGGCGCACCTGGCGCAGCGCGCGGCCGAGCGCGTTCTGGTGGATGTTGCGCCGGAGCGCGACGAGCAGGCGGCGCTCCAGCGCGCTGCGGCTCCACTGCGGCCGCCTGGCCGGGGAGGGCAGGCCGGCGGCGCGCTCGAGCTCGGCCAGGATCTCCGCCCGGCGGAAGCCCCAGGTCTCGAGGTCCGGGTCGAGCAGGCGCTCGAGCAGCCTGCGCGCGAGCTGCAGCCTCGGCGCATCGCCCGCGATCGCGTCGGCCCAGCGGGCGGGGGCGGCGCCGCTCCGCGCGCCGCCGTCGAGCATTGCGGGCGCGAACTCGATCCCGAGGAAGCCGCAGAGCGAGCGCAGGGCGGCCTCGGGATCCCCCGCGAGATCCTCGTAGCGGACGTGGCAGATCGGCACCGCGCGCTCGCGCAGGAAGCGCGCGATCGCCGGGACGCAGCGCTCGAGGCGCGGGTTCTCGGAGTCCTGGGCCGCGTCGCCGCCCGCGAGCGCGGAGCGCGCGAAGGCGCACCAGATCGCGAGCGGATTGCGCGTGACCACCACATAGCGCGCGCGCGGGTAGAGCTGGGCGAGAAAGTCGAGCACGAGCGCGTAGGCGGGCGTCGCGTCGAGCAGCAGCGAGCGCCCGCTCGGCGCGAGCAGCTGCGCGTAGATGCGGTCGCTGCAGGCGCGCAGCGCGTCGAGGTAGTCGCGCTCGCCCCCGGGCAGGGCCGCGACCAGCTCGCGCATCGCGGCCTCGGTCAGGATCGGATCGTAGGCGGCGCGCTCGACGCGGGCGAAGTAGCCGAGGTGCGCGAGCGGAGTGATCAGATGCGGCTCGATCGGTGCGGCGATCTGCGGGTGCAGGCCCAGCAGCTGGGCGACGCGCGCGGACCCCGAGAGCGGGGCTCCGATCAGGAAGACGAGCCGGTCCTGCACACGCGCTCCCCCCGGCGGGTCCGAGATCCGCGCTGCGCCCGCGGGCTCCGGGACCACGCGGAGCTTATGGGTTCCGCGCGCGACCTGCCCTAGACCGCGAGCCCGCGCTCGGCCGCCACGCGCGCGAGCCAGCCGGCCGAGCGCTTCGGCGTGCGCTCGCCCGTGGCCGGGTCGACGTGGACGAGCCCGCAGCGCCGCGCGGTTCCGGCCTCCCACTCGAAGCCGTCCAGCAGGCTCCAGACGTGGTAGCTGCGGAGGTCGACGCCCTGCGCGAGGGCTTCGCCGAGAGCGGCGAGCACGCGCGCGTGGCAGTCGATGCGCGGCGCGTCGTCCACGCTCCCGCGCAGCGGCTGCTCGTCGGCGCGCGCGACGGCGCTCGCGCTGACCTCGATCGGGGGCCCGCCGTTCGCGCGGGAGAACTCGACCAGGCTGCGGCCGAGCGCGCGCGCGCGCTCGGGATCGTCGGCCTCGCTGCAGCCGTCCCGCGCGCGGAACGCGGCCGTCGCGACCGCGTCGAGGCCGAGCGGGTGGCCCGGCGCGCAGCGCACCCGCAGCCGCTGCCGCAGCGCGACGCCGAGGAAGTCGAGCGGCGCGCGCAGCCGCTCCTCGTCGCCGTCGCGCCAGTCGAGCCGCGCCTCGAGGCTGGGCGCGGCGAGCGCCAGATCCGGGTAGGGCTCTCCGCGCAGCGGCGCGCTGAACCACTCGAATCCGAGGCGCTGCCAGCGCGCCGCCGCGGCGAGATCCTCGGCCAGGTCGCGCGCGGGCTCGCTGGCCCAGAGGCCGAGCGCCGTGCCGACGCGCAGCGCGGGGCGCTCCGCGCGCAGCGCGCGCGCGCCCTCGGCCTGCGCGAGGTTGATCACGTGGGTCGCGCGCCAGAAGGCCGCCGGGTCGGCGCGGCCGGGCGCGTGCGTGCCGGTGCCGTAGCCGCGCAGCGCGAAGCTCAGCGGATCGGCGAAGAGCAGCCAGTCGTCGACGCGGTCCCCGAGCGCGCGCGCGACCGCGTGCGCGTAGTCCGCGAAGCGGCCCGCCGTGTCGCGCAGCGGCCAGCCGCCGCGCTGCTCGAGGCGCTGCGGGAGGTCCCAGTGGTAGAGGGTCGGCAGCGGGCGGATGCCGGCCGCGAGCAGCGCGTCGACCAGGCGGCCGTAGTGGTCGAGCGCGGCCGCATTCGCGCGCCCGCTGCCGCGCGGCAGGATCCGCGGCCAGGCCAGCGAGAAGCAGTAGCTGGTTGCGCCCGCGCTGCGCAGCAGCGCGACGTCGTCCTGCGCGCGGCGGTGGGAATCGCTCGCGGGGAAGGGCAGGCTCGCGTCGCGGATGCGGTCGGGCTGCGCCGCGAAGACGTCCCAGATCGAGTCCTCGCGCCCGTCCGCGCGCGGCGCCCCCTCGGAGCTCTGCGCCGCGCTCGAGGCGCCGAAGCGGAAGGTTGCGGGGAACTCGAGCTTCGCCATGCGCGCGGCAGGGTAAGGCCGCCGGTGGGTTTCGCCGATGCAGGGCCATGCGGCCGATCGAGTGGGGCTGCCTGCTCGCGCTGGCAGCGGTCTACCTGCCCGCGCTGCGGGCGCTGTCCGAGATCTGGTTCTCGGTCGACTACTACTCCCACGGCGTGCTGGTTCCGCTCGTGGCGCTCTGGTCGGCCCTGCACAACCCGATCCTGCGCCGCGCCCCGCGCGAGCCGCGCGATGGCCGCGGGCTCGCGCTCGTGCTCGCGGCGCTCGCGCTGTATGCGGCGGGCCTCGGGCTCGGCTCGCCCTCGCTGCAGGGCGGCGCGCTCGTGCTGACCGTCGCGGGCGGCGTGCTCCAGCGCTGGGGACCCGCGGGCCTGCGCGCGCTGGCCTTCCCGGTGGGCTTCCTCGCGTTCATGCTGCCGGTGCCGGATGCCTGGCTCACGCCGCTGATCGTGCAGCTCCAGCTCTGGGTCAGCAGCGCCGCGACGGCGCTGCTGCACGCGACGGGCTTCGAGGTCGCGCGCGAGGGCAACGTGCTGCGGCTGCCGGACGGGGCGTCGCTCTTCGTGGCCGAGGCCTGCAGCGGCATCACCTCGATCGTCACGCTGACTCCGCTCGCGGTGGTGCTCGCGGCGCTGACCGAGCGCCACCTCGTGCGGCGGCTGCTGATCGTCGCGAGCGTCGTGCCGCTCGCGATGCTCGGGAACCTCGTGCGCGTGATCGGGACCGTGCTCGCCTCGAGCGCCTTCGGCGTCGAGCGCGCGACCGAGGGACCGATCCACGATCTCGCGGGGGTCGCGAGCTTCGCGCTCTCGTGCCTGATGCTGATCGGGGTCGGCATGGCGCTGGGCCGCTTCGGGCCCCCGCTGCCCGGCAGGCAGCCGAGCCCGCGCCCGGGCTGATTCCCGCTACCGTCGCGTGCGTGGAGCGAAGCGGCGGACCCGGCGCACCTGCGGCCGCGCTCGCGGAGCGCGTCAAGGCGCTCGCGCTCGCGGTCGGCTTCGACCTCGCCGGCGTCGCGCCCGCGCGTCCGACCCCGGAGACGGAGTTCCTGCGCGAGTGGCTGGCCCGCGGATTCGCGGGCGAGATGGAGTACCTCGCGCGCCGCGTCGAGGAGCGCGTGGATCCGCGCCGGCTGCTCCCGGGCGCCCGCAGCGTGATCGCGGTCGCGCTCGTCTACGACCGCCCGGAAACGCCGCCGCCCGCGGCCGACGCCGCGCGCATCGCGCGCTACGCCGGCGGCGCCGACTACCACGAGCTCCTGCGCGATCGGCTGCGCGCGCTCGAGGCGGGCCTCGCGGCGCTCGCCGGGCGCGCGGTCGCAACGCGCGCCTACGTCGACACCGGACCGGTCCAGGAGCGCGTCTTCGCGGCCTGGGCGGGGCTCGGCTGGATCGGCAAGAACACCTGCCTGATCCACCCGCGCCTGGGCTCGTACCTCTTCCTCGGAGTCGTGCTCTGCGATCTCGAGCTCGCCGTCGACGCGCGCGGACCGGACCACTGCGGCAGCTGCCGCGCGTGCCTGGATGCCTGTCCGACCGACGCCTTCGCGGAGCCCTACGTGCTGGATGCGACCCGCTGCATCTCCTACGCGACGATCGAGGCGCGCGGCGCGATTCCGCCGGAGCTGCGCGAGGCGCAGGGCAGCTGGCTCTTCGGCTGCGACGTGTGTCAGGAGGTGTGCCCGTGGAACCAGCGCAGCGGCAGGACGCTGCCGCGCGCGCACGCCGATCTGCGCGCCCAGCTCGCGCCGCGCGCCGAATGGCTCGCGCCGACGCTGCGCTGGATCCTCGAGCTCGGCGAAGAGGAGTGGCGGTGCGCGACGCGGCACACCGCCCTGCGCCGGAGCCGCTGGCAGGGGCTCTTGCGCAACGCGCTCGTGGTCGCGGGAAACGTGGGCGGCGGCGATCTGTGCGGCGCGCTGCGGGCGCACGCGGAGGGCGGCGATCCGCTGCTGGCCGAGCACGCGCGCTGGGCGCTGGAGCGGATCGCGGCGCGCAGCGCCGGCTCGCGCGCGGGCCCCTAGCAGAGCGGCCGGCGCGCGACGAGCTGCGCGAGCTCCAGCGGCCGCTCGCCCGGTGTGCGGCCCTCCCAGTGGTGCTCGCAGCGCAGGCGGGGAAAGAGCCCGGGCAGCTCGCCGGGCGCGAGCAGGAAGGCGGGGTTCTTCGGCCCGTAGCCGAGCTCCCGCTGCCGCAGCGTGAAGGTCTCGTAGAGCAGCAGGCCGCCCGGCGAGAGCAGCGCCTGGATCGCGGCCGCGAGCGGTCGGAACAGGAAGCGGAACACGAGGACCGCGCCGCAAGAGCCCGCTTTCACTGGCACATCGCAGCCCGCCTCGAGATCCGCGCGGACCCCCGCGAGCGGCAGATCGCGCGCCCGCGCGGCCTGCACGAGCGCGCGCAGCGCGGCCGAGTCGCGGTCGATCCCGAGCACCCGGCAGCCGGCCTCGGCGCAGCGGAGCGCGTGGCGGCCCTCGCCGCAGGCGAGGTCGAGGACCGGTCCGCGCCGCGCGAGCGCGCGCAGCTCCGGCAGCCGCGAGACGACCAGCTCGGAGACCGGGCCGGGCGCGGAGTGCATCAGGCCGCGCCGCGACCGCGCAGCCCGCGCCGCTCGAGCAGGCGCGCCAGGCGCGCCGGGAAGTCGGTGACGAGGCCGTCGACGCCGAGCGCGAGCAGGCGCTCCATCTCGTCCTCGCGGTTGATCGTCCAGACGTGGATCTGGGCGCCGTGCGCGTGGGCGTGCGCGACGAGCTCGCGCGTGACGAGTGGCTCCCCCGCGAACTCGGGCGGGACCTGGTAGGCCATCGCGCGGCTGCGCGGGGCGCGCCGCTCGCGCGCCGAGGCGACGAGCTCGAGGATGTCGGCGATGCAGGCGCCCTCCGCGACCGGCGTGCCGCGCGCGGCGAGGGACGCGCGCAGCGCATCCATCGCGTCGTTCTCGCCGGCCGTCAGCAGCACGCGATCGGCGGCATGCGCGAGCTCGATGGCGTCGAGCGCAGAGCGGGCGAGCGCGGGCTCCGCGCTCTTCAGCTCCAGGTTGAAGCGCGCGGAAGGGAAGCGCGCGAGCGCCTCGGCGAGCCTCGGAATGCGCAGTCCCTTGCCGCGGAAGGGGAAGCTCGCGCCGGCGTCGGGGCTGAAGCGGTGGCCGGCGTCGAGTCGCTCGAGCTCCTCGGAGTCGAAGTCCCGGATCGAGCCCGCGCCGTCGGTCGTGCGCACGACGTCGTCGTCGTGCAGCAGCACGGGCACGGCGTCGCGCGTGAGCTGGAGATCGCTCTCGAGCACGTCGGCGCCCTGCGCGAGCGCGCGCTCGAAGGACTCCAGCGTGTTCTCGGGAGCCTCGCCCGCGCAGCCGCGATGCCCGAGCACGAGCGGAACCGGGCCGGCGAACCAGGGGTGGGGCTGCACCGGCCTACGGTACCATGCGCGCCTCGATGGCCGTCCTGACGCGCGAACACATCGCCCGAGCCCTCGAAGCGGGGCGCGTCGTGATCGAGCCCTTCTCGCCCGACCAGCTCGGCTCGGCTTCGATCGACCTCACCCTCTCCGACGAGATCCGCGTGATCGAGCCCGGTCCCGCGATCGACGTCGTGGAAGGCGCCGACTATCGCGACCACACGCGCCGCGAGTCGCTCGCGGCGCCCTTCGTGCTCGAGCCCGGCGTCACGATCCACGGCATCACGCGCGAGCGCATCACCCTGCCGACCGACCTGTGCGGTTTTCTCGAGGGCCGCAGCCGCTTTGCGCGGCTGGGTCTGATGATCCACGTGACCTCGGCCTTCGTGCAGCCGGGAGTCTCGAACCGCCAGGTGCTCGAGATGAGCAACGTGTCGCGGCGCCCGCTGCGGCTGCACGCGGGCGTGCGGCTGTGCCAGCTCGTCCTGATGGAGACGCTCGGGCAGGCGCGCTACCAGGGTCGCTTCGCGCGCCAGGAAGAGATCTAGTCCCGCGTGAGCGGCGCGGACTGAGTGCGCGCGGTCGTCCAGCGCGTGAGCGCCTCGCGCGTGCTCGTCGCGCAGCGCGAGATCGCGCGCACCGGCCCGGGGCTGCTCGCGCTGGTCGGCGTGTCGCGCGCCGATGCTCGCGCCGACGCCGAGGCGCTCGCGCGGCGCATCGTCCAGCTGCGCGTCTTCGAGGCCGCCGAGGGCGGTGCCGAGCGCTCGCTGCTCGAGGTCGGCGGGGAGCTCTGCGTGGTGTCCCAGTTCACGCTCTGCGCCGACACTGGCAGGGGGCGCCGCCCGTCCTATCTCGACGCCGCCGCGGCCGCGCAGGCCGAGCCGCTCGTGCGCCTGCTGGTGGACACCGCGCGCGCACTCGGGGCGCCGGTCGTGACCGGCAGCTTCGGCGCAGGCATGGACGTCGAGCTCTGCAACCGCGGGCCCTTCACGCTCCTGTTGGACACGCGCGAGCGTTCCCAGGCGGCCGAGTCCCGCACCGGTGCGCGGCGGGTGGAGGCGCCCTAGCGCGGCCGAGGCGAGCAGAACCGCGTTTGGCGGGTTGACGTCCGCAGGTGGCCGGGCATTCTTCGGGGCCTGGCCGGGGGGCTGGAGAAAAGGGGAAGGACATGCATCGCTGGATCTGGATCGAACGTCCGCGACTCCTAATCGCGGCTCTGGCGCTCGCCGCCGCGCTCGGCGCGGCTCCGGCGCAGGCGCAGACCTCGAGCAACATGGATTCGGGCATCGGGGCGCTGTCGGCCCTGGCCACGCTCATCTACGGGCCCGTGAAGCTGGTCTACGCGACCGGCGGGCTCCTGATCGGCGGCCTCGCCTGGGGCCTGTCGGGAGGCGACGCGCAGGTGGCGCGGGCGGTCATCACGCCCGCCATCCACGGCGACTACGTGATCACCTCGGACATCATCCGCGGCCGCCGCATGCCGGAGTTCTACGGCCGGGATCCCCGCTACCGCGACACGGATCTCGCGCAGATCCCGCCCCAGGAGGCGGGCCCGCCGGCGCCGCTGATCGAAGAGGAGTACTGAGCGCAGCCCGCCGCGGTGCGCTCGCGGGAGCGCGCCGCGCGGGTCGGGCAGGGGCGGGCGACTGCGCGCTGGCGGCGGGCCACCGGCTCGCCGACGAGGGACGCCGCAGTGGCCGAGCTCAGCGCGGATCTCGTGACGCAGGCCTGGTTGGCGTTCGCGGCCGGCCTGCTCTCCGTGCTCTCTCCCTGCGTGTTGCCGCTGCTTCCGGCCTATCTCTCGCTGCTCTCGGGCATCTCGGTCGAGCAGCTCGAGCGCGGCACCGCGGATCTCGTGCTGCGCGGGCGCGTGATGCGCGCCTGCGCCGGCTTCGTGCTCGGATTCTCTCTGGTCTTCATCCTGATGGGCGTCGGTGCCGTGACCGCCGGGCGCGTGCTGCGCAGCTGGCGCGTCGACTTCTTCGGTCTGGAGCTCGGGATCAGCCAGCTCGCGGGGCTGCTCGTGATCGCGCTCGGCCTGCACATCAGCGGGCTCGCGCCGATCCGCGCGCTGTATCGCGACACGCGTTTCGAGTTCGCGATCGGCGAGCGCAGCTTCGGCAGCAGCCTGCTCGTGGGCTCGAGCTTCGCGCTCGGCTGGTCGCCCTGCATCGGGCCGATCCTCGCGGCGATCCTGACGGTCGCGGGCAGCCGCGAGACCCTGCTGCACGGGGTGCTGCTGCTCTCGATCTACTCGGCCGGTCTCGCGCTGCCCTTCCTGCTCGCGGGCTGGAGCCTCCAGCACTTCCTCGCGGCGTTCCAGCGGATCCGGCGCCATTTCCGGGCACTCGAGATCGCCTCGGGCGCGATGCTGGTCGGGGTGGGCGTCCTGCTCGTGACCAACCAGCTGACCGCGCTGAACAGCCGCTTCCGCTTCCTGACCGAGTGGCTCGCGGCGGCGGAGCGCGCGCTGCAATGACGGCCTCTCTGCGGGGACGCCCGCCGGGACTGCGCGGGCTCGCTGCGCTCGCCTCGCTCTGGCTCGCCTGCGGGCCCGCGGGCCAGCCCGCGGCGTCCGCGCTGCCCGACTTCGAGCTCCCGCTGCTCGGCGGGGGAACGCTCCGGCTCTCCGAGCTGCGCGGCAAGCGGGTCCTGATCGACTTCTGGGCCACCTGGTGCGAGCCCTGCGTCTTCCAGGTCCCCGAGCTGAACGCGCTCTGGCGCGAGCGGCGCGATGCGGGCGTCGCGATCCTGGGCATCGCGGTCGATCTCGAGGGAGCGGCGGTGGTGGGGCCCTGGGTTGCAGAGCAGCGGGTCGAGTACCCGATCCTGCTCGGCAGCGAGAGCCTGGCCTTCGACTTCGGCGTGCTGGGCTTTCCCGCGCTCGTGGTGGTCGAGCCGGATGGCCGCGTCGGCCAGATCCACCTCGGGATCGCCTCGCGCGAGGAGCTGATCGCCATGCTGCGCTGAGCGCTCCGGCAGGGCTCCGGTCGCGGCCCCGGGGCTAAAGCGGCCCTGCGGGGATGTCGAAACGCCCGAGCGTGCGGCAGCCGCAGTCCCAACGCGCGAGCGACACCGAGTTTCGCGTGCGCAACCTGTTCCAGCGTGAGCTCGCGCCGGGGGAGCGGGTCTTCGCGCAGGGCGATCCCGGCGAGCGCTTCTTCGTGATCCAGTCGGGCTGTGTCGAGATCGTGCGCGAGGAGGCCTCCGGCCGGCGCGTCGTGGCGCGCCTCGGGCCCGGCGACTTCTTCGGCGAGCAGTCGCTGCTCGCCGCGGGCGCGGCCCATAACGCGTCGGCCACCGCCACCCGACCGACGGGTCTGCTCGAGCTCGATGCCGGCATGCTCGAGGCGATGTGCGTCGAGCGACCCGAGATCGCGATCCGCATGATCCGCGTGCTCGTCGGGCGCCTGGTCGAGTCCGAGCGGCGGCTCGCCGCGCTCGGCTCCGACGATCTGCTGCGGCCCTTCGTGCGCGCGCTCGTGCGCAACGCCGAGCCGCACGAAGGTCGCTCGGTGCGGATCCCGCTCACGCTGCGAGAGCTCGCGGAGCAGGCGGGGCTGTCGCTGCTCGAGGCGCACCGCGCGCTGCACCAGCTCGTGGATCGCAAGGCCCTCGATCTGCTCGACGACGTGCTGATCGCGCCCGATCTCGACACGCTCTCCGCAAGTCTCGACGTCGCGGGCTGAACGCGCCGCGCGCGCCCGAGGCGGCGATAGCCGCTCCCGGGCGCGCGCGATATCGTCGCGCGCGTGGGGGGAGGCGCCGCAAACGCCGATCGCGTGCGCTCGCGTCGCGCCGCACCTCGCACTTCGCCCGGGACCTGCTTCGCAGCGCTCGCGCTCGGGCTCGCGGGCGCCACGGGCGCGCGCGCCCAGGTCCCGCTGCCCGATCTCCGCGGGGCCTCGGGAGAGCCCGTCGAGATCCGCGCGCACCAGCTCTCGCTCGACAAGCGGAGGCAGCTCTACGAGGCGCAGGGAAACGTGCGGCTGCGCCAGGGGACGCGCGAGCTGCGCGCGGACTGGATGGTGTTCCACGCCGAGACGGGCCAGGGCGTCGCGAGCGGCAACGTGCAGCTGAACCAGGGCCGCGACGTGCTCACGGCGAGCTTCCTGCAGTTCGATGCCGACAGCCTCGAGGGCGTGATCTTCGACGGACGGATGGACGCGCCGGAGACGGGCTTCCAGATGCGCGGCAGCGCGATCGCGCGCACGGGCGACGAGACCTACCACTTCGAGGACGGCGTCTTCACGACCTGCATCTGCCCCGATCCCGAAGAGCGCAAGCCGTGGCAGATCGAGGCCGGAGAGGCCGACCTCGAGATCGGCGGCTACGGCACCGCGCGCAACACCACCTTCGACATCCTCGAAGTGCCGGTGCTGTGGTTCCCGTGGATGATCTTTCCGCTCAAGACCGAGCGGCAGTCGGGCTTCCTGTTTCCGGACGTCTCCTTCTCGCGGCGCAGCGGCGCCGAGCTCGGGCTGCCCTTCTTCTGGGCCGCGACCGACCAGCTCAACGTCACGCTCACGCCGCGCTGGCTGGAGAAGCGCGGTGCGAAGGGGGACCTCGAGCTCGAGTACGTGTTCGGCGAGCACTCCTCGGGCCAGATCGCCGGGGCCTTCCTCCGGGACCGCAGCGTCGACGTCGGAACCGACCCTCCCGAGACCTTCGACCGCGACCGCTGGACGCTCTTCGGAGAGCAGGACTGGTGGCTGCCGGCGGGGCTGCGCGCGAAGGCGGACTTCGCGTTCATGAGCGACAACGAGTACGCCTTCGACTTCAGCGACCTGCACGGCCGGCAGCGGGACCGCTTCCTCGAGTCGCATGCCTTCGTGTTCCGCCACTTCGGGGAGTCCGGGCGCTACGGCGCGGTGCTCTCGGCCGCCTACGCGGACGACCTGCAGGCTCCCGAGGACCAGGACCGCGACCGCTTCCTGCTGCAGCGGCTGCCGCGCATGGAGTTCAGCGCGCTGCCCGAGCCGACGCCGCTCCCGGGACTCCGCTGGCTGGTCCCGGCCCTCGATGCCGAGTACACGCTGTTCCGCCCGCGGGATACGGTGCGCTTCGGGACGCCGATCGACGGGTCCTTCTACGACACCGGCATCGACGGCATCCCCGATGCGGAGGAGTGCGGAGTCCTCGCCTTCCCCTGTACCGGAGCTCCGGTCCTCGATCCCCACCGGGACGGCAGCCTCGGGCCGCCCCTCGACCCGACGGACACCGAGGGCGATGGGCGCTTCCAGGAGGGCGAAGCCCTGGCCGACCGCGGCCACCGCCTCGACCTGTGGCCGCGCCTCGCCGCGCCCCTGCGCCTCTTCGACCGCGTCGAGCTGATGCCCGAGGCCGGCTGGCGCGAGACGCTCTACTACACGGACCAGCAGGAGCATGCGCGGCGCGGAATCGCGACCGGTCGCGTCGATCTGCGCACGCGCCTGCGCGGCCGCCGCTTCGGGCTGCTGCACCTCGTCGAGCCGCGCGTCGGTTATGTGGCGGTGAGCCGCGACGACCAGGACACGCACCCGCGCTTCGTGCCCGAGACCGCGACGCCGCAGCGGCGCCTGCGCGAGATCGAGCCGTGGAACCGGGTCGCGGATCCCTCCGACCGCATCCGCTCCTTCCACGGCGCGACCGTCGGCCTCGAGCAGCGCTTCTATCGCGAGGGCGCTGCGGGGAGCGCTCCGCGCCTGCTCGCCGACGTCCTGCTCGCGCAGCAGTACGACGTCCAGCGCGACGAGTTCGGCTCGGTGTACCTGGACGGCCACGTCTACGCGGGCTCCGATCTCGGGCTGCGCTTCCAGCTCGGCGTCGACCCGGGCCAGGGCGCGGACCGCAAGCCCTCCATCTCCGAGGGGCTCGCCCAGGCCGGCTGGAGCTCGGTCACGGGCCACTCGCTGTCCTTCGAGTACCGCTATCTGCGCGAGATCCCGACCTTCTTCGAGGACTTCAACCAGGGTGGTCCGCGCCTGGACGGCTTCAAGGACATCAACGCCGTGAACCAGATCTCGCTCGCGACGCGGCTCGCGCTCACGCAGCGCTGGTCCCTGCGCTACAGCGCGAACTACAGCTTCGATCAGAACCTGCTGCTGAGTCACTGGGGGGCGCTCGAGTACTTCTCGCGCTGCGAGTGCTGGGGCGCGGGCATCGAGATCAGCGACGATCGGACCCGCGGGGTTCGCTACAACCTGCTCTACCGGATCGTCGGCCTGGGCCGGGGCGAGGGGCGCGGGCGCCGTCTACTTGACGAGCGCTAGGCCCTCTGTTAGCAAGCGAGAGGAACCCCAATCCGTGTGCGCAATCGGGGCGATCGCTCGCCCCAGCGAAGACTAGGTGTACCGCTCCTCCCTCGACGCGTTCGTGGGCCTCGCCGCTCGCGGCAACCTGATCCCCGTCGTCCGCGAGATCTCGACCGACCTCGATACCGCGCTCTCGCTGTTTCGCCGCCTCGACGACGGCGAGACGAGCTTCCTGTTCGAGTCCGTCGAAGGCGGCGAGCGCTGGGCGCGCTGGAGCTTTCTCGGCAGCGGCGCCCGCGCGCGCTTCCGCGCGACGGGGAGTCTGGTCGAGTGGGAGCAGGCCGGCGCGATCGAGCGCCGCCGCGCCGCCGGCGACCCGCTCGAGCTGCTGCGCGAGAAGCTCGCCGGGCTGCGCCCGGCCTGGCCCGAGGAGCTGCCGGCTCCGCCCTTCACGGGCGGGGCGGTCGGCATGATCGGCTACGACTGGGTGCGCCACGTCGAGCGCATCCCGGACTCGAACCCGGACGCGATCGGCCTGCCCGAGCTCGCCTTCGTGCTGCCCGAGACGGTCGTCGCGGTCGACAACGTGCGCCAGACCGCGCTCGTGATCCGCTACGTCGAGCTCGCGCCCGGCGACGATCCCCGGGCGCGCTTTGCCGAGGCCTCCCGCGCGCTCGACGCGGAGGTCGCGCGGCTGCGCGCGCCGCTGCCGCGCGACCCTGCGGGAGGCGCGCTGCGCGCGCAGATGCAGGTCGAGTACAGCAGCAGCCGCGGCGAGTTCCACGAGATGGTCAAGCGCGCGCGCGAGCACATCGAGGCGGGCGACGTGTTCCAGGTCGTGCTCTCGCTGCAGGCGCGCATCCCGCTGCAGGTCGACCCCTTCACGATCTACCGCCAGCTGCGGCGCATCAATCCGAGCCCCTATCTCTTCTTCGTGCGCTGCGAGGGCGCGGCCCTGATCGGCTCGTCGCCCGAGACCATGGTGCGCCTGCAGGAGGGGCGCATCGACCTGCGGCCGATCGCGGGCACGCGCTGGCGCGGTCGCACGCCCGAGGAGGACCGCGCGCTCGAGCAGGAGCTGCTCGCGGATCCGAAGGAGCGCGCCGAGCACCTGATGCTCGTCGATCTCGGGCGCAACGACGTCGGGCGCGCCGCGGAGATCGGCAGCGTGGTGGTCGACGAGTTCGCGGTCGTCGAGCGCTACTCGCACGTGATGCACATCGTGTCGAACGTCTCGGGCCGGCTGCGCGCGGGCTGCGACTGGCTCGACCTGCTGCGCGCGACCTTCCCGGCCGGCACCTTGACCGGCGCGCCCAAGGTGCGCGCGATGGAGATCATCGACGAGCTCGAGCCGCTGCGGCGCGGGCCCTACGGGGGCTGTGTCGGCTACGTCGACTACCGCGGCAACCTCGACACCGCGATCGCGATCCGCACGCTGGTCGTGAAGGACGACGAGCTCTTCCTGCGCAGCGGCGCGGGCGTCGTGCTGGACTCGGATCCCGACTACGAGTACCAGGAATGCGTGAACAAGGGGCGCGCGCTGGTCCAGGCGATCGATCTCGCGCGCGAGGGCAGCGACTAGATGCGCCTGCTCGTGCTCGACAACTACGACTCGTTCACCTGGAACCTGGTGCAGTATCTCGGCGAGCTCGGAGCCGACGCCGACGTCGTGCGCAACGACGTCGCGGCGCCGGAGGCGCTCCTCGCGCGGGGCGCGGCGGGCGTCGTGATCTCGCCCGGGCCGGGCGATCCGAAGGACGCCGGGATCTCGATCCCGCTCGTGCGCGCGTGTGCGGCGCAGCGGCGTCCGCTGCTCGGGGTCTGCCTCGGCCACCAGTCGATCGGCGCGGCCTTCGGCGCGCGCATCGTGCGCGCGCGCAAGATCATGCACGGCAAGGTCTCCGAGATCTCGCACGACGCGCGCGGCCTCTTCCGGGGTGTGGTCTCGCCCTTCACGGCGACGCGCTATCACTCGCTCGTGATCGACGAGGGCACGCTGCCTCCCGAGTTCGAGGTGACGGCGCGCAGCTCCGACCGCGAGATCATGGGCGTGCGCCACCGCGCGCTCCCGATCGAGGGCCTGCAGTTCCACCCCGAGTCGATCCTGACGCCGGTCGGCAAGGACCTGCTGCGGGCCTTCCTCGGGCTGTGCGAGGAGCGGGCGGCGTGAGTCTGCGCGACGCGATCCAGACCGCCGCCGACGGCCGCGAGGTGCCGGGCGCACTGCTCGAGGCGGCCTTCGGCGAGATCATGGACGGCAAGGCCTCGCCGGTGCTGCTCGCGGCGCTGCTCGTCGCGCTGCGCACGAAGGGCGAGACCGAGGGCGAGATCGTCGCGGCCGCGCGCGCGCTGCGCGCGCGCGCCGTCCAGATCCCGGGCGTCGATCCGCGCTGCGTCGACACCTGCGGCACCGGCGGCGACGGCGCCGGCAGCTTCAACGTCTCCACGACCGCCGCCTTCATCGTCGCGGGCGCGGGCGTGCCGGTCGCGAAGCACGGCAACCGCGCGGTGTCCGGGCGCACCGGCAGCATCGACGTGCTCGAGGCGCTCGGCGTCGCGGTGGACCTGCCGGTCGAGGCGTCGGCAGTGATCCTCGCGCGCGTGGGCATCGCGTCCTTCTTCGCGCGCCGCGCGCATCCGGCGATGCGCCACGCGGCGCCGGTCCGCCAGGAGCTCGGACTGCGCACGCTGATGAACTGCCTCGGTCCGCTCTCGAATCCACTCGGAGTGCGATTCCAGGTGGTCGGCGTCTACAGCGAGGCGCTCGTGACCCCGCTCGCGGGCGCGTTGGGGCGCCTCGGCGCGGAGCGCGCGCTCGTCGTCCACGGCAGCGACGGCCTCGACGAGCTCACGATCAACGGGCGCACCCACGCGGCGCTGTGGACCGGGACGCAGGTCGAACGCCGCGTGATCGACGCGGCCGAGTACGGGCTCCCGCCCGCGCTGCCGGGCGCGCTGCGCGGAGGCGATCCCGCGCGCGCGGCCGAGATCCTGCTCGCGGTGCTCGACGGGGAGGGCGGGGCGCGCCGGGACATCAGCGTGCTGAACGCCGCCGCCGCGCTCTGGATCGCCGGCGCGGCCGACGACCTGCGCGACGGCCTCGCGCTCGCGCGCGAGAGCCTGGATTCGGGTGCCGCACGCGAGAAGCTCGACGGGCTTCGCTCGGCGTCCCGTGCGATGCTGGAAGCATCGCACGCGGGAGCAGGCCGGTGACGATCCTCGACGAGATCCTGGCGCACAAGCGTGAGGAGGTGCTCCGCGCGCGCGCGCTCGCACCGGCCCCGCAGCTGCAGGAGCTCGTGCGTCTCGCGGGTCCGGCGCGCGGCTTCCGCGCCGCGCTCGCTCGCGCGCCGCACCCGCGCATCGTCGCGGAGATCAAGCGGCGCTCGCCGAGCCGGGGCGAGATCCGGCCGGATTTCGACCCGGTCGCCTGCGCGAAGGCCTACGAGGAGGCCGGTGCCGCCGCGCTCTCGGTGCTGACCGACGAGCGCCACTTCGGTGGCCATCTCGACTTCCTCGAGCGCGTCCGCGGCGCGGTCGCGCTGCCGATCCTGCGCAAGGACTTCGTGGTCGACGCCTACCAGCTGCTCGAGGCCCGCGCGCGCGGAGCGGATGCGGTGCTCTTGATCGCGGCGGCGTTCGCGGCCGGCGAGCGGGCGAGTCGCCTGCGCGAGCTGCGGCAGGCCGCGCTCGAGCTCTCGCTGGACGTGCTGGTCGAGGTGCACGCGGAGGACGAGCTCGAGGCGGCGCTCGCCTGCGGCGCCGACCTGATCGGCATCAACAACCGCGACCTGCGCAGCTTCCGGCTCGACCTCGCGACCACCGAGGCGCTCGCTCCGCGCGTCGGGAACGGCGCGCTGGTCGTGGCCGAGAGCGGGATCGCGGGCCCCGCGGACATCGCGCGCCTCGCGGCCTGCGGCGCGAAGGCCTTCCTGGTGGGAGAATCGCTGATGCGGGAGCCGGATCTCGGCGCCGCGCTGCAGCGTCTACGGAGGATCCCTTGAGCATCCGGGTCAAGATCTGTGGCATCACGCACCCCGACGACGCCCAGGCGGCGGCGGACGCGGGTGCGGACCTGATCGGCCTGAACTTCGTGCCGCACTCCGCGCGCCGGCTGGAGCTGCGACTCGCGGCGCAGATCGCGGAGCGGATCGCCGGGAAGGTCGAGCGCGTCGCGATCTTCCAGAACGCCACGAAGGAGGAGATCGACCGGGTGCTGCGCCGGGTCGAGCTCGAGCGCATCCAGTTCCACGGCGACGAGACCGAGGAGGAGGTCGAGGAGGTCGACCTGCCCGTGATCAAGGCGATCCGCGGCGCCGACCTCGCGGCGGCCGAGCAGTATCCCGGCACGATGCTGCTGCTCGACAATCCGACCGAGGGCGGCGGCAAGGGCGTCGCGTGGAACTGGGCGGACGCGCGCGCGCTGCTCGAGGCCGGGCACGACGTGATCCTGTCGGGCGGTCTGGATCCCGACAACGTGCGGCGCGCGCTCGACTCGCTCGGCGAGTGGCTGCCCTGGGGCGTCGACGTCGCGACCGGCGTGGAGGGCGGCAACCAGCGCAAGGACGTCGCCAAGCTCGCGGCCTTCGTGAAGGCCGTGCGCGAGACCTTCGGGAAGGAGTAGCCGGCAGATGCGCTCCTTCCGGATTCGAGCGGCCGCGCGCCGGCCGCTGCGGCCCGCGCCGTGAGCGCCGCGACGAGCAGCGGCCGCTTCGGCGAGTACGGCGGACGCTACGTCCCCGAGACGCTGATCGCGGCGCTCGACGAGCTCGCGGAGGCCTATCCGCGGATCACCGCGCAGCCGGCCTTCCAGGCCGAGCTGCAGGACCTGCTGCACCACTACGCGGGGCGCCCGACGCCGACGAGCTTCGCCGCGCGCATGAGCGCGGAGCTCGGCGGCGCGCAGGTCTTCCTGAAGCGCGAAGACCTCGCGCACACCGGTGCGCACAAGATCAACAACGTGCTCGGCCAGTGCCTGCTCGCGCGCGCGATGGGCAAGCCCCGCGTGATCGCGGAGACGGGGGCCGGCCAGCACGGCGTCGCGACCGCGACCGCCTGCGCGCTGCTCGGACTCGACTGCGAGGTCTACATGGGCGCGGAGGACGTCCAGCGCCAGGCGCTGAACGTGTTCCGCATGGAGCTGCTCGGCGCGCGCGTGCGGCCGGTCGAGGCGGCGACCCGCACGCTCAAGGACGCGATCAACGAAGCGATGCGCGACTGGGTCACGAACGTGCGCGACACCTACTATTGCATCGGCTCGGTGATGGGCCCGCATCCCTATCCGACGATCGTGCGCGACTTCCAGCGCGTGATCGGGCTCGAGCTGCGCGAGCAGATGCAGGCCGCGCGCGGGCGCCTGCCCGACGTCGTGATCGCCTGCGTCGGCGGCGGTTCGAACGCGATGGGCGCCTTCCACCCCTTCCTCGAGGAGCGCGGCGTGCGGCTGATCGGCTGCGAGGCCGCGGGCCTCGGCCTGCACACGGGACAGCACGGCGCGGCGCTCTGCGCGGGCTCGCCGGGCGTGCTGCACGGGATGCGCAGCCTGCTGCTCTTCGACGACGACGGGCAGATCGCCCCCGCGCACTCGATCTCCGCAGGCCTCGACTATCCCGGCGTGGGCCCCGAGCACGCCTTCCTGCGCGACAGCGGGCGCGCCGAGTACGTGCCCGTGACCGACGAGGAGGCGCTCGACGCCTTCGTGTACCTGTCGCGCAGCGAAGGCATCATCCCCGCGCTCGAGTCGGCCCACGCGGTGGCCTACGCGCGCAAGCTCGCGCCGGCGCTCTCGCGCGAGACGTTGCTGGTCGTGAACCTCTCGGGCCGCGGCGACAAGGACGCGCCGCAGGTGCGCGAGATCCTCGCGCGGCGTCGAGCGGGCCGGGCCTGAGCGCGGTCCGAAGCTCCGATGGGACGCCTCTCGGATCGCTTCCAGGCCCTGCGCGCGCGCGGAGAGCGCGCGCTGATCCCCTTCCTCTCCGCGGGCGACCCCGACCTCGCCTGGACCGAGGTGCTAGTGCAGGAGCTCGTGCGCGCGGGCGCGGATGCCGTGGAGCTCGGGGTGCCCTTCTCGGACCCGATGGCCGAGGGCCCCACGGTCCAGCGCGCGAGCGAGCGGGCGCTGCGCTCGGGGACGAGCCTGCTGCGCGTGCTCGAGCTCGTGAAGCGGCTGCGCGCCCGGGTGTCGGTGCCGCTCGTGTTGATGGGCTATGCGAACGTCTTCCTCGCGATGACGGAGGAGGGCTTCGCGGCCGCCGCGGCGGACGCGGGCGTCGACGGCGTGATCATCGTCGATCTGCCGCCGGAGGAGGGTGCGCCGCTCTTCGCGGCGCTGCGGCGCCGCGGCGTGGATCCGATCCTGCTCGCGGCCCCGACCACGACTCCCGCCCGCCTCGAGCGGCTCGCGCGCGAGAGCCGGGGCTTCCTCTACTTCGTCTCGCTCACGGGCGTGACCGGCGCGCGCGCCGAGGTCGCCGCGGACATCGAGGCCCAGGTGCGGCGCGCGCGCGAGCTCGGGATTCCGGTCTGCGTGGGCTTCGGCGTCTCGACGCCCGAGCACGCCGAGCGCGTGGGTCGCTACGCGGACGGCGTGGTGGTCGGCAGCGCGTTGATCGACCGGCTCGAAGGGGCCGCGGATCTCGAGCAGGCGCGCGAGCGCGCGGCGGACTTCGTCGCGCGCCTCAAGGAGCCGCTGCGGCGGCCCTTGCGCTGAGCTCGGCGTAGAGCGCGCGCACCTGGCGGAAGGTCTCCTCGAGGCTTCCGCTGTTGTCGATCACGCGATCCGCGAGCGCCTTCTTCTCCTCGATCGGCATCTGCGCGGCGACGCGCCGCTCCGCCTCGTCGCGCGCGTAGCCGTTGCGCGCGATCTGGCGCTCGACCTGCAGCGCGGGCGGCGCGTAGACGAGCACGGTCAGGTCGAAGTCGAAGGCGACCGCGGAGCCGGTGCCCGCCTTCTTGCCCTCGAAGAGCAGCGGGATGTCGAGCACCACGACCTCCGCGCCGCGCGCCTGCGCGGCCTCCGCGCGGCGGCGCATCTCGGCGATCACGGGCGGATGCGTCAGCGCGCCGAGCCGGGACCGCGCGCCGGGATCGCGAAACACGACGTCCCCGAGCGCGGCGCGGTCGAGGCTGCCGTCCGGGCGCAGGATCCCGGGACCGAAGGCGCGCGCGATCTCCTGCAGGAGCGGCTGGCCGGGTGCCTGCAGCTCGTGGACGATCGCGTCCGCATCGATCACGAGCGCCCCGAGCTCGACCAGCATGCGCGCGACGCTGCTCTTGCCGGTCGCAATCCCGCCCGAGAGACCGACGAGGAGGCCCACGCGCGCAGGGTACCGGATCGCCGCAGCGCGATGCGCCGCGGCTCGCGCGCGGCCGGCTCAGAGCTCCCGATCGCTGACCACGCAGTTCTTGCCCTGGGCCTTGGCGCCGTAGAGCGCGCGGTCGGCGGCCCCGAAGAAGATCTTGCGGTTGCCCTCGAACTGGGCCACGCCGATCGAGACGCTGATGCGCGCGGGCTCGAGCGCCGCATCGAAGCCGAAGACGGCCTCGGACACCTGGGTCCGGATGCTCTCCGCGAGCTGGTAGGCGCCGAGCCGGTCGGTGCCCGAGCAGAGCACGACGAACTCCTCGCCGCCGTAGCGCGCGAGCAGGTCGCAGTCGCGCAGCCGGGTCTCGAGGATGCGCGAGATCCGGACCAGGACCTCGTCGCCGGCCGCGTGCCCGAGGCGATCGTTCAGGGCCTTGAAGTCGTCGATGTCGATCAAGAGCATCGAGAGCGGCTCGCCCGAGCGCATCACGCGCTTGATCTCGCGCGTCAGGTGGTCCTGGAAGAAGCGGTGGTTGTGGAGGCGCGTGAGGCCGTCCGTGATCGAGAGCTGGGAGAGGATCTCGTTCAACTGCTGCAGCTCGCGGTTGCTCGCGCGCAGCGAGTCGTGGCTGCGCTGGATCTCGTCCTGGTCGCGGCGCAGGCGCTGCATCATCTGGTTGAAGCTGCGCGTCAGGGTCGCGACCTCGTCGTCGCTCGTGGGCTCGCGCAGGTCGACGTCGAGCGCGCCCCCGGCGACGCGGCGGAGCGCCTCGCACAGGCGCTCGATCGGCTGCACGAAGTGCCGCGTCATGCGCAGCGCGAGCAGGCTCACGAGCACGACCACGGCGCTGTTGAGCGCGAGGATCTGCCGCGCGAGCGCGTGCAGGGGCGCGAGCGCGAACTCGAGCGGCACGCGCAGGAGCAGCGAGCCGCCCGGACCCGGCAGCGGCTGCGAGGCCGCGAGCCAGCGGCGTCCATCCGGGTCGCGCTCTTCGCCGACCCGCCGGAGCGGCTCCAGCGCAGCCGCTCCGCTCCCGACCCCTCCGCCCGCGGCGCCCGGAGACGGGCCGCGCGGCTCGAGCAGCCGCACCTGCGCCTCGGGGCCGAGGCTCGCATCCGGGTGGTCGACGACGGCCGCGTGCGGCGCGAGCGGCGCCGCGAGGAAGCCCTTGCCCCGGGCGGAGGTGGCGGTCGCGACGAGCCGGGCGGCGCCTGCGCCCGGGACCCAGGCGATGCCCTGCGGCGCAGCCGCGACGGGGTAGGGGGCGCCTGCGCTCCCGGCGCTCGCGGACGCGCGCCCGTCCGCGCCCACGCAGGCGGCGCCGCCGAGCAGGCTCGCGCGGCCGAGCGCCTCGGCGAGCCGCGCGGCGGTCTGCGCGGGCTCCCGGCCCGCGCAGAGGGGGGCGAGCGCCGCGGCCTCGGCCTGCGCGCGCTCGAAGAGGGAGCGCTGGCGCTCCACCAGCTCCGCGGCCCGCGCCGGGAGCTGCCGCTCGAGCGCGCCGTAGAGCGCGCGCCGGCTCGACTGGATCGCGACCCAGCTCACGACCAGCGCGGTCAGGAAGCAGGAGGTAAAGACGAGCAGGGCCAGGCGGGTCGCCAGGCGGTCGCGCGCGCTCGTGTGAGGGGTCTCGCCTTGCGGCATCACGCTCCCGCTTTCCACCCGCCCGGGTATCGACCTGTGGCGGCCCGGCCTTGATCCGGGCCGGGCGCGGGGAACGCTGGCTTTCCCGCGCGCTAGGGGACCGGCCTGCGCAGTCCGGACGGGGCCGGAGCGAGGCGGCCCGGATGGGGTAACTGCAGGTGATTCCGTGGAAATCGGGCACGCGAGCGTTTGCGGATCGGCCCAGGACTCGAGTACTCTGCGCCGCTCGATTGCCGGCTGGGATGCCGCGGCGTCGCGCGCCCGCGAGAGCGTTCGCCGCAGTCCGGGCACCGCGAGCGCGGTGGCGGATCCCAGCGCCCGCGGAGAGCCGTGCAGCCCGATCGGAAGCCCGAAGCCGACGCAGCCGTTTCCCTGCTGCGCAGCCAGATCGACGCCGTGGACGAGGCGTTGCTCGCGAGCCTGAACGAGCGCGCGCGGCTGGTCGGGGAGATCGGGCGGATCAAGGCCGCGGCGCAGACCGGGGTCTACTCCGCCGCGCGCGAGCAGGCGATCATCGAGCGCCTCGCGCGCAGCAATGCGGGCCCCTTTCCGAGCGACGCGCTCGCGCCGGTGTTCCGCGAGATCATCTCGGGCACTCGCTCGCTCGAGGGCGAGCTGCGCGTCGCGTATCTCGGCCCGGAGGGCACCTACAGCCACCAGGCGGCGCGCGAGACGCTCGGCGCGCAGGCCGGCTTCTGCGCCCAGGCGTCGATCGCGGACGTGTTCGCGGCGGTCGAGCGCGGGCGCGCGGAGCTCGGCGTGGTGCCGGTCGAGAACACGACCGAAGGCATCGTGACGGCGACCTTCGACGCCTTCGTCGGGAGCGAGCTCCAGATCTGCGCGGAGTCGGTGCTGCGCATCTCCTGCGACCTGCTCTCGCGCACGGGCCGCGCGGCCGAGGTCCTGCGCGTCGCGTCGCATCCGCAGCCGCTCGCGCAGTGCCGCGGCTGGCTCGACCGCAACCTGCCCGGGGTGCCGCGGGTCGAGACCTCGAGCACGATCGCGGCCGTGCGCGCGGCGGCCGAGGATCCGGAGGTCGCGGCGATCGCGAGTCCGCTCGCGGCCGAGGCCTACGGTCTCGCGCCCGTGAGCCGGAGCATCGAGGACCGGGACGACAACACCACGCGCTTCGCGCTGCTCGGGCGCAGCGCACCCGCGCCGAGTGGTCGCGACCTCTCCTCGGCGCTGTTCACGATCCGGCGCGACGAGGCGGGAGGGCTGGTCCGGCTGCTGCAGCCCTTCTCCGAGCAGCGCGTGAACCTGACGTCGATCCAGCTGCGCCCGATCCGGGGCAAGCCCTGGGAGTACGTCTTCTTCCTCGATTTCGAAGGACACACCTCGGAGCCGGCCGTCGCGGCGGCGCTGCGCGGCGCCGCGGCGATCGCGAGCTCGCACCGCGTGCTGGGCTCCTACCCGCGCGCGGCGCGTTCCGGGCGTTAGGCCAGGGCTCGCGCAGATGGCACTCGAGCACATCGTCAAGCCGCACATCGCGAAGCTGGATCCCTACCAGCCGGGCAAGCCGATCGAGGAGGTGGTGCGCGAGTTCGGCGTCCACGACGTGATCAAGCTGGCCTCGAACGAGTCCGCGATCGGGCCCTCGCCGCGCGCGCTCGCGGCCCTGCGCGAGGCGCTCGACGGCCTGCACCGCTACCCGGATGGCGCGAGCTTCGAGCTGCGCCGCAAGCTCGCCGCGCGCCTCGGCGTGGAGCAGCGCCAGCTCGTGTTCGGGGCCGGCGCGGACGAGCTGCTCGAGCTGCTCGCCAAGAGCTTCCTCGGCCCGGGCGACGAGGCGGTCTTCGCGTGGCCGTCCTTCGCGATGTACCCGATCGTCGTGCGCGGGATGGGCGCGACGCCGGTCCCGGTTCCGCTCTCGGCCGATCTCGTCCACGATCTGCCCGCGCTCCGGGCCGCGGTCACGCCGCGCACGCGCATGCTCTTCGTCTGCAATCCCAACAACCCGACCGGGACGAGCGTCGGAGCGGAGGACTTCGATCGCTTCGCGGCGTCCCTGCCGGCAGACCTCGTGCTCGTGGTCGACGAGGCCTACGTCGACTTCGCGCGGCGGCCCGACTTCCCGGACTCGCTCGCGTGGCTCGCGCGGCGCCCGGGCACGGCCGTGCTGCGCACCTTCTCGAAGCTGCACGGTCTCGCGGGCCTGCGCATCGGCTTCGGCGTCGGCGATCCCGAGCTCGCGGGCTACCTCGAGCGCGCGCGGCATCCCTTCAACGTGAACCGCCTGGCCGAGGTCGCCGCGCTGGCCGCGCTCGACGACCACGAGCACGTGAGCCGCGCGCTCGCGCTGAATGCCGAGGGCCTCGACTACCTCCGCCGCGAGCTCACGGCGCTCGGGCTTCCGGTCTGGCCCTCGGACGCGAACTTCATCCTGACCCGGGCGGGAGCCGGGCTGCACGAGGCGCTCTTGCGCGAGGGCATCATCGTGCGCCCGCTGGCGGGCTTCGGGATGCCGGAGCACCTGCGCATCACGGTCGGGCTGCCGGAGGAGAACGAGCGCCTGATCAAGTCGCTGCGGCGCCTGCTCGAAGCGGGCGCGGGGCGGGGTCGCTGAGCGTGGGCCTCCCGATCGAGCGGCTGGCCGTGCTGGGCCTGGGACTCCTCGGCGGCTCGGTCGCGCTCGCGGCCCGCGAGCGCGGCGTCGCGCGCGAGGTGGTGATTGCCACCCGAAGCGCGGCCGCCCGCGCGCGCGCCCTGGCGCAAGGGGCGCTGCGCGCGGTCGAGGACCCGGCCGACGCGGTGCAGGGCGCCCAGCTGGTCGTGCTCGCGACCCCCGTCTCCGCGATGGAGGCGACCCTCGCGCGGGCCGCGAGCCGACTCGCAGCGGGCGCGGTGGTCACGGACGTCGGCAGCGTGAAGGGCGGACCCTGCGAGCGGCTGCAGGGGCTGCTGCCGCCGGGGGTCGATTTCGTCGGCTCCCACCCGATGGCGGGCAGCCACGAGCGGGGTCCCGAGCACGCGCGCGCGGACCTCTTCGAGGGGGAGTTCTGCATCGTCGCGAGCGGCGCGCGGAGTCAGGCCAGCGCGCAGGTGCGCCGATTCTGGGAGGCCCTCGGCTGCCGGGTCGTGGAGCGGGACCCGGCCGTTCACGACGCCGAGGTGGCGTGGACGAGCCATGTGCCCCACGTTCTGGCTTTCGCCTTCACCGCGGCATTGCGGGAGGCGCCGGCCGGAGCGGCGGAGCTGGTCGGTCCGGGCTTCCGCGACTTCACCCGGATCGCGCGCAGCCAGCCGGGCCTGTGGGGAGACATCCTCGCGGCCAATCGGAAGGCGCTGGCCGGGCCGCTGGAGGAAGTTCGACGAGCGCTCGCGGAGCTGTCGCGGGCGATCGAGGCAGAGGATTCGGAGGCCGTCGAGCGCTGGATCGCGCGGGCGCAGGCACCGCTGCTGCGCCTGCTCCAGACCGACGGAGCCGTGGAGCCGGCCCAGAGGGCGGGCTCAAAAGGAGCAAGAGCGACTCACCATGACTGAGACCACTTCCGGAAGCTTCGCGGAGCTCTTCGGCAGCGCCGCGGCGCGCGTCAAGGAGGGCGAACTCGTCCGCGGGCGCGTCATCGCGATCGACGAGGAGCACGTCACGGTCGACATCGGGTTCAAGTCCGAGGGCCTGGTGCAGGCCTGGGAATTCATGGACGACGACGGCACGATGCTGATCAAGGTCGGCGACATGGTCGACGTGCTGCTCGAGGAGGCCGAGGACCAGTCCGGCCGGGTCGTGCTCTCGAAGGAGAAGGCCGACCGGCTCCTGATCTGGGAGGACATCAGCAAGGCGCACAAGGCCGACGAGGCCGTCGAGGGCACGATCGTGTCGCGCGTCAAGGGCGGCCTCGCGGTGGACATCGGCGTCAAGGCCTTCCTGCCCGGCTCCCAGGTCGACCTGCGGCCGGTGCGCAACCTCGAGGCGGTGGTCGGCCAGAAGTTCAAGTTCAAGATCATCAAGTTCAACAAGCGGCGCGGGAACATCGTGCTGTCGCGCCGCGCGCTGCTCGAGACCGAGCGCAAGAAGATGCGCGAGGAGACGCTCGGCAACCTCGCACCCGGCCAGATCGTCGACGGCGTGATCAAGAACCTGACCGACTACGGCGCCTTCATCGACCTCGGCGGGATCGACGGCCTGCTGCACGTGACCGACATGTCCTGGGGCCGCGTGAACCATCCCTCCGAGCTCTTCCAGGTCGGCGACGAGATCAAGGTCAAGGTGCTGAAGTTCGATCCCGACAGCGAGCGCGTCTCGCTGGGGCTGAAGCAGATCCAGCCGGATCCCTGGATCGACGTCTCGATGCGCTTCCCGATCGGGCGGCGCGTGCAGGGCAAGGTGGTCTCGCTGGCCGAGTACGGCGCCTTCGTCGAGCTCGAGCCGGGCATCGAGGGGCTGATCCACGTCTCCGAGATGTCGTGGACCAAGCGCATCAAGCACCCCTCGAAGGTCGTCACGATCGGCGACTCGGTCGAGGCGCTCGTGCTCGGCGTCGACGAGCGCGACCGCAAGATCTCGCTCGGGATGAAGCAGATCGAGCCCAACCCCTGGAGCGTGATCGAGACGCAGTACCCGGTCGGGACCCGCGTCAGCGGCACGGTCCGCAACATCACGAACTTCGGGGTCTTCGTGGGCCTCGAGGAGGGCATCGACGGACTCGTCCACGTCTCCGACATCTCGTGGACGGAGCAGATCAAGCACCCCGGCGAGAAGTTCAAGAAGGGCGACGAGGTCGAGGCGGTGGTGCTCAAGATCGACAAGGAGAACGAGAAGTTCTCGCTCGGCATCAAGCAGCTGCAGCCGAACCCGTGGGACGAGATCCAGAAGCGCTACCCGCTCGGCAGCCAGGTGACGGCGCCCGTCGCGAGCCTCGCGGACTTCGGCGCCTTCGTGCGCCTCGAAGAGGGCATCGACGGGCTGATCTACAACTCCGAGCTCGCGAGCGAGCGGGTCGACAATCCCGCCGAGGTGGTGCAAGTCGGCCAGTCGGTGACGGCGGTCGTGACCAAGGTGGATCCGATCGAGCAGAAGATCGCGCTCTCGATCCGGGCGCTCAGCGACCGCGAGCAGCGCGAGACGCTCAAGAAGCTCGCGGCCCAGCAGTCCTCGACCCAGACCACCACGCTCGGGGATCTCTTGGCGGAGAAGCTCGCCAAGCGGGCCAACGAGAACACGGGTCAGTGACGGGGCTCCCGATGACCAAGAGCGGACTCATCGAAGTGGTCGCCGATCGCACGCCCCACATCTCCAAGAAGGACACGGAGATCGTCGTGAACACGATCTTCGATGCGATGACCCACGCCCTGCAGCAGGGAGAGCGCATCGAGATCCGCGGCTTCGGCAGCTTCCAGGTCAAGGTGCGCGAGGCGCGCGAGGGCCGGAACCCGAAGACCGGGGAGCCGGTCCACATCTCGGCCAAGCGCACGCCCTTCTTCAAGGTGGGCAAGGAGCTGAAGGAGCTCGTCGATCGGGCTCCCGACCCGCTGCCCGACGACGACGACGACGACTCGGACGACTCCGACGACGGAGACGACCGCGAGTCCGCCTGATCGCGGTCCCGGCTTCGGTCCATGAGCTCGCTGCGCCGGATCCTGTGGGCTGCGACGGGCATCGCCGTGCTGGTGGTCGGTTGGAGCTTCGCACAGGCGAACCACGCGCCCGTGGACCTGTCCCTCGTGTTCGCCGAATTTCCCGGGGTCCGGCTCTGGGTCGTCGTCGCGGGCAGCTTCGCAGCCGGGCTCGCGTGCTGCGGGGTGCTGAGCGGCGTCAAGCTGGCCCAGCTCTCCCTCGTGTCCCGCCGCTATCGGCGCGCGGTCCAGCGGCTCGAGAGCGAGCTGCAGGAGCTGCGGAACCTGCCGCTCGCGCCCGAGGCGCCGTCCGTCGCGGGCGACGCGGGCGCCGGCCCGGGCTCCTCCGGCGATCCCGGAGCGGCCGCGCCGCAGCGTTCTCTGCGTTAGGTTCGCGTCGGGGAGTGCCAGCGGGTGTGGTTCCGGCGACTGCTCGGGCGCGCAGAGGCGGAGTCGCGTGGGGCGGAGCGGGAGCTGCGGGATGCGCTGCTGGCCGTGCTCGATGGCGATCTCGAGCGCGCCGAGTCCGCGCTCGTGAGGGCCGCGCAGCGCGAGTCCGTCGCGGTCGACGCGCACCTCGCGATCGGGCGCCTGTTCCGCAGGCGCGGCGAGCTCGGCCGCGCGATCCGCGTCCACCAGAGTCTGCTCCTGCGCCGGGATCTCTCCCCGGAGCAGAGCCTCGCGGCGCTCGCGGACCTCGGCGAGGACTTCCGGCTCGGGGGCTTCGCTCCGCGCGCGATCGCGAGCTTCGAAGAGGTGCTGGCGCGCGATCCCGACCATCGCCGCACGCTCGAGGTGCTGCCGGAGCTGCTCGCAGAGGCCCGCGAGCACCGGCGCGCACTGGGCCTGCTGCGCCGGCGCGAGCGCAGGGCGGGGCGGCGCTCGGGCCCGGCCGAGGCGAGGCTCCTGGTCCGGATCGCGCGCGAGGCGCGTCTCGCGGGCGAGCTCGGCACCGCGCGGCGGAGCCTGCGCCGCGCGCTGCGGCGCGACTCCGGCTGCGCGGAGGCCTGGCTCGAGCGCGGCGAGCTGTTGCAGCAGCGCGAGCGGCCGCGCGCGGCGATCGCGGCCTGGAAGCGCGCGCTCGCACTGCGCCCCGAGCTCGCGCCGCAGATCCATCCGGCCCTGATCGCGCTCTGCGCGCGCTGCGGGCGCGAGCGCGAGCTCGAGACGTGGCTCGAGCGCGAGCTCGAGCTCCGCCCGGACGACCGCGAGGCGCGCCGCGCGCTCGCGCAGCTGCTCGCGGCCCGCGGCGAGCTCGACCGGGCTCTCGCGGAGCTCGAGCGCCTGCTCGAGGCGGGCGGGGATCTGGCGCTGCGCGCGCTGCGCGGGAAGATCCTGCTCGGGGGCGCGCGCGAGAGGGAAGCGCTGGCGGCGTTCGGCGAGCTGCTCGCGTGGCTCGAGCGCGCGCCGGCGGGAGGGGCCGCACCGTGAGCCGGGCAGCGCTCGAGACCCCGATGATGCGCCAGTACCTCGCGATCAAGGCGGAGCACCCGGACTGCCTGCTCTTCTACCGGATGGGCGATTTCTACGAGCTCTTCCTCGCGGATGCCGAGCTCGCGGCGCCGCTGCTCGAGATCGCGCTCACGACGCGCGACCGCGGCAAGCCGGACGCGGTTCCGATGTGCGGCGTGCCGGTGCACAGCGCCGGTCCCCACATCCGGCGCCTCGCCGAGCTCGGCCACCGCGTCGCGGTCTGCGAGCAGGTCGAGGACGCCCGCGCGGCCGCGGGCCGCCGGCTCGTGCGCCGCGAGGTGATCGAGGTCGTGACGCCGGGCCTGGTCGGGGACCCCGAGGGCGTCGACGCCGCGCGCGAGATCCTGATCGCAGCGCTCGCGCCCGGACCCGAGGCGATCGGTCTCGCGCTGCTCGACGCGACGACCGGGGACTTTCGCGCGACCGCGGTTCCGCGCGCGGCGGCCGACGCCTCGCTGCCGCGCGCGCTCGCGACCGAGCTCGAGCGCGCGCAGCCGCGCGAGCTGCTGCTCGCGGAGGGCCCCGGCGACGCGCTCGCGGAGGCGTTCGCGAGGCTGCTGCCGGGCGCGGCGCGCACGCGCGTCCCGGCCGCACCGGAGCGCCCGCCCGCCGCCGCGCGCGTCGAGGGCCTCGGCGCGCATCCCTCGGAGCCCGCGGAGCAGGCGGCCGCGCTGCTCGTCGCGTACCTCGCACGGCACCAGCCCTTCGCGCTGGCCCAGGTCGTGCGCCTGCGGCGCTATTCGCTCGGCGACGCGATGCTGCTCGACCGCGCGACGCGCGCGCACCTCGAGCTCTTCGAGAACAGCGAGGACGGCGGTCGCCGCGGCACGCTGATCGAGCGGCTCGACCGCACGGCGACGGCGCTCGGAGCGCGCCTGCTCGCGCGCTGGGTCGCCTACCCGCTGCTCGATCCCGAGGCGATCGCCGCGCGCCAGGACGCCGTCGCCTGGCTCGCGCAGCGCGACCGCCCGCGCGCGCGGCTGGTGGAGGCGCTGCGACCCGTGCGCGACCTCGAGCGCCTGCTCGCGCGCGCGGCGCGGCCCGCGGCTGCGCCGCGCGACCTGGCGCAGCTGCGCGCCTCGCTCGAGGCGCTCCCGGGAGTCGCGAGCGCGCTCGACGGCCCCGACGACGCGAGCCTGCCCTCGCTCGCGGCGGAGCGCCCGGCCGCGCTGCCGCGTCCCGCGCCCGTGCCCGAGGCCGCGGAGCTCCTGCGCCAGGCGCTCGTCGACGAGCCCCCCGTGCTGCTGCGCGGCTCGCGCGGCGCCAGCGAGACCGGCTACATCCGCCCGGGCTGGCACGCGGAGCTCGATGGCCTGCGCGAGGCCGCCGGGAAGGGGCGGGAGTGGATCGCGGGCCTCGAGGCGCGCGAGCGCGAGCGCTCCGGGATCCCGAGCCTGCGCGTTCGCTTCCACCCGGTGCACGGCTACGGCCTCGAGGTCACCAAGGCGAACCTCGCGCGCGTGCCGGCCCATTTCGAGCGCAAGCAGACCCTCGCCAACGCGGAGCGCTTCACGACGCCGGAGCTGCGCGAGATGGAGTCGCGCGTGCTCGGCGCCACCGAGCGCGCGGCCGCGCTCGAGCGCGAGATCTTCGAGGGCCTGCGCCGCAGCGCGCTCGAGTCCGCGGCGCCGATGCGCGCGGCCGCGCGGGCGGTCGCCGAGCTCGACGCGCTCGCCTCGCTCGCGCAGGTCGCGCGCGAGGCGGGCTGGGTGCGGCCGCTGGTCGATACGAGCGCCGAGCTCCGGATCACGGCGGGCCGGCACCCGGTCGTCGAGGAGCTGCTGCGCCGCTCCGGCGGGAGCTTCGTCCCGAACGACAGCGAGCTCTCGCCACGCGACGTCCAGCTGCTGATCCTCACCGGTCCCAACATGTCCGGCAAGAGCACCTACCTGCGCCAGGTCGCCCTGATCGCGTTGCTCGCGCAGATCGGGAGCTGCGTGCCGGCCGAGAGCGCGCGCGTCGGCATCGTCGACCGCATCTTCACGCGCGTCGGGGCCTCGGACCGGCTCGCGCGCGGCGAGTCCACCTTCATGGTCGAGATGCGCGAGACCGCGGAGATCCTCGCCTGCGCCTCGGCGCGCAGCCTCGTGATCCTGGACGAGATCGGCCGGGGCACCTCGACCTTCGACGGGCTCTCGATCGCGTGGGCGGTGGCCGAGCACCTGCACGACACCCCCGGACTGTCGCCGCGCACGCTCTTCGCGACGCACTACCACGAGCTCTCCGACCTCGCGCGGGCGCGGCCGCGGGTCGGCAACGCCCACTTCGCCGCGCGCGAGTGGGGCGAGGAGATCCTGTTCCTGCGCCAGCTCGTGCCCGGGGGCGCGAGCCGCTCCTACGGCATCCAGGTCGCGCGCCTCGCGGGTCTCCCGGGGGTGGTGGTCGAGCGCGCGCGGGAGATCCTGAGTAATCTGGAGAGCGGCGAGCTCGATGAGCGTGGTCGCCCGCGTCTCGCGCTCCCGGCGGCGCCAGGTTCCGCTGCGGGGGCGGAGTCGGGGGGCCGGGCTCCTGCGGAGGGCTCGCTGCGATCGATCCCGGAAACGCCCGCGCGGGCCGACGCCCGGCCGGCGGCAGACAGGCCGCCTCGGCCCGCTGCGGCGGGTCCGGTCGCACAGCTCGGCCTCTTCGGATCCACCCCCCCGGATCCTCGCGAGGCCGAGGTGCTGCAGCGACTCCGCAGCTTGGACCCGAGCCGCCTCACCCCCCTGGAGGCGCTGAACCTGCTGGCGCAGCTCCGCAGCTGCCTCGAGGGGGAACCGCAGGCATGAGCCGACGCGCAGCGAGCCTGCTGCTGCTCGCGCTGTCCGCGCTGCTGCTGGGCGCCGAGCGCCCGCGCGGACTCGGCGATGTCGTCAAGGTGCGCCGCTGGTCCTACCCGGAGTTCACGCGCGTCGTGGTGGAGCTCTCGCGCGACGTGCAGGGCCGGCTCGAGCACCTCGCGCCCGATCCGAGCGCAAAGCGCCCCGAGAGGCTCTACCTCGATCTCGAGGGCATCTGGGTCGGGCGCCGCTTCGACTCCGGGATCCCGGTCGGCGACGGGCTCCTCTCCGCGGTGAGGCTCGGTCAGAACACGCTCACGAAGACGCGCGTCGTGATCGACGTCGAGAACTACGGGCGCCACCGGATGCTGCTGCTCTCGCATCCGCCCCGCGTCGTGGTGGACGTCTACGGCGCCGCGGCCGCGCGGGAGCGCGACGCCTGGCGCTCCCCGGCCGAGGGCTCGCGCCACGCGGGTCGGCTGCCCGCGGGCATGCGCCCGGTCCGAACGGTCGTGCTCGACGCCGGCCACGGGGGGCGCGACCCGGGTGCGATCGGCTTCGGCGTGCGCGAGAAGGACGTCACCCTGCGCCTCGCCCGCATGCTCGCTCCCGAGCTCGAGCGGCGCGGCTTCCGCGTGATGCTCACGCGCGAGGGAGATCGCTACCTCTCGCTCGAGGAGCGCACGGCGCGTGCCGAGGCGGCGCGCGGCGACCTCTTCGTCTCGCTCCACGCGAACGCCGCGCCCCGGCGCAGCCAGAACGGGATCGAGACCTACTACCTCGATGCGGACCACGAGGGCCACAGCATGCGGGTCGCCGCGCGCGAGAACGGGGTGTCGCGCCAGCAGCTGGATCCGCTGCAGCGCACGCTCGGCCGGCTGCGCATGTCGGAGACCTCGGTGCACTCGCGCCGGCTCGCGAGCCTGGTGCAGAGCGAGCTGATCCAGGGGCTTCCGCGCCGCTACCGCCCGGTGCAGGACCTCGGCGTGAAGAAGGGACCCTTCTACGTGCTCTTCCTCTCCGACATGCCCGCGATCCTGGTCGAGGCCGGCTTCGTGACGAACCGCACCGAGGCGCAGCGCCTGCGCGACGCGGGCTACGTCGCGGCCGTCGCGGAGCGCATCGCCCGGGGCGTCGAGCGTTTCCGCGGTGACGGCGCACGGCTCGCGCTGAGCCGGCCCCGATGAGTGCGACACCGCCGTCGCTGGACGCCTTTCTCGAGACCGAGGGCGGCAACTCGCTGCCCGAGTCCGAGGTCGCGCAGCGCGCGCGCGCCTACCTCGCGAGCGGCCAGGCCTACCTGTGTGCGCTGCACGATTCTGGCGCGAGCGGTGCGCAGGTCGGAGCGGCCAACGCGGATCTCGTCGACGCGCTGATCCGGCGCCTGTTCCACCACGCCGAGGAGATCTACTTCGCCGACGTCGGCGGGGATCCCTCTCCCTTCACGATCGCCGCGGTCGGCGGCTACGCGCGGCGCGAGATGAATCTCAAGTCCGACGTGGATCTGCTCTTCCTCTACCGCGGCGCGCTCACGCCGCACGTGTCGCGCGTCGCGGAGCGGCTGCTCTACTGGCTCTGGGACGCGGCGGTCTCGGTGGGCGGAGCGATCCGCACGATCGGCGAGACGATCAAGCTCGCGCTCGAGGACGCGACCGTACGCACGGCGGTGCTCGACCCGCGTTTCCTCGCGGGCAGCGGCGTGCTGTTCCACGAGTTCGCCAAGGCGCTGCGCGAGGAGCTCTGCGGCGACCCGGACCGCTTCATCGACGAGCAGCGCGAGGCGATGGCGAAGCGCCACGTGCAGTTCGGGGACACGCTCTACCTGCTGCAGCCCAACGTGAAGGAGGGCGCAGGGGGCCTGCGTGACTACCACCTGTCGCTCTGGGCGATGCAGGTCTCGCAGCCCGGTTCGCGCGGCTTCGAGGGCTTCCTCCACCTCGGGCTCCTGACCGAGGCGGAAGTCGAGGAGTACCGCCAGGCCGTCGACTTCCTCTGGCGCGTGCGCAACGAGCTGCACCGCCTCTCGGGTCGCAAGAACGATCAGCTCTCCTTCGAGCTCCAGGAGCGGATGGCGGAGCGCTTCGGCTACGCCGATACCGGGGACGAGCTGCCGGTCGAGCGCTTCATGGGCGACTACTACCGCCACGCCAACGCCGTGCGGAACTACTCGTCCCTCGTGGTCGAGCAGAGCTACCAGCGGGTGCGGCGCTTCCCGCGCAAGCGCAAGGTGCGCGAGATCGAGTGCGGCCTGCGCATCGCGGACGGCCAGCTCGAGATCCCCCACGCGCGCCTGTTGCGGGACGACCCCTTCCAGCTGCTGCGCGCCTTCGCGGTCGCCCAGGACCACGACGTCGCGATCACGCGCAAGGCGCAGCGGCTGGTGCGCGAGAACCTGCAGCGCATCGACGACGAGTTCCGCGCGAGCCCCGAGGCGCGCGACCTGCTGCTGCGGATCCTCGACTCGCCCAGGCGCGTGACGCGCTCGCTCACGGCGATGAACGAGGTGGGACTGCTCGGTCGCCTGCTGCCCGAGTGGGAGCACATCGTGTGCCGCTGGCAGCACGTCATGTACCACACCTTCACGGTGGACGTGCACTCGATCTTCCTGGTCGAGGAGCTGCGGCGGCTGTGGCTCGGCAAGTACGAGGCGCGGCATCCGGAGCTCACCGCGCTGATGCGCAGCGTCGACGACCGCCCGGTGCTCTTCCTCGGCTGCCTGTTCCACGACCTCGGCAAGGGGCTCGGGGGCGACCACTCGATCCGCGGCGCGGAGCGCGCGCGCGCGGCGCTCGTGCGCCTCGGCCTCGAGCCCGAGCGCATCGAGCGGGTGGTGTTCCTCGTCGACCAGCACCTCAAGATGTCGCACCTCGCGCAGCGGCGGGATCTCTCCGATCCGAAGCTGATCTGGGACTTCGCGAAGCTCGTCGGCGACCGCACGAACCTCAAGAACCTGTACCTGCTGACCTTCGCCGACGTGCGGGCCTCGTCCAAGTCGGCCTGGAGCGACTGGAAGGGGCAGCTCCTGCGCGAGCTCTTCGAGCGCACGGCCGAGCTGCTCGAGGCCGACGCGAGCGACCCGCACGTCGCGATGGATCTGCTCGAGAAGCGCGTCGAGCTCAGGCGCGAGGCGGCCGCGGCCGAGCTGCGCGGCATGGGCATCGGCGAGGCCGACATCCAGGCCTTCTTCGACGCGATGCCGCGGCGCTACCTCACCGCGCACGCGCCGCGCCAGATCGCGCGCCACGCGCGCGTGCTGCTCGGACTCGGGCCGGAGCGCTCGGTCAACACGGCCGTGCGCGACATGCGCGGCGGCTTCTCGGAGCTGATCGTCGCGACGCGCGACACCCCGGGGCTCTTCTCGAGGGTGGCCGGCGTGCTGACCGCGCACGGCGTCAACATCCTCGGCGCGAACGTCTACAGCACGCGCACGGGGCTCGCGCTCGAGGTGTACCGCCTCACCACTCCGCCCGGTGGAGAGCCCGAGCGCGAGCTCGCGTGGAGCGAGTTCCGCAGCTCGCTCGAGCGCGTGCTCGCCGGGCAGCTCGACCTCGGCGAGCTGCTGCGGCGCCGCGGCCGCCCGCTGCGGCGCGAGCTGCCCTCGGCGAGCCGGCCAGAGAGCGTCACGATCGAGAACGAGGAGTCGGACTTCTACACGATCGTCGACATCGTCGCGAACGATCGCCTCGGCCTGCTGCACGACCTCACGCGCACGATCGCCGAGCACGGCTACGAGATCTACATCTCGAAGGCGGCGACGATCCTCGACCAGGTGACCGACGCCTTCTACCTGAAGGACCGCGAGGGCCGCAAGATCGAGGATCCGCGGGCCGTGGAGCGGCTGCGCGCGGACCTGCTCGCGGCCGCGCGCGGCGAGCCGGACCGCTCCGGTGCCTGAGCGCCGGGCCGCGCCGGCGCGCGTGCGCTCCGGGCGCGCCGCGGGCGCGCTCGCGGCGGCGGCGGATCGCTTCCTGCTCGACGGCGCGCTCGAGCGCGGCTTCTCGCCGCACACGCTCGACGCCTACGGGCGCGATCTCGCGCGCTTCGTCGGATTCCTCGAGGCGCGCGGCGTCGACTCGGCCGCGGCGATCTCGCGCGAGCACCTCGTCGGCTTCGCGCGGCAGCTCGAGGCCCGGGGCCTCGCGGCGCGGAGTCGCGCGCGGATCGGCGTGTCGGTGCGGCGCTTCCTGCGCCACCTCGGCGCGGATCCCGCCGGAGCGGGCCGGCTCGCGCTCGCCTCGCCGCGCCAGGGCCGCAGGCTGCCGCGCGTGCTGCGCCCCGAGGAGAGCAGCGCTCTGATCGAAGCCGCCGATCCGAGCACGCCGCTCGGCCTGCGCGATCGCGCGATGCTCGAGGTGCTCTACGGCGCGGGCCTGCGCGTCTCGGAGCTCGTGGGGCTGCCGATCGGCGGCTGGGATCGCCGCGCGGGCTGGCTGCGCGTGCGCGGCAAGCGCGGGAGCGAGCGGATCGTCCCGCTCGGCGAGCCCGCGGCGAAGGCGCTCGCGGACTACCTGGGCGCGGGGCGCCCGCGCCTGCTCCGGCCCGGGCGCGAGAGCGAGGCCCTGTTTCTCTCCCAGCGCGGCGCCGCGATGAGCCGCCAGAACTTCTTCGTGCGGCTGCGCCAGCTCGCGCGCGCGGCCGGGATCTCCGCGTCGAGGGTGTCGCCGCACGTGCTGCGCCACGCCTTTGCGACCGATCTGCTCGAGGGCGGGGCGGATCTGCGGGTGGTGCAGGCCCTGCTCGGACACGTGGACCTCGCGACCACCCAGATCTACACACACGTGAGTCGCGGGAAGCTGCGCGAGACCGTCGAGCGCCGGCACCCCCGCGGCGCTGCGAGCGCCCGCTCGCGCGCTCGCGGCTGAGGGGATCGGCCGCGGGGCCGCGCTTGCCCGCGGGACGGCGATCGCGGATACTGCGCGGGCCTCCTCCCCCCGGGCGCGATCGGGTGCTTTTCGGTGCCGCGCGGCGCCGTGTGCCGTGGCCTCGTCCTCCGGGAGAGATCCATCCCCTATGAGCGATCTGCAGGGTTCCCCCGCTCCCGGCGCGACCGGGGCTCCGGCCTCGGGAGTGGTGGCCTCCCTGAGCTCGCCCTACTCGGTGAAGCTCCCGGTCTTCGAGGGACCGCTCGACCTGCTGCTGCACCTCGCGCGCATCAACGAGGTCGAGATCACCGACATCCCGATCGCCGAGATCGCGATCCAGTACCTCGATTACCTCGGCCAGATGCGCGAGCAGAACCTCGACATCGCGGCCGAGTACCTGGTGATGGCGGCCACGCTCGCGTGGATCAAGTCGCGCATGCTGTTGCCGCCGGACGGCAGCGGCGAGGAGGACGAGGGGCCGGATCCGCGCGCGGAGCTGATCGCGCGCCTGCTCGAGTACCAGCGCTTCAAGCAGGCCTCGAGCGAGCTCGGCGATCGCCACCTGCTCGGCCGCGACATCTTCGCGGCGCGCGCTCCGGGCGCGCTGCCGATCCCGGAGGGCGCGCGCGAGCTCGAGGTCGGCATCTTCGAGCTCGTCGAGGCCTACCGGCGCGTGCTGCAGCGGCCGCGCCACAGCGGCCGCGCCCACGAGATCGAGGTCGAGAGCGTCACCGTGCAGCAGCGCATGCACGCGGTGATGGAGCTGCTCGGCGAGCGCGAGTCCGTCGACTTCGACCAGCTCGTGCTCGACGGCTCCGGGGGGCTCCTGTCGGTGCCCTTCGTGGTCGCCACCTTCCTCGCGATCCTCGAGCTCACGCGGCTCGGCTTCCTCCGCCTCTACCAGGGCGTCGACGCGAGCTGCGTGCCCGAGGGACCGATCCACTGCCGGCGCGTGCTGGACCCGGCGGGCCCGAGCTGGACCGAGCGCATCGCCGAGGTGATGTAGATCCGTCTCGGCGCCGAGGGGATGGAGATCCGTTCCGGGAATGGCCCCGCTGCGCGGCGGGGGGGAGGGGGAGCCGTGGAGCCCGAGCAGCAGAGGCGATTGGCCGAGGCGCTGATCCTGGCATCGCCGGATCCGATCCCGGCGGCGCGGCTCGCCGATCTGATCCCGCGCTGCAAGGCCGCTGCGGTCGCGGAGCTGATCGAGGCGCTGAACGCCGATTACCGCGAACAGGGCCGCGCCTTCGAGATCGCAGAGGTCGCCGGCGGCTTCCAGCTGCGCACGCTGCCCGAGTTCGCACCCTACCTGCAGCAGCTGCAGCAGACGCGCCCGCTGCGCCTCTCGCCCGCGGCGCTCGAGACCCTCGCGATCGTCGCCTACCGGCAGCCGGTCACGCGCGCCGAGGTCGAGTTCGTGCGCGGGGTCGACGTCGGGGCCGTGTTGCGCAGCCTGCTCGAGCGCAAGCTGCTGCGCATCGCGGGGCATCGCGAGGTGCCCGGCCACCCGCTCGTGTACGCGACCTCGCGGCGCTTCCTCGAGGTCTTCGGGCTGGCCTCGCTGGACGACCTGCCGACGCTGCGCGAGCTCTCCGATCTCACGCCCGAAGGGGAATCCGTCGGCGCGGCGAGCGACGCGCGCGGCGGGGCCGCAGAGGACGCGCGGACCGAGGAGACGCTCGACGACGAGGGCCTGCCGCACGCGGCGGCGCGCACCGCGGAGGAAGACCTCGACGCCGCGGTGCAGGCCTTCGAGGACGCCGAGCCGCTCGGAGAGCCGCACTAGCAGCGAAGCCCCGCGCGCGCCTCGCGCCGCGAGCGGCGCCCCGCCGGCAGGCGCGCGCGCGAAGTGCCGGCCGCTGCGCGTGGAAGCGCGCGGGCGCCGCGCGGCCGCGCTGTGCAGGCTGCGCGCAGCAATTTGATTTTCGCAGCGAGATCTGCCTAGCATGGCTCCGAGAACCGGAGCGGAGTGCGGATGCGCGGCAGGTCGCGACGAGCAGAGGGGCGCCCGGGCTGCGGCCGGCGGGCCGCGGGCTCGGCCGGGCTCGCCGCGCTGCTCCTGCCCTGCCTCGCGCTGCCCGCGCGCGCGGGGATCTCGGGCGTCTGTCCGGACGGCAGCATCTACATCGTCCAGCGCGCCGAGCAGATTCCCTGCAGCGCCTCGAAGCAGGTGGAGCCCCACGAGCTGCCGCCGCTGCGGGGCGACTACCTGCCGCGGCCCTACGGCTGGGAGCTGCACCAGAAACGCCAGGACCAGAACAATCCCTACAACCTCGTCGATCTCGCGCCGAGCCTGCGCCTCGCCGGGCCCGCGGAGGAGCGCGGCGCGGGGCAGGACGCGCGAGCGGCCGGGTCGGGTGCACCGAGCGCGTCCGAGCGCGCACCGGAGCGGGCCGAAGCGCCGCTCGCGGAGGCCTCGGAGTGGCGCGAGTCGCCGGGAACGCCTGCACCGAGCCTCGCGGTCGACGAGCTGCGCGGGCTGCTGCAGATCGTGGAGCTCTCCCAGGAGAGCGCGCCCGCGCGCTTCGAGCCCGAGGGCGACGGCGTCGAGCTCGCGCTCGCGCGCTCGCGCGCCTTCGAGCCGCGGCTGCAGGCAGCGCTCGGCGCGCGCGGCGCCGGCGCGCTCGGGCCGGTGGTGCTCTTCGCCGCGCGCGCGCAGAGCGGCGCGGGCTCCTTCGGCGGGCAGCTGACCTTCGTGCAGGGGCACCGCGCCTTCTATCCGGACGTCGCGGATCCCGCCCAGATCGGCGTGCTCGCGGGCGCGCTCGGCGAGCTTCGGCCGGGAGAGGCGCTGCTCGGCTACGTGGTGCTGCCCGCGGACTACGATCCGGCGCAGGAGATGGAGGTCTTCTGGCACGACCGCCAGCTGCGCGCGACCTTGAGCCCGGGCGCCTGAGCCAGCCCTAGCGCGGAAAGCTCGCGAAGACCTGCGTGACCACGAGCGAGCCGTCGCGGGCGCGCGCGGCGCCGACGCCTGTCGCGTTCCAGGGCGGCGAATGCAGGTTCTCGCGGTGGCTGGGCGACGCCTGCCAGCCCGCGACGATCGCGGCGACCGGATCGCCCGCACTGCTCTGGCCGATGTTCTCGCCGGCCAGCCGGAAGCCCTCGACGCCCGCGGCGTGCAGCCGCTCGACCGGCCCCCGTCCCTCGGGCGTCTCGTGCGCGAGGTATCCCCGGCGCACCATGTCCCGGCTGTGGGCGCGCGCGACGCGGTCGAGCGCCTCGTCGCGCGGCAGCGGGCGCAGCGAGCGCTCGCGGCGCAGGGCCTCCACCGAGGCGTGGACCCGCGCCTCGAGCTCGAGCTCCGCCGGCTCCGCGCTGCCCGAGAAGGGCGAGAGCCAGAGCACCAGCGCGAAGCCGAGCAGGAAGGCCAGGGCCTGGGGCAGGGTGCGCGGCAATCGGGACTCCGTCAGGAGCGGGGAGCGTCGCCCAGGGCCTGGGCCTCGGTGGCGAGCTCCCGCCGCACGAGGCGGCCGCCCTCGTAGTGCGAGATCACGTCGATCGTGCCGTCGTGATCGCTGTCCTCCTCGCGCGTCGCGAGGCGCTGGTCGTCGTCGTAGCGCAGCGTGACGTCGCTGCGCCCGTCGTGGTTCTGGTCGATCTCTTCGTGCAGCAAGCGGCCGCGGCTGTAGAAGGCGCTGCGATCGGGGCTGCCGTCGGCGTTGCTGTCGCGCTCGATCTGCGACACCTCGCCGTCGCTGTAGCGGATCCAGCTGTCGACGCGGCCGTCGAAGTCGGTATCGCGTCGCTGGCTCAGCGGCCGGCCGCCGCGGTAATCGGTCCACGAGTCGGGGATCGCGTCGGAGTTGTGGTCCTCCTCGACCGATCGCACCTCGCCGGTCTCGGGGTCGTAGCTGATCGCGAGCTCGGCGCGGCCGTCGAAATCGTCGTCGCGGAGCTCGCGCACGAGCGCGCTGCCGCGGCGCTCGAGCCACTGGTCCGGGCGGCCGTCGGCGTTGCGGTCCACGCGCCCGTCCGCGGCCGGAGCTGCGAGCGGTGCCCCCGAGCTCAGGCCCTCGGGCCGCAGCGCCGCGCGAGGCGCGGGTGCGGCGCCGGCCTGCGGCGGCGCGGCGCTCGCCGACGCGCGGCGCGCGCGCAGGCTCGCGAGCTCGTCGGCGATCGAGGGAGCCGGCGGCGCGGCGCCGGCGCGCGCCGCGCCCAGCGGCACCGCAGCGGATCCCGGGGCGAGCTGGCGCTCGAGCTCGGCGAGGCGCAGCGATTCGTAGTCGCGGCCCACGGCGCGCGGCGGGGAGGGCGCGGGCGCGGTGCCCTCGGCCTCCTGGATCGGAGCCGGGGCGGGCCCGGACGGCATCGGCGTCGTCGCGCGCGGCACCTCGGGGCCCCGCTCGGGCTCGCCCGCGAGCTTCTCGGCCGCGAACTTGAAGGGCGCCGCGACGAGGGCGAAGGGGAGGGCGGCGTACTTGAACCAGCTCGGCTCCTCGTTGTAGTGCAGGTGTTCGACCTCGTTGGTCTCGGCGCCGCCGATGAAGGTGACGGCGCCGGGCGCCGCTGCGCCAGCGGCCGGGCCCTGCACGGCGCCCTGTTGCGCGCCCTGCGAGCCCCAGCCGCTGCCGCTGCCGCTGCTCGATCCGCTGCCGCTCCCCGAGACGGGCCACGCGCCCGGCGGCGCGGGAGCCGGTGCCATCGCGCCGGCCGCGCCCGCAGGCGCCGGCTGTCCCTGGTGCGACAGGTGTCCGCCCGGCGGGCCGTAGCTCTGGCCGCCCGGGTGGTAGACGGGGGCCTGCTGGTTCGGCATCAGGATCGTCGCGCCCGCGCCCGCGTTCACGATCGGCGTGCGGTCGAGGTCGTGGTCGCGGCTGCCGAAGGCGAAGCAGCCCGCGAGCCCAGCGACGCAGCCGAGCACACCTAGCGCCGCCGCGCGCCGCTTGCAGATCGACCAGCTCGCCATCGCAACACCTCGCTCGCGGAGAGGACCCCGCGTCCCCGAGCTGCAAGAAGCGTGCGCGCCGGCTCCGCGCGGGGGGCCGCCGTCGCTTTCGCCGCGCGCGCGCGCGGATCGCGCATCCGCCTGCGCGGGTGCTGCGCAGCCGGGAGCTGCCGGCGGCTGGGTGGCAGGCTGCCGGGTCCGGGGCGCCGGCTTCCCTGCGGCGCGCCCGCCGGGGTTCCGGGTCTGCGCCGGACGCGTACCCTGGGGCCGGACATGTGCGGACGCCTCACGCTCACGCGCCCCGAGCAGGTCGCCGAGCACTTCGAGCTCGCGGCGGCGGAGCCGCTGCGCGCCCGCTACAACGCCGCGCCCGGCCAGGCGATCGCGAGCATCGACCGGCACTCCGAGGCTTCGGCGCGCGGGCTGCGCCTGCGCCACTGGGGACTGGTGCCGCCCTGGGCCGAGTCCCCGCGCGTCGGCGCGCGCATGATCAACGCGCGCGCGGAGACGCTCGCGGAGCGCCCCGCGTTCCGCAGCGCGTTCCAGCGGAGGCGCTGCCTGGTCCCGGCCGACGGCTTCTACGAATGGGACGCCCGGCGGCGGCCCGCGCAGCCCTACTGGCTGCAGCTCGAGTCGGGGGGCCTGTTCGCGTTCGCGGCGCTCTTCGAGCGCTGGAGGGATCCGCAGGGCGAGCTGCTCGAGAGCCTCGCGATCGTGACCACGGCCGCCGACGCGTCGCTCGCCTCGCTGCACGCGCGCAAGCCCGTGATCCTCGCGCCCGCCGACTACGAGCGCTGGCTCGATCCGGAGCTGCGCGCGACCGAGCCGCTGCGCGAGCTCTTCTCGCCCGAGCGGGGTCCCTCGCTCGCGATGCGGCCCGTCGGCCTGCGCGTCAACGACGTCCGCGTCGACGACGCGAGCTGCCTCGAGCCCGCCCTGCCCGCGCCGCGCCAGGGTTCGCTCTTCGGAGAGGGCTGAGCTCCGGCCGATCGCGAGCTGCGGAGCGCAGCGGAGGTCCGCTAAGCCAGCGGGAAGCGCTCTGCGACGAGCGCCTCGGAGAGCGCCCACAGGCGCTCCGCGGCCGCCGGATCGACCGCGTAGCTGCGCACCCCGGTGACCGCGGCGGGGTCGTCCGCGACCGGCGCGATGCGGCAGTCCTCGAGGTAGGCGCCGCCCCGTGCCTCGAGCTCCGGAGCGGTCGCGGCATAGCAGGTCGTCGCGGACCCGGCCGAGGGCGTCTTGAAGTCGATCCGGCCGCCGGGCGAACGCGCGCGCATGAGCTCCATGTCCTCCGGAACCAGATGCCGCCCGAGTCGCGTCGCGATCGCGCCCGGGTGGACCGAGAAGGCGCGCACCCCGGAGTCGCGCAGCCTGCGGTCGAGCGCGACCGAGAACAGCACGTTCGCCGTCTTCGACTGCCCGTAGGCCGCGAACTTCTCGTAGTCGCCGCGCGCGAAGTTCGGATCGTCGAAGCGGATCTCCGAGAAGCGGTGGCCCGCGGAGCTCAGGTTCACGATCCGCGCGGGTGCACCGCGGCGCAGCGCGGGCACCAGCCGGCAGGTCAGCACGAAGTGCCCGAGATGGTTCACGCCGAAGTGCTGCTCGAAGCCGTCGCGCGTGAGGCCGAAGCCGCAGCCCATCACCCCGGCGTTGTTGATCAGGAGGGCGAGCGCGGGGTGCCGCGCCGCGATCTGCTCCGCGGCGCGGCGCACGCTCGCGAGATCGGCGAGGTCGAGCGCGACGGCCTCCGCGCCGCCGGCCCCGGCCTTGCGCACGCTCTCGCAGGCCGCCGCCGACGCGGCCGGATCGCGCAGCGCGAGCACCACGTGGGCGCCGCGGGACGCGAGCGCGCGCGCGGTCTCGAGTCCGATCCCGCCGCCCGCGCCGGTCACGACCGCGACGCGACCCGAGAGATCGATTCCGGCGAGCACCTCTTCGCTGGTCGACGCGATCCCGAAGCGGCGTTCCGCGCGCGTCACGCCGCGGCGCCGCCCGCCGCGGCCGGCCGGTCCGGCGCGGGCACGCGGTAGAGGCGCGCGGCGTTCTCGAAGAGCAGCTTCCGGCGCAGCGCTGCGCTCCGCCCGGCGAGGCCCGCGTCGAGCTTCTCGCGCACGTTGCCGTAGAGGCAGATCGGGTGCGGGTAGTCCGTCTCGAAGAGGACGTTGTCCTCGCCGATCTGCTCCAGCAGGCGCTGCGGCGCGATCTCCTCGAAGAAATAACAGCCGTACACCTGGCGCCGGAAGTAGGCGCTCGGCCGGTCCTCGAACTCCGGGCGCTGGCGCTGCACCTGCGACTGCTCGAAGGCGTAGTCGACGGCCTCGAGCAGGAAGGGCAGCCAGCCGATGCCGCTCTCGACGGAGACCACGCGCAGCCGCGGGTGGCGCGGCAGCACGCCCGAGAGCAGCAGGTCGACGATCTGCTTGCCGTTCTCGATGAAGAGGCAGACGCCCGCGCGCGCGTTCGCGGCCGAGAGACCCATGTGCGCGAGGCGCGGCGCCGAGAAGTCGGCCGTGAAGTCGGCGCTGCCGATGTGGAAGCTCAGCGGCATCCCGGTCTCCTCGGCGGCGCGCCAGAGCGGGTCCCAATGGGGATCGGCCAGGATCGGGAAGCCGTTCTTGTCGGGCTCGCCCGTGAACAGGATGCCCTGGAAGCCGAGATCGGCGCCGCGCTCGATCTCGCGCACGCTCGCGGCGACGTCCCAGTAGGGGGTCGCCAGGATCGGGATGAAGCGCCGGCGATCCGGCTCGCACCACTCGAGCAGGAAGTCGTTGTAGGCGCGCACGCAGGCGAGGCGCAGCTCGGCGTCGTCGATCTTGAGGAAGTCCTGGTTGCCGAAGCCGCCGACGTTCGGATACAGCGCGCAGGCCCAGATCCCGAGCGAGTCCATGTAGGCGAGCCGCGCCTTCGCATCGCGCGCGGCGGCCGGCACCTCGGCGTAGCTGCGCGGACCCGCAGGGAAGGGCTCGGGCCAGCCCGCGACGGCGCTGTGGCCGACGGGCAGGAAGCTCTGCCCGGCGCCGATCTTCCAGACCTCGAGCCCGAGCTTCGGATCCACGACCACGTGCGGCGCGCGGTCGTGGAAGCGGCGCGGCAGCCGGCTCGTCCAGAGGTCCGGCGGCTCCGTGATGTGGGTGTCGCTGTCGATCAGCCAGTCGAGGGGCGCGCTCTGCATGCGGGGGACCTCCGGGGCGCAGGCGATCGCCCGCGACTATACCCCGGCGGCCCGGCGCGGAGCCGCGCTCGCGCGGGCCCGAGCGGCTCGCAGAGAATCAGAGAAACTCGCAGAGATAGGCGCTCGGGCCCTCGGCGCGCACGTCGAAGCCGGTCTTGCGCGGGATCTCGAAGACGCAGCCGGCCGGGTAGCGCAGCCAGACCGCGCTTCCGGAGATCCGGACCTCGAGCTCGCCGCTCGTGACGGTCATTCGCTCCGCGGCGTCCGTGTCGAAGTGGAACTCGCCGCGCGCGATCACGCCGGCGGTCATGCGGCGGCCGTTGCGCTCGAAGCCGATGCTCTGGACGCCGCCGTCGAAGTAGGTGTTGTGCTTCAGCATCCGGCGCCGCAGGCTACTCGCCGCGGAGGGCGCCTGCCAGGCGTTTCAGCGCCGGCGCATCCGGTACAGCACCCGGGAGGACTGCTCGATGTCCTGCGCCGCGGCGATCTCGTAGCGGCGCGAGAAGGCCCGCTCGAAGCCCTCGCGGCTGTAGTCCGGGAACACGTCCTCCCGACTCGCGAGCAGGCGCTGCACCTTCGGGTCGCTCTTCGGCACGAACTCCACCACGAGCTCCGGGGCGAGCGCCGCGAAGAGCTCCGCGAGCCGCGCGAGCGGAACGTTGCCGCCGATCGCGAGGTGGTGGACGAGCGCGAGCGCGAGCACTGCGTCCGCGGGTCCGCGCTCGAGCCAGGACTCGCGCTCGCGCAGCGCGAAGCCCAGCGCGGGACTCGGATTCGACAGATCCAGCAGCAGCGGCAGCAGACGCGGCTCGCGTCCGCCGCGCACGCGCCGCCAGGCGCGCTCGACGCAGGCCGGGTCCGCGTCGAAGGCGAGCGCGAGCGCGCCGCGCTCGCTCGCGAGGCGCGCCATCTCGCCCGTGTTCGCGCCGAGATCGAAGACCCGCTGCGGCCGGACCGCGTCGAGATGGGCCGCCACGAGCTCGCGCTTGTGCCGCGCGCCGCGCTCCGAGTAGCTGTCCCCCTCGTAGTAGTCGGACCACTCGCTCGCGCCGGGCTCCCAGCGCAGCCCTTCGACCGCGCTCTCGAGCGAGGCGACGAGCTGGCCGAGCGCCCGCTGGGAGAGCTCGCGCGCGGGAGCTCCCGCGCGCCCCGCATAGCGTCTCTGATAGCGCGCGTGCAGGAACAGGTGGATCCACAGATGCGGGCGCAGGCGCGCCCGGATCGGCAGCAGCGCCGCGGCGAGGTCGAGCGGCACGCCGTCCAGATGCGCGCGCAGCAGCGAGGAGAGCCGCACGTCGCGCAGCGCCATCAGCGCGAGGGGCGCGAGGAAGTGCTGGCAGAACTGCCGGTAGGCGACCCAGGGCCGGCCGGGCGTCAGGCGCTCGAAGGAGAGGGTGTCGATCCAGAGCGGGCGACCGCGCTGCAGCTGGACGTTGTAGGCGCTCGCGTCCTTGAGCGTGAGGCCGCGCGAGAGCGCACGGCGCTGGATCTCGAGCGTGAGCCGGGCCGCGTCGCGCAGCTGGCCGAAGCACCACTCGTAGGGATGGCTCAGGAACTCGACCCGCTCCGGCTCGAGGATCCGGTGCGCGGCTCCGGCGGGCGATTCGAGGTCGGGCCGCTCCCGATGCGGCACGAGCAGCCCGGCTTCGCTGAGCTCGGCGTAGAGGCCGGAGGCGAGCAGCCAGTCGTAGTGCTCCGCATAGCGCGGCGCGACGTGCCGCAGCAGCACTCCCTCCCGCTCGAAGACGAAGCCGCTCGGATCGCGGAACGAGGCCGGGTGGACGCGCGCTTCGGACATCGCTCTCGGGCGCGGCGCCCGGCTAGTCGCGCGGAGGAGTGGGGGGGGGGTCCGAATCGGGGCCGCCGCCGCTCTCGCGGCCGAGGCGCGCCTTCATGCGCTTCCAGTAGCCGTTCGCGGCGACCAGGACGCCCGCGAGGCTCGCCGCGAGCGCCTGGAGCACGAAGCTCCCCGTTCCGGGGTCCACGTAGGGCATCGCGCTCGACAGTCTGCCATACGCGCTCTGCGCGGGATTCGCCCAGCCGCGCTGCTCCCGCGGGATCTGCCGCTCGGATGCGCGTTCCCGTCGGCGCGAAAGCGATGCTGCGGGGCCCGGTTCCGCGCTCCGGTGCAGATTCGTGCCCCGGCGGGGTCAAGTCACCCGGAGAGGGTCCGATATGAGATCGTGGTATAAATCCCACGACAGCTGGAGCCGTATGCGGGCAGGTCGGCGGGACCAGGTAGGAGGAAGCAACCATGCGGGCGACGCGAAAGCTTGCGACTGCGCTGGCCGCAGCGGTGATCCTTCCACTGTCGTGCCAGTGGCCCGAGTCGAGGGAGGGCGGCGGATCGGCGGTCCTTGCCTCCCACCGGCACCCCGTGACCTCGTACCAGGCCTGGCTGGCCCGCACCCTCGACCCGAGCCCGACCGCGGTCGCCAATCAGCTGCGCCGCGCGCGCACGGGCCTCGTCCCGTCCGAGATCGACCACGTCGCGGAGGTCCTGATCCGGGAGTGCGCGCGCTACGACCTCGCGCCCGACCTGGTGCTCGCGCTGATCGAGGTCGAGAGCAGCGGCTACAACTTCGCCCGCTCGCGCGCGGATGCGCTCGGGCTGATGCAGCTGCAGCCGCCGACCGCCGAGTTCGTCGCGCGGCGCGCGGGCGTGCCCTGGTACGGACGCGACACGCTCTTCGAGCCGGGCTCGAACGTCCGCCTCGGCGTCGCGTACCTGCGCCAGCTCGTGGACCGCTATGACTCGGTGTCGACCGCGCTCGCGGCCTACAACTGGGGCCCGACGCGGATCTCCGCGATGATCGCCAGAGGCGAGCCGGTGCCCGGCGTCTACACGCAGCGCGTGCTGCGGGCCTTCGACCGCCGGCAGGAGCGCGGCGCCTAGGCGCGCGAGCGCAAGCGGCGGCGCGCAGTTGGGTCTCGCGGGACGGGGCGGGTAGCCTCTGCGCACCGGGTCGAGCGCGCGCGCTGCGCGCTCCGGCCCGCGCGGGGCACCGTGGCCGAACTGCTCTACTGCGCGATCCCGGTCTTTCTCGGGCTGCTGGCTCTCGAAGCCGTCGCGAGCGCGCGCGCGTTGCCGCCGGGATTCAAGGGCTACGAGTGGCGGGACACCTGGGCGAGTCTCTCGCTCGGCCTCGCGAACGTGCTGCTCTCGCTCGCGGGCAAGGTCCTCGCGGTCGGCCTCTGGAGCGCGGCCTACGAGCTCTCGCCGCTCGACATGGGGACGGGCTGGCTCGCCTGGCTGCTGCTCTTCCCGCTCGAGGACCTCTGCTACTACGCCTTCCACCGCGCCCACCACGAGATCCGCTTCTTCTGGGCGGCCCACGTCAATCACCACTCGAGCCGCCACTACAATCTCTCGACGGCGCTGCGCCAGTCCTGGACGACGCCCTTCACGGGTCCCTGGTTCTGGGTTCCGCTCGCACTGCTCGGCTTCCACCCGGCGATGATCCTGACCGCCCAGGCGGTGAGCCTGATCTACCAGTTCTGGATCCACACCGAGTGGATCGGCCGCCTGGGTCCCTTCGAGGCGCTGTTCAACACGCCCTCCCACCACCGCGTCCATCACGGCCGCAACGTGCAGTACCTGGACCGCAACTACGCGGGGATCTGGATCGTCTGGGACCGCGTCTTCGGGAGCTTCGAGCCCGAGGGCGAGCGGGTCGACTACGGGCTGACGAAGAATCTGCAGAGCTTCCACCCGATCGCGATCGCGTTCCACGAGTGGCGGGACATGCTTCGCGATGCGCTCGCCGCGCCGGACTGGCGCACCTCGCTGCGACACCTGCTGCGGCCCCCGGGCTGGAGCCCCGACGGAAGCTCGCTCACCGCGCGCGAGCTCCAGGCGCTCCGCGCGCAGGCCTGAGCGGAGCCGCGGCCCCCGGCTCAGGAGAGCGGCGCGCCGCCTTCCGCGAGCTCCCGTTCCCGGGCCTGGCTCAAGAGCACGATCGTGATCCGGCGGTTGACCGGGCTGGTCGGGTGCCGCCGATCGAAGAGCGCCGACGATCCGAGGCCGACCACGCGCGCGATCTTCGCGTCCTGGATGCCCGCGCGCAGCAGCTCGCGGCGGGCCGCGTTGGCCCGATCGGCCGAGAGCTCCCAGTTCGAATAGCCGTCCGCGCGGTCGAGGCCCGCGCGGTCGGTGTGGCCGCTCACGCTGAGCCGGTTCGGCACCGTCTTCACGACCTTGGCGACCTCGCGCAGGATCGCGCGCGCGTACTCCTGCAGCGACGCGCTGCCGCTCAGGAACATCGGGCGGGTCTCCTCGTCGACGATCTGGATCCGCAGCCCCTCGCCGGTCACGTCGATCAGGATCTGGTCGCGCAGATCCACGAGCTCGGGGTTCTCCTCGATCGCGGACTCGAACTGGAGCTTGAGCTGGTCGAGCTTCCGGCGCTCGCTCGCGCGTGCGCGCTCGAGCAGCTCCGCGGGGCTGAGCTCGAGCGCCCGCATCGGATCGAAGCCCGGCGCCGACGCGTCGCTCGGCTGTCCGGGTGGCCCGTTCGGGTTGCCGGCCTCGACCTTGAGCGCGTCGAGTCCGCCGCCCATGTCGATCAGCGCGCTGCTCGCGCCCATGCCGCTCGAGGCGCCCATCGGGTTCTGGAAGTAGCCCGCGATCCCGCGCTTCTGCTCCTCGGAGGCCGACTCGAGCAGCCACATCAGCAGGAAGAAGGCCATCATCGCGGTCACGAAATCGGCGAAGGCGACCTTCCAGGCACCGCCGTGATGGCCGTGCCCGCCCTTCTTGATCTTCTTGACGACGATGATCGGGTTGGAGTTGGCGGCCATGCGCGCTGCTTCCGGACCCGCTTACCTGGCCTTCGACTTGATGGAATCCTCGAGCTCCTTGAAGCCGGGGCGCTCGGTCGAGAAGATCGTCTTGCGCCCGAACTCGATCGCCATGTTGGGCGCGTAGCCCTGGATCGACGCGATCAGCGTGGTCTTCAGGCACTTGAAGAACTGGCCCTCGTCCTGGGCCACGTGCGAGAGGAAGGTCGACACGGGCCCGATCAGGCCGTAGGCGAGCAGGATCCCGAGGAAGGTTCCGACGAGCGCGGTCGCGACCTTGTGGCCGATCGCCTCGGGACCGTCGGACAGCGCGCCCATCGTGATCACGATCCCGAGCACCGCGGCCACGATGCCGAAGCCGGGCAGCGCGTCCGAGACGCGCGTCATCGCCGCTGCGGGCGCGTGGCCCTCCTCGTGGTGGGTCTCGAGCTCGACGTCCATCAGGTTCTCGAGCTCGATCGCGTTCATGTTGCCGCCGACCATGATGCGCAGGTAGTCGCAGATGAAGTCGACGGCGTGGTGATCCGAGGCGACCTTCGGGTACTTGCCGAAGATGTCGCTCTTGTGCGGGTCCTCGAAGTGGGTCTCGAGGGCGATGATGCCGTCCTTGCGCGCCTTCGTGAGCAGGTCGAAGAGCAGCGAGAGGGCGTCGATGTAGTACTGCTTAGTGTACTTCGAGCCCTTGAAGAGCAGCAGCGTCGCGGCCAGGACCTTCTTGATCAGCTTGGTCGGGTTGCTGATCACGAAGGCGCCGAGCGCGGCGCCGCCGATCACGAGCAGCTCGTTCGGGTGCCAGAGCGACATGATGGCCCCGCCCGAGAGCACGAAGCCGCCGAAGACGCAGCCGAAGACGATCACGACGCCGAGGATGAAATTCATGCTGCCAGAGCAGCGCACCGCGCGTGGGACGGCGCGAGCGGGCTGCGACCCCCTCCTCCGGCTGCTATCGGTAACGACCCTCAACTCTTGAGAACCTGCCCGGAGGCTCGGGTGTTCTGCGGATGCGGAGAGTCGGGATGATTCCCGGGTCCGGCCCGAGCGGGAGTCCCGCGATCGTCGGCGAGGAGGTCGCACTGCTCGCGCGCGTGCGCGCGGCGCTGGCCTCGCTGCCGCCTCGCTCCAACCGACACGAGCGCGCGCTCGTCGACGATCTCGTGCGGCTGCGCGAGCAGCTGCTCTCGCCCGCGACGCCGAAGACCGACCTGCCCGCGCTCCAGGACCAGTGGAACCGCGCCAATGCGGTGCTGCGCCAGCTGCTGGGACGAGAGGCCCCCGCCGTGGACGCGGACTCCCCCTACTTCGCGCATCTGCGGCTCGCGGAGGCCGGGCAGGCCCGCGATCTGTGCCTGGGCCGCGCCACCTGCATCCGCGAGGGCATCCGGATCGTCGACTGGCGCAACGCGCCGGTCTCGCGGATCTACTACCGCTACCAGCAGGGCGAGGAGTACGAGGAGGAGTTCGCCGGGCGCCGCCGCAGCGGGCGCGTCGAGCTGCGCCGCGCAGTCCACATCCGCGAGGGGCGGCTCGAGCGGGTCGAGGCGCCCGAGGGAGTCTTCGAGCGCCGCGGGGAGGGCTTTGCGGCGCTGCGCGCGCCGCGGCCCGAGCTCGCGGGCGGCGAGGCGCAGGCGCTGCGCGCCCACGCGGGCGAGCTCGGCGCGAGTCGACTCGGCACGGGCTCGGGCGGCCGCCCCGCGTTCGCGGATCGCCGGCTCGCCGAGATCACCGGGCTGATCGACACCGCGCAGTTCGACCTGATCGCGAGGCCGCAGGGCTTCGTCGCGATCCGCGGCAACGCGGGCTCGGGCAAGACGACGGTCGCGCTCCACCGCATCGCGTTCCTCGCCTACGCCGATCGCTCGATCGATTCGCCCGAGACGCTCTTCGTGACCTTCTCGCCGGCGCTCTGCGCCTACGTGAGCCACGTGCTGCCGGCGCTCGGGATCACGCGGGTCGCCGTGGTCACCTACCGCCAGTGGGCGGCCGAGCTGCGGCGCCGGCACTTCTCCGATCTGCCGGATGCGACGCGCGAGACCGCCCCCGCCGCGGTGCAGCGCATGAAGCTGCATCCGCTGATCGGCGACGCCATCGCGCGCCAGGTGCGCGAGCAGCCCGGCCCGCGCACCGCGGGCCAGGCCTACGACGATTTCGCGAGCGTGCTCGTGCGCCGCGCGCTGCTCGGCGAGCTCGCCGCGCGCGAGGCGCCGGGCGAGTTCAGCGCCTCCCAGCTGGACGAGATCGTCGATTGGCAGCGGCGGCGCAACGAGGAGATGGCCCAGCACCTCGCGGGCGAGGAGGATTCGGGCGCCGAGCTCGAGCCCGAGGACGACACGCTGCTCCTGCGCGCCTGGCAGCTGCGCGTCGGTCCGCTGCTCGGGCCGACGCTGCGGCCGCTGCGCCAGCGCCACGTCGCGATCGACGAGGTCCAGGACTTCTCGCCGCTCGAGGTCCAGATCCTGCTCGAGACCACCGACGAGAAGCGCAGTCTGACCCTCGCGGGCGACTCGCAACAGCAGCTGCTGCCGGCCTCCGCCTTCGGCTCCTGGAGCCGCTTCCTCGGGCACCTCGGGCTGCCGGGCGCCGCGCTCGAGACGCTGCGCGTGAGCTACCGCTGCAGCCGGCAGATCAGCGCCTTCTCGCTCGCGCTGCTGGGCCGGCTGCGGGAGGATGCGGCGCCGGCCGAGGCGCCGCGCTCGGGACCGCCGGTCGAGTGCTTCGCCTTCTCCGAGCGCGGCGCCTGCGTGGCGTTCCTGATCGACGCGCTGCGGCGCCTGGGCGAGCAGGAGCCGCTCGCGTCGATCGCGATCCTCACTCCGTCGCGCGCGCTCTCGACGCTGTATGCGGAGAGTCTCGAGGCGGCAGAGCTCGCCCGCCTGCGCCAGGTGCGCGACCAGGACTTCTGCTTCCTGCCGGGCATCGACGTGACCGAGATCGAGCAGGCGCGCGGACTCGAGTTCGACTACGTCGTGATCGCCGACGCCGACGCCGAGCACTTCCCCGACGACGACGCCTCGCGGCGCCGGCTGCACGTCGCGGCGACGCGCGCGATCCACCAGCTCTGGATCACGGCAACGGGACCAGCTTCTCCGCTGCTGGCCCAGGCGCTGGCGGAGCGGGAAGCATGCCGTCCCGCAGATAGCCCAGCGCTTCGAGAGCCTGGTAGTCCGTGATGTCGAGCGGCGGAGCCGTCTGCATCGGGACCGCGCGCTCGACGTAGCGGGTGACCGGTTCCTGGAGCGCGCGGTCGAGCTTCGCGCGCTCCCAGCCCGTGCCGCCGTCCCAGCGGAAGAAGGACCAGCTCAAGGCCGGCGGGCCGGCCGGATCCGGCGCGGGCTGCCAGGCGAAGTCCGTGCCGCGCACGCGCAGGAAGTGCTCGCCGCGGTAGGCGCTGACCTCGCTCCCGATGTCGCAGAAGATCGTCCGGTCGGGCAGGGGGCGCCCTTCGCGCAGGTAGGGGCCGAGCGCGATCCCGCGCAGCCCGAGCGGCGGATTCAGGCCGGCGAGCTCGAGCAAGGTCGGAAACACGTCGACGTGGCTGACCAGCTCGCGGCGCCGCTGCGGCGGGATGCCGGGCGCCCGCAGCAGGAAGGGAACCCGCGCGGCCTGGGGCGTGGAGGAGTGGCCGTGGGAGAAGTAGCGGTAGTCCTCACCCATGCTCTCGCCGTGGTCGGCCGTCAGCAGCACCAGCGGGGGGCGCGCGGACACCGCCTCGACGCTGCGCAGCAGCTCGCCGACCCAGTGGTCGGCGTAGAAGATCTCGTCGGAATAGCGCGACCGGTACTGGCTCGGGTACTCGAGGCCCTCGAGCTTCTGATAGGCCGGGATGCCGTCCATCGCCCAGTCGTTGGCCAGGCTCTTGAGCGGCTTCTCGCCCTTCGGCCGGGGCAGCTCGAAGCGGCCGAGGTAGCCCTCGGGCGCGGTGTAGGGGCCGTGCGGGTCCTGCAGGTGCACCCAGAGGAAGAAGGGGCGCTCGTGCTTGCCCGCGAGCCAGCTGCGGACGCGCCCCACGGTGCGCTCGGCGATGCGCTCCTTGGTGAGCAGCCGGTTCTTCTCCGAGCCCGGGAGCTCGTCGTCGTAGACGTCGAAGCCGGGGTCCATTCCCATCCGGCGCTGGAGCATCAGGTTGCCGACGAAGGCGGCCGTGTCGTAGCCCTGGCTGCGGAAGACTTCGGCGATCGTCACCGCGCCGGACAGGCGCGTGGCGCCGTTCATCCAGCCGACGCTGTGCTCGCGCACGTACTTCGAGGTCAGGATGCTCGCGTGCGCGGGGGCTGTCATCGCGGAGGCCGCGATCGCGCGCTCGAAGAGCGCGCTCTCCCGCGCGAGCGCATCGATCTCCGGACTCGTGTCGAGGGAGAATCCGTAGCTGCCGAGGTGGTCCGCGCGCAGCGTGTCGATCGTGACCAGGAGCACGTTCGGGCGCTCGGCCGCGTGCGCGGCCGGCGCGCCGCCCCGTGCGAGCACGGCGAGGCAGAGCAGCAGCCCGCGCAAGGGGCGAGCGCCGCGCCGCGGGCGGCCGTTCGGGTCGGGGAAGGGCTGCATCGGGCGCCCCAGGATATCCATCAGGGGCGCGGACGCCGCGCGCCCGGGCGCGATTCCGCGCCTCGCCCCCCGAGCGCAGCCTCGATCGCGGGCCAGAGCCCGGGCGGCAGCGGCTCCCCGAGCAGCCGCGCGGCGTCGGCGTGGCTGCGCGCGAGCGCGGGATCTCCGGCGTCGAGCTCGAGCTGTGCGAGCGCCGCGAACGCGGCGCCGGAGCGCGGGGCGAGCGCGAGGACCTCGTGCAGCAGTGCGCGCGCGCGCGCGCGGTCGCCGGCGCGCGCGGCGGTGCGCGCGAGCGCGAGCAGGGTCAGCGGATTCCGGCGCGCCTCGCCCTGCGCGGCGCGCTCGAGCAGCGCGCGCGCGCGCGCGAGCTCGCCGTGGTCGGAGAGCAGCTCCGCATAGGCGCGCAGCAGCGGGGAGCGCGACGGCCCGCGCTCGAGCGCCTGCTCGTAGCGCTCGCGCGCCTCGTCGAACTCGCCCTGCCGCGCGTGCAGCTCGGCGAGGTTCGCGAGGGGCTCCACGGCCTCGGGGCGTGCGGCGTGCGCCTGCAGGAAGAGCTCCCGGGCGCCCGCGGGGTCCTGCTCGGTGTCGAGCCGGTGGCGCCCGAGCTGGTTCAGCGCCAGCGCGGTGCCGGGATACTTCTCGAGCACGTCGCCCCAGAGCGCGGCGGAGTCGCGGAACACGAGGCAGCGCTCCGCGCTGCGCCACCCGAGCAGCGCGCAGAGCGCAGCCAGCAGCGACCAGCCAAGCGCCGCTCCAGGGCCGCGGCGTAGGCGCGCGGCGTCGAAGGCGAAGGCCGCGCCGAGAAAGAGACCGAGGCTCGGCAGATAGGTGTAGCGGTCGTTCACGGCCGAGTTCCCGCCGAAGGGAAGCAGCTTCAGCACGGGAGCCAGCGCGAGCAGGTAGAAGAGCAGCGCGAGGCGCGCGCCGTTGGCGCGGCCCGGCGCGCGCAGCGCCGGCGCGAGCAGCGCGGCTCCGGTCGCGAGTGCGAGCAGCCAGTCGGTGGTGCCGAGCTCCAGCTGCGCCTGGTCGTAGTAGACGGACTGGCGCGCCGGCCAGACGAGCTTCGAGGTGTAGAAGACGACCGCCTCGCCGGCGAGGCCGAGGCGCTCGAGCCACGAGTGCCGGTAGATCTCGAAGCTCTCGTCGGGAGCGGGCGCCTGCGTGACGACGCTGCGCAGGCCGACCGCGAGGGCGAGCAGCAGGAAGGGCAGCTTCGCGAGCACGCAGCGCCACGCGTCGCGGCGCCCGCGCCAGTGGTCGACCGCGAGCAGTACGAGCGGCAGGCTCACGGCCATCGGCTTCGCGAGCAGCGCGAGCGCGAAGAGCGCGAAGCAGAGCCCGGGGAAGCGCTCGCGGCCGCGCGCCTGGCTGCGCTCGTAGGCGAGCAGCGCAGCGAGGTAGAGGACGGTCGAGAGCAGATCCTTGCGCGCCGAGATCCAGGCGACCGATTCGACGTGCAGCGGATGCAGCGCGAAGATCGCTCCCGCGCAGAGCGCGAGCGCGGGGCGCCCGGGGTGGAGCGCCAGGACCCAGCGCGACGCGAGCGCGCTCGCGAGGCCGTGGAGCAGCACCGAGACCGCGTGGAAATGCCAGGGCTCCGGACCGAGCCAGTGCCACTCGAGCGCGAAGCTCGCGAGCGTGAGCGGATGCCAGATGCCGAGCGTGACCTGGGAGAGGATCTGCGACCAGTCGAGCTGCTGCACCGCGGGGTTGTGGACGACCGCGAAGGGATCGTCCCAGTTCAGGTAGTCACCGGCGATCGATGGCGCCATCACCGCGCAGCCGAGCGCGAAGGGCAGCCACGCGGCGGCGAGCTCGCGTGTGCGCGACATGGACGCGGCCGAGTCTATCAGCCGCGCTGCGCCGCGGCCTGTGCGCCGCGCCTCTGGTGTTGCGCGCCGGCTGCGCCGCGGCTGCGTCTGCCGCGCACTGCGACACTTCTTGCGGGGTGGCACCACCCATCTACTACGTGGGAGGTGTGCTGATGCTGAAGATGGACCGCGCGGGCCGGGTCGCGATGCAGTTCGGCGCCGCGCTGCTGTGGCTGAGTTCGTTTGCATCGCTGGCCGGGGCCGAGCCGGTGTACCGCTACGAAACCGAGGAGGGGACCGTGTCCTTCTCGGACGATCTCAAGAAGGTTCCCTCGCGCTACCTCGCGCAGGTCGAGACGCGCAGCCTGCGGCCGCTGCAGGACTACGCGCGCTTCACGCCCGAGGACGGGGATCCGAGCTATTCCGAACGCCTCGCGACCCGGCTCGCAGCGCTGCGCGCACGGCAGGCCGAGCGGGAGCTCGAGGCGCGGGCCGCCGCACCGGCCGCGGGCACGCTGCTCTCGCTGCGCACCGGCGGCAGGCAGGCGCCGACCCTCGACCTCGACACCCGGAGCGGAGCCGATCCCGTGATGGTCGAGACGCTCTTCACGCGTCCGGAGGGCAAGCTGGTGACCCGCCAGAGCGTCGTCGTGCGCCAGGGCGACCAGATCCTCGCGATCGTCAAGCCGCGGCTGCGCGAGTGGAACGTGAACGAGGACATCCACGACGAGGAGCTCTTCGAGCGCTAGGCGTCCCTTCGTCGAGATCGGCCCAAACCTCCGCCATGCCGATCTCCCGAAGCGCGGCGAGCGGATTGGGAAAACCCTCGGTTCGGATCCGCCGGACCGATCGTCCCGAGTCCCTCCGTATCCCGATCCCATGGGCGAGACCGCTCGCCGCGCAACGCCTGGCCCTCGACCCGCGCTCTGGACCTCGCAGCCCCACGCGGAGCGCGCGCTCCGCTCGGCGTGGACGCCCTGCGCTGGGCGGGACCGCCCGCGTCAGCGCACCGTGACGTAGGCGCCCGGGTGGGCCGGGTCGGAGCGGGTCGCCGCGTGCTCGTAGACGAAGGCGTCGATCCGCTCCTCGCTGCTGCGATCGACCGAGAGGAACTGGACCCCCATCCCGAAGCCGGGGTCGGAGGGCTCGCCGCGGCACCAGACGACCTGCGCGGTCGGCGACAGCGGCCGCTCGAGCGCGGGCAGCCGGAAGTGCACGCGCACCTCGCTCTCGAGCGGCGCCCAGGCCGACTCGATGAACATCCCGCCGCGCGAGAGGTTGCGCCCGACGCCCCAGGACTCGCGCGTCCCGACCTCGACCCGCACGGGGCTCGCGAGCTCCACGCGCGCGAGCCCGCGCACGTCGGCGAAGCGCACGAAGCGGTCGACGGCCTGGACCAGCGAGATGCGATCGATCGGCTTCGCGAGGACGTCGTCTGCCCCCGCGCGCACCGCGCGCGCGCGCTCCTCGGGATCGCTCCCGCTCGTGATCGCGATCACGGGGAGCCCGGGCTGCAGGGCCTTGAGCCGGCGGCAGAGGGTGTCCCCGGGAAGGTCGGGCAGCGCGAGATCCAGCACGGCCACACTCGGCGGATCCCGCTGCGCGAGCTCGAGCGCCTGTCGAGCCGACTCCGCGGTCAGCACGCGCCCGCAGCGCGCGAGGATCAGCGACTCCAGCTCGCGGAAGAGCGGAGCGTCGTCTGCGACCAGGATCGTGTGCGCGGGCACGCGGCCTCCGGCTAGTCGAGCGCGTCTCCGGCTCGCTGCGTCCGTCCGAGGGCTCCGATCGGAAGGTCGAAGTCCGGGTGCACCCGCCACTCGTTCCCGCCCTTGCGGACCCAGCGCTGGCGCTCTCGGATCGGCTGCTCGATCAGCGATGCGGTGTGGTAGCCGCGATAGGTCACCGAGACGCGCGCCTCGTCGGCGTTCTCCTCGGCGTAGTCGATCTGGCCGATCTGGTAGTCGGTGATGCGGAAGCCCTCGAAGGCGCCGGCCTTGTCGAGGAAGGCCGCGCGCAGATCCCGCTCGACGAACTCGCTGGCCTCGTCGAGGGCGCCCCAGCGGATCGCATTGGTGTAGCGCCGCTGCGTGTCGGTCAGCGCGTGGTGGCGGCCGAGCGGATCGTCGAGCTCTGCGATCACGCCGCAGCCCAGGCAGGGCAGGGCGAGCGCGCTGAACGCGGCGGCGAGCCGCAGGACGCGGGGCAGCGACATGGACCCTCCCGGCGGCCGGCGGGGGCGTGCCGGTCGCAGCAGCCCTGCGTATCGGCTGGCCCGGGGTCTCGGCTTGAATTTCGCGTGATAGAGTCGCGCCAACCCGCGCAACCACGAGGCATTTCGGGATGGCTCGCGATTCGGCCGCGGCTCCGCCCGCCCTCGCGGCGCGCGGAGCGGGGTTTCGGCTCGGCATCGACATCGGCGGCAGCAAGGTCGCGCTGGCGGTCGCGGGCGCGGACGGCCGGCTGCGCGCCTCGCGCCGGCTGCCGGCTCCGCAGCGCGCGAGCTGGCGCGAGGACCTCGCCTGGCTCGCCGGCGAGGTGCGGGCCCTGCTCGCGGATTGCGGACTCGGGACCGCGGATCTCGCGAGTGCGGGGGTCGCCGCGCCCGGACCGATGGACGCCGCGCGCGAGCGGCTGCTGCGGCCGCCCAACCTGCCGCACTGGGACGCGGTCCCGCTGCGCGCCTGGCTCGCCGAGGCGCTGCGGCTTCCCGTCTTCGTCGAGAACGACGCGAACGCGGCAGCCCTCGCCGAGTGGCACTACGGCGCGGGCCGCGGCGCGCAGGATCTCGTCTACCTGACGCTCTCGACGGGCGTCGGCGGCGGCATCATCGCGGGGGGAAGGCTCCAGCGCGGCGCGCGCGGCTCGGCCGGCGAGTTCGGCCACCTGCCGGCGGAGTGGCAGGGCGAGGCCTGCGCCTGCGGGCTGCGCGGCTGCTTCGAGGCCTATCTCGGAGGCGCCGCGTGGTCGCGGCGCCTCGCGCGCCTCGCGCCCGACGCGAGCCTGGTGCTCGCGCTCGCGGGGCAGCGCGACGCGCTGCGGCCCGAGCACGTGCTGGCCGCGGCCGCGCGCGGCGACGCCTTCGCGCGCGCCGAGCTCGCGCGCTGGAACCACTACCTCGCCCGGCTCCTGGTCCAGGTGACCTTCGCGCTCGACCCCGAGCGGATCGTGCTCGGCACGATCGCGAGCGCGGCGGGCGAGGCGCTCTGCCTGGGACCGGTGCGGCAGGCGCTGCGCGCGGCGCTCTGGCCGCCGCTGCGCGGCATCGAGGTCTGCGCGTCCGGGCTCGGCGCGGAGCTCCCCGCGCGGGCCGGACTCGCGGTCGCGCTGGCCGGCGAAGCCGAGCTCAGTCGGGCGTCCTGAGCGCCGACTCGCGCACGCGCGCGAGCAGCGCGGCGAAGCAGCCCGAGCGGATGGCGTCGCGCGCGCGCTGCATCAGGCGCAGGTAGAAGCGCAGGTTGTGCAGCGCTCCGAGCCGCGCGCCGAGCGTCTCGCCGATCTGGATCAGGTGCCGCAGATAGGCGCGCGTGTAGTGCCGGCATCCCGGGCAGTCGCAGTCGGGGTCGGCGGGGCGCGCGTCGTCGCGGTAGCGCCGGTTGCGCAGCCGCAGGAGGCCCTGGCTCGTGAACAGGAGCCCGTGTCGCCCGTTGCGCGTCGGCAGCACGCAGTCGAAGAGGTCCACGCCGAGCGCGATCGCGTCGACGAGGTCTTCGGGGCGGCCGAGTCCCATCAGGTAGCGCGGTGCGGCGGCGGGCAGCTCCTCGTTCACGGCGCCGACGAGCAGCTCGCGCTGCGCCGCGGCCTCGCCGAGGCCGAGGCCGCCGTGCGCATAGCCATCGAAGCCGAGCTCGACGGTCGCCCGCGCGCTCTCGCGGCGCAGCGGCAGGTCGGCGCCGCCCTGCACGATGCCGAAGAGCGCGGTCGCGGGCCGGCGGCGCGCGTCCCGCGCGCGCCGCGCCCAGCGCAGCGTGCGCTGCATCGCGCTGCGGCTGGCATCCCCCCCGGCGGCCGGCAGCGGCCGGCACTCGTCCAGGATCATCGCGATGTCGACCTCGAGCGCCTCCTGGACCTCGACCGCGCGCTCGGGCGTGAGCAGGCGTTTGCGGCCGTCGATCGGGGACTGGAAGCAGACGCCCTGCTCGTCGACCTGCACGCGCTTCGCGAGCGAGGTCACCTGGTAGCCGCCGCTGTCCGAGAGCCAGGGTCCGCTCCAGCCGCAGAAGCGGTGGACGCCTCCGAGCGCCTGCACCAGCGCCTCGCCGGGCCGCTCGTGCAGGTGGTAGGTGTTCGCGAGCAGGATCTCCGCGCCGGCCTGCGCGAGCTCCCACGCGGCGATCCCGCGCACCGCGCCGAAGGTCGCGACGGGCATGAAGGCGGGCGTCTGGACCACGCCGTGGGGTGTGCGCATGCGGCCCGCGCGCGCCGCGCCGTCCCGCGCGTCGATCGCGAACGCGAGCGCGTCCGGCTGCGGCGCCGGATCCGGGAGCGCGCTCACAGGATCAGCATCGCGTCGCCGTAGGAGTAGAAGCGGTAGCCGCGTGCGATCGCCTCGGCGTAGGCCGAGAGGATCGCCGAGCGCCCGGCGAAGGCCGCTGCGAGCAGCAGGAGCGAAGAACGCGGCAGATGGAAGTTCGTGAGCAGCGCGTCGACGACGTCGAAGCGGCGGCCCGGCGCGAGCAGCAGGGTCGTGGTCCCGCGGCCCGCCTGGACGCGGCGGCCGGGCGAGGCACAGCTCTCGAGCACGCGCGCGGAGGTGGTGCCGACCGCGACCACGCGCGCGCCGCGCGCGCGCGCGGCCCCGACCTGCGCGGCCGCGCGCGCGGGGAGCTCGTAGGGCTCCGGGTGCAGCTCGCCGCGCGCGAGATCCTCGGGACGCGGCGGCCGGAAGGTGCCGGGGCCGACGTGCAGCACGACGCGCGCGAGCTCGATCCCCGCGGCGTCGAGCCGGGCGAGCAGCTCCGGCGAGAGGTGCAGGCCCGCCGTCGGTGCCGCGACCGATCCCGGCACCCGCGCATAGCAGGTCTGGTAGCGCTCGGCGTCCTCCGCGCGCGGGCTCGGCCGCTCGATGTAGGGGGGCAGCGGCGTCTCGCCGACGGAGTAGGGGTCGCAGCCCGGCTCGAAGGCGAGCTCGACCTCGCCCTCCGCTCCCAGGGCCGCGACCTCCGCCTCGAGCGCGCGGCCGCCGCCCGAGAGGCGCAGCTTCGCTCCGGTGCGCGCGCGCCCGCGCAGCAGCGCGCGGTAGCGGCCCGGCCGGGCGCCCGGGCCGAGCAGCAGCAGCTCGACGCGCCCGCCGCTCTGCTTGTGTCCGCGCAGCCGCGCGGGCAGCACGCGCGTCTCGTTGACGACGAGCAGATCGCCGGCCGAGAGCCAGCTCGGGAGCTCCGACACCTGCGCGTGCGCGAGGCGCCGCTGCGCGCGCGCGAGCACGAGCATGCGCGCGGCGTCGCGCCGCGCAGCGGGCTGCTGCGCGATCAGCGCCTGCGGCAGCGCGAAGTCGTAGTCCGCGAGGTCGAGCCGGCTCATGGAGTCGCAGCGCGCTCCTGGGAGAGCGCGCTCGCGAGGCCCGGCGCCTCGGCGATCGCGTCGTAGGAGAAGAGGGCCTGCGACGGCAGACCTGCTCGCTCGCCGAGCCGCCGCTGCGCGAAGGCGCGCGCCGGGTCGTCCGCGAAGAGCCAGACGCCGAGGCCGAGCCAGATCCGCTCCGCCTGCGGCAGGCCGCCGAAGGACTGCGCCATCTGCTCGAGCAGCCGATCGTCGCTGGTGTAGGCCATCGGCACGGCGAACTCGAGCAGCCCATCGGCGAGCCAGCCCCGCCAGTCCTGCCCGAGCGCGAGATAGGCGCGGTCCGCGTAGGTCCACACGGCCGCGGAGAGCTCGAGCGCCGGCGACACCGCGCGCGCCGCGCCGCGGATCTGGCTCACGAGCTTCTGGACCTGCTCGCGGCGCCAGTCGTCCCAGCGGCCCGCGTTGGCGGTCGAGTCGAGGAAGGGCGCCTCGAGGCCCGTCTCGGCGAGGAAACGCGCGCGCGTCGGCTCGCCGTAGCCGAAGTCGAGCCCGATGCCGAAGCGCGAGCCGGGCGTGAAGGGCAGGACGTCCGGGTAGCGGATGTAGTCGAGGTGCAGCCCGTCGAGCTCGGGATAGCGCGCGAGCAGCTCGGAGAAGAGCGCCGCGAGGTGGTCGGAAAGACCCGGTGCGGCCGGATCCAGCCAGACCGCAGGCGTTCCGAGCTTGTAGTACGCGCCGTCGGGCGGCGGGACCTGCAGCTCCGGATAGTCGAGCACGGAGCGCCCCCTGCGGTCGACGAGTGCCGCATCGCGGCCGAGCGTCGCGAGCAGCGGGGCATTCCGGTTGCCCGAGAGGCTCAGCACGTTGACCCAGGCGTGGACGCGCAGGTCCGCCGCGTGGGCCCGCTCGAGCAGCTGCGCGAGCGGATCCTCCCCGCTCTTTGCGAGCGCGCTCTCGAAGGGCGCGGCGTCCGCGCGCTCCGAGCGGAACCAGGCGCGGCCGCCGCGGTAGACCTGGACGAAGAGATCGGTTGCGCCGAGCGCCTCGGCGGTCGCGAGCAGCGCCGGCACGCGTTCGGGATGTTCGAGCACGCGCTGGCTGCCCTCGGCGAGCACCCAGAGGCCGAGCCGCGGCGCGCTTCCGGGCGCCTCGGGCGCGGGCAAGGGCACGGCCTCGGTCTCCGCGCGCGCGGGCTCACTCGCGGCGGCTTCGCGCTCGCGGGCCGCGGCTTCGGGCGGCGCTGCGCCGCGCGCGGGCGGGCTCGAGTCGCAGGCTGCGCAGAGGGCGAGCAGCGCAGCGAGGGCGGCGCGCGGTGCGCGCTGCAGCGCGCGGAGCTGCGGAGGAAAAACGTGAGCGGATTGCATGCGGCGTCGCGCCCGAGGGTACCCGAGCGCGGCGCCCCGGGCGCGGAGGCCGCACCCGCACTTCGGCTGACACCGCCCGATCCCCGCGCACGTTGACACCGCTCGGCCCTCGCGCACACTCGCGACACGGGGGGTCTGGCTTGAGCTCGATCCGGATGCGGCGCCGCTTGCGCGCGAGGTGCGCGGCGCTCGCGGCGCTGCTGTCGTGTGCGACCGCGGGAGCCGCGCCGGGCTTCGAGGCCGCGCGCGCGCAGCGCGCGGATCCGGCGCCGGCGGGCAGGCAGCTCGCGGCCGCGCGGCAGCTCGCGCTGCGCGGGGAGGTGGGCGCGGCGCTCGCGGCCTTCGCGGAGGTCGCGGCGCGCCATCCGCAGATCGCGGATTTCGCGGAGCTCGAGCGCCTGCGACTGTCGCTCGCGGCGGGAGAGCTCGCGCTCGCGCGCGAGATCGGTGCGCGCTGGGCTCGGGCGAGTACGCCCTGGTCCGCGGAGTTCGACGCGCTCGCAGCCGAGCTCGCACTGGCACAGGGCGACGCCGGCGCCGCGATCGCTTCGCTCGAGCGCGCGCGGCAGCGGAGCCGCGATCCCGAGCGGCGCGCGGAGCTCGGGCTCCGCATCGGCGAGCTGCACGCGGGCGCGGGCCGCGCGGATGCCGCGGCCGCCGCGTACCGCGCGATCTGGTCGGAGCAGCCGGGCGCGCGCGTGGCCGCCGAGGCCGAGCGGCAGCTGCAGGCGCTCGAGAGCGCTGCGGGGCGCGAGCTGCGCGGCGCGAGCGACTACCGCCGGCGCGGCGACGCCTGCTTCTCCGCGAATCGGAACGAGGAGGCGCTGCAGGCCTACGAGGCCCTGCTGCAGCGCTCCGATGCGACGCGCGAGGAGAGAGCGCGCGCCGCGAGCCAGCGCGCCGAGACGCTGTTCCGGCTGAGGCTCTACCCGCAGGCCGCCGCGGCCTTCGCGGCGCTGCCGCGCGCGATCGAGCAGCAGATTGCGTGGGCGCGCTCGATCGCGCGCGCGGGCGAGCCGCTGCGGGGCGCGCGGGAGCTCGCGCGGATCGCGCGCAGCGGGCGCGGGGTGCAGGCGGAGCGCGCGCGCCTGCTCGCGGCGCTGCTGCACGCGGGAGAGGGCGAGAGCGCGCAGGCGCGCGCGCTGCTGCAGCAGCTCGCGGCGCGCGGCCGCTCGGAGTTCGCGCGCGAGGCGCGCTGGCAGCTCGCCTGGAGCGAATTCTCGCGCGGCCGCGACGCCGAGGCCGCGCGCGGCTTCCGCAGGCTCGCCGCGGAGCAGGCGGATCCGCTGGACGCGCTGCGCTCGCGCTACTGGGAGGCCCGCGCGCTCGAGCGCAGCGGCGACGCGCGCGGAGTCGCGCTGCTCGAGGGAATCGCGCGCGACTATCCGCTCAGCTACTACGGCTGGCGCGCGGGGCTGCGCCTCGCCGGCACGGGCGCTCGCGACCTCGCGCCGGCCCCGGTCGCGCTCGCGGTCGGCAGCCCGCGGCTCGGCGAGAGCGAGTTCGAGCGCGCGCAGATCCTGCTCGAGGCCGGCTATCTGCAGCCGGCGAGCCTCGAGCTCGCGGCGCTCCAGGGGCGGGCCCGCTCGCTGCAGGACCGCCTGCGCCTCGCGCAGCTGTTCGCCGAGGTCGGCGATTTCCACGGCGCCCAGCGGCTCGTCGTCGACGCCTACGGCGAGCCGCTCGCGCGCGGGCCCGAGCTCTCGGCGCTCGATCTCTGGTGGCACGCGTGGCCGCAGCCCTACGCGAGCTGGGTGCGCGGCTCCACGGTCGCGGAGAGCGCGCGCGGTCTCCGGTCCGAGCTCGTGTACGCGATCATGCGCGAGGAGAGCGGCTATCGGCCTGCGGTGCTCTCGATCTCGGGAGCGCGGGGCCTCTTGCAGCTGATGCCGGACACCGCGCGGCGCGTTGCGGCGGGCATCGCGCTCGTCGAGTTCCAGGTGGACGACCTGTTCGCGCCGCCGGTCAACATCCGCCTCGGCGCGGCCTACCTGGCCGAGCTGCTCGCGCGTTTCGAGGGCCGCACCTCGGCGGCGATCGCGGGCTACAACGCGGGGCCCGAGGCGGTGGCCCGCTGGCTGCGCGACAACCCGGCCGAGGACGACGTCTGGGTCGAGGCGATCCCCTACGACCAGACCCGCAGCTACGTGAAGCGGGTGCTGCGCAGTCTGCACGCCTACCGCGTCCTCTACTGACCTCGCCCGGCGCCGCGCTCAGCCCGAGCGGCGGACGCGCCGAAACGCAGAGGGCGCCCGTCCCGGCGTCCGGGGATCCCGGGACCGGCGCGAGGGGGTTCCCGGTGAGGGTCGCGAGCGGACTGCTGCTGCTGGCACTGCTGGGTGTCGCCGGCGGCTGGAACTACCGGCGAAACGCCGCGGCGGAAGCCGCCGAGTTCCGGCCCTATCGCGGCATCGCGTCGGCCGAGCTCGCGCAGCTGATCGAAGCGCAGGAGCGCGAGCACGCGGAGGCGGAGCGGGCCTGGAAGCGCCGCGGAGCCGCGCCTGCGGCGCATGCCGGGAGCTCGGATCTGATGCAGCACGTGGGCGACTTCGAGCGCGCGCGGCGCGCGAGCGAGCGCAGCCAGGCCCTCGGAGCGCGGATGCTCGCGGGCGAGGCGGATCTCGAGCGCATGCGGCGGGAGCGGGCGAAGCGCGCGGAGGAGGGCACGGGCTGGCGCCGCGTGCTGCACCTCGCGACGCGCCTGTGAGCCGGACGCCCGGCTAGATCTCCTCTTCCTCGTCGTCTTCGGCCGCGTCGTCGACCTCGTCGCCGATCTCCTCGTCGAGGATGTCGTCGCCGTCGGCGGGGACGTCGGCGAGGTCCAGGCCGAGCGCCGCGCTCTCGGCGTCGTCCTCGGGCACGCGCTCCTCTTCCTCGTCGTCGAGCAGCGGGGCCATCGCCTTCACCGCTCGCTTCGCGGCCGGGACCGCGGGCTTCGGGGTCTTCACGACGGCCGGGCGCTCCTGCTGGTTGGCGCCGCACTTCGGGCAGATCGGGGTGGGTCGGCCGAGGTCGTAGAACTTGAGCTGGCAGCGGAAGCAGGTGAACTTGGTCCCGAGCTTCGACTGGCCCGTGCCGGCCGGAGCCTCGACGGGCTCGGGCGGCCGCGCCGGAGTCGTGTCGCGGCGCCGCGCGACCGCGCGCTTGGCCGCCTTCTTGACCGCCGTCTTCTTCGCCGTCGGCGCCTTGCGCAGGGTCGGGCGCCGCTCGGGCGGGGCCGGCGCCGGCTTCTCGCTGGCCTTCCCGCGCGCGCCCTTGGCCGAAGGCTTGCTCGCGGCCTTCTTCGAGGCGGCGGCCTTCTTCGCGGTCTCCTTGGATCTGCCCGAGCCGCTCTTGCCGTGGGAGGTCTTCCTGGTGGGCGTCATGCTGTGGTCGCTCCGAGCCCCGCGCGAAGCACATCCGGAGCCTCGGAGAAGCGCCGCACGCCCAACGCGCGGGCGTCCTCCGGTCCATCGACGCGGGAGTGATCGATCTCGATCCAGTCCGGTTCTGCGGGAGCCTCGATCTGCGCAGCGGTCAGCCAGCGGCGGTAACAGCGCGAGAGCGCGTCCCGCGCGGTCTGCGGCGAGTCGGCTCCCGACGCGTTCTTCACGGGTGCGAACTCCTCCTCGCGCCGCGCCTCGACCGCGCAGACGCGCTCGGCCGCCGCGAGCGCATCGAAGACGAAACGCTCGAGCTTGTACCCGTTGGGCGCCGCGGGCGCCACGGGTCGGCCGGCATCGTCGAGAGTCGGGATCGGCTTCGGCGACGCGTGGAAGGGGAGCAGCGCCTCCGCGCGCGCGGCGATGCGCGCGAGGAAGTCGAGCGAGAACACGTGCACGGCGATGTTGCCGGCCCAGAAGCGCAGGCTCCCGTCCGCTTCGCGCGCGCCGCGCTCGGAGTCCTCGAGCTCGGTGTACTCGACCACGCCGAGCCGGCCCCCGCGCGACGCGAGCACGCCGACCTTCTCGCCCGGCTCGCGCTTGCGCACGACCTTGCACGAGATCTCGGCGCCCGAGAGCGCGTGCAGCCCGAGGAAGCCGGGGTCGGCCAGCCGGACCAGCGGGTTGTCGACCTGGTAGTAGAAGAGGGTGTCGATGCCGCGCGCGGCGAGCTCCGCGAGGCAGCTCTCGCGCGCGAGCGCGGGGATCACGCCGCCGTGTCCGTCGGGGTTCTCGAAGACCTGGTCCGGTGCCGACAGGATCATGCGGCCCGCGAGATCGAGGCTCGGGACGCTCCCCTGGCGGAAGATCCGCAGGTTCTCGCCGGCGAGTCCGAAGCGGCCGTGCTGCTCGAAGAAGGCCCGCGTCGCGGCATCGGTCGCGGGGCTCGTCATGATGTACCAGGGCACCGCCGCGCCGTGGCGGCGCTCGAGGCCGCGCAGCTTCTGCGCCTGGAGCTCGAAGAGGCTGCGGCGCGTGACCGGCCCGAGCGGGAAGCAGCCCTTGGGTCCGCCGTAGCCGAGCCGGGTCGCCTGGCCGCCGGCCACCACGAGAGCCGCGACGCGCCCGGCGGCCAGCATCTCCCTGCCGAGCTGCTCGGCCTGCCGCATGCGCGCGGCGTCGCCGCCGCGCTCCGGAAGCAGCTCGACCGCGGGCGGCTGCAGCGCTCCCGATGCGGTAGCCGCCGGAGCGCGGATCGCGCGCTCGGCGGCCGCGAGGGCGTCCAGATCGATCTGCTCGAGCTGCTCGAGCAATCGCGCGCGCCCGGACGCGTCGAGCCGATCCCAGAAGCGGAACACCTGGCTCTGGCCGCTCGCGTGCAGCCGCGCGCGGATCGCCTCCGCACGACGCTCGGAGCCCGCGGGCGCGGGATCACCGCGCAGGACCTGGCTCGACACCTTCGACTCCCCCCGTCGGCCCCGCGTTAGCACAGCGGCCTCGGCACGCGAAAGGCCCAGGGCAAGGGAATCCCGCAGCGAGCGGCCGGCCCAGCGCGGCGCCCCGCGATTGATTTGACATAATAAATCTTATCGGCGGTCGAGGAGGGCCCAGCGGGGGGGCGCTGTCCGATCCGGGCGCCCTCGGGTCCGCGAGCGGCGGCCCGGGGTCCGGCCGCTCAGGGGCTGGCTTCCGGGGTCTCGGCGGCGGCTGCTGCGGGTGCGCGCGATGCGCGCAGCGCGCGCAGCTCCCGCAGGCGGGTGCGCAGATGCTCGGGCAGCGCCGCGGAGCTCGGCTCGGCCTCCGCGGCTTCGAGCAGATCGAGCGCGCGCTCCGGCTGCTCGACCTGGTCGAGACAGCGCGCGGCCTCGGCGAGCGCGAACGCGCGCAGCGGGAAATCGGGGACCTCGGCGGCGGCCTGGTACGCGGCTGCCGCCTCCGCGAGCTGGCCGCTCTGCTCCTGCGCCTGCCCCTGCTTCATCAGCAGCGCCGCGGCCAGGACCGATCCGCGCGCCGCGTCGACGCCGGCCTGCCAGGCCGCGAGGCTGTCGCTCGGGTCGCCGGCCTCCGCGAGCAGCTCTCCGGCCTCGAACCAGGCGAGCGCCGCGCCCGGAGTGCCGGCGTGGGACTCGGCGACCTCGCGGAAGCGCTGCGCGTACTCGAGCTTGATCTTCTTGGACGCCTCGGGATTGGCGAGTTCCGGGACCACCAGCGCACCGGGCTCCGCACCCATCGCGGCGAGGAAGCTGCGGCGCACCGCCGCGACCGCCTCCGAGGTGTCCTGTGCTCCGCGCTCGCGCTGGTGCGCGTAGATCGCGTAGCCCGCCGTGCCGATCAGGATCGCCGCGACTCCCGCGCCGATGGCGAGGGCATTCGCGTAGACCCATTCCGCGAAGCCATCGCGGAGCTCGGAGAGATGCGGGGTCTCCCGCAGCCCCGTCGCCGGTGCGTCTTCTCGAGCCACCTTGCTCCTCCGCCGCCTGCGAGAACCTGGACGCCGATTCTATCGGAGCGCCCGAGCGCCTCCCGGACACCCTTTCCCGCGCGGAGGAGCGTGCCAGAATCCCGCTCGCGGGGACGCGTCCCACAGCCTGCTCGAGCGATGGCCGTGACGGCTCCGCTCGGGCTGCATCTCAGTAGCGCATCCCAGCGCTGCCAGGCCGGCAGCCATCTGCGATGTCCAAGGGAAAAAGGAGAGACAGCGTGAAGCGTTCGACGTTTGGAGTGCTCGTGGCGAGTGCGGTGGCCGGACTGCTCGGCAGCGCGGCGGCGATCGCCGAATCACACGGAGGCGATGCCAAGGCCTGCTACCGCAGCCACTGCGGCAAGAGCGTCAAGGGTCACGAGGGCAAGTGCGGCGGCACGAAGGTGGACGCGATCAGCGACCAGAAGGCCTGTGAAGACGCGGGCGGCGCCTGGGCGACCGCGAGCGAGGCCGAGAAGTTCAAGAAGCACTAGCTCTGGCGGACGCGACCCGCGCGGACGCGCGCCCGTCGAGCCCGGCTCGGCGGGGCGCATCCGCCGGCTCGCGTTCGAGGCGTTCCCGCATGCCGGCTCCCCTCTTCGGCGCAGGCTTCCGCGCGAGCCACGGCGACGCGATCCGCAGCGCACCCGGCAGCGCGGATTGGCTCGAGGTCGTCTCCGACCACTACCTCGGTGTCGGCGGCCCGCGGCGCGCGCGGCTCGCCGCGCTGCGGCGCGACCACCCGATCCTGCTGCACGGCGTCTCGCTCTCGATCGCGGGCAGCGCGCCGCTCTCCGAGAGCTACCTGCGCGACCTGCGCGCGCTCGCCGACTGGCTCGAGCCGCTGCACGTGAGCGATCACCTGTGCTGGACGGCGCTCGGCGGCCACCAGTCCCACGATCTGCTCCCGATCGCGTATACCGAAGAGGTGCTCGAGCACGTCGCGCAGCGGGTCGAGCGCGTGCAGACGGCGCTCGCGCGGCCGATTCTGCTCGAGAACCCCTCCGCGTACGTGAGCTTCGCCGCGAGCGCGCTCTCCGAGGCCGAGTTCCTGGCCGAGCTCTGCCGCCGCACGGGCTGCGGAATCCTTCTCGATCTCAACAACTTGTACGTGAATCACAAGAATCTCGATCAGCCCATCTCGGCAGCCCTCGAGGCGCTCCCGGCGGGCGCGGTCGGCTACTTCCACCTCGCCGGCCACGCCGTGCTCGAGGACGTCCGGATCGACACCCACGACGCGGCGGTTCCCGAGCCGGTCTGGGAGCTCTACGCGAGCGCCGCGCGGCGCTTTCCGAGCGCCGGCACGATCGTCGAGTGGGACGACCGGCTGCCTCCCTGGGCGGTGCTCGCCGCGGAGGTCGAGCGCGCGCGCCGCCTGCACCGCGCGGCGCGCGAGCCGCTCGCGGCCGCCGCGCGCACGCGCGCGCCGCGCGCGCCCGCCGAGCCGCGCGCGGCGCGCGGCGCGCAGCCCTGGAGCGAGCTCCAGCGCGACCTCTTCGCGCGCGTCGTCGACAAGCCCCTGGGCTTCGATCACGCGGGCGATCCCGAGCTCGCGCACCTGCTCGACGACGCGCTGCCCGTGCGCGCGGCCCGCGGCCTGCGCGTCTACAGCGACGCCTACACCGCGAGCCTGCGCGAGGCGCTGGCCGTGAACTTCCCGACCCTCGCGCGCGTGCTGCGGGCGGCGGACTTCGACGCGCTCGCCTCGCGCTACCTGCGCGCGCACCCGCCGCGCGGCCACGGCTTCGCCGCGCTCGGGCGCGAGCTGTCGGATTTCCTGCGCGCCCATCCGCTCGCGGGCGACTACGGGGTCGAGCCGCTCGCGCTGGCCGAGCTCGCCGCGCTCGAGCAGGCGCAGATCGAGGTCTGCGATGCGCCCGACGCAGCGGAGGCGCTCGAGCCCGCGGCGCTCGCGCAGATCGAGCCCGAGCAATGGGAAGGCGCGCGCTTCGGCTTCACGGGCGCGCTCCGGATCCTGCACGCGGGCCACGACCTCCTGCCGGCGGTCGAGGCCGAGGCGCGCGGCGAGGCGCCCCCGCGGCCGGAGCGCGTGGCAGTGAGCCACCTCGTCTGCCGCGGGAGCGCGGGGCTGCGCTGCGAGCGGCTCGAGCCCGCGCAGGCCGCGGTGCTCGAGGCGCTCGTCGCGGGGCGCAGCTTCGGCGACGCCTGCGCTGCGGCGCGCTGGCCCGGCGCGGACGAGGCGGAGCTCGCGGCGCTCTCCGCAGGCGTCCTGCTGCGCGCGGTCTCGCTCGGCCTCGTCTGCGAGCTCCGGCTCCCGCGCGCTCCGGCGCAGGCCTGCGCATGACGCGCAGCCGCGGGCTCTTCGTCGCGAGCGCCAAGTGCATCCGGCCGGCGGACGAGGCCGGCTGGTCGGCCTGGTACGACGACGTGCATCTGCCCGATCTGCTCGGCGCCGCGGGCGCTCCCTGGGTCGCGACGCGCTTCGAGCTCGCGCAGCGGCCGCTGCCGGGGATGCCCGGCCTCGGCTTCAGCCACGTGACGCTCTACGAGCTCGACGAGGCGGACGTCGCGGACCAGGCGCAGCGCCTCGCACGCCGCGACGCGGAGCTGCGCGCGGCCGGCCGCGTGCACGCGGCGCACGTGGTCGTCGACGCCCAGCTCTACGCGGCCCACGGCAGCGGCGCGGCGAAGCCCGAGCCCGGACCCGAGCTCAGCGGCCACATCCTCGCGCTCGTGCTCTGCAACGACCCCGCGCGCGAGGCGGAGTGGGACGCCTGGTACGAGCGCGAGCACGTGCCGGACATGCTGGCGGCGGGCTGCTTCCGCGCGCTCACGCGCTGGCGCCGCGAGCCCCGGCCGCGCTACGGCGCGACCCACATGACGCTCTACGACGTCGGTCCGGGAGGTCTCGAGGATGCGGTGGCGCGCTCCTCCGCGGCGCTCGCCGCGCTGACCGCCGCCGGGCGCAAGCACCCCGCGCACGCGGGCGCGCTGACGCTCTTGCTGCGCCCCTGCGGCCGCTACGCGGCGAGCGGGCTCCGCCGCCCTTGAGCGCGCGCTGCGGGCCGCGCGGCGCCCCGCCCCGCGCGCCGCGCGCTAGTCGCCCTCCCCCGCCGCATCGCGCTCGCCCGGGCCCGCCTCCGCGCGGCCGCCGCGCCGCTTCGCGACCCGATCCGTGCGCGCGCGCAGGCGCAGGCGGATCGGCGTGCCCGCGAGGTCGAAATGGCCGCGCAGCTGGTTCTCGAGGAAGCGGCGGTAGGCGGGCTGCAGCGAGCTCGGATCGGTGCAGAAGAGCACGAAGGTCGGCGGTCGCACGCCGGTCTGGGTCGCGTAGAAGAACTTCATCGGGCGCTTGCGCTGGCCGCGCTGCGCCATCGCGGGCTCGTGGCGCGCGACGGTCGCGCCGAGCCAGCGGTTGAGCTCCGCGGTCGCGATCCGGCGCTCGCCGGCGTCGCGCAACGCGCGCGCGGTCGCGAGCACGCGCCCGATCCCCGCGCCGCTCCGCGCGGACACACGCAGGATCGGCGCGTCGGCCATGAAGCGCAGGCCGTGGCGCAGCTCGCCCGCGAGCTCCGCCGCGCGGCCCTCGCGGAGCTCGACGAGATCCCACTTGTTCGCGACGACCGCGGTCGCGCGGCCGCGCTCGCGGCACAGGCTCGCGATGTGCGCGTCCTGGTCCGTGAAGCCCTCGTGCGCGTCGATCACGAGCAGCACCGCATCGGCGCGCTCGAGGTTGCGCACGGTCACGAGCGCGCTCGTGCGCTCGACCAGGCGGTCGCGGCGCCCCGGCCGGCGCAGGCCCGCGGTGTCGATCAGCGTGAAGACGCCGTCGCGGCTCTCGATGCGCACGTCGATCGCGTCGCGCGTGGTGCCGGGCACCTCCGAGACCACCACGCGCTCCTCGCCGGCCAGCCGGTTCACGAGCGAGCTCTTGCCGACGTTGGGCCGTCCGACCACGGCGACGCGCACGCCCAGGGCGAGCTCGGGCGCAGCACCGAGGTCCGGGATCTCCTGCACGAGCTCCTCGAGAGCGTCCCAGGCGCCCGTGCCGTGCTCGGCCGAGACGCCGCGCACGCGCTCGAAGCCGAGCCGGTGGAACTCGGCGGTGAACTTCTCGTGGGAAGGGAGGTCGACCTTGTTGACCGCGAGCAGGAGCGGCTTGGCTGCGCGGTGCAGTGTGCGCGCGAGCGCTTCGTCGGGCGGCAGCACCCCGCTGCGGCCGTCGACGACGAAGAGGATGGCGTCCGCCTGCTCGACCGCGGTGCGCGCCTGGAACTGCACCGCGGCCTCGAGACCCGCTTCCGCCTCCGGATCGAGTCCGGCCGTGTCGACGACGAGCACGCGGCGGCCCGCGACCTCGACCTCCTCGGCGATGCGATCGCGGGTCACGCCGGGGGTGTCCTGGACGAGCGCTCGCCGCATTCCTGCGAAGCGGTTGAAGAGCGTCGACTTGCCGACGTTGGGCCGGCCGACGATGGCGACGAGCGGAAGGCGCGATCCGGCGGCCGGCGGGGACATGGGATCGGGCGAGCGTAGCAGCGTGCCGCGCCGCGCTTGACACCCGTGCGGCCCGGCTCATAGGCTGCCGCGATGAAGACGCGCGCCTGTCTCCGCCGCCTCGCCCTCGCGCTGGCCTCGAGCGGCCTCGTGCTGCTCGCGTCGCTCCCGGCCTCCGCGACCCCGGCCACGCTCAAGCGCGCGCTCGGCAACATCCTGTTCGGACCCATGGATGTGCTGACGGCGCCGATCGTCGGCCCGAAGTCGGCGATCGACAACATCCGCTTCATCGACGACACGCCCGGGGTGCGCGCCTTCTGGGCGCTGCCGGGCGTGGTCTGGAACACCGGCATCGTCATCGGGCTCGGCGTGATCCGCGAGATGACGGGTCTGATCGAGCTCGGCCCCGGCCTGCTGCTCTTCTTCTCGGAGAGCGATCTCGATCCGCTGCTCGCGCCGGTCGAGGACTCGGACGCGCTCGTCGACTACGAGACGCCCGTGATCCACGTGCGCTTCGGGATGTTCTACACGGCCTGAGCGGATTGCGGGGCACCGCGGCGCGCGCGCGCGGAGCCGCGCAGGAAGGCCGCCACGCGCGCGGCGATCGCGTCGCGATCGCGCGGGTCGAGCCAGACGGCCTCGGGGATGCCGCGCAGCCAGGTGCGCTGGCGCCTGGCGAAGGCGCGCGTGTCCCGGATCATCGCGCCGAGCGCGTGCTCGAGCGTGTCGCCGCCCGCGGCGACCGGGTGCAGGTGGCGGTAGCCGATCGCCTGCATCGAGCGCAGCTCGGGTCCGTAGCCCTTGCGCAGGAGCCAGCGCAGCTCCCGCAGCAGCCCCGCGTCGAGCATCGCGCGGCAGCGCGCCTCGATGCGCGCGTCGAGCTCGGGCTTGCCGGGGTCGAGTGCTAGGTGCAGCACGCGGTAGGGCTGCTCGGCGAAGGCGTGGGCCCCGTGCAGGGACGACGCGGGCGCACCCGCCTGTCGCTCGATCTCGAGCGCGCGCACGATCCGCCGCAGATCGTTCGGGTGGATGCGCGCCGCGGCCGCGGCGTCGACCTCGGCGAGCCGGCGGTGCAGCCGGCCCGGATCGCCGGCCGCGCAGGCGTCGCGGTGCTCCGCTTCGAGCTCCGCGCGCAGCTCCGCGTCGCCCGGACCCGCCGAGACCACGCCGTGCAGCAGCGCGCGGATGTAGAGGCCGGTGCCACCGGTCACGAAGGGGCAGCCCCCGCGCGCGTGGATCTCCGCGCAGGCGCGGCGGCCCTCGATTGCATAACGGCCAGCGCTGTAGTGCGCGTCCGGGAGCACGACGTCGAGCAGGTGGTGCGGCACGCGCGCGCGCTCCTCGGGCGAGGCCTTGGCCGTCCCGATGTCCAGGTAGCGGTACACCTGCGCGGAGTCGGCGTTCACGATCTCGCCGCCGAAGCGCAGCGCGAGCTCGATCGCGATCCCGGTCTTGCCCGCCGCGGTGGGTCCCGTGACGACGACGACCGGGGGCCGCGCATCCGGGCGTTCCTGCGGGTCGGGGAGCGGAATCGGCATCTGGCGGCCGAGCCTAGCCCAGCGGCTTCGCGGCCCCGTCGCAGCGCGCGCCCGCTAGCGCCGCGCGAAGCGCCGCTCGATCTCCGCCTCGGCGATCGGCACGGCGATCGGGCGACCGTGCGGGCAGGTCGGGGCCCACGGGATCGCGTCGAGCGCCTCGAGCAGCGCGCGCTGCTCGCGCGGGTCGAGCAGGTCGCCCTTGCGGCGCGCGGAGTGGCACGCGATCGACGCGAACATCCGCTCGATCGCCGGCAGCTCCCGCACGGCGCCGCAGCCCCCTGCCCCGCTCTGGCCGGCGTGCTGCAGCTCGTCGGCGAGGTTGCGCAGCAGCGCGGCCGGATCCTGGCCCGCGAGCAGCTCGGGCAGCGCGCGCAGCGCGAGCGTCTCCGGGCCGAAGCGCTCGAGCTCGAAGCCCATGCGCCGGAGCTCGGCCTCGGCTTCGAGCAGGGCCTCGCTCGCGGCCGGCGAGAGCCGCAGCAGGGCCGGCACGAGCAGCGCCTGGCTGCGCGCGCTCTGGCTGCGCCACTCCGCGCGCAGCCGCTCGAAGAGCACGCGCTCGTGGGCCGCGTGCTGGTCCACGAGCAGGAGCTGACCGGAGGCCTCGAGCACGAGGTAGGTGCCGAGCAGCTGGCCCAGCAGCGGTAGCCCTGCAAAGCGCAGCGCCTCGGGGGCCTCGGCTCCCGAGTGCGCCGGCGCCGGCAGCAGCTCGGCCTGCCGCGCTGCGGAAGCGGCGTAGGCCGCGGAGTCCGCGGGGCCCTCGGCGAAGCGCCAGTCGCCGCTGCCAAGACCCGTCGCGGAGCGCCGCGGCTCGCTGCTCCCGGCGGCGCGCTCCGAGCTGCTCCCGGCGGCGCGGTCCCAGGCGCCCGCGGCGGAATCGCCGGGGCCCGGGACCGCGCCCCCGACACCGATCCAGCGGCGCTCTGCGAGCGCGCGCGCGGCGCCGCGGCGCAAGAGGCGATGGACCTGTTGCGGGTCCGCGAAGCGCACCTCGGCCTTGGCCGGGTGCACGTTCACGTCCACGCGCTCGAGCGGCAGCGCGAGGTCGAGCAGCGCTGCGGGAAAGCGGCCGCGCGGCAGCACGTCGCGGTAGGCATCGAGCAGCGCGTGCGCGAGCAGCCGGTCGCGAACGGGGCGCCCGTTCACGTAGAGGTAGATCCCGGCCTGCGTCGGGCGATGGCGATCGGGGCGCGACACGAAGCCGCGGATGCGCAGCCCGCCCTCTTCGGCGTCGAGCGGAACGAAGGCCGCTGCATCGGCCTCGCTGATCACCGCGGCCACGCGATCGAGCGGATCGCGAACCTCGGGCCAGACCAGCGCGGGTCGCTCGTCGCGCCGCAGCTCGAAGCGCACCCCGGGCTGCACGAGTGCGATGCGCGCGAGCACCTCGGCGATGTGGCCCCATTCGGTGCTCTCGCGTTTGAGGAACTTGCGGCGCGCGGGCACGCCAGCGAAGAGGTCCGCGACCTCGACGCGGGTGCCGCGGGCACCGGCCGCCTCGCGCTGGTGCAGCCGGCGCCCGTGGTCGACGGCGATCTCGGTCGCGCTGCCGGCCCCCGCGCAGCGCGTGCGCAGCACGAGCCGCGACACCGATGCGATCGCGGGCAGGGCCTCGCCGCGAAAGCCGAAGGTGCCGATGCGATCGAGGTCCTCCGCGCTGCGCAGCTTGCTCGTCGCGTGGCGCTCGAGCGCGAGCGCCGCATCCGCCGGGCCCATGCCGCAGCCGTCGTCGCCGACCGCGATGAAGTCCTGGCCGCCGCCGCGCAGCTCGATCTCGAGGCGCGTGGCGCCCGCGTCGAGCGCGTTCTCCACGAGCTCCTTGACCACCGACGCGGGCCGCTCCACGACCTCGCCCGCGGCGATCTGGTCGATCAGCGCGTCGGGAAGCCGCTCGACCGGCTTCGGCGGAATCTCGGAGCGGCGCTCCAAGTCCCCGGACTCGCTCGGATTGGAACGCTGCGGGGATCCCGCAGCTCCGCTCGCTTCCACGCGCCTGGCTCTCCCCCCGGCCGGGCTCCTAGCAGGGCAGCGGGCGGCGGGTCAAGCGGAAAGTGCGATGGGGCCGTTGACACCCGTAGAGGCATCGATCAGCCTTCCGCCCGGCCCGCCGCGGCGCAGAGACGGTGCAGGACGGCTCGCGGGCTGCCAGCAGAAATGCTCGCGGATCGAAGTGCTTGAGACACGCAGCGTCGAGTGCTCGCCGGTTCGCGACCGCGCTCTCGACGGAGGAAGCCAGCGACGAGCTGCGTCCCGCGGGAGCAAGGAACAGGGGACCCGAGCAGGGTCCGGTCGGCCCGCAGCAGCCGTCGCACGACTCGAGGGGGGTAGTCGCGATGGGGGCAGCGCGATGAGCGAGACGGGAATCCAGCATCCGCCGATCGACGCGACGGGCGCCGCGGGCGATCGCGCTTCCGGGCGCCGCCGCGGCGACCGCATCGTCGGCTCGAGCCGAGCCATCCAGGACGTCGTCGACCGCGCGCTCGCGGCCGCGCAATCCGACCAGCCGGTCGAGATCCACGGGCCCGCCGGGAGCGGCAAGGCCCACGTCGCGCGCGCGATCCACAGCTGGAGCGCGCGCGCCACCGCTCCGCTCCAGCGGGTCTCCTGCACCTCCGCGGCGGATGGCCTGCTCGCGCGGGAGATCTTCGGCTCGGGGCCGGGCGTGCATCCGCGCCAGCCCGAGGCCTACGAGGGCGCGCTCGCGCGCGCCGCGCGCGGCACGCTCGTGATCGAGGCGGTGGACCGCGCTCCGGCGGCGGTCCAGAGCGGTCTCGGCCGCGCGATCGCGGAGGGGCGCTACACGCGCGAAGGCGAGAGCGCGCCGCGGCCGCTCGAGGCGCGGCTCGTGTTCACGGCGCTCGATTCGCGCGCGAGCCTGATCCTGGCCGGGGTTCCCCACCACGCGATCGTGCTGCCGCCGCTCGCGGATCGGAAGGAGGACGTGCTGCCGCTCGCGGCCCACTTCCTGCGCCTCGCCGCGGACGAGGAGGGCGTGACGCCCGTGGGATTCACCGCGGAGGCGCGCAACGCGCTCGTCGCCGAGCCCTGGCTCGGGAACGTGCGCGAGCTGCAGGAGCGCGTGCGCGAGGCGCTGCGGCTCGCGGGCGGAGGCGCGATCTCGGCCGAGGCGCTGCTGCTCGCCGCCGACCTCGAGGAGGTGCCCTCCTTCAAGGACGCGAAGCGCGCCTTCGAGACGCGCTATGTGGAGGGCCTGCTGCGGCGCTGCCGCGGCAACATCAGCCGCGCGGCGCGCCTCGCGAAGAAGGACCGCAAGGACTTCTACGACGTGATCCGCCGCACGGGAGTCGAGCCCGGCGACTTCCGCTAACGAGAGGGAGCCCGTGGCGAGCCAGCCCGCCGGAAGTCTGCGCGTGGGCGTCGTGCAGCTGACGTCCACGGACGATCTCGCCGGCAACCTCGAGCGCGCGCGCGGCTTCGTCGCCGAGGCCGCGGCCCGCGGCGCCGAGCTCGTGCTGCTGCCCGAGAACTTCGCCTACCTGCGCCGCGAGGGAGAGCCGATCCCCTGCGCGCAGCGCCTCGACGGCGAGGTCGTCTCCGCGCTCTCGGCCTGGGCCAAGCAGCTCGGCATCTGGCTCCACGGCGGCAGCCTGCCCGAGCAGCGCGGCGACGCGCGCGTGCACAACACCAGCGTGGTCGTCGATCCCGAGGGCCAGCTGCGCGCGGTGTACCGCAAGATCCATCTCTTCGACGTCGATCTCGCGGCGGCGGGCGGAGGGCGCTTCCGCGAGTCCGAGCGCATCGCGCCCGGGGACGAGGTGGTGCTGGCCGAGACGCCCTTCGGCGGCCTCGGGCTCTCGGTCTGCTACGACCTGCGCTTCCCCGAGCTCTACCGCGCGCAGGTCGAGCGCGGCGCGCGCCTGCTCGCGGTGCCCGCGGCCTTTGCGCCCGAGACGGGCAAGGACCACTGGGAGGTGCTGCTGCGCGCGCGCGCGATCGAGAACCAGGCCTTCGTGCTCGCGCCCGCGCAGTGCGGCCGCCACAGCGCGACGCGCGCGAGCTACGGCCGCTCGCTGGTCGTGGACCCCTGGGGCCTCGTGCTCGCGCAGGCCGGGGATCGCCCCGGCGTGATCCTCGCGGACTGCGACCTCGCGGCCCAGGAGCGCCTGCGGCGCGACCTGCCCGCGCTCTCGCACCGCCGCCTCGGCCGCTGAGGCCGCGCGGGGACCGGGATCCGCTAGTTCGAGAGATGGCGGCGCAGGCGCGGGCCGAGCGCGCGCGTGAGCCCGAGCGGCAGCCGGGTCCAGAGCGCCGACATGCGCTCGAGCAGCCGCGAGCTCTCGAGGCCCGCGAGCGCCGTGAGCGCTCCCTCGGGCGAGAGCCGCGCCCAGGCGAGACCGCGCGGCTCGGCTCCCCAGCCCTGCTTGAAGCGGTAGGTGCCGCTGTCGAGCGGCGAGCGCCCGAAGTCGAGCTCGCGCGCGCCGCGGCGGATCGCCCAGCGGATCGCCTCCCAGTAGATGTGGTTGTTCGGGCAGCGCGCGCGCTCGCTGCGCAGGGTCGAGGCCCACGGGATGCCGACCGAGTCGAGGTGCTGGATCGCGACGAGCCCGCCGACGGGGGTCTCGCCGCGCAGCGCCACGACCAGGCGCAGGCGCTCGCCGAAGGCGCGCGTGAGCGCCGCGAAGAACGCGCGCGCGTGCACGGGCGATCCGAGGTCGCGCATGTTGGCCGCGAAGGGCGCGTAGAAGCCGTCGAGCAGCGCCTCGTTGCTGCCCGCGGCGAGCCGCAGTCCCTCCTTCTCGGCCTTGCGCGTCTGGTTGCGGACCTTGGCGCCGAGCCGCTTCCACTGGGCCTCCTCGCTGGCTTCGAGCGCGAGCGCGAGGTCCACGCGGCTCGCGGGAAGGCCGCCGGGAGCCGCGAGCGCGGTCGCCTGGGTCTGGCGCAGCTCGGCGAAGCGCGCGCCGAGCTCGCGCGCGCGCCGCGCCGCGGTCTCGAGCAGCGCCGCACGCGCGGCGGGCTCCGAGGCGAGCACGCCCGCGCTGTCGAGGAAGGGCAGCGAGACGAGCTGGCGCGCGCCCGTGAGGCCGCGGAGCGGGACCAGCGGCAGCACGCCGCACAGCTCTCCCGCGGGCCGGCTGCGCGCGATCCAGTACTCGGGCGCCAGCCGGTACGACTCGCGGTAGACCGCGGCCCAGGCCGCCGCGTGGCCGAGACCTGCCCCCGGCGTCTCGGCGCAGAAGCGGTCCCACTCTTCTCCGGGCTCGTCGCAGCGTTCTATGTGCATTGCCCCCCATAGATCGGCGCGCGCGCGGCGAAATTGATGCCGAACCTTCAAGGCCGCGCAGCTTCTCGCCGAAGAGCGCCCTCATGGGAGGGGAACCCGTGACCACACCGATCCGATTTCGCGCGCAGCGCAGGCGCAGCGCGCTCGTCGCGCTCGCCTCGCTCGCCTGGCTCGCGCTCGGCTGCCAGACCGCGCTGAATCCGCCGCCGGCCGTGCGCGCCTACGACAACTACCGCGTCGGCGCTCCCGACCGGCTCTCGATCAGCATCCTCCCGGACCCCGCGATCCTGCGCGAGGTCGTGGTCCGGCCGGACGGCATGATCTCGGTGGACCTGATCGGCGACGTGCCGGCCAGCGGCCGCACGGTCGACGAGATCGCGCGCGACGTCGAGAAGCGCGTCGCGCGCTTCAAGCGCGGCGCGGCGGCGACGGTCGCGGTGGTCGAGGCGCGCAGCACGGCGATCACGATCCTCGGCGAGGTGCGCGCGAACCACAGCTTCCCGCTGCTCAAGGAGACGCGCATCATCGAAGCGATCGGGATGGCCGGCGGCACCGCGCCCTTCGCGTCGCTCGCCAACGTGCGCGTGATCCGCAGCCAGGGCGGCGAGACCAGCGTGCTGCGCGTGAATCTGAGGGCGATCCAGCGCGGGGACCTCGCGACCAACCTCGTGCTGATCCCGGGCGACGTCGTCTACGTGCCGCCCACGATCCTGGCGCGCTTCGGCTACGCGGTGCAGGCGGTGCTCTTCCCCTTCCAGCCGCTGCTCGGCATCGCGACCTCCGCCGCGGGCAACGCGATCCTGCCCGGCACGTGAGGCGGAGCGCGGGCTTCCTCGCGCGACTCGGCGCAGCGGGATCCGGGGCGGGCCTCCGCCGGGGGCCGGCCCCGCTTTTTGCGTCACCTGAGCGGAGCGGCAAGCCACCTAGGGCTGAGGCCGAATGCGGTACTACCTCCTCAACGTGTTCTTCGGTCGCGTGGTCGCGGCCGTGCTGACGGACTTCGCCTGCGTCTCGCTCGCCGCGGCCGCGAGCGTCTGCTGGAACCTCCCCGGCCTCGCCCCGGGCGAAGTGCTCGGGATCGCGGCCCTCGCCGGGGGGGTCGCGGTCGGCTGCTTCCTCTACGCCGGTGCCTATGGCCTGCGCGTGCTCGGCGATGCGCGCCGGAGCACGCGCAGCGTGCTCGTCGGAGGCCTGCTCGCGCTCGGCGTGGGCCTGACCGAGCGCGCGCTCGGGTCGCCCGAGCCGCACACCCTCGCCGTGCTCGCCGGGAGCGGAGCCGGCTCGCTGCCCTTCGTGCTGCTCGCGCGGCTCGCCTTCCGCCGCCTCGCGAGGCTGCCGCGCTTCAACCAGCGCGTGCTCCTGATCGGGACCAGCGACCTCGCGGTCGCGATCGCCGAGTCGGTGCGCTCGAGCCCGAACCTCGGCGTCGAGCTCGTGGGCTTCCTCTCCGACGACTTCCTCGACGAGGGCCGCTCGATCGCGGGCTTCCCCGTGCTCGGCAAGATCCACGAGGTCGAGAAGGTGATCGACTCGCTGCGCGTGGGCGTCGTCGTCGTCGCCTCGAAGGACCGCCGGGACTACTTCCCGGCCGAGGAGCTGCTGCACGCGAAGCTGCAGGGCTGCCGCGTCGAGTCGGGCATCTCCTTCTACGAGCGCATCAGCGGGCGCATCTACCTGCGCGACCTGCGCTCCTCGTACCTGATCTTCTCGACCGGCTTCGACTACCGCCGGCCGCTCTCGGCGCTCGCGAAGCGCGCCTTCGACGCGGCGCTCTCGGGCGCGGCCCTGCTCGTCGCCGGGCCCCTGATCGCGCTCTGCGCGCTCGCGGTCGTGCTCGACTCGCGCGGTCCGGCCTTCTTCCGCCAGCTGCGCGTCGGGCAGGACGGCAAGCCCTTCCGCGTCTGGAAGCTGCGCTCGATGGTCGACCGGGCCGAGGCGATCACGGGCCCTACCCTCGCGAGCGAGGACGACCCGCGCATCACGCGCGTCGGCCGCGTGCTGCGCAAGACGCGCCTCGACGAGCTGCCGCAGCTCTGGAACGTGCTGCGCGGCGAGATGAGCCTGGTCGGTCCGCGCCCGGAGCGCCCCGAGTTCATCGACGAGCTCTCGGCCGAGCTGCCCTACTTCCGGCTGCGCTCGACGCTCAAGCCCGGCGTCACCGGCTGGGCGCAGGTCCGCTACGGCTACGTGAACGACGTGCGCGGCTTCGAGGAGAAGCTCGCCCTCGACCTCTACTACATGAAGTACCGCTCGCTCGTGATGGACCTCCTGATCCTGCTCAAGACGGCGAAGACGGTGCTGCTCGCCCACGGGACCTGATGAGCGGCTTCGCGCTCAGCGTGGACCTCGAGGAGTACTTCCAGGTCTCGAACTTCGAGGGGGTGATCGAGCGCGCGGGCTGGGGCGCGCTCGAGGCCCGCGCCGCGCGCGCGACCCGCCGCCTGCTCGACCTCTTCGACGAGACCGGCAGCCGCGCGACCTTCTTCGCGCTCGGCTGGATCGCCGAGCGCGACCCCGGACTGCTGCGCGAGATCGCCGCGCGCGGCCACGAGATCGCGTGCCACGGCCATGCCCACGAGCTCGTCTACGCGATCGGGCCCGAGCGCTTCCGCAGCGACCTGCGGCGCGCGGTCGCGGCGATCGCGGACGCGACCGGGATCCGGCCCACGGGCTACCGCGCGCCCTCCTACTCGATCACGCGCGCCTCGCTCTGGGCGCTGCCGATCCTGCGCGAGGAGGGCTTCGAGTACGACTCCTCGATCTTCCCGATCCGCCACCACCGCTACGGCATCCCCGACTTCGCGCGCGAGCCGGTGCGGCTCGCGCTGCCCGGAGGCGAGAGCCTGCTCGAGTTCCCGCTCACGACCCTGGGCCTCGGTCCGCTCCGGCTGCCGCTCGCGGGCGGCGCCTATCTGCGCTTCCTGCCGCAGGCGCTCTTCGAGTGGGGCTGGCAGCGGCTCGCGCGCGCGGGGCGCCCCGCGGTGCTGTACCTGCACCCCTGGGAGATCGATCCCGGGCAGCCGCGCCAGCGCGTCGGCCTTGCAGTGCGCGTGAACCACTACCACAACCTCTCGCGCACCGAGGCGCGCCTCGCGCGCCTGTTGCGCCGCTTCCGCTTCGCGGGGCTGCGCGACGTGCTGCGCGCGCTCGAGGCGGAAGGCCGCGTGCAGCCTCACACGCTCTGCAGCGACGCTGCCGCGGCCTTGCCCGCGGCGCTGCGCCGCGCTGCGACCTGAGGCTCCGCCCCGCCCCGCGGTCCACCGAAAGGTGTCGGGGTCGTTCGATCTGGTTCGTCACCTTTCGCGCGTGTGCGGCCACTTCTGGCTGAGCCCTGGCGCGCGCCGGGGACCCGCTGCCGCGACCGCTCCCGCCGACACCCGGCAGGAGGACGAGGAGGAACGATGTCGGATTCCGGATCCGAGGCGATGAGTGGCTTCCAGCTCGACGATCTGATCGAGATTCTCGAGCGGCGCCGCAGCTGGATCCTGCTCGCGGCCGCGGGCGGCCTGCTCGCGGGCTTCTTCGCCTACCTCGTCCTCCCGGCGAGCTACCTCTCCTCGACCACGATCCTGGTCGAGCCGCAGAACGTCCCCGAGAACTACATCAAGAGCACCGTCACGCTCGCGATCGACCAGCGCATCTACACGCTGCAGGAGCGCGTCACCGGCTACCAGAGCCTGAACGAGCTGATCGAGAAGATCGGCGTCGAGCGGCTCGACCCGAGCGGCAAGCAGACGCGCGAGGCGATCATGGGCGGGATCCGCCAGCACCTCGGCGTCGACATCCTCGCCGGCAAGACCGGCGCGCCGGTCTTCGAGCTCTCCTACAGCGCGAGCGACCCGCAGCTCGCCGCGGACGTGGTGAAGGAGATCGGGGGCCTCTTCGTGGAGGAGAACCTGAAGGATCGCGCGCGCCAGGCGACCGCGACGGCGGAGTTCCTCGACAAGGAGCTCGACCGCCTGCGCGAGGAGGTCTCGGCGGAGGAGAAGCGCATCCGCGAGTTCAACTTCGGCGCGATCGGCGCGCTGCCCTCGCAGCTCGACGCGAACCTGCGCGAGCTCGATCGGCTGAACCTCGAGCTGCAGACGACGCTCGAGTCGCAGGCCGCGGCGACGCAGCGCGTGGCGATGCTGCGCCGCCAGCTCGGCGGCAGCGGCGCGCCGAGCGAGGCGCCGAGCTCGCTGCAGGCGCTGCTGCGCGCGACGCAGCAGGAGCTGCTCGCGGCGCGGCGCGCCTACACCGAGGAGCACCCGAACGTGCGGCACCTGCAGGCCGAGATCGAGCTGCTGCAGCAGCAGATCAAGCAGGGCCCGGTCGACGCGCAGATCGCGAGCATCGTGGACCCGGTCACGGCGGCCACCCAGCGCGACCTGAACGAGGCGAGCCTCGCGCTCGACTCCCAGAGGCGCCAGGAGGCCCGCATCCGCAAGCGCATCGAGGACCTGCAGGGCCGCGTCGAGCAGACGCCCGCGCGCCAGCAGGAGCTCGCCGGGCTCACGCGCGACTACGAGAATCTCGCGAACACCTACCGCGACCTGCTCGGCAAGAAGTACGAGGCCTCGCTCGCGCGCAACCTCGAGCTCGCGCAGAAGGGCGAGCGCTTCAAGGTGCTGCGGCCCCCGACGGTGCCGCTCGCGCCGAGCTGGCCCGACCTGCGCATCGTGATGCCCGCGGGCCTCGGCATCGGCCTGCTCTTCGTGGCCCTCGCGATCGCGTTCAGCGAGAGCCGCAACCCGGCCTTCCGCTCGGTCGAGCGGCTCACGCGCGTGCTCGGGATCCCGGTCTTCGCCTCGATCCCGCGCATCGACAACGACCAGATCTACGAGACCCAGCCCTCGGGCGACGTCGACGCCAAGCTCGTGGCCTACACCGCGCCGGAGTCGTCTCCCGCGGAGCAGTACCGCGGCTTCCTGCCGACCTTCCTCGAGGCGGAGAACTGCCGCGTGCTGCTCGTGACGAGCGCGGCGCGCGGCGACGGCAAGACGCTCACGACGATGAACCTCGCGGTCACGCTCGCGAGCGACCTCAACAAGCGCGTGGTCGTGATCGACGCCGACCTGCGGCGACCGCGCGTGCACAAGGTGATGCACGCGGACCGCAAGCGCGGGCTCTCGACGATCCTGAAGCGCGAGGCGCGCCTCGAGGACTGCGTCGTCGAGACCAAGGTGCACAACCTGTCGGTGCTGCCGGCCGGCCCCTCGGTGCGCAATCCGATCACGCTGCTCACCGACCAGGCCTTTCTCGACGTCTTGAGCGAGGCCCGGCGCCAGTTCGACATCGTGATGATCGACAGCCCGCCGCTCCTGCCGGTCGTCGACAGCAAGCTGATCCGCAAGCTGGCCGACATGGTGCTCTTCGTCGTGCGGGCCGACGCGACGCCGCGCGACGCGGTGGTGCGCTCGATGAAGGACCTGCGCGACGTCGCGGGCGTGATCTTCAACCAGGTCAGCCCCGGCTCCTTCCGCCGCTACTACTACTACGACGCCTACTCGACCTACGCCTACGGCGAGCCGGTCGAGAGCGACGAGGAGAAGCCGGAGGTCAAGGCCGTTGCCTGACCTGGCCAGCACCGAGGGAGCGCTGCTCACCGGCCGCGAGGTGCAGGCGCTGCTCCAGATCGGCCGCACCAAGCTCTGGGAGCTCGTGCGCGGGGGCGCCTTTCCCGCCTACCGGATCGGCGAGGGTCGGAACAGCGCGCTGCGCTACCGGCGCGAGGACGTGCTGCGCTGGCTCGAGTGCCAGCGCGTGGGCGGCGAGGAGTCGGGCCCGCGCGACGCGCTCGCGCCCGAAGCCGGGTGACGGCAGCGGCCCGCGCCCGCGGCTTCCTGCTGCCGCCGCGGCCGAGGCTGCGCGACTGGCCGGCCGCGGGCGCCGCCGCCGGCCTGCTGCTCGGCGGGGGTGACCTGCTCTGGGCCGCCCAGGCGGGCGCGGCCCGGGCGCCGCTCTCGCTGGTCTGCCTGATCCTCGGCTTCGACGCCGGCGTGGGCGCGGCGCTCGCGACCGCGACCGCGCTCGCGCTGCGCGGCTGCGGGATCCGACTCTGCTATTCCGCGGCCGCGGGCGCGCTCGTCGGCGTGCAGGCGGGCATCGCGACCCTCGACCTCGGCCTCGCTGCCGCGTCGGTCAAGCTCGCGCCCGCCGGCGCGCTCGCGGCGGTCGTGCTCTCGGGCCTCTGCGCGGCCGGGGCCGGTGCGGCGCTCGCGAGGCTCGGCGAGCGCCTCGAAGACGCGGGGCTGCCGCTGGCTGCGCTGCCGCTCTGGGCGGCGTCGGGGCTCCTGCTCGCGGGCGCCGGTGCGGCCGCCAGCTCGGGCTCGAGCGCGGGTCTCGCGCTGCTCGCGGGCGCGCTCTGCGCGCCGGGTATCGCCTGGCTGGCCCTGCGCACGGCGCGCGCGCGCGGCGTGCGCGCGCGGGCGCCGCTCTCGGAGGTCGCGCTCCACGCGGGCCTGCTCGTCGCGCTCGGCGCCGGCGCCCACCAGGCGATGCCGTGGCTGCGCTATGCGGGTGAGCTCCCGAGCCTCTCCGCGGGCCCGCCGAGCCTCCTGCTCGTGAGCGCGGACCCGGAGCTCGGGCGCGAGAGCGCCGAGGCCGCGGCCGAGCTGATCGGCTGGAACGGAGTGCGCTACGCCGGCCTCGCCGGGGATCCGGCGCAGTCCGGGCTCGCGCAGCTGCGCCTCCCCGACGGTCGCTCGCTCGCGGCCGCGCTGCGCGAGGCCGGCTTCGCGAGCGCGAGCCTGCACGCCGCGGCGCCCGGCCTCGATGCCTCCGACTTCGCCGAGGTGGATGCGGCCACGCCTCCCCTCACGGCCCTCGCGCGCGAGGCGCCCGGCGTGCGCGGGCTGGCCTGGCTGCACTGCTGTGCGAAGCGGGTCGTCCCGGCGCTGCGCCTGGACGCGACGCGGCGCACGCCCGCGGAGCTCTCGCGGCTCGCGGGCCGCTGGCTGCTCGACTGGCGCTCGCGTCGCGCGCAGCGTCCCTTCGTGCTGCGGGTCGACTACCGCGCCGCCGAATCGGACGCGGCGGGCCTGATTCCGGCGCTCGGCGAGCTGCTGCGCCAGCTGGACCAGCACGAGATCGCGCAGCGCACGCTGATCGTGCTCGCGCTGCCGGGCGCGCGCGGCAGCCGCGGCAAGGTCGTGGTGCGGGTGCCGGAGGGCTGGCCGCTGCCCGCGCCCGAGCGCCGCGAGGTCCGCGGACTGCGCGCGAACGCGCTCGCCGAGGCGCTGCTCGCCGCGAGCCTCGGGGATCCGAGGGCGCGCGCGCTGCCCGGGGTCGCCGCGCCGGAGCAGCCGGCGGCGGAGGCCGAGCCGGCTCAGGCGCGCGCGGAGCTCCGCGGCGGGAGCGGCGGCTCGGCGCACTCGATGATCTCGGCGATGCGGTAGTCGCGCACGTCGCGCGCCTGGAAGAAGAGCATCAGCTCGCCCAGCAGCCCGATCGTGAGCGACTGCACGCCGAGGCCGACGAGCAGCGTGCCGAGCACGAGGATCGGGCGGCCGGCGAGCGGTGCGCCGAAGAGGCGCTCGACGCCGACCACGAGCAGGATCGCCGCCCCGAGCGCGCCGAAGACCGCGCCGAGCGCGCCGAAGAGCCGCAGCGGCCGCCGCGTGAAGTGCGACAGGAAGAACATCGAGAGCAGGTCGAGCAGCCGGTACAGGTAGGTGCGCGGCCGGTAGACCAGCGGCGCGGCGGCGCGCGCGTCCTGCGGCACCGGGATCTCGCGCACGCGGAAGCCGACGCGCTCGGCCAGCACGGGCAGGAAGCGGTGGAAGTCGCCGTAGAGCGGCAGCTCCACGAGCACCTCGCGGTGGACCGCGCGGGTCCCGCTCGCGACGTCGCGGAAGCTCGTGCCGGTCGCCCACGCCGAGAGCCGGTTGAAGCCCCGCGCCTGGATCTGCTTGAGCCAGCCGTCGCTGCGCTCGGTGCGGCTCGCAAACGCGAAGTCGGCGCCGTCGCCGAGCGCCGCGTAGAGCAGGCCGATGCCCTTCAGGTCCGCATCGAAGTAGGCCGGCACGGTGAGCACGACCTCGCCCTGCGCGCGCTCGAAGCCGCTCGCGAGCGCCGCGGCCTCGGAGACCGGGCGCGCGAAGCGCAGCACGCGGACGTGCGCGGCGTCGGCGTCGTGCAGCTGGCGCGCCTGCTCGAAGGCGGCGTCGAACTCGGCGCTCACGAGGTAGATCACTTCGTAGGGCCGCTCGAGCTTGAGCAGCTCCGGCACCAGCGAGCGGTGCAGCTCGCGCAGGTCGTCGTGGCGCTCCACGATCGGAACCAGGACCGAGATCGCGCTCGGGAGAGCAGCCGCCGTCATCGGGGTCCTCCGAGCTCCCGCACGCCGAGGCGCGGCTGCACCGGGCGCCTGGAGCTCTCGATCACGCCTTCGCCGAAGATCCCGGCGAAGAGACAGGAGACGAATACGAGGCCGAGCTCGACCGAAACCACCGACGCGACCGTCCCGGCCGCTCCGAGCCAGAGCGCCCAGAGCGCGGCCGAGAGCGAGCCGATCAGGAAGGGAGCGCCGAGCAGCGCGAACCAGCGCGAGGGGCTCTCGCGGAAGCGCGTCAGCATCTGGATCGTGAGCAGGTCGACCATCACCTTGAACACGCGCGAGAGCCCGTACTTGGACTCGCCGTGGATGCGCGCGTGGTGGTGCACCGGGATCTCGTCGATGCGCGCGCCCGTCGGCATCGTCAGCACGGCGACGAAGCGGTGCATGTCCGAGTAGAGCGAGAGCCGCTCGATCACGTCGCGGCGGTAGGCCTTGAGCGAGCAGCCCTGGTCGTGGATCGGGACGCGCGTCGCGGCCTGGATCACGCGGTTCGCGACCCAGGAGGGCAGCTTGCGCAGCACCATCGCGTCCTGGCGGTTCACGCGCCAGCCCGAGACGACGTCGGCGCCGTCCTCGATGCGCTCGAGCAGCCGCGGGATGTCGGCGGGATCGTTCTGCAGATCGCCGTCCATGGTCAGGATCACGTCGCCGCGCGCGCGGTCGAAGCCGGCCTGGAGCGCGAGGGTCTGGCCGAAGTTGCGGCGCAGCTTGACGAGGACGAGCTCGGGCGCCGCGGCCGCGGCGGCCTCGAGGCGCGCGCGCGTCTGGTCGCGGCTGCCGTCGTCGACGAACACGATCTCGAAGGGGCGGCCGAGCGGGCGCAGCACCGCGAGCGCGCGCTCGAGCAGCGGGAGGACGTTGTCCTCCTCGTTGTACACGCACACGACGACCGAGAGCGAGCCGGCGGCGGACTGCATCCCCCTCCTCATCGGTCGCCCGGGCCGCGCGTTTGAGCGCCGAGAAGCGCTGCTCGGGCCCCGGGTTGTGCCGGCCGCGTGCGCGCGCCCGATGCGCGCGGGGCGAGCTCCGCGTAGAGCGCCGCCATGCGCGCGGCCGCGCCGCGCGACTCGAAGGCCGAGACGAAGCGCGCGCGCGCCGCGCGGGAGAGCGCGGAGCCGGGCTCCGGGGCCCGCAGCTCGTCCAGCGCCGCGGCCCAGCGCCCGGGGTCGCGGTCGGGCAGGCAGCGGCCGCCCTGGCCCGCGAGCGCGTCGGACACGCCGCGCAGCGGGGCGGCCAGGATCGGCGTCCCGAGCGCGAGCGCCTCGAGCGCGCTGATCGGGTGGCCCTCGTGGTGGCTCGTGACGAGCAGCGCGCGCCACTGCGCGACGCGCGCGAGCGGCTGCGGGTCGAAGCCCGCGAAGCGGATCCGCGCGGCCGCGCGGGAGGCGGCGGCGCGGGCCTCGAGCGCGCCGCGCAGGGGGCCGTCGCCCACGATCTCGAGCTCGAAGCCGGGAGCCGCGGCGACCGCGTCGATCGCGAGCTCGATGCCCTTCACGGGCGCGAGGCGCGCGAGCGCGCCGACCCGCAGCGGGCGCTCGGCGAAGGCCGGCGGCGAGATCCGCGGCTGCGGGTCCGCGATGCCGTTCGGCACCAGCGCGCAGCGCCGGGCCCCGATGCGCGCCGCGAGCCAGGCCTCGACCTCGGCCGAGACCGCGACGACGCGGCGCGCCGAGAAGCGCTGCGCGGCGCGGTCCAGCGCGAGATAGACGCGCATGCGCCGCGCGGCCGCGCCCGAGAAGGGCTCCGGCCGGCCGTGCTGGGTCGCGATCCAGGGCCGGCCCGAGAGCGCCGCGAGCAGGTCTTCCTTGTAGCGGTGCGCGTGGACCAGGTCGCAGCCCGCGAGGCGCCGCCGCACCGCGCGAGCGAGCGCGAGGAAGCCGCGCCCCTGCTCGGGCTCGACCTCGACCGCGATCCCGGCCGCGCGCAGCCGCCGCGCGAGCTCGCCCTCGTTCAGCAGCAGCGCGCGCACGCGCAGCTCGGGGCGCTCGGCCAGCGCGGCGAGCAGGTGTGCGGTCGCGGCCTCCGCGCCCGCCCAGAGATCGCCCGAGAGCAGGTGCGCCACTTCGAGCATCCCCTCCCCTTCGACCCTCCGGCGCGGGCTCTTGACGCGGGGATCAAGCCCGGGAGCCCGCGGGCCGTTAGCTCCTGGCATGTCGCGACTCGACGAGCGGCTGGCGGCGTGGTTCCGGCGCGGGCGCGCCGAACTCGGCCTCCGCAGCGGCCGCAGCGCGCGCGAGCGCGCGCGCCTCGATGGCAGCCGCGCGGCCGTGCTGATGTACCACCGCGTGCTGCCGCGCGCGCGCGCGCGCGAGCTCGCGGTCGAAGCCGGCATGTACGTGACGCCCGAGAGCTTCGCGCGGCAGCTCGACTGGCTGCAGAGCGAGTTCCGCGTGCTGCCGCTGCACGAGGTCGCCGCGCGGCTCCGCGCGGACGAGCCGCTGCCGCCCCGGGCCTGCGCGATCAGCTTCGACGATGGCTGGCGCGACAACGCCGAGCACGCGGCGCCCGCGCTCGCCGCGCGGGGTCTGCCCGCGACGGTCTTCCTCGTCTCGCGCCGGGTCGGGACGCAGGGCGCGTTCTGGCCCGACGAGGTCGCGCGGCGCCTCGCGGCGCTCCCGCCGCGCGAGGCCGCGGACGTCGCGAAGGCGCTCGGCGCCGCGCCCGGGCCGGCGGCGGCCGCGCTCGTCGCGCACTGGAAGGCGCTTCGCGACGCCGAGCGCGAGGACGCGCTCGACGAGCTGCGCGAGCTCACCCCGCGCGTCGGCGTGCGCGAGACGCGCGAGCTGCTGGACTGGAGCGAGATCGACGCGCTCGCGCGCGCGGGCATCGACTTCGAATCCCACGGCGCGAGCCACGCGCTGCTCACGCAGTTGCCCTCGGAGCTCGCGGCGCGCGAGCTCGAGGAGTCGCTGCAGGCGCTGCGCGCGCGCGGCCTCGCGCGCCACGCGCTGCTCGCCTACCCGAACGGGGCCCACGATCCGGGCGTGCGCAAGCTCGCGAAGCAGGCCGGCTACGCGGCGGCCTTCACGACCGCGCGCGGCCTCGCCTGCGCGGATCACGACCGCTTCGAGCTGCCGCGCCTCGGGCTGCACGAGGACATCTCCGCGAGCCGCGCCGAGTTCCTGCGCGCGGTCCCCGGCAGGGCGCTCTAGCGGGCGTTTCCCCGCCCCGCGCCGCGGCTATGCTCGCCGCGCGATGCACGCATCGCTGCGCAGCGAATCGACGGTCCCGGGCCTCGGCGTCTACCGCGACGGCGGCGTGCTGCGCATCCGCTTCGAGCGCCCCGAGAAGCGCAACGCGCTCTCGGCCGAGATGCGCCAGGCGCTCCCGGGCCTGATCGAGGCCGCGGGCCGCGACGAGTCGGTGCGCGCGATCCTGCTCTCGGGCGAGGGCGAGCACTTCTGCGGCGGCGCCGACATCGTCGCGCAGAACGCGGGCGGCGAGCGGCCGCGCGTCGGAAGCCTGCAGCGCCGCCTGCCGCAGGAGGCCCACCGCCTGATCCCGGCGCTGCTGGAAGTGCAGACGCCGGTCGTCTGCGCGGTGCGCGGCCACGCGAGCGGGATCGGGCTGCACATGGCCCTCGCGGCCGACTTCTGCCTCGCCGCGGACAGCGCGCGCTTCTGGGAGCCCTTCGCGCGGCGCGGCTTCGCCGCCGACAGCGGCGCGAGCTGGCTCCTGCCGCGCGCCTTCGGCCTCGCGCGCGCGCGGGAGATGCTGCTGCTCGGCGTCGAGCAGAGCGGCGCGCAGGCGGCCGCCTGCGGCGCGATCCACCGCGCGCTGCCCGGGGCGGAGCTCGAGGGCGCGAGCGAGGCGCTCGTCGCGGAGCTCGCGGGCTCCGCGACGGTCGCGGTCGGTCTGATGAAGTGGTGCCTGCGCCAGGCGCAGGACGCGTCGCTCGAGCAGGCGCTCGCGAACGAGGCCTTCGCGCTCGAGCTCTCGTCGCGCAGCCGGGACTTCCGGGAGGGCCTGAAGGCCTTCCAGGAGAAGCGCGAGCCGAAGTTCGAGGGGCGGTAGCGGACAGCGCGGACCGGCGCGCCCCCGCGCTGGGATAGGATTCCGGCGTGCCGCAGCCGGATGCCGTGTACGCGCCGATGGCGCCGCCGCGCGCGCTCGCGGCGGACCGCGAGGCCGACGCCGCCGCCGCGGAGATCGGGCGCGAGGGCTTCGCGGTGCTGCGCGAGCTGCTCTCGCGCGCCGAGGTCGCGGCGATGCGCGCGGCGCTCGCGCCCTACCTGCAGGGCCGCTACATGGGCCGCAACGACTTCGAGGGCTTCCGCAGCGAGCGCGTGTACGCGCTGCTCGCGAAGGACCCCGCGCTCGCGCTCCTGGTCGAGCACCCGCGCCTGCTCGCGATCGTCGACCGGCTGCTCGCGCCGCACTACCTGCTCTCGGCCTTCCTCGCGATCCAGGTGCACCCGGGCGAGACGCCGCAGGGCTGGCACTTCGACGACGGCGGCTGCCGCGCGCCGCGCCCGCGGCCGATGCAGGGCGTCTCGGCGATCTGGGCGCTCGACGACTTCGGGCCCGAGAACGGCGCGACCGAGCTGATCCCGCGCAGCCACCTGTGGGCCGACGGCGCGCCGCCGCCGCGCGGCGAGGACGCGCGCGCGGTCTGCATGCCGGCGGGTTCGGTCGTCGTGTTCGCGGGCACGCTGATGCACCGCGGCGGCGCCCACCGCGGGACGGCGACGCGCCTCGCCGTCACCCCGCAGTTCTGCCAGCCCTGGCTGCGCCAGCTCGAGAACATGCCGCTCGCGGTGCCGCCCGAGCGCGCCCGCGCGCTCTCGCCCCGCGTCCAGGAGCTGCTCGGCTACAGCATCGCCGAGCCGAGCTTCATGGGCTACGTCGACGGGCTCCACCCGAAGCGCCTGATCGACCCCGACTACGCGCGGAAGAAGCGGCGGAGCGCGCCGCCCAGCTAGCGCCGCCGCGCGCGGTGCTCAGGCGCCTGCGGGCCCGGAGCGCCTGCGCGTGGCCTCCGAGAGCCGGCTCAGGAGGCGCACCAGCAGGCGGTAGCTCTGGGCGCCGTAGGGCCACTGCGTGACGACCTTCCCGGCCGCGTTCGTGAAGTAGTTCCGGCTCATCGTCCACGAGGTGCCGCGCATCGATGCCTGCAGCCAGGCGTGGTAGACGTCGGCCCACATCGGCTTCACTTCCACGGCGGTCGTCTGCTCGCGCAGCATGCGCCGGATCGCGCGCAGCGCGTGACCCGACTGCGCCATCAGCGAGGTCACGATCTCCCCGCCGTTGGTCCCGGGTCCGTACAGGATGAAGCAGTTCGGAAAGCCCGGAACCGTGGTTCCGAGGAAGGCCCGCGGCTCGCCGTCCCAGTACTCGCGCAGCGTGCGGCCCTCGCTTCCGACGATCTCGACGCGGGCGAGGTAGTTCGTCGGCTGGAAGCCGGTGGCCATCACGAGCACGTCGACCTTGCGCTCGACGCCGTCGGCATCGACGAGTCCGCTCGGAGTCACGCGCGCGACTGCGCGCGGGACCAGCTCGACGTTGTCGCGCTTGAGCGCGGGGTAGAAGGTCGAGTTGAAGATCGGGCGCTTGCCCGGAAAGGGATAGTCGGGCGTGACCGCCGCCGCGAGGTCCGGCCGGTCGGCGAAGACCTCCCGGATGAAGGCGAGACACGCGGCCGTGCTCTGCTCGTTGGTCTTCGTGCCGGGCTTCCAGAATGCGCCGCGCCAGGTCGACTTCTCGAGCGCGAGGAAGCCCTTGGCGCGGAGCCAGTGGTAGCGGAACGGGTTGCGCAGCTTCGCGCGCTCCTCGGGCGTGTAGTCGCGGTCCCCCTTCGGAATCACCCAGCCGGGCTCGCGCTGGAACAGGTAGAGGTGCTTCACGATCGGCGCGAGCTCCGGGACGATCTGCGTCGCACTCGATCCGGTGCCGACGACCGCGACCGTCCTGCCGGAGAGGTCGTGCTCGCGCTCCCAGCGCGCGGTGTGGAACTTCGGCCCCTCGAAGAGCTCGAGGCCGGGCCAGGTCGGGTACTGCGGGACGTTCAGGAAGCCCGTCGCGCAGATCAGCACGTGGCACTCGCAGGTCTCGCCCGTGCCGAGCGTGAGCGTGTAGCGGTGCGTGCTCTCGCTCCAGACGGCGCGCTCGACCGAGACGCCGAGGCGCAGGTGCGGCTCGAGTCCGTACTCCGCCGCGGTCTCCTCGAGATAGCGGTGCAGCTCGGCCTGCTTCGCGTGGGTGCGCGACCAGTCGTAGCGCTTGAAGGGGAACGAGTAGAGGTGCGAGGCGACGTCGACCTCGCAGCCCGGGTACTGGTTGTCCCACCAGGTCCCGCCGACCCGCGAGGAGGCCTCGAAGATCGTGAAGCTCGCGATCCCCGCGCGCTTCAGCGTGATCCCCGCGGCGATGCCGCCGAAGCCCGCGCCGATGATGGCGACGGTCGGCGTCCCCTGCGCGCCGAATACTCCGCCCTTCCGAGACCGCCACCAGCTGCGCCAGTCGAGCACCGCCCCGCCTCCCCGAGAATCTCCTGGCATGCGAGAGACGCGAGCCAGGCCGGGCCCCGGGAAGGCGCAACCGCAGTCTCGTCTGCTCGAACCGGGTCGGATCCTACAGTAGAGGGGTCGAGCGCGGGCGGGTCCGCGCCAGGGGAGGTCCAAGTGGGGGGATCCTGCGCGGGCAGACGGGCGCTCGTCACGGGGGCGAGCCGGGGCATCGGCGCCGCGATCGCGCGGCGCCTCGCGTCCGAGGGCGCGCAGGTGGCGGTCGTCGCGCGGAGCCTCGATCGCGCGCCGGAGGGCGTGCCGGGAACGCTGCGCGAGACGGTCGCTGCGATCGAGGCGGACGGCGGCCGGGCCCTGGCGATCCAGGGCGACATCCTCGACGCGCGCTCGCGCGCGGAGTTCGTGGCCGCGTGCCGGGCCCAGCTCGGCCCGATCGACATCCTCGTCAACAACGCGACCTTCGGGCCCTACGGCCCGCTCGAGGCGTTTCGCGAGCGCGAGATCGCGCGGACGCTCGAGGCGAGCGTCGGCGCGCCGCTGCACCTGATCCAGCTCGCGCTGCCGGACCTGCGCGCGAAACGCCGCGGCTGGATCCTGAACATCTCGTCGGCCACCGCGAAGCACGCGCAGGGCCCGCCCTACGACGAGTGGCAGCAGAAGGGCGGCTCCCACCTCTACGCGAGCGGGAAGGCGGCACTCGACCGGCTCACGACGGGGCTCGCCGCCGAGCTCGCCTGCGACGGGATCGCGGTGAACGCGCTCGCGCCCGTCGCGGCGGTCCTCACCGAGGGCGTGCGCGCCTCCGGCGCGGAGCGCTTCATCGAGCCCTCGATGATCGAGCCGATCGAGGCGATGGCGGAGGCGGCGCTCGCGCTCTGCAGCGGGGAGCCGGCGCTGCTCACGGGCCGGATCGCCTACAGCCTGCCGCTGCTCGAGGAGCTCGGGCGGCCGATCCGGAGCCTCGACGGGCGCGCCCCGATCTGAGGGCGCGCCCGGCGCGCCAGAAGGCGCGCCGTCCTCAGCCGCGCCTGGCGAGCGCGTGCTGCGCGAGGCCCTCGTAGCTGCGCGGGTCGACGAAGAGGTGCAGCCCGCCCGTGAAGAGGTCCCGGAAGCAGCGCTGGATCCGGCTCGGGTTGCGCAGGCCCGCGCTGCCCGAGGCGCGGTAGGCCGCGAGGGTCGCGTCGAGCGCGACGTCGGTCAGGTAGGCCGTCGCGGCCATCACCTCGGAGGAGAGCGCGGGCGTCATCGGGTTGCCCCTGGCGAGCTCCGCGACGAGCCCCCCGAAGACGTCGTGCGCGAGCAGCCGCACCGAGCGCAAGGCCAGCGTCTTCTCGCCGAAGCCGCGCTGGAAGACCTGCTGCTCCGCGAGCGGAGCCGCGCCCAGCCGGACCTTGCCGCGCCTCGCGATGCCCGCGACCTCGTCGAGCGCGCGCTGCGCGACGCCGAGCCCCCAGCCCGCGTGGCCGAGTCCCGCCAGCGCCGCGGCGCCCATCGCGAAGAGCGGACCGCCGCTCTTCGGCCGCGGATCGAAGAGGAAGAAGCAGCGGCCCGCCGCGACGTCCTGCTGCTTCACGTGGTAGTCGAAGCTCGCGGTCGCGCGCAGGCCGAGCACGTCCCAGTTGCCGCGCAGCTCGACGCCGTCGACCGGCACGAAGAAGCAGAGGTAGGGCGGAATGCCGTCGCGGGCGGCCTCGGGCTGCCCGTCCGCGCCGCGCACGAAGCCCGCGCCGCCGATGTAGCTCGCGTGCGCGCAGCCGCTGCCGAACTGGAAGTCGCCCTCGACGCGGAGGCCGCCCGGCGCGCGCTCGACGCGCGCGAAGGGGCTGAACTGGCCGGCGAAGGTCGACTCGGGCCTGCCCTTGACCATCTCCGCGGCGACCGCGGGGTCGAGGAACGCGGTGTAGGAGGTCGCGCTCGCGTTCGCCATCAGCGTCCAGCCGACCGAGCCGTCCGCGTAGGCGAGCTCCTCGAAGACGTCGAGGATCGTGTCCGGGTCCGCCTCGGCGCCGCCGAGCTCGCGCGGCACCATCAGGTGGAAGAGGCGCGCGCGCGCGAAGGCGTCGACGATTGCGGGCGTGAGCGTGAGCTCGCGGTCGCAGGCGTCGGCCTCGCTCTCGATCAGCTCGCGCAGGCCGCGCGCCTCGGCGCGGTAGTCGGGGGCAGCATCCATCGGGGCCGGGTCTCCTCGGGTGGTGGGCCTAGCGGGTCCGGGCCGCGGGCTCCAGCGCGCCCGCGATCGCCGTGCCATCGAAGAAGCGCGGGTTCGCTCCCGCGAGCAGATCGACCGCGTTGTCGCAGACGAAGGCGCGGAAGTCGTCCGGGCCGAGCAGCCCCGCTTCGACGAGCTCGAAGGCCTCGGGCAGCACCTCGCGCACGTCGGGCACGTCCCAGTGCCCGATGTCGCTCGCGAAGACCGCGCGCAGGCGCGCGCCGCCGGGCGCGAAGCGCGGCTCGAAGGCGAGCGCGTTCATCGGGTCGTCGGCCTCGCAGCCGAAGAAGAGCTGGCGCTCGAAGACGCCGCGGAAGTCCTCCGCGCTCGCGGCGCCCGAGTCGGCGAACTCGTCGATCGCGGCGCGGTCCTCCTGCGGGTCGGAGAGCATCAGCAGGGCCTCGTCGAGGCGGTCGAGGCGCTCGCGGATCGCGGCCGGAGCGTGCTCGCGGAAGAGCTTCTCGAGCTGCGCGCGGTCGAGCAGGCGCGGGTCGTAGTGCGCGATCGCGTCGCGGTTGCGCTTCTCGTAGTGGCCGAGCAGGTCGGAGTAGAAGTTGAGCGCCCAGGCGACGCCGCCCTCGAGGAAGGCGAAGCGCAGCGCGGGAAAGCGCAGCGGGACGCCGCCCAGGACGAGGCCGCGGCAGGCCGCTTCGCCCGCGGCGGCGAAGTTTCCGATGTGGTTGAACACGTAGTTCGTGCGCGAGACGCGCGTGCCCCAGCCCTGCCCGCCCGCGTGGAAGCTCGGCGCGATGCCGAGCTCCGCGCAGCGCCTCCAGACCGGGTCGTAGTCGTGCTCGCCGTCGTGGCCGACGTTGTCGATGTAGATCGCGCCGCGCGTGGCCTCGGCGCCCGGCACGCGGCGCGGGATCACGCCCGAGAACATCCCGGTCTTGAGGCCGCGCGCGACGACCGCGTGCTCGAGCTCGGCCAGCGCCTCCGCGGGCGTGAACATCGGGATCGCCGCGACCGGCTCGAGCCGGTCGCGGTACTCCGCGTAGACCTCCGCGTAGTAGCGGTTGAAGGCGCGCGCGCAGGCGCAGCGCAGCTCGTCCTCGCCGAGCGCGGTCACGACGAGGCCGTAGGTCGGGTAGAGCAGCGCGTAGTCGAGGCCGAGCTCGTCGAGGCGCCGGTAGAGCAGCTCGGGCAGCATCGCGGTGGCGCGGTCGAGCGTGTTGCGCGCGGGCAGCCCCCACCAGGCGGTGCGCGAGAGCCCGAGCTCGCGCTTCTTCTCGCGCGGCACCTGGCGCATGAACTCGGAGCCGTGGACCAGCCGGTCGAAGCCCACCGCGACGTCCGGGCCCGCCTCCTCGACCAGGAAGTCGCGCACCAGCGGCAGGTACTCGACCAGGTGGCCGTCGGCGTCGATCACGGGATGATCGAGGCGCCGCTTGATCGCGGCCACGGCATCGCTGCGCACGAAGTTCATCGGGGCCTCCTGGATGCGCGCTGCGCCGCGCGCTAGTCGCGGCGGAAGCGCGCGGCGATCGCCGCGAGCGCCTGCTCGAGGTCGCGCGCGCCGCCGGGCGGCTCGGGCAGCCGCACGGGCCCGCGCTCGCGGCTCGGGAGCAGGATCGTCGCGTGGCCGGGCGTCGTGAGCTCCCCGCGCTGGTTCTGGGCCTCGAGCGCGAGGTCGACGGCGGGGCGCTCGCCCTCGGCGAGGTACTTGCGCGCGACGACGCCGCTCAGCCACTGCGTGTCGCCGACGAAGTTGAAGCGCCGGAACTCGCAGTCGAGCTTCCAGAGCCACGCGTCGTCGCCCATCCAGTCGCTGCACAGGTGGATCAGCCAGGTCTCGCGCATGCGGCCGTAGTCGTAGGTCGTCGGATTGCCGGCCTTGCGCGCGTAGGCCGGGTCCCAGTGGCAGCGCTGGAGCACGTCGGGGATGCCGAGCTCGTCGGGCTCGTAGAAGCGCGGGATCTGCTGGCGGCGCTGGAAGCCGAGGCGCAGCGCGCGCACGCCGTAGAGCCCCATGCCCATGCCGACGTGCCAGCAGATCATGTCGGTGACCGTGAGCGGACCCTTCACCAGCGGCCCGACCGCGTCGCCCTCCGCGACGTCCTCGAAGTAGCGCGGCAGGGCGCCGCGCGGCCTCTCGGAGGCGTACTGCGCGTCGATCCGCTCGAGCTGCTCGCGCGCGTAGGGCTCGATCCGGACGTCCCTGTACTTGCCGCGCTCGCGCGCCTCGCGGCGCTCGGTGCGGATCATCAGCCGGTACTGGCCGGAGAGCAGCGGGCCCTGCTCCGCGCGGAACACGTTCGCGCTCCACTCGTGGACCGCGCGGCCCGCGAACTCGGAGGCCTTGTCGAGCACGCCGACGAGCGCGTTGCGGCGGTAGACGCGGCGGTCCGGCACGAGCGGCGCCCACCACTCGCGGGCGCTCCCGCCGTAGAAGGCGTGGACGCCGCGCAGCGGGTCGCCGCGCATCCGCTCGCGCTGCTCGGCCGGGACCTCGCGCACCTCGTCGATCCCGATCAGGCTGTCGCCGCCGACCATCGGCGGCGGCGCGATCAGCCCGCCCCAGCGCGTCTTCGCGGCGTAGGCGGCGTCGCAGTAGAGCGGGTTGTCGTCGCCGTAGCCGTGCGCGAAGTGGCGGAACGCGTCGGCGTTCGGGCACTCGTGGTGCGGCGCGACGGGGTGCGGCTCGGGCACGCCGATGCGCGCGCGCAGGCGCTCGACGCCCGCGTCCGTGATGCGGGGCTCGGGGCGGGCTTCGCTCATGCGCTCGCGGCTCTCCTCTCGCCGGCGCCAGGCCGTGCCGGGGCCAGCTTACTCCGGCTCGCTCGGCGCGGGCGGCGCTGCGAAGAGGTCGCGCAGCGCGACGCGGCGGGCCCCGTCCCAGGCGCGCGCGAGCGCGTGCAGCTCGGCCTCGTGGGGCCCGAGCAGCCAGCACGCGGACTCGGGCAGCGCGGAGAGCGGCGGATCGCCGGGCTCGTTCAGCGGACAGATGTCGCGCAGCTCGACCGGCTCGCCCGCGTCGGAGCGGTCGAACCAGCGCAGCGGCAGGCCCTGGGTGCGGCAGACGTAGGGGCGCAGCGCGTAGATGCGGCAGGCGCCCTCCGCGTCGAGGAACGCGCAGGCTCCGGGCGCGTGCGCGCTCCCCTCGTCGAGGAGCGCGCGCGCGCCGCGGCGGATGCGCTCTGCCTCGATCTCGAACACCCGCAGCCCGTCGCGGCAGCAGCCCGAGCAGCCGCGCGCGCAGCGCAGCCGCGGGCCGAGCCCTGCGGCGGCGTCCGCCGCCGCCGCATCGACGTCGCGGTGGAAGGCCTCGAGGCGGCTCGAGAGCTCGGCGCGGGACGCAGCCATCGCGCGCGAGAGTAGCCGCGGCCGCGGCGCGCGGCGCGCCGCTCAGCGGCCAAAGCGCTCTTCCGCCGCGGCGGCCACGCGCGCGTAGCTCGCCTCGTCGGGCGCGCCCGAGGCGCGCAGCGCGAGCGCGCCGGGAGTGGCCAGGAGCTCCGCGAGGACCTGTCCGAGCACGAGCTTGTTGCAGCTCCAGGGCGCGAGCTCGGGCCCGATCTCGCGGCAGAGAGCGCGCGCGAGCGCGGCGGTCTGCGCGGGACCCACGTCCGGCGCGAGCGCCTCGAGCTCGACCTCGAAGTGGAGCAGCGCGCGCGCGGCGAGCCGGAACTCGACGCGGTCGAGCGCGAGCTCGAGCGCGGGCGTCCCGCCGGGATCGAGCGCGTGCAGCGCGCGGCGCAGGGTCACGCGCTCCTGCAGCGGCTCGAGCCCGAGCGCGCGCAGCGCGGCCTCGGGCGCGTCCGCGCCGGCGCCCGCGCCCGCGGCCGGGCTCGCGCCGAGCGCGCCCAGCCGCCGCGCGAGCTCGGCCGCGGCCGGCTGCGACCACGCGACCTCCCACTCGCTGCGCGCGATCACTCCCGGCTCCGCGCCGCGCTCGGCGTCGTCGCGCTTGAGCGCCAGAAGCGGCAGCGCGGCGTCTCCGATCCAGCGCAGCCGCAGGCCCGCGCGCCGCGCGCGCAGCGCGCCCGCGGGCGTGTCCCAGTAGAGATCGCGCTGGCGCCGGCTGCCGACCTCGCGCAGCGCCATGCCGGCGAGCCGCCGCAGCGACGCGATGCGCGCGAAGACCGCCTCGGGCGCGTCGCTGCGCACGCGCAGCTTGGCCTCGATCTCGCGCTCGGAGGACACGCGGGGAGTCTCGGCGCGCGGCGCCGCGGCGTCGAGGGGCCGGCTAGCGCCGGGCGCGCGCGCGGCGCCACTCGGCCGACGCGAGCGCGCGCGCGTAGGCCTCGTGCAGGTGGCGCTCGACCACCGGCGTCGCGTAGAGGGCGAGCGCGCGCTCGCGCGCGGCGCGGCCGAGGCGGCCGCGCAGGTCGGCGTCCTTGAGCAGGCCCTCGATCGCGGCCGCGAAGCCGGCCGCGTCCTCGGCGACGAGCAGGTGCTCGCCGGGCTGCGCGTCGAGGCCCTCGAGCGCCATCGGGTGGCAGACGATCGGCAGCCCCATCGCCATCGCGTCGAGCAGCTTGAGGCGCGTGCCGCCGCCCTGCACGATCGGACAGGCGAAGACCTGCGCCGCGCCGAAGGCCTCGCGGATGTCGTCGACGAAGCCGGTCACCTCGACGCCCGGCTCGCGCTCGCCCCAGGCCAGGATCTCGGGCGGCGGGTTGCGGCCGATGATGCCGAGCGTGCGCGCGACGCCCCCGCGCCGCAGCAGCGGCCAGATCTCGTCGCGCAGCCAGCGCGCGGCGCAGAGGTTCGGATACGCGTCGATGCGGCCGACGAAGACCACGTGGCCGGGCCGCTTCTCGCCCGACTGCGGCCGGAAGTAGTCGCAGTCGACCGGGTTCTCGACCACGGCGACGTCGGCGCCGGGCAGCACGCGCAGGAGCCGCTCGCGATCGAGCTGCGAGACCGCGATGTGGAGATCCGCCTCGCGCCCGCTGCGCCGCTCGAAGCGGCGCAGCCGCCAGGCCTCCCACGCGAGGTAGGGCCGCAGCGGCAGCGCCGCGTGCGCGGCGCGCCGGAACATCATCTGCGACTCGACGTTGTGGTGATTGAAGACGCGCGCGGGCTCCGCGACGTGCTGCTGGTACGCGTACATCCCGATCGCGTCGAAGTGCACGAGCTCGTAGCGCTCGCGCGCGAGCCGCTCGCGCAGCGCGCGGTGCATCGCGGGCGCCTGGTTCCAGCGCACCGAGTAGGGCGCGCGCGTGAACGCGCTCGTCGCGAGCAGGCGCCTGCGCGCGCAGGCGCTGCGGTCGGCGGGCAGCTCGACCACCTCGCGCACGCGCACCCAGCGCGAGAGCGCCGCGAGCGACGCCGCGAGGCTCTCGGCATCGGGGTGGAAGGCGCGCTGGCGGAACGCGACGAGGTCGACCTCGTGGGCCCGCGCGGCCGCGCGCAACAGGTGGTGGCTGCGCTGCAGCACGCCGCCCTTCGGCGGGTGCGGCACCAGATGCGACAGCCACAGGACGCGCGCCACGAGCAGGGCCCTCCGCGGGGCCGGCGCCGCCGTCCCCTGCTCGGGTCTATCGACTCCCCTGCGCGGCGACCTTACGCGGCGGCTGGGCGCGCTCCGCGACGGGCTTCGGGCCGGGCGCCGGGCTCGCCTCGTACGGCCAGGCGCCCAGGTCCTCGCCGCCGCGCCCCGCGCCGCGCGCCTTCGACTCGGGAACGGGTCGGAAGTCGCCCGCGGCGAAATCGCGGAACCAGGGCTCGGTCTCGAGGCTGTGCGCGTCGTAGCGCGCGGGATGCGGCACCGAGGCCCAGGCCGCGAGCGTGTCGTAGTCGCGCTCCTGCGCGGTGTCGCGGTTCTCGCGGAAGCGCCCGCCCGGCGTGTAGAGGTTGTGGTCCATGAAGGCGGGCTCGCGGTCGTCGCCGTGCTCCGAAGCCCACCACTCGCCGCCGGGTCCCGGGCGCCACCAGAGGTTGTTGTAGACCTGCCCGCCGCTCGCGGGGCCCGAGCTGCTGCGCACCTGGATCGCGTTGCAGCCGATCCCGGTGTTCTGGAACACGCGCCAGTCGGTCGCCTGCGAGAGCACCAGCACCGCGAGGCCGTCCGCGTCCGGGTCGCAGCGGAACAGGTTGCCCGAGATCTCCGTGCCGACGTTGTAGATGCCGCGCTCGTCGGGCTGGTTGCTGAGCTTGATCTGGATCCGGTTGCGCTCGAACCAGTTGCGGCGGTAGGCGTTCTGCTCGCCGCCCTCCTTGTCGAAGATCGCCTCGCTCGGGAAGCCCTCGATGCGGTTGTCCTCGATCCGCGTGCGGCGGCCGTTGAAGACGCTGATGCCCTTCTGGCCGCGCCCGGACTTCGCGGGGCGCTCGAAGCGGATCGCGTTGTTGCGCACCACGAGGTCCTCGGCCCACTGCACGAAGAGCGCCGACCAGTTTCCGTCGTCCTTGCCGCCGCCGCCGACGAGCTCGCAGTTCTCGACCACGACGCCGCGCGTGCGGTCGTCCTCGCTCTCGCCGACGATGCGCAGCACGCCCTCGACGCGCAGGCCGTCGTAGTGGATGTACGAGAGCCGGCCCTTGTGCCCCATCGTCCAGATCGCGGGGCCGCGGAAGACCGGGCGCTGGCCCGGATAGGCGCGGTAAGCGATCGGCTGCTCGCGCGTGCCGCTGCGGCGCGGCTGGTAGGCGCGGCCCGAGCTCTCGTCGATGCCCTTGGCGTAGACGCCGTCCTTGAGCCAGCAGGTATCGCCGGGGCGCAAGAGCGCCGCGCACTGGTCGACGTCCGCGAACTCGCGCTCCGGCTCGTCGACGCCGCAGCGCGGGTAGGTGCCGCTGCAGGGGCTCCCCTGCCGCACGTAGTAGTCCGTCGGCGTGTGCGCGCCGCAGGCGCTCGGGACGAGCAGCGCGGCGAGGGATGCGAGCGCGAGCGCGCGAGCCGGGCGCATCGCGCTAGGCCCCCGCCGCGCGCAGCGCGGTGTCCGGCGCGCTCGCGAGCGCGGCCGGAGCGGGCTCGGCGCGCCCGGCGCGCGAGGTCCGCGCGAGCGCGACCGTGAGGCCGGTCAGGAAGTAGAGGTGCGGGTACCAGAGCACCGAGAGGAAGGCCCCGCAGGCGAGGTAGGCGCCGATCGAGCAGGCCACGGCGCGCGCGTAGCCGTCGAGCGCGGGAGCCCGCGCCTGGCCGCGCGTGCGGATCACCGCGCGCAGGTCGCGCGCATTGGCGAGGAGCAGCGCGAGGAAGAGCAGCGCGCCGACGGTCCCCATCTCGGCGATCACGGTCAGGTAGAGCGAGTGGACGGCGCGGCCGTTGTGCGATTTCGATCCGGGCTCGAAGTCCTCGTACTCGCCGATCACCCAGTTGATGTTGCCGGGACCGACGCCGATCAGGGGGTTGTCCAGGTAGGCCTTCCAGGCGATGCCCCAGAGGTGCACCCGGTCCGCGCGCGTGCCGCCCTCGTCGAAGATCGTGCGCATCTCCTGCCAGTAGGAGGGCCCCGCGAGCACGGCGAGCAGGGTCGCCGCGCTGGCCCCGATCGCGGCGAAGCGCACGCGCTGGGGATGCAGCAGCACCATCAGGCCGGCCGTCGCGAGCAGGCCGACGAAGCCGCCGCGCGAGTTGCTCACGACCACGCCGACCACGCAGGCGACCGCGCTGAGCGCGCAGAGCCCCTTCTGCCAGACGCGCTCGAGGTGGCTCCAGGGCAGCAGCGTGAAGGGCAGGATCATGCACATGCTGAGCGCGAAGTCGTTCTCGTCGCCCTGGAAGTAGCCCGTGCCGCGCCCGCCGTGCAGCGTGCCCCAGATCGCCTGGAACAGGCCCGAAGCGACCCACAGCAGCGAGAACTGGCGCAGGCGCGTCTCGCTGTCGACGAAGGTCGCGAGCGCGACCGTGAAGAGATAGGTCTGGATCAGCACCCAGGTGGTCTTGAAGGCCCAGAAGTTGTTGGTCGCGAAGGGAACCCAGGCCGACATCAGCGCGAGGATCAGCGCGTAGAGCGCGAGCTGGGCGTGGAACCAGGGCACGCGGCGCGACCACTGGAACACGCAGATCCCGAGCAGCCCCGAGACCAGGAGCGAGAGGCGCGCGTACTCGAGGCCCGGGATCGCGTCCTGCGGGCGCCCGTACTCGAGCGCTGCGTAGGCCAGGGTCAGGAACAGGGGCAGCGCCCCGGGGCTCCGCACGGCGCGGCTCACCCCTGCCGCGGCGGCCCTCGGTCTGGCTCCGATCGCAGCGGATTCCACCTGAACTGATACGGACGGCCGCCGATACGGGTTGAGGTCTTTCGCCTGCGCGGCGGGTCCCGGGGACGGGACTGCCCTCGCGCCGGCGCGCGCGCCCGGAGCCCGCCAGTGGATCGGATCCTCGTGCTCGATGGTGAAGCCCGCTCGGCGCTCGCGGTGGTGCGCTCGCTCGGCCGGCAGGGGCTCGAGCTCGCGGTCGCGGCGGCGGAGCCGCCCGCGCTCGCGCAGCGCAGCCGCTACGCGCAGCGCAGGTTCGCGTGTCCCGCGCCCGCGCGCGCGCCGAAGGCCTTCCAGGAGTGGCTGCTGCGCGCGGTCGAGGGCTACCGGCCGCATCTCCTGCTGCCGCTCACGGACCTCTCGCTCGCGCTCGCGCTCGAGCTCGAAGCCGAGCTGCGCGCGCGGACCGTGCTGCCCTTCGTCGACCGCGCGACCTGCGCGCGCGTGCAGTCGAAGGGGGAGCTGCTGGCGCTCGCGTCGTCGCTCGGCGTGCGCGTGCCGCGGAGCCTGCGCCTGCCTCCGCTCGCGCTGCAGAGCGCCGAGCACGCGCGCGCGCTCGACGCCTTCGCCTACCCGGCCGCGCTCAAGCCCGAGGTCACGCAGTCGCGCATCGGCGACGGCTATGCGCGGCTGCCGGTCGCGTACCCGCGCGACGCCGCGGCCGCGCGCGCGCTGCTCGCCGCCGGCAGCCCCTACGCGCTCGTGGCCACGCTGCTGCAGCAGCGCATCGAGGGCCCCGGCGTCGGCGTCTTCGCGCTCTGCGCGGACGGCGAGGCGCTGGCGCTCTTCGCGCACCGCCGCCTGCTCGAGAAGCCGCCCACGGGCGGCGTCAGCGCGCTCTCGGAATCGCTGCCGCTCGCGCGCGCTCCGGTGGCCTGCGCCGAGCGCCTGCTGGCCGCGCTGCGCTGGCAGGGCGCGGCCATGCTCGAGTTCAAGCAGGATCGAGATGGCTCGTTCCATCTGCTCGAAATCAATCCGCGTTTCTGGGGCTCGCTGCAGCTCGCGATCGACTCGGGCCGGGACTTTCCGGCGCTGCTCTACCAGCTCTTCCGCTCGGGCGAGCCGCTGCGCGGCGAGAAGCGCGAGCGCTTCCGCGAGGCGCTGCCGCCGCTGCTCGAGGGCCGGCGCCTGCGCTGGCTGCTCGGCACGCTCGACCACGCGCTGATCCGGCTCCGGGCGGATCCCCTCGAGGCTCTCGCGGGAATCCTGCTGCGCAACCAGCTGCGCCTCTTCGAGCGCCCGCTCGCGACGCGCCTCGAGGTGCTGCGCGCGACCGATCCGGCGCCCTTCCTCGGCGAGCTGCGCGCGTGGCTCGCGGCGCTCGCGGCGCGGGGGTCGCGCGCGTGAGCGCCGCGCCCGGAGCCGAGCCGCTGCGCGTGCTGCTCTTCATCGAGAGCGGCGGCGCGGGCGGCGCGGAGAGCGTCGTGCTCGAGCTCGCGACCGGGCTGCGCGCGCGCGGCTGCGAGGTCGCGGTCCTGACCACGCGCACGGCTGGCTCGGCGAGAGCCTCGCCGCGCGCGGGCTCCCGCACCTGCGCGTCGACGCGGGGCACCGGCTCGATCCGGGCTTTCCGCTGCGCATCGCGCGGATCCTGCGCGAGCGCCGGATCGAGCTGCTGCACTCGCACCTGGTCGACTCGAACTTCTACGCCGCGATCGCCGCGCGCCTCGCGCGCGTGCGCCACGTCGCGACCGAGCACGGCGACGTGCACCACACCCAGCCGAAGAAGTTCCTGCGCAGCAAGCTGCGGCTGGTCTCGTGGCTCGGCTCGCAGTGGACCGCGGTCGCGCGCTTCAGCGCCGAGCGCCTGGTGGAGCTCGGCGTGCCGCGGGGCCGCGTCGCCTGCATCGGCAATCCGGTCCCCGCGCTGCCGGAGCTCGACGAGGCGGAGCGCAAGCAGCTGCGCCTGCGCCTCGGGATCGCGAGCCGCGAGGCCTGGCTCTGGCTGCACGTCGCGAACCACCGCCCGGTGAAGGACCAGGCGACGCTGCTCGAGGCCTTCGCGCGCGCGCGCGCGGCGAGCGCGGTCCCGCTGCACCTCGCGCTGCTCGGCGACGGCCCCGAGCGCCCGCGCCTCGAGGCGCGCGCCCAGCGCCTCGGCCTCGCGGGAAGTCTCCACTTTCTCGGCTTTCGCGGCGACGTCGCGCGCTGGCTGCGCGCGGGCGACGGCTTCGCGCTCTCGTCGCTCTCGGAGGCGCTGCCGATGTCGCTGCTCGAGGCCTGCGCGGCGGGCCTCGTGCCGGTCGCGACGCGCGTCGGCGGGATCCCGGATCTGCTGCGCGACGGCGAGCAGGGCTGGCTCGTCGAGCCGGGCGACGTCGACGGCCTCGCGCGCGCGCTCGCGGCCCCGGCCCGCGATCGCGACGCCTGCGCGCGGATCGCGCGCGCGGCGCGCGAGCGCGTGATGCGCGAGTTCTCGCTCGACGCGGTGCTCGACGCCTACCTCGCGCTCTACCGCCCGGCCGCGCGCGCGGCGCGGCGCTAGCTAGCGCGGGCAGACCCGGGCGACGGCCGCGACGGCCGCCTCGAGCCGGGGACCCGAGAGCCCCTCGTGGGCCGGCAGCGTGAGCAGCCGCGCCGCGAGCGCGTCGGCGCCCGGACACTCGGCTGCCCCCACGCGCTCGGCCTCGAGCGCGCGCACGCGCGCGAGGCTGCAGGGGTACATCGAGGTCGCGCCGGCGCCGACGCGGCGCAGCGCGGCGAGCGCAGCATCGCGCGAGACGCCGTCGGGCGCGAGCGCGAACAGCCTCGGGAAGACCGCGCGCGCGCCCGCGGGCGGCAGCAGCGCGCGCAGCGAGGTGCGCTCGTGCAGCCGCAGCGCGATCTCGGCCGCGCGCTCGGCGCGCGCGTCGGCCGCGGCGTCCGCGTGCGGCAGCGCGCTCGCCGCGAGCGCGACGGCTGCGGAGTCGATCGGGCCGCGCCCGAACTCGCAGTCGAAGTGGGTCTCCCCGATCCCGAGCGCGGGGATCGATGCGAGCAGCCGGAACACCAGCGGGTGCAGCGCCGCGTTGTAGGCGGCCGCGCGCAGCAGGGCGCGCGCGCGCGCGGGCGCCGGATCGAGCGCCGCGTGCAGCGCGCCGGGCCACTGCTGCAGCACGAGCGCGCCCCCGCCGAGGCCCGAGAGCGGCTTCGCGCGCCCGAAGGAGAGCAGGCCCGCGTGGCCGCGCGCGCCGGCCGCGCCGTCGGCCGCGACCGCGCCGAAGGCCTGGGCCGCGTCGTCGATCGCGAGCGCGCCGTGCCGCTCCGCGAGCGCGCGGATCGGCGCGACAGGCTCGGCGATCCCGAAGAGATTGCAGACGACGACCGCGCAGGCGCGCTCGAGCGGGAGCCTCGCGAGCGCGTCCGGGTCGATCTGGCCGCTCGCGCCGACGTCGACCAGGCGCACGCGCAGCCCCTGCGAGACCGCGGCGGCGGGCACCGAGTAGCAGGTGTAGGCCGGCACGACGACCTCGTCGCGGCCGCTCTCGCGCGCGGCCGACTCGAGCAGCAGCGCGAGCGCGTCGCGCCCCGAGGCGCGCAGCACCACCTGGTAGGCCGAGAGCCGCGTCTGGAGCGCCTGCGCGAGGTCGCTCGCGGGGTCGCGCTCGCGCCAGAGCGCGCGCAGCTGCTCGAGCTCGACCGGGACGCCCGCGGAGGGCAGCCAGCCGAGCGCGCGGGGGCTCATCGTCGGGTCGGCTCCCAGAGCACCGCGCGCTCGCCTCCGAGGTGGTGGATCCACGCGCGCAGCACCGCCGCGTTGACCAGCAGGAAGAAGCCGAGCAGGCGCGGCACTGCGCGCCGCTCGAGCGCCGGGAAGCGCAGCGCGGCCGCGCCGAGTAGGTGGGCCGCGAGCTGCGCGGCGAAGAGTCCCGCCGCGAGCGCGCTCTCTGGCGCGGCGAGCGCGCAGAGCGCGAAGAGCGAGAGCAGCGCGAAGGGCGAGGTGAAGCGCGCGACCTTGTGGCCCCAGAGCGAGAAGGCCGCGCGGCCGTGGCGCGGGTGCAGCAGGTGGCGGTAGGCGCCGAGCACCGCGATCCCGCGCCGGAAGGTGCGCACCTTGCGCGGCCACTCGCCGCCGCGGCGCGCCGTGACCGGGATCTCGACGCGCGCGCCGGGCTCGGAGACCGCGCGCAGCCCGCGGCTCGCGGCCTCGCTGCCCATCCGGAAGTCGCTCGCGAGATCCGTCGGCCAGGGGCTGCAGAGCTCGCGGCGCGCGGCGAAGCAGGAGCCCGAGAGCCCGATCAGCGTGCTCGCCTCGCTCTCGAGCCGGCGCAGCGCCATCTCGTAGCGCACGTAGGCGCCCTCGCCCTGCTTCGGGTCGACCACGTCCTCGCTCGAGACGCAGCCCACGCTCGGGTCCGCGAAGGGCGCGACGAGCGCGCGCAGCGCGCCGGGTGCGAGGCGCGCGCTGGTGTCGGTGAAGATCAGGAGGTCGCCCTTCGCGTGCGGGATCGCGTTGGCCTGCGCGGACTCCTTGCCGCCGCGCGTCTCGAGCCGGATCAGGCGCACGCCGCGCGGCGCGAAGCTCCTCGCGATCGCGTCGCTGCGGTCGGTCGAGCCGTCCGAGGCGACGATCACTTCGAGCTCGCCCGGGTAGTCGAGGCCGAGCGTGTGCTCGAGCTTCGCGGCGAGCTCGCGCTCGCCGTTGTAGACGCTGATCAGGATCGAGACCGGCGGCGCCTGCGGGCCGCGCGCGAGCGGGCGCGGCGAGAAGCGCCGCAGCAGCCAGAGGCCGAGCGGATAGCCCGCGTAGGCGAAGAACACCCAGAAGGCCGAGAGGCCGATCCCGAGCCAGAGCGCGCTCATCGCGCGCTCCGTGCCGGTCGCGCGGCGGCGCGGCGCGTCACGGCGCGACGGCTCCGAAGCGCGGCGGCGCGACGGGCTCGCCGTCGACCAGCCGGTAGACGCGCGTGAGCCCGTCGGCGCCCTCGAACCACGCGAGCGGCTCGAGCCGGCGCAGCGCCCGCTGCGTCTCGGGCGTGCGGTACCAGTCCGGCCGCATCTCGCACTCGCCCGAGGTCACGAGCCAGACGCCGCGCACGCCCTGCGCGGCGGCGAGCGCGCGCAGCGCGGCGAGGTCCTCGACCTGGCGCGAGCCCGTGTAGATGTCGCGGAGTGCGCCGTCGCGCGGATCGCGGCGCAGGAACTTCTGCGCGTCGGCGAGGCTGCGCAGCCAGATCTCGCTGCGGCCGAGCAGGAAGAACTGCTGCAGCGGGTCCTCCGCAGCGACCCACTCGTCGGCGGCCGCGTGCGCGCGCAGGAACTCGGCCGCGCCGCGGTGGTCCGGCGCGACGCCCGTCTCGTGGAAGCGGCTCTCGAAGCTGCCGTGCGTGCGCGTGAGCGCTGCGACGCCGAGATCGGGGCGCACGCCGAGCGCGACCAGCGCCGCGGCCGCCGCGAGCGCCGCGCGCGGCAGCGCGCGCACGCGCGCCGCGAGCGCCGAGGCCCCGACGAGCGCGAGCACGATCAGGGGGCCCAGCGCGTGGATCTGGAAGCGCAGTGCCGCGGTGCGCGCCTCGAGTCCCGAGAGCAGCGCGGGCGCGAGCGCCGCGCCGATCAGCGCGAGCCAGATCCCGGGCTGCTCGGAGCGGCCGCCGCGATCGGAGGCCGCGACCGCGCCGATCGCCGCGAGCGAGAGCAGCAGCGGCATCGAGAGCGCGAGCTCGTACCAGTTCGGCGCCGGGAGCCCGAGCAGGAGGCGCGCCGCGGCCTCGAGGCCGCCGCGCGAGAGCCCGTCGGCCGCGAGCGACGCGGCGAGCCAGCCCGCGAGCGCGCAGGCGACGCCCGCCGCGAGCGGCCAGGCGCGGCGCAGGCAGCTCGCGAGCGAAGCGCCCGCGAGCGGCGGCACGCCGAGCAGGAAGAGCGCCGCGAAGACCGGGCTCGCGAGCGCCGCGGCGCCGAGCGCCGCGAGCGCGGCCGCGCGCGGCTGCCAGCCCGGCAGATTGCGCCAGGCGAGTGCTCCGAGCAGCGCGGCGCCGGCGAGGCCCAGCCCCGCCGCGAGCGCCGAGGGAGTGTGCGCGAGCCGCGCGCCGAGCTGCGCCAGGTGCTCGGCCACCGGAGGGAAGGCCGCGTGGGACGCCGCGCTCGCGGGGTCCGCGTCCGCGACGCTGTAGGACTCGCTCGAGTGGGCGCGCGCGAGCAGGTAGCAGAGCAGCATGCTCGCGCCGATCGCGCCGAGCAGGATGCGCCGCCGCGGCGGCAGGCCCCGGCCGAAGGCCGCGAGCCAGGGCACGACGGCGTGCGCGACGCCGATCACCTGGGTCGCGATCGCGATCGCGCCGCAGGCGACCGCGCTCCCCGCGCGGCGCGCGCCGCGCGCGACGTGGATGCTCGCGGCGACCGCGAGCAGGTCGAAGCTCGCGAGCATCGAGTACATGCGCGCGTTGCGCGACTGCTCGATGTCGAGCGCCGCGAGCGCGAGGATCGCCGCGGCCGCGAGCGAGAGGCCGGGCGGCAGGAACGCGCGCGCGAGCCACCACGCGCCGAAGACGCGCGGCGCCGCGAGCAGCACCGGCACGAGGCGCAGCGAGAAGGCCGAGACGCCGAAGATCCCGACCGCGAGCGACTCGAGCAGCGTGAAGGGCAGCCCGCGCACGTAGACCAGGCCGCCCGGCAGCTCGGGCGGCCAGCCGTCGAGCAGCGCGAGCGCGGCGAGGCCGGTGGTCTCCTCGTCGCCGGCCGTCGAGAGCTCGCCCAGGCGGTAGAGCCGCAGCGCGACCGCGCCGAGCGCGATCGCCGCGAGCAGCGGGAGCTCCCAGCGAGGCCGCGCTGTGGGCGGCGCGGGCGCCGCGCCCTCGGCCGGCGGCATCAGCGCACCGCGACCTGCGTCGCGAGCGGCAGCAGCTCGCGCGCGATGCGCTCGGCGATCACCTCGTTCGCGGCAGCCGAGTTGTGCCCGTCCCACGGCAGGAAGAGCGCGTCGCCGCGGCCCGCGGAGTACGCCGCGCGGAGCTCGGGCAGCAGGTCCACGCTCGCGATGCCGAGCTCGGCGGCGATCGCCGCGATGCGCTCGTTGTAGGCGCGCGCGGGCGTCTGCCCGGAGACCTGGTCGCGGCGCGGAAGCACCGCGAGCCGGAACTCGATCCCGCGCGCGGCGCACTCGCGCCGCATCGCCGCGAGCGAGGCCCCGACCTGCTGCCAGCCGCTCTCGACCTCGGGGCTCGGCGCTCCGGAGAGGATGTACTCGCTGTAGGCCCTGCCCTGCTCGCGCTCCTCCTCGACGTGCAGCAGCAGCATGCGCTGGTGCACCCAGGTGAAGAGCGCGCTGCGCTTCGCGAGGTAGGCGAGGCGTTTGGCCGCGGTGTTCGTCATCTGCGAGGCGCGCGCCGGTCGCGGCTCGTAGCGCGGCGACACGTCGTTGACGTAGAACGCGAGCACCGCGACCTGCGGCCGGTAGAGATCGGCGAGCCGGCGCAGCAGCACCTCGTGCTGCCAGGTGTCGCTGCCCGGAATCCCCGCGTTCACGACCTCGAAGCGCGCCCCGGCCTCCGCGGCGCGCTGGTTCAGCGCCTGCTCGAGCTGCTTCGGCCAGGTGTCCGCGAGCGCCAGGCCGTTGCCGAAGGTCTGGGAGTCGCCGAGCGCCAGCACGCGCAGCACGCCGGGCGCGGGCCGCGCGGGCAGCTCGCGATCCCGCAGCCCGCGCGCGTTCGTGACGACCTCCTGGTCGTGCGTGAACGCGCGCTGCCCGGGCTTCAGCACGTGCGCGATCTCGGGGTCGAAGTCGTAGCTCTCCTGGGGAAAGCGGAAGTGGATCGGGGCCGGCAGCGCGATCCGCAGCGCGAGCTCGAGCAGTGCCAGCGCGAACAGGCTCGAGCCCGCGGCGAGGCCCAGATTCGCGAGCAGCCGGCGCAGCGACATCCCCGCCCGTATCGGCGCCCCGCCCGCCGCGATTGAAGCCCCCGCGCGCGGCCGGGCGGCCCGAGCCGCGGTTTGACAAGTCCCTGCCCCGGCAGCTATCTACTGGCTCTCGCTGCAGATTTGTTGCGGGGTAGAGCAGCCTGGTAGCTCGTCGGGCTCATAACCCGGAGGTCGGGGGTTCGAATCCCCCCCCCGCTACGCCTCGGTACGGGAAGCCCTCGGACGCTGTTCGAGGGCTTCCCGGGCCACCTCCCGCGATCCAGCGCTCCACCGGCAAGTAGATCCCGCCCTCGAGCCGAAAGCCGCGCTCGGCGTCTGCACGCGCCACCAGGCGCTCCGGTCCCAGCAGCCCGAGCAAGACCTCGCGACCGCGGATCGGATCGCTTCTGAGGGCGCCCTCGACGTCCTCGACCCACCGGGCCACGGCTGCCTCGATGCGGCTGCGCGGCACGGCCGGCGGCGCGGCGATGACTCGGGCCTCGAGCGCCGCGCGCTCGGCCCGGAGCTCGGCGAGCACCTCCTCGACGTCCTCCGCCCCGAGCTTCGCCGCCTGGCGGATCAGCCCCTTGATCTCGGCCCTCACCTCCGCGAGCCGGCGCCGGTCGCGCTCGCCCTCGGCGCCGCGACCAGCGAGGTTCGCCTCGACCAGCGCCACAGCCCGCCGGGTCACGAACTCGACCACCTCGGCGTCGAGCACCTGCTCGCGCAGCGCGCGGAGCACGCGCGCCTCTGCCTCGAGCTTCGAGAACGTCAGCGCGTTGCCGCAGTAGGTCGGCCCGCGGTCCCGGCGGCGCCCGCAGCCGAGCAGGCTGCTGTGCGAGAGCGCGTGCATCCCGCCCCCGCAGTCCTCGCAGCGGATCAGGCCCGAGAGCAGCCCAGTGACACGCCCCCCGGTTCTCGCCTTCCCCGCCCGGATCGCGACCGCACGTTCCGCGCGGGCTGCGTTCACCTCGAGCACCGCGGCCCAGAGCGGATCGGAGACGAGGCGGAGCGACTCATCCAAGCGCCGCTGCCACTCCGCCTCGGGACGCTCGAGGCGCCGTCGGCGCCCGTCTGGCAGCTTGACCCAGCGGCTCCGGCTCCAGATCACCTCCCCGCGATAGATCGGGTTCGCGAGCACCGCCCGCACGCTCGTCATGCTCCAGCCCGGGCGCTTTCCCTTCCCTCGCGGCTTCGGCGACGGCGCCCCCTCGCGGTTGAGCTCGTCCGCGAGCTTCCGCAGGCCCACGCCCGCAGCGCGGCGCTCGAAGAGTCGCGGGACCACGGCGGCCGGCTCCGGGTCGATCAGCAGGCGCGCGTTCGCGCGGCCGCGGTCGTCGGGGTTGCGCTCGAAGCGGTAGCCGAAGGGCGCCCCGCCGACTGCGAGACCGCGATCGAGCTGCCCCGCCATCCCGCGCCGCGTGTCACTCGCGACCTGCCGGCGGAACTCCTCGTTCATCACGTCCATGACCTTCGAGCCGACGTTGTAGATGTCGAGCCCGGTGGTCGCCTCGAACGCGGTCTTGCCCGCAGCGTCGAGCGTGCGCCGGATGCGCGCGACGAGCTCCACGTCGCGACCGATGCGCGAGAAGCTCGTGCAGAGGATGCAGTCCCAGAGCCCGATCGAGTCGAGCAGCGTTCGCAGCCCCGGGCGCTCGTGCGTCGCGCCGCTGATCGCGGGCTCTTCGATCGAGAGCACCACCTCGAAGCCGCGGCTGGCCGCGTAGCGCCGGCAGAGCGCCACCTGATCGGCGGTCGAGTCGGAGCTCTGGTTATCCGTCGAATAGCGCGCGTAGATCGCGGCCTTCATCGTCTTCTCCTTCATCGCGCGCGGGCCAGGAAACGCAGGATCAGGCGGCGGAGCAGTCGGCCTAGCGGCTCGTCCAGCGCAGCCTTGACCAGCGCTCGATACTCGCCCGCGGTGAGCTTCGCTGTGACCGATTCCGTCTGCCGCTCACTCGGCGGCTTCGGCGGTCGGCCCATGCGAGGCTTGCCGCTCCCCTTACTTTTCGTTGCCAGAAAGTATCCCCCTTGGAGAATTCAGCAACCGAAGGCTACCTCGTGCAGGCTGCAGCGCTCGAGGGGCCGGGTTCCGTGCTCGGTACTGCCCGGCGCCCGGCGGTTGCGCTCCTTCCGGCCAGGCGCCCATGCGCGGGCCGGCCCCTCCTCCCCCCGCACCTCTGGCTCGAGCTGCGCGACTTCTGCGGCAGCCGAGACGCTGGCAACGCCCTGTTCGACCGCGCGGACGAGCTCGGGCGCGCCGTGGCTATGGACGACGCGGGCGGCCTGGACGCTTCTGCGACTCACGTTGAGCAGCTCTGCCGACTCGGACTGAGACATTGCGCAAATTTGCGCAATGTCTGTGCGCGCACCTTGGCCAAGCGACGCTATGCGATCTGCAACTAGCGCGCGCTGGCTCTCGTCCAGGTGCCGCCGGTGCAGGTTGAGCGAGACGACGTAGGCGACGGCCAGGGTTAGGCGCTTGACGTCGCTGCGCTCCATCTCGGCGTGGATCTGGCCCGAGGCGATGGCCGCCTCGCAGACTTCGGCGGGGAGGCGGGCAAGATCGGAGAGCGTTCCCCATGAGGCCGGCAAATGGGAAACGTGTTTCCCATTTGAAAGCACCGGATGCGTGGCAATGGTCATTAGGAGCGCCGCAGTCCGTCGCGTCCACCCGAGGTCCTGCTCGACCATCGGCGTGAACTCGCCATGCGGCAGCGCGGCCTTGGCCTCGAGCATCGCGGCATGCGGCGAGAGCTCGCCGGCCAGCACGCGGGCATGAAGCTCGGGAGCGGACTTGCGGAGCTTGCGAAGCGCGTACTGTCTGGAGTTGCCACGGGCAGGCTCACCCACTCCAATCGGTACATTGTCCCGATTGGAGTGGTCGCCGCCCGGGCCGGAGACGGTCTCGCGATCGAGCATGTCGAGCGTCTTGGCGTCGTCCTTCACGAGCTTGCGGATCAGGGCCAGGTCAGCGCCGAGGCCCTCGAGAACGGGCGAGTTAGGGGCGGAGCGCAGCAATGAGGGGACTCCATGCGCGCTCCGCCCCGACCCCCCCGCAACGTGAAACGCTCGAGAAACGCGCTGCGAGGGGGTCCTCCCCACCTAGGACACGTCGCCCGCGAAGGTGAAGCTCGCCCCGTGGCGCACCGCGATATCGACGTCCAGGAAGCCGCGAATCACCAGCCCGCC